>Ga0208789_1000013_pt1 | contig 454900 bp, 451 predicted proteins | sample Methanotroph_Enr_FD_187368 | JGI IMG/M metagenome (GOLD analysis project Ga0208789, IMG submission 187368) | Enriched soil microbial communities from Old Woman Creek wetland in Ohio, USA - Methanotroph_Enrichment_5 (SPAdes) (version 2) | ecosystem: Environmental > Terrestrial > Soil > Wetlands...
GTTATGCTTGGCGGCCATAGCGGTTTGGACCCACCCCTTCCCATCTCGAACAGGGCCGTGAAACGAACCAGCGCCAATGATAGTATGCTCTTCGCATGCGAAAGTAGGTCACTGCCAAGCTATTTATACCTAAACACCCCTCCATGTATATGGTGGGGTGTTTGTCTTTGGACGCTGCAAACGCAATAAAGTACGCTTGTAAAGACGTCAGTTATTGATCCCAAGCGGTCATCAAACAAACCTCAGAATTTCCTAACTTGAGTAAATGTTTTAGAATGAATCAAGTCACACACTGTCAGGCACTTTACGAGGAATAACAAATGTCCAAACCTCTCATCTCATTTCTTGTTGCAGCGGCGCTACTTGTCATAGCCGTTGCATTCAATCCATCAGCGGAGAAGCATCGCACCAAGATCAAGGAAACCATTGCCGAACGTAGCCAACTTGAAATGATTCTTGGCGTTGGTGAGCTAACCGCGTTCGCCTCCAAATACCACTCTGTGTGGATAGGTTCGTACACAACCGTGAACGAGGAAGTCACGTCAGTTGGTGCGTTTGGAATGGTCTTCGTTGCCGAGTAAACGCAACCTAAAAGCTATAATTTAGACCTTATATTCTTCTAAGAATGCGATTACTAGCCTTTTCGTTAACTAAATCAGGCCCGCAGTATGTAGTACGGAGTCTTGGATTTTCTTTTTGAAATCGATTGCTTCACCCTGAATTTTTTTATCAGAATCACTCTTAAGTTTAGAGTCCTTTTTAACATTTGTCCCAACGCTGTACCCTGCATCATAGGACGCGTCACATGTTGCGTCTTTTTTAATGCCTTTAGCTACTGAAAGTCTCGCGGCAAGATCTGCATAAAGATGTTCCTTAGTGCCATCAAAGAAACCCGTCAATCGGCAGCTTTTGTAGATTTCGTCCGGCTTTTCTGCGTGAGCCAGTCCGATAAAACTAAAAGTAGTGAGAATTAAAACCAGCGTTTTTTTTAACATAAAGATCCCATCTGTTATCAGTAAATATTTGCTTGATTGCGAAAATCAGAAGTCATCGATCGACTTCTAACTGAATTAATCATCGTCATCATCATGCTCGCGATGACCATGGCGCCTGTGATGTTCACGCCAGCCATCACCGTAATAACGATCACCGCGCGGATAGTAATAAACATAAGGGGCCGGGCTATAGTATTCGCGGTAAATAGGTCTAGGTTCATAGTAAACGACTGGCGGCGGTGCGTAATATACTGACGGTGAATCATAATAGTACGGTCTACCGATATTCAAACTGAAACCAATCGAATCATGCGCAGATACGTTGGTTGATAAACCTATTCCTAGCAATAAAGCCAGTAATCCAAATTGAGTTTTTTTCATGATGGTTCTTCCTTACAATGAAAGGCTTAATGGAATTAAACGTCTACAACTGGAATTGGTTTACTTAATTCATAGGTGCGTATACTTCTGTGTAAAAAGTGCATCAGGTTAATATTTGTTATAGCCCTGCCATCACCATGAACTACATCATAAATCAGGAAGCTTACGCAAACCTGACAATATATAATTTGGTGACCTGGTTTTAAGTTTCAGACACAATGCACTTGTCATTGCCAGATTTACCCGGAACCACCTGATAGGAGCTGAAAGGCAGTTGCAGTTAGTGTACAATCCCCGCACCAAACATTATGGCTACCTATAAACTCACCGAAATTTCACAAGCTTTTAACGCTTTCGACGACATTCTGGATGTACGTTCGCCTGCTGAATATGCTGATGACCATCTTCCCGGTGCAATTAGCGTTCCCGTGTTAAATGATGAGGAACGCGCCCGCATCGGTACCTTATATACGCAAGTATCACCGTTCGAGGCAAAGAAGCTGGGAGCAGCACTGATTGCGCGAAATATCGCGCACCATCTGGAAGAAAAGTTCAGCGACCGGCCAAAATCCTGGCGGCCTTTAGTATATTGCTGGCGCGGCGGCATGCGCAGTGGCGCCATGGCGCACATCCTGGCACAGGTGGGCTGGAATACTTGCCAGCTGCAGGGTGGTTATAAAACCTATCGGCGCCATGTGATCACCGCACTGGAAACGCTGCCTGTCAAGTTTGATTTTTGTGTAATCAGCGGCGGAACCGGCTCGGGGAAGAGCCATCTGTTGCAGGCGTTGGCCAAGCAAGGCGCACAGGTTCTGGATCTGGAAAAGCTGGCGCAACATCGTGGCTCACTGCTCGGTAAATTGCCAGACCAGCCGCAACCTTCACAGAAAACCTTTGAAACACGGCTCTGGGACGCGCTACGCACTTTCACACCTGATCGCCCTGTTTATATCGAGGCAGAGAGCCGCAAAGTCGGCGTATTAAGTTTGCCAAATGCTTTAGTTGAGCGTATGCGCGTGTCCCCTTGCCTACGCATTGAAGTGCCACAGGAAGGCCGTGTAAAGCTCTTAATGGATGATTATGCGCATTTCCTGCACAACCCTGCTCTATTAACCGAGCGTTTATCGTTGCTGGTAGAAATGCATGGCCGTGAGGTAATTAACCGCTGGTGCGAGATGACACAGCAAGGCGAGTGGGAGCTGCTGGTGGAAGAGTTGCTCACACAGCACTATGACCCGGCGTACAAACGCTCATCTGGCATCGGTTTCCAGCAGCTGGACAAAGCCAGTGTACTGAGACTACCCTCGCTGGATAGCGAAAGTCTCCGCAAGGTCGCTGAAGATTTGATTCGTAATGAAAGACAAAATGATGAGTAAAATTCGTCTCACCCAGTATTCTCACGGCGGCGGCTGTGGTTGCAAGATCGCCCCTTCCGTGCTTTCACAGATTTTGTCAGGGCTGCCGCAGGCAGGTATGTTTCCTGATTTACTGGTTGGGTTGGAATCCAGTGACGATGCTGCGGTTTACCGCCTGAATGACACCCAGGCGATTATTGCTACGACCGATTTCTTCATGCCTATCGTGGATGACGCTTACGACTTTGGCCGTATTGCTGCTACCAATGCGCTGTCTGATATTTACGCCATGGGCGGGCAGCCGATTCTGGCGCTGGCAGTGGTTGGCATGCCAATCGATAAACTTCCGGTGGAGACAATCCGGCAAATCATGGCTGGCGGTGCGGCTGTCTGCCAGTCGGCAGGTATTCCCATCGCCGGAGGACACTCCATCGACTCGCCAGAACCGATATATGGATTAGTAGCACTGGGCATCGTGCATCCTGACAAGGTTAAACGGAATGACAAGGCTCAGGCTGGTGATGTACTGATCTTGGGTAAACCCCTGGGTGTTGGTGTACTGAGTGCTGCGCTGAAGAAAGGCGAACTGAGTGCTGACGGCTACCGGCAGATGATTGAAGTCACTACCCAACTCAACCGTACCGGCACAGTTTTGTCTGATATGACAGGCGTGCATGCCATGACTGACGTCACTGGCTTTGCATTGCTCGGCCACCTGCTTGAAATCTGTCGCGGCTCACAATTGCAGGCTCAAGTTGAGTTTAATCGTATTCCTTTCATCGATGTCGCTTTGCAATTGGCACAAGCCGGTTATGCTACAGGCGCGGCGGCACGTAATTGGTCCAGCTACGCTGAGTCTGTGACGCTGGAGGGCGATATCACGGAATGGCAGCGTAAACTGCTATGCGACCCGCAAACCAGTGGTGGCTTGTTAGTCAGCTGTGCACCAGAAAGTGCAGACGCGGTAGTGGCTGCTTTCAATTCGGATGGTTTCAATCATGCCGCAGTAATAGGCACTATGCAGACTGGGAGTGCGCAAGTAACAGTGCGTTGATGGTTATGAGTTGCAAAAACGAGTGTTTCAAATGGGTCGCAGAGCCTGTGATTGCACGAAATCGCGCTGTGAAGTGGCTCCTAATTTGAGAGACACTTAACACACCATATTTATTTAACCCGCTCGGTTTATCGCTTTAAAGCGATCCTGATCATTGCCCGCCAGATGTTTATCTTTATCAGGTAGCACATCAGCCACAACGGCCAGTTTTTTCCATGGAGGGGCTGGGGTTTGGCATGTGGATTTTGGTATAAACTCTGACTCCTCTATTTGTTGCATCTTGTGTATGTATCTTGGGCAATTAGGAAAAACTTTCTGGACTTTCACTCGCACTATCATGTCTGCTTCGTGATATTCAGCTAGAAGCGGATCGGCCAGATCGATGAAAGCCTCGCCATTGACGCGTAATCGGCTCTGTCGGTTGAAATCTATAAACAATAATCCAACCTTTGATGTGGCTAAAATGTTGCCCATGGATAAGAACATGCTATTCCCATCATAAGATGGGAATGCCAGTGTAAATTCATCCACTACCCTGACAAATCCTACAGCGCCGCCTTTATAGGAGCAACTGGGATTGCCTTTGGCATCAACGGTGGCCAGAAAAACATGTTCTGCTTTTCAATATATTTCTGATCTTCTGGGCTGATTGTCGATTGTATGATGGTTTTAGCAAGACGGTCAGCCATCGGCTTTACGCCAAATGCTTCCTGAAGCTTGCGATGCCCGTCATGATAAACATCGGTCATAATTCTTCCTTCTCTTAGAGCCTTTGCAGGAAGAGCGCTTCAGCCTGAGGCATTGTCGACGTTTCCGTATTTGTCCTTGATCCGTGTTCTTCAGCTAACCTAAAAAGCGATTTCACACGTTGAGTCTCTTCCTTTGGTTGCGGCAGCAGATATGCCAGAGCAACATAGATGAAAACATTGGCAACCAGCGCAACTGCACCTGAAGTTAAACCGTAAGCCCACGACAACCCACTGGGATATATGAGTTCTAATGTAACGGCAATCAGGAAGCCACAGGTCATGCTAGCCATAGCACCATACTTGTTACCGCGTTTCCAGAAGATGCCAAGGAATTGTGGCACTGAAAGCTGGATAATGCCCTGATACGCCAGCACTGCCAACGAAAACAGGGCTGGAAGTTTCATGCAGGCAAGCCATGAGGACAGGATAGTCAAACCCAGCATGCCAAACTTGGAAATGATGATGAGCTGGCGAGTATCAAGCTTGAAGTAATTACCCAACAGATCATTGGCAATTTGCGCCCCTGTAGCTTGGATGTTGCCGTCGATATGTCCCATTGATGCAGCAAGCAAGACAACGCCGGCAAGCCCCAACAGGACCAACCCTCCTGCTTCGTGAGAAACAATGAACCACACTTCGGTTGAGTGCCCTGCTACAGACGGTAGAGCGGAAGCCAGCATACCGAAAATCAGCAAGGCGGCCCCGAACAGCAATGAAAGTGGAACCGCCAAAGCTGCTGATTTTTTGAGACTCTGGACGCCATTGGCCGTAAATAAGCGCACGAAGATATAGGGCCAGCACCATCCACCCAATGCCCCGGTCAAGACGAGGCTGAAAAGATAAAGCGGACCTTCCTTGGAGCCGATATTGGGGATGGAAAACTTGGCAGGATCCAGACTGGCAAAACTGATATCCTTGACCACGACAAGCCAGACAATCAGGGCAATCAGCATCGCGGTGCCCACAATATAAGCCATGATCCCCTGGAAGAAGTCGGAAATCACCACACCGCGCATACCGATCTTCACGGTCCAGAACTGCCTGATTGCAATCACGATAACCCCGAAGATGACTGCCTGAGAAAAGCTCATGGCGCCTAGCGAGATATAGCGAAACATTTCTCCCAAAGCCTGCATGCCTAACACCAGCCATGGTATTCCTGAAACAATGCCGATCAAGGCGGCGATGGTTCGTATGTGTCTTGAGTTGTACCGCAAGGCAAAAAGGTCAGGCTGGGTGCGTAGGTCGAATGACTTGCCCCAATTCCATACCGGTTTTGCCATGATATACATGAGTACGACGGTAAGCAGGCTATAGGAAAGCACATAAAACGAAATGACGCCACTGGCGGCGGCCATACCGCCGAAAGCGGTAAACATTGCACCGGGATACCATGTATTAAGAAATGACATAGCCTGATAACGGGCACCGAATGACCTGTCGCCGACAGCATAAGTCGAGAATGAGTGTTCATCCACACGAATACGTTGCAGCACTACGATCAGTAATAGAAAGAAAGCCAGCATGATTCCAAAGGTAATCATCATGATGTGAATGCTCCTTTGGAAGATTCTTCCCAATATGCATAGAGGATGCTGGCAGTGATTGACACACATACGATCAGGAAATAGAAAAGAGTGGCTGGCATTCCTAGAATGGGTGCTTTGTAATTATCTGCTAACCAGTAAATAGGTGGGGCCAATGCAATTACAGCATTAAATAAAAACCATAGCCGAACCAGATAGGAATATGTTTGTTGCTGCATGTAGTTGCTCCCTTATAGATTGTTTTTTATTACTCTTACATAGTGACCGATTAACGGTCATGTGAATTTTTATTCAATCGAGAATATAAAATCTATGCTATTTGATATACTTTATTTCAGTCAATTATTGCGATAACAATAAATGACCGATAATCGGTTATTAAAATTTCTGAAATTTAAAAGATGGTTGATTCCTCATACAAGTCCACATCTAGCCTAATCGTTACTCCAGGTAGCTTAAATCGGGCAGCCGTTGTGCTCAGCACTATTACCCGTGGATCCAGCAAAGGTAGTTTGCTTACTGAGTTAATTGCCCGTACAGGGCTACCCAGAACCACCGTTGTTCGGACGCTGGACGCTCTACAGAACCTTGGATGGGTAGAGCGCAATGAACGAACATTACGTTTTAATCTTGGCGTTGATTTGGCTGCCCTTGGTTATTCTGCAATTAGCCGGTATCCGCTGGAACGGACAGCCGCAACTGAATTAAGCAAGCTGGCAGGGCGGCTGAATCAGGTAGTTTATCTGTCTATCCGCTCCGGGCTTGATATGGTATGCATAGGCCGTTATGAGGGGAAATCTGTGATTCAGGTGGGCAAAGGCGGCCCGGGATTAAGGGGACCTTTCGGAATGACACAGAGCTGCATGGGTATCATGGCATGTCTTCCTGAACACGAAGTGTATGAAATTATTGAAGCTAATTTGCCTAGATATCACCGGGTAGAGGGTTTCGAGGAACTTGGATTTCGCCGGACAGTTTCAGAAGCATTGAAAAACGGCTATGGTACGTATGACAATATCATTTTAGATCGCACTGTTAGTGGGCTTGGTGTTGCAATTAAAGATCCATTGGGATACCCCATAGCCGGGGTTGGCACTACTTTTATTACAGGGTGGCTTGATGAAAATCAACGTCTAAAATGTCTTGATGAATTGCGCAATTCAGCGCTCCGAATTGAAAAGCAGTTATTTCAATAACAAACCTAATCCAAAAGAACTATGTTTGAATGCTGGCTTTGGGTTGGAAGCAGATATCCAGTGCAGCTCGAGTATTTAGGCTATTGATCACATCTGTGTGTTTTGCCGTATTTTGATTTGATAAGTGCGTAAACTAAACCCCTCACTCTTATTCAGAATGAGGGGTTTAGCATGAGGCGTACTGGATCGGAACAATCTGTTATGAGTCTATAGCTTATGTATGGCTTATGGCAATTGGCTGGAAGTCTGCTCTTCTAGAAAAACGCGCACATTGCGTGGGTAAACAAACACATGTTCTCCCTGCACTAATCCCAATTCTCTAAAGCGTTCCTGTGTCAGTTCTGCTTCAATTAACTCAGTATGGTCTGCACGTTGCAGTTCTAACCTGACTAATGGACCAACCGCATGAATGTAACTTACAACAGCTTCAAATTTTGGATTGCTGCCGCTTGCTTCCCTGAAAATTTCAATGTCATGCGGACGCACATAAGCAAGCGCTGGGCTATTTTGTGTGTGATGGTGCGCATCAATTTTAAAGTCTACACCGGCAATTTTAGCCTCACCGTTATGTATGTGGCTATTGAATTGGTTTACATTGCCTAGGAATTGATAAACAAAGGGCGAGACAGGATGGTCATACACATCCTGCGGTGTGCCTATCTGCTCAATTTTGCCTTTATTAATAACAACAACACGGTCCGCTACTTCTAGCGCTTCTTCCTGGTCATGAGTAACAAAAATACTCGTGATATGCAGTTCATCATGCAGGCGACGTAACCAACGGCGCAACTCTTTGCGTACTTTAGCATCAAGGGCGCCGAATGGTTCGTCTAGTAACAATACCTTTGGTTCGACTGCCAGTGCGCGAGCCAGTGCAATACGTTGACGCTGTCCGCCAGATAGCTGCGGCGGGTAACGGTCCGCAAGCCAATCCAGCTGTACCAGCTCTAATAATTCATGTACGCGTCTTTTAATTTCCGCTTCTGACGGGCGGGTTTTTTTAGGGCGAACGCGTAAACCGAAAGCAACATTTTCAAATACCGTCATGTGGCGAAACAGGGCATAGTGCTGAAATACAAAACCCACTTCACGTTCACGCACTTGTCGTTCTGTAGCGTCGGTACCGTGAAATAGAATGTTACCCGCATCAGGGGTTTCAAGACCTGCAATGATTCTTAAGAGGGTTGTTTTGCCGCAGCCGGATGGCCCAAGTAGAGCCACCAGTTCGCCACTGGGAACATCAAGGCTGACATCATTGAGCGCACTAAAGCTGCCAAAGTTTTTTCTAATATTACGGATTTCAATGCTCATGAGTTAAATTCCAAAACAGTAAATTTCTGAATGATTAAAATTGGTATGGCAGCACTAGTTGTTTTCTTCTTTGTTGCTAGCGTTGCGAGCAACTTGCCATTCAACAAAAGATTTAAGTACCAGGGTCACTAAAGCTAACAGGGCAAGCAGTGATGCAACTGCAAACGCAGCCGCATAATTGTATTCGTTATATAAAATTTCAACGTGCAAAGGCATGGTGTTGGTCATGCCGCGAATGTGGCCAGAAACGACCGACACCGCGCCAAACTCGCCCATGGCGCGTGCGTTGGTCAATATCACACCGTATAGTAAGCCCCATTTGATGTTAGGCAGGGTAATCCGCCACAGAATTTGCCAGCCGGAAGCACCAAGAACCAAACCAGCTTCCTCTTCATCCTTACCCTGCGCTTGCATTAAGGGAATTAATTCACGTGCCACAAACGGGAAAGTAACGAAAATCGTAGCCAATACAATGCCGGGAATGGCAAAGATGACTTTGAAGTCATGGTCGGACAGATAGGCGCCAAACCAGCCCTGCAAACCAAAGATCAGCACGTAAATTAGGCCGGCGATGACAGGAGACACCGCAAACGGCAGGTCAATTAACGTGATTAAAATACTTTTGCCTTTAAATTCAAACTTGGCTATTGCCCACGCAGCGGCAATACCAAATACCAAATTGAGTGGTACTGCAATGGCGGCAGCAATAAGCGTTAACTTGATCGCAGAAAATGCATCAGGATCAATTAATGCAGTGATGTAAGTATCGAATCCTTTACGCAATGCTTCAGTAAAGACTGCTACCAGTGGCACAAATAGAAAAAAGCTTAAAAATAACAAAGTAACCGCGATCAATGACCAGCGAATCCATGCAGGCTCAGACGTGGCGCGACTGCGTGTCACTTTGGTGTGATAACTTGTGTATTGAGAAGTCGTTGTATTTGACATTATGTGAGCCTGATAAAAACTTAATGTGAAACGCTATTGCGGCGGGTTGCCCACCATTGCAAGCCGTTAATAGCAAAAAGAAGTAAGAATGAAATAACCAGCATGACCACTGCAACTGCGGTAGCGCTTGAATATTCGTATTGTTCGAGTTTGGTGATGATAATCAGCGGTGTAATTTCAGATACAAATGGGACATTGCCGGCGATAAAAATTACTGACCCGTATTCACCAATGGCCCTGGCAAATGCAAGTGCAAAACCAGTAAGCAATGCAGGCCATAACGTTGGCAGGATTACTTTAGTAAAAGTTTGCCAGCGATTTGCGCCTAAGCTGGCGGCTGCCTCTTCTGTTTCAGCTTCCAGATCTTCAAGAACAGGTTGTACAGTGCGCACTACAAAAGGCAAGCCGATAAAGGTAAGTGCAATCACAACGCCAATCGGGGTGAATGCAACTTTAATCCCATGCGGTTCAAGCCATGAGCCTATCCAGCCATTGCTCGCATAAACTGCAGTGAGTGCAATGCCGGCAACAGCTGTTGGCAATGCAAAGGGTAAATCTACCAAAGCGTCGACAATCTTTTTGCCGGGAAAACTATAACGCACCAGTACCCATGCCGTCAGTAAGCCAAAAACAGCGTTAATGAGCGCGCCGATAAAAGAAGCACCAAAAGTTAGCTTATATGAAGCTAACACTCGAGGCGCCGTCACTATCGTCCAGAAATCTTCAAAACTTAATTCCGTAGTTTTAATAAAAGCCGCAGACAATGGTATCAGGACTATTAAGCTTAAATATAGCAGTGTGTAACCTAAGGTTAGATTGAAGCCTGGGAGTACGTTTTTTTGTTTTGCCATAATAATCAGTTGTTCATTTGTGTGGGCGCGCGCTAATGTAACAGAAACAAATATATGATAAAAATAACATTTCATCATATTGATATAGCTGTTAGTTATGAGGCTATGGTTGTCGGCAGTTTAGGGCTGTAAAAAATGCAAAATGCATGGCATTTAAATTATTTATGCGATATTGCGAATGTGAGCATTCGCTTTAAATAGTGCGGATGGCTGCAATTCATTGGCAGTGACAGGTTTAGCCAGAAAAAATCCCTGCACCAATGTACTGCCGGTTTCAATCGCAATATCAAGTTGTGCCTGGGTCTCGATGCCGGTAACAATAGGTTGTGCGCCCAGATCTTTAATCATTTTGATCAGGCCCGGCAAAATTTTACTTACACGCTCATTTTGTTCGGCTTTTTGAATTAAATGTAAGTCAAGCTTCACAAAGTCAGGTGTAAATTTCCATAGACGATCAATATGCGATTGTGCGCTGCCAAAGCGGTCAATCGCTATCCGGTAACCTCTGTCGCGATAATTGACTATAGCTTCGGCGAGCTGTTTTTCCTGATCGATTAAACCTTCTTGAATCTCAATGACTACACGGTCAGTTGGCACGGAGTTCGAGTGTAGAATCCTCTCGAATACTTTGCCATGTGCGTTTACTGTGACCAAAAGTTTTGGGTGTACATTGAGAAAAAGTAGCCCGTTTTCCGCATAAATCTGCCTGAAATTTAGCACATGTAAAGTTCTGCTGACACGGTCAAATTGCACTAATTTTCCTGCTTGTTCCGCATAGGTGAATGCAAATTCAGGTGTGCTGGAAAGCTCCCCGCCTAATGATGGCCGCAATAAAGCTTCATGACCGTACAGATCCCCGGCTTGAATATCGTAAATAGGCTGAAAAGCGCTATTGAGATGTACACCTAAAAATGTACTATTAAACTCGCCAGTCGATTGCTCAACTAAACCATAGTCGTCTAAATCCAAAAGTAAGGCTTCCTTGAGTTGTAACCTTAATTGCTCTACATGCGTAGGTGTGGTTTTTGAAACTGTCATTTGTGTTGTCCTTTTACTTACATTGTGTAACGGTATTTACTGCTTTTGATAAATCTGATCAAAAGTACCGCCATCCGCAAAGTGTGTTTTTTGTGCTTTGGCCCAGCTGCCAAAAATCTCATCTACGCTAAATAAATCCAAAGATTTGAATCGGTCTTTGTATTTGTTTGCTACAGAGGCAAGGCTGGGTCTTAGATAATGGTGCACAGCAATTTCCTGTCCTGCTTCAGAAAAGTGGTAATCCGCATAAGCTTGTGCAACTACCTGGTTTTTATGTTTGTTCGCAAATTTATCAACGACGGCAATCGGGTTCTCTGCCAAAATACTTGCAGATGGATATACGACGTCGAATTTGTCACCCAATTCCTTTTTGATTAGATTGACTTCATTTTCGAATGTAAGTAATGCATCGCCAATGTCACGTTGTGCAAATGTTGTTGTTGCGCCACGTCCGCCCGTATCTAATACAGGCACATTTTTAAATAGTTTGGTTACAAAATCTTTTGCCTTTGCGTCGTCGCCACCTTTTCTAATTACATAGCCCCAAGCCGCCAAGTAGCTGTACTTACCGTTGCCGGAAGTTTTGGGATTGGGAACTACCACGGCAATACCCGGTTTAACTAAATCATCCCAATCTTTAATATTTTTAGGGTTACCCTTGCGGACTAAAAACACCGTTGTTGAGGTTGTTGGTGAACTAGCGTTAGGCAGGCGTTTTTGCCAATCCTTGGGAATAAGTTTTGCCCGGTCGTATAAAATATCAATGTCAGGTGCCTGGTTCATCGATATAACGTCTGCCTCAAGACCATCTGCTACGGATCTGGCTTGTTTGCTGGATCCACCATGCGATTGATTAATGGTGACGGTTTCTCCGGTTTTTGCTTTCCAGTATTTAGCAAATGAAGCATTGAAGTCTTTGTAGAACTCACGAGTTACGTCATAAGATACATTCAGCAACGTGCTGTCAGCTACCGCGTAAGGGGACAAGGTCAGGCTCGCTAAAATAAACAAACCCGCTAATATGGATTTTTTAGGCATGGGATATCTCTGGCATTAAAGTTATAAAGCAGGCACTTTAAAGAGTTATTGAAATAATGTAAAAGAATGATAAATAATATATATATAATTATTTTGAATAAAAGGGGTGATTTTACAGGCAATCTTACTTTGGTCTTTTGTGCATGTTATTGCTGATTTGGAGCTGTAATAGTTAAAGCGTGATGGCGCGGGCTATGGAAATAACTTAAGCAAAAAAATCCGGCGACCTGTAAATAATTCAAATACAGGTGCCGGATAACTAAGGAGAAGAGCACCGCTTTGTTTAAAGTGTTAAGCGGCCACCACTTTTCTATTCGAGAGCTTTTTACTTCAACAATCTTTTTTGCGGTGTTTATTAGTTAATGCGTTAAATGTTTATTTGTACTGTGAATACGCTCATGATCACCCTCTGATGCAAAATCGGAGCCAATCTTTTGCAACCGGGTGTGCAATGCGGTTGAGCCATTGGGAGTGTAAATTACTTTAATGCCGCGCTTTAGGGCGTTACGTTTTACTTTATGCGTAATGGAGTGGCTAATCCAGTTAGTGATTAGTACTATAATCTTTGTATCTTCCGGGATTACTTTGTTACTGTCGCCAACTTTGCGACCTGACCAATGGTTGATATGCTCAACGCCGTAATTGGTTAATACTTGTTTGATGCCATCAATTTGGTCGCCGCCTACAATTAATACTGAACTCATGATAAGAGCCTCCTGTTTTAGGGCAGTGCCAGATTTTGTCCAGCACTGCGCTCATCTAAATAATTAGATTGTTTGTTACTTCTGATAAATCTGATCGAAAGTACCGCCGTCAGAAAAGTGCGTTTTCTGCGCTTTCTGCCAGCCGCCGAATTCCTCATCAATTTTCACTAAATGAACTTTAGGGAATTGGCTCTCATACTTTTTAGCCACGGATTCTAACGTTGGACGATAGTAGTTTTTAGCAGCAATTTCCTGACCTTCCTCAGTATATAAATACTCAAGATAAGCTTTTGCTACAGCTTCTGTACCATGTTTTTTCGCAAACTTGTCAACAACGGTTACCGGCGGTTCGGCCAAAATAGAAAGTGAAGGTACAACGATCTCAAATTTACCGACGCCTAATTCTTTTTGTGCCAAAAACGCTTCGTTTTCCCAAGCCAGCAATACGTCGCCGATGCCGCGTTCAACGAATGTCGTAGTAGAGCCGCGCGCGCCAGTATCCAGTACAGGGACATTTTTCAACAATTTACCGACAAACTCTTTGGTTTTAGCTTCATCGCCACCATATTTTTTCTGTGCGAATGCCCAGGCTGCCAGATAGTTCCAGCGTGCGCCGCCTGATGTTTTAGGGTTAGGTGTAATCACAGAAACGCCAGGCTTAATCAAGTCATCCCAATCTTTAATGCCTTTTGGGTTCCCTTTGCGCACCAGCAGCACAATGGTTGATGTGTAAGGTGAGCTGTTATGACCAAGACGTTTTTGCCAATCTTTAGGAATTAGCTTGGCTTTTTCCTGAAGCTGGTCCACATCGTAGGCGAGTGCCAATGTAGCTACGTCAGCATCCAAGCCGTCAATAATGGCACGAGCCTGTTTGCCAGAGCCGCCATGAGAGGTCTTGATTGTCACTTTGTCGCCAGTTTTGGCTAGCCAGTATTTGCTGAAAGCAGCATTGAAGTCCTGGTAAAGTTCGCGTGTCGGGTCATAAGAAACATTCAACAGGTTAACGTCTTTAGCAAAAACTGTGACGGGTGAAGCGACGCCATACACTGCAGAAAGCAATGCGATGGCTAATAGTGATTTTTTCATGTGTGTATCCTTAAATAGTTTACTTAAAATTAATGATTCAATTTGTGCTGAAAATGACATTGCATATCGAACCTTTTTAGATGCATCCCTAAGCAAAGTCATGGATGCATTTGTTGGTTAGAACGCCACCTGGAAGCGAGCAAGAATTGCTTCTTCATCGCTGCGGTCACGAACCCTGCTTCCGCTTGCATTGTTATTGGTTGATTGTGCCAATCCTTTTTGCAGTGCACCGCCGTCAAATGAGGTGCGTGCGTAATTTAAAGAAATCTTTGCATTGCTATTCAAGTACCAGTTCACGCCTGCAGTCCAGGTTTCAGCAGATTTTGCACTTTTGGTTAAATCTGAGAATGCATTGGTGATAGCGCTACCCTCTGCAGCGTATTGTCCTGCAGCATTCTTGAATGTGTCGTTATCAAGGTTGATTTCACTGTAACGCGCAACCAGTTCCCACGCGCCCCAGCCGCCTTTATCCAAATCAAAATCTTGTTTAGGTTTTACACCTTTGAATGAAGCATCTTCCCCAGTCAGCAGATAAGAAACACCAATATCCCAGGCATCATGTTTAAGATTTTTCTTGGTGCCAGCCGTGAATGCGGTATTTGAACCAGCACCACCGGCGCCTGGTGAACCGCCATTGGCCAGGCTAACGTCCTGAGATACGCGTGCATATTCGGCTATAACACCAAATGGGCCATAGTAATAGTTGGCTTGTGGTGACCAGCGTGCTCGCTTACCATCGGCAACTGCATTGCTGGTGTAGCGGAAGAATGTTTGTTGACCTTCTGTTACATAACTAGGTAAACCATTGCGTGTAGCATCAGCAGAAGTGGTATCAGTGAAGTTCAGGTTTTTCTCGCCTGTAAAATCTGTCCATGTGCCGCCAATACCAAATCCTAAGCCTGCCAGCGCTGAATCAGAATCACTGAATGGGTTGGTGAATAAACGAGCCGTGTATTCACGTTCTCCATTAAATTCAGTGCCAGTGCTGATATTGCCGGCATCAGCTACGCCGTTTACTACGCCTACCGCATAATTTAACTTTTTATTTAGTACGTCACCGTACAAGGCGACACCTAAATCGCGGTTAGGTAAAATCGCATTGGTTACATAACTGCGCTCAATAAACTTGATATCGTTGCCGCTTTGCAAGCGCTCAAGGCCAACAAAGCTTTTAAATTTACCGGCACGTACGTTAAAAGCAGGGTTTAAATTAGCCTCAACATAAGCATCCACTGCAGAGGCGCTGCCACCGGCGAACTCGGGTGTAAAGCGGAAGCCATATTTGCCAGCCACTTTACCTTCAATGGTTGGGCGTACGCGGCGTAACAAGCTGCTATTTTCGGCATCATGAAAACCGTCAGCATTTAGATCGCCAGCCCTTTGATCAGTGCGGCCCCTGACATCATTTGCACCGTCACTGTAATGGCGGTGGTCAGCTTGTATTACCCCTCTAAATTTGATTTCATTTTTCCCGTCAGCTGAACCAAATGAAAAACCGCTGCTGCTGGCTTTAATTACTGGCGTTTCTTTTTTTGCAGCCACTACAGCTTCCTCATTGATTTCACCTTTACGCTCGATGACTTTAACTTTTTGGCTGAGCTCTTGTACTAACGCTCTAAGTTCTTCAAGCTCGGTACTATCATTAGCACTAGCTGAATAGGGCAGTGATAACAAGCCAGTTGCCAATAACGCAGAGGCGAATTTTGAATATTGAAATTGCATTCTAGTCTCCTGTATAAAGCTTCCAGTCAACTGGTCAGCCAATCTTCATAAATGTTTATTAGTCTTTTGCTTCTTACCTCTGCTTGTGCAGTTGGTTTATTTTTTAGAGTGCTCCGCGCCTGTATTTTGGTTAAACCTTAATTTTTCCCGTTTTTCGATTTGTGTCACGCGCCCCTCATGTAACACAATTTCAACTGAGCCAAAGCCTGATCCTTGTTTAAGCGCTTCAACCGCACGTAATATTTCTTGCGAAACATCCAGGTTGCTACCAGCATTAATTCGGTTAGCGTGCTGAGTGATATTGTTAGTAAGTGACATGGCGATATCTCAAAATAAATGTGCTAAACAGCAAGAGCTGCACTATAAAAGCGTTTTTTAATAATTAAAAATAATATTTTTTTATTAACTTATAATTTAAAAGAATATAAAGAGGTGCTGAGGTGAATTTGAGTAAAAGCTAACTATTTATCTGTAGTGTTTCCAATTCATTGAATTCATTGGTATAATGCGGTTGAATTTTTTGATGGGCTTTGTGCCCATTTTTTGTTTCTGCAACTTACGTAGCGTGGCTAAGTTATTGTTTACAAGAGCTTGCTGGGTTGTAGCGGGATTGAGGGTTAGATAATCATGCAAGATTTGCATACATTGATAGAGCAGTCGGTAAGCCAATTGGGCTATGAGCTTGTTGATTTGGAGATTTCCAATCGTGGCAAGTTGTTGCGTGTGTTTATCGATAAGCAAAATCCTGCAGATATAAAAGACAGTGTGAATATTGATGATTGCGTACTGGTAAGCAATCAATTAGGCAATTTACTGGCCGTGGAACATGAAATTGATTATGACCGCCTGGAAGTTTCCTCGCCCGGCATGGACCGCGTGTTGAAAAAAGAAGCAGATTTTTTACGTTTTACAGGTGAGCGTGCCACCGTAAAGTTGCGTGTACCTGTAGTTGAAACGGTGACCAATGCCAAAACAGGTGCGGAAGAGAAAGTAACAAAAAAGAATTTTTTAGGATTTTTACGTGGTTTAGAAGATGGCCTGCTGCTGCTGGAGTGTGACGGTGTGATTCATAAAATTGCGCTATCAAATATTGATAAGTCGCGTTTGAATCCAGTGTTCTAAATCAAAGAATTTTTAAGAGATAAAGATTAACCTGCAATTTATAGTCGGAGATTGATGATGAGTCGTGAAATTTTATTGTTGGTAGATGCCTTGGCGCATGAAAAAAATGTTGGTAAAGATGTTATTTTTACCGCGCTTGAGCTTGCTTTGGCTTCAGCTACCAAGAAAAAGCATGATGATGATGCCGATGTGCGCGTGGAAATTAATCGTGAAACAGGCGAATATAGAACATTTAGACGCTGGCAGTTTGTTGAGTATGATTTGCTGGAAAACTCTGCGTATCAGATCGATGAAGAAGATGAGCGTTCAAAAGGCTTGAATATTGGTGATTACTATGAAGAGCCGCTGGAAAATATAGAATTTGGCCGTATTGGCGCACAAGCTGCGAAGCAGGTAATTCTGCAAAAGGTACGCGAAGCCGAGCGCGAACAAATTTTACAAGACTTTTTAGCGCGTGACGAAAAGCTGGTCACAGGTGTGATCAAGCGCATGGAAAAAGGCAATGCAATTATAGAGGTAGGCCGCATTGAATCGTTATTGCCGCGTGAGCAGATGATTCCTAAAGAAAACCTGCGCGTAGGCGACCGTGTGCGTGCATATCTTTCACGTATCGAGCGTGGAGGCCGTGGGCCGCAATTGATTTTATCAAGAATCACGCCAGATTTCCTGATACGCTTATTTGAGCTGGAAGTGCCGGAAATTGAAGAAGGTTTGTTGGAAATTCGTTCAGCGGCGCGTGATCCTGGTTTACGTTCAAAAATTGCCGTTAAAAGCAATGACCAGCGCATAGACCCGGTAGGTACTTGCGTAGGCATGCGTGGATCGCGTGTGCAAGCCGTGACCGCGGAGTTGGCTGGCGAGCGCGTGGATATCGTGCTTTGGAGCATGGAGCCTGCGCAATTCGTGATTAATGCGATGTCGCCAGCGGAGGTTTCCAGCATTGTGGTGGATGAAGACGCGCACAGTATGGATGTGGTCGTGGAAGAAGAGCAATTGGCGCTTGCGATTGGCCGTAATGGTCAAAACGTACGTCTGGCTTCAGAGTTAACAGGTTGGACATTGAACATCCTGACTGTTGACCAGGCTGCGCAGAAAAACCAGGAAGAGTACGCTGGCGTGAGTCACCTCTTTATGGAAAAACTTGATGTTGATGAAGAAGTGGCTGAAATTTTAGTGCAGGAAGGTTTTAGTACATTGGAAGAAATTGCTTATGTGCCTTTAGCCGAAATGCTTGAGATTGAAGCGTTTGATGAAGATACTGTAGAAGAATTACGTAAACGCGCACGTGCAGCTTTATTGACAGAGGCGATTGCTAAAGAAGAAAAAGTTGAGGAAGCGGCTGAAGACTTGTTGACCCTTGAGGGCATGGATGATGCTACTGCACATTTACTGGCATCAAAAGGTGTCTCAACAATGGATGATTTAGCAGAGTTGGCAATTGATGAGTTGGTAGAACTTACCAATATGGATGAAGAGCGCGCCAAAGCACTCATTATGACAGCGCGCGCGCCTTGGTTTAAATAGAGGGTTTGAATTACGATACGGTTAGGCTGAATAAGCAAAGCTTTCAGCCTGATTAGCGTATCAATATTTAAGTAGCATTAGCAGTAAAGCTAGGCAATAAAGCTTAGGGAAAAGAATACTGGAGCAACAACATGGCACAAACAACCGTAGAACAATTTGCTGGCGAATTAAAGCTGCCTACAGCTTTGTTATTAGAGCAGCTTAAAAGTGCTGGCGTGCATAAATCAAGCGCAGATGACCTATTGAATGAAAATGACAAATCGGCATTGCTGGATCATTTACGCAAAGAACATGGCACGCTTGCCCCAAAAAGCAAAATTACGTTGACACGTAAATCCAGTACCGAAATTAAAAAGACGGACAATACGGGTAAGGCACGTACCATTCAGGTAGAGGTGCGTAAAAAACGTGTGATTGAACAACGTGAAGAAGCAGAGTTGAGTGGCCAGGAAGAGGCCATGCAAGCGGTGGCAGAAATTCCTGAAGTGCCAGTTGCACCAGTAGAGCCAATTGTTGAAGTGCCTGAGCCTGTGGCCGTGGCTGAGCCAGAACCGGTAGTTGCTGTGCCGGAAGTAGTTGAACCTGTTGCAGCTGAACCTGTTGTTGAAACAGCCCCCGCTGAGCCGGCTGCGGAGAAGGTGGTAGTGAAATCACAAACCATCAGCCGTAAAGATTTGCTGGGCGCTGATGAAATAGCATTGCGTGAGAAAGAAGCAAAACGCCATGCTGCCTTAGCTGCGATGCAGGCCGAGGATTTGCGTAAAAAACAAGAGTTGGCGCAGCGCCGCTTGGATGAAGAAGCCAAAAAATTAGCTGAAGCTGAAGCGGCAAAAGCCAAAGCAGCCAAGCTGTCAGAAGGCACGTTACATAAGCCGGTAGCAAAAGAAGGGGCTGAAAAACCCGCTTCAAAAGATGCGAAAAAAGGTAAAGGTAATAATAAAGAGTGGACAGATGCCGAGAACAAAAAGCGCGGATTAAAAACTCGCGGTGATGTGACTAGCGGGAAAGCGGGCTGGCGTGCGCCAAAAGGAAAAGGCCATAAACACCATGCTGATGAAGATCAGCAACATGCCTTTACTGCGCCAACCGAGCCAATCGTACATGAAGTGCTGGTACCTGAAACAATTACCGTAGCTGATTTGGCACATAAAATGTCAGTGAAATCAGGCGAAGTGATTAAAGCGTTGATGGGTATGGGCATGATGGTGACGATTAACCAGGTGCTGGACCAGGAAACGGCCATTATTATTGTCGAAGAAATGGGTCATAAAGCCCAAGCCGCAGCACCGAATGATCCGGATGCCTTCATTGAAGAAGCTGAACATGCGGAAGCGATATTGGAAGCTCGTCCGCCAGTAGTTACGGTGATGGGTCACGTTGACCATGGTAAGACCTCGTTGCTGGATTATATTCGACGCAGCCGAGTTGCTTCTGGTGAAGCCGGCGGCATTACACAGCATATCGGGGCATACCATGTAGAGACGCCACGCGGTATGGTGACTTTCCTGGACACCCCGGGCCATGAGGCGTTCACGGCGATGCGTGCCCGTGGTGCTAAAGCAACGGATATCGTGATTTTGGTGGTTTCAGCTGATGACGGCGTGATGCCGCAAACAATTGAGGCAATTCACCATGCTAAAGCCGCTGGTGTACCTTTAGTGGTTGCTATCAATAAAGTGGATAAACCGGATGCGCAACCTGAACGCGTCAAAATGGAGTTGGTTGCTCAAGAAGTAGTGCCAGAAGATTTTGGTGGCGATACGATGTTCCGCGAAGTATCTGCTAAAACTGGCCAAGGCATTGATGAGTTGCTGGAAGCGGTATTATTGCAGGCTGAGGTTCTTGAGTTGCAGGCACCTAAAAACACCCCGGCAAAAGGTTTGGTCATTGAAGGGCGTCTTGATAAGGGACGTGGTTCAGTGGCGACGATTCTGGTGCAATCAGGCACATTGAGACGTGGTGATATGATTTTGGCAGGCACAACTTTTGGTAAAGTGCGTGCGATGCTGGACGAGTCAGGTAAAGACATTCAAGAAGCCGGCCCTTCCATACCTGTAGAGATTTTGGGTTTATCTGATGTGCCGAGCGCTGGCGAAGAAGTGATTGTGCTAAACGATGAACGCAAGGCGCGTGAAATCGCCCTGTTCCGTCAAGGCAAGTACCGTGATGTGAAATTAGCTAAACAGCAGGCTGCCAAGCTGGAAAACATGTTTGAGCAAATGGAATCAGGCGAAGTGCAGACTCTGGGCTTGATTATTAAATCTGACGTACAAGGCTCATACGAAGCGTTGGCAACAAGTCTGCAAAAATTGTCTACCAGCGAAGTAAAAGTCAACATTATTCATACTGGTGTAGGTGCTATTAGCGAATCTGACGTGAACTTGGCAGCTGCCTCTAAAGCGGTATTGATTGGCTTTAATGTGCGTGCCGACACCGGTGCACGTAAGTTGATTGATACGCTAGGTGTGGATGTGCGTTACTACAATATTATTTACGAAGCTGTGGATGAAATTAAAGCTGCACTGGGTGGTATGTTGGCGCCAGAGCAAAAAGAAAGCATGATCGGTACGGTAGAAGTACGTGAAGTATTCCGTATTTCCAAAGTTGGCGCGATTGCTGGTTGTTACGTGCAGGACGGTATGATTAAACGTAACTCTAAAGTACGTGTATTGCGTAACAACGTGATCATCCACACTGGTGAACTAGACTCACTCAAACGCTTCAAAGATGATGTGAAAGAAGTGAAAAACAACTTCGAATGTGGTTTGTCACTTAAAAACTTTAACGATATTGAAGTGGGTGATATTTTAGAGGTCTACGAAATGGTGGAAGTGGCAAGAACACTGTAATGGCTAAAGACTTTTCACGTAGCCACCGGGTGGCAGAGCAGATGCAGCGAGAACTCGCTGATCTGCTGCAATTTGAAGTCAAGGATCCGCGCGTAGGCATGGTCACAATCACCGCAGTTGAGGTGACGGGTGACATGGCGCATGCCAAGATTTTTTACAGTGCGGCAAAAGCGAGCGATAGTATGCAGCAAGGGCTGGAGAAATCGGCTGGATTTTTGCGGACACAGCTTGCCAAACGCATGTTGTTACGCACGGTGCCACAATTACATTTTGTTTATGATGCCTCCATTGATAACGGCATGATGATGTCGAAATTGATTGATGAAGCGCTGGCTTCAAAACCAGAAAAATCATAATTTATTATCACTGGTAAAACCAAGCCTTTGCAGTACAGACGACCTAAAAAACAAATCAATGGCATTTTGCTGCTGGATAAGCCACTCGGCTTTTCGTCTAATCAAGCCTTACAAAAAATAAAATGGCTGTTGCAGGCCGCTAAAGCTGGTCACACCGGTACGTTAGACCCGCTTGCTACGGGCCTGTTGCCGCTTTGCTTTGGAGAGGCCACCAAGTTTGCCCACTACCTCACTGATGCGGATAAGACCTACGTAGCAACTATTAAGCTGGGTGTTACCACGGCAACGGGCGATGCTGAAGGTGAAGTGCTTTCAACGCATGCGGTCAACGTAAATCAGCTTGAGTTTGAAAAAGCTTGCCAGCAGTTTATTGGTGAAATCAGCCAAACGCCGCCTATGTACTCTGCCTTAAAATTTGAGGGTAAAGCCTTGTATGAGTATGCACGAGCCGGTGTCGAAATTGAGCGTCAGCCGCGTCTTGTTACTATCCATAGCATAGAACTCAATGCATTCGAGGGCAACGTAGCGACGATCACGGTCACATGCAGTAAGGGAACCTACATTCGCACTCTAGCTGAAGATATAGGCAAGCGACTTGGTTGTGGTGCCCATTTGATAGGGCTGCGCAGAACCGGCACTGCCAATTATCACATCTCGCAAGCAGTTAGCTTGGAGCAATTTGAGGCAATGTCCAGTGAGGAGCGCTTGGCATCATTAGCGCCCGCAGACAGTGCCGTAGAGCATCTGCCAGCAATCACTTTGGATGCGGATAGTGTTTTTTATTTGCAGCAAGGTCAGGCGATATGGCGTAGCGGTGTAATCCCGCAAGGTTTATTGCGGCTTTATGACGAGCAGCAAGTCTTTTTGGGCTTGGGCGAACAGCAAAGTGACGGAAAAATTGCACCTAAGCGTTTGATGCAGCAAGTAAATAATTAACTTTTATCAAGAAATAACTTGTTAAGAATAAAAGATAACACTATAATGCGCGGTTCATTGTGAATGATTGTTTAGGCGGGTTGTTTTATTGCTCCTGCCTTTACATTGACGCAAAACATCTAAATTTATTAGGATTAAGTTATGGCAACTACAGCACAAGACACTGCAAAAATTATCGCAGAATATCAACGCGCACCAAATGATACAGCTAGCCCAGAGGTGCAAGTGGCACTTCTTACTAACCGTATCAGCTATTTAACTGAGCATTTCAAATCTAACAAAAAAGACAATCACTCACGTCGTGGTCTATTGGCTTTGGTAAGCCAACGCCGTAGCCTGTTAGATTATTTAAAACGCAAAGATGCAAGCCGTTATCAAACATTGATTCAACGTTTGAGTCTGCGTAAATAACTTTTATAAAAGTGTCAAAGTTTACACTCGAGCTATTAAAGCTTAGTCCGTTAACTTTGGGCGCACTTTTATAATTGCTGTAAAAAGCCGATAGCATAGAAACTGCATCGGCTTTTTTTATTGTTAGATTGCTATTGGGTAGTGAATAGCAATCTTTGAAGAAAAGGAAAATAAATGTTTAATAAAGTGAAAAAAAGTATTCAATACGGTGCGCACGAGCTCACACTTGAAACAGGTGAAATCTCACGCCAGGCAGACGCTGCCGTTTTAGTGAGTTATGGTGACACTGTGGTATTGGTTGCTGTTACCAGCAAGTCAGAAGTTAAAGCAGGTCAGGACTTCTTTCCATTGACTGTAGATTACATGGAAAAAACCTATGCTGCAGGTAAGATTCCAGGTGGTTTTTTCAAACGTGAAGGCCGTCCTTCAGAAAAAGAAACACTTACTAGCCGTTTGATCGACCGTCCATTGCGCCCTCTGTTCCCGGAAGCGTTTTACAATGAAGTGCAAGTGGTGGCAACAGTGTTGTCATCTGATCCTGAAATTGATGCTGATATTCCAGCGATTATTGGTGCTTCAGCGGCTATGTCATTGTCAGGCATCCCATTTTTTGGTCCACTAGGTGCAGCACGTGTTGGTTATATCAATGATGAATATGTATTAAACCCAACTAAAACTCAATTAGAAGAGACTGAATTGGATTTAGTCGTTGCTGCCACTGAAACAGCAGTAATGATGGTTGAGTCTGAAGCTAAAGAACTGTCAGAAGAAGTGATGCTGGGTGCTGTGGTTTACGGTCATGAGCAAATGCAGGCGGTAATTAAAATGATTAGCGAGTTAGCTGCTGAAGCTGGCAAAGACGCCTGGGATTGGGTTGCTCCAGAGCCAGACTCTGCATTGATAGAAAAAGTGGCTAGCTTGGCTGCTGCAGATATCAACGCTGCATTCCAGATCAAAGCCAAAGGTGCACGTTCAGCCAAGTTGGAAGAAATTACAAACCGTGTATTAGGCGAATTGATCACTGAAGAAACTTCAACGACAGAAGCTAACAAAATTAAAAATGAAATCTTTAATTTAGAAGCCAAAACAGTTCGTAGCCAAATTTTAAACGGTGAGCCACGTATCGATGGCCGTGACACACGTACCGTGCGTCCAATCAGTATCCGTACCGGCGTGTTGCCACGTACCCACGGTTCAGCACTGTTCACACGCGGTGAAACGCAGGCATTGGTAGTTGCAACGTTGGGCACAGGCCGTGACGAGCAAACCATTGATGCACTGCAGGGTGAATACAATGACCGTTTTATGCTGCATTACAACATGCCTCCATATGCAACAGGTGAAACCGGCCGTGTAGGTACGCCAAAACGCCGCGAAATCGGCCATGGCCGTTTGGCTAAGCGTGCATTGGTAGCTGCTTTGCCCGCTAAAGAAGATTTTGATTACACCATGCGCGTGGTTTCTGAGATTACAGAATCTAACGGCTCAAGCTCAATGGCTTCAGTTTGCGGCGGCTGTTTGGCTTTGATGGACGCTGGTGTGCCAATGAAAAACCACGTGGCAGGTATTGCGATGGGTTTGATTAAAGAAGGTAACCGCGTTGCCGTATTGACTGACATTTTGGGTGATGAAGATCACCTGGGTGATATGGACTTTAAAGTGGCCGGTACAGAAGATGGTATCACTGCATTGCAAATGGACATCAAAATCACCGGTATTACCGCACAGATCATGCAAGTGGCTTTAGCGCAGGCTAAAGAAGGCCGCGCGCACATTTTAGGCATTATGAAAAAAGCTGTGAGTGGCGCAAGTGCAGAAATGTCACAATTCGCACCACGCATTATTACCATGAAAATCAATCCTGAGAAAATCCGTGATGTGATCGGTAAAGGTGGCGCTGTAATTCGTGCGTTGACTGAAGAAACCGGCACCACCATTGATATTGAAGATGACGGTACAGTGAAAATTGCATGCACTAGCTCTGAGCAAGGTGCTGAAGCGCAACGCCGCATTGCGGAAATCACAGCTGAAGTTGAAGTGGGTCAAACTTACGAAGGTACTGTCATCAAGTTACTTGATTTTGGTGCGATCGTGACGTTAATTCCTGGTAAAGATGGCTTATTGCACATTTCACAAATTGCACATCAGCGCGTAAATGCGGTGTCTGATTTCTTGAAAGAAGGCGATGTGGTGAAAGTTAAAGTGGTTGAGGCTGATGAAAAAGGTCGTGTACGTCTAAGCATGAAAGCTTTGATTGATCCACCTGCTGCAGAAGCCAAAGCTGAAACAGAAGCTGACGAGTAAGATTAGTCTTGCAAGTCGGCAGATAAACAAAAAGCCCGCGAAAGCGGGCTTTTTGCTGGAATAAAATCAAGCTTTAGCGAGCGGGCTAAAGTAATCAATCTTATTAATTACTTAGCTACTTGGCGTTCTCTTAACTCGTCCAATGTTTTGCAATCGATACATAATGTTGCAGTCGGGCGTGCCTCCAGGCGTTTTAAACCGATTTCAACGCCGCAACCTTCGCAATAACCATATTCATCGCTATCAATATTGCGTAAAGTTTCATCGATTTTTTTAATCAATTTACGTTCGCGGTCACGATTGCGTAGCTCTAATGTCATGTCTGACTCTTGGCTAGCCCTGTCGTTAGGGTCCGCAAACATTGTGACTTCATCTTGCATGGTGTGCACGGTGCGATCAATCTCTTCGCTAAGTTCGGCTTTCCAATCATTTAAAATCTTACGAAAGTGGTTGAGCTGATTTTTGCTCATGTATTCTTCATCAGGTTTCGGCTGATAAGGCGTGAAGTGCTTACTAATAACATCTGCCATGATTTTGACCCAAATACTAAAAAAATTAAAACTATAAAAAAGGAGCTACTTAAAAAGTAGCAGGTTATAAAATTAGCGCATGAGTGTACACTGAATAAAGCTTTCGTGCAAAATCATAGCGAAAACAGCTTAATTATTTGAATTACATGATTAAGTTTTTAGTTTTGCTTCACTTAACTCCAGCGATAGCAGTGTATTTTCCATCAGCGTGGCGACTGTCATTGGGCCAACACCGCCAGGTACGGGGGTAATCCAGCCAGCGCGTTCTTTTGCACTATTGAAATCCACATCACCGGCAATACTACCATCAGCGAGGCGGTTAATACCGATGTCAATGACGATTGCACCCGGCTTGATCCACTCGCCTTTGATTAGGCCGGGTTTGCCTGCTGCAGCAACCACTAGATCGGCATTGGCAATTATTTTACCCAGGTCTTTAGTGTGGCGATGGCAGCTGGTTACGGTGCAGCCAGCTAACAGCAGCTCAAGCCCCATCGGGCGTCCCACATGGTTAGATACGCCAACTACGACTGCATCAAGTCCCATCAGGTTAATATTGGTCGCCTGTAGCATTTTAATCACACCAAAAGGCGTACATGAACGCAGTGTCGGTTGGCGCACAGCAAGCCTGCCTATGTTGTAGGGGTGAAAGCCATCAACATCCTTATTTGGGCTGATACATTCAATGACGTGCTCATCCTTAATTTGAGGCGGTAATGGCGCTTGTACCAAAATGCCATCAATGGAATCATCCTGGTTGAGCTGGGCTATGAGTGCGAGTAATTCTGCCTCTGTGGTCGAAGCTGGTAAATCATAAGCAATAGAGCGAATGCCGACTTTTTCACAGGCTAGGCGCTTATTGCGCACATATATGGAGGATGCTGGGTCTAATCCTACAAGAATTACAGCTAGGCCAGGTGCGCGCTTGTCGGCTTGCAGGCGTTGGTCGATGCGTTCTTTAATGGAGTTTAATAAATTTTCGGCAATCGCCTTGCCATTGATGATTTGAGCAGTCATTTGATGTGTTTAAATCTAAAAATTCTTAAAATTAACAAAATAAAGTGAGATTTTAACATATAGCAATTGACCTCGAGCTTAGTTTTGGTTATATTACTGCCTCTTCGGCGTGTAGCGTAGCCTGGTAGCGCGCCTGCTTTGGGAGCAGGATGTCGGGAGTTCGAATCTCTCCACGCCGACCAAATCTTTTAACCTGTTGGTATGTCAGTCATATCAACAGGTTAAAGTTAAAGTCAGCCCGAATTGCTTTATATTGCTAAATATAAAGTCTTGTAACCACAATCTGCCCGTAGCTCAACCGGATAGAGCACCAGCCTTCTAAGCTGGGGGTTACAGGTTCGATTCCTGTCGGGCAGGCCATAATAGTTTTAGTTTCAGCGGTGGCTGTAGCTCAGTTGGTAGAGTCCAGGATTGTGATTCCTGTTGTCGTGGGTTCGAGCCCCATCAGCCACCCCAATTCCTCGTATAGTAGTGTCTAAATATCCTCAAAGTAAGTTCTAAATAGCAGGCCTGAGTGTCGGTCTGTGGCTAATGTGATTTCACGCCAAATTTAAAAAATGATGTGGCAGGCATTTCAATTTGCCTATAGAAAAAATCCGCCAGGATTACACTTCCTATCCATGAAATCAGCATGAAAAGAATTCCAGAAGTCGGGTTCGTAATGTTCAGCCAGCTAAAAATAGCGTTGGTCATCATCAAAACCGAGAAATGCACAAGGAACAGGGAATAAGAAATCTTGCCCAGATAATGTATGATTCTTTGCTGTATGAATCCTTGTTTAATTTGCATGTGGTTTGTAGAAAACAATATCAGTGCTACGAGGACTGCAATCAGAATACGTAATCTAAAATCAATAAACAGGGCAAGCGTAGCCAGTAATACGTTTAGCCATAACCAGACTGTTGAATGCCCTCGTTGACTGGCCCAGTAGGCTATTGCTCCCATTCCATAAGCGCCGAAAAAATACAAAGCCCAGTCGTCGTATTGCGGGTTGCGATTGAACCAGAAAAGAGAGAGGGTAGAAGTAAGGGTAACAATTACAAGGATTGCTTTTCTGGAATCTGCAGCTTTTCCGCCAAGCCAGGCAATGCAAAGCATGACTAAAAAAAGCTGAAAATCGACTGCAATGAACCATGCCCCTGCCAGTAATGAATCGAAATCCAGCACACCATGCAGTAAAAATACGTGGGATAAAAATTGTGATAATTTGGGTAAATCAGGAATGAATTCATGATCCGCTAAAGCACGAGAGATGGCGGCACAAGTTATTGCGAGGATCAGTGCGAAAAAGAATGGAATAATTAATCTTAAGTATCTATTAAATAAATTAAATGTTAGGGAAGAGGTGTTATTTCTTCCGGAAAATATAGAGCGGGCTGCGAGATAGCCGCCAATTACAAAAAATATTTGTACTGCCATCCGTGCATAGTCATATAGCCAGGTAATCAGTGAAGGAGCTATTTGCTGCACAGCGTCTGAAATGGGGCCATAGGCTGCCAGATGGTGTAAAACGATAAGCTGGGATGCGATAGCCTTAAAGGCATCAATAATCGGAAAACGATTGGAGCTAACTTTCATGGTGCGCTGATTATAATGTTTTCAATGGCGATTAAGTGGTTTAGGTTGCGATTCCAGTTGTTATGGGTTCGAGCCCTATCTGTCATCTCATATTTTCTCACCCCGACCTTTTGAGTACTGCAAATTGTGTTGTTAATATCATTAACCAGTAATGTGTCTGTCAAAGCGCAGAGGCATGTAATCAATAATATACCATCATTGGAGTGCGCCAAATTCCGGCCAGGTTCTAGCGCTTATTGATACATCAAGCCATTAAGGCTATAGTGATGTTGAACGCAGTTATTATCCAGTTTAATAAAAAAGGTTTTTTTAATGGCAGCGCTACGTCCAGTATTGATGATTATCGACGATGATCCGTTAATCACCGATACCCTACATTTTGTGTTGAGTAAGCATTTTGAAGTCTGTGTGGCTGAGTCGCATGCGCAGTTAAAGAGCTTGCTGCAACAGTTAGACGGTCCACCAGCGTTGGCTCTAGTTGATTTGGGGTTGCCACCCAGCCCGCATACGCCAGAAGAAGGTTTCAAGGTTATTAGCGCACTCCTTACCCATTCACCTACTATCAAGATACATGTGCTGTCAGGCCAGAGTGATGATGCCAATGTGAAGCGTGCACTTACATTGGGGGCTGTGGATTTTATTGCCAAGCCTTGTGATGTGGAAAAGCTTAAAGACATGCTGTTGAACGCGCTCAAGGTGCAAGACGTTGAGCTCAATGAAATGAGGGTAGAGCAAGAGCATGGCGGGTTGTTAGGTAATAGTTTGCCTATCCAGGCCTTACGTATGCAAATTAAACAGTTTGCAGACTCACCTTTCCCCGTGTTGATTGAGGGCGAATCTGGCAGTGGCAAAGAGTTGGTAGCCAGCAGTTTTCATTATGCAAGTCAGCGGTTATTACATCCTTATTTGTCCATCAATTGCGCTGCTGTTTCTCCGTTATTAGCTGAATCCATCTTGTTTGGGCATGCCAAAGGTGCCTTTACCGGCGCCGTAGCTGCCCATGCCGGTTATTTTGAGGATGCGGGTGAGGGCACGTTGTTTTTAGATGAAATTGGTGAGCTGCCGCTGGAGTTGCAGGCTAAGCTATTACGTGTGTTGGAAAACGGTGAATATCAGCGTATCGGTGAGACGCAAACGCGTAAAAGCCGCGCACGCATCGTAGCGGCAACCAATAGAGATTTACGCGCTGAGGTGCGTGCCGGCAAGTTCAGGTCAGATTTATATCACCGTCTTAGTGTTTTTACGGTAAAGGTGCCACCGCTACGTGAACTGGATCAGGATAAGCATTTGTTACGTGATCATTTCATTGCTTTTTACGCTAACCAGATTGGCAAAGCGCCGTTTGAACTGGATGCCAAAGCTCAGGGGCGCTGGTTGGATTATGGTTTCCCCGGCAATGTGCGTGAGCTGAGAAATGTAGTGATTCGCCTAATCGCAAAATATGCAGGTAAAACGGTCAAAGAAAATGAATTGATTGCCGAGTTTGATTTAACAGAACCAGAGACTTCGGGTGATCAATTTAACTTTAATGATGAAGCCGGCATGACCGCACAAGCGCAGCGGCATTTGCAGCGCCAGGCCAACGTGAGCTTGGATGCGGTGCTTAAAACCTGGGAGCGTGCATATATTGAAGCTGCGATGAAAATGACGCATGGCAATCTGAGCCAAGCGGCAAAATTATTGAATGTGAATCGCACAACGCTTTATAGCCGTATGAATACGCAAGAAGAAAGTTAACAGGAAATAATTTGTATTACCCACATTTTGGTTTAAAAGAACCGCCATTCAAAATCACCCCTAATACGGATTTTTTCTTTTCCGGTGGAAATCGTGGAGCAATACTTGATGCCATGGTGTATGCCATCACCAACGGCGAGGGCATCATCAAAGTGGTAGGTGAAGTTGGCAGCGGCAAGACTATGCTCTGCCGTATGCTGCAAACCATCCTGCCTGAAAGAATCGAGAGTATTTATCTTGCCAACCCGAGTGTCGCTCCCGAAGATGTGCTGTACGCGATTGCTTTTGAGTTACAGCTTAAGCTGCCTAAAAATGCAGATCGCCTGCGGGTCATGCAGGAGTTGCAAACGCATTTGCTGAACCGCTATGCAGAAGGCCGCCAGGTCGTCATATTTGTAGAAGAAGCGCAGGGCATGCCGCTTGCAACGCTGGAAGAAATCAGGCTGTTATCCAATCTGGAAACCAAACAGGATAAATTGCTGCAAATCGTATTGTTCGGCCAGCCGGAACTGGATGACAATCTCAACCAGGAGCATATTCGCCAACTGCGCGAGCGCATTACGCATCGATTTAATTTAGGGCCCTTGCAAACCAAAGATGTGGGTGAGTATTTGATTTTTCGCTTACGGGCTGCGGGCTACCATGGGCCGCACTTGTTTACCGAATCGGCAATTAAAAAGTTATCCCATGCGGCTGAAGGTTTGGTGCGGCGGGTGAATATCCTGGCTGACAAGGCTTTGCTGGCAGCTTTTGCAGAAAATGTTTATCAAGTGACACCTAAGCATGTCGCTGCAGCAATTCATGATAGTGAGTTTGGCGCAAAGCCAAAATGGTATCAATCGGGTTCATACCGGAAGAACGTTTTGTGGGTGATTTTATTGATTGTAATGTTGGGTGTGGGATTCTTAGCAGCCACCATGGTTAATAAGCAACCTCAATCCCTATCGGTCGCTGGTCTTGGGGGGCAGCCTGCGAACAAAAGCACTGTGAATGCAGTGCAGCATCAATCTGCCAAGGCGGTGCCGGTAGCTGCGGTTACGGCTGATACAAAGCAGGCATTTGTGAATCAGCGTCTGGAAGTTACCAGAAAACTATTGCTAACGGCCAAACCTGAGACGGTTTCTTTGCAAATCCAGTCTGTGCCCGCTGGCCAATTACCAGGTGGGCAGTCGCAGGATGAGTTGTTGAAAACCGAGCTTGAAAAACTCAGCCAGCAATTGGAAATGGATAACATTTATTTATACCGTATGCATCAAAATGGTGGCGTTTATACGGTGATTTTGTACGGTGCGTATGAGCAGCGTGCTGATGCAATGAAGGCGATGAGAGATCTGCCGGAACAGATTAAAAACAACCGCCCTTACCTGCGCACCTTGGCGGGAGTGAAAAAAGATATTGAACAGGCGCAGTAAAAGTAGTGCAAAGCTTTAAGCGGAGCCGATCATGCAATTTTGTTAGTTTAAAACCCCTCGATTATTAAGTCTAATAGAGTATTTATAGAAATTTTCTAAAAACAGCCTGTAACTTATTGTTGTAATTTGCTATTTCTTGCATTTTTTGCGGTATTATGGAAAATGTTTAAAAGGGTGCCTATAAGGCAATAAGTTGGGGGTAACCGAGCCGTGGCAATCAATAAAAAAATATTATCTTTGCTGTGCATGACCTTGGTTTTAGGTATTTCAGCATGTGCACATCAATCTAAAGTTCAGCCATCAAAAGGTCATATAGATGGGTCGAATAAAGAATCAAAATCAGTAGACAAAGCGTCTGCAGCTGCCAGCATTCCAAAGCCGGTTATTAACAGCACTTACCTGCCGCCACCTAAACCCAAGGCTAAAGAGCCAGTCTACAGCATTGTTGTGTATGACACTCCGGTAAAGGAAGTTTTGTTTGCCATTGCGCGTGACGGTAAGCTTAATGTCGATATTCACCCATCTATTCAAGGCCGGGTAACGTTGAATGCGGTGGATCAAACTTTGCCTGCGATTTTGGAGCGATTATCCAAACAGGTGGATTTGACTTACAAGGTTGATGGGAATGTGCTGACGATCACACCTGATCAGCCGGTATTGCGTACCTATAAAGTTGATTATGTGAATATGTCGCGTGACGCTACAGGCTTTATAGGGGCGGATGGTCAAATTGCAAGCACGGGGCAGAGTTCTAGCGCTGCGGGCGGAACAACAAGCAGTACATCGGGTACAGGCGCTAACAACAGTTCACGTACCACCATAAAAAGTGAATCCAAAAACCACTTTTGGGAAAATTTGGAAAAGAATATCGGTGAGCTGTTGGCTGAAACCGACAAGGAAGTAATTATAGGAAGAGTGGAAGGGGATAAACAAACCACGAACTTTGATAGTCAGGTTAGTAAGGAGAATTCAACGAATGTTGCAACGGGTAATTCTGCAAATACCCAAAAGGCGGGCTCAAATGTTAATGCACAGGTCGACTTGCAAAAAGCACTAACAGAATACAAAACTTTGTTTGCTGCGAATGTGATTTCCAATCGTGAAGCTGGCGTTATTAGTGTTAGAGGCACTAACAAGCAGCATGAGAGAGTTCAGGAATTTCTGGATAAAGTACTAACTAGTGCTAAACGACAAGTGTTAATTGAGGCAACCATTGTTGAAGTAAGGCTAAATGACAGTTTTCAAGCTGGTATTGATTGGAGCAGGCTGAATAATGGACCAACCAATAGCGGATTTCAATTCAGGCAGCAGGTAGGGGCGCAAACCAATAGCATTAATGGAACAGGGAATAGTTTTTCAACTTCAGCCAATGCATTCGGGATAGTTCCAAATGCCGGTTTTGTTGCCGGCTATCTTAATCCAATAAGCAGACTTGGCAACATTGCGGCATCAATTAGTTTACTTGAGCAGTTTGGTACGACCAAGGTGTTATCCAGCCCTAAATTAATGGTGCTTAATAACCAGACAGCTGTGCTTAAGGTGGTAGATAACCTGGTTTATTTTACGGTCCAGTCACAACAATCTCAAGGTTCTGTGGGTGGCGGTATATTATCCACTGTTACAACTACGCCCAATACCGTACCCGTCGGGGTCGTTATGAGTGTAACACCTCAAATCAATGATCTGAGAAACGTCAATATTAACGTAAGACCTACAGTCTCAAGAGTGTTGGGGTATAAAAGAGACCCTAATCCTAATTTGATTAATATTGAAAGTCTGGTGCCAGAAATTCAGGTCCGTGAAATGGAATCCATGTTGCAAATTCTAAGCGGCAATACAGCGGTGCTTGGCGGTTTGATGCAGGATGACATTGTAACTAATACTGACAAAGTGCCTGGGTTATCAAAAATACCTGGTATAGGAAAAGTTTTCACCGGGCAGAATGACGCTAATCGTAAAACAGAATTGGTGATTTTTCTGCGCCCAACGGTAATTGCTAATGCTAGTTTAGAAAGTGACGAGCTGGCAAATTACAAGCAATTTTTGCCATCAGCACAGTTAGAAAAAACATTAGACGATAACGGTGAGAGGTAGGCGGTAAGATGAGCTTACTGATCAAAGCATTGGCGACAGCTGAAAAAGATAAACAGGCTGAGCTCAAAAAGAAGCAAGCGATTGAGTCAGCCGCTGATGTTGCTTCGCCATTAGCGCTGGAACCCATATCGGCAAAGGGCGCAGGGGTGCCAGGTGAAACGGCTCCTGCATTGGCAGCAGATGAAATTAGTGCAGCGGAAAAATCTGAGCTAAGTTTGGCGGCAGATGAATCCAACAATGAAGATTCGTCATTGCTGGAAGAATCCGGTTTGGCTATACCACAACCTGATTCGGGTAAATATGTAAAATCTAACCCAGTAGACAATAAGCCGGCCGGCAATGTAACAAGCAAGGCTGAAGAGGCAATATCCAAAAACAAGGCGGATACTTTTAAAGCGGCTGCCGTGGCCAGTGTTGCGAATGTAAAATTACAGTCTGAGTTAGCAAAAGACACTAGTCAAAAGGTTGCTGCTAATGTGTTCGTTGCTAATCAGCCGGTTAAAAACTCAAGTTCAAAATCCGCATTGATATTGTTGGGTGTTGCGGGCGCTTTAATGATATGGCTTGGGCTACAGGGCTATCAGTACATGCAAAAGTTAACCGCGCCTGAAGTGGTGATTGTTAAGCCAGCACCGCCAGTGCCGCAAATTATAGATAATACTGCGGCTGCAAACATACCGGAACCAACGGTTTTGCAACCTGGAGAACAGGTTGTGAGCGCCAATCAAATTGCTGCAAGCGCTACAACTGAAGTTCAAGTAAGAAATGCTGAAGAAACTTCAAAAATAGAAGATGCTAAAGCAACTAAATCCAGTGTGGCTGAGACATCATTTTTAGCTAATGATAGTGCATTTGCTGTAGAGGGTGACGCGACCAAAAAGTCATCGAAAAAACAGCTGAAAAACAGTCGTGATGCAGGAACGGAGTATGGCGATGCGCAGTATCAGAATTCGAAAAACACGGCGCGGAATCCACCGTTAAAGTTGTTTAGCAGAACGCCGATTGCAGGCGTTGATCCAACCTTGCTCGCTGCTTATCAAGCTTTTAGCCGCGGTGACGATGTTGCTGCGCAACAGCAGTATCGGCAAGTATTGCAGGGCGACGTGCGTAATGTTGACGCTCTACTGGGTATGGCGGCGATTGCACAGCGTCAGGGGCGTGATGCTGACGCAACAGGGTGGTATCAAAAAGTCTTGGAGGTTGAACCTAGGAATACCATTGCGCAGTCCGCAATAACTAGCGTACAAATGAACGCAGCCAGTTCAAATCTAGCTGCGACTGATTTAGTAGGTGCCGAAAGCCGCATTAAAAATATGTTGGCCCAGCAGCCTGAAGCTGCAAATTTACATGCGGCATTGGGTAATTTATTTGCGGCGCAGAATCAGTGGGCATCTGCACAAGAGGCATATTTTAATGCAAGCCGTTTCGCGCCGAATAATGCGGATTATGTTTTTAATTTAGCGGTAAGTTTAGATCAGTTAGGGAAGCCCAGCCTCGCGTTGGCACAATACCGGCATGCTTTGGATTTGTTAAATAACTCTGGAGCTGCCAGCCCTGATAGAGCACAGTTGGAAGCAAGAATCCAGGCACTTGAAGCATCAAAATAGATGCGGATTTTATAAAATGACAAAAATAAAACAAATAATTACCGAGATAAATTTGTTGAACCAGGTTGAATTCAATGGCTGAACAGCGTCGTAAACTTCGCTTAGGCGAGTTAATGGTACAGCAAGGATTGGTTAGCCAGGATCAGCTTCGCATCGCGCTTATTGAACAAGAGCACAATAACCTGCCTTTAGGGCGTCAGCTTGTACGTTTGGGTTTTGTTACCGAGGCGATGGTACGTGATACTGTTGCACACACTATTGGTACCGAGAGTATTGATTTATCCACTGTGGTCGCAGATATCGAAGCGTTGCAGATGGTGCCGCAAGACTTTTCGCGTCGTTACCATTTGTTGCCAGTGGCGTATGAAGAAGCCACCAAGTCCATGGTGGTGGCCATGGCAGACTTGTTTAACGTGGTGGCGCTGGATCAGTTACGTGCCATGTTGGGTGGGCAAATTCAGCTTAAACCTCTGCTTGCGGCAGAAGCGCAGCTTGAGGAATTCATAGACCAATTCTATGGATATGAGCTTTCAGTTGACGGCATTCTGCGTGAAATTGAAACAGGGGAAATCGATTACCAAAGTTTGAGTGCAGATGGCAATGAGTACACACAACCTGTGGTTCGCCTGGTCGGTGCGCTGTTGATGGATGCTGTTAAACGTGGTGCTTCGGACATTCACTTTGAACCGGAACAAGCATTTTTGCGCATACGCTATAGAATTGACGGCGTATTGCAGCAAATTCGTAGCTTACATAAGAGTTATTGGGGTGGCGTAGCCGTTAGGCTTAAAGTCGTGAGCGGGCTGGATATTGCAGAAACACGTGCACCGCAGGATGGTCGATTGAACATGAACTTGTGTGGGCGTCCAATTGATTTCCGGGTATCAACACATCCTACAATCCACGGTGAAAACATTGTAATGCGTGTGCTGGATCGCGAAAAGTCCATTATCCCAATGGAGCGCATGGGGCTACGTACTGAAACTTTAGATGAGTTACGGCTCATGATGACGCGCCCGGAGGGTATTCTTATTGTTACAGGTCCTACCGGTAGCGGTAAAACAACAACGCTTTACTCGCTGCTATCCAATCAGAATACCGAGGCGGTCAATATCATGACACTGGAAGATCCGGTGGAATATCCGGTGACGATGATGCGGCAAACTTCAGTGGCTGAAGTGAATAAGGTTGATTTTGCCAATGGCATACGCTCGATCATGCGGCAAGACCCTGACATTATTCTGGTAGGTGAGATTCGCGACTCAGATACCGCTACTATGGCGTTCCGCGCAGCGATGACAGGACATCAGGTGTTTAGTACATTGCATACCAATTCAGCTTTAGGTGCTTTTCCACGCTTAACAGATATCGGCATTCTGCCGGATATTATGGCAGGTAATATTATTGGTGTGGTAGCGCAGCGCTTGGTGCGGGTGCTCTGCCCGCACTGTAAGGTGTCTTATGCGCCAGATGAACTTGAACGCAAGATTTTACGGCTTAAACCAAGCGATAAGCCGCAGATCTATAAAGCAAAAGGATGCAAGCGCTGCAATCAAAACGGTTTCCGTGGGCGCATGGCGATTATCGAATTGCTGCGGATAGACAGTGATATGGATGCTTTGATTTCACGCCGTGCACACCTGGATGAGTTGCAAAAAATGGCTTTTGACAAAGGTTTTGTAACATTGGCTGAAGATGGCGTACGCCGTATTTTAGAAGGATATACCAGCGTGTCTGAAGTGATGCGGGTGATTGATTTAACGAGTCGTATAAGCACTTAATTTATAGAGAATCACGTTAAAAATGCCTTCATTTAGCTACAAAGCCGTTGATAAGTTGGGTCGTCTTGCCATGGGGCAGGTTGACGCAATCAATGAGGTGGATTTAGAAATTCGCATGGAACGCATGGGTTTGGACTTAATCACCTTTCGCCCAGCCACAAAATCCACAAGCTTGTTTAATAATAACAAGGTCAGCAATCAGGATTTGGTGATGTTTTGCTTTCAGCTTGAACAGTTATCCAGCGCGGGCGTGCCGCTGCTGGAATGTTTGAATGATTTACGTGAAAGTAGCAATAACCCCTATTTTCAAAAAGTTTTAGGGGCAGTAAGTGCCGAAGTGGAGGGCGGAAAAATGCTTTCACAAGCGCTTGCGCAGCATCCTGGCGTATTTAGCGATGTATTTGTAAGTTTGATTGAAGCGGGTGAGCACACAGGGCAGTTGCCTGCCGTATTGAATAATCTGTTTAACACGATCCGCTGGCAAGACGAGTTAATGTCACAAACCAAAAAATTGCTGGCTTACCCGGCCTTTGTAGCGGTTGTGGTAATGTTTGCAGTGGTATTTTTAATGACCTATCTCGTGCCGCAGATGGTGTCATTTTTGCGTAACATGGGGCAGGAGCTGCCGTTAAACACCAAAATACTCATTGCCATGTCAAATGCATTTGTGGATTACTGGTGGCTGATTATTGGCCTGCCGATTTTAATTGTGATTGGTTTGGCCGCCATTATTCAGTCTAACCCAAGAGCGCGTTACCGTTTTGATATGTTTAAGCTGCATTTGCCGGTCACGGGGCCGATTTTGCATAAAATTATCATGGCGCGGTTTGCCCGTTATTTTGCGTTAATGTATCAAACAGGCATTCCAATTTTAGATGCAATTAAAATTTGTGAAAATATAGTGGGCAATCGAGTAGTGGCGGATGCATTAAGCCGTGTCCATGCACAAATTAATGCAGGGGACTCCATGAGTGAGAGTTTCCGCAATGCAGGGTTATTCCCGCAATTGGTAGTGCGCATGATTAAGGTTGGCGAAAATACAGGGGGGCTGGATAAGTCATTGCTCAATATCAGCTACTTTTATGACCGCGATGTAAATGATTCCATGCAAAAAATGCTAAAGATGATTGAACCTGCGCTTACTGTAATTTTAGGTGCCATACTTGCTTTCATCATGTTCTCGGTATTAGGGCCTGTGTATGATTCATTCAGTAAGCTTAAAATTTAACTGCTGATTTTAAAAATGATAAAAGGCAACTTAAATAAATTAGTACTTTGTGCCACTGCCAATAGTTTACTGGCTGGGCTATGGCGCGCAGGCAAAATGCAGGGAAGCCAGACTTTTGCCAATAACGAAGCTGGACATCAGGCTTTTGCCAAATTTTTACAGGAATACCAATCTACCCCGGTATATTTGATTGCAGATGCGGTTGAAGAAGACTACAGGCTTGAGAGTTTGCCGCACACTTCAGGTGTAGCCAAGCGCGAGCTTATTGAGCGTAAATTAAATCAGTTTTATCGAGGCATGGATTACCGTACCGCGCACTTTATCAATCGCGATAAAGACAAACGCAAAGACGATAATTTTTTGTTTGTTGCACTAAGAAAAGATGACTTCATTCAAGATTGGGTGGCCGTCATTCAATCAGCAGAAGCACAACTCGTAGGTATTTACTTGTTGCCAATGCTCAGCAAAATATTGATACAAAAGCTTAAGTTATCAGCGCCAAATATTTTGTTATGCGAAAAATTATCTTCGGGGCTACGGCAAAGCTACTTCCACAATGGAAGTTTACGCATGAGCCGTCTGGTACCTAATGTGCCAAGTGAGGCTAGCCAATTAGGTTATTTTTATCTGGTAGAAACAGAAAAAACGCGGCTTTATTTAGTGAGCCAGCGTTTTATTGCACGAGAAACGCATTTAAATCTGGCACTCGTTAGCGTAGATGATTCAACACGGCAGATTTGCCAGGCAATTAACCAGGAGCAAGGTTTAGAGTGTTCAGATATCAATTTGTCTGAAATAGCAAAAAGCTTGGGCTTGTCTGCGAGCTTGATCCAGAAAATGCCAGAGCTACTGCACATGCAGCTGCTTGCCAGTGGGCATCCCGTTGATAATTTAGCTCCGGAAGGGCTGACTAAAACCTTTCAATTCAGCAGGCTCAAACAGGCTATTCGGATTGCTACTTTGGCGGTAGGTGTGATTGGATTAATCGCGGCTGCGTGGATGTTTAAGCTGGGATTAGACAATAAATCGGCTTATGACCAAGCAATGCAAGATACAGTGATACAACAACATCGTTATAATGAGGTCGCTAAAAATTTCCCCGTGACGCCAATAGGCGCAAATGATTTAAAAGTTGCCGTAGAGCTAGATAAAACAATTAGTAGCTACCCAAAATCCCCGCGACGTATGATGCAGGTGGTGAGTGCTGCGCTTGAGCAATCTACGCAAGACTCTTTGGATAATATACAGCTGGATAGATTGCGGTGGATACTTAGTAGTAACCTTAATGTCAAAGATGAAGATAAATTTATCCCGTTACCAACATCAAATAATCCACAAGCCAATGTGAATATTATGCCATCTACAGACCCTGCAAGTCTCAATGAGATGGCTTTCATCACTGCCGAGATATCAGGTTTTACCGGCGATTATCGTGGTGCGCTTAATACAGTGAATCGTTTTGTAGCTAATATTAAAGCTGACACCAGGGTGGCTGCCGTAGAAGTGCTGCAAGAGCCCGTAAATGTGAGCTCTTTTGTTGATTTGCAAGGCAGCACAACGGATGAGCAATCCGCCCAGAAGCAGCCTGCCTTTTTTAAATTAAAAGTGATACTTAAGCCCGCAGGCGCAACGCCAGCAGGCGGAGCTGGGGTGAAGCAGCCATGAAGTTAGATAAACATGATTGGCAAAAACTACAAGCCCCTTTACTGGTACTGGCAACGGTAATTATTGTGGTGATTTCATTGTTTGGTTTTGCACAATATTACAATACCAACCAGGTGCAAGCATTACAAACACAGCAGAACCTGCTTAATAATGCGCGCCAACACTATCAGTCATCAGGGTCAGAAAAAGACATGATTACCGAGTATCTTCCCAAGTACCAGTTGCTGATCAATAAAGGCTTTGTAGGGGAAGAGCGGCGTATAGAATGGGTAGAGAATTTGCGCACGCAACACAAAAATCATAAACTATTCGGCATAAAATACAGCATTAGCCATCAAGAGAAATACGCGCCGGCTTTTGCAACAAACCTGGGTGGATTTGTGCTGGATCGTTCCGTGATGAAGCTGGAGCTGGATATGCTGCATGAGGGGGATTTGCTGCAATTAACGGAATCATTAAATGCAATAAATACCGCACCGTTTATTCTGCGTGATTGTGAAATTACAAGACTAAATACTGCCGGTCCGTTAAGCAATCAATTAATTGCTAATTTGCATGCACAATGCGAGCTGGATTGGCTCACGCTACGTGAACCAGCGCCAATTCAAGTGGTGGTGCAGTGATGAAAAAGATGTTGAAATTATTTACCCCCACCCCAACCCTCCCCCTGAAAAGGGGCGGGGGGCAGCGCAATGGCAATGTGTGTATTCCCTCCCCATTGAGGGGGAGGGCTAGGGTGGGGGTGCAGTATCTACTACACCTCTTAAACACCTCCATATTGTTTGTAACTTGCCTGACAGTTTTGTTAGCAAGTATATTCGCTATGCCACTGCAAGCTGCACCGGATGATGATTTTGGCCGATTATTTAGCCGTCCTAATGAACGTAAAAACCTCGATATTTTACGGCAAAATCAAAAATTAAAAGTTGCTACGCCGCAAGATAGTCTTCAGCCCGAGTCGACAACTGACGCAGCTCCGCCAGAATTGCCAGACCCAATCACAATGCAAGGTTATGTAAAACGTAGCGATGGTTCAAGTACTCTATGGATTAATAACAAAGCCGTGCGAGAAGACAGTGCAGTGGATGATGTGCAAATTGGTCGCTTAAATAAGCGAGCAGGTTCTGTTGCCGGCTCAGATAGCTTGAATGTAAATATCCCTGCGACGGGTAAGCACGTCCACTTAAAAGCAGGGCAAGTGTACATGCCTGAAACTAATCAGATACGCGAGCTTAAAACAGTAGAAAAAGAAAAGCTGCTCAATTTGGAAGAAACGGGTGTGATAAGTGGTGAAGGAAAATAATTTCAATAATCCGCGCCTTCAACAAGGTGGAGCGTTGATTTTATTCGTTCTAGCTTTAGTGCTGGCTGGTGTGGCAGCTTTATTTGTAGCGCTAGATGGTAATGATATAAAAATTGAGCGCGATAAGAAAACTGTCGTAGCACTTGCAGAGGCAAAAGCAGCCTTAATGGGATTTTCTGCTAGAAGTGGTACTTCTGTTGGTGCGTCTCGACCTGGTGATTTACCTTGCCCTGATACGGATAATGATGGCTCTGCAGATGCCTGTGCTGGCAATGCTATTGGAAGGCTTCCTTGGTTTACACTTGGAGTCAGCGATTTACGTGATGGTGATAATGAACGTCTTTGGTACGCAGTATCAGTTAATTTTAAAAATAATCCTAGATTATTTCCACTCAACAGTGACACATTGGGAACAATCACCTTGCGAGATACGTCAGGAGTCATAATTAACGATGGTTCTTTGAATGACGGCTTAGTTGCGGTAGTTTTTTCTCCAGGTGTAGCTATTGAGCGTCAGGATGCTGTGAACCAAGTACGAGATGATGCTGTTAATCAGAACAATCCAATTAATTATTTGGATGTTGCTTTAGGTGAAGATAATCAGAATTTTATAAATAGTAATACAAATGGTTTTATTAAAGGGCCAATAAAAGCTGCGAATGGGGCTGTTATTCTTAACGACCATTTAATTTCAATTACACAATCAGAATTGATTGCTCTTGTTGAGCAGCGGGTAGTAGCAGAAGTGTCGAATGCTTTACTCGACTTTTATTGTGGATTAGGTAATGCGGATTATGGGACTAAAACATGTGCTGGGGCTGGAGGGGAGCGATTTTTTCCTAGGCCAGCTTTATTTTCAAATGACAAATGTCTTGGATTGGGAAATATAACATCAGATTGTAATTCGAATGTTGCTGCCAACCATGGCCGCATTCCTGTTGATATTAGTTTGCCAGCCAGTCCAGCTCTTGCATGGACAGCAACTTCAATTTTACGTGGAACATCAGTAAGCAATTGGTTTCAGCGGAACGGCTGGCGGGAGCAAATACACTATGCTGTAGCACCTGCTTGCGTAGATGGTACAGTGGATTGTGGAGGGGCAGGATTTTTAACACTAAATTTTGCTTTGACTAATCCTGTGAACAATAAGCGAGTAATAGTTACGGCTGCTGGAAGTGCTCAGCTTGCACAGGTGCGGGCTGATAGTGCAGACAAAAAAAATGAAGCGAATTATCTAGAAAATGAAAACTTGTTACCCCTTGATGACATTTATACCCGTGCAGTGGCGGCTGGTATTATATTTAATGATCGTTCAGTCAATATACCATGACTAAAATTTTTAAAAATACAATACGAGGCTTCACGCTAGTCGAGATGGCTGTGGTTTTGATTATTTTGGCATTGTTATTGGGTGGATTATTGTCGCCACTAACTGCGCAAATAGATCAAAAAAACTATACAGAAGTAAAAAGAACATTAGAAAATGCCAAAGAGGCATTGATGGGCTATGCATTGTCGAATAAACATTTACCATGTCCTGATAAAACGGCAGGTGCCAATAATGGTCCTAATGACAACCCAAACGATGGTGTTGAGGATTTTAACGCAGCGGGGGATTGCATAGCGCCATTGGAAGGTAATCTACCTTGGGCAACGCTTAGTTTAGTAGAAAGAGACCCATGGGAGCAGCGGTTAATATATCGTGTAACGGCAACTTTTTCTCGAAGAGCACCATTAAATACATTTGGATTGGCGTCAAATGGAAATTTGAGAGTTTGTAATGAAGCTGCTTGTAATCTGCCACGATTAACAGATTTGGCAGTGGCTGTTATTGTTTCAAGAGGTAAAAATAGGGGCATTTGTTCAACTGCCCCATCGCTTCCAGCTTGTGATGATGAGAGGGCCAATGATGATAATAATGATGATTTTGTTAGTCATGAACCAAGAGCCAGGACAGCTCTCATCCCCAATGCCGAGTATGATGATGTAGTCGTATGGCTTTCAAGTAATATTTTAATTAACCGTATGGTTGCTGCAGGTCAGTTACCTTAATGAACGACAACCAACTCCTCCGATACAGCCGTCATATTCTTCTGCCTGAAGTAGGGTACGAAGGTCAGGACAAACTCGTTAATAGCCACGCTTTGATTGTGGGAGCGGGTGGCTTGGGTTCGCCTGCTGCTTTGTATCTGGCGGCAGGCGGCGTAGGTACACTTACGGTTTGTGATTTTGATGTAGTGGATTTAACCAATTTGCAGCGCCAGATCTTGCATACCACGTCTTCTGTGGGTATCAACAAGGCGGTTTCTGCACAAAAAACGCTACGGGAAATTAACCCTGAAGTAAAAGTGAACACTGTTTGTGAGCGTTCAACAGAGGCAGGGTTTCGGCAATTGATTTCGCAGGCTGATGTGGTATTGGATTGCAGTGATAACTTTGCCACACGTTACACCTTGAATAAGCTGTGCGTTCAGTTAAAAAAACCGTTAGTCTCAGGCGCGGCTATTGGGTTTGAGGGGCAGGTGACGGTATATGACATGCGTTCAGATAATAGCCCCTGTTATCACTGTCTGTTCCCTGATAATGGTGAGGATACGGAATTAAGGTGTGCGACTAATGGCGTATTTGCGCCATTGGTGGGCATGATAGGTACCTGCCAGGCGGCAGAGGCATTAAAGTTGCTGATGGGGATTGGCGAGAGTTTGCAAGGGCGTTTGTTATTGCTGGATGCGCTTGCTATGGAGTGGAAAACAATCAAGCTGGGTAAAGACCCAGCTTGCAGTGTTTGTGCTTCATAGGATCCCTTCCCCTTTTTAGGGGGAAGGTTAGGATGGGGGTTGAAATCGCACTCCAGTTATTTAATTGTCAGTGTGTTACAAATCACTTCTAGCACACCTTCAATATTTTGCAGTACTTCGTTATTCCAAAAACGTAATACCTTCCATCCTTGCATTTCTAGCCATGCAGTACGTAGATTGTCTTGGTTTTGTATTTCGCTATGCTGGCCACCATCAACTTCAATCGCCAATTTTACATCAATGCACGCAAAGTCTAGTATGTAGTTCCCAATTGGATGTTGTCGCCTAAATTTTAAGTCATGTAATTGGCGCGCTCGTAAGTGTTGCCACAAGTACAATTCTGCTTCAGTCATTTCACTGCGTAATTTGCGTGAATTGGTTTTGATATTTGGAGAAACCCTTAACATAGATAGTGATTTTACACCCCCACCCTAACCCTCCCCCCTGAGATGGGGAGGGGATAGATAAGTCTATTTACCGCCAACTAATGATTTAACCGCGCCTACCAGGTCGCCTGGCATCACCACAATTTTACTGTTTTCGGAAGATGACATTTTTTGTAGCGCGGTGATATAGCGGTCACCCAGCAAGAACATGGCTGAAGAGTTATTTTCTTTAACCGCTTCTGTGATGAATTTAATTGATTCCGCTGAAGCTTTGGCAGCCACCATCTGTGCTTCGGCATCTTTGCGGGCCGCCTCCAGACGTGCCTCAGCGTTCAGGATAAGTGATTGTTTTGCACCTTCGGCCTCTGTCACCACGGCCACGCGCTCACGCTCTGCCGCTGCCTGTCTTTCCATCGCATCCTGCATATTTTGTGACGGTTTGATGTCTTGAATTTCAACGGATTTTACAGTCAAGCCCCAGTCGAGCGCTTCATCAGCAATCGCAGATTTGAGTTCGGCTTTAATGCGGTCGCGTGAAGTCAGTGCCTGGTTTAAATCCATGCCGCCGATGATAGAGCGCAAGCTGGTTTGCACCATGTTGCGCATGGCCTCGCGGAAGTTCTCAATGCCATATACGGCACGATCAATTTTTGTCACTTTAATAAATGCAATGGCATTAGCTAAAATTACCGCATTATCCTTTGTAATTACTTCCTGCTCAGGCACATCCAGAATGATGTCTTTGGTGGTCACTTTGTAGCTTACTTTAGTGAAAATAGGGTTGATTACATGCAAACCTGGGGTAAGCACGCCGGCAAACTTACCTAAACGTTCAACCACCCATTCTTCGCCTTGCGGCACAATACGCACGCCTTTGACGATGGCGACGATCACTAAAAATATCAGTACAAAGCTAAACTCGGTCATTTTATTTCCTTAATTTTAATCATTAATTGTTTTTGGTAATTCTTAACGTGTTGCCTTCTACTGCTGTCACAATTGCATTACTGCCGACTTCTATTGGTTCGTTTGATATGGCAACCCATTCACGGCTGCCCATCAAGCCTTGCGTAAAACGGATAGCGCCATTTTGTGTAGGGCCGGTGGCCTCAATCACAATGCCCACGCGTCCTATTTCTTCACCCTGTGCCTGGCCAACGCGGTAGTGAGTTTCTGTTTTTTTGTAATAGCGTCTCCAAACGGCAAGGGAGCTTAAAGATAATGCAGCAAAAATAATGAACTGGCCGGCAAGTGAAATACCTGGAAAAATCCACACTACAATCGCTACAAATAACGCGGCGATACCAAACCACAGTGCATATACAGTGCCCGTAACCATAATTTCAACTGCCAGCAGTATTGCGCCTAGTGCACTCCAAGCCCACATTGCTTCTACCATGGTTTTCCTTTGCGAAAAATATTCAAAATTTAATACACAATATGAGAGATTATTATGGCATGTTATTTAAATATTTTCAGACAATGTGGTGATGGGAAAATATCCCACGTGATATTATTGAAAGCTAGTACATTAGCCTAAATTAGTGGGAATACAATATTATGAGCCTTATACAAAAGCTTAATATCCCTAGCGACCGCATAGAGCGATTACATTACGTTAAACGTTTATTCCCCAATGCTCAAGGGGGCGATCTGGCGGGCGCGTGGTCGGGCGGGCGCTTAAATGCACTGAATAAACTTAATAGTATTGATGCAGTTACCTACGCGCGAAATCGCGATTTCTTAAATGGTGCAGTTACGCATCTTTCGCCATATTTGCGCCATGGCTGCCTCACTTTAAGTGAAACATTTGCTGCAGTTAAAAAACGATTTGGCTTGGATGCCGAAATGCTTTTAACGGAGTTGACCAGGAGGGATTACTGGCGGCAAGTCTGGTTTGCAGAGGGCAGCGCCATTTATAGCGAGATGGAGCCGCCGAAGGTGGCCATAGCTTATGCCCCTTTGACGGATGCCGTCATGCAAGGTAAAACAGGGTTGCCTTGTATGGATGCTTTTATTGGCGATTTACTGACTACCGGTTATGTACACAATCATGCGCGCATGTGGCTTGCCAGCTATATTGTGCATCATTTAAAAATGGATTGGCGCGCAGCTGCCGATTGGTTTGAAGCGCACTTGCTGGACGGTGATGTTGCGAGCAATCATCTTTCATGGCAATGGGTAGCTTCAACATTTAGTTCAAAACCATATTATTTTAATAAAGAGAGTCTGGCGCGTTATACCGGTGCGAAATATTGCGCAAACTGTAAAGTGAAGTGCCCGTTTGACGATAGTTATGAAGCATTAAATACGCGTTTATTCAGCCAGACCGTAGCCGCCCATGCCAAGCAGTATACTTTAAAGCCAGCTCCAATGCGGGTGGCTTCCAGCCATAAAGCGATTGCTGTTTATGTGCATGATGAAATGTTATCGCCAACCAATAGCGTGCTGATCAGGCCTTTTCCTAAAATTTTTGTGTTTGACCCGCAGCTTTACCGTCACTGGTCGCTTAATCGATTGCAATTTGTAGCCGATTGTTTAAGCGAGATGATGAATGTAGAAGTCTGGGTGGGGGATACTTATGAAGTGCTTGTACAGAGGGGTGTGGGGCAGATTTTTACGCAAGACACACCAAACCTGAAAATCAAAGATATGCTGGCGCCGTTTTTAACGCAATGGCAGCCTGTGGCCAATTTAGTAGATGCAAAAATTAGCCCAAAGCGACTAAAACGTTTTTCGCGCTATTGGGAAAAAGTAGGACCACTGGCGCTGGCAACCAGTAATGTTTAATGTAATTCTGACGCGTATTATTCACCGTCAAAAGTTGTGTGTGCAAGTTGGCCCTGCGGGAGGTTAACGCATCTTGCTGTATTAGCAGGTTTAATTTTGGTTTAATACAAACGACCAAATCACGAGAGTGGGGCGTACTGTGATAAAATTCGCCCCCATGAATACTCAAAATACAAGCACACCAATTCAAGAATTAGCTAAATCATTTGACCCCAAAACCATTGAAAGTAAATGGTATGAGTTTTGGGAAAGCAAAGGCTACTATTCAGCTGGTCTAGATAGTTCTAAACAAGATAACTTTTGCATTCTACTACCGCCACCCAATGTCACGGGCACGCTGCACATGGGGCATGGATTTAACCAAACCTTGATGGATGCATTAACGCGCTATCACCGTATGCGCGGCGACAACACTTTATGGCAGCCGGGTACCGATCACGCAGGTATTGCCACGCAGATCGTGGTGGAGCGCCAGCTCGATGCGCAAGGCGTATCGCGCCATGACTTGGGCCGCGAAAAATTCCTGGAAAAAGTCTGGGAGTGGAAAGAATATTCAGGCGGCACCATCACCAAACAGATGCGCCGTTTAGGCACTTCGCCTGACTGGTCACGCGAGCGCTTCACCATGGATGAAGGCCTCAACAAAACGGTGACCGAGACCTTTGTGCGCCTGTACAACGAAGGTTTGATTTACCGCGGCAAACGCCTAGTGAACTGGGATGTTAAGCTTGGCACTGCAGTTTCTGATCTGGAAGTAGTGCAGGAAGAAGAAGATGGCTCTATGTGGCACATCAACTATCCGTTGGCGGATGGTTCAGGCCATCTGACGGTAGCAACTACGCGTCCTGAAACCATGCTGGGCGATGTGGCGGTGATGGTGCACCCCGAAGATGGGCGCTACCAGCACCTGATTGGTAAGAATGTAAAACTGCCGTTATGTGACCGCGAAATCCCCATTATTGCTGATGATTATGTCGATAAAGAGTTCGGTACCGGCGTGGTGAAAGTAACGCCGGCACATGACTTCAACGACTATGCGGTAGGGCAGCGTCATAAATTGCCGATAATTGGCATTTTGAACCTGCAAGGCTTTGTGAACGAAGCCGCGCCTAAGCAGTATCAAGGTCTGGAGCGCTTTGCGGCGCGTAAACAAGTGGTGGCTGATCTTGAAGCGCAGGGTTACCTGGTTAAAGTGGATAAACATAAACTCAAAGTGCCGCGCGGCGACCGTACCGGTGTGGTAATTGAGCCGATGCTTACTGACCAATGGTTCGTAGCCATGAGCAAACCGGCGGCAGATGGCAAGTCCATCACGCAAAAAGCATTGGATGTGGTCGCGAGTGGCGAAATCAAGTTTTACCCTGAAAACTGGGTGAATACCTACAACCAATGGCTGAATAACATTCAGGATTGGTGTATTTCACGCCAGTTGTGGTGGGGGCATCAAATCCCGGCATGGTATGGCGACAATGGCCAGGTGTATGTGGCGCATGACGAGAGTGAGGCTAAAGCCTTGGCGGCTAAAGACGGCTACTCTGGTGATTTAACACGTGATAACGATGTGCTGGATACCTGGTATTCATCTGCCTTGTGGCCATTCTCTACGCTAGGTTGGACTGGCGATGAAGCGAAAGATGCTGCCAATTTGGCCTTGCAGCAATACCTGCCATCCAGCGTATTGGTCACCGGTTTCGACATCATCTTCTTCTGGGTAGCGCGCATGGTGATGATGACCACGCACATCACCGGCAAGATTCCGTTCAAGCACGTGTATGTGCATGGCTTGATCCGTGATGCTGAAGGCCAGAAGATGAGCAAATCCAAGGGTAACGTACTTGACCCGATTGATTTGATCGATGGTATCGGTCTGGATGATTTGATCAAAAAACGTACTACGGGCTTGATGAACCCGAAACAGGCCGAACAGATTGAAAAGCGCACGCGCAAGGAGTTCCCTGAAGGCATTGCCGCTTACGGAACGGATGCCTTGCGATTTACATTCGCAGCATTAGCTTCACCGGGACGCGATATCAAGTTTGATCTGCAACGTTGTGATGGCTATCGCAATTTCTGCAATAAGTTGTGGAACGCAACCCGTTTTGTATTGATGAACACGGAAGGCCAGGACAACGGCTTGGAAGATTGCAAAACCCAGCCTGACGGTTATTTGAGTTTTTCACAGGCAGACCGCTGGATTGTGAGCACATTGCAACGCACGGAAGCCGAAGTGGAACGCGCATTTACAGATTACCGCTTTGACTTGGCGGCAAAAGCTGTTTATGAATTTGTGTGGGATGAATACTGTGACTGGTATCTGGAGCTTGCCAAAGTACAGATTCAAAACGGCAGTGATGCAGAAAAACGCGCGACCCGCCGTACTTTGCTTAGAGTTTTAGAAACAATTTTACGGTTGGTACACCCTATCATGCCGTTTATTACCGAAGAAATCTGGCAAACGATAGGCCCGATGAGTGGTCGCAACGGCCCCAGTATTATGCTGGAAGCTTATCCAAAAGCGCAGCCAAACAAGATTGATGAAGCGGCTGAAGCTTGGGTAACGCTGCTGAAACAGGCGGTGGATGCTTGCCGTAGCCTGCGTGGTGAGATGAGCATTTCACCAGCCGCACGCGTGCCATTAGTTGCGGCGGGAGATACAAGCAGACTAGCCGGTTATGCACCTTATCTAAAAGCGCTGGCCAAGCTGGAAGAGGTTGCGATTGTGGCTGAATTACCGGAAGCTGATGCGCCCGTGATGCTGGTAGACGACTTTAGGCTCATGCTGAAAGTGGAAATTGACGTTGCGGCAGAGAAAGAGCGTTTGGGTAAAGAGATTGCGCGCCTGGAAAATGAAATCAACAAGGCAAATGCAAAACTCAATAACGAAAGCTTTGTAGCACGTGCGCCAGCAGCAGTGGTTGAACAGGAAAAAGCGCGCGTTGCTGAATTTAGTGCAAGTTTGGAGAAATTGCAAAATCAGCTGCTCAAGTTGAAATAAGCTTGAATCCGGATGGAATACGTTTAGATAAAAAGTGAAATAAGCAGCAAATAAAAAAGGTGCTCTAGAGCACCTTTTTTATTTGAATAAATTTTGTTGCCAATCAAACTTAATTAATCTGCACGCTTTTTGATATAAAAAATGAATGATGTCTCGCTTTGATCTAATTGCAAAAGCTCGTGTCCAGTCTGCACACAAAATGCATTAAAATCTTTTACTGAACCGGGATCAGTGGCAATGATTTTTAGTACTTGTGCCGCGCTCATGTCACTCAAACCTTTTTTGCAGCGCAAAATTGGCAAAGGGCAATTCAGGCCGCTGGCATCGACTTCTTTATCAAATTCCATTAATTATTTTCCCTTCATTTTTTTGGCGTGCTGTCTTTGGGTACAAAGGCGTAACCCGCTCTAGCCCAAGCCAAAGCGCCACCTGCCAAGTTGTATACATGTTTACAGCCCTTGCTGGCCGCAAAGGCCGCTGCATGTGCCGAGCGCACACCACTGTGGCAATAAAATACAATATTTTCTGCTTTGGTTAATGTCTCATATTGAACCGGCAGCATGGCTAACGGGATGTGTACAGCGCCTTGAATCATGCCACGTGCGACTTCGTCATCATTGCGCACATCTACTAATAACGGCGGGCGAGATGACATCATGGCGACTAAATCGTCTGGCTGAATTTCACTATATGTACTCATTAGAATAAACCTGAATTAACTAACCCAAATAATAGCAATTAAGTATGAATAGCGCACTATCTGATGTACATATCTGATAAGCAAAGAAACGCAAACAGTTTAGGCAAGATCGATAGCCGTGGTCAGAATCGAACTGCGGTACGCGGATTTCCAATTGTAAAAATATTCATTAATAATAATGTGTGATTTTTTCACACATTAATGTAAGATGCTAACTACTAAACGTGGTCGGCGAGCAATGTAGATGAAGCCGGCAAAGTTGAAATGCCTGAAAAGGCTGAAATACTTAAGTTGGTTGGCAATGCTGAATATTTATACTGTTAATGATGTCAATTTGACACTGTATTTACCTGCCATATTGTTTTAAACCAACTGGTTGCAAGTGCTAATTTTTTAATCAAGGAGAATGACATGTTTTCACTCAATAAAATTGCTGTTGCATTAGGAGTAACATTTACATTGGCGGCTTTTGGTACTTATGCTGCAGATACCACTACTTCGACAACTACCATTACCAAGACTGATTCGACGATAGTCACAGCCAAGATCACTGATACGACGAGTGGCACGGCAAAACAGCCTTTAGATCAAGCCATCAAGAGTGTCGGTAAAAATCTTGAAAAAAATCCTGACAATAAAGGTTTGCAGAATGCTTCTGAAAGGTTAAAAAGAAATCAGGAGCGGATTGAAGTAAAACGTGCCGAGAAAGCCGAGCATATTGAACACGCAGAGAAGGCCGAGCACGCTGAACATGTCGAACATGTTGAAAAAGCTGAACGTATCGAGAAAGCTGAACGTGTTGCAAAAATAGAGCGTCCTGAGAAGATTGAAAAGGTAGAACGCCCCGAGAAGGTTGAAAAGGTAGAGCGTCCTGAAAAAGTAGAAAAAGTAGAAAAAGTAGAACGCCCAGAAAAGAGTGAATCAGGCCGTTAATCTCCCTACTGAAAATCTATCTCAATAATGAAAACTAACATGAAGATAAAACACCTAGCATTATTATTTGTTAGCGCCGGTCTGTTCGGGTTGCTCACTCAGTCGGCATGGGCTGACACCCAGTCGGAATGGGCCGAAAATAATGGCACCTTTAGTCTAACCACTGGTTTTGACTACAGTTCTGGCAAATACGGGGACAAGGAAAAAACGGATACCACCTCTGTCCCCGTAATCGCCAAGTATGAGCTTGACCGCTGGGTACTCAAACTGACGGTCCCTTATGTAACGATTACCGGCCCGGGTAATGTGGTGCCTAATATTGGGCAGGTTCGAAATGCCACCACTACCAAACGCACCACAGAGTCTGGTTTGGGGGACATCGTTGCCGGTGTGACCTATAGCCTGTTTGACGGCAGTAACGGTATGCCGATGATTGATCTAACAGGTAAGGTCAAATTTGGCACGGCAGATAAAAATAAGGGTCTGGGTACTGGTGAAAATGACTACTCAGCACAAGTTGATCTGTACAAGGGCTATGGCGCTTTTACGGCTTTAGGTACAGTGGGTTATCGCGTGTATGGTGACACAAGTGCGACCCATCTTGACAATGTGTTCTTTGGTTCTGTAGGCGGAGTCTATAAAGTGGCATCCAGCACTAGTGCCGGAGTCATCTACGATTATCGTCCTGCCATTTCTGCTCATGGCTCAGCGGTGAGCGAAATGATGGCTTTCCTTAGCCAGAAGATTAGTAGTAACTGGAAAGCCCAAGGTTATCTGGTTAAAGGATTCTCCGATGGCAGCCCGGATTATGGCGTGGGTGCCTTAGTCGGCTACGTGTTTTAATAAATTTTAGTTGATGTACAAGAAATTGCCCCTGTAGAAGGGGCTTTTCTTTAATTGGTTTTTAAATATCTTCAAAGCGCTATGCTGCGCATCCTAGGCTTGATTTTACTGGCTTAGAGAACCCGTCCAGACTTGCCAAACATTCCACCAAGTTTGTAGTGCCTACAGGGATTAAAGGGGTATTCCGTGCTTTTTATCACCAATAAATGGTTGATTCTTAAAAGTCTGTTTCAGGTAGTTTCATTTACATATTCTTTTATAAAAGCTTACATTCAAGCTCCTAGCTTAGGGTGGTGCTGTAAGTGTTTATTGGTCAGCAACCTATTACACAATTGCATTATTCTCATGGTTGCATCAGCTATCAATTAAGCACATGATGCACTATCAGGCATACATAAATTTAAGTAATTGAACTCTATGGCACTTCAGAGGCCGCTTACTAATTAAAGGAGTATCGTTATGAGAATATTATTACTGTCATTGCTATTAGTCTTATACACAAGCATAAGTTTTGCAGATCAACCTGCAGAAGCATCAAATACCTGCTCTCAACCGCAATCCTCAGAATTGTTTGATAATCAAGTGGCGCAAAGAGGCTGCTGCTCATACCATGGAGGTGTATGTGGATGCTCCGGTGGTCGAGCACAATGCTGTGATGGTACTTTAAGTCCATCATGCGGGTGTCACGCTGATGATCTAAAAAGTTTTGAATTGTACGAATCAGAAAAGCCAAAAAGCTAAATAAAGCGTGTGTGATTGTGGTTTAGTAGTTTATTCGGGACATATCATTTTTAAGTTTCAAAAAACTGCATTTAATTCACGGGGTTAGACAATGTTGATTTGCACCTTATTGGGGACATGATTGTTTGGAAGTGCCCTCAATTTTGACTATAAGCGGAATCTACCTGCGATTAAAATTAGATACTATCAGTTAGAATAACTTAGATTAGAAGAGGGGTAATATAATATTTTGGCTCGGGCAGTTAGGGGAGATAATTGTGGCTGAAGATAGGAAGCACAGGTTAAATGTATTTTTAATTAAGCAAGAATATCAAATTTATACAGACTTTATTTCCTCAGACGCTGGTCGGTCAATAGAAATTCCTCTAACACAAGAAATCACGGGGCGCTTATTTTATAGTGGGGGCTTTCCAACTCCACCTACATGGGCATCGGTATTTGCGGGAATACCTGAGTTTGATCGTGCCAATATCGTAAATCAACATTCAAAAGCCTTATTGGTTTTTAAAAACAATGACAGATGGTTTTGTTTTGCATTTGGGTATTCTAGACATTTAATCAATCAAGGTACATTTGAGCGAAATTTTGGATTAATCGTTGCACTTAACTTAAGTGATCCGAGCGCACTTAAATCAATCGATAAAACAAATATTAGCCTCAATTCATTGCAATCGCGGGAACAAGCATCGAAAGAAATTGAGATTGAATCGTTTGGGTTTAATAACGATATAGACATACTTAAATCTATAACGGCCCGTGTTCAAAAGGACAACGTAGGCGATGAAGATCAGGTACTTTCAGGCCGCGATTCAGTCTCGATATCTTCACGTATTGAACTCTCTACATTTCCTGAAATTGCGAATAGGCTTTATGAGGCTTACAACAAGAAAGATTACTTAGAGAGATATCCTTGGTTCGATAAGATAATTCATGAACGTGATAATTCAGTGGTTGCACAATTAGATGCTTTGCTTCTGAGTAAAGTAAAAGAAGGAACAACTAGCAAAGTTTGGCTGGCAATTCCAGAGATTGTAGATTGGGAAAACACAGACGGATTTACATATAAAAAATACAAACCGACAAATGATGTTACTAAACCTGGGCCAGTAATTCTCAAGGACATCGATCTTGATGGTTGGACAAAGACTATCGATAGAGAAAAATTAACGATAGAAAATCTTAAAAGCAAACATGTATACATGATTGATAAAGACAATCGCATGACTTCATCTATTAGTATTTACCGATGCATGAATGCTGAAATAAGCTTAGATTCTAAGACTTATATCCTAAACGATGCTGATTGGTACAACATAAACACAGATTTCGAAACTGAGATAAATCAGTTTTATGATGCCATTGAAGAGTCGACCTTAGTCTTGCCCCCCTATGAAAATATGACAGAGCCTGTTTATTTAAAGCATGTCGTAGACTCAATCGCTTCACTTTTTTTGATGGATAGACAGTTAATTAAATACGGTGGCGGTTATAGCAAAATTGAGTTTTGTGACCTATATTCTTCTACTCAGCAAATAATACATGTAAAAAACTATGCGGGTTCAAGCGTGCTAAGCCATCTATTTATGCAAGCATTAGTTTCTGCACAATGTTTTTTGTCAGATAGCGACTTCAGAGAACAGGTTAATCAGAAGCTAGGTGCAACATTTAAGTTAGCAGGTCATCCGAGTAAACCTGATGCTTCAACATTTGAAGTTTGTATTGCTGTAATGAGCAAAGAAATCGGAGCATTAGACTTACCGTTTTTTAGTAAGGTTAGCCTTAAAAATGCAGTCAATTCAATTTCAAACTTAGGGTATAAAGTTACAAAACTAAAAATCAACCGATATGCCCCGCCAGTATGATTGTGGCTGTGAAGTTTAAATAGTGTCGAGGCTAAAAAAAGCCCACATTGCTGTGAGCTTTCTAAATACTGGTGGCCGGAGGCAGAATCGAACTGCCGACACGCGGATTTTCAAAATCATAAACTAAATATATTATTAATATATTCAATAACTTGCAACGCTCGCAACCTTTGAAAGTTAGCTACAGTTAATCTAAATTAGCGTAATTTATTCTCAATAAGTTACGTTTTGGCTACGGCTGTTCAATCAAGAAACTAAGTTTTAATTCTTATGGATAACGATCACTGCTAATTTTTACCTGCTCCCTGTTTTAAAAAATTTAGGCACCCCACTCTTCAGTATGCCGAGTGGCTGTAATGGTTTAATGAAATGGGGCGCCCGAGGTGGTGAAACTGAGCACTGGTTGGAAGTTATTGAGTTTGGATGAATGACTCAAATCGACATTTGATTTGTGTATCTTTAATTAAGCGCCTTAATCCAATGGGAATAAACATTAGCGGCAATATTATTTAAATTAGCAATACGTTCCCCTAAGTTTTGCAGGATCTGATTTGCTTGTTGTACCCCAGGACTTGCACTAAATTCAACTAGTTCATCTGCACCTTGATTACACCAGGTTTGTACCATGTCCTCAGTCATCTCGATGTGGCATTGAAAAGCGAGAATATTGTCAATTTGATAAGCTTGGTTATTACAATATTCACTAGAAAGTAAATGTTTAGCACCGATAGGTAAAGCGAAAGTTTCACCATGCCAATGAAAACTTTCAAATTCACAAGCCCCAAACAAATTGATGGCCTCTGGAATTTCATTCGCATGTACATTGCTCCAGCCAAATTCCTTGACTGGGTTAGCGCTAACTATTGCGCCTAAAGCTTTGCTAATCAGCTGACCACCCAGGCAATGACCTAATATAGGCAGTTTTTTTGTTATAGCCTGCTGAATCAATTTCAATTCTTGTTCTATCCAGGGCAAGTTATCATTCACGCTCATAGAGCCTCCCATCATGACCAGGCCGCTATATGCTGAAATATCCACGGGTAACACATAGCCTTCATCTATACAAATCATGCACCAAGGAATTTGTTTTTGATCTAAAAATGTGCCGAAAAAACCAGCCCCTTCTGTTTTTGAATGCCTAATTACTAACACGGGTTTCATTTCTTCCCTATTCATAATTAAATTTTAAGATGAACTATAGCCTTTTAACTAACAGGCAATTTGTTTTAACAATGCAATCTACATGCCAATCTAAAACTTAAAATACATTATGAGTATGAACTTTGGTAACTGCAGGGACTACAGTTTAAATAACTATCTTCCACTTAGTTCCTATTCACCATTTTGAATAGGGATTGGCAGCTTATTTATAATTTGGATATAACATTATTTGATCCAACTTTATTTATCCCATCATTAGTTTTTAATTCTTTTATCTCGCCCCAACTTGAAGCGTCAGAGATTTTATTGGTGCAAAAGTAAATATCAAAAACAGTTGTTAAATGTGCTTAAATATTTTAACTCATTGAATAATATAGTTAAAATTTAGTGGCACGCTCTTTGCATTAGTATTACTGAAATTAATTCAAGTAATACTTACATTAGGAGAGCGACGATGACATCTTTGTTTTGTAGTAAACGTTTCAAGGTTTTTTCAGCAAGTGTTGCATTATCCACCAGTCTATTATTTTCAGGTATTTCAGCGGCGGCAGAACCTCTAAAAATCGGTTATAGCGATTGGCCAGGCTGGGTTGCATGGCAGGTGGCGATAGAAAAAGGCTGGTTCAAGGAAGCTGGCGTAGATGTCAAGTTTGATTGGTTTGATTACGCAGCTTCAATGAATGCTTTTACTGCAGGAAAAATTGATGCAGTTACTGTGACTAATGGTGACGCACTGGTGACAGGTGCAGGTGGTGCTAAAAACGTCATGATTATCGTTACAGATTACTCTAACGGTAATGACATGATCGTTGGTAAACCTGGTATCAAGAGCTTGAAAGACCTTAAGGGTAAAAAAATTGGTCTTGAAACTGGTTTGGTAGAGCATTTGCTTTTATTAAATGGCCTTAAAAAGGCTGGGCTTAAAGAAACAGATGTCACTATTGTAAATACCCCGACTAATGAAACTCCTCAGGCATTGGCTTCAGGAGATTTAGCCGCGATTGGTGCCTGGCAGCCAAACTCAGGGGAAGCAATGAAACGTGTCCCAGGTGCCAAACCAATCTACACCTCTGCAGATGAGCCTGGATTAATCTATGACGTGCTTACAGTCAGCCCAGCAAGCCTTTCTACTCGTAAAGCAGATTGGGCAAAAGTAGTTAAGGTCTGGGACAAAGTTGTTACCTACATCAATGACCCGAAAACACAGCCTGATGCAGTGAAGATCATGGCAGCCCGCGTAGGCATAAAGCCTGAAACTTACTTACCTTTGCTGAAGGGCACCAAATTACTCACGGTGGAAGAAGGCAAGGCAATCATGGTTAAAGCTGATGGATTCAAATCGCTCTATGGATCTACAAAAATTGTAGATGACTTTAACGTTAAATCTGGTATCTACAAGGCACCACAAGATTTGAATAAAGCGATTGATCCTACTTTAGTTACTAAAAAATAGTTATTAATCAGTAATAGAAGCTGGCGCTGAATGTTCATGAAATTGTAAGGGTATAAAAATGCATATCTCACATTGGTTTATAGCACGGCAGGAATTAAGCCCTGCCAAAAATAAAGGATTAGCGATTGCGTCATTTCTGCTGCCTTTGTTGATATGGGCCATTGTGAGTTATGTGCCTTTTGTATGGCATCCAATGATGAAAATAAGTGATATCGGTGATGTTGATTATTTTCAGGTAGATATGCTGGTGGATAAAGCCACTTTTCAGCAAGAGCTCACTAATATGCAGGCCGAAGGTAAACATTTACCGGTGGCAACACCGGCAAACCCGGTGTACTTGCCTGCACCGCATGTAGTATTCAAGGCATTCTACACAGCATTTACCACACCACCACAGCAACGGGACGGCTTATGGCTTCATCAAAGTTTATGGCAAAGCATTCAAGTAATTTTCTGGGGATTTTTCATTTCATCCTTGATTGGAGTGCCGCTGGGTATTCTTGCCGGGACTTACACTGTGATTGCAAGAGTATTCGAACCTTTTATTGAATTCTTTCGCTACTTGCCCGCACCTGCATTCGGGGCTTTAGCAGTAGCGGTGCTAGGTATTTATGACGGGCCCAAGATCGCCATCATCGTTATCGGCACATTTTTTCAGCAGGTGCTGATTGTGGCAAACACCACACGCAAGCTTGAATACTCACTGCTGGAAGCAGCAATGACCTTAGGCACGAGCAAATTAAAATTATTAAAACATGTGGTCATACCGGGCATTTTGCCAGACCTGTACAAAGACCTGCGCATATTGCTGGGCTGGGCATGGACCTATCTGATCGTGGCAGAGTTGATCGGCACATCATCCGGCATCACATGGTTTATCACGCAGCAAGCACGTTATGAGCACTTTGAGAACGTTTATGCAGCAATCATGATTATTGGCATGATCGGTTTAAGTTGCGATCTTTTCTTAGCTTGGTCGGGTCAGAAATTGTTTCCCTGGAACAAGCAGGCCAATAAGCAATAATGGGGCATGACATGAAAAATAATTCAAACTCAACAGAAAAAGACTATTTAAATCAATCTGATGCAGTGAAATCTAGATTTGAAAAGCTGAAAAACCGTGAAGTCATTTTGGAAGTTAAAAACCTGGTTAAGGTGTTTAAAAGCGCTAAAGGCGAAACTACAGCGTTAAAGAATATCAACTTTAAAACGCATAGACGCGAATTCGTCTCGGTTATTGGTCCTTCTGGCTGCGGAAAATCAACTTTAGCGAGAATTCTGGCCGGGCTGGAAAGCCATACCGGCGGTGAAGTCTTGCTTGATGGTAAACCAGTTACCGGCCCCGGCAGTGACCGCGGCATGGTGTTTCAAGGGTACACGTTATTCCCTTGGCTAACCGTTAAACAGAACATTATGTTCGGCCTGAAAATGAATAATGCCAGCCGTGATGAAGCTAGTCGAGAAGCAGATGTATGGCTGGAGTTGGTTGGGCTTGATAAATTTGCCAGTGCTTATCCGCATGAGATCTCGGGTGGTATGAAGCAGCGTGTCGCGATAGCGCGTGCGCTTATTAACCAACCGCGCATCCTGTTAATGGATGAGCCTTTTGGCGCACTTGATGCGCAAACGCGCGCCAAGATGCAGTCATACCTGCTGGAGGTATGGCGCAATATTGATATTACGATAGTGTTCATCACACATGATCTTGATGAAGCTATCTTTCTGGCTGACCGCATTTTGGTGTTAAAGGCACACCCAGGTGAAGTGCAGGAACTGATCGAAGTACCAGTGCCGCGTCCGCGCTCTACAATGCAGTTTAATTCACCTGAATTTATCGCTACCAAAGCACGGTTAGAAGCACTGATTCACCCGGCAGAAGAAAAATCCGATGCAGAGACCCCGATTGATACGCACATGATTCGCTTCGTCAATGTTGAAGACAATGTGGAGTAAGTCATGACAACAAACAACACATTGCAATGGGCGCAGACAACCTGGGATGAGTTCCCGGGGCTGCTGGAGCAAGCCAACCAAAGCGCGATTTTACCGATAGGTGCTACTGAACAGCATGGCCCGCATATGGGTTGCGGTATGGACTATGTGCTAGCTGACATTTTGTGCCGAGAGGTTGCAGATGTAACAAAAGTACCTATGCTGCCGACTATGCCTTACGGCTGCTCAATTGGCCATAGCCAACGCTGGCCGGGCACACTCGCGGTTTCGCCGATCACGCTCATCAACCTGATTAAGGACATTGGTGACTGGGGCTACCATAGCGGTGTAAGGCGGCTTTTTATTGTGAATACGCATGTCACCAATGCGGCACCGTTACGCTGCGCGCTTGAAATGCTGCGTGGCGAGCATGACGACATGATGGTAGCAGTACTCAACTCAGCAACCATCAGTAAAAGGGTCAGAGAGTTTCATTTTGCTGAAGGTGATGATTGGCATGCCAACGATGCAGAAACCTCACTCATGCTGGCGAAGGCGCCGGAGATGGTAAGGGAAAGCAAGCTGGCAATGGCTGATGACCCCGACCGTACAGGAGATCTGATCTTTTCTCATCCCGTTAACCGCACCAGCCTGAATGGGGTAACCGGTATGCCTAGCATTGCAAGCGCCGCTAAAGGAACACTTTGGTTTGATTGGATGGTAGAGGATTTGAGTGCATTGATTACAAAAGGCATGCAAGAAATGCCGCCATTGCAACATTCTTATTTTGATCATGTTGCATGATTGGCCACAAGAACAAAATTATTGTTTTTTTAAAAACTGAAATTTATTGAAAGGTTTATCGTGTATAAAACGCCAGCTGAAGTGAGCAAGATTCAGGAAAAATTAAAAAGCCAAGGGGTGCAATATTGCATCGGTGCTTATGTGGATATTCACGGCATTCCTAAAGCCAAAGTAGTGCCCATTGACCACCTGCCGCAAATGTCACAGGGCTCTGAGCGCTACACTGGTTACGCATTAGATGGCTTAGGCCAGGCGCCAAATGATGATGAGCTTGCCTCAGTGCCGGATCTGAATCACATTATACAACTGCCTTGGGAACCAAAGGTTGCTTGGATGCCGGCTGACAATACTTTTCAGGGCAAGCCATACCCACTTAATACCCGTGTCGCATTAAAAAATGTATTGGCACAGGCGGCGGAGATGGGCTTTGGTCTTAACCTTGGCATTGAATGCGAGATTTACCTGTTAAAACAGAACGAAGACGGCTCGCTCAGCGTACCTGACCCTGATAACAAACTCAACAAACCATGTTATGACGTGCGCGGCTTTATGGATAGCTTCAGCTGGCTGGATAAAGTTTCCAGCACTATTAATGCGCTGGGCTGGGATCTTTACTCACTTGATCATGAAGATGGCAATAGCCAGTTTGAATTTGATTTTAACTACGCCGATGCATTAACAACCTGCGACCGCCTGATTTTCTTCCGCTACATGGCTAAGCATTATGCAAAGGAAGAAGGCCTGCTGGCGACGATGATGCCGAAACCGTTTGCCGATAAAACCGGTACCGGTGCGCATTTTAATATGTCTCTATACGACATTAAAACCGGCAAAAACCTGTTTGCCTGCGCACCTGAGGATGATCCGCATGGCATCGGCCTGACCAAGCTTGGCTACCAGTTTATCGCGGGTATTCTAAAACATGGTCCAGCACTCTGCGCGGCTTTTGCGCCGACTGTAAACAGCTACAAAAGGCTGGTGCGTAGGGGGGCCATGAGCTACTTCAGTTGGGCACCTGTGTTTAACTCATACGGCTCAAACAACCGTACCAACTCGGTGCGCGTTCCAGCAGGTGGTGGCCGCTGTGAATCACGCAATGCCGACGGTGCAGTCAACCCTTACCTGGCTGCAACATTGGCCTTGGCGGCTGGCCTCGAAGGTATTCGTGAAGGTTTGGATCCAGGAAAGCCTAATGAAGATAACCTGTACGCCATGACAGAAGAAGAACGCACTAAACGCGGCATTGAGTTCTTGCCGCAAACCCTGCAGGAAGCAGTGGCTGCTTTTGCGGCTGATCCGCTGGTAGAGAAAACCCTGGGTAAGGAGTTGCGTGATGAATTCATTACTTACAAAACCCAGGAATGGGAAACCTATCATCTATCGGTTAGTAAATGGGAAATCGACAGATATAGCTACATGTTTTAATAATTTTTTAACATCAATACATGACAAAAAAATGGATAACCCGAAAAATAAACTAGTTAACCGCATCAGTATTTCCTTACCGGAAGATCTGCATGCGGAATTGGATCTTATGGTGGCTGAACGCGGCTATGACAGCCGTTCACAGGCCATTAAAGACATGCTGAGGCAGCATCTGGTTGAGCATAAGGTGCAAACCGGCAATCAGGTGATGGTGGGAACCATCACCATACTCTATAACAATGCCACCAATGGTTTGCAAAAAACACTGGCTGATCTGCAATATCGTTATCTGGATGAAGTGATCAGTTCACTGCATGTGCATTTAATGGATAACCAGACCATGGAGGTGATTCTTGTGCAGGGGCCGGTGCAGTCATTGCAGAAAATTGCGAACGCCATGATTACGTTGCGTGGGGTAATCACAGGCAAGCTGCAACTCATCAGCGCCTTGATACCACCTTTACATCCAATGAACAAATCAGCGAGCTAACAGTATGGAAAAACAATCTTATCTATGGGAAGAAGCGATTCCTGGTGGATGTCACTGGTCAGGTCTGGTGCGTCGTGGCACAGTGCTGCGATTTACCGACCTTGAAGGCGGCGCCAACCTTTCAGCGTTGTTCTACAACCCTGAAGACAGGCTGGAACGCTATAACATGCCAGATACCTTGAAGGCTCAGCATACGGCGTTTCTAACGACCGGCAAAGTCTGTTATTCCGATATGGGGCGCGTCATGTGTTCTATAGTTGAAGACAGTCTGGGTTGGCACGATACCATGTGCGGTGTACAAGATGCTGCTATGAGTGAAGCCAGATATGGCAAAGCTGTTTTCCAGACACATCAGAACCGAATGCACCGTAACGGCAAGGATGGCCTGCTGGTTGAGCTTGCCAAGTACGGATTAGGCAAACGCGATCTGGTCGCCAATGTAAATTTCTTCAGCAAGGTGACCCCCGATGCAGAAGGTGTCATGAATTTCGTGCAGAACTTCAGCATGGCCGGTGCTTATGTAGATGTGCGTTTTGACATGAATACGCTACTCATATTGTCAGCAGCACCCCATCCGCTAGACCCTGGCACAAGCTATAAACCTGCCGCTGTGAAGATCTCGGCCCGGCATGCAGGGCTAGCGGCACAGGATGATCTATGCCGTAACTCCTGCGCCCAGAATCAGCGTGGATTTATCAATACGGAGCGATATTACCTATGACTATGCATACCATTGTTGAAAGCAACTTGAAGCCAGAGCAGGCAGTTCTTGACCAGGTATGTTATGCCGGAGACCCCTGGATGGCAGAAATCAAAAAAGGGCAGGTTTTCCGAATTCTGGATCTGGAAGGTAACCAGGCTGTAGATACTTTGTTCTATAGCGCTGCAGATCCTGAAGAACGTTACAGCGCTGTAGATACCATCAGCCGTCAAGGCAAGCTTTATCTCACTACCGGCTCAGTACTTTATTCCAGCGAAGGACGGCCGATGCTGACGATTATCGCTGACACCTGCGGCCGCCACGACACGCTGGGTGGCGCATGTTCATCCGAGAGCAATACCGTGCGCTATGCATTGGATAAGCGTCCTATGCATAGCTGCCGCGATAGCTTCATGCATGCGCTTAATAGTTGCGGCTGTGCGCATCATCACGGCATGAGCAAACGTGACATCAGCGCTAATATCAATTTTTTTATGAATGTGCCGGTGACCCAAGATGGTCAACTGAGCTTTGCCGACGGCATTTCTGCAGCCGGAAAGTATGTGGAAATGCGTGCAGAGATGGATGTTGTGGTGCTGATTTCCAACTGTCCACAACTTAACAACCCTTGTAATGCCTACAACCCGACCCCGATCAGGCTCTTGGTATGGGATTAACAGCCCGTCGCTGAATCATATTGAGACTGTTCGTCGGGACGGCTTGATGAACAGTAGATTTCTGCGGGACGACCCGTGCAGCATGGAGTAAATAAAGTGTTTGATAAAGTTTTAATCGCTAACCGAGGTGAGATCGCTTGCCGCATTATCCGTACCCTGAAAAAAATGGGAGTGCGTTCTGTCGCAGTGTATTCTGAGGCCGATGCTGGTTCACGCCACGTACTGGATGCCGATGAAGCGATTTGTATCGGGCCGGCATCTGCCGCAGAAAGCTACCTTAATATTGGCAAAATCATTGCCGCTGCCAAAGAAACCGGCGCGCAGGCGATTCATCCCGGCTATGGTTTTCTGTCTGAGAATCCAGACTTTGCAGAAAATTGCGAACAGGCTGGGATCGCCTTTATTGGACCCACCCCTGCGCAGATGCGCAATTTCGGCCTCAAACACACAGCGCGCTCATTAGCTAAAAAGAATGATGTTCCGCTGTTGCCAGGCACGGACTTGCTGGAAGATATTGCGCATGCGCATAAAGAGGGAGCGCGTATTGGATACCCAGTCATGCTCAAAAGTACGGCAGGTGGCGGCGGCATCGGCATGAAGCTAATCTGGAATGAAGGCGAGTTGGCTGAAGCTTTTGAATCGGTACAGCGTTTATCACGTGCTAACTTCAAAGAGTCAGGCATCTATCTGGAAAAATACGTTCAGGCCGCACGCCACATTGAAGTGCAGATATTTGGCGATGGCCAAGGTCATGTGGTAGCCCTCGGCGAGCGTGACTGCTCGGTGCAGCGCCGTAACCAGAAAGTGATAGAAGAAACCCCAGCGCCTAATCTTTCAGATGAGTTGCGTCAGGCACTTTCTGCAACCGCTATCAAGTTAGGCCAGGCCATCGGCTACCGTTCTGCGGGTACTGTAGAGTTTGTTTACGACAAACAATCCAACGAATTTTACTTTCTGGAAGTCAATACACGTTTGCAGGTCGAACATGGCGTGACAGAACTGGTTACCGGTGTTGACCTTGTGGAATGGATGATACGGTTAGCTGCTGGCGAATGTTCATTCATACAAAGTTACCAGCACCATCCGCATGGCCATGCGATTCAGGTGCGCGTATATGCCGAAGACGCAAATAAGAACTTCCAGCCTTGCAGCGGTTTACTCACAGAAGTGAAATTTGCCGCCAATGCGCGTGTTGATAGCTGGGTAGAAAAAGGCAGCGAGGTTTCAGCTTTTTATGACCCACTCGTAGCAAAAGTTTTAGTGCATGCTGAAGACCGCAATGCTGCAGTCAATAAACTACGTCAGGCACTGGCGGACACCAGCCTGGCCGGTATTGAAACCAATTTGGAATACCTGCGCCAGATTGTTGCTGATACAGTGTTCCCCGCCGGAGAGCAAACGACTAGTTACCTGAACACTTTTCATTACTGTCCATTGACGATCGATGTGATGGATGCCGGTGTACAGACTACGGTGCAGGATTATCCGGGTCGTGTCGGATATTGGGCGGTCGGCGTGCCGCCATCGGGTCCGATGGATCATCTGGCATTTCGCCTCGCGAACAGGCTGGTCGGCAATGAAGAGGGCGTAGCCGCACTTGAGCTGACGCTGATCGGGCCAAAACTGCGCTTTAACTGTGACGTTGTAGTTGCTATCACTGGTGCTGATATCTCGGTTAGCGTAGATGGTGTTGCTATTTCGCTCTGGCAATCACATGTTATCAAAGCCGGCAGTGTGCTGGCTTTGGGCAATATATCATCTGCCGGCTGCCGGAGTTATCTCGCCGTGCATGGAGGATTTGACGTACCGGACTACCTGGGCAGTAAATCGACTTTCACCCTTGGCCAGTTTGGCGGCCATGGCGGCAGAACGCTGCGTGCCGGTGATGTGCTGCATGTTAATAAGCAGGATTTAGACAGTTACCTACCGCAGTTATTAGCCGAGTCAATGCGTCCGGCATATCAGCACAATTGGGAAATAGGCGTGCTCTATGGCCCGCATGGCGCACCAGACTTTTTTACCGATGAAGATATCGAGATGTTCTTCTCTACCGAATGGGAAGTGCACTATAACTCCAGCCGCACTGGCGTGCGCCTGAATGGTCCTAAACCAAAGTGGGCACGTACTGATGGCGGCGAAGCCGGCCTGCATCCATCCAATATCCATGACAATGCTTATGCCATCGGCACGGTAGACTTTACTGGCGATATGCCAGTAATTCTGGGGCCTGACGGGCCTAGTCTGGGTGGGTTTGTATGCCCGGCCACTATCGTTCAGGCTGAGCTATGGAAAATGGGACAACTCAAATCCGGTGACAAAGTACGTTTCAAACGTCTGACGCAGTTCGATGCAAACAGCATGGAAACCGAGCAGGATGACCTGGTTGATAAGCTGGTGCATCGCCCGGTAGCGATTCCATCTGCCACGCTGCAAAGTTTACCTAATCAACCGATACTCGCAGAGATCGCTGAGTCAGATAAACAGGTAAAGGTGGTGTACCGTCAGGCCGGTGATAAATATCTGCTGGTGGAATACGGTGCGTTAATACTGGATATCGAGCTGCGTTTTAGAGTGCATGCGCTGATGCAGTGCCTGCAGGAACGTGCGATTGCCGGCATTCTGGACCTTACTCCTGGTATACGTTCATTACAGGTGCATTATGACAGCCGCAAGCTGCCGCTGCCGGAGCTACTGAAAGTGCTGCAGGAAACAGAATCGATGCTGCCAGCAGTTGACAAAATGGAGGTACCGACACGCATTGTGCATCTGCCGCTGTCATGGGATGACGCTGCGACAAAACTGGCAATTGAGAAATATATGCAATCGGTGCGTAAAGATGCGCCGTGGTGCCCAAGCAACATTGAGTTTATCCGCCGCATTAACGGTTTGCAAAGTATAGAAGATGTGAAACGTATCGTGTTTGGCGCTAGTTACCTCACATTAGGCTTGGGCGATGTTTACTTAGGTGCGCCGGTCGCAACCCCGGTTGACCCGCGCCACCGCCTGGTGACTACCAAATACAATCCTGCCCGTACCTGGACCCCGGAAAATGCGGTTGGCATCGGTGGCGCCTATATGTGCGTATATGGTATGGAAGGTCCGGGCGGCTACCAGTTTGTTGGCCGCACTATTCAAATGTGGAACCGCTGGCATGAAACCGCTGATTTCAAAGATGGTAAACCCTGGCTGCTGAGGTTCTTTGACCAAATTCGCTTTTACCCGGTTTCAGCTGATGAGTTATTGCAGATCCGCGAAGATTTTCCTCGCGGTAAATTCAAGCTCAAGATAGAGGAAGAGACATTTCGGCTCAAGGATTATAAAAAATTCCTCAATGATGAAGCGGCCACTATTCGTGATTTTAAAACAAGTCAGCAGCAGGCATTTGATGATGAAAGAGAGCGCTGGGCATTATCAGGACAGGCGCATTACAACACTGATGTTGATGTGAATGCGGATGCAGAAGATGTGTTTACATTGCCGCCAAATAGTCAGGCGGTGACTTCTCATGTCACTGGCAGCCTGTGGGAAGTCAAGCTGAAGGTCGGTGATGTGGTGAATCAAGGTGACATCGTGGTGATTGTTGAATCCATGAAAATGGAAATTACAGTCACAGCGCCATGCAGCGGAAAAATAACCCACTTATTCTGTGCGCAGGGAGCACAGGTATCTGCTGGTCAGAATTTATATGTAATAGAAATGGAAGAAAATAATGAATAGCACGCTCAATTTAGAAATTTCATCGTTGCGTCATCAATATTTATCCGGAGCGCTCACACCTAGCAAACTAATAGACAGTTTAGAAAAGAGAATAGGTAATCAAAACTCAGGAAATATATGGATTTACAAGTTGAGTCATGAGCAATTGTTAGCTTATTGTTCGCAGCTTGAGTCAAAAGATCCGGCGAGTTTGCCTTTATACGGCATCCCGTTCGCGGTCAAAGATAACATAGATCTGGCGGGGGTTCCTACAACTGCAGGGTGCCCGGATTATGCTTATACACCTAAGAGCAGCGCAACGGTGGTGCAAAAGCTGATTGATGCAGGAGCAATTCCGATAGGTAAAACCAATCTGGATCAATTTGCCACCGGTCTAGTAGGCACTCGCTCTCCTTATGGCGCGTGCCAGAATAGTTTCAATCCTGAGTATATTTCAGGGGGCTCCAGTTCCGGCTCTGCTGTTTCAGTAGCAAAGGGGTTAGTAAGTTTTAGCTTAGGTACCGATACGGCAGGCTCCGGCCGTGTACCTGCAGCGTTCAATAATCTGGTGGGCCACAAGCCTACATGCGGCTTGTTGAGCACTTCAGGTGTAGTGCCAGCGTGCCGCACACTGGATTGTGTTTCTATATTTGCGCTTACAGCCAGTGACGCTGAGACAGTTTTAAAATCAGCACAGGGCTTTGATGCAACAGACGCTTATTCACGTCACCATTCGAGCAGCAGCTTTTTACCAAAGCTGGGCGAACGTTTTAAATTTGGCGTACCACGTCAGGATCAGTTAGCTTTTTTCAATAATCAGGAAACCCCAGGCCTGTTTGAGCAAGCGGTAAAAGAGCTGCAAGCCATAGGTGGCACAGCGGTTGAAATCGATTTTTCACTATTTTTGGAAACAGCAAAGCTTTTGTATGAAGGTCCTTGGGTTGCAGAACGCTACACCGCAATCCGCGATTTCTTTGAAACCAAGCCTGATTCGATTTTTCCGGTCACTAAAAAAATCATCGGCGGTGCAACAAAAATCAGCGCCGCCGATACCTTTTCCGCGCTTTACCAGCTGCAAGCATTAAAACGTAAAACGGAATCAGTCTGGGATGCTATAGACGTATTAGTTACACCGACTGCTGGCACCATATACAAGATTTCAGAAGTGAATGCAGAGCCTGTGAGCTGCAATTCTAACCTCGGATATTACACTAACTTCATGAATCTGCTGGATATGTCGGCTACTGCCGTACCTGCCGGATTCCAGAGTAATGGCCTTCCGTTTGGTATCACTATATCTATGCCGGCGTTTGGCGACAGTGCGCTACTGTATCTGGCTGAGAAAATCCAAAGCAACACTGCTGGCACTTTAGGCGCTACAAATTTGCCTTTTAACAAGGAATCTAAATGAGTACGAATGCAGAATTTATCAATGTTGCAGTTTGCGGTGCGCACATGGGCGGCTTGCCGTTGAATCCTCAATTAGTGGCTTTGGGTGGGGAGTTTGTATTAAAAACCAAGACGGCTATGAAATATAGGCTTTATGCATTAAATGGATTTACACCAGCGCGTCCTGGCTTGCTTAGGGTAAAAGAGAATGGCGCTGCCATCGAACTTGAAATCTGGAAATTGCCAATAGAAAAATATGGCTTGTTTGTTGCGAGTGTACCTTCACCATTAGGGTTCGGCACTCTTGAACTTCTGGATGGAAGTTATGTACAGGGCTTTATGTGCGAGTCTTACGCCACATTTGATGCCATCGATATTTCGCACTACGGCGGATGGAGAGGCTACCTAACGCAAGACTTAAATATGTGAGAGTGTGTGCACTGTCCTTACTAACTAGCCAAGTTATTCATACATTCTACAATTTGAATATCAGACTGAACAAGTAGTTCTATTGCCGTAAATTGCTTATACGAATTTGTAGCTGGATCGAATAATGTAACGCTAGGATCATTTAAGCCTACCCCAGCCCAATAACTTCTTGCAATCTCATCCATTTTATCAAAATGACAATCTGGTGGCTGTACTGTAACTTTATTGAAATTCCCTAAATGGTAAGGTACTGAGTCATTGCAAATCTTAACTTTATAAATCAAGCCAGTACGATTTGCTTCATTTTCCACCCTCAAATATCTAAGTGCATCATCATGATTTAATAACAAAAATGTTGAATCCAAACGGCTGGGTTTATCTGAAAAACTGTTTATTCTTACATCTTCAAATACGCGCTCCCTAAATAAATTTAGGCCATTGCAATTACCCATATAAAGGCGAATAACCCTCCCCCAATTTCCTTTTTTTATTACACTACCGTTTTCTAAATGAATCGGTGAAACGTGATAATAGAACTCTTGAGAATTTAGATTAAACAGATTTTCAGTCACTTTTTGTCCTAGTTAGTATAAGCAAGTATATATTACCTAAATTTTAAAAATCGATGTTAGGCATAGCTTGCGGCTAAAGCTTATTTAGAATGTTGTAAGTTGCTGGGGTGATTGCTAGATTGTTTAATACAAGCCTTCAGCCCGTGTGTTTTAATCGCTCCTAGGCACATTCTGAGAAAATATAGGGCAATTCATATCCGCTGCCGCGCGCGAGGCGAGAGCTAATAATTTAATGGATAGATAGGTAAAGGTTCTCGACCTTATCACGTGCCCATGGTGTTTTACGCAGAAACTTCAAACTTGATTTAATGCTAGGGTCGTTACTAAAGCAATTTACAGGTATGAGCTCAGCTAATCCACTCCAACCATAATGAGCAACCAGTGCCATAACTATCACCTCTAGCGTAATGCCATGCAGTGGATTATTTGGTTGTTTAGGTGGTGGGGTAGTCATTGGTATTAAATTAGCTTCAATTGTATAGTGTATTAATGAAATTTTCCTACACAGTGCCTACATGGAGAAAAAATCAATAGACGTAAAAAAAGCCCACATCGCTGTGAGCCTTATTCTATTTGGTGGCCGGGGGCAGAATCGAACTGCCGACACGCGGATTTTCAATCCGCTGCTCTACCGACTGAGCTACCCGGCCCTTGTATAACTGAGTGCAAACACTCGGTAAATGTTTGCAAGTCGCGCATTATAGCAAACTTCGCCTGAAACTGACAAAAATATTTCGATAACTGTTATTTTTCTTAAAGATCGTCTGAACAAACATGTAAAATCCGTTCTTATGAAATTTAATATCGCTCAGCCTAATCAAGCACTTAAAGATGCTCTCATTCACAAAATCAACCAGAAAACCAAACCGTTAGGTGCATTGGGTTTGCTGGAGTCAACTGCGTTGCAGATTGGCTTGATACAAAACACGTTAACGCCACAATTATGTAATCCAGCGGTGCTGGTATTTGCAGGGGATCATGGTGTGGTGGAGGCCGGTGTCAGTCCTTATCCGCAGGCCGTTACCGCGCAGATGGTGCTGAATTTTTTGCAGGGCGGTGCTGCCATTAACGTATTCGCACGACAGAACAATATGCAGCTACGCGTGGTGGATGCAGGGGTTAATTACACCTTTGATGACCATCCAGGCTTAATTCACGCTAAGGTAGGGCGCGGCACCCAAAACTTTTTATTTGAGCCGGCAATGTCATTGGCACAATGTGAGCAAGCATTAGCTTCAGGCGCGGCACTTGCTGAACAGGAAATAAACGCAGGCTGCAATGTGCTGGGTTTTGGCGAAATGGGCATAGGCAATACCTCATCGGCAAGCTGTCTGATGAGTGTATTGTGCAATGTGCCGATTGAGCAGTGCGTAGGGCGGGGCACCGGATTTGATGATATTGGCTTGGCCAAAAAAACTGCAACGCTTAAACAAGCCTTGGAGGTGCATCAATTAAAAGATGCTGATGTCATGCAAGCGCTTGCGACCTTCGGCGGTTTTGAAATCGCCATGATGGCAGGGGCAATGCTTGGTGCAGCGCAACAAAAAGCCGTTTTATTGATTGATGGTTTTATCGCCACGTCAGCATTGCTGGTAGCCTACCATCTGCAGCCGAATATTCTGCAGTACTGTATTTTTGCGCATCGCTCCGGTGAAGCCGGCCATCGCCAGTTATTAGCGTATTTTGGAGCCAACCCCTTGTTGGATGCAGGGTTGCGTCTGGGAGAAGGAACCGGTGCAGTGCTGGCTTACCCAATGGTGCAGGCGGCCGTTAATTTTTTAAATGAAATGGCTTCGTTTGAGAGCGCCGGGGTGAGTGAAAAATCAGATGCGGACGAAAAGTGCTAAGCTGCTTATATAAGGAATGGCGCAGTTTTTTGCTTGCGGTGGGTTTTTTCACACGTATACCTGTTCCCAGTTTGGCAAACTTTCAGGAGCAAGAGCTAAATCAGTCTGCTAAATTCTTTCCATTGGTAGGTATTGTGGTCGGCATGGCGGGCGCGGGCGTCTTTGTACTAACAACCAAGATTTTTCCTACTAATATTGCGGTCTTGCTCAGCATGGCAGCCACCATTTATCTCACCGGCGCATTTCATGAAGATGGCTTGGCGGATAGCATAGATGGTTTGGGTGGGGGCTGGGATAGTGAGCGAATACTCACTATCATGCAGGATTCAAGGCTCGGTACCTATGGCGCATTGGCGCTGTTTTTTATGCTGTTTGCCAAGTTTCAGGTATTAAATGCTTTGCCGGCTCAATTTGTGGCATACGTGTTAATTGCTGCCCACGCGCTAAGTCGATTGTGTGCCGTTTACGTGATGGCCACGCTCAGCTACGTTAAGGCGAGCGGCAAGGCCAAGCCATTGGCGACGAAGGTGAGTGCGGGAAATTTAGCCGTGGCGACTATTTTCGGACTATTTCCTTTGGTGCTGTTGTGCTGGTATTTTTCGTCATTTGTAGTGAGTGTACGTGATTTAGTAACGCTGGCTTTATGCTGGCTGGTACCGGTTGGCCTGGTATGGTTTTGGTGGCGTAATAAAATCAGGCGATGGCTGGGTGGTTACACGGGTGATTGTCTGGGCGCGATGCAACAGATGACAGAACTGGCGTTTTACTTTGGTGTTCTCGCCTTTTTTGGTTTTATTAGTTAGTTTTAATCGCTATGAAATTACATCTCATACGCCATACCTCTTTAAAAATACCGTCGGGCATCTGCTATGGGCAAAGTGATGTGGATGTTTCCGAAAACTTTCATGCGGAGTGTGGCTTGTTAAAAGAAAAGCTCGCACATATCCAGTTTGATGCCGTGTATGCAAGCCCTTTGCAGCGCTGCACCAAGCTGGCTAATGCGCTCAATTTAGGTGAAATACAACTGGATGATCGTTTAAAGGAGTTGCACTTCGGCGATTGGGAAATGCAGGCCTGGGATACCATTCCACGCGATGTGTTTGATACCTGGGCGAATGATTATGCACATTTATCGCCCCCGAACGGTGAAAGTTTCTCTCAATTACACCAACGTTCCAAAAGATTCGTAGAAGAAGTGAGCGAACACTCACGTGGTAAAAATATTGCCATTATCACGCATGGAGGTGTGATTCGTGCGATGTTGGCGGATGTACTCAATATGCCATTAAAAGGTTTGTTCAGGATGGTGATTGATCATGCCAGCGTGACGCAGATTTCGTTTGATGAAGTTATCCCCAGAATTCACTTTGTAAATCGTTGATTATCTGCGGAATGGTATTTACAGAAGTTCTTTAAACGTTTTAAGCGCGTTTTCCAATTTTTCCCAACCATTCTCAGTTGGCAGGCCAAATCTCAGTGCCGGAGTTTCCGCAAACAGCCTTACCCAGATGCCCTGTTTTGCCAGGTGTCTTTGCCATGCTTCAGCCTGTTTGGTTGGTACGTATTGAAACAAGCCTGTACCTGCTTGCGGGGTTAAATTATAGCGGGCTAGCAATGCAGCTAGGCGCTGGCTATTGGCTAGCAGCTGGATACGCGTGTTTTGCTGCCAAGCATGGTCATTCAAGGCTTGTTTGGCAATAAAGCGGCTCGCTCCGGTGAGTGACCAGGGGCCGAGCTCTTCTTGTACCTTTGTAAGCATTTGTTGGCCGGCAAGTAAAAAGCCTACTCTGGCACCAGCCAAACCAAAAAATTTTCCCAGTGAACGCAGTACCAATAAACCTTCTAAATGTGCGTGCTGAGCGATGCTGTTTTCTGGAGTGACATCCATGAATGCTTCGTCCACTATTAACCAACCGCCGCGCTTATGCAGTTCGGCATGCAAGCTGAGTAAATCTGCGGGGGAGAATGTTGTCGCGGTAGGATTGTTGGGATTGCACAGCAGCACTACATCAGCATTGTTGAGTACATTTTCATTAAGCAGGTTTGTAAAAGAGCTGATCTGATGACCGCCGCGCTGCCATGCATGCGCGTGTTCTTTATACATCGGGCTGGGCATCGCTACCCTGCAAGGCTGGCGCAGTTTGGGCAGGATTTGCAATGCGGCCTGAGAGCCGGCAGTAGGTAAGGCTAATTGACAGCCAAAATAGGTGCGGGCGGCTTCAATGAGGCCGTCGTCATCAATCGGCAACTGTTGCCAAATTGCAGGAGGAATTTCAGGAATGGGGTAGCCATTAGGGTTGATGCCCGTAGATAAATCCAGCCAATCGTCAAGCGGAATGCCATATTGCCTGGCTGCCAGCGTTAAGTTGCCACCATGTTCAAGCAAAATACACACTCCTTATTATTGTCCCGATTATTATCAATGTGCACCATAAGCCTACACTGCGCTTAACCAGGTTAATCGCACTCAAAATGTGGCTTTGATTCGCACTTTCACCTACGCCTAATGTGGGGCGCTGCTTGCGTTGGCCATGATAGGTTGCTGCTCCGCCAAGTTTTACCTGTATTGCGCCCGCGCCAGCAGCCATTACAGGACCCGCATTAGGGCTGTACCAGGTGCTGGCTTGACTGTGCCAGCATTGGATAGCGCTTAATGTATGCCCGCATAACGCGTAACTAAAAGCCGTTAACCGCGCCGGAATCAAATTGAGCAAGTCATCCAGCCTTGCTGCAGCCCAGCCAAAATATTGATAGCGTGACGTACGGTAACCCCACATAGCATCAAGCGTGTTGGCTAGCCTGAACATCACCGCACCGATTCCCCCAAATAGCAGGAACCAGAAAATAGCGCCAAAGATGGCATCGTTACCATTCTCCAGCACCGATTCGACTGTTGCCGTGGCAATCTCGGTTTCATTCAGCTGCGAGGTGTCACGGCTCACGATCATACTCACCGCATGCCTGGCCTCGGCAAGTTTGTGTTGTGATAACGGTTTGAAAATTTGTTTTGCATGCAGAAAAAGGCTGCTTGCACCGATAGAAAAATAGAGCAAAGTCACATCTGCCAGCCAAGCCACAATACTGTGCGTTGCAAAGTAACTGATGGCAGCGATGGGCAATAACAATATAAGCCAAGCCATGAGTCCCAGGATACGCAGGCGTAATGGCGAAGAGCTATTGTTCAATTTATGTTCTACATGACTTGCAAGCCAGCCAAAGCCCACCAGCGGATGCCAGCGTTTGGGTTCGCCCAGCAAAGCATCCAGAAGGAATGCTGCAACGACTGCGGATGCGGGATTGCATAACGCTAGGTTGCCAGTTATGAAAATGGGATAATAATCGAATGACATTCAAATCACTTATGGTTCAAGGCACTACGTCGGACGCGGGGAAAAGTACCCTCGTTGCGGCGCTGTGCCGTATATTGTATCGCAGAGGCGTGCGTGTTGCGCCGTTCAAGCCGCAAAATATGGCGTTAAATTCTGCTGTTACGGTGGATGGCGGCGAGATTGGCCGTGCGCAGGCCGTGCAGGCTTATGCATGCGGTTTGGAACCGCATACGGATATGAACCCGGTATTACTGAAGCCCAACACGGACACGGGATGTCAGGTCATTATTCACGGCAAGGTGGTGTGCAATCTGGAAGCGACCGGATACCATGCCTACAAATCTACCGCAATGCGAGCGGTACTGGCCTCCTGGCTGCGCCTTCAGTCAAAATATGAATGCGTAGTGGTGGAAGGTGCCGGCAGCCCGGCCGAAATCAATTTGCGTGAAAATGACATCGCTAATATGGGCTTTGCCGAGGCGGTTGATTGCCCGGTTATTCTAGTGGCAGACATCGACAGAGGCGGTGTGTTTGCGCATATTGTAGGCACACTGGCCTTGCTGTCTGAAAGCGAAAGAGACCGCGTGATTGGTTTTGTCATCAATCGCTTTCGCGGTGATATTGCGCTGCTACAGCCTGGCTTGGATTGGCTTGAGCAGGAAACCGGCAAACCTGTGCTGGGTGTCATTCCTTACCTGCACGGACTGCACATAGAAGCAGAGGATGCCGTGCCTAAAACTCAGCAAGAGCTGAACCAAGCGTATGGCGAAGGCGAGACGAGGCGGCAAGAAGCGAGCGAGGATGACAGTACAAATAGTACGGTGAGGAGTGAGCGACACAGCCAACAAAGTATGGCCGATGCAAGACGTTTGGTTATTGTTGTGCCCGTATTGCCGCACATCTCCAACCATACCGATTTTGACGCACTACGCTTGCATCCGCAGGTGGATTTCCATTTCGTTAAAATGAATGAAGCAATCCCGCCCGCTGATTTGATCATATTGCCCGGCAGTAAAAATGTGCGCGGCGATCTTGAGTATTTGCGCGCCCATGGCTGGGACAAGACGCTTACTCGGCATTTGCGTTATGGTGGGAAGGTGTTGGGTATTTGCGGCGGGTTTCAAATGCTGGGGCGTTTGATACATGACCCATTCGCCATAGAAGGTGATGCAGGTTCGAGCTCAGGTTTGGGCTGGCTGGACATGGAGACCACGCTGGCGCAGACCAAGCAATTGAGACAGGTATCTGCTAATTTGGCCTTTATCGAGGCGCAGGTGACGGGTTATGAAATTCATATGGGTGTCAGTACAGGCGGCGCATTGCAGAACCCTGCGCTGTACATCACAGATGGGCAGGTCAGCCAGCCTGAAGGTGCAATCTCTGCTGATAACCAGGTTGCAGGCACTTACCTGCATGGCCTGTTTGATCACGAGCAATCCTGCGCGGCTTGGCTGCAATGGGCTGGGCTGCAAACGCAGCAGCAGTTTGATTATGAAAAATTAAGAAACGATGAACTGGATCGGTTGGCTGATTGTGTGGAGCGGCATCTGGATTGGAATAGGCTCGCTCAATATATCTAGCTGTTGATTACATTAATTTGCAGCAACTACTATTTTCTGCCCCATGCACTCCACTACCTGACCGGCGCGTATCTTTGCGGTTCTGCGCGTTTCAATATGGCCATCTACCTGCACGATGCCGTCAGATACCATCATTTTGCCTTGTCCGCCACTGTTGGCCACACCTGCAAGTTTAAGCAGGTTACACAGCTCAATAAATTCGCCTTTTAATTCAAATGTTGTCGTTTCCATAGATATCCTTTAATAGTTATCCTTTAAGGGTGAGTGGCAGTCCTGCCGCAATAAAACTTACCTTACTTGCCAGTTGAGCAATGGCCTGGTTGAGTCGGCCTTGTTCATCCTGAAACTGACGGTTGATTTCGCCTAGCGGTACGATACCCATGCCTACCTCGTTGCTGACGAGTAAAACTGTACCTTGCAGCTTCGGTAAGGTTTCCAGCAGACTTGTCCGTTCAGTTTGCCAATCGAGATTATCGGGGCGCTCGCAGTCTGGACAAATACACTGTGCAAGCCACAAAGTAAGGCAGTCTACAATCACAAACTCGCCTGCCTTGGCGTGTGTTTGCAAGGTATTAGCCAAGTTAAAAGCTTGCTCTACTGTTTTCCAGTGGGCTGGGCGCCTGATTTTGTGATGCTCAACGCGTTGCCCGAATTCCTGGTCATACACTTGTGCTGTAGCAATATAAGTAACGGGCAAGCCGCTTTCTGTTGCCAGATTTTCAGCAAACGCACTTTTGCCGGAGCGGGCACCACCTAAAATCAAGTGCACATTATTCATGAGTGTCCCATTGATTTTCCATCACCATCTCGGCCAGAGGTTTGGCTTGCCGCCAGCCTGTTTCAACCAGCATGGGTTCTTTATAGAAAGTATTTACGTGCCCCAAGCACAATACCGCGATTGGCTTGGCATCAGCCGGTATATTCAGCAAAGTGCCCAGTTTGACTGGGTCAAAAATTGACACCCAGCCCATACCCAAGCCTTCGGCACGCGCAGCCAGCCACATATTTTGAATGGCGCAGCTTACCGAGGCAAGATCCATTTCAGGTAAAGTTCTGCGTCCAAAGATGTGGCCTTCACGCTTATCGCACAAGGTAACAACCAGTAGCTCGCCACAGTCCAATATACCTTCAACTTTTAGGCGTAAAAATTCCGCCATGCGCGTAGTGTTTTCATACTCACCTATTGCCTGCGCCGTGCGAATGTGCTCTTCATCCACCAGTTGATGGATACTTTTACGGGTATCCACATCCGTAATTCTGATAAAGCGCCATGGCTGCATCAGGCCCACGCTAGGCGCTTGGTGTGCAGCTTGTAATATGCGAGTCAGCATTTCGGGCGCAACTGGCGTAGGGATAAAGTGCCGCATATCCCTGCGTTCGGCAATCACACGGTAGACGGCAGCGATATCCGCGTCTGGGTAACGGTGCGGGTTCATGTTGTACTACCTAAAAATAGCTTTGCCGCTGCTTCAGGGTTAGAGGCAAAGTAAAAATGCAAAAAACTGGCGTGAATCGAGCCATGCCGGTAAATATTCTCTGTTTTGCCAAAGTGGGTTGAGGCGCTGGCAATAGGAGCCAGCGTCGTTTCAAAGCTGCCGTAATGAAAAGTATGTGCACCCAGCGCACCCTGCGGTAATTCAGCTCTTAAAGACCCCAAACCCTGCAAGCGTTTGTGGATTTGACTTTTCCCCGGCAGTAAACCAAATGTGGGGCTGTTATCAATGCTTTCGGATAACGCCATCATGCCGCCGCACTCGGTAAGCATCGGTTTATTGGCAATCAAGGCTGCATGCAAGCCGTGGCGCATGGCAGAGTTTTGGCTGATTGCATCAAGATGCAACTCCGGGTAACCGCCGGGCAGCCAGTAAGCATCAGCTTCCGGCAAGTTCTGGTCATGCAGTGGGGAGAAAAACTTGAGTGTTGCACCCATCTCCGTTAAGCAATCCAGATTGGCCTGGTAGATGAAACAAAAAGCTGCATCGCGGGCGATAGCGATTGTTCTGTTGGCAAGCAACTTGGGCAGGGTTTGTTTTCCTGGGGCCTTAAAAACCACGGATGGCGGCAAGGGCAGTGCCGATGAACTGGCTAATGCGTTTGCCGCAATCTCAATTTTTTCTTCCAGATCCGTGATTTCACTTGCCCTAAACAGACCTAGATGCCGCTCAGGCAGGCTTAAGCTTTCATTCTTTGCCAATGCCCCAAACCAGTTTAAATGCTGCGGCAAGCTATCGCGCAAGAGCCTGGCATGTCCCTCGCTTCCTACTTTGTTGGCCAATACACCTGCGCCAATGAGTGCGGGTTTATAACCCAATAAGCCTGCAGCAAGCGCGCCAAAGGTTTGCGCCATGCCGCCTGCATCGATGGTGAGTATTACCGGCAGGCCAAAGCGCAACGCAATGTCCGCGCTGGAAGGCGTGCCGTCATATAAACCCATCACGCCCTCGACGATGATGAGATCGGATTCTTGCGCAGCGCGATAAAGCTGGGCTTCGCAGTCGGCTTCGCCGCACATGGTAAAGTCCAGGTTATAAACAGGGCGACCTGTAGCCGTTGCCAGCACCATGGGATCAAGAAAGTCAGGGCCGCACTTGAATGCCTGTACACGCAAACCACGGTTACGCCAGGCACGGGCCAGCGCGGCGGTAATCAGTGTTTTTCCTTGCCCGGAGGATGGCGCGGAAACTAGAACGGCGGGGCAGGTAATGGGATTCATGCAGGATACTTAACTCTGAAAATGGTTACCACTCAATGCCGGGCATGGCCTGCACCCCGGCTTGAAAAGCATGTTTAACCAAATTGGCTTCACTGACGGTGTCAGCTAATTCAATGAGGGCGGGTGGTGCGGCGCGCCCGGTAATCACTACATGTTGCATCGGCGGGTGGTTTTTGAGTGCTGTTGCAACCTCTTCAATCGTGAGCCAGCCATATTTCAGCGCGTAGGTGAATTCATCAAGAATCACCAGGTTAACGGTTTCATCACGAAGATAGCTGCAAACTAACTCCCATGCCTTGCGGGCAGTAGCCAAATCCTGTTCCGGGTTTTGGGTCTCCCAGGTAAAACCATCGCCCATTACATGCCAGCTTAAATTTGGCGCATTGCGGAAAAATGCCTCTTCACCCGAGTCTGAGCGGCTTTTAACGAACTGTATTACAGCAGCGTTCATGCCGTGACCTAACGCACGGGCAAGCAGGCCAAAAGCGGCAGTGGATTTACCTTTACCGATGCCAGTGTGAATCAGTATCAGGCCTTTTGAAGTTTTAGCGGACTCTATCTTTGCATCAACCACCGCCTTTTTGCGCTGCATGCGCGCAAGGTGGCGGATGTTTTTGTCGCTATCGTTCAAAGCTTTATTCAGTGTAATTTGGCTTTAGCGCGATTTGCGCCGCTTGCAAAAGCAAATACCACGTGTACTACCAGTGCGATGCCCAGCCAGAAACCGAGATTTTCCAGTTGATGTGGAAAATATTTCATCAAGCGTTCGCCAAATACCGCTAGTGTAGGGTCAGCATAACGGCCGCCAAAGAAATAAAAGCCGCCGCTGGAGAACAATTCACTCACCGTAGCGGCAATGGTTACGCTACCCACTAGTGGTAAAAGTGCGCTGGCGCTGAAGCTATAACGTTTGGCAAACCAGCGGCCGGCTAGCCACAGTACGCCATAAGCCGGTAATAAGAAGCCATAAGCCGGTGTGACACAAAAGCTGCTGACGCCGCCGACCGTGATGGCGGCGTAATCCAACCCCGCACACAGGGCAAGCAATGCCGGGAATACCCAGGCTGGTCGTAAATATAAGCCAGCCAGGAAAAACACCGCGAGTGATGCGCTGGGTAAGCTGTTGATAGAGGCAAAGTGATGGCCGCGTGTCGCAATGATTTGCGCCGCGAGCACTATACCTATGACTAGTTGGTTGGTTTTTGAAAGAGTTAACATGGCAGGGGTGACCTCCGGATTAGTTCATAAAATGTCTGGGTAGTATTCTAACTTAAATGCGTTTCATAAGGGTGGGTTTGCACCCACCCCTGCATTGCGATAGAACGCTGTTGTTACGGTTTCATTTGGTATCTTAAGCCCACAAACAGGTTGCTTCCAGCGGTGTTGTAGTCAGGACCATTTGGAGAAAAATCAGACTTGGTTGAAGACAACACGTAGTTTTTATCCAGCATATTATTAGCACGCGTTTCCAGTTTCCACTCGGGCGTGAGTTTATAACTGGCGGTAAAATTCACTAAGGCATAGCCAGCCATTTTGAATTGATTGGCAGCATCGTTATAACGAGCAGATGCTCCGGTCACTTCCATTCCCCATTGCAAATCGCCCCAAGTGTGCAGCAGATTAATGGCTCCGTAACGGTTACCACGGCGAGCAAGCAGATTGTCTGTTTTTTCATTGCGGGGTGATTGTACGGTGTAGTTGCCGGTTAATAATAAGTAGTCCGTGATGTTCCAGCTACCATCAAAAGTTGCACCCTGTATTTGGGCTTTGGAAACGTTTACAGGGCAGAAACCCGCGAAAGTGCAGCCAGCCGTTGCGGCACCGGAAAATTCAATCAAGTCCCTGATTTTATTTTCAAAAATGGTTAAGCCAGTATTCCATTGATGCCCGGTATACCTGATGCTACCTTCCACATTGTCTGATTTCTCTGGGCTCAAATTCGGGTCGCCAAAATTGGGGAAGTAAAGCTGGTTAAAAGTTGGTGCTTTGAATGCTTTGCCATAGTTTGCAGATATGCGCCATTCCGGCGTAATGCGGTAGCCATACCCAGCACCGCCAGTCGTGTAACTACCAAACTGCGTGTTGTGGTCTTCACGCAATGAGAGTTGTAAAGCATGTTTATCTACATCTATGATATAACCTGCTAAAAAACTATCGTTATTGCGCTCTTTTTTGAATTTGCTTCTTACATTGCTTTGGCTGTTTACATCTTGTTCAAGACGATCATATGCCAGCGTCAGTATGCCCAATGGCAAGTTAAAATCATTTTGCCAAGAGAGTTGCTGTTGTTCTGTGCGGTATTCGCTCACACCTGTCGGGTTGTAGCTTGAGCTGGTTTTTTTTGTGTTAGGTTTTGCGTGACTGTCGGAATCGTCTATGCCCATACCAAGTTTGAATGTGCTGTGCCAAAATTCGGTAAATTGATTTTTGCTGGTAAGCGCATAGCTTTGCAGGATTTGGTTGCCATAATTGTCATAAGCATTATCAAAGTTGCTATGTGCTTTGCTTTCAAAGAACTGCAAGCCTAAAGTGTGGCCTTGCTTTAATGTCAGGTCTAAAAATGCAGATGCGCTTAAATTACGATAACCATCGTTGTCTTTATCAAATACGTTGTTACGAATACGTTTGGCAGAAAAACTATCGGTATCAAAGCTGCTTAAATTGACACCATATTGCAAATTACCATAACCGCCGCTAATGCCAGCTTCAGCGGTTTTTGTGTCATAGCTACCTAGTCCGGCTGCTGCATGTGCCAAGAGTTTTTCTGAATCACCTTTGCGCATGAAAATCTGGATTACGCCGCCAATCGCATCTGAACCATACAGGCTAGAGGCGGGGCCACGAAGAATTTCAATCCTCTCGATTTGGGCGAGTGGAATACTTTCAAAAGCAGTGGTACCTAAGGTAGCCGAATTGATACGTAAACCGTCCACCAACACCACAACGTGGTCACTGTTAGTCCCGCGTAAAAATACGCTACTTGCCGTTCCGGCGCCACCGCTGGTGACTATCTGTACACCAGGTTGCGAACGTAATATATCGGTGAGTGAGCTGGCGCCTGCGCGTTCAATGGTTTCCCGGTCAATCACGGTAACATCAGCTACTACACTTGCACGTGATTGTTGAACGCGGGAAGCAGTGACAACTACATCATCCAGGTTTATATTTTCAGCTGTTAGAGCAGGCGTGGTAAAAGTGATGCCAATGAGGCTCACCATAAGTTTTTTGTTCATACAGTTTCCTAGTGTTACATGCGACCCCGCATGTAATTTGAAAAAAGGAAATACTGAGGAGAACGGAATCTAAACGAAAAATGCACGACATAGTCGCTCGCTTTGACACACCGTCACCCCGCGGTATTTCCAACTTTTTGTTGCGAGGCCGGTCTCCGGGCTTGTGAGTTTCAGGTTTTTAACCCAAGGATTTGCGCCTTCCCAAGTTATTTCTAACCCAGTGGCATATTGCAAATCCATACGAATAAATCAGACTCACTTACCGTTGCGGGGGCAGCATAGGCATTGTTTTTAAGATATAAAAACGCACCTATTTCCCAGTTTCACCTTGTTTGTAGAAAACAAACTCGGCACCTATCAACAGGCGAATTATAACTTTTATTTTTTAAATGATTCGAACTATTTTTTTAATTTTTTTTGTAATGTATTGTAATACTTTGAAAAATCCACGTTACGTATTGACTATAATCAATTTTTTCAATTATAGTGATCGTATGGATGCAGACTTAAAAGTGCTGGAACAGAAATTATCACACTTGATTTCGCTGTGTAACGAGTTACGCAATGAAAATGCCCAACTACGTCTTGATTTGGGTGTGATGGAATCTGGTACCGTAGCTTTAAAAGCTAATATGGACAAAGCCAGTGAGCGTATCGAGGCATTGATAGAAACTCTGCCGTAAAGCAGATTTGAACATCACATTTTGAGTACAAACCAAATGAGTGAAATTAAAGGTGTAGATGTTAATATCATGGGTCGTGATTTTACGGTGTCATGCACGGATGAAGAGCGTCCAGGCCTGATTAACGCGGTGAATTTCCTGGATAAGAAAATGCGCGATATCCGCGATAGCGGTAAAGTCATCGGTGTGGAGCGGATCGCTATCATGACTGCGCTGAATCTGTCTCATGAACTGCTAAACAGTAAAAGCGGTAATATAGATGTGGGTGACATTAAACGCAGGATTGCGCTGATGCAAGATCAAATTGATCAGGCCTGCGCAGCAAAATAAATATTTAAATGTAGTAAAAAGTACGGGTTAAAATAGAGTAAAATCATTTCAACAGTTTTATCTTGAAGATTATTAAATTGAAGGTAAAACGTCAGATTTCAAAGTTTGTTCTCTGCGGTTCGGTTTAGGCTAATAATTCCTTGAACTAGTCTATAGCATCGGTTTTGGTCATTCGAGTTGCTGTGTGCGCGCCCTAAGTTGAGTGCTCTTTTAAGAACCTCTTGGCGGGTGTACCTAATGCGCTCTAGGCTGCTACCACTTGAGCCTTTTTGGTTCAGGATGCTGGTCTAGGCTGCTTCCGTGGAGAACTCCTGATTATATTCCGCACTAGAACCGATACTTTGCCGACTTCGCCTTGCCGTGTATATTCCTATCTTAATGCGTGATATTTCAAATCTGCCAGGCTGACGATTTCCAGGCATTTTTCATGGCAAGCTTCCAGAATCACCGGCGGGGCAAAACCTGCCTCCGAGGCTTCCAGCCAACGGCTAGCGCATAAGCACCAGCGATCCCCTGCATTTAAACCTTCAAAGCCATGTTCTGGTCGCGGCGTACTTAAATCGTTGCCACATGAAATTGAAAATGCTAAAAACTCATCTGTCATCTGTGCGCAGACAGTGTGGCTACCACTATCATCGCTACCTGTTTCGCAACAGCCGGTTCGGGTAAAACCGGTAGCAGGGTCTAAGCTGCAAACTTGTAATGCGGTACCAAGTACGTTTTTTGGTTGAGGTTTTGTCATGACGAAAATTCATTATTGGTGATTTGGTTATAGATTATCATAAGCAAATATTTTTTAACTGGAAATTACGATGCGATATTGGTTAATGAAGTCTGAGCCGGGAGATGTTTCTATCGATGATCTAGCTGGCTTTCCGAACCAGACGGTTGATTGGTATGGCGTACGTAATTACCAAGCCAGAAACTTTATGCGTGACCAGATGCAGGTAGGCGATGGCGTATTGTTTTACCACTCCAATTGTGATGTTCCGGGTATTGCGGGTATTGCCGAGGTAAGTACGCTTGCATATCCGGATCGGCTGCAGTTTGTAAAAGGCCACAAATATTATGATGAGAAATCTACTCCTGAAAATCCGCGTTGGTTTAATGTAGATGTGAAATTGGTGCGTAAAACGAGATTGTTGAGTTTAAAAGAAATGCGGGAAATTCCAGAACTCGGCAATCTGCGAATTTTGCAGCGCGGAAACCGCCTGTCAATCACGCCGGTTGACCCAAGGGATTGGGCGTTTATATTAGAGAAGCTGAAATAACAAAACCCCGCATAACGGGGTTTTGAAATAGCGGGGTTTTGAATTGGAGCAACTTTAAATCTCAGCAATAAACTTATAAAGCTTTATCTAAACTGCCCATTGATTTTGGATAAGTGACAACACCCCAAGGCATTTTCTTATCTTCAATTTGTTTTGAAACTTCCAGTTTTTCTGTGTCAATCACAAATACTGCATCTGATTTACCGCAAGCTAATAAAATCTCTTTGTCATCTGGCGTAAAGCTAAAGTGCCAGCAACGGTTGCCTGTAGCAACGTCTTTGATCTTTTCATAAGTTTTAGCATCAAACACTTCTAAAGTTTTAGCTTTGTTGGCGGCAACATAAATACGCTCGCCTTTGCGGTCATATGAAATGCCGTAAGGGGTGGCACCGGTATCTACAGTGCGTAACACTTTAAAGTTTTTGTTCATTACCAGGAATTTGTTGCCGTACTCCAGTGTAACTATGTAGGTTTTGCCATCGGGAGATACTTTAACGCCGCGTGGACGGTCACCGTATTGGTGTGTTTTGATGGTTTTAAGCAATCTGCCGGTTTTCAGGTTATGTACGGTAATGGTGTTGTCGGCTTCATTGGTGACGACAAGCTGTTTGCCGTCTGCACTAAATTCAATGCCTTCTGTCTCAGGGCCACCTACAATTTCACGTACTTTTTTGCCCAATTTTAAATCGATAATACCAATGCGGGCCGGTTCTGTGTCGTCATCTTCAGCAGCTTTTTCTGCTTCTTTGGCAGCGGCTGAGCCTGGCGCTGGAGGGGGCCCACCTTTTGCACTTGGCTCATAAGAAACAAATGCAAAGTTACCACGCACCCTTACAAACTCCGGGTTTTGGCCAACTGGAATCTGTTTTACGACTTCATTGGTGGCAGTGTCGATAACAGAAATACTGCCGTTCTCACGTGTGGCAACAACCAGCAGTTTTCCATCATCAGTCACAGCCAGGCCGCGTGGCCCTTCACCTTTTACGTCAATGCTGCCGGTAGTTGTTAATGTGTTCAGGTCGATAACAGAAACGCCACCATCCTGATTTGAAACATAGGCTTTACCGCGTTCCGCTGCACTTGCGTTTACATTAAACGCAAGGCCGACCGCCAGGGTAACTATCAAATGCCTTAACTTCATATTTAATCTCCAGTTATGTATTGTTATGGTTTATTGCCATTGTCTATTGTGGTCATTGGGCACACGTAATCAGGTAAAGGTTCAACGGTATGGCATGTTTCAAGTTCTCATGCGCCTGATGCATACTAAGCAAGAATCATTCTTATCAATTTTATAATATAAAACAGATGGTTAGTTTTAGTGGTGGTTGCCTATGGCTGAATACAACCACCAACTTGGCTGAATAGATTCAATTTAGCCTAAAAATAATTTATAGGCGGGGTTTTCTGTTTCATCCCAGTAAGGGTAGCCTAACTTGCTTAAGAATACCTTAAATTCGGCAGTATCTTCCGGTGGAACCTGCATACCAACCAATATACGTCCAAAGTCTGCCCCGTGATTGCGATAGTGGAATAAACTGATATTCCAATCATGTCCCATGGTCTCTAGAAATTTCAAGAGTGCGCCAGGTGTTTCAGGGAATTCAAATCTGAACACTTTTTCATTTTTGGCCTGTGGCGCATGCCCGCCTACCAGGTGTCTTAGATGCAGTTTTGCAACTTCGTTGTCAGTAAGGTCTATTGTCGGTAAGCCCTGTTTTTGTAAATTGGCAACCAGTTTGGCTGATTCTGAGGGGTCGGCAATTGCAACACCTACAAAGATATGCGCATTCTTGGGGTCGGAATATCGATAATTAAATTCAGTGATATTGCGGTTGCCCAACAGGCGGCAAAATGCCTTGAATGCACCTGGTTTTTCAGGAATCGTTACTGCCAGCACCGCCTCACGTTTTTCGCCGATTTCAGCACGTTCTGCAATAAAACGTAGCCGGTCAAAGTTCATGTTTGCGCCGGAGGCAATCGCGACCAGGGTTTTGTCTTGCAGTTTTTCACGCTTGGCGTAAGCTTTAAGCCCGGCTACGGCTAATGCGCCGGCAGGTTCTAAAATGCTGCGCGTGTCTTCAAACACGTCTTTAATCGCCGCGCAGATTGCATCGTTATCCACCACAATCATTTCATCTACATATTGTTGGCACAACGCAAACGTATGTTCACCTACTTGTTTAACTGCAGCACCGTCGGCAAATAGTCCTACCTGATCCAAAGTGACACGCTTACCTTTTTTCAGTGACTCAGTCATGGCTTCAGCGTCTTTTGCTTCAACGCCAATGACTTTGATTTCCGGACGTACCGCCTTGATGTATGCTGCTATGCCTGCAATTAAGCCGCCGCCGCCAACGCAGCAGAAAATGGCATGGATAGGCTCGGGATGGGCATTTAAAATCTCCATCGCTATCGTACCCTGGCCGGCAATGACATCCGGATCGTCATAAGGATGTACAAAAGTTAAGCCTTCGGCTTTTTCCAGTTCAAGCGAGTGGGCATAAGCATCAGAGTAGCTATCGCCAAATAACACCACCTCAGCGCCCCGGCTTTTAACCGCGTCGATCTTGATTTGCGGTGTAGTAGTCGGCATCACAATTACCGCACGGCAGTTAAGTTTTTGCGCACTTAGTGCAACGCCCTGCGCGTGGTTGCCGGCTGAAGCGGCAATGACGCCCTTTGCCAGTGCCTCCGGCGGCAAACTAGCCATCTTGTTGTAAGCACCGCGTATCTTGAATGAAAATACCGGCTGCATATCCTCGCGCTTTAGCAGCACATTGTTTTTTATGCGCTTGGATAAATTGATTTGCAGTTCTAATGGCGTGATTTTGGCGACGTCATAGACATGTGAATTTTGTATTTTTTCTAAGTAATTTTGTGCGGTATCTGTAGGCATGCGTTATTTCTAAAATAGGCTAGTGCAGTGTATAGTACTAGATTGGATTGAGTTATATAACTCGTATTATAAAGAATTTGCAAGGAATTGACTAAAAATGGCGTACACACAAGACGAATTAAAACAACAAGTAGCTAAAGCGGCGGTTGAATATGTAAAAGGCGGCATTATTGGCGTGGGTACAGGCTCAACTGCTAACTTTTTTATTGAAGAACTGGCCAAGGTAAAACATAAGATTGATGGCGCAGTTGCAAGTTCTGAAGCTACCGCGCAGCGTTTGCGTGCTCATGGTATCGAGGTGTTTGATCTTAACAGTGTAGATAGCCTGGATATTTATGTAGATGGCGCAGATGAAATCACGGAACACATGCATATGCTAAAAGGCGGCGGCGGCGCTTTAACGCGTGAGAAAATCGTGGCGGCAGTGGCAAAACAATTTATCTGTATCTGCGATGCAAGTAAATATGTGCCTGTGCTTGGTAAATTCCCACTGCCGGTAGAAGTTTTGCCTATGGCAAAAAGTTATGTAGCACGTGAATTGGTTAAATTGGGCGGCCAGCCGCAATTGCGCGACTTTACGACAGATAACGGTAACGTGATTCTGGATGTGCATGGCTTAACAATTACCGACCCGGTGGCGATGGAAGCAAAAATCAATCAAATCGTGGGTGTGGTGACAAATGGTTTATTTGCCGCACGTCCAGCCAACGTGCTGTTGCTGGCAACAGCTGAAGGCGTTAAAACCTATAAAAAATAAATGCTTAAGCACTCTTTGTAATAATTTTGTCATATTGAGTGCTTAATATGATGTATTGGTTAACAGTGGAAAAATAAAATGCATTCCGAACACACCTTTAAGCAATATGACGCTGAGTTAGAAGCGTTACGTGGAAAAGTCCTGGAAATGGGCGGCTTGGTAGAGCAGCAAATCATTCAAGCGCTGGAAGCGTTAGTGAAGCTGGACCCTAATCTGGCAAAAGAAGTGATGGAGAATGATCACCGGGTCAATGCGCTGGAAGTACAGATTGACGAGGATTGTAGCCATATTATTGCACGGCGCCAGCCGGCTGCGGGTGACCTGCGTATGGTAATGATGATAGTCAAAACCATTACCGATCTTGAACGTATCGGTGACGAGGCGACTAAAATCGCGCGTACGGCTCAAAAGATTTTTGATGAAGACCGTATGTACAAACCACGTTTTAATGAAATCAAGGCGATGGTGGCATTGGTTCGCGAAATGCTGAGTACTGCATTGGATGGCTTTGCGCGTCTGGATGTGAGTAAAACGGTCGAAGTGGCAAAGCAGGATGAGCAGGTTGATGAACAATTCCGTGCAGCGATGCGTCAGCTGATCACATTTATGCTGGAAGATCCACGTACCATTTCCATGTCACTGGAAGTGTTGTTTGTGGCGAAAGCGATTGAACGTATTGGCGACCATGCTAAAAATATCGCAGAGTATGTGGTATATATGGTTAAAGGTAAGGATGTACGTCATACCTCAGTTCAAGAGATGGAGCGTGAGACCCTTGAGTCTTAATGTCCGTCTGAGTAAATAAAAAAGCGCCTGATTCGGCGCTTTTTTTATTGCTGATCAGCTTTTTTCTGGCACATAACCGCTTGCCTTGTCTGCGCCATCACCAAAAAAGTACTTTTCAGTTTGTTCTGCCAGGTATTTTCGCGCTGATGGGTCGGCCAGACTTAAGCGGTTTTCATTCACCAGCATGGTTTGCTGTTTTAACCATGTTGCCCAAGCTTCCTTGGAAACCTGCATGTAAATACGTTTGCCGAGCTCGCCCGGGTAGGGAGGAAAGTCCATACCTTCGGCTTCTTTGCCTAATTTAATACAATTAACGATGCGTGCCATAATGAACCTTGTTAAATTCGTGATTGAATACTTAAAGCATAATGATAGCGCATGTTAAAATTTGCGAACGAAATATTATTTATTAAATTTTTATTGCTTACGAATTGAAAGTGCATGATGCAAACCCCTGAAAATGACCAGCACATATCTGCCCATAAAGCACCTAAATCTAAACATCTGGCAGCAGCAAGCCCTTTTAAAGGTAAAACCGGCATCCGCCGCCTGATTAATGCTTTCGGTTACTCATTGGAAGGTTTTAAAGCGGCATTTAAGCATGAAGATGCTTTTCGGCAAGAGATATTTCTGGCGCTGGTACTGATTCCACTGGCCGTTTATCTGGGTGAAAGTCGGGTTGAACAAGCGTTGATGATTGCCAGCGTGATACTGGTGTTGATAGTAGAACTGCTGAATTCGGCCATTGAGGCGGCGGTAGACCATACCTCTACTGAACATCATGCACTCGCGAAGCAAGCCAAAGATATTGGCAGTGCGGCCGTATTTCTTGCGTTGGCAATCGTGGCGGTCGTTTGGGGTTTTGTGCTTTTAGCGTAATGATTTAGGGGGGGCGGCGCAAGACCGCCCCTTATCAATTTAATCAATTACGTTAAAAATCTCCACGCAGTCCAATCAAAACAGAACGCTCGCCTTGAGGGGCAATGTCTTTCAGGAATGAAGCGTGCTCGCGAATGTCCTGATTAAGCAAATTGTTGGCTTTAGCAAACAGTTCCAAGTTGAGCTTTGTCGGTAGTTTATAGCTGACTAACGCACTTACATTGGTATAGCCATCCGTTGCCAGCTCGTTTTGGGCTGTACGGTCTTGCTTGAAGGCATGCAGTACATCTATCCTGGCGCCAAGACTGTTTCTTTGATAACGCAAACCGGTGCCTAACCGTAACGGTGCAATACGGGGCAGTGCATCTCCATTATCCCGGTTGGTCGCGCGCACATAATCGCCGCGCAGCGTTAAGTCCAGATTGTCGACGAGGTTAAATTTTCCCTCTGCCTCCAAACCTTTAAACGTTGCAGCAAAGGCGGAGAACTGTGCAATAGGCAGGCCGGAGCCGGCGTCTGTGTTGCCGGTTTCCAGCAACCCTAAAAAGCTGCTGAATCGGGTGTAATAAGCACCAAAATTGAAATTGTTTTTGCCATCTTTCCAGCGCATTTGTGCATCAATGCCGTTAGAACGTTCTTTGTCAAAATTGCTGTTACCGACTTCAAATTGTCCTGTCGCCAAATGCGCGCCGTTTGCGTAGAGCTCAAAGTAGCTAGGGGCGCGTTCATTATGGGAGAGATTAGTGGCAAGTGACCAATTGGGGTTGAATGTATAAAGGCCACCCAAGGCATAGCTGTTCGGGTTGAAACTGTTGCTCTGTGCCGGGCCAAACTTGGCGTCGGCTTTTGAATCTACCGCGACATGTTCCAGCCGACCGCCGAAGCTTAATTTCAGCGGGTGCGATTCAAACACATCAAGAGGCAGTTCTTCATATACATACAAAGCCTTGCTTTGCGTATTGACCGCAGGTACAAAGGCTTCATCCCCCAGTGCTTCAAAATTGGAGTTTTGAAACTGAAAACCTAATACACCTTTTACTTTGCCAATGCTGGCGTGACCAGCTTCAAACGCACCTTCCATACCACGATTCTTGAACGTGGTCCCGGTGACGCCGTTATCAATTTCCTGGTGTTGATAGTCTGTGTACGCCAGCTTGAGTTTTATTCGTTCTACGACGTTACCCAATTCTTTAAATTCGCTGGCGAGGTCCCAACGGTCGCTTTTCATGTCAGCGCGTACGGTGGGTTCGGCCACGGTGCCGTAATTATTTCTAAATCCTGAGTACGAAACACCTGCATAGCCGTTATCAAAGGTGAGTGATGCGCCGACTGCGCCGCCGTCACCATTGGCGCTGCTGTTAACAAGCTTGCCGCGATTTTCTCGCGGCGTGCCATCAGCCCTGTTTTTGCGGGCGGATACCGCATAGCCCGGAATGTCCAGGTCGCTTGTTTTTCGTGTATAGGCATCGCCATGAATGGCGATTTTTCCATTGCCTGCATCCACTACACCCGCCAGATTGTTTTGGCTATCAGCTCCGCCGGCGCTTCCTTCTGCTCGGCCAGTAATACCTTCCAGTTTTTCATTGGGAATGCGGTGGTCTATGGCGTTAACGACACCGCCAACCGCGCTACCGCCGTAGAGTAAAGCTGCAGGGCCACGCACAACCTCTATTTGTTCGATTACCAACGGATCTATCGTTACGGCATGGTCAAAACTTAGGCTGGATGCATCCAGAACGCCTACGCCATTTTGCATAATGCGTACGCGTTCGGCATCCAGCCCGCGGATAACGGGGCGGGAAGAATTAGGACCAAAGCTCGTGGCGCTGACACCGGGAATACCATTGAGCGTATCGCCAAGCGTGCTTTCGCGTTTAAGTGATAATTCACGCCCGCTTAGTATCGAAATTGGCACAACGAGTTCATCTGTACTTACACCTAACGGATTTCCCGTCACGGCTACGGAAGGTAGGTTAATTGTAGTGCCAGCATCGGCGGCGAGGGCTTGATTGGCAAATAAAACTGCCATAACAACTAATAAAGGTTTAAACGCGAATGCTTCAAGCATTCGCGGATCTAGGCTGTGATTCATGTGGATGACCTCAAAAATAAAAGCAAACGGCCAACAAAATTGCTGGGACGTAACTAACTGTTAAATGCTTGTTATTTGAGGCGGGGCGCGCGCCGCGTAGGCGGTGTTAAGATAAGGCTGAAAACTGAAAAAATGACTTGAGGTCGCTATTAAGCTGGAGATGATTACAGGAATTACGAAAGCTGATAATTCTAGCCCGCTTGCTACTTCAGCGTAGCTAATACATTGTGCGCATTGTTCAGTAGGCGAGTTTTTATCCTGCTGACTATGTTGTATCTTATCAGTTAAGTGACTGATTTCATGCGTGGCAACGCCTAATTGCGTGAAAGCAAAAAAGAAAATTAATGCTAAATGAATGGCAAAACGCTGCAGCATGTCGTGAATTTTAACAGACTTTTTTCAAATCCGGTTTAAACAAAAATGGCCGCCATCACGTGTGCATAATGAGCTAAGACCTTTACGGTCTTAGCTCATATATATTTGCAATTAAGCAAAGTTAGCTGAGGCAAAATCCCAGTTAGCTAAAGAAGCCAGGAATACTTCAACGAATTTAGCGCGTGCATTGCGGTAATCAATGTAATAAGCGTGTTCCCATACGTCGATAGTGAGTAATGCTTTGTCACCTGTTGTTAGTGGTGTGCCGGCAGGACCCATGTTTACGATGTCTACTGAACCATCCGCTTTTTTCACTAACCATGTCCAGCCTGAGCCGAAGTTGCCGACAGCTGATGCCTGGAACGCTTTTTTGAATTCGTCAAATGAACCCCATTTTGCGTTGATAGCATTTGCCAATGCGCCGGTTGGGGCGCCGCCGCCGTTTGGTTTCATGCAGCTCCAGAAGAAAGTGTGGTTCCACACTTGTGCAGAGTTGTTATATAAGCCGCCGGAAGATTTTTTAACGATATCTTCTAAACTTGCGTTTTCAAACTCGGTACCTTTGATCAGGTTGTTTAAGTTAGTTACGTAAGTCTGATGATGCTTACCGTAGTGGTACTCGAATGTTTCTTCCGAAATGTGTGGTACAAGCGCATTTTTTGCATAAGGTAATGCAGGTAATTGGTGTTCCATGATAGGTCCTTTATTCGTGAAATAAATCTGAACGGTTATTGTGCCATAATAACAGTGTATTTTAGTAGGGTATTATTGCAAATCAAGCTATTTTTTCTTGGCTCTGGGATGGGCGTTGTCATAAATTTTGGCGAGATGTTGAAAGTCCAAATGCGTATACACCTGCGTAGTACTGATATTGGCATGACCCAGCATTTCCTGAACAGCGCGCAGGTCCTGGCTGGATTGCAAGACATGAGTGGCAAAGCTGTGGCGCAGCAGGTGCGGGTGCATATCGGTATTGATTCCCTGCTTAATCGCCCACGTTTTGACGCGATACTGTACGGCACGCGGGGTGATTCTATGCCCTTGTTGCGTGACGAAAACCGCTTTTATATTTTTTTCGTCAATCGCAATATTGCTGCGTTGCTGTAACCAGATTTGAAGCGCGTTTGCGGCATGGCTACCCAAGGGGATGATACGCGTTTTATTACCTTTACCCGTTACGGTAACAGTGCCTTCAGAGAAGTCCAGCATGTCGATATCTAAATTCACAAGCTCGGCCAAACGCAGGCCGGACGAATAAAACAGTTCTAAAATAGCGTGGTCACGCAGTTCCAATACACCATCGCCTTGAATATCGACAAATTTCACAGCCTGGTCTACTGAAAGTGCCTGCGGCAGGGTTTTGGCAGATTTCGGTGCACGCAGTCCAGTCACGGGGTTTTGCGTAAAGCCCTTATGGTGAATTAAATAGTTATAGAAACCTCTCCAGGCGGAGAGTGCACGCGCGATACTTTTGCTACTTAACCCGCGGCCGTGCATGGTGGCGATAAAACGTCTCACCTGCTGGTTTTTGATAAGTTCCAGGTTGACGTTGTCCGCAAGGGTCTCCAATAGCTGAATATCCCGCGTATAGCTTTTGCAGGTGAGTGCGCTGAGTCCGCGCTCAAAGGTAAGGTGCTGAATGTAGTCGTCTAGATAAAGCATTGCTCACCTTATGGGTTAAGCCTATATCAAAGGTGCAGTGTAAATAAATGATTGAGCAGTGCTGCAGCCACGAGCTCCCCGATATGTTCAATGTAGTGTGTTCCCATGTCGGCCTTGAAGCGCTGCTGATCTTCTGCACCTAGAATCAGCACGCCAAATGCGTGCTGGTCAGCTGCATTTTTATATAGAGGAATAAATGCAAATGACTGTAAATTGCTGTCGAGTAAGTCGTTTGCAATTTGTGGTTTAGCGCCGCAATGTGGCTGATCTAACGCTATTACCCAATCACTGAACTCTTCATTTACGGGTGCAAAAATCGCATCACCGGCAATGGCGCTATTGCTGGGTTTTATCCAAATGCGAATTAACGATTGGGTAACTGCAAAGTCAGATTGCAAAGTTTCGGCGATGAGCTGCTGTAATGCACTGAAGCTTTGTTGATTGAGTAAATTAAGGCTGAATTTGTGTATTTTGGTGCTTGTCGCGTCGTTTTCTTCCGCATGACGGATCATCTGGTCCATCATGGCTTCCAGCACGCGAATTTTGTCGCGCTGCGCCAGCTGCTGGCGTTCTGCTAACGAGATGACACCGCTGCCATGCGGGCTGGGTAGCGTTATTTCAGTAAGCAGGGTTGCGTGCTGCTCGAAAAAACCTGGATGGCTACGTAAGTAATCTTTAACTTGCTCGGATGAAATTGCACTAGGCTCAGTTTGATGATCTTGTTGGTTGGTTGTCATTTTGGAATACCTTTTTTAACTGCATGGATTTAATTAACTGATGCTAAATCTATTTCACCTGTAAATACCGTAACTGCCGGCCCCGTCATCATTACGGGTGCATTGCCGCCTTGCCATGCAATGTGCAGCTCTCCGCCGCGTGCGCTGACGTGAACAGGGGATTGTAAACGCCCGAGCTGGATGCCGGCTACAGCCGCCGCACAGGCACCGGTGCCACAGGCAAGTGTTTCTCCAGTACCGCGTTCAAACACTCTTAATTTGATGTGGTGTGCGTCCATGATTTGCATAAAGCCGGCATTCACCCGCTCAGGGAAACGCGGGTGCAACTCAATTTGGCTGCCGAGCGCTACCACAGGTGCAGTTTCAATATCATTTACAATTTGCACTGCATGAGGGTTTCCCATGGAAACCGCAGAAATGTCTATCTGCTGGTTCTCCACGTCAAGTTTATAGGTATTGGCAGCTGCATCCGCTATAAATGGTATTTTGTCAGGAGCAAAGCGCGGTGCACCCATATTCACGGTGACAAGGCCATTGTCTTCCAATTTTGGCGTAATAATGCCACTTGCGGTTTCAACACTGATTTCACGTTTGTTGGTTAAGTGCTGGTCAACCACAAAGCGCACAAAACAGCGTGCGCCATTGCCACATTGGGCAACTTCGCTGCCATCAGCGTTAAATATCCGGTATTTAAAATCGGCGATAGCGGAAGTTTCAACCAGTAATAATTGGTCAAATCCTATGCCAAATTGACGGTGTGCCAGTGCTTTAATTTGCGCAGGCGATAACCGGATTGATTGGCTGATGCCGTCAATGACCATAAAGTCGTTGCCTGCACCCTGCATTTTGGTGAATCGAATAGTGTGTGTCATTTGTTTATTGTAAGAGTTTAAGAATAACTTTGGGCATGTGCAGATAAATGAATTTATTACTATTTTAACAAGTTAGCTTTTGGGTGTGTGGTTTACTTCTTCAAGAGGAACTACTTCAAGTAGAGCTACTTCGTGTACAATTCATTTTCTTCAATACTTGCTTTAGCCTTTAGTAAGTATTTTTTTAACTTTTTAATTTCAAGGCAATCAATGAGCGAATATTTATTTACGTCAGAATCTGTTTCTGAAGGACATCCGGACAAGTTAGCAGACCAGGTATCAGACAGCATCCTGGATGCCATTTTAATCCAAGACCCTACAGCACGTGTAGCGGCAGAAACTTTAGCCAATACAGGTTTGATCGTATTGGCGGGTGAAATTACCACAACAGCCAATGTCGATTACATTAAAGTGGCGCGGGATGCCATTAAGCGTATTGGCTATGACAATACCGATTACGGGATTGATTATAAAGGTTGTGCAGTTTTAGTGGCGTACGACAAACAATCTCCGGACATTGCGCAAGGTGTTGACGGCGCGCATGATGACCCGCTGGATCAAGGTGCAGGCGACCAAGGCTTGATGTTTGGCTATGCCGTTGATGAAACACCGCAATTGATGCCGTTGCCAATCTGGCTAAGTCATCGTTTGATGGAGCGCCAGGCACAATTGCGTAAAGACGGTCGTTTGCCATGGTTGCGTCCAGATGCGAAATCACAGGTTACTGTGCAATATGTAGACGGCAAGCCTTACAAAATCGATACCGTGGTTGTTTCTACCCAGCATGCACCGGAAATGACTTTGGAACAAGTGCGCGAAGCGACAATCGAAGAAATCATTAAACCGGTATTACCGAAAGAACTGATTAAAGGCGACATTAAATTCCTGGTGAATCCAACAGGCCGCTTTGTAATCGGCGGGCCACAAGGTGATTGCGGCCTGACTGGCCGTAAGATTATCGTAGACACCTACGGCGGTGCAGCTCCTCATGGCGGCGGTGCGTTCTCTGGTAAGGATCCTTCAAAAGTTGACCGCAGCGCCGCTTATGCAGGCCGCTATGTAGCTAAAAACATTGTAGCCGCTGGTTTGGCATCACGTTGCCTGGTGCAAGTCAGCTACGCGATTGGCGTGGCAAAACCAACTTCTGTGATGGTGGAAACCTATGGTACAGGTAAGGTATCAAACGAAGTGCTGACGCAGTTAGTGCTGGAACATTTCGATTTGCGTCCTAAAGGTATTGTGAAGATGCTTGATTTGTTGCGTCCGATTTATGCCAAAACGGCTGCTTATGGTCACTTTGGTCGTGATGAGCCTGAATTTACCTGGGAAGCTACAGACAAGGCCGCGGCATTAAAAGCGTCTGTTTAATGTAACTCAGCAGCGTTTTCAGTTGTGCGATACGGCAATTAAAATGCTGCCATAAAGTAAGAACGGGAATGTTTATTCAAGGGTTGAATAACCTATTGAATGAACATTCTTTTTTTCGATATTGGTACTAAAAACAATATCGCGTATAATTGCACTCCACTTCTGAGGGGCGTTGCGAGAGCTGGTACTATCATACAGACTCCTAGGCTCAGAAAATGTTTTAACGACGCTCACCAATATTAACCGTGCCGGGCACGGGATACGGGTGAGATAAGCGTTATATCTCCTGATTCACTACACCCTTTCCCCCCGGTCACACATTCAAGGAAATAATTATGAATACTGTGACTGAATTTAAAGACTACGTCATTGCTGACATCAAGCTAGCGGCTTTTGGCCGTAAAGAAATCGCAATTGCTGAAACAGAAATGCCAGGTTTGATGGCAATTCGTCAGGAATATGCAAAAGCGCAGCCGCTTAAAGGCGCCCGCATTACCGGCAGTCTGCACATGACAATTCAAACTGCTGTGCTGATTGAGACCTTAAAAGACTTGGGCGCAGAAGTGCGCTGGGCATCTTGCAATATCTATTCCACACAAGACCATGCTGCTGCTGCGATTGCTGCTGGCGGCACACCGGTGTTTGCGATTAAAGGCGAAACGCTGACTGAATACTGGGATTACACCCACCGCATCTTTGAGTGGACTGATGGCGGCTACAGTAACATGATTCTGGATGACGGCGGCGATGCAACTTTGCTATTACATCTTGGCGCACGTGCAGAAAAAGATTTGTCAGTGATTGCAAATCCAACCTCAGAAGAAGAAACCTGTCTATTTGCTGCAATCAAAGCAAAACTGCAACAAGATCCTAAATGGTACTCTACACGTTTGGCACAAATCAAAGGCGTTACAGAAGAAACCACTACTGGCGTGCATCGTCTGTATCAAATGCATAAAGAAGGCAAACTGGCTTTCCCTGCCATTAACGTGAATGACTCGGTGACCAAGTCTAAATTTGATAATTTATACGGCTGCCGTGAATCATTGGTGGATGCGATCAAGCGTGCAACTGACGTGATGGTTGCAGGTAAAATTGCGGTAGTGGCGGGTTATGGCGATGTGGGTAAAGGTTCTGCCCAGGCATTGCGTGCACTGTCTGCGCAAGTTTGGGTGACGGAGATTGACCCAATCTGCGCACTGCAGGCAGCGATGGAAGGCTACCGTGTGGTAACAATGGAGTATGCTGCTGCACATGGTGATATTTTCGTTACAGCAACCGGCAACTACCACGTGATTACGCATGACCACATGGCGAAGATGAAAGACCAGGCGATTGTGTGCAACATCGGTCACTTTGACAATGAAATCGACGTAGCATCACTGGAAAAATACGAGTGGGATGAAATCAAGCCACAAGTGGACCATGTGATATTCCCGGACGGCAAAAAGATTATCTTGCTGGCAAAAGGCCGTTTGGTGAACTTGGGCTGCGGTACAGGTCACCCAAGCTACGTAATGAGTTCGTCATTTGCCAATCAGACCATTGCACAAATCGAGCTATTTACGCAAACTGCTAAATACCCGGTAGGCGTTTATACATTGCCTAAGCATCTGGATGAAAAAGTTGCCGTGCTACAGTTGAAAAAACTCAATGCACAGCTGACAACATTAACGGATGAGCAAGCGGCTTACATTGGCGTGCAGAAACAAGGCCCATTCAAGCCTGACACTTACCGTTATTAATCAGGCCGTTAATATCAAGTTGTTGGCGACCAGTTGAGAAGGAGCAGCCACATGAAACTTTTACTTGTTTGGTTATTAAATGCACTGGCTTTGTTAGCGGTGGCGTATTTCGTACCGGATATTCATGTGGCTGGTTTTGCTGCAGCCCTGGTCGCGGCATTGGTGATTGGCTTGGTTAACATGTTGATTAAGCCAATTCTCATCCTGTTAACGTTACCGATAACGATACTGACGCTGGGATTGTTTATTCTTGTAATAAACGGTGTGTTGTTTTATGGCGTCGGGCATTGGCTGCAAGGCTTTGAAGTTAAAACACTCACGGCTGGCATTATCGGTGCGCTAGTCTACAGCGTGCTGTCCTGGCTGTTATCAGCGTTGGTTATTGATAACAAATAAATGAAAAAAATTAAAATGAAAAACCCAACTATTAGCTTTGAGTTTTTTCCGCCCAAAACGGCAGAAGGTATTGATAAGCTGCGCGAAACTCGCAGGGAATTGGCAAAATTCAATCCGGAGTTTTTTTCGGTGACTTTTGGCGCGGGTGGCTCTACGCGCGACCGTACCATGGAAACAGTGCTGGAAATTCAGCGTGAAGGTTATCAGGCAGCCCCGCATATTTCCTGCGTTTCATCAAGCAAAGCAGAAATTCGTGATTTGCTGCTTACTTACCAGGCGCAAGGTATTAGGCGACTGGTCGCTTTGCGCGGTGATGTACCTTCAGGTGAAGTAAGTGCCGGTGATTTTCGTTATGCAGTTGAATTGGTAGAGTTCATTCGTGCGGAAACCGGCAATCATTTTCACATTGAAGTGGCAGCCTACCCGGAGTTCCATCCGGAAGCAAAAACACCGGCGGCGGATCTGCTGAATTTAAAACGAAAAATGGATGCGGGTGCCAACTCGGCGATTACGCAGTATTTTTATAATGCAGATGCCTATTTCAGGTTTGTAGATCAGTGCGACGCATTGGGTATTACCATGCCTATTGTGCCTGGCATTATGCCAATTTATAACATCACACAACTGGCACGTTTTTCCAGTATCTGCGGTGCAGAAATCCCGCGCTGGTTGAAAATGCGTCTGGAAGAGTATGGCGACGACATGGCATCACTACGTGCGCTAGGGGTGGATGTGGTCAGCGAGTTGTGTGAAACATTAATTGCGCGCGGTGCACCAAGCCTGCATTTCTATACTTTGAATCAGGCAGCTACAATCAGCACCATCATCAACAACATCAAGAAATAAGTTGTTTCAGTACTGTTTTAACAGTTTAAAACAGTACTGTACCACCGACCTGTACTTACGATAAATACTAGTGCAGCGTCGGTTTTTGTTTGTTAAGCAATACATCCTCAATAAACAGATATTCTTTGGTTTTATCCGGGCCGGATTTGCTGGCGCCCCAGGTAGTCATTAACACTATCCAGCGCATTTCTTCAATGCTAATTTCGAGTTGTGGTAAGTTCATGGCAAGCTCTAATACCAGCTCACGCTGCGTGGCGTTAAGGATTTTTGCTTCCACTAAAAACAAGATAAAACCGATGCTTTCGCCAGAGATTTTTTTGAGTTCTAAATCCGTAAAAATACGTGTATTAGCGTGTTTGGCTTGTTCGAACAATTCAGGTTTTTCTGTCGATGATTCCAGTTGGTTGAACCAGTCGAACGCGCCATTAATGTCTTCTTCATCAAATCCTGCGGCAGACAGCTCTTTTGAAAGCGTGTTGTCGTCAGGCCTGAACTGTGTGTCAATGTAGTTTTCGAACATATAAACCAGTACTTCAAACATGATGTTTATCCTTTAAATTATTTTTTAACTTAAGTGAAATGGTTTATGCAAACTTCCAGAATTAAAAACTACACAATTTTTTGAAATTGACCTCCTGTAAGGCTGGCTACTTTGCCTTCTAGTTCCAGTATCATAAGCATGGATGAAACATCACTCACCGTCAAGCTACTTAAGGCAACCAGATTTTCCAAAGTAATGGGTTCATAGCCCATTATGTTGAGGATGAAATCGCCAGGGCTGATTTGATTAGGTGTATCAGATACCTTATTTTTGTGATCAAATTTTGGAGCAGACGCTAACTTGGTGCTCAGGTTGAGCTCTTCAACAATATCCTGCAGACAATCTACCAACTTGGCACCTTGTTTAATCAACTGGTGGCAGCCTTTGGACATGGGCGAGTGAATAGAGCCAGGGATGGCAAAAATCTCACGACCCTGTTCGGCTGCTAACCGTGCCGTGATCTGCGAGCCACTTTGTAGATTCGCCTCAACTACCAGGCAGCCCAAACTTAATCCGCTGATAATGCGGTTTCGTTTAGGAAAGTTTTGCGGTTTAGATGGTGTGCCTAAATTGAATTCAGAAATAATCAGGCCATGTTCCGCAATTTGGTGAGCTAACTCACGGTGCTTAGCGGGATAGACAATGTCCAAACCGGTACCTACTACGGCAATAGTAGCGCCATTTGCCTTGAGTGCGCCGCGATGTGCGGCACCATCAATACCTAAAGCCAGCCCGCTGACGATACATAAGCCATAAGCGCAGAGATCATGGGCAAAAGCTTCAGCATTCTTTTCCCCTTGTACGGAAGCATTTCTACTGCCTACAATCGCAATGCTTGGTTGGTTTAATAACGCTAAATTGCCTTTTGCGTATAAAAAAGGTGGCGGGTCACTGATTTCCAGTAAAGATTGAGGGTATTCAGGGTCGGCAAGCGTAATGAGATGATTGTTAGGTTGTGATAGCCAGTGCCTGGTTTCAGCTAACGCCTGATGGTTGATTCCTTGCAGTATCTCGCTGGCGATGCTGTCACTTACTACCTCTTTCAACTGTTTGAAATTAGCGGAATATATATTGCCGGGGCTGCCAAAGGTTTTGAGCAGCTGGCAGTAGGTTTGTGATCCGATGCCGCGAACGTTGCCTAAACTAATCCACAGCGATTTTTCTACAAGCTCCTGGTTGTAGTTGTCTTCGCCGTGGTTAGCCATAAGGATAATTTAAGGTGTTTGTATCGAGTCTAATGTGTTGATTGGTTGTGATGCCTGCATTACTAAACCATAGGAAACGCGGTCAAATACACGGAACACCATCAGCAAGCCGATTCGCTCATCAGGTAGTTTAATCATGCCAGGTTCAAGGGTCAGCGTGCCGGCTTTATTGGATTTTTCACTGGAATTCAGTTCTTTCTGTTTGGTTTTTGCTTTTTTATCTGTTTCTGTGTCGGGTTCAGGGTCTTTAATGATACGGCCGTAGCGGTTAATAGCGAGTACATGACCGACTTCTATACCATCTTTTGAACCACGGCTAATGGAGATGATGCTCTCGGGACCAGCCTCAGCTAAGCCGCCATAGATCTTGATGATGCGGCCAGTGATGTTGGCCTCAGGGGCATGTGGCACAAAATTAGTAATGACGTCATCGCCGCTAGGTACTAATCTGTCTTTAACAAAGATTTCTTCTTTGGCTTTCGTTACATTGGCGGAAGCTGGTTCACCATATTTGCTGATTTTGGCATCGCCCAGATAGGTCGCTTCTACACCTAAGACTTCTTTAGTATCAGGGTCAATCAGGTCTCCGGCTGGACGATAAACAAACCAGTTAAGGCCATTGCCTTCTTCAATTTTGTTAACATAGATGCGTGTACCTGGACTCAGAACTACGCGGTCATCTTGACCTGCAATAATTCTTGGGGATTTTGCAAGCTGATCTTTTTCAATAACGAGCGGTTGACTTAAAAAAGGCGCAATCACATTGAGCGGGATGGTGGAAATGGCGGTTTTTTCTAACGGCTCTTCAACCGCGCCTGGCTGCAAGGTAACGGTCTCGCGGAGCAGTTTTAATTCGGGTTTGCCACTGCTCATATCAAGAAAAACTACATCGCCAGGATAAATTAAATGTGGGTTTTTAATTTGTGCACGGTTTAATTTCCAAACTTTTGGCCATAACCATGGGTCTTTAAGAAACTTTCCTGAAATTCCCCACAAAGTGTCACCTTTGACTACTACGTGGCGGTCAGGATGGTTTTTTTTGAGTTCAACTTCTTGCGCATTGAGATGGAAGCTTAAGCAACAAAACATGAGCAGCGTTATAATATTGCGAAACATATGTTGATGACCTCGGTCAAAAATGCGTTAAGAAGGTATGCGGTTAAATGCGAATAACATACGCGCATATACCGTGAAATTACGTTAAATTTATCACGTAATTCATTCAACAATCAAGCTTTTATGGAAAAAGCTGTAGATTTGTGAGCAATTCGAGTTTTTAAATATAAATAAATGAGTTTTTATGGCAATTTTAGATATTCTTAATTATCCAGATCCACGATTACATACCGTGGCTAAGCCTGTGAAAGAGGTTGATGCATCATTGCGCCGTTTGATCGATGATATGGCAGAAACCATGTACGCAGCACCAGGCATAGGTTTGGCGGCAACGCAGGTTGACCGCCACATACAATTGCTGATTATTGATACCAGCGAAACCAAGGATCAGCTACAGGTCTTTATCAATCCCAAAATCCTTGAAAAAGATGGTGAACAAGACTATGAAGAGGGTTGTTTGTCGGTGCCTGGCGTTTACGAAAGTGTTACCAGGGCCGAGAAAGTTTTAGTCGAGGCTGTGAATAAAGAAGGTGAAATATTTAGGATAGAAGCGCATGGCTTATTAAGTGTGTGTATTCAGCATGAAATGGATCATCTTTTGGGTAAAGTCTTTGTAGAATATTTATCACCGCTCAAGCGTAATCGCATTAAAAATAAAATGCTTAAACAACAGCGCGGCAAGTAAAAGGTTAACGAAATTGAAAATTATTTTTGCGGGAACCCCGGAATTTGCCGTGCCGGCATTAGCGGCACTTATTGCAGCCGGACATGAAATCGTTATGGTGCTTACGCAGCCTGATCGCCCTGCAGGGCGGGGGATGAAGCTTAAGCCCAGCCCGGTAAAAGTATTGGCAGAGCAGCATGGTTTGCATGTGTTTCAGCCCGAGAGTTTAAAATCAGCAGAAGTGCAGGCGCAGATTGTTGCCACGCAGGCTGATGTGATGATAGTAGCGGCATATGGGTTAATTATCCCAACGGTACTATTGGAAATGCCTGAGATTAAAGGGTGGCTCGGTTGTTACAACATTCATGCTTCTTTGCTGCCGCGCTGGCGTGGCGCGGCACCGATTCATCGCGCAATATTGGCGGGAGACAGTGAAACCGGCGTCACGATTATGGAAGTTGTACCTGCTCTGGATGCCGGTGCAATGGTGAGTAAAGGTGTGGTGCCAATCACAGATTCGGATACCACTCAGAGCCTGCATGATAACTTGGCGCAGATAGGTGCGGATTTAATGGTGCAAGCCATGCAGGACTTGGCGACGAATGGTGTATTGCCAAGTACGCCGCAGGATGAAAGCCTGGTGACTTATGCGCATAAACTTGAAAAAGCTGAGTCAGCAATTGATTGGCAAAAAAGTGCAATAGAAATATCGTGCCAGGTGCGTGCTTTTAATCCGTTTCCGGTGGCACAGAGTAAGCTGAAAGGCGAAGTATGCCGTATCTGGATGGCCACTGCGCAAATGAGCGATTTAAATCTAAAGCATGCAAAGGCAGGTGAGGTCATCAGTGTGCATGATGGTGTGCTGGTCGCGTGTGGCGAAGGTCTTTTAAACATTACAGAATTACAGGCACCGGGCGGCAAGCGTTTGAATGCGCAGGCATTCGTACAGGGGCATCATTTAAAAGCAGGTGATGTATTCTTATCTTAGGGATTCATTAACGAACCTACTTTAAGTAGTAATGCATATCAAAATTTCATTGAAATAAGTCCCCTTGAATTTTTAATACTTATCGCCATGTTACGTTTTGTTAGTGCGATACAAATGAGGTTTTAGAATGTTAGGAAATTGGCTTAAAACGACTATTTTAATGGCGGCAATTGTAGCCCTGTTTGGCGTGGTGGGTGCGGCACTTGGCGGCGCAAACGGTATGATGATAGCGTTGCTGTTCGCTGCAGCGATGAATGTTTATGCCTATTGGTTTTCTGACAAGGCTGTGCTTAAAATGTATGGTGCGCAGGAAGTTACCGCAGATAACAGCCAATTTCGTCATTATTATCAAATGGTTAAGTCGCTGGCTGAAAATGCGCAGCTGCCGATGCCTAAAGTGTATGTGATTGACGAATCGCAGCCGAACGCCTTTGCCACCGGGCGTAATCCGGAAAATGCCGCTGTAGCAGCAACAGTGGGGATCGTGCAGATTTTAAGTGAACGTGAATTACGCGGCGTGATGGCGCATGAATTGGCGCATGTTAAAAACAGGGATACCTTAATCTCAACGATTTCAGCAACAGTGGCCGGTGCAATCGCATCTATCGCCCAATTTGGCATGTTATTTGGCGGTGGCCGTGATGGTAATGGTGAGCGCAATGTGAATCCCATTATTGGTATTCTGGTGATGTTGTTGGCACCGCTGGCTGCATCACTGATTCAGATGGCGATTTCCCGTTCGCGCGAGTTTGAAGCTGATCGAGGCGGCGCAGAGATCAGCCGTGACCATAAAGCCTTGGCGAGCGCCTTGGAGAAAATTCATAATTACGCACACCAGATTCCTAATGAAACTGCAGAAGCGCACCCTGAGACGGGGCAGATGATGATTATTAACCCTTTGTCCGGACGCTCATTTGACAGTTTGTTCAGTACGCACCCGAGAACCGAGGAGCGTGTAGAAAAATTGATGGAAATGGCTGGTCTCTACTAATTTACAGAATAACTAACTGTAGCGCCTCCTGAGTCGGTTCAGGAGGCGTTATACGGAGTAAGTTTGATTAATGTCTGCCATGTCCTCTGCCGTGACCGCGATCATGCTCACCTCTGTCGCGTCTACCTTCATCGTAGTGGCGATAATTATCGCCATGCCGCTCACGGTAATACGGAACATAATCGTTGTGATACCAGTTATCCTGCACAAAATAGACGGGGTAATCGCAGGCGTCGTAGCGACCGCAATAGCGCCCCCAGTTTTTAGCGTGGTCAGGCGGAACCCGTAGATAAATAGGTTCGTAAACGTCTACGTGACGATGAACGATGACCGGCTGGTTGTATATCAAGCGTGGTTGCGGATAAGGATAGTCGCCAATATCAATACGACCATAAAAACCCGGTTGACCAACGCTGATTGAAACACCGACATCAGCAGCCAGTGCTGAGCCTGATGCGGCAAGTAAAAAACCGGAAATCAGAAAACGCTTTAAAACACGCATACCCTTCATGACAAGCTCCTTTTAATAGAGTTTATGTAACGTTTGAAAGCCTCTGTTCGATGACGGCATAGCAACAGCTTACCCCCATTCTTATCGTTATCAAGTAAAATCAGGCCTTGAGCATTTTAATAGTCAGAAATCATTTTGTATATTTCTCAGCAAATCGCTGCTAACGCAGTGAATCAAGTGTTGTCAGGCCGTAACCTTACTTTGGCTTTGCCGAAGGCACTGGCGTTGTTTCCCAACGCAACCCCACAGCAACGCGGGGCGGCAGCTGACTTAAGTTATGGCACATTACGGTTTTATGGTGAAACAAATGCTTATTTAACTTTGCTGCTGGAGAAACCGCTGCCTGATGACCGTATTTATACGTTACTGCTGGTGGCGATTTTCCAGTTATTGCATGATAAAGCTGATGCGTTTACCGTTGTTAATCAAGCGGTGCATGCGGTAAGCCAGCTAAAAAAACCAACACCAAAGCACTGGGCAAAGGGTTTGGTCAATGCCATTTTGCGTAATTTTCTGCGGCAAAAAGACCAGCTTGCTGCCAAGCTTGCCACAAGCGAAGTGGCAACTTATTCATACCCGCAATGGTGGATTAACAAACTTAAAACACAGTACCCGAGCCATTGGCAAGCCATGCTGACCACAGGCAATCAGCATCCGCCGATGACTTTGCGCGTTAATACCCAAAAAATCAGTGTAGAAGATTATTTGCAGTTATTGGCACGTCAGGATATTGAGGCTAGCCATATTGGCGGGCAAGCCGTGGTGCTGGCTAAACCGGTTGCGGTTGAAAAAGTTCCCGGCTTTGGCGATGGCGTGGTTTCCGTGCAGGATTATGGCGCACAGTTGGCAGCACACCTGCTGGATGTCCAGCCCGGGATGCGTGTATTGGATGCATGCTGTGCACCTGGTGGTAAAACCGGCCATATTCTTGAGTTGGCTGATGTGCAATTAACCGCGATGGACAGTGATGAAGAACGATTGCAGCGCGTACAAAATAATTTGAGTCGGCTACAATTAAATGCCAATTTGTTAGTGGGCGATGCGTCGCAGACTGATTGGTATGGTGGTCAGGCCTTTGACAGAATTTTAGCCGACGTACCATGTACCGCATCCGGTATAGTCCGTAGGCACGTGGATATTAAATGGCTGCGACGTGAGGCTGATGTGGCTTCTTTTGCCGCACAGCAAGCTAAAATTTTGCCTAACTTGTGGCAATTGTTAGCAAAAGGCGGTAAATTGCTCTATGTGACATGCTCTGTCTTTAATGAAGAAAATCAAGCACAAGTGGATCAATTTTTACAACATCATCCTGATGCAAGGCAGTTAACGTTGCCATCGCAACCCTTGTCGCAAAGTATTACACAGGTACATGGCCAGCTTATCCCTTCAACTGCGCATGATGGCTTTTTTTATGCATTACTGCAAAAAAATTAAACGACTATTATGTGTTTTGGGGCTGCTGCTATTCGCAAGTTCAGCACTGGCGGCTGACGGTAGCTTACATATTAGAAGTGCCAATTTAATCACATTTGAAGATGATGTTTTGCTTAATGCCGATGCTGAAATTAATTTTAGCCCCGAAATGGAAAAAGCGATTCTCAAGGGATTTACCTTTAATTTTTTGATTGAGTTTCAACTGATCGTGCCGCGAAAGTACTGGTTTAATGATGAAATCGCAACAACGGTGCAACAAGTAAGTGTGAGCTATCATGCGTTGTCACGGCAATATATCGTGATGCGTAATGAGCAGCAAAGAACTTATGCCAGCCTGGATGAGGCGATAGAGGATTTGTCGATTATTCAGGATTTAAAGGTGTTTGAAAAATCCGATGTGGAAAAAGGTGAGCCGTATCAGGCGATTTTGTTAATGCGGCTGGATCATAAAAAGTTGCCTAAAGCTTTACAGGTGGAAGGCATGGCATCCAATGATTGGAAAATGACCTCGCAACGTTTTGAATGGTCACCCAATATATTCAAATGAAATACATCGTCTATATAAGTGCATTGCTAGGCGCGTTGTTGTTGTATTTGCTCTCCAATGCAAGTGCCAATACGGCAGCGTCGGGTGAATATTATACTTTGCTGGTTACGTTAAACGTTGCACTGGCAGCGATGCTCATTGTCTTGATTGGTGTTCAGCTTTTTAGTTTATACCGTAATATCCGTGCCCGCGTGATGGGCAGCCGTTTTACCTTGCGCTTATTAGGCTCGTTTGCACTGATGGCAATTATTCCTGGTTTAATCGTGTATGTAGTGTCCGTCAATTTTTTAACACGCTCAATTGAATCATGGTTCAACGTCAGGGTTGAATCTGCGCTTGAAGGCGGTTTAAACCTAGGACGAACTGCCTTGGATATTATGCTGGCCGATGTGAAGGAAAAAGGCGAGAGCATGGCGACCAGTCTTGCTTTTCAGCCGGCCAATACACATTTTGCCATGTTGAATGATCTGCGTGAGAAAAGCGGCATTCAGGATGCCACCTTGCTAACACCACAAGGCAGAATTCTGGCGGTATCGAGTAGTGACTCCAGTAGTTTCTTACCGGAGTTGCCAAGTGTGACGCAACTTAGGCAGGCACGCCAGCGCATTTATGGCAGCATCGAGCCGATTGCAGGTAAGGGCCTGTATTTGCGCGTGCTGGTGCCAGTCAATGTGCAGGATATGGCGGGTGAGACGCGGATTTTACAGTTATTGCAACCGGTGCCGAAACCTCTGGCAACCACGGCTGAAGCTGTACAAGATGTGTACCAGGATTATCAGCAGTTATCTTACAGCCGTAAAGCGCTGAGAGAGGTGTTTGCGCTTACCCTGACTTTAGTGATGATGTTGGCGATGTTCACGGCGGTGGCGATTGCTTTTGTATTAAGCCGCAGATTATCCGCGCCGCTGACGGTGCTGGCCGAAGGTACTAGGGCGATCGCTAGCGGTGATTACAGCATTATGTTGCCCGCACACGGCAAAGATGAACTGGGTATATTGGTACAATCGTTTAACAGCATGGCCCAGCAGTTGGGTGATGCCAGAAAGGCCGCAGATAGAAACCGTGCGCGCGTTGAGGCGGCAAGGGGCTATCTGGAGACGATACTGGCGCATTTGTCATCAGGTGTCCTGGCGCTTAATGAGCGTGGTGAATTGCGTACTTTTAATGAAGCTACGGTGAATATATTGGGTGTTTCGCTGGAGAGTTATGTTGGCTTTACACCGGATAAGATTATTGCAAAGCAGGCCAGGCTGGCCAACTTTTTTCAAGCGATCGCTTTGAATAGCCAGCAAGAGCCAATTCAAAAAAATGGGCTGAAGGATGAGGCGCAAACGCAAGTAGAGTTGGCAACGGCACAAGGTAAACAAATTATTACCCTGCGTGGTACGCGTTTGCCAGATGGCGGCTACGTTGCAGTATTTGATGACGCGACGACGATGGTGCAGGCGCAGCGGGACGCTGCATGGGGTGAGGTGGCAAGACGCCTAGCACATGAAATTAAAAACCCGCTCACCCCCATTCAATTGTCTGCAGAGCGAATAACGCATAAATTGCATGATAAATTAGATGATGTTGATGCGAAAATGTTAAAACGCTCTACTGAAACGATCGTGAATCAAGTGGACGCGTTGAAAAAAATGGTGAATGAATTCAGTGAATATGCGCGTTCACCGGCACCGCACTTTGATAAGCTGGACTTGAATATGCTGATTCGTGAAGTGATGTCGCTTTACGATTTGCCCAAAATCAAGATGGAAAAAATGCTGACGGCGCAGGCGAGCACCATCAGGGGCGACAGCACCATGTTGCGCCAAGTGCTGCATAATTTACTGCAAAACGCCCAGGATGCACTGGCGGCAAGGGAATCCCCCGTAATTTCTGTTAGTACCGAGGCTGTAGACGACATGTTGGTGCTGACGGTGCAGGATAATGGTGGTGGCTTTGCAGCAGAAATGATGTCGCATATTTTCGAGCCTTACATGACGACCAAGCCTCATGGTACCGGGCTGGGACTGGCGATTGTGAAAAAAATTATTGAAGAACATAAAGGCAACATTAAAATTGAAAATGTAACTTCCGATGACGGAGAAGCGTCGGGTGCAATTGTCACGATTAGCATCCCGCTTTTGAAAGAAGTGGCAGACAAGAAACTTGATTAAATTTAACCAGATATACGATATTAGATAAAACAAGTATGGCATCAAAACATATATTAGTAGTAGACGATGAGATCGGCATTCGCGAGCTGTTACGGGATATCTTGCAGGATGAGGGCTATCAGGTAGAGCTCGCTGAAAACGCGGCGGCGGCGCGTGCCATGCGTTTACGTGATCGGCCTGACGTTGTCTTGCTTGATATCTGGATGCCTGATTGCGATGGCATTACCTTGCTTAAGGAATGGGCAAACGGCGGCTTGTTGACGATGCCCGTGGTTATGATGTCTGGTCACGGTACTATTGACACTGCAGTTGAAGCGACGCGTATTGGCGCATTTGATTTTTTAGAGAAACCTATTGCGTTGCAGAAGTTATTAAAGACGGTGGCTACAGCTTTAAAGCATAGTGAACAATTACCAAAATCCGAGATGAGCTTGACCAATCTGGGGAAAAGCCAGATTATCGTGGCCCTGAAAGAACGGCTGGATAAAATCGCAACGAGTGCTAATCATGGCCCCAGCCCGGTATTGCTCATCGGGCCTAAAGGTTGTGGCGCCGAGTTATGTGCACGTTTTTTACAAAATGCAAATACTCCCTGGCTGCAACTGACTGAATTCAGCCAATTGGTGACTGCGCCTTTGGATATTTTAGAGCCGATACGTGATGGTGTGCTCTATATTGCCGAGATTACTGAGCTTAATAAAACCGAGCAAAAAGGCTTGCTGCTGCTGATTACCAAGTCCGATAAATACAATGTGCGTGTCGTATGCGGTACCAGTGAAAATCTTCCCAAGTTACAGGCGGAAGGATTGTTTGATCACAATCTATTGCAAATCCTGTCGGCGGTTTCATTGCGTGTCCCTGCTCTGGAAGAGCATAAGGAAGACATCCCGGATTTGGCGATTGCGATTGCCAACTTGCAATTCGAGCTTGCGGATATCCCTTATTGTGAATTTGATATTGCAGCTTTAAATGCACTGCGCAATGCCAACTGGCCTGGAGATATTGCACAACTGGATACAGTGATACGCAATCTGATCCAAACGAGTTTAGGTGAAAAAATAACGCTGGACGATGTGCATCGAGTATTGAACCAGTTCGGTGAAGTGCAATCCCCCGAGGTTAAAACAGAGGCGCTAGCAGACCGGGCTGCGCCAGCGGAAAATGTGACGCTGACAACCACTTTCGATCAGCCACTGCGTGAAGCCCGTGATGAATTTGAGCGACTCTACTTTGCCTATCATATGAAAAATGTTGCAGGCAATATGAGCAAGCTTGCGGAAATAGCAGGTTTGGAACGCACACATTTATATCGAAAACTTAAACAGCTGGATATTAAGATCAAGGGTTAGTTTCTCAAGGGTCATCAGTAGATGCATTCTTCACTATTTTCCGGCAGGATTGAGATTGCTGAATGAAGTGGCAGAAGTCTGAGCAGGGTGTGTTTGAACTGCATGCAAAGAAAGAGCGTTAAATAGGTATGGCAAGAGAAAACTTACAACATTTGCGGCAACTCGTAGCGCAGCAAGCTGCCCGAATGATGGCGGAAGATGGTATTTCTGACTTTTCTTATGCTAAAAAGAAGGCAGGGCGACAGTTGGGCGCTATTGACAATAATACACTGCCCTCGAACGCAGAAGTGGAAGAAGCGCTTAAACGCTATAACGCATTGTTTTTAAGCGAAGAGCAGCCGGAAAACCTGCGTAATTTAAGAAACAATGCGCTTTTTACCATGCAGATGCTGGAAAGGTTTAACCCGCATTTAACCGGCGCGGTGCTGGACGGTACCGCAGGGCTACTTACCGAAACACATATCCATCTGTTTGCTGACAGTCTCAAGGATGTGGAAATGTTTTTACTTAACCAGCAAATTCCTTTTGATGTGAACGAGAAGTCTTACCGTATCATGAATGACGGCAAGCGCGATAAAAGAGGCGACAGTCGCAAAACTGTCCCTGTTTTTACTCTGGAAACCGATACCGGGTTAATCAGGCTGAGCGTGTTTGAAGTAGATGATATACGGGTAGCAACCAAGCGTGCGGCAGATGGCAGCAGTGCGGAAAGGTTGAATATCGAGGGCGTAAAATCTTTATTGGCACAAACCTAGCCAGTCACCTGCCAAAAATCCGGATGCTGGTTGAAACAGGAGGTTGGTTGAAAGTAGTACGCTGCGATTATTTTTAGATAATGCATAATTATTATCAGGTTTTCTATGTTTGCGATTGAATACCGTCACAATTTCCCGCTTGAGGCCGCCGATGTTGCGGCGGTTTTTGATGCATCGGGCATTCGCCGTCCAACCAAGGATCTGGCGCGAATCGAGCGTATGTTTACCAATGCCAACCTTATTCTCTCAGCCTGGCATGAAGGTAAACTCATTGGTGTATGCCGTGCACTGACTGACTTCAGCTATTGCTGCTATTTGTCCGATCTTGCAGTGGACAAGGCCTACCAAAAGCATAGCATTGGACGTGAACTTATTGCCCGCGTTCAAGCCATTATCGGGGATGAGGTTGCACTTATTTTATTATCGGCGCCTGAAGCGATGGAGTATTACCCCAAGGTTGGCTTCGAGAAAGTCGAAAATGGGTTCATCATTAAACGTGCGCGGTGAATCTAAATCCAATTTGCCAGTTACGGCTGGATTTTTTACTTTGAGCGTTGCCTAGGCTGATTTTAACCAGCGCGCTACATCCATCGCAAAATAAGTCAAAATTCCATCCGCTCCGGCACGTTTAAAGGCCAGCAGGCTTTCCAGTACACAGGATTTTTCGTCCAGCCAGCCATTCTGTGCGGCGGCCTTCAGCATGGCATATTCACCGCTTACCTGATACGCGAAAGTAGGCACGCCGAATTCGTCTTTCACGCGGCGTACAATATCCAGATAGGGCAGGCCCGGTTTCACCATGACCATATCCGCACCTTCGGAAATATCCAGTGCAACTTCCTGCATTGCCTCATCACTGTTTGCAGGGTCCATTTGATAGGTGTATTTATTGCCTTTGCCTAAATTACCTGCCGAACCAACTGCATCTCGGAATGGACCATAAAACGCAGAGGCGTATTTGGCTGAGTACGCCAGAATCTTGGTGTGAATGTTACGGGTGCTTTCCAAAGCCTCGCGGATCTGGCCTACACGCCCGTCCATCATGTCGCTGGGCGCTACAATATCAGCGCCGGCATTGGCATGCGAGATGGCCTGTTTCACCAGCACTTCAATAGTCTCATCGTTCAGCACATAGCCTGAGTCGTCGATCAAACCATCCTGGCCATGGGTAGTGTATGGATCCAATGCCACGTCGGTAATCACGCCGAGTTCAGGGTGCGCTGCTTTTAGCGCAGCCACGGTGCGTTGTACGAGGCCATTGGGGTTGAATGCTTCAGCAGCATCCAGGCTTTTATACTGGCTATCAACTACCGGAAACAGCGCAATCGCTGGAATGCCGAGCTGCACACATTCCGCTGCGGTTTTTAGCAGCACGTCGATGCTTTGGCGCTTCACCCCCGGCATAGATGCAACTTCTTCCGTCCGGTTCTGGCCATCCAGCACAAATACCGGATAAATCAGATCGTTGGTGGTAAGCACATTTTCACGCATTAAACGGCGTGAAAATTCATCTTTGCGCATGCGGCGCGGACGGGAGTAGGGGTAACTCATGATGGGTTCCTTATATTTATGCTGGCAGTACGGTTAGGCAAATACTTTCGCTAATTCAACACCTGGTTCAGGCTGGCGCATAAACGCTTCACCTACCAGGAATGTATGCACGTTATTTTTACGCATCAGCGCTACGTCGTCTGCGGTAAAAATACCTGATTCGGTGACAACGATTTTACCTTGCGGAATGCGTGATAGTAGACCCAGTGTCGTGTCCAGCGTAACCTCGAAAGTGCGCAGATTGCGATTATTAATACCCAGCAATGGTGTTTCAAGTTGCAAGGCAAGGTCCAGTTCTTCGCCATTATGCACTTCCACCAGCACTGCCATGCCTAAGTGGTGCGCAATTTGTTCCAGCTCACGCATGGTTGCCAAATCCAGTGCGGCCGCGATCAATAAAATGCAGTCCGCTCCCATTTCACGTGCCTCGTACACTTGATAGGGATCTATCATAAAATCTTTACGCAAGACGGGCAGAGTACAAGCAGCACGTGCCTGTTTTAAATATTCAGGTGAACCTTGAAAATATTCAACGTCGGTAAGTACTGACAAACATGCAGCGCCGCCTTGTTCGTAGCTTTTAGCAATATCTGCCGGCCTGAAATCTTCGCGGATGATACCTTTGGAAGGACTGGCTTTTTTAATTTCGGCAATGACAGCGGATTTATTCTTGGCAATTTTAGCGCGTATGCTGCCCACAAAGTCGCGGGGTGCACTTGCGGCCGCAGCCTCGGCCTGCACAGCGGCAAGTGGTTTTTGCGCCTTTGCAGCGGCAACTTCAGCTACTTTTGTTGCTATGATATTTTTGAGTATGTCCGACATGTTTTAGCTTCGCTATTTATAAATGTATTTTAAGTTATAGGGGTTTCTATAATTATATTATTAGGGATGCAGTATTGCCCGTAAAGGGTATGTCCGTAGAATATATGCGCTGAAGCGCATTATTCATACGCCAAAGGCGCACGGAGCGCAGGAGCCGAGATGTATGTGTTATACATCGAGGTTGCGAGTACCGCGCAACGAAGTAATGCGCCCTAAGAATGTAATTATAGAAACCCCCTATTGATATTTGTTGCCGTTATGCATGATCCAGCCTGCCACATGATCACCTTGTGGGGCACGATGCGTCCAGTGCATAATCCCGCCTTTCGGGTTATATACATATTCACCGTAAAAAGTAACTTCATCCCCAACTTGTAACGGCACTCTGGGCGCCAGGTCAACATTGTGTGCAAATAGCAGTGTTTGCCGAGCGTTAATTTTTACCAGAAACTTCTGGTGCCGGGAGCCTTTGTTATCGTCTGCCAAAAGCTTGGTCACCACACCCCTGCCGCTGACTTGAACATCACTTTTTCTGGCTGCAAACGCCTGTTCTATTTCAGTATTGTCTACTGCCGCAGCAGCTTCGGTGCCGGTAACGTTGAGTTGTTGCGGGCTGTCGGCATTAGACGGATTGCAGGCACTTACAGCTAGTGCCAGAAATAGAGCAAAGAGGGATTTTTTTAAGCGAGTGCTCATGCGTTGGTCATGGCAATCAGCTGCTGCAATTTTTGCAAGGCCTTACCGTTATCCAGCGTTTCGGCCGCAGTTGTAATGCCTGCCTGTAATGACGGCACTAGCCCTGCCACATAAATTGCCGCACCAGCGTTGAGTAGCACGATGTCCCTTGCAGCGCCGGTTTTGCCGGATAGTACATCCAGGATCATGGCTTTTGACTGATGCGCATCGCTTACTTTGATGCTGGCCAAGTCGTGCAAATCCAGACCGAACTGTTTTGGATTGATGACATACTCCTGTACAGAGCCATTTTTCAATTCTGCTACATAAGTGTCGCCGGTAAATGAAATCTCATCCATGCCATCGGCACCACAGACCACCATGACATGCTCGCTGCCCAGCTGTTTTAGCACATGCGCTAATTTGCCGGTCAATGCCGGTGAAAATACACCCATGAGCTGATTTTTTGCATGCGCAGGGTTGGTGAGCGGGCCCAGTAAATTGAACATGGTGCGCACGCCAAGTTCTCTGCGGACTGGCGCAGAGTGTTTCATTGCGCTGTGGTGATTGGGTGCGAACATAAAGCCCAACCCAATGGTATTAATACAGTTTGCCACTTGCTCAGGCGTTTGATTGACATTGACGCCCAAGGATTCAAGTACATCTGCGCTACCGCAGACAGAGGACACTGAGCGCCCGCCATGTTTAGCTACTTTTGCACCTGCAGCCGCAGCAACAAAAGCACTTGCAGTGGAAACGTTAAAAGTCTGGATGCCATCACCACCGGTGCCGCAAGTGTCAATTAAATGGGCTGAATCCTGAATGCTGACTTTGATTGAAAGCTCGCGCATTACGCTGGCCGCTGCCGCGATTTCATCCACGGTTTCACCTTTAATGCGAAGTGCGATAAGCAAGCCTGAAATTTGTGCAGGACTTAACTCACCAGCCATGACCTTATGCATCACGCCTTGCATGACTTCAAAACTCAAATTTTGACCGTTGATGACCTGATTGAGGATTTGCGAATAATTCACTGTCATGATGCTTTCAAGAAATTATTCAAAAGCTCGTGACCATACTCCGTGAGAATGGATTCAGGGTGAAACTGTACGCCTTCTACCTGTAAAGTTTTGTGGCGCACGCCCATAATCTCGCCATCTTCAGTCCAGGCGGTAATTTCCAGGCAATCCGGCAGGGTTTCTTTTTCGATTACTAATGAGTGGTAGCGTGTTGCGGTGTAGGGGTTAGGCAAGCCTTTAAACACGCCTACATCATTGTGGTAAATCAGGGAGGTTTTGCCGTGCATCAACTGTTTTGCGTGCACGATATGGCCGCCGAATGCTTGCCCAATGCTCTGGTGGCCTAGACATACGCCCAGCAATGGAATCTTTCCTGCAAATTCCTTAATCAACGGTACGCTGATGCCGGCCTCGTTTGGAGTGCATGGGCCTGGTGAGATGACGATATGGTCAGGTTTGAGTTCGGCTACTTTAGCCAGATCAATTTCATCGTTGCGATATACCAGCACGTCCTGCCCAAGCTCACCTAAATACTGCACCAGGTTATAGGTAAACGAGTCATAGTTATCTATCATTAACAGCATGTCACATCCTAATCTATTTGCCGGCTTTTCGGAGTGGAAAAGTCTTGCAATAACAGGCTATTTTACCAATGGTTAAAATGAACGTACAGGTAATTGCTCAAAAATGATGATTAACGTCGCCGAATTCATACTTTATTTAAAGGAAAATGCTCTAATTTTTAACCAGCAATTAAAGGTTAGCTGTGGCATACATAAGGTGTAGCGTCAATGTGCGGCGTTTCACCCAACATTAACGCTGTGATCAACTTGGCGCTGGCTGGTGCCATGGTCAGGCCGTACCTGAAATGTCCCGTGTTCATATATAGGTTTTTAATCGATGGGTGTGCACTGATAGTAGGCAGGTTTTCTGGTGTTCCTGGCCGCAGCCCGCTCCAGTGCTTGATGATAGGTTGGTCTTTCAATTCTGGCATAATGGCTTCTGCTTTTAAACGCAATTCATTCCTTACGTTTTCGGTTACGCCGCTATCGAATCCAACATCTTCAAGTGTGCTGCCCGCAAGCAGGTAGCCATCAAGGCGCGGTATCATGTAAAAACCTTCCCGATACACCATTTGCTGGAGATTCCTGTTCGGTTTGTAGAGCAGTATCTGTCCGCGCATGGGTTTGATGTTGAGTTTTGCGCTGGTTTCTTTAAGGAGGTCAAAACTCCATGCGCCTGAGGTGACGACAAATTGATCTGCGCGTAGTTTTTCGCCGCTGGTGGTTTGCCACTCACTGAGTTCTTGCGTTTCCTGTAAAGGGACAAGCTGCGTGTGTTCCAGCATGGTCACGTTGTGCTGCTCCAGCCATTTGCGCATGGCCTGCATCAGGTAAGGTGGGCGTATCTGGCATATTGTGGGTAGCCATAGTGCATCTTCCCCACTTAACGATTGCACACCAAAGGCAGAGGCTTTTACTGGCTGCACGGCAACCTGTTTTTGCTCACACCAAGCCAGTGCTGCATTTCTGTCAAACTCTGGCAGCAGCAGAAAACCTGATTGTGCAAAATTGGCATCTACGCCGGTTTCGCGCAATAAGCGTTGACTGAGTTCCCGGTAGAAATCGGCGCCATTGCGGGTCAGGGTGTTTACAGGCTCGGAGTAAAGCCAAGGCAGCAATGGAAAGATAATGCCGCCGCCGGCCCAGGAGGACTCACCGGACGTTTGGCTGGCGATTTGATTGCGTTCCACAATGGTGACGCGATGACCGCGATTTACGAGTTCCATGGCGGTCATGCTGCCAACAATGCCGCCGCCGATAATCATTACATGTTTAGTCATATGTTTTGTGAGTCTATTTAATAGCCACACGCCCAATGAGCAGGGCGTTTTCGGCATTGGTTAAACCAGCGGGCTGACCTAATAATACGATCACATCGCCTTCAGCCAGTGGGCTATCAGCGGTCAATACTGCTCCGTTGGAATTGGGACGGCGAATGGATTTAACTTCAACATCAAAGATGCCTAGCTGCATGTCAGCCAAGCGTCTGCCAATGGCAAAAGCGCCGGCGGAAATGATTACCGAGTGCAACCGCACCTGCTGTTTTGCCAAGTCTTCATTTTCAGCATCTGAAATGCCGTGGAAATAACCTTTAAACAATTTGTAGCGCTCTTCACGAAATAAACGAATGCGTTTTACTACGCGGTTAAGTGGCACACCAAGCAGCATCAGTGCATGTGAAGCCAGCATCAGGCTGCCTTCCAGTATCTCTGGCACAACCTCAGCCGCACCTGCTTCACGCAGGATTTCCATATTAGAGTCATCTACAGTACGCACAATCACAGGTAATTGAGGATAGTTTTCCTGCACGATATGTAAGATCTTCATTGCGGCACGATTGTCGGCATAACTGATTACCAGTGCTTTGGCACGGGCGCCGCCCGCAGCTTCAAGTACGACCCGCCTTGCCGCGTCGCCAAACATGACGTTTTCGCCAGCGGCGGCAGCTTCCAGAACGCGTGCCGGGTCAATATCCAATGCTACGTAGGGAATATTTTCTTCTTTTAAGAAACGTCCCAGATACTGACCGCTACGTCCGTAGCCACAAATGATGACGTGGTTTTCCAAGTGCTTACCAGTCTCTTCAATTTCTTGCACAATTTGCCCGCTGTTGCGCGTGTAGCTACTGACCAATCGCCTTGCAATTCGTCCATTATATTGAATTAAAAACGGTGCAATCACCATGGAGAGTAGCGATACGGCTAGAACTAATTGCAATGCCTGGCCGTTAATAAGATGATGTTCAACGCCCAATGCTAGAATCACAAAGCTGAACTCACCGGCTTGTGCCAGTATGACACCAGTGCGGATAGCTACCCCGGTTTCGTATTTGAAAATACGCACAACGATAGCCACGATGGCGGCTTTGAACAAGATAAAAGCCAATAAAACTAATAATATTAGTTCGATGTTATCGAAAATCTGCTGTAAATTTAACAACATGCCCACGCTGATAAAAAATAACCCGAGCAGAATGTCACGGAATGGCGAAATATCGGACTCCACTTGGTAGCGATATTTCGTTTCGGAAATCAGCATGCCTGCAATAAAAGCGCCTAACGCATAAGATAAGCCCGCCATTTTGGTAGCGAAAGCCAATAATAAAGTCACCATCAACACGTTCATTACAAATAACTCACGCGAGCGTTGACTTGCCACGAGATTGAACCATGGATTAATTAACCATTTACCCACGGTGAATAAAAGCAACAACATGGCAACGGCTTTAAGCATTGCCAGGCCAAGCACATCAATTAAATTGGTATTGGCAATGCCGAGTGCAGGAATGAGCACCAGCATGGGCACCACCGCGATGTCTTGAAATAACAGTACGCCGATGCTCAAGCGACCGTGGCGAGAATTCAAATCAATCCGCTCAGCCAGGATTTTAGAAACAATTGCCGTTGAGGACATTGCTAAAGCTGCGCCAATCACAAAAGCAGCTGGCCAGCTTAGTCCTGCCAGTTTAGCTGCCCCCATAGTGATTGCCAGCGTGATGATAACCTGCCCACCGCCTAAGCCCAGCACTTTTTTACGCATGGCATATAGTTGCGGTAAGCTAAACTCCAAACCGATGCTGAACATTAAAAACACAATGCCGAATTCTGCAAACTCACGGTTAGCTTCGTTGTCCGGCAGCAAGCCAAAGGTATGCGGGCCGAGTGCTAATCCTACCAAAAAGTACGCGAGCATGGCCGGCAGGCGGAATGCACGAAATAACGCCACGGCAAATACCGAGCTGATCAGCAGAATTAAAATTAACGGTAATGTATCGAACATATTGTCTGGATGCTAACGGGTTAAGTCAGCTGTTTGTTTTTTCTTATATTGTTTCACATTGGCGTGTGAGTAAGAAATTTTTTTACCTGCTTAATCTTGCCGTATGTTTATTTACGCACATGGCTTGTCGGCGCCATCTATAGCAAAATCCATGCCCATTGTGAATTTTTTTCACAGATTTTGCTTAAAAAGATACGATTCATGTCGTGTTAGGCTTTATAACTGGAGCATTCCCTTTTATACTACCCAATAAATAAGTCAATTTGAATAAGTAAAATCTCCATTACTACATAAATTAAAGCGAAATGTCATTGCCACATAACCTTAACAAGCCATTGCTGCGCGATCAGAAACACGATGGTCAGCAACAGGACGGCCAGCAGCAAGTGGATCAAAATCAAACGCTAAAATTAGCGAGGGAGGTTTTGCGGCTGGAGGCCAGTGAAATCGAGACTCTGGCCCAGCGCCTGGACCACAGCTTTAGCGACGCAGTCACCTGTATTTTGCAATGTCAGGGACGTGTTGTGGTAAGCGGTATGGGCAAGTCAGGGCACATTGGCGGCAAAATCGCTTCTACGTTGGCTAGCACCGGCACCCCGGCCTTTTTTATGCATCCGGCAGAGGCTAGTCATGGGGATTTAGGCATGATTACCACCGGTGATATTGTGATTGCGCTTTCGAATTCCGGTGAAAGCGACGAGATTCTTGCAATTGTGCCACCGCTCAAAAGGTTGGGCGCAAAGATCATCGCTATTACGGGCAATGATGCATCTACCTTGGCTAAGGCAGCCGATATTCATTTAAGTGCATACGTGACAAAAGAGGCTTGTCCGCTTGGCCTGGCGCCTACTTCAAGTACCGCCGTAGCGCTGGCGCTTGGCGATGCGCTTGCCTTGTGCGTGCTGGATTTGCGTGATTTTACGGCAGAAGATTTTGCGCGGTCACATCCTGGCGGCAGTTTAGGACGTCGCTTGCTGGTGCGGGTGAGTGATCTGATGCGCACCGGTGGCAATACGCCGCGGGTACCGATGAGTGCTTCCCTTGCCGAAGGTTTGCTGGAGATGTCGCGCAAAGGGTTAGGTTTAACCGCTGTAGTTGATGCCGGCAGTAAGCCAATTGGCATATTTACCGACGGTGATTTAAGACGCGCATTTGAGCGGAACATCAACGTGGCAAGCGCCAAAATCAGTGAAGTGATGCATCAAAATCCAACGACAATTCATCAGGATGAATTGGCGATTGCAGCTGTTGAAATAATGGAACAAGGCAAAATTAACGGCCTGTTGGTGATTGATGATGCGGGTGTTTTAGTCGGTGCATTAAATATGCATGATTTATTGCTGGCAAAGGTGGTTTAAGTGGGCTTAACAAACAACAACATGGATTTAAACCAACGTCTGCAAAACATCAAACTGTTAATTCTGGATGTAGACGGTGTCATGACCGATGGCGGTTTGACCATCGGTGACGATGGGCAGGAATACAAAACTTTTCATTCGCATGATGGTCTGGGTATGAAACTTTTAAAAGCCACTGGCGTTTCGCTGGCGATTATTACCGGTCGCACCTCCAATGTAGTTAAAAAGCGCGCGGAAAGTACAGGGGTCGCCCATTTTTATCAAGGTGTAGAAGATAAGTTGCAGGCATTCCATGATTTGGTGCAATCCAGTGGATTGCAAGCTGACCAATGTGCCTTTATGGGTGATGATGTGGTGGATCTGCCGCCTATGCTGCAATGTGGCTTGGCCATTGCAGTGCCTGATTCCCCGGCGTTGCTGCTGAAATACGCGCATTATGTGACGTATAAAGCGGGTGGGCGTGGCGCGGTGCGTGAGGTATGCGAGTTGATCATGCAGGCACAGGGCACGTTTGATGCGCAGATGGCGCAGTTTTTAACTCAAGCCAGTATTGCAAATTAAGGCAATTCAATATGTTATCTTTTGTGAAAATGTCACGATTGCCTTGCAGGAAATGAGTGCTTAAGTATGCAGATTGGTGCGCGATCAGCGATTGTTTTTCCTCTTGTGTTGCTTATGTTGCTTGCATTGTTGACGTTCTGGATTAACAAGACAGTGCAGCCGCAAGCGCCTAAATTGGATGGCAGTAGCCGCCATGACCCCGATTATATAATGAGCAATTTTGTCACTACGCAAACTGATATTAATGGGAATTTGCGCTATAAATTAGCCGCAATAGAAATGCGGCACTTTCCTGACGATGACACTACAGAACTGCAGAGGCCACGCTACACGCAGTTTGCAGTAGGCAAGCCCTATACGCAGGTAGAGGGCTTGCGCGGCTATGTATCCAGTAATGGTGAAGAAGTGCAGCTGTTTGATAATGTTAAGGTTACCCGCCAGGCATTCGAAGGCAAAGGTGAAATGACGGTGGATACGGATTACCTGAATATCCACCCCAATCAGGAACTCGTCACCACAGAAAGCCCGGTTGTCATCCGCCAGGCGCCTAAAACAGTGATTTACGCCACCGGGATGATTTATGAAAAGAAAATACGTACGGTGACTTTATTGCATAGGGTTCGTGCACATTATGAAAAACCTATTACTGCAACTAGCACAACTGAGTCTGTTGGCACTAAAATTGACAGCAAGGCTAAAGTTGATGCCGGGCAAGCGGCAACTGGCAAGAAAACACAAACGCCTAAGCAGGTAAACGTTGAGCAAGACAAGCCTAAGCAAGAAAAATCCAATACCAATAATGCGCGCATTCGGAGACGCTATGAATAAGCAACCCCTCACCGTAAAACCTGATTTGATGATAAGTGTCATTATATTTAGCTTGTCATTGCTGGGCTTTTCAAACCGCGTCCTGGCTGAAGCAGCTGATCGTGACAAACCTATCGATTTAGAAGCCGATACAGTGAAAGTCGATGATTCCAAGCAAATAAGCATCTATACCGGCAATGTTATCTTAACGCAAGGTACGCTGGTGATTCATGCGGATAAACTGATTGTGCATGAAGATACAGAAGGATTCCAGCATAGTACATCACTGGGTAACCCAACCACGTTTAAACAAAAGATGGAAGGCAAAAGCGAATACATGCAGGGTAGCGCGCAGCGTATTGAGTATGATGGCCGTATGGACAAGGTGCAACTTTATACAAAAGCCTGGGTAAAACGCGGTGAGGATATCGTGCATGGCGACTATATTATGTATGACGCCAATGCAGAATATGCCGAAGTTATTGGCGGCGGCCCGCAATCGGCTACGCCAGCAACACCAAGTGGACGTGTGCGCGCAATTATTCAACCTAAAAACAAAAAAGTACCTGTGACCCCCGCACCCACTAAGCCTGCTGAGCCTGCCGGTGCGGTTAAACCTAATCCTGCAACCAGCAATGAAGGTGCGCCAGTTCCGAAGAATATGCGTTTTAGCCGCAGTTTAGAAGTCAGCAGCCAGCCGAAATAAAATAGAGACCATGTGATGAGTGAACTCGTTGTAGAAAATCTGCGTAAATCGTATAAAGCCCGCACTGTGGTGCAGGACATATCCTTGACGATAAAAAGCGGTGAAGTGATTGGCTTACTGGGGCCAAATGGCGCGGGTAAAACAACCAGTTTTTACATGATGGTGGGGTTGGTCCCTTTGGATGAGGGCAGAATTTTGCTGGACGGTGCAGATTTAAGCCGCATGCCTATCCATTTGCGTGCAAGAATGGGCTTGTCTTACCTGCCGCAAGAGCCGTCAATTTTCCGTAAACTGACTGTATCTGAAAATATTATGGCGATATTGCAGTTGCAGGAAATTTCCGAGCAGGAAATGGATGAAAAACTAGAGGTTCTGCTTGAGGAACTGCATATTACGCATATTCGCGATAGTGCTGCAGTGAGCCTGTCAGGCGGTGAGCGGCGCCGTGTTGAAATTGCACGTTGCCTGGCATCGGACCCCAGTTTTGTTTTATTGGATGAGCCTTTTGCAGGCATTGACCCAATCGCCGTCATCGACATTCAGCAAATTATTCGTTTCCTGAGTTCACGTAATATCGGCGTATTGATTACCGACCATAACGTACGTGAAACGCTGGGTATTTGTGATCGTGCTTATATTGTTAACCAGGGACACGTGTTCGCTTCTGGTATTCCTAGCGAGATCGTTGCAAACGAAAGTGTAAGAGAAGTTTATTTGGGTAAAGAATTCCGTCTATGAAGCAAGGTTTACATCTCAAGTTTTCACAAAATCTCTCGCTGACACCGCAGCTTCAGCAAGCGATCAGGTTATTGCAGCTTTCAACCTTGGAGCTTAACCAGGAAATTGATGTGTTGATGCAAACCAATCCCTTGCTGGAACGGGGCGATGACAATGAAGATGAATACGGGAATGCCGTTGACAATGATGCCGAAGATGCCTCATTAAATGGCTCTGGTAGTCTTGATGTGCCTGTTCAAGACAGTGCAGCAAAAGAAGGTCCAGATAATTTTGATTCCGAATTCCCTAGCCAGGATTTTCAATCGAATGCGGTTGAATCAAGTCCGGCAGAAGCAAGCCAGCTCGCTGAATCTTCAGATTTTGAACCGAGCAGCACGGATTTTTCTGATACGTTTTCGGCAGAATTTGATGACGAGTTTGATGAGTTTTCAAACGGTAGCCGCTGGGATGAAAATACGGCGCCTGCAGATGATGACAGTGATTTCAAACAACAGGAAACGCTGCAGATAAGTTTACGCGAACATCTGCTTTCACAGCTAAAGCTGATGCCATTATCAGAGCGCGACCAGACGCTCACCCTGTTGTTGGTGGATAGTATCAACGAAGACGGGTATCTGGAACAGTCGTTGGAAGAAATTGCTGAACAGATGCCGCCGGAACTTGAAATTGATGCATTGGAGCTGCAAACTGCATTGCGTCATATTCAGCATCTGGACCCCGCCGGTGTTGGCGCACGCAGTTTAAGTGAGTGCTTGCTATTGCAGCTGGAGACGCTGCCAAAAGATACGCCGCATTTAGCTTTGACCGACATGGTTGCAGGACAATATTTGCAACTGCTGGGTGCGCGCGATTTTGCCAAGTTACGTAAGGAACTGGGTTGCGATGAGTCTACACTCAAACAGGTACAGCAGTTGATTACCAGCTTAAATCCTAGACCTGGTGCTGCTTTCAGCCTGATAGGCTCCGAGCATTATATCCAGCACGAAGTTATTGTGAAAAAAGTTAAAGGGATATGGATTGCCAGCTTGAATGAAAGTGTCATTCCCAAGCTTAAAATCAATCAACTGTATGCCGGAATTTTAAAACGTAATCGCGATAGTTCCAGCCAATACCTGCAAAGCCAAATGCAGGAAGCCAAGTGGATGATTAAAAATATCCAGCAGCGTTTTTCTACAATTTTGCGCGTATCGCAAGCAATTGTTGATCGCCAGCGTAACTTTCTGGAATATGGTGAAGTTGCGATGAAGCCGTTGGTATTGCGTGAGATTGCCGATGAGCTGGATTTGCATGAATCGACGATTTCGCGTGTGACCACTAACAAATATATGCTTACGCCTCGCGGCATCTTCGAGCTTAAATACTTTTTTGGCAGTTCGGTCTCAACCGATAGTGGTGGCACTTGCTCGGCAACAGCGATTCGCGCACTCATTAAACAATTGGTAGAGCAAGAGAACCCCAAAAAACCTTATTCAGATAATCAAATTACCGATTTGCTGGCAAAACAAGGCATTGTGGTGGCACGCCGTACTATCGCAAAATATCGTGAATCATTGAATATCGCACCTGCCAGTTTAAGAAAATCGCTCTAAATCAGAAGTCTTGATCTAAATCAGAAGCCTTGATTAAGCATAAAAAAATTCTCTATTTCAATGCCACAGACTCAAACTAAAGTAGTAAACTGAAACTGTTCGACAAGTTCAGAATTATGGTCAACCGGTTCAAACTTGAAGAATATTTTCAAAAGGAGCAAGTCATGAATTTACAATTAACTGGTCATCATTTAGAAATAACCCCAGCTTTGCGCGATTACATCACAAGCAAACTGGCTAGAATTAGTAATCACTTTGACCATGTGATCGATGTCAAAGTGACCATGAGTGTTGAAAAGCTCGCTCAAAAGGTAGAAGCTACACTGCATGTTCCTGGTAATGATTTACACGCAGAATGTCAGGATGAGAATATGTACAGCGCGATTGATATGCTGACTGACAAACTTGACCGTCAAGTGGTGAAACACAAGGAAAGAAACGCAGATCACCATAAAGCGAATGGGGCAGTTAAGCACCAGAACGCTGAATAAAACGCATTTTAAATAATATTTTTCATTATCATTTATGGCTCAAATAAACGTCGCTGAGCTATTCAAACAAACCCGCCGTAAGCTCAAACTGAATTGGATTGCCGGGCTTGCCGGCGGGTCAAATACCCTCACTAGCGAAACCGTTACAAAACCTTCCTTGGCACTTATTGGCCATCTTAATTTCGTGCATCCGAATCGCGTGCAAGTTTTGGGTTGTGCTGAAATGGATTATTTGCGCAGCCTGCAATCCGTTGATGCCGTGCGTGCGATTGAAAATTTATATTCAACGGACTTGGCCGCCGTGATTGTAGCCAACGGTGAAAAAGCCCCTGACTCGCTGATTGCTGCTGCCGATGCCCATGCCGCACCGTTGTTTACTTCTCCGTTGCGTAGCCCTGAACTGATGGATATCCTGAGTCATTTTTTGGCGCAAGCCGTTGCGGAATCCGTGAGTTTGCATGGTGTTTTCATGGAAGTTCAGGGTTTTGGCGCATTAATTAAAGGTGAGGCTGCCATTGGTAAAAGTGAGCTGGCATTAGAGCTTATTTCACGTGGGCACCGACTGGTTGCCGATGATATAGTAGATTTTTTCCGTATTTCGCCAGAACGTGTTGAAGGTCGCTGCCCTGCATTATTGCAGGATTTTTTAGAAGTGCGTGGTTTAGGAATTTTAAATATTCGTGCGCTGTTCGGGGATAACTCGGTCAAACCGACCAAGCCGCTTGACTTGATTATCCAGCTGGAGATGGCGGATAAGCAGGCGCCGCAACTATTGGATAGGCTGAATATCAAAACGCAGCATGAGGAAGTACTGGGCGTGAAAGTGCCCAAGGTGCGAATCCCGATTGCGGCTGGCCGCAATATTGCCGTATTGGTGGAAGTTGCTATTCGCAACCACATGTTATTATTGCGTGGTATCAATGCAACCAGGCAATTCACGCAGCGGCAGCAGCGTGAGATGAAAAAACACAAATAGCTCTGAACTTATCAAAATGAAGCAATTGATTATTGTTACGGGTCTTTCAGGCTCAGGAAAAAGTATTGCATTACGGGCGCTTGAAGATAGCGGCTATTATTGCGTCGACAATTTACCTGCTACGATGTTGCCAAACATATCGGAGCACCTGAATACTGCAAATCATGATCGTGTGGCGATCAGTATCGATAGCCGCAGCGCTGCAATCGAGACTCTGCCTGCACATATTGAGCAGCTTAAATCGCAGAATGTTGATACACGCGTGTTGTTTTTGGAGTCAAATGTTGAAACTCTGGTGAAGAGGTTCAGTGAAACAAGGCGTAAACATCCGCTGAGCAAGGATACAACGACGCTTGCCGAAAGTATTGCCTTTGAACGGGATTTGTTAGGTAATCTTGGCAGTTTGGGGCACGTTATTGATACTAGCCACCTTAGCGCTAATACTTTGCGCGGCTGGGTAAAAGAAGTGGTTTCAAGTGAGCATGCCGGGCTCACGTTACTGTTTACATCATTTGGATTCAAGCACGGCATACCGCTAGACGCGGATTTCGTGTTTGATGTGCGTTGCCTGCCTAATCCGCATTACGATCCGCTTTTGCGTGATCTTACAGGCCAGGATGAAAAAGTCAGGGCGTTTTTGGAAGACCATGCCACAGTGCATGACATGCTGAATGACATTCGAATTTATGTGGAAAAATGGTTGCCTTGTTTTGTGATGGATAACCGTGGCTACTTGACGGTTGCTATCGGCTGCACTGGCGGCCAGCATCGCTCGGTGTATTTTGTTGAGCAGTTAAGCCAGTATTTTAAATCGCAGCAAAAAGTACTGACACGGCACAGAGAGCTTAAATAATTTAAAGTAATCAGATTGGGTGTTTTAAAGAATGATTGGCATTTTAATTATCACGCATGGTGCGCTAGGCGAAAGCCTGGTGGAGTGTGCAACCCATGTGTTAGGGAAAGTACCAGGGCAATTGGCATCATTGGCGGTGAATAGTCAGGATGACCCTAACAGCCTAATACCCAAGGCGATGGATTTGGTTGCCCAGGTTAACAGTGGTGAAGGTGTATTGGTGCTGTCAGATATGTATGGCGCTACGCCATGCAATATCGTTGCTAAAATATTGCAGCCGGGGCTGGTCGAAGGTGTAGCCGGTGTGAACCTGCCGATGTTAGTCCGTGCCATGACTTATCGTCATGAGTCACTGTTGACGTTGGTTGAAAAAGCTGTAAGCGGTGGTCGCGAAGGGGTGGTGGCTTTTAATCGCGAAAACTGTGAACGATATGAGCAAGCTCCATTAAATGACAGGTTTTAGATCCTATGATTAGCAAACAATTAGAAATCATCAATAAATTAGGCTTGCATGCCCGCGCTTCAACCAAACTTACGCAAACTGCCAGTAAGTTCGCCAGTGAGATATGGATTGAACGTAATGGTCGCCGCGTGAATGCCAAAAGTATCATGGGTGTGATGATGCTGGCGGCTGCAAAAGGCGCGATTGTTACCCTGGAGGCAAATGGAGTCGATGAAGTTGCGGCAATTGATGCATTAACAGCACTGATTGAAGATTACTTTGGCGAGGGCGAATGACCAGCTTTAGTATTCATGGCGTAGGGGTTTCCAGTGGCATTGCCATCGGACAAGCGCATCTTGTTTCCAATGCATTACTGGAAGTGGTGCATTACCAGCTGCCTAAGCATTTAATTGATGATGAAATAAGACGTTTTAGTAACGCAATCTCAACAGTAAGGCATGATTTATTGCAAATTAAAGGAAGTTTGCGTAAAAATGCACCGGCAGAATTAACAGCATTTATCACAACACATTTGATGATGTTGGATGATAAGTCTTTATCTGAAATTCCCAAAGATGTCATAAGAAATGAACAATGCAATGCCGAATGGGCGATTAAGCTGCAAATGGATGACATTGTTGATCAATTTGAGCAGATTGAAGATGAGTACCTGCGTGAACGCAAGCAGGATGTAATTCAAGTCGTTGAACGTATTATTAAAGTGCTGCTTGGCCACCAGACTACCGAGCAGCAAGCCAGTGTACTGCATCAGGAACGCAAACTTATTCTGGTGGCGCATGATGTTTCACCGGCGGACGCGATTCAATTCAAGCAGCATCAGTTTGCAGCCTTTATTACAGATGTAGGCGGTGCAACTTCGCATACCGCAATTCTGGCGCGAAGCCTTAACATTCCATCCATTGTCGCCTTGCAGCATGCGCGAGATTTAATCAATGATGGCGAGCTCATCATTGTTGATGGTGATTTGGGTGTTGTCATTGTTAATCCGTCCAAAGAAATCTTGGCGGAATACAGGCTGCGTCAAGAGCAATGGGAGTTGGAACAACAAAAGCTTCAGCGCATTAAAACTACCAAAGCAGTGACGATAGACGGGACAGCGATAGAACTGCAAGCCAATATTGAAGTCCCCGAAGACGTGGCGGCAGTCAAGGCGTCTGGTGCCAGCGGCATTGGCTTGTATAGAACAGAATTCCTGTTCATGAATCGACGCGATATGCCAGATGAAGAGGAACAGTTTATAGCTTATAAGGCAGTGGCAAAAGCCATGAAAGGCGCACCTGTTACTATCCGTACGCTAGATTTGGGTGCTGATAAGCAAATGAACCCTGAAACCGTGGTGAATTGTGCTAATCCGGCTCTGGGTCTACGTGCAATTCGTTTATGTTTATCCGAGCCGCAGATTTTTCATACGCAGTTGCGTGCTTTGTTACGGGCATCGCATTATGGCAAGATTAAAATTTTGATTCCAATGCTTTGCACACTGGCTGAGCTGCGACAAACTAAATTATTGCTTGAGCGGGCTAAATCGAGTTTGCGTAAAGAGCACATTCCATTTGATGAAAATATCGAGCTGGGCGGCATGATAGAAATTCCCGCAGCAGCTATTAATGCAGAAGCTTTTGCCGACGAATTGGATTTTTTATCTATTGGTACCAACGATTTAATCCAATATACCCTGGCGATAGACCGTACTGATGACGCAGTGGCACATTTGTATAACCCATTACATCCGTCAGTATTAAAATTGATTTCCATGACGATTAAAGCGGGCGCCAAATTAGGCAAGTCGGTTTCGGTATGCGGCGAAATGGCTGGTGATGTAAAACTTACCAAGCTCCTGATTGGCATGGGACTGCGCCAGTTTTCCATGCATCCTTCGCATATATTGAGTATCAAGCAGCAAGTTTTACATAGCCAGCTGAGTGAGTTGAATACTCAGGCACGTAAGGTATTGGGTTTAACCGATATTGAGAAAATTGAACTCGTAGTCAGTAAATTTAATCTCAATTAAGCAGGTGGTATGTCAGGAATTTCCGGTTTTCGAAGTAACCAATTATTAAACTAATCAACAATCAAAACAACCTAAAGGTGCCACTATGACTGCCGATGTAACTGTGCCTAACAACGATGATAAAAATATTGCCACTATCACGCATTTGGGTGGCATATTATTTTCATTTGTTCCTGCGTTAATCGTGTGGCTGTTAAAAAAAGATGATAATGAATATATTGCAGCGCAGGCAAAAGAAGCCTTGAATTTTCAAATCACCGTGCTGTTGGCACAATTTGTTGCAGGTGTTTTGATTTTTATTCTGGTTGGTTTTTTACTTTTGGCAATTATTTGGGTCATTAATATTGTTTTATGCATTATCGCCGCCATCTCTACCAGCAAAGGTGAAAATTATCGTTATCCGTTCACCTTACGTCTGATTAATTAGTATCTATTTTAAAAAGAAAGATTTGCCGCAGTGACTATTTCACAATTAGAAAAAAATCCGCTTTTACATTTTTCGGGCTTGCCCAAATTCAATGAAGTAAAAGCAGGGCATGTTTCGCCAGCCGTTGATTACTTATTAGCTGAGGCAAGGAAAACGATAGAGGCACTTGCTACAAGTGAAGGTGTCGTGACATGGGATAATTTTGCGGCCAAGTTGGAAGATATGGAAGAGCGCTTATCACGGGCATGGTCACAAGTAGGTCATATCAACGCAGTGGTCAACAGCCCTGAGTTACGTGAAGCCTATAACGAAAATTTATCGAAACTCACGGATTTTTATGCTGATTTGGGTCAGGATGAGCGCCTTTATGCCAAATTTCGTGCTTTACGCGGCGGCGAGCAGTTTGAACGTCTCTCTCCGGCCCAGAAGAAAATTGTAGAAAACGAGTTACGTGATTTTCGTCTGGGTGGTGCCGAACTACCTGCCGAACAAAAAGCACGCTTTAAGGAAATTCAAGAAGAATTATCAAAACTTTCTTCCAGGTTTGAAGAAAACGTATTAGATGCCACCAATGATTATGCACTGTATGTGCATGATGCCGGCACGCTCAAGGGAATACCGGATGACGTGCTGCAAGCTGCCGCAGACGCAGCGAAAGCAGACGATAAAGCAGGTTGGAAATTCACATTACATTTTCCGTCCTACCTGCCGGTACTGCAATATGCCGATGATCGCCAGCTGCGTGAAACGCTATACCGCGCTTATGCGACGCGTGCATCTGAATTTGGAAACCCCGATGACTCTGGTAAACCAAAGTGGGATAACACCCCCGTCATTGCACAAATCCTGAAATTGCGCCTTGAAGCTGCGCAATTGCTGGGTTTTGAGAATTATGCAGAACTTTCAATTGCTACCAAAATGGCGGATTCTGCGCAACATGTAAAAGATTTTCTGGAAGACTTGGCAGCAAGAGCGAAACCTTTTGCCTTGAGAGACAAGATTGAGCTTGAAGAATACGCCGCCAAGCTTGGCATCACGGATATGCAGGCGTGGGACGTTTCCTATGTTTCTGAAAAATTGCGTGAAGATAAATATGCGTTCTCTGATCTGGAAGTAAAACAGTACTTCCCGGAACACAAGGTGCTGGAAGGATTGTTTAAAGTCGTGGAAACGATTTTTGGCATCCATGTAAGCAGATCTGAAGCGCCTGTGTGGCATGAAACGGCAAGTTTTTATGACATTAAAGACCATGCAGGCGAGTTAATCGGTCAATTTTATTTGGATTTATACGCACGTAATAACAAACGCGGCGGCGCGTGGATGGATGAGGCGATTACACGCCGCAAATCAGCGGGCGGACTTACCAAGCCGGTAGCTTATTTGACCTGCAACTTTTCTGCGCCAGTCGGTGATAAGCCCGCTCTGTTTACGCATGATGAAGTGCTGACAATGTTTCACGAGTTTGGCCATGGCTTGCACCACATGCTTACCCAGGTAGATGATTATGGCGTGTCTGGCATCAAGGGTGTGGAATGGGATGCGGTGGAGTTGCCAAGCCAGCTCATGGAAAATTTCTGCTGGGAATGGGAAGTGCTGCGTAATATGACCGCCCATGTGGATACTGGTGAACAATTGCCGCGCGCACTTTTCGATAAGATGGTTGCTGCCAAGAATTTCCAGGCGGGTATGCAAACGGTGCGTCAAATTGAATTTTCATTATTCGATATCCGCCTGCATAGTGAATTCGACCCACATGGCACTGCAACAGCACTAGACCTGATTGAAAAAGTGCGTGATGAGGTGGCCGTAGTGCGTCCGCCTAAGTGGAATCGCTTTCCGCACAATTTTACCCATGTGTTTTCTGGTGGCTATGCGGCTGGGTATTACAGCTATAAATGGGCAGAGGTATTGTCAGCAGATGCTTACAGCATGTTTGAAGAAGATGGCGTATTATCGAGAGAAACCGGACAGCGTTATTGGCAGGAGATTTTGGCGCAAGGCGGTTCACGTTCTGCAATGGAGTCATTTGCTGCTTTCCGTGGGCGTGCGCCAAGTATCGATGCATTGTTGCGTCATAGCGGAATGACCGTTTAAAACAACAGGGTTTTTTGTAAATAACGTATTTATAAAAACCTTTCCTGTACTTTGAATTGCTGGAGACTCAAGGATGCACCATTGAAAGTCGCTACTTGGAACGTAAACTCTTTAAACGTCAGGCTGCCACACGTTCTGGATTGGCTCAGAGACACCCAGCCTGATGTACTATGCCTGCAGGAAACAAAGCAGGAGGACGGAAAATTTCCATACGATGCCCTTAAGCAGGCGGGCTATGATGCTGTGCATATTGGGCAAAAAACCTATAATGGCGTGGCAATTCTTAGTCGTCATCCTTTAACGAATATCCAATGTAATATTCCTGATTTTGACGACGATCAACAGCGCATTATTGCGGCTGACATTAATGACGTCCGTGTTGTCTGTGCCTATATTCCAAACGGCCAAGCGCTGGATTCAGATAAATATCAATATAAAATGCGCTGGCTAAATGCATTGAACCAATGGCTTAAAACAGAGCTGGCCTCACATCCAAAATTACTGCTGCTGGGTGATTACAATATTGCTCCGGAAGACCGTGATTGTCATGATCCGGCGGTCTGGGTGGGGCATGTCCTTGTTTCCCCGCCTGAACGCGAGGCATTTCAGCAACTTATCAATTTGGGTTTGCATGACAGTTTCAGGTTGTTTGAGCAGCCGGAAAAAAGTTTCAGCTGGTGGGATTATCGCATGGCAGGGTTCAGGCGTAATCTGGGCTTGCGAATTGACCATATCCTAGTGAGTGATGCACTCAAGCCCTTCTGCACAGCAGCTTATATAGATAAGGCGCCCCGTAAACTGGAGCGCCCATCTGACCATACGCCTGTGGTGCTGCAACTAACCTGTTAATGCACGTTAAATAATTTCTCGGCAGGATTTTTGGCTGTATTCTCCGTATTTTTTGACGGTGGTTCAGGTGTTTTTGTATTAGAAGTTTTGGGAGTCAACACAATTTCTGGATGAAATAGATTTTGTGGTTGATTCGCAAGCAAATCATCTTCTAACATTGATGGCAGTGAGGCTTCTATTTCCGGAGGTGGATTTTCGTGATAGAAGTATTCATAAATTCCATTTTCATCGTTGTCTGCACGGACACCTGTAGTTGGATCGATTCTGAGTGCCAGTATGCCATCCGGGATAGCGGGTTCTACCTCAGGCAAACCTTTTAAAGCCGTTGCCATGTACTTGATCCAAATAGGAAGCGCAGCCGCGCCACCGGTTTCACTGCCGCCAAGAGGACGCGGTTTATCATAACCTATCCAGGCCACAGCAACTTGTTTGGGGTTATATCCTGCAAACCAGGCGTCAAAATGATCATTGGTCGTGCCGGTTTTGCCAGCGATGTCGCCGCGACCTAATTGCAGTGCTCTAGTCGCAGTACCGTGTCTAACCACGTCTTGCATCATCGAATTCATAATAAAAGCATTGCGAGCGTCAATCACGCGTGGCGCATCCTGACCTGCCCGAACAAACTTGGTTTCCGCAATCACTTTGCCATGCTGGTCTACAATTTTGGTAATTAAATTTGGCTTGACACGATAACCGCCATTGGCAAAAACAGCATATGCAGTTGCCATTTGCCATGGGGTGACAGAGCCAGCGCCAAGCGCCATGGTTAGGTAGGCCGGATGGTCTTTGGCTAAAAATCCAAAGCGGGTAATGTAATCCTGGGCGTAGCTGGGCCCTATTGATTGTAAGACGCGGATGGAAACCATATTTTTAGATTTAACCAGTGCTTGCCTTAGGCGTATAGGGCCTTCAAAAGTATTGTCAAAGTTATGTGGTGTCCAGGCTTTATTTCCTGTTTCCTCGGCAGAAAAGCTCAACGGGTCGTCTTCCACAATAGTTGCCGGTGTGAAGCCTTTTTCTAAGGCTGCGGAGTAAATAAATGGTTTGAAACTCGAGCCCGGTTGGCGCCATGCTTGTGTTGCATGATTGAATTTATTGCGATTAAAATCAAAGCCGCCTACCAAAGCCCGGACTGCACCGGTTTCAGGGTCAAGTGCAATTAATGCAGATTCTACTTCCGGCAATTGCACAACTCGCCATCCATTGCTTTCTTTCAACCCCGGGGTTTTTGCTAATCTAATTACCGCGCCAGGCCTTAATAATCGTTTTGTTGGATCTTTTTCACTTAGCGTCCTTGTTACCAATGCTAAACCTTTGCCGGTAATTTCTATATCTTCCCCATTTTTTGTATGGGCATGAATAGATTTTTGTGACAGGCCAGTAACAATTGCCGGTATAAAACCATTGTACTCATCAAAGTCATCCAGCGCTTCATCCAAGCCAATGGATTGGTTATCGGATAAAAGTTTATTTAAGTCTAATACTTTTTCTGGTCCACGGTAACCGTGGCGTGAGTCGTAGTCCAGAACACCTTCCCTGATGGCTGCGTTTGCAGCCTCCTGGTTCGCTTTGCGTATGGTGGTGTAGACATTTAAGCCGCTACTGTAAATATCTTCCTGATACTTTGCATATAAGCTTTCGCGCACAATTTCCGCGACGTAATCTGCCGCTAAATCCCGGGATTGTTTTGACGCTTTAAAGCGCAGTGGCTGCTTTAATGCATTTTGATAGACAGGTTCTTTAATAAAACCAAAGCGGTACATATCATGTAATACCTCATGCTGGCGAACAATTGCGCGTTTAGGATTAACAAAAGGATTGTATCCGGAGGGCGCTTTGGGTAGGCCGGCAAGCAGTGCGGTTTCAGCTAAATTAAGTTTTTCCAATGGTTTGCCATAATAGACTTGAGAAGCAGCAGCAAAGCCATAAGCACGCTGCCCTAAATAAATCTGATTAATATAGAGTTCGAGTATCTTGTCTTTGCTTAAAGTATGCTCAATTTTTAAAGCGAGCATGGCTTCATTTATTTTGGTAATGAGAGTACGTTTGCCGTTTGGCGTGGTGAAGAAGTTCTTGGCAACTTGCATGGTAATGGTGCTTGCACCTTCATGACTTCTGCCGGTGATATTGTTTTTAATCGCGCGAAAAATACCTTTAATATCAACACCGCTATGTTGGTAAAAACGCCTATCTTCAATCGCCAGTACCGCATCTTTCATGCTTTGCGGCACTTGTTCAATGCTGATGTAGGCGCGACGCTCCTCGCCAAACTCATCGATTAAGTAGCCATCTTCAGAGTAAACCCTTAAAGGCAGTTTGGGCTGGTAGTCGGTAAGTGCATCCAGTGAAGGTAGGGTCGGATAGATTAGTGCTGCGGCAACGCCAATTAATGCAAGCACTGATAAGCTGCCAATAACCAAAGTCATTAAAAGATATTGCCACCATTTATTGAGCATCATGGATAGATTGTTTTCTTTTTTAAATAAACATATTCAATCATTATAAATTGCTACGACCATCCATGCGAATTAAAGTGAGTGATAAAAGTGTAAATAATGAATAAATAAAAAATTGCTTTACAGGGTTTAAAGTTGTTGCTAGGATTTAATGTAAATTATTAGAAATGTTCGTAACTAACGAAATTAGAAAAGGAATTTCAATTTGAAATTCAGCCTTTTTACAGAATCAACACCTCCTCTTATTGGCATCGATATCAGTTCGACATCAGTAAAGATGGTTGAGCTAGCTAATGATAGCCGTGGCAGTTATAGGCTTGAAGGTTATTCAATATCGCCGCTGGCTAAAGATACGATGACCGATGGTAATGTGGGGGATCTTGAAAAAGTAGCGGATGCAATCAAACTTGCATGGAAGTTACTCGGTTCGCGCGAGAAGCACGCCGCGCTTGCCTTACCATCTTCTTCAGTGATTAGTAAAAAAGTGATTATGGCCGCTGATTTGCGCGAAGAAGACATGGAAGTGCAAGTCGAGGCTGAGGCAAACCAATATATCCCATTCTCATTAGATGAAGTCAATATTGATTTTCAAGTCATTGGGCCTGCTCCCAGTAGCCCCGATGAAGTGGAAGTGCTGATTGTTGCCGCACGTAAGGAAAAAATCGAAGATCGCGTGGCTGCGGCAGAAGGCGCCGGCCTTAAAGTCACGGTTATGGATGTGGAGTCTTACGCAACAGAAGCTGCATATACTTTGGTTGCCGGGCAGCTACCCAATGCCGGCCGTGAACAAACAGTCATGATTGTAGACATTGGCGCAACCATGATGCATATCAATGTATTACATGACAATAAACCGGTATATGCGCGAGAGCAAAATTTTGGCGGCGGTCAACTTACGCAAGAAATTCAGCGCCGTTTTGGCCTGTCAGTTGAAGAAGCTGAAATTGCCAAGCGCAGAGGCGGCTTGCCAGAAAGCTACGAAAATGAAGTTTTACAACCGTTTGTGCAGTTGCTGGCAATGGAAGTGGCCAGGGCACTACAGTTTTTTACCAGCTCAACCCAATATCATCGTGTTGACCACATAGTGTTGGCGGGTGGTTGCGCTTCAATTCCGGAAATTGATGTTGCAGTACAGGATCGTACTCAAGTGAATACCATAATAGCAAATCCGTTTCATAGCATGGGAGTTGGTGACAGAGTCAGGCAGCAGCAAGCGACCATAGATGCACCTGCCTTGCTAATAGCCTGCGGACTTGCAATGCGAGGTTTGACGATATGATACGTGTCAATTTACTTCCACATCGTCAAATCAGGCGAGAAGCAAGGCAGCGTGAATTTGGTTTAATGGCGCTCTTTTCTGCAGTTGCTGCCGGCGCTGTTTTATTTGTAGGCTACACCATCATTAATGCTAAAGTCGCGTCGCAATTGGAACGCAATCAACGTTTAGATGCTGCAATCGTTAAGCTTGATAAAGACCTTGCCGATATTAAAGATTTGAAAGGTCAAATTAGCGCTATGCTGGAGCGTAAGCAAGTGGTTGAGAACTTGCAAACTAACCGTAGTCAATCAGTGGTTGTGTTTGATGAATTGAGTCGCCAGTTGCCAGAAGGAATGTATTTAAAAAGTATCAAGCAAGAAGGGAATGTCATTACACTTGATGGTGTCGCTGATACCAATGCAAGGGTAGCAACGCTGGTACGTAACTTCAATGCTTCCAATTGGATGGAAGCTCCTACCTTGGTTGAAATTAAAGCGGTAACGGCAAACAACCAGAAACAAAATGTATTTGCCTTAAAGGTCAATTTAAAAGCACCTCAGGCGGAAACTGCGGATAACGCATCTAAGGCCAAGTCTAAAAATGAGAGTAAATCATGAAGTTAGATGATTTTAATAATATTGATATCAACAATGCAGGCAATTTGCCAGTTCCAGTCAAAGCGGTATTGTTAGCAGTCATCTTTATAGTGCTCTCGGGATTGGGTTATTACTTTTTATTAAGTCCGGAACTCGAAACGCTGGATACAGAAAAAGCTAAAGAGCAGGAATTAAAAAAAGTGTTCTTTGAGAAAAAGAGTCAAGCAATCAACCTGGAAGCCTATCAAGCACAAATGGTTGAAATCGAGAAAACTTTTGGTGCACTCTTAAGGCAATTGCCGGATAAGTCTCAAATAGATGGGTTGCTTACTGATATCAATCAGGCTGGCCTAAGTAGGGGGTTGGAATTTGAGTTGTTTAAACCAGGGCAAGAAACTCAAGCAGAATTTTATGCAGAGATGCCTATCGCAATTAAGGTTTTAGGCACCTATCATAATCTTGGTGCTTTTGCGACCGACATATCTAAATTATCGCGTATTGTTACGTTAGGTAATGTGTCCGTTCAAAACCAGAATAAAGATGCAAAACCTGCTAACACTGATAGCATATTAGTGATGGAAGCCGTTGCAAAAACCTACCGTTATCTGGATGCAGATGAAATTTCTGCAAAACGAAAAGCCGAAAAAGAAGCTAAAGTAAAATCTGGCGGGAAAGGTTAATCAAGTGAAAGAGTGCCTAAATCTGAACTTAACACGAGAAATTAACTTAAAGTTGTTTTCAATTCTCATGCTAGGTGTTGTTTTGGCTGCTTGCAATGGCGATCAAGGTGATGATCTTGATCAATACATGCGCGATGCGACCAAGGATGTGAAACCAAGGATTAAACCGTTACCCGAGGTAAAGCCCTATCTGGCATTGCAATACAATGCAGATGGCATTTTGACGGACCCATTTCGTGCGCGTAAGGCCGTAAATAAATCAAGTGTATTGCAACCTAATTTGAATAGACCCAAAGAGCCTATGGAGGCCTATCCGCTCGAAAGTCTCAAGTATGTAGGTATGCTCTCAAAAAACAAGTTAACTTATGCATTACTGAAAACGCCAGACAGTGCTGTTCAGCAGGTTAAATTGGGTAATTACGTTGGTCAAAATTATGGCAGGGTGACCAAGATCACAGATGGTGAAGTTGTGCTTAATGAGATAGTACAAGATGATCTCTCAGGCGACTGGGTAGAGCGTGTTTCGAGTTTAACTTTACAGGAATAATTAACCATAATTGGAATGGGATTATTATTTAATTGTTTTGGGTATTCCAGTTGGCTTAACTTAACAAAATTTGAATTACATTAACAAAGTGAAGTTTTAAAAAGTATTAAGAATCCTGTAAATATTTGTAGTCCCAAGGAAAATAGATTTAAGGTGAAATAATGAAAACAAATATGTTGATATTAAAATTTTTGCAAGCAACCATGTTACTTGTTCTAACAATGTTTTCAGGCTCATTACTAGCTGAGGATCAATCGGCTTTAGGAAATAAAATTGAAAGCGTGGATTTCTTTTCATTGCCTGGCGGTAGAGTCAATGTTCGTATCAAAACGACGCAACCATTAGCGAATCCGCCTGCTGGATTTACATTGAACAATCCATCACGCATCGCCCTCGATTTTCCACAAGTTGCAAATGGCTTAGGCAAAAATAACATTCCTGCGGACCAAGGTTCTTTAAAAAGCATTACTCTGGCGCAAGGTAAAGAACGCACTCGTATGGTGTTGAATTTATCGAAAAATGTAGGTTATAACGCTACTGTAAGTGGTAATGAAGTGACTATTATGCTTCAGGCCAACGAGATATCAGCGAGTACATCCGTCGAAACTAAATTCTCTGAACCAAAACTGGGTAGTCAACCAATAGCCATTAAGAATGTGGATTTTGCACGAGGAAAAAATGGTGAAGGTCGAATCATTGTCGATTTGTCAGATCCATCAGTTGGCATTAATATCAAACAAAAAGGTAAAACAATCGTAGTAGACTTTATCAATACCGATGTCCCAGCGAACTTACAACGTCGTCTCAATGTCACCAATTTTAATACGCCTGTGATATACGTTGATACGATGAAGCAAGGGAAAAATGGGCGCATGGTGATTGAGCCCAAAGGGAATTGGGAGCAATCAGCGTATCAGGCTGACAAAAAATTTATTATTGATGTGCGCCAGATTGTCGAAGACCCCAACAAGCTGGTCCGTGGTTCTAAGCCAGGGTATGCGGGTGAGAAACTGTCGCTAAATTTCCAAAACATTGAAGTGCGTGCAGTATTGCAGGTGATTGCTGACTTTACCGGGCTCAATATTATTACCAGTGATACCGTGACAGGCAATTTAACTCTGCGTTTAAAAGATGTGCCATGGGATCAGGCACTGGAAATTATTATGCAAAGTAAAGGGCTGGATAAACGCAAAAATGGTAATGTGATTCTAGTGGCACCAGCAGATGAGTTGGCGGCTAAAGAGAAACAAGCTTTTGAAAGCCAACAGCAAATCGATGATGTGGAACCGTTACGTACAGAAGTCTTCACCTTGAATTATATGAAGGCGGAATCGTTAAAAGAAATATTAAGCGACCCAAAACAAAAAATATTATCAAAACGTGGTAGTGCGGTGTTGGACCCACGTACTAATACGGTGTTTGTTCAAGATATTCCAAAATATCTGGAGCAAGTACAGGCGATTATTAATAAAACTGATATTCCAGTGAAGCAAGTGATGATCGAGTCACGTTTGGTATTAGCCGATGAAAAATTTGGTAAGGAACTGGGTGCGCGTTTTGGTGTGACGCAAACGGGTAGTCCAGGTGGTAGTCTTGCAACTATAGGTGGCACGATAGGCAACAGGCCAACTGCCGTGTCTACTACAGGTACAATTACACAGGGTACGCATAACGGTACGGTACAGACAGCACTAACCGATACTGTATTTAAAAACCCAGTTAGTAATACCAATAGCACACTAACCAGTAGTGACGGTTTGCCTGACTTGATGTCTAATCTGCCGGTAGCGAATGCAGCAGGTAGTTTTGCTTTCACATTATTTAGATTATCTGCAGGACTGTTGCTAAATTTAGAATTGTCAGCCCTTGAAAGTGACAAGAGAGGTAAGGTAGTGTCAAGTCCGAGGGTGACTACAGCAAATCAACACAAAGCTAAAATTTCTGCGGGTACGGAGATTCCTTATTTACAAGCATCAAGTAGTGGTGCAGCAAACATCGCATTTAAAGAGGCAGTGTTAAGCTTGGAAGTAACGCCACAAATTACGCCGGATGAAAAAATCATTATGGAGCTTGAAGTTAAAAAAGACCGAGTGGGACAGACTGTGCGTACAGGTTTAGGGGAAGCAGTAGCGATTGATACACAAAAAATCAATACGCAAATTCTTGTAGGTAACGGAGAGACAGCAGTGCTTGGTGGCATTTATGAGCAAACGGACCGTAATGAAATCGATAAAGTGCCTTTCTTTGGCGACTTGCCTGTGATGGGTAATCTGTTTAAACGTAAAGTATTGAAATCAGATAAAACTGAACTGTTAATTTTTATTACGCCTAAAATCATGAATGAAAGTTTAAATTTACAGTAAATATAAATAGCAAAATCTGACAGAAATATCAGATTGTCATAAAATGCCCACCATCATGATGGGCATTTTGTTTTATACGGTACTATGTAAGAAATAGTACCGTATAAAAGATTAGGGGTAATTTTCAATTGAATAATATCTATTTTATCGGCCTGATGGGCGCGGGAAAAACGACTATTGGTCGCTTACTGGCCAAGCAAATGGGTAGGGAGTTTTACGATTCAGATGTTGAAATTGAACGTAAAACCGGGGTCAAAATCCCGCTTATTTTTGAATTAGAGGGTGAAGAGGGTTTTCGTAAACGCGAAACCTCTGTGATTGAGGAATTAAGCCAATTAAGCAACGTTGTGGTGGCTACAGGTGGCGGTGCGGTTTTGCAGCCAGAAAATCGTGCGTTTTTAAAAAATAACGGCAAAATCATTTATTTACGTGCAAAGGTTAATGATTTATACCAACGCACGCGTAATGACAAAAGCCGTCCTTTGTTACAGGGCGGTAATATCAAGCAAAAGCTTGAGCGTTTATATGTTGCTCGCGACCCAATTTATACCGATTTGGCAGATTATATTGTTGATACGGGAGCACAGTCAGCTTCAGATATCACCAATCACATAGAGCAATTATTAATGCGGCAGGATAAGCCTAACAAAACAAACTAAACCAAGATCGTTAGTAAACCAGGGCTGGTATTAAACTAAGGCTGGCAATACACCAGGATAGACAATATAACTGAATATTTGACATGCAAACACTTAAAGTAGAATTAGCGAATAGAAGTTACCCAATCCACATTGGCCGAAATTTAATTTCAGATGCCAGTTTAATATTGCCGCATTTAAAACGTAAGCACGTGGCAATTGTGACTAATACAACTGTCGCGCCGCTATATTTGGATCGATTGCGTCAAACGCTACAAGCGGCGGGTGTGACGGTCATTCCAATCGTGCTGCCAGATGGTGAAGCCTATAAAAATTCAGAAACGCTCAATACCATTTATGATGTGTTGTTGCAGAATCGCTGTGAGCGTAGCACAACGCTCATTGCATTGGGTGGCGGTGTCATTGGTGATTTAACAGGCTATGCAGCGGCGACTTATTTACGCGGTGTACCCTTTATTCAAATTCCAACGACGCTGCTATCTCAGGTTGATTCATCTGTCGGCGGTAAGACTGGCATCAATCATCCACTAGGTAAAAATATGATTGGCGCTTTTTACCAACCCCAGGTGGTGCTGGCAGACATTGATACATTAAAAACACTGCCGGCACGTGAATTCTCTGCCGGTATGGCAGAAGTTATTAAATACGGTTTAATCCGTGATATTGATTTCTTTAACTGGCTGGAAACACATATTGACCAACTAATGGCGCTGGAAGAAAGCGCAGTCAGCGAGGCGATTTATCGTTCATGCCAAAATAAGGCCGAAGTCGTGGCGCGTGATGAGCATGAAACCGGGGAGCGCGCTTTGTTAAATCTTGGTCATACTTTTGGACATGCCATTGAAAATGCAATGGGTTATGGTGTCTGGCTGCACGGTGAGGCTGTCGCTGCAGGTACCATGTTAGCGGCAGATCTGTCGCGACGTATGGGGTGGTTGAGCAGCACAGAAGTGACCCGTATTCATGCGCTGTTGAGCAAGGCGAATTTGCCTTTAGAAGCGCCAAAGCTTGGGTTGGAAAAATACCTCGATTTAATGCAAATGGATAAGAAAGTGGCCGATGGCAAAATAAGGCTGGTGCTGCAACAGGGCATAGGTAAATCCGTGATTACCAGTGAATATGATGTTGAAAAGTTAAAAGAAACACTATCTTTATGATGAATCTAAAAACTTTCGCGGTCTGTGACTGCGAACAATACAGACCGATTATCTGAACTTATGAACAATCTCGCCCCTTATGCAGCAGATCCTACTCAAAGCATCGGTCGAGCTTATGATGAACCACCTTCGTCCACGCGCAATGCATTCCAGCGCGACCGCGACCGCATCATTCACTCGACAGCATTTCGCCGTTTAGAATATAAAACCCAGGTTTTTGTAAACCATGAGGGTGATTTGTTCCGCACCCGTTTAACGCACAGTTTGGAAGTTGCCCAATTAGCGCGAGGTATTGCGCGCACACTTAATTTGCATGAAGACCTCACGGAGGCGATTGCCTTGGCGCACGATTTGGGGCACACGCCGTTTGGCCATGCCGGGCAAGATGCGCTCAATGAATGCATGCGTGATTACGGCGGTTTTGAACATAATCTGCAATCATTGCGCGTAGTAGAACAACTGGAGCTACGTTACGCAGACTTTGATGGACTCAATCTCACGTTTGAAGTACGTGAAGGCATTCTTAAGCATTGCTCAATTAAAAACGCAAAACAGCTGGGTGATGTCGGTCAACGTTTTTTGGATAAAACCAGCCCGAGTTTAGAAGCGCAACTGACTAACTATGCAGATGAAATCGCATATAATAATCACGACATTGACGATGGCTTGCGCTCAGGATTGATAACGATCGATCAACTATCAAAAGTAGAACTGTTTGCACAAAATTTAAGTTTGGTTAAGGCGTTATACCCGAAGCTGGAGCAAAAAAGACTGATTCATGAAACGGTACGCCGCATGATTAACACCTTGGTTGTGGATCTATGCACGCAAAGTGCGCAAAACATAGCCCGGCATCAACCTAAAAGCATTGCAGATATACGTCAATTGCCACAGCTCATCAATTTTAGCAGCGATATTGCGGCGCAAAACTTAAAACTTAAGCAATTTTTGCGCAAAAATTTATACCAGCATTACAAGGTAAACCGCATGAGCGCAAAAGCAACGCGCATCGTACGTGAATTGTTTGCGGCCTTTTTTGAGAATGCAGGTTTATTACCTAATGAATTTCAAGTCTATGCAGAGACTGACAAAGCGCGTGCGGTGGCAGATTATATTGCGGGCATGACGGACCGCTTTGCAATACGTGAACACCGCAAGTTATTTACGGTGGAAGAGTATTTGTAGGGGGGGGTGCAGGAGGGGTTCCGCCTAGAAAGTATTATTCGCGGTCACAGACCGCTCCTACCAAAAATGCCTCCTTATGTAGGAGCGGTCTGTGACCGCGAGAAGTGGTTAGAAACCAAAGATAATAAAACATGCAAACCAAACACCAAAAAGATTTGCGTAAAGGTCGTTACTCGTTAGCGAATCAAATTTATCACATCACAACTGCTACCAAAAATAGAGCGCAAATTTTTAGTAAATTTGTTAACGCTAGATTGCTCATAAATACTATGCAGCAAGCTGACGCGTTAAACTATACAAAAACACTGGCATTTGTAGTCATGCCTGACCATGTGCACTGGCTTTTGCAACTTACAGAAGGTGTGACATTATCCAATGTAATTAAAAGTATGAAATCAGAAAGCGCCAAAGCGATAGGGCAGCCAATCTGGCAATCGGGCTACTACGACCATGCGCTACGTAAAGATGAAGATATACAAACTATCGCGAGATATATAGTGGCTAATCCAATACGAGCAGGCTTGGTAAGCAAGGTAGGAGATTACTCTCACTGGGATGCAATTTGGTTATAAGGATTTTGCATCACCGGCACTTCGATTTGTTAATGGTAAAGCCAGTATTTGGCTTTACCGTAGAATATACCAACTAAAGTTGGCTATTCATACGTGAAAGCCACTGCAAAGCCGCATGTAGGAGCGGTCTGTGACCGCGAATGACGACTTTCGCGGTCACAGACCGCTCTACATGTTGCCTCTACAAACCCAGTCTGTTGCAAAATTACAACAAATGTAAAGAATTGTGACAAAAATGCAAATTTTAAGTTGTACGCGCTAAAACGATTGTGCATACTATCGCTAACCTTCTTGGTGAAAGTTAATAAAAATTCATCGAGAAAGTTTACAAACTTTCTCATTTGGTTGGCTGCTAGCAATAGCAAAAAGCTGGTGAGGTAACGAAGTAATAAAAAAGCAATAAACTTTTAGGAGATTTATATGAATAACACAATTAAATTAGCAGTTGCTTCAGCTTTATTAGCTGCAGCTTCAAGCGCTAATGCTGGTATCGTAATCCCAGCTGGCGATTGGACATTGGACATCAGCGGTAACGTTAATGCTTACTACAGTTACAACAGCTTGGAAAATTCAAACAGTGTTAATGCATCATCAGCAGGTGGTGCTTTAGCTGCTGGCCAAAACGCAGCTGGTGAAGACACACAAACAACAATCACTACAGGTTTGTTGCCATCTTTCTTAAGTGTTTCTGGTAAAACACGCCAAAACGACTTGGACGTTGGTTTCACAATCAGCATTCAACCAGGTATCGCAACATCTAACTCATTGAGTGCAGGCAACCAAGAAAACCGTCAGTCATTCTTGACATTCGGTGACAAATCTTGGGGTACTATCAAAGCTGGTCGTGACTTGGGTATTTTCGCTTCTACAGCGATCTTGTCAGACATGACATTGTTAGGCGTTGGTGGTGGTAGTACTAATGTTTCAGGTACAACTACTTTAGGTGGTATCGGATCAGGTTACATCTACGCTGACTGGAAAGCACAAGTTTCTTACGCTTCACCAAACTGGAACGGCTTCAGCTTTGCTGCTGGTGTAATGCAACCTTGGAATACAACGACTGCTGGTTCTACTGTTGCACAAGCTGCACTTGGTCAAATTGCTGGTGCTAACAATCAAAGCACAAGCACACCGGGCTTCGAAGCTCAAGCTACTTACGAGTGGGCTGGCGACGTAGCTGGTAAAGTATGGTTAGGTACTATCTACCAAAAAGTTGAAGACTTGGGTGTAGGTACAGGCGTAACTAACTTCGGTAACGAAACTGCAAATGCATGGGACATTGGTGCTAACGTAAACGTTGCTGGTTTCGGTTTAACTGGTTACTACTATGATGGCCGTGGTGTAGGTACTACAGGTTTCTTAGCTAATGCATTTGACGCACAAGGTAAACGCCGTGATTCAAACGGTGGCTACGTACAAGCTACATACACTATTCCAGGTGTAGGTACTAAACTTGGTTTAGCTTACGGTATCAGCACATTGGATCGTACAAGTCTTGACCGTGCAACTAACAACAACTTAGTTGAAGATAACGAGCGTTGGACAGTTGGTGCTTACCACCCATTGACTAAACACTTGAACTTAGTTGCTGAATACAACCGTATTTCATCATCTTCACACGCAATTGGTGTTAAAGATGCTGACAATGACAACGTGTCATTGGGCGCTATCTTATTCTTCTAAGATTAGGCAGGGTTAACCCTGTTTAAGATTGAAGTTTAAATAAAAACGGCATCTTCGGATGCCGTTTTTTTATTAATTGAAAGAATTGTATGAATAAATTGCTGATTGCTGGTTTTGTGTTATTAACTGCATGTTCCTCACTAACTAATTTTCAAGAACAACCAGTTGTTCAATACCGGGATGCTAAAACCTATAAAACCACTTGCAATGGTATGGCCGAGGACTGGGGCAGTTGCTTCAGAAAGGCAAAGAGAACTTGTGTTAATGGATATGAAATTACAGATAAAATCCAGGATAGCAATGGCGTATTTCGTGAGATTATATTCAACTGCAAATAGCATTTAAAATGCAATTTTGAACCGACGTTGCAATAAATACGAGTTACTCTTCCAGGCCTAGTTCCTGAATTTTACGTGTCAAGGTGTTGCGACCAATGCCAAGCTGTGTGGCGGCTTCAATGCGGCGGCCGTGCGTATGTTCCAGTGCTTTTTCAATTAATATGCGCTCAAAAATATGTGTACGCGATTCTAAAACGTTTAGTTCCCCGCGGTTAAGTGCATCCGTCACTTCGCTGGCAAGTGCTTCTTGCCACGAAAGTGTTGCAGTGGATTTGCTGGTGTCATCTTTAAGTTCTGGCGGCAGATCCGCAATGTCGATGTTCTGACCAGGGGCCATTACTGTGAGCCAGTGGCAGACGTTTTCCAGTTGCCTTACATTGCCGCTCCAATTCACGGCGCTTAGGTATTTGAGTGCTGCCACAGAAGGTTGCTTGGCTTCTACGCCCAGTTCCGCAGCGCTGTGCTGCAGAAAATGTTTAATTAATAACGGAATGTCTTCACGGCGTTCGCGCAGTGGTGGCAAGCGTAATCTAATCACATTCAAGCGGTGGAATAAGTCTTCACGAAATAAACCGTTTTTTACACGTTGTTCTAAATCCTGGTGGGTTGCTGCAATAATGCGTACATTGACTTTAATCGGCTGGTGCCCGCCTACACGGTAAAACTGACCATCACTTAACACACGCAGTAACCGAGTCTGCAGGTCGGCAGGCATGTCGCCAATTTCATCCAGAAACAACGTGCCGGTATCAGCCTGTTCAAACCGCCCGCGGCGTGATGCGGCTGCTCCGGTAAAAGCTCCACGCTCATGGCCAAACAGCTCAGACTCTAATAGGTCTTTGGGAATGGCAGCAGTATTAATGGCAATAAAAGGTTTGTCAGCACGTGGGCTATGGCGATGCAGGGCACGTGCCACCAACTCTTTGCCGCTGCCAGACTCACCATTGATTAGTACAGTGGCATGTGAGCGGCTCAAGCGCCCGATGGCTCTAAATACCTCTTGCATGGACGGTGCCTGCCCTATAATTTCCGGTGTTTCTTCACTGCTGACATTACCTGTACTTTCCGATGCTTGCCTTGTACTTTCTTCTACTGCACGTTTGATAATATCAATCGCCTGATCTACATCAAAAGGTTTGGCAAGATATTCAAATGCGCCGCCTTGAAAAGCGGCTACCGCACTTTCCAGGTCAGAATAAGCGGTCATGATAATCACAGGGATATCAGGATATTTTTGTTTGATTTCACTCAAAAAATCTAATCCAGAACCATTGGGCATGCGAATGTCGCTGACCACCACTTGCGGCTGTTCGCGCTCTAATGCGTTTAGTGCCTCAGCGACGGATGAAAAGGTTTTAAAATCCAAATCGGTGCGTGCAAGTGCTTTTTCAAATACCCAGCGTATAGATTTATCGTCATCAATAATCCAGATTGGTTTCATATCTAAACTCCTAAAGTTTTGTTCGCGGTCACAGACCGCTCTTACAGAAATTGCGGTGTTGTAGGAGCGGTCTGTGACCGCGAATGTAAGTGGTACTTATTGCATCTTTACCGCTGGTTTAACCACGCTTGTTTCGATTGGTAATAAAATCGTAAAGCAGGTATTACCAGGTTCGCTCGTACATTCAATCATGCCATGATGCTGTGTAATAAATGTCTGTGCTAAAGTTAGGCCTAAGCCTGAGCCGCCTTCACTGCCGGAGACTAAGGGGTAAAATATCCGGTCACGGATATCAGCCGGAATCCCAGGTCCGTTATCAATAATTTCAAGCTTAATGGCAACGCGGTAACGTTTTCTTGCCAACGTCACCTGCCGCTCTGCACGCGTTCTAAAAGTGATTTGACTCGCCGGCGTTTTATGCGCCTGCATGGCTTGTACTGCATTGCGCGCAATATTAAGCACAGCTTGTATCAGCTTTTCACGGTCGCCTATTAGCTCAGGCAGGCTTAGGTCGTAATCGCGTTTAATCAGCACAGATTGCGGGGACTCTGCGAGCAGTAAACTCCTTACCCGTTCCAGTACCTCGTGAATATTGGTCGGTTGATACTTAGGCACGCGATGGGGAATGAGCAATCTATCCATCAGTGCTTGCAACCTGTCCGCTTCCTTAATAATCACTTGTGTATATTCACGCAGATTCGGGGAAGGTAGCTCGTGCTCCAGTAGTTGTGCTGCCCCGCGCAGGCCGCCAAGCGGGTTGCGTATTTCGTGTGCCAGGTTGCGCAGCAGTTCTGCATTGGCTTGCTGTTGAATAAGCATGCGTTCTTCGCGCGCAATGCGAAGCTGTGCATCCATAGGCTGAAACTCTAGAATCAAGCTTGCGGCTGGCGACTCTATAGGGGTAACGGTGCAAGTGACAGCGAAAGAATTATGCCGATGCGTACTAATGGTAAATTCATGCTCGCGGAAAGGGCTTTGCTGCTTAATGGCATTGTTAACAGCAAGCATGAGAATATCGCAGTTTGGGAAAACTTCGTTAATGTGCAGCCCCATTATCTGGGTGGCACTGAATGCAAAAATAATCTCGGCGCCCGGATTGACGTAAACAACGCGGCGATTGTCATCGAGCAGGATAATTGCTGTAGCTAAGTGCTCTAAACCGGCAAAGTGGTCTGGCGTTGGTTGAACCATAGTAGTATTAAACCCAAAAGTAATACTGAATTCAAAGTTTCAGTCATATTACTATGAATAAAGCAAAAGACAGGCCAGTTTCACACATGAGCCAGTATTTGGCTTCCCTAATTTACTACCAGTTTTTGGCATCACCACCAATCTAAGTAGCTAAAGCTACAAGATTGGTGCGATAAGCCAGTAAAAACTGGCAGGTATAGTGTGAAATAATCTGCTTTCGCGCACGAATAACCAGCTTTAGCTGGTATATTCTGCGGAGAAGACCCCTGCGGTCTTAGCAGATATATTCTGTGGGGAAGCCCTTTACGGGCTTTGTAGTATATTCTTAGGCAAGTATTGAAAGGTTGTTTCGGTAGGAGCGGTCTTTGACCGCGATAAGTATGGGTGCAGAAGAGTTAGGTTTTTCGCGGTCAAAGACCGCTCCTATATAACTGCTATTTCAGCGAATCAAGCTCTTTTTGCAGCAACTCAATATTCTTTTGATGATTATCTACATTAGCTTTCAGGTTTTTCATTTTCTCTTCAAACTTTGGCACATTGCGGAAAGTTTGGCCAGTGGCAGTTTGATAAACCTCTGGATTGGACTCTCCTTCAGCGTAGGCTTTTTTAGCTTCTTCAAGCGCCGCTTTTTCAGCCTCTAGCTCATTTTGTAAAATGCTTTTGCGCTTACTATCACGCTGATTCTGTGTGTCTTTATCTACGCGGGGGAAACCCTCAGGTGTGGCAGTACGCTTATTTACTGAGCTATTGCCAATAGCTTTAGCACGGTCATTGCTTATTGCATTGGCATCCGGGTCTATTTCCAGGCGTGTAGCACCTTTTGATTTAATATTAGAGTAAGTAACACGACCATCCGGATCCACACGCTTATAAATTTCAGCAAGCGCATGCGTTGAAAAGGTAAGGGCAATTAGCGTTAAAAATAAGTGTTTTTTCATAGGCTTAGTTTATTAGAGTTAAACAAATTAGGCAACACGGTTAGGTGTTGCTTGGCTTGGTAATTCATTGCATGGACACACGGATCAAACGACTAAAAGCTGTATTTAGTTGACGTGGGAATGGTGAACCATTGCCGAAAAATAAAGCCAATAAAAAAGGGCGAGATACTCGCCCTTTTCGTTATTTGCTATTTAACAGTACATTAGCATGAGTAGTACAGACCGAACTCAGCAGGATGTGGTGTAATGCGTACTTTGTTTACTTCTTCCATTTTAAGGTCGATGTAAGCATTGATCCAGTCATCAGTGAATACGCCACCGCGGGTTAAGAACTCGCGATCTTTATCCAAAGCCTCTAATGCTTGTTCTAATGATGAACAAACAGTTGGGATTTGTGCATCTTCTTCTGGTGGCAGATGGTACAAGTCTTTAGTTGCAGCTTCACCTGGGTGAATTTTGTTTTGTACGCCATCTAAACCAGCCATTAGCAATGCAGAGAATGCCAGGTATGGGTTAGCGATTGGATCTGGGAAGCGCGCTTCAACACGGCGACCTTTGTCAGAATGCACGAAAGGAATGCGGATAGAAGCAGAGCGGTTTTTAGCTGAATAAGCTAATTTAACTGGGGCTTCAAAGTGTGGCACCAAGCGTTTGTATGAGTTAGTACCTGGGTTGGTAATTGCATTCAATGCGCGCGCATGTTTGATGATGCCGCCGATGTAGTACAGCGCGAACTCGCTCAAGCCTGCGTAGCCGTTGCCAGCAAACAGGTTTTTGCCATCTTTCCAAACTGATTGGTGAACGTGCATGCCGCTGCCGTTATCGCCAGCAAATGGTTTAGGCATAAATGTGGCAGTTTTGCCGTATGCGTGTGCAGTGTTCAAAATCACGTATTTCTGGATTTGAGTCCAGTCAGCGCGTTGTGTCAAGGTGCTGAATTTAGTACCGATTTCACATTGGCCGGCAGTGGCCACTTCGTGGTGGTGTACTTCAACAGGCACGCCCATTGACTCTAATGTTGTACACATTGCTGAACGGATGTCGTGTAATGAATCGACTGGTGGCACTGGGAAGTAGCCGCCTTTTACACCTGGACGGTGACCCGTGTTGCCGCCTTCAAATTTTTCATTTGATGACCATGCGCCTTCTTCAGAGTTGATGCGAACTGAACTGCCGTTCATTGAAACATCCCATTGGATGCTGTCAAAAATGAAGAACTCTGGTTCTGGGCCGAAGTATGCTGTATCGCCCAAGCCGCTTGATTTTAAGTAAGCTTCAGCACGTTTAGCTAATGAGCGTGGGTCACGTTCGTAACCTTTACCATCTGTAGGGTCAACCACGTCACATGTTAAAATGAGTGTAGGCTCATCCATGAATGGGTCAATGTTTGCTGTTGATGCATCTGGCATCAATTGCATGTCTGAAGCTTGAATGCCTTTCCAGCCAGCGATTGAAGAGCCATCAAATGCGTGACCCTCAGTAAATTTATCTTCATTAAAGTGTGATACAGGCACGGTAACATGCTGCTCTTTGCCGCGTGTATCGGTAAAACGAAAATCAACAAATTTAATGTCGTTTTCTTTTACCATTTTCATTACTTTAGCCACTGACATTTAGAATCTCCTATGATGGTGTGGGTTAGAATTAAACTAAGTAAAAATTAAAATAAAACATATAAAAATTTAACTCAATAGATTAGCAGGAAATGTGCCAATCTGAAAAGCTAAAAACGCTTTTATTTCATAGGGTAATAAAAAATTATTCTGCACTAAAGCACTAATTTGGTGCTTAAGCGTTATTTTTGCACCAATATAGTGCATTTGGTTGCTGTGAATAATTTGCGGCATTTAAGGCTATACTTTTATAAAATCTAAAAAGTGAAATTGTAAATTTTTAAGAGAGATGAAATCATGAGTAATCAGACAGAAATTTTAGTATTGGCACAAAAGCGTGCGAAAGAAAAAGACCTGCCATATGCAGGTGCGTTTACTCCGCAGGAGGCATTTGAGATTTTGCAGAAAAATGCTAAGGCCCTGTTGGTCGATGTACGCACAAAGGCTGAACTGGACTTGGTCGGGCGTATTCCTTCAGCACTAAACGTTGAGTGGGCATTTTATCCAGGCATGGTAGCGAATGAGAATTTTGCCGGGCAATTAACTGCCGAGCTTGAAAAGCGTCATTTCGATAAAAATTCTGTATTAATCTTTTTGTGCCGTACAGGCGGCCGTTCAAATAATGCTGCCACGGTAGCCGCGTCACTTGGTTTTACCCAGGCATACAATATGCTGGAAGGTTTTGAAGGTGAGGCGAATGCTGACAAGCAACGTACGCTGATTAACGGATGGAAACACGCAGGACTGCCTTGGACAAATTAATGATGGCTGATAAGTACGCCGAACCTTTAAATGAGGTAGACCGCTACGCGGTGGTGGGCAATCCTATAGCACACAGTAAATCACCGTTAATCCATATGGAGTTTGCCAGGCAAACACATCAGAACATTAGCTATGAGCGGATATTGGCGCCATTAGATGGGTTTGAAGCGACAGTTCTGGAACTGATCAAACAAGGTTATAAGGGTGTAAATGTAACTGTGCCATTTAAGTTCAAGGCTTATGATTTATGCACCACTCATTCTCCACAAGTTCAGTTGGCAGGGGCTGTAAATACCATGATATTTGCGGACTTTGGCATTGTCGGACATAACACTGACGGCGATGGTTTAATTGAGGACATTACTCAAAATCTTAAAACTCCAATCAGAGACAAGCGTGTTTTATTGTTAGGTGCTGGAGGTGCAGCTGAAGGGGTGTTTCAACCGTTGTTAGTAGAACATCCAAAATTACTTGTGGTAGCAAATCGTACATTGCAAAAAGCAGAGAAAATTGTAAGCAAGTCATCTGATAAAGCATGGCAAGGAAAAGCCAGTACTTTCGAAGATTTAAATAATCAGCAATTTGACATAGTGATTAACGCGACATCAACTGGCCTGAGCGATACCGCTTTGCCTATCCCGGATAGTGTTTTTGCAGAAAACTGTTTGGCCTATGACATGATGTACGGCCGTGAAACGCCTTTTATGCAGCAGGCGCGTGCAAACGGTGCAAGAGTAGCTGATGGGTTAGGCATGTTAGTTGAACAAGCTGCCGAAGCTTTTTATTTGTGGCGCGGTGTACATCCTGAGACGCAGCCCGTAATCGATATGATAAGAGCTTTATAAATGTTCACATGGTTATTGAATCAAAAGCCAAGGGCTAAACCTTTAACTTTGGGTGGCTTTGTTAAACGTGGACTGGTGCTGTTGGGTACATTTATTTTGCTGTATCAAGTCTGGATATTTTTGCATATCTGCTGGTGGATCAAATTTAATCCATCTTCCAGTGCTTTTATGGAAGACCGCCTGGAGATTATTCAGGAAAAACGGCCCGATGCTGAACTTAAACATAAATGGGTCGCTTATGAAAAAATTTCTATCAATCTCAAGCGTGCGGTGATTGCCTCTGAGGATGCAAAGTTTCTTGACCATGAAGGTTTTGACTGGGAAGGTATTCAAAAAGCTTACGAAAAAAACCTGAAAAAAGGCAAGATTGTGGCGGGTGGTTCTACCATTAGCCAGCAGCTCGCAAAGAATCTATTTTTATCTACGAAAAGGACCCCATGGCGAAAGGCGCAGGAAGCCGTGATTACCCTAATGCTGGAAAATATTCTTAGTAAAAGGCGTATTTTAGAAATTTACTTGAACGTGATTGAGTGGGGTAATGGGGTGTTCGGTGCGGAGGCTGCAGCAAGGCATTATTACAAAACCAGTGCGGCAAACCTTAGTGCAGGCCAAGCGGCCAGGCTGGCAGCCATGATACCTAACCCGCGTTTTTATGACGCGCACCAGTATACGCGTTACCTCAACAGGCGCACAGCTACCATACAGGCGAGGATGTATATGGTAGAGGTGCCCTAATTTGGTTTAATAGAACATTTATAATTAATCGTTCGCCCTGAGCTTGTCGAAGGGCGATTAATTGTAACGCGTCAGGTAAAAAGTTCACCCTTCGACAAGCTCAGGGCAAACGGTAAGTATTTTATAACATATGCTTTAAGTATTTTGCCGTATAACTGGTGCCGCTTTGCGCCACCTGTTCGGGTGTGCCTTCTGCAATAATGGTACCGCCGCCATCACCACCTTCCGGCCCCATATCGACAATCCAGTCCGCAGTCTTAATCACATCCAGGTTGTGCTCAATGATGACTATGGTGTTGCCTGCATCGCGTAGGCGGTGAATGACATCAAGCAATAGTTGAATGTCTGCAAAGTGCAAACCGGTGGTTGGCTCGTCCAGAATATACAAAGTGCGGCCGGTATCGCGTTTGCTAAGTTCCAGCGCCAGCTTAACACGCTGCGCTTCGCCACCGGATAATGTGGTGGCGCTTTGGCCTAGCGTGATATAACCCAAGCCTACGTCCAGCAATGTTTGCAGTTTGCGTGCAATCACCGGCTGAGCGCTGAAGAAGGTGTGCGCTTGCTCAACGGTCATGCCTAAAATCTCATGAATATTTTTACCCTTGAATTGAATTTCCAGGGTTTCCCGATTGTAGCGATGCCCTTTACATACGTCACATGGAACATATACATCCGGTAAAAAGTGCATCTCAACGCGAATCACACCATCGCCCTGGCAAGCTTCGCAGCGGCCGCCTTTAACGTTAAACGAGTATCGGCCTGGCCCATAACCCCGCATGCGGCTTTCAGGCACACCGGCAAATAAGTCACGAATCGGCGTGAATAAGCCAGTGTAAGTGGCCGGGTTAGAGCGTGGGGTACGCCCGATCGGGCTTTGGTCAACATCAACTACTTTGTCAAAAAATGCCAAGCCGTCAATTTCGCCGTAAGGTGCAGGCTCGGTGCTGCTGCCGTATAAATGGTGCGCGACAATACGATAAAGCGTATCGTTAATCAGTGTAGATTTACCGCTGCCAGAAACGCCGGTGATGCAGCTGAGTAAGCCGACTGGCAGTTTTAAGGTGACATCTTTCAGATTATTGCCCGTGGCGTTGGTCATTTTGAGCCAGCGTGCCGGATCTGGCGCTGTGCGTTTTTTGTTATAAGTGATTTGGCGCTTGCCGCTCAGGTATTCACCTGTAAGCGAATTTGCGTTTTCCTTGATCTGGATTGGCGTACCTTCTGCCACGATATGTCCGCCATGCTCACCGGCGCCGGGGCCGATATCTATCACATAGTCTGCCGCCATGATGGCATCCTGGTCATGCTCAACCACAATCACGCTGTTGCCAATGTCGCGCAGGCGTTTGAGTGTATCGAGCAAGCGGTCATTATCGCGCTGGTGCAATCCGATTGAAGGTTCATCCAGCACGTACATCACCCCTGTTAGGCCGCTACCGATTTGAGAGGCCAAACGGATTCGCTGCGCTTCGCCGCCTGATAATGTTTCGGCAGAGCGCGAAAGGGATAAATATTCCAAACCGACATTGGTTAGAAATTTTAGGCGGTTACTAATTTCTTTAACAATCTTGTCGGCAATCGCAAGTTTTGCACCTGTTAATTCAATGCTATCAAAGAAAGTGAGTGCTTGCTTTAATGGGACTTCGCAAACTTCATGGATGTTTTTATTGCCGACTTTTACATGGCGCGCTTCTTTGCGTAGACGCGTGCCAGCGCAATCCGGGCAGGTTTGTGAGTTTAGGTATTTTGCCAGCTCTTCACGCACGGTTTGTGAGTCTGTTTCGTGATAACGACGTTGCAGGTTATTTAGAATGCCCTCAAAGGTATGTGTTTTTTGATAAAACGCACCGCGTTCATTGAGGTACTTAAAGGCAATTTCTTCTTTGCCGCTGCCATGCAGCAAAATTTTCTGGATATTTTCCGGCAGTTTTTCAAATGTAGCATCCAGGTCAAAATTGTAATGCGCGGCCAAGCTGGCCAGCATCTGGAAATAAAATTGGTTGCGTCTGTCCCAGCCTTTAATTGCACCAGCTGCTAGTGACAAATGTGGAAAGGCAACGACGCGTTTAGGGTCAAAGAAGTTAATGTTGCCTAAGCCATCACATTTGGGGCATGCGCCCATCGGGTTATTGAAAGAGAATAGGCGCGGCTCTAATTCCGCTAGTGAGTAGTCACATACCGGGCATGAAAACTTGGCGGAAAACATGTGTTCCTTGTCAGTGTCCATCTCTACGGCGATGGCTTTGCCATCGGCTAAACGCAGTGCGGTTTCAAATGACTCTGCAATGCGCTGCTTCATATCCTCTTTGACTTTTAAGCGGTCAACTACGACATCCACATTGTGTTTGGTGGTTTTGGCAAGCTGGGGAAGGGCATCCATTTCATAAATTTTGCCGTCAACGCGCAATCGCACAAAGCCTTGTGCTTTTAGCTCCTCAAACAAATCAACTTGCTCACCTTTGCGGTTAGAAACAACTGGCGCCAGTATCATGAGCTTGGTGTCTTCAGGCAGTGCCAACACGCTATCAACCATTTGGCTGACGGTCTGCGCTTCCAGCTTGATGCCATGCTCCGGGCACTCCGGGTCACCGGCGCGCGCATATAGCAGGCGCAGGTAATCATGAATTTCGGTGACAGTCCCTACGGTAGAACGCGGATTATGTGATGTGGATTTTTGCTCAATGGAAATAGCGGGTGACAGGCCTTCAATTAAATCTACATCGGGTTTATCCATGCGCGCTAGAAATTGGCGTGCATAAGCAGAAAGTGATTCCACATAGCGGCGCTGACCTTCAGCGTAGAGCGTGTCAAAGGCAAGTGAAGACTTGCCGGAGCCGGATAGGCCGGTAATGACAACCAACTGATTGCGTGGAATATCCAGCGATATATTTTTTAAGTTGTGCGTACGCGCACCGCGAATACGAATTAAATCCATTTGGTTAAATCCATCATGCTTATACTAAGCTTTTACTCTAAAATTGGGGGCAACCTGCTAATATACCTACTTTTACGCATTTAGATTAATTATTTTTACATGTCAACTTTGCATCACACAACATCTGCTCCAAACGGCGCTGCCGCGGAGCTGATTTCATCAGATAAGATGACGCCGGCAGAATTGCGCTCGACTTTAAGTCTGGCGTCCATATACGGCTTACGCATGCTGGGTATGTTTCTGATTCTGCCGATATTTGCAATTTATGCATCCACTTTGCCTGATAAACCTAGTGGTTTTATGGTAGGGCTGGCGCTTGGTACTTATGGCTTGACACAAGCATTGCTACAGTTGCCGTTCGGGATGGCTTCAGATAAATATGGCCGCAAGCCGATGATTTATCTGGGGCTGGCTATTTTTGCCATTGGCAGCATGGTAGCGGCACTCGCCATGAATATTGAAGGCATTATTATCGGGCGTGCGCTTCAGGGCGCAGGTGCCGTTTCTGCCGTAGTGACTGCCTTGGTGGCCGATTTGACACGAGATGAACATCGCACTAAAGCGATGGCAGCCATAGGCGGCACGATTGGCATTGCCTTCGCACTCTCACTGGTGGGAGGTCCGATACTGAATGAGTGGATAGGCGTGCCGGGAATATTTTTCCTGACAGGGCTTTTAACATTGGCAGCGATGGCTGTAGTGAAATTTGTGGTGCCAGACCCTCTGCACAGTCATTACCACTCCGATGCAAGTGCTGCACCTGCCAAGTTAAAGGATGTGCTGAAAAACAGGCAATTGCTGCGTTTAAATTATGGTATTTTCGCCTTGCATGCGGCGCAAATGGCGATGTTCGTGGTGGTGCCTTTTGCCATCATCCAATCAAGCGGTATGCATGAAAACCAGCATTGGAAAATTTATTTGCCGGTAGTGTTGGCCTCTTTTGTATTAATGGTGCCAGCGATTATTTATGCGGAAAAACAATCAAAAATGAAGCAGGTGTTTGTGGCGGCAATCGCCATGATGTTGCTTGCACAGCTGATGTTTGCTTTCTCTATCCAGTATTTCTGGGGCATTATCGCTTCACTGACCATTTACTTTATTGCATTTAATCTGCTCGAGGCATCCTTGCCCTCCCTGATTAGCAAAATTGCACCTGCGGCTGCTAAGGGTACTGCAATGGGGGTTTATAATACGTCCCAATCGCTGGGTATTTTTGTTGGCGGTGCTTTAGGGGGGTATTTATCTCACGTGTATGGCTTTGCCAGTGTGTTTATATTCTGTGGCATGATGATGTTTTTATGGCTGTTATTGGCATCTTCCATGCAGGCGCCACTTGCGGTTAGAACTAAAATGTATACCATGGATGAAGCTGCCGGCCCAATGTCAGCCGAGCGTGCAAAAGTAGTTAAAAATGAGCTTGCAAAACTTGCGGGTGTGATTGAGGCGGCGGTGCTGCCACAAGAGTACACCGTAATATTGAAGATAGATAAATCGTATGATTGGGATGACGCCCAAGTGTATCAATTGTTGAGGGGATAAATATGGCATCAGTGAATAAAGTGATTTTGGTAGGCAATTTAGGGCGCGACCCGGAAGTGCGCTACATGCCTAATGGCGAGGCAGTATGTAATTTTAGTATTGCAACAACTGATAGCTGGAAAGACAAATCAGGCGCCAAGCAGGAGCGTACCGAGTGGCACAACATTGTGATGTACCGCAAACTTGCAGAAATTGCCGGGGAGTATCTCAAAAAAGGCCGCCCGGTATATGTTGAAGGTCGCTTGCAAACGCGCAAATGGCAAACCAAGGAAGGCCAGGACCGCTACACCACGGAAATTATTGCTGACCAGATGCAAATGTTAGGCGGCCGTGACGGCGCGGGGTCAAATGCCAGCTATGATGGCGGTATGGATCAGGGCGGCGGTGATAGCGATTACAATCAAGCGCCACCAAGCCAGGGTCAAGCACGATCAGCACCTGCACAAGCTGCGGCTAAACCGGCAGCAGGCGGGTCTGGGTTCGATGATTTTGAGGACGATATACCTTTTTGATTGCTATCGCAGTATAATCGGTTAATTATTACAACAAAGCCCGCTATATACGGGCTTTGTTTTTTGCGTTACTTTAATTATTGCGCATTCAACGAGTTACCTAAATGAGTCCTAGCCAAAAAATTGTTACTGACGATGTGCGTATCATCGAAATCAAGGAGTTAACTCCGCCATCGGTGTTGTTGGATAAACTTGAGCCCAGCAAAGCCACTACGGATCGCATTGTTAAAACGCGCGCGGAAATCCATCGCATTTTGCATAGTGCTAATGACCGTCTGTTAGTGGTGATTGGCCCATGCTCCATTCATGATTACGATGCCGGTATTGAATATGCCAAGCGTTTATTGGTGCAGTACCACAAACACATCGATGAATTGTTGATCGTGATGCGCGTTTACTTTGAAAAGCCGCGTACTACCGTGGGCTGGAAAGGGTTAATCAACGACCCGCATTTGGATGGCAGTTTTGATATCAATGAGGGCTTGGATTTAGCGCGGCGTTTTTTACTTGAAGTGAATGAGTTGGGCGTGCCGGCAGCGACGGAGTTTTTGGATACCATCACCCCGCAGTATACGGCTGATTTGGTAAGCTGGGGCGCGATTGGTGCGCGTACAACCGAGTCGCAAATACACCGGGAGCTGGCTTCCGGTTTGTCATGCCCGGTTGGCTTTAAAAATGGTACCGATGGCAATATCCGCATTGCAGTAGATGCAATCAAGGCGGCGGCTAGTCCGCATCACTTTTTGTCCGTGACCAAAGAAGGCCGTTCAGCCATTATTTCCACTACAGGGAATGAAGATTGCCATGTTATTTTACGTGGTGGTAAAACCCCTAATTACGATGCCGCGAGCGTGGATGCAGCCGCTAATGAGTTGGCGCAGTCAGGCCTTAATGCCAAGGTGATGGTGGATTGTTCGCATGCGAACAGTCAGCGCCAGTACCAGTTACAAATGCAAGTGGCTGAGAATGTATCGGAACAATTGATTGCAGGGGATGACCGTATCATAGGCGTAATGATTGAGTCACATTTGAATGCCGGTCGCCAGGATCATACGCCAGGCTGTGAACTGGAGTATGGAAAATCAATTACCGATGGTTGCCTGGGTTGGGATGATACTGTAAAGGTTTTGGATTTGCTTGCTGAAAGCGTGAAGGCAAGGCGCTTTAAAAACCAGCAAGATGATGACATTTAACAGGGTTTAAATGCTTTTGCAGGATTAAGGTATAATCGCGGGTTGTTTAACATACAAGTGTAACGGTGATTTATTATGCCTATTTACGATTATCAATGCAGCAGTTGCGGCCATAAAGCCGAAGTAATGCGCAAAATAAGTGCGGCAAGCGTAGAGATCTGCCCGGAGTGCGGCAAAGAAACATTTGCCAAGCAAGTATCCGCCCCAAGTTTTCAGCTTACAGGTAGTGGTTGGTACGCAACTGATTTCAAAGGCGGTGAAAAGAGCGCCAAAAAGTCTGAACCGGCTGCTGAAGCGAGTCCAGCGCCTGCCGCTTGCAGCAAAGACTGCGCTTGCCATTAACTAGCTCACTTATGAAAAAATATCTTATAACAGGCTTGCTGGTTTTAGTGCCTTTGGTGATTACCATTTGGGTGTTGAAGTCCCTGATCGGCATTATGGACCAAAGCCTGTTGTTGCTGCCTGAAGCATGGCACCCACACACTTTGTTCGGGCGTGACATTCCCGGTTTCGGCGTTATTTTGACCGTTGCGATCGTGTTGACTACGGGTGTGATTGCTACTAATTTTTTTGGCATGCAAATTATTTTGCTGTGGGAAAAACTGCTCAATCGCTTGCCGGTTGTAAAGTCTATTTATTCCAGCGTCAAGCAAGTTTCAGACACTTTATTTTCAGATTCAGGCAATGCGTTCCGCAAGGCGGTGCTGGTGCAGTTTCCGCGTGAAGGTTCCTGGACTATTGCTTTTTTAACAGGCACGCCTGGCGGCGATGTGGTTAATCACTTGCATGGCGATTATGTCAGCATTTTTGTGCCAACGACGCCTAATCCTACCGGCGGTTATTTTTTAATGATGCCCAAAGCCGATGTGGTTGAACTGGACATGAGCGTTGATGAGGCGCTTAAGTACATTATATCCATGGGTGTGGTTGCGCCCGCTAATAAAATTCCCCAAACTTTAACTCACTAAATAAATAGTAAAACGATTAAATTATGATGCGTACACACTACTGCGGCCATTTAAACCGCGAACATATTGGTCAAACCGTAACACTATGTGGCTGGGCGCATCGCCGCCGTGACCACGGCGGTGTTATTTTTATTGATTTGCGCGACCGTGAAGGTTTGGCGCAGATCGTGATTGACCCGGATACAAAAGACGCTTTTGCGATTGCAGAAACAGTACGCAGTGAATTTGTGCTGAAAGTGGTATGTAAAGTACGTGCACGTCCAGAAGGTACCGTTAATCTTAACTTACCTACGGGTGAAGTGGAAATGCTGGCAACCGAGATCGAAGTGCTGAACCCTTCACTCACGCCACCATTCATGCTGGATGATGAAAACCTGACTGAAACCGTGCGTTTGGAGCACCGTTACATTGATTTGCGTCGCCCGACGATGCAGAAAAACCTGATGCTGCGCTACCGTGTGGCTAAAACCTTGCGCGATCATTTAGATAGTAATGGTTTTATCGAGATTGAAACGCCGATGCTGACACGCAGTACGCCGGAAGGTGCGCGTGATTACCTCGTGCCTAGCCGCGTGCATCACGGCATGTTCTTCGCGTTGCCGCAATCACCGCAATTGTTCAAACAATTGTTGATGGTGTCTGGCTTCGACCGTTACTTCCAAATCACTAAATGCTTCCGCGATGAAGACTTGCGTGCAGACCGCCAGCCGGAATTCACGCAAGTGGATATTGAAACGTCGTTCATGGAAGAAAACGACATCATGGATTTGGTGGAAGAAATGATTCGCCAAATGCTGAAAAAAGTCCAGAACGTCGATTTACCAGCTAAATTCCCGCGCATGCCGTTTGCCGAGGCAATGAACAGATACGGTTCAGATAAACCGGACATGCGCGTAACGCTTGAAATCACAGAACTTTCAGATGTGATGAAAGACGTGGATTTCAAAGTGTTTGCGGGTGCTGCCAATATGGCAGGTGGCCGTGTTGCTGCGTTGCGTGTGCCTAACGGTGCAGCAATCAGCCGTTCGGAGATTGATGCTTACACCGAGTTCGTGAAGATCTACGGCGCTAAAGGTCTGGCATATATCAAGATTAACGACATCACCAAATTGAATGAAGAAGGCCTGCAAAGCCCGATTGTGAAAAACATTCATGTGACTGCACTGCAAGCGATTATTGACCGTACCGGCGCGCAAAACGGTGACATCGTGTTCTTCGGTGCAGATAAAGCAAAAATCGTGAATGAAGCTTTAGGTGCGCTGCGCCTTAAAGTCGGTCACGACAAAGGCCACGTTGATGGCCGCGCGTGGGCGCCATTGTGGGTGGTTGACTTCCCGATGTTCGAGCACGATGAAGAGGCTGATCGTTGGGTAGCACTACACCATCCGTTCACGGCACCGAAAGATGGTCATGAAGATTTTCTGACGACTAATCCGGGTGCAGCCTTGTCAAAAGCATATGACATGGTTCTAAACGGCTGGGAAGTGGGTGGCGGTTCTGTGCGTATCCATCAACAGGAAGTGCAGTCTAAAGTATTTGATGCGTTGAAAATCAGCAAAGAAGAAGCGCAGGAAAAATTCGGCTTCCTGCTGGATGCACTGCAATACGGAGCACCACCACATGGCGGTTTGGCGTTTGGGTTAGATCGCTTGGTAACCTTGATGACCGGCGCTGAGTCTATTCGTGACGTAATTGCGTTCCCTAAAACACAGCGTGCACAGTGCTTGATGACTAATGCACCGAATGAGGTGGATGAGAAACAACTTAGAGAGCTACATATACGCGTGCGTACGCAAACGCCAGCTGCTTAATTAGGGAGTTAAAAGTGCTTTTTGATGAGGAGTTTTTAGTACAAATTACTGAAAAACCCGTTGAGGGAGTTTTAGATGTTTGTACTCGAGTTAAGGAAAATCTTAGCAATGACCCTCATGAGTGGTTACAGACAGACCATGAGGTTTTGTTAGAAGCTTTAGCATTGATCGACAGTTTGGTTGAAGCGAATATTGTTTCTACACCTTTTTCTCTGCCAGATATTACAGGCGATATTGGGGATGACTGTAAATATATTCATCAGTATTTGGATTCATTAGAGCAGTTTTATAAAGCTGAATCATCAAAGCTTAAATTACAAAATTTAAAAGCACATTTTAGAACTAATATCGGAAATGGATTTAGATATGAGTTTTCGCAAGGTGATTTAGACAGAATCCAAATATTAGTTAACGAGCTGCGTGAGCAGGTATTTAAATCTGATGATTTTGAAGATGATCACAAGCGACGTCTGCTTTCAAGGCTAGAAAAACTCCAAGCAGAACTTCATAAAAAGATGTCTGATTTAGATAGGTTTTGGGGGCTAATTGGTGATGCTGGAGTTGCTGTTGGTAAATTCGGTGATGATGTAAAACCTATTGTCGACCGTATTAAAGAAATCACAGAAATAGTTTGGCGCACTCAGGCGAGAGCTGAAGAGTTGCCTAGTGACTCTCCTTTACCGAAGCTTGAAAATAAGCCTGATGAAGCCAATGATTAATTTAGATTTCTTTAATTTAATATAGAGTCAGGTAGCTAGATGCCAGTTACAGAACTTAACCACGTCAACCTCCGTACGCCGTATGAGACAATGCTCAAACTCAAAGACTTCTACAGTGACGTAGTCGGCTTGAAGGTGGGGCCGCGCGAAGGTTTTACCAGCAGGGGTTTCTGGCTGTATATCGGTGATAATGATGTGTTGCACCTTGCTGAGTATCGCGGTGAAGGTGAGCCGTTGACTAACGTGCTTACTACGTTTGACCACATTTCATTTACCTGTACCGATATGCCCGCAATGGAAGCACATCTTAAAAAGCATAATATCAGTTACACGACTCGTGATTTGCCGGTGTTGAATGTGAGACAGATAAATTTCAAGGACCCTGTAGGTAATGGTGTTGAGCTGTTTTTTAAAATGGCTGATGAAGCGGTGTAATAAATAGCCGATAGCGATTGACCTGCGTGATTAAAATTTCGAACTTAGTTGTGGGTTCTTTTGTCACAGGTGAGTTATAAATAAAATAAAGTTTTTGGAGCGTGGGGAATGAGCAAACAAACACAATCTTTGCTGTATAAATTGATACTGGTGGCCGGTTTTGCCGTAGCGTCTATGACCAGCGCATTTGCAGAAGCAGACCCTAAATTATGGTCTGTAGTAAAAGAGGCATTTTTTGCCAAGCGCGATATTCAGGAAGTGGATTTTTTAAAAGTAGATGCACCGCGCCGTGCAGAAAGCGGTGCGCAGGTTCCGGTAACTTTCAGCTATGACAAAACTGCGGCTAATGGCGTGGATATCAAAAAAATCTACGTGCTGGTGGATGCGAATCCGATTCAGCTGGCTTCAACCTATCACCTGACAGATTCGCTCGGCAATTTTCAAATCGCTACGCGTATTCGTATGGAAACCGATTCATTCGTGCGCTTAGTGGGTGAATCTGCCGATGGCAAGCTGTATATGGCTAAACGTGAAATCCGTGCTGCGGGCGGTTGCGGCGGTACCGTGGAGAATGACGAGGCAGCTGTGCGTGTGGCAGCTGGCAAGATTAAGTTAAATGTGGAATCTCCGGTAAAGTTTGGTAGCCCAACTGTTACTACATTCAATATCCGCCATGTGATGCGTACCGGTTTGCAACGCGATTTGGTGTCACAAGGGTATGTGCCCGCTTTTTATATCAACAAGGCAGCTTTTACTTACAATGGTAAGTCTGTGATGACGGTAGATGTGGGTGTTGGTACCAGTGAAGACCCATACATGAAGTTTAATTTTATACCTGATGCTCCTGGCAAATTGGAAGTGACTGCAACCGACAATGAGGGTAAAACCTTTACGCATCAGCTGGATGTAAAGGGTTAGGTGTTTTTGGATTGTAAGAATTGGCCTCCAAGTGAGGCCATTTTTTGTTAGTTTGTAATCAGGTGTTAAAATTAAGACATTGAATTTAGGAGTAATTTAATGAAAAGTTATCGTAAAGAGCTTTGGTTTAACCCACCAACCCGCGTAGCGTTTATCCGTATTACCGAGCAAGTGCGCGAGTGTTTGCGCGAGAGTGGCGTGCGTGAGGGTTTTGTTTTAGTGAATGCGATGCATATCACCGCCAGCGTATTCATCAACGATGACGAACGAGGTCTGCACCACGATTACACACAATGGCTGGAACGCCTTGCTCCGCATGAGCCTGTAAGCAGCTACCGCCATAATGACACGGGTGAGGACAACGCTGATGCGCACATGAAGCGCCAGGTGATGGGACGTGAAGTGGTAGTGGCGATTACCAATGGTGAGTTGGATTTTGGCCCTTGGGAACAAATATTTTATGGTGAGTTTGACGGCAGGCGCAAGAAGCGTGTGCTGGTAAAAATTATCGGCGAATAAGTTGTTATGTTCATCCTTCGACCATTCGACAAGCTCATGGTTTCAGGATGAACGGGTTAAAATTGATTGAATTTAAACTGAGAGGTATTTATGAGAAATGTATTTTATTGTTCATTTTTACTGTAAGTTTTCCGTTCGTCCTGAGCCTGTCGAAGGAAGCCTGTCGAAGGATGAACGGCGCAATTAAATAAAATGTTTTGGATTTATATCCTACGATGTTCTGATGGCTCTTATTACACAGGACATACTGATAACCTTGAAAAACGTTTGGCAAGCCATCAATCTAGTGAAGTTCCTGGTTACACAAGTACTCGACTGCCTGTTAAATTGGTATTTAGTCAATCTATGCCAACTAGGGAAGAAGCATTGAGTGCTGAGCGACAAATCAAAGGTTGGAGTCGCGCCAAAAAGGAAGCGATGATGCAAGGTGATTGGGAAAAAGTGTCTGCTCTGGCAAGAAATAAAACTGATTAGCAAGCCGTTCATGGTTCGACAAGCTCACCACGAACGGATTAAATGGAATATGGAATAAGTATGAAAATACCTGAATTATTAGCCCCCGCGGGGGATCTCGACCGCATGCGCACTGCGTTTGATTACGGCGCAGATGCGATCTATGCTGGGCAGCCACGTTACAGCCTGCGTGCGCGTAATAATGATTTCTCGATGGCAAATCTGGAAATCGGCATCAAAGAGGCGCATGCGCGTGGCAAAAAGTTTTTTGTGGCGAGCAATATCTCACCGCATAACGCCAAAGTAAAAACCTATATGGCTGATATGGCGCCAGTGATTGCCATGCAGCCGGATGCGCTGATTATGTCTGACCCCGGGTTGATTATGATGGTGCGCGAAAAATGGCCAGAGATGCCGGTGCACCTTTCAGTACAGGCGAACACGGTGAACTATGCCACCGTTAAGTTCTGGCAGAGCTTAGGGCTTACACGCGTGATCCTGTCGCGTGAATTATCTCTGGATGAGATTGAAGAAATCCGCCAGCAATGTCCTGAAATGGAGCTGGAAGTATTTGTTCACGGCGCGCTATGTATTGCTTATTCAGGCCGCTGCCTGCTCTCCGGCTACTTTAACCAGCGTGACCCGAACCAGGGCACGTGTACCAATAGCTGCCGCTGGGACTATAAAGTGCATGATGCGGCTGAAGATGCTGCAGGCGTGATTCGTCTGGATCAGTTTGATTTTAAGGCAGAGATGGAAAAATCCAGCCTGTCCGGCTGCGGCAGCCTGCCGCGCCATCCGCTGGCTGATAAAGTCTATTTGATTGAAGAAAAAGGCCGCCCTGGAGAGCTGCTGCCAATCGAGGAAGATGAGCATGGCACCTATATCATGAACAGTAAAGACCTGCGCGCGATTGAGCACGTGGAGCGGCTGATCAAGATGGGCGTGGATTCATTGAAAATCGAAGGACGTACTAAATCACGTTATTACGTGGCGCGTACCTGCCAGAATTATCGTAAGGCCATTGATGATGCATTGGCTGGTCGCCCATTTGACTGGAGTTTGTTAGGTGATTTAGAGAGCCTTGCCAACCGTGGCTATACCGATGGTTTTTACCAGCGTCATCACACGGCAGAACATCAAAATTACAAACAAGGTTATTCAAGCTCAAATCGTAGCCTGTATGTAGGTGATGTTGTTGCTTATGATGCGGAAAAAGGTTTGGCTGATATTGAAGCGCGCAACAAGTTCGGTGTAGGGGATCGTTTGCAGGTAATACATCCGACAGGTAATCAGGATGTGGTGGTCGAAACCATGTTCAATAAAAAAGGCGAGCCGATTCAAGAGGCATCCGGCAGCGGTTATTTCGTGAGGTTGCCAATGGTGGCTGGCGATTTGAGCAATGCAATGGTGGTTAAATATCTTTAACTGAGGTTGGTTCGTTCTAAGAAAAAAAAGGGAGATTAAACTCCCTTTTTTTGTAACTGCCGCTACCTGCTAGCGCACAGGTATTATTGGGTGATGTAGCCTTGTAATTGTTTAATTAGTCTCTGCTGATAAGTAATCGTTTCTTTTACCAGATCGCCAATTGACAGCACGCCGATGACTTTGTCATTTTCGACAATAGGTAAATGGCGAATATGTTTTTCTGACATCAGTGTCATGGCTTGCTCAACGGTATCATCAGGTTTCCCGCATAATACGTTATGAGTCATTACTTCATTAATCTCAGTAGTTTTTGAAGACTTTCCTTTAAGGACAACTTCACGCGCATAGTCGCGCTCGGAAAAAATACCGACCAGTTTTTCACCTTGAAGTACCACCAGGGCACCGATTTCGTACTCGGAAAGTACCACTAAGGCGTCGAATACCGGGCGGTGCGGGGCAATCGAGATCACTTCCTTATATTTTTTGCTGTCTAGTAATTGTTGCAATGTTTTCATGGCAATCTCCTAGCAATGGCTGAAATGCAGAATGAAGTTTAAATATACACCAATAAATATTTTCGCCAATAATTCAGCATAAATTTCAGTGATTTGTACTTATTTGTACTTAATTCAATGACGATGTTGAATGCAAAAGACAAAAAGTCAAAGTGTAAAAAAGTCAGTTTGGTGATAAAGTCAGGTAACAACAAAAACTAGCAAAATAATATGCAAAACAGTAAAAAAGTAGCCATTAGGGCATTCGCCGCGTTGGTTCTGCTGACCATCATTTGGGGATATAACTGGGTGGTGATGAAAAGCGCCTTGGCCTATGCCGGTGCATTTCAGTTTGCCGCGTTGCGCACGGTATTGGGTGCGCTCTGTTTGTTTGCTGTTTTGCTATTTATGCGTAAACGGCTAAGTGTCAAGGAAATGCCGACGTTGATTTTGCTTGGTATTTTGCAAACAAGCGGTTTTACCGGTTTGTTAATCTGGGCCTTGGTAGAAGGTGGCGCAGGGAAAACAGCGGTTTTGACCTACACCATGCCTTTTTGGGTAATGGTGCTTGCGTGGCCCATGCTGGGCGAAAAGCTGCGTGGCCTGCAATGGCCGGCGGCAATATTATCAACGATGGGTATGTTGTTTATATTGGATCCGCTACATTTAGGCACGGATAGTTTTAGTATGTTTTTAGCGGCGTTGTCCGGTGTATTTTGGGCGCTGTCTGTAATCGTTGCAAAAAACTGCACCAACGCTCACCAGGCCTGGACTTATTGACACTCACCGCCTGGCAGATGCTGTTTGGGTCAATCCCTTTGGCAATCACAGCGTTATTGGTTCCTGCCTCACCAATTCAGTGGAGCCCCTATTTTATTGGTGCGATTATTTATAATTCAGTGTTTTGTAATGCGCTGGCATGGGTGTTATGGCTATACGCTTTACAGCGTTTGAGTGCAGGCGTTGCCAGTATGTCTTCCATGCTGGCGCCGGTCATTGGCGTACTGGCAGCCTGGGTGCAGCTAAATGAAGTTCCAACTTTAACCGAATCCATTGGCATGACTTTGATTGCCGCATCGCTTGTTATCATCTCGATGATCAGCATACGCAAACACACCCCTATCGATCCTGCCATGGCACAGGATTAAAAAGCCAGGATTTGCATACCCGAATTGTATAATTCGGTGTTTACTTAGCTCACTCTAAAGCCTGTGATAAAATCATGGTTATTTGATTGTATTAAAGGTTAGGGACATGGCTGGTCATAGTAAATGGGCAAATATTCAACACCGCAAAGGTCGTCAAGACGCAAAGCGCGGTAAGATTTTCACTAAAATCATTAAAGAAATTACGGTATCTGCGCGTCTGGGCGGCGGTGATACCAACATGAACCCGCGTCTGCGTGCAGCAGTTGCCTTGGCAAAAGAAGAAAATATGCCGTCTGACAATATTACGCGTGCCATTAAAAAAGGTACGGGTGAACTGGAAGGCGTGAACTACGAAGAAATCCGCTATGAAGGTTACGGCATTAATGGCGCAGCGATCATTATTGACTGCCTCACCGATAACAAACAGCGCGCCGTTGCTGATGTGCGCCACGCACTGACCAAATTTGGCGGCAACTTAGGTACCGATGGCTCCGTTGCTTTCATGTTCAAGCACTGCGGCAGCCTGGTGTATGAGCCAGGCACTTCCGAAGACAAAGTGATGGAAGTTGCACTTGAGGCTGGTGCTGAAGATGTAGTGACTGATGAAGACGGCAGTATCGAAGTGATTACAGCGCCAGGTGACTTTGTTGCCGTCAAAGAAGCGATGGAAGCCGCCGGCCTGAAAGCAGTGTTAGCCGAAGTTACGATGAAAGCGCAGAATGAAGTTGAGTTTACTGGCGAAGATGCAGTAAAAATGCAAAAAATCCTGGATGCGCTGGAAGACTTGGACGATGTGCAGGACGTTTATACTTCTGCAGTAATAGAAGACTAATTTGAACCACATCAGAATCCTTGGTATTGACCCGGGCTTACGCCTGACGGGTTTTGGTGTGATTGAAAAAGTCGGTGAGAAAATCATTTACATCGCTAGCGGCACGATTAAAACCGCAAGTGGTAAAAAAAATAAAATCGAGGGTGAGGACGACAGGGAAGAGTTGCCTGCACGCCTGAAAATCATTTTAGATGGCCTGTTTGAGGTCATTGATACTTACCAGCCCAATCAGGCGGCTGTTGAAAAAGTGTTTGTGAATGTGAACCCGCAATCAACATTACTGCTGGGCCAGGCGCGGGGTGCCGCCATTAGTGCAGCTGTGATACGAAATTTAACCGTGGCAGAATATACTGCGCTGCAGGTTAAGCAGGCCGTAGTTGGTAATGGCCATGCGCAAAAAGAGCAGGTGCAGGAAATGGTAAAACGTTTACTTAATTTACCTGCCACCCCTAAGCCGGACTCTGCCGATGCCTTGGCCTGCGCCATCTGCCACGCGCATGGCGGGCAAGGGTTAGGCCGGCTGGCGACGGCAGGTTATCGAGTACGCGGGGGGCGGCTCGTCTAATGGCTAAGTTTGCTTTTGATCCGATATTTGAACCAAATCCTGCAAGTTTCTCAAATCCGATTTTTTGCTATTTTGCTGCTAGGCCTATTTTTGCTACTAGGCTTGGCCAAGCGTTATTGTTGACACTTACAATGTTATGGAAGATGCCATGATTGGTCGCCTGAACGGAATTCTGCTTGAAAAAACACCACCTTTAGTGCTTATTGATTGCAATGGGGTAGGCTATGAATGTGAAGTGCCGATGAGCACTTTTTATAACTTGCCGGCCATTGGTGAGAAAGTGGTGATGTTGACGCATTTTGTGGTGCGTGAAGATGCACAGCTTTTGTATGGTTTTGGCAGCAGCCAGGAACGCGCTACGTTCCGGCAATTACTTAAAGTAAATGGCATTGGCGCAAAATCGGCGCTATCTATTCTGAGCGGGCTGTCCATTGATGAGCTGGTACAGGCGGTGGCCTTACAGGAGACCGCAATGCTGACACGCGTGCCCGGTGTGGGTAAAAAAACTGCCGAGCGGTTGCTGCTTGAACTGAAAGACAAGTTTACGATTGATGGCGTGGCTGCAATGAATTCGAATCAGCCAAAATCAGCCAGCAGCGATGTGCTGAATGCTTTATTGGCACTGGGTTATAACGAGCGTGAAGCGATGGCAGCCGTGAAGTTGCTGGATAAGGACATCAGCGTGACCGATGGCATCAAGCAAGCCTTGAAACTGCTCTCGAAATAACGCAACGTCTGGTTTTAATTGATCTGTTTTAGGATAAAATCAAAATGTAATGTTAAGCTTGCTTGCTAATGAAAGCCGCTATGGATGTTTTTTGTTGGTGGCGTTTGTCATGCTTAACATTTATTATCAAAAGCAAGTTTTGTTCAAGATAGGTATATATGATTAATACCAACCAAATTGCACGTATTGCACTGATTGCTTTGCTGATTGTTGGTTGTTTTTTTGTATTACGCCCTTTTATGGCTGCAGTCCTATTTGCCGCCGTGTTCTGTGTCTTTACCTGGCCGCTTTATCAGCGGGTCTGGTTATTGCTTGGCGGGAGAGATACGCTGGCTGCCATCACCATGACGCTGTTTTTGTCAGTTGCCGTGATTTTACCAATGGCCTACCTTGCAACAAATCTGGCCGAATCTGCTGCTATTTTGATTGATGAAGCGCAAGTCACCCTGAAAAACTTGCAGCCAAAAGCGCCTGAATGGTTGGGCAATCTGCCGCTAATTGGTCAGCAGTTGGCGGAGTCATGGCAGCGTGCGGTTGTCAGCCATGAGGAATTGATGAAACTGCTTAGTCAATATGCAGAGCCAGTGCGTAAATTTATGCTGGAAGCAGTGCAGATGATGATGGGTGGTTTTTTGCAGTTGCTGCTGGTGGCGTTTATTGCCTTTTTCTTTTATCGCGATGGCCGGCGCCTTGCCAGAGGTGTTGTGCTAATGGTGCGCAGACTTGGCGGTGAACTGGGTGAGGAAATGCTGAGTTTATCCTGCAATACGGTAAAAGGTGTCATGCTGGGTATCTTCGGTACCGCTTTGGCTCAGTCTAGTGTAGCATTGTTCGGTTTTTGGCTGGCTGACGCCCCTATGCCATTGCTACTGGCTTTAGCAACGTTTTTCCTGTCGGTCATTCCGGTTGGCCCGCCGCTGGTTTGGGGTGGTGCTTCCCTGTGGCTTTATAACCATGGTGATCATGGCTGGGCTATTTTCCTGGCGTTATATGGCTTACTTGCAATCAGTACAGTCGATAACGTGATAAAACCTATTTTGATCAGCCATTCTTCGCATTTGCCATTACTGCTCGTTGTGTTGGGTGTGCTGGGCGGTGCAGTCGCTTTCGGATTTATCGGGATTTTTTTAGGACCGACATTATTGGCCGTAGGTTTAACGCTCATTTCACATTGGGTGGCTTTGCAAAACAGAGAGAACAGATAACGTTTTATGATAGAAACCGACCGTTTAATTGCCCCCGATAACATTAGCCCGCAGGAAGAGGCTTTAGAGCGCGCGTTACGCCCTAAAATACTGGATGAATATATAGGTCAGGAAAAAGCGCGTGCGCAGCTGGAAATCTTTATCAATGCCGCGCGTGGACGCAGCGAGGCGTTGGATCACGTGTTGCTGTTTGGCCCGCCCGGTTTAGGTAAAACCACTTTGGCGCATATTATTGCCAAGGAAATGGGCGTGAATATGCGCCAGACCTCAGGCCCGGTGCTGGAACGCGCCGGCGATCTGGCTGCGCTGCTCACTAACCTTGAGCCTAACGATGTACTGTTTATTGATGAAATCCATCGGCTATCACCAGTGGTTGAAGAAATTTTATATCCGGCAATGGAAGATTACCGGCTGGACATCATGATCGGTGAGGGTCCCGCTGCGCGCAGTGTGCGCCTGGACTTGCCACCCTTCACCTTGGTCGGTGCAACTACGAGGGCCGGCATGCTGACCAATCCATTGCGTGACCGTTTTGGTATCGTGTCACGGCTGGAATTCTATACTTCGGATGAGCTCAGCCGCATCGTGCAGCGTTCCGCAGGGCTGCTGGATGTGGAAATGGTGGATACCGGTGCGCTCGAAATTGCAAAACGCTCACGTGGTACACCGCGTATTGCCAATCGCCTGTTACGCCGTGTACGTGATTACGCGCAGGTGAAGGCTAATGGTATAGTTTCTGCAGACATTGCCGATGCCGCACTGAAGATGCTGGATGTAGATAAACTGGGCTTCGATGTGATGGATAGAAAGCTGTTGCTGGCCGTGTTGGAAAAGTTTGGTGGCGGGCCTGTCGGTTTGGACAATCTGGCTGCCGCGATTGGCGAAGAGCGCGATACGATAGAGGACGTGCTGGAGCCGTATCTAATTCAGCAAGGCTACCTGATGCGCACCCCGCGCGGGCGCGTGGCGACTAGCCAGTCGTACCAGCATTTTGGTTTGGCCGTGCCTAGCAGTTTAGCCTCGGGAGAACTTTGGCAGCAGTAAAAATACCGCATCAACCCAGTCCCTAAGCGTTTTATTATCAATTTTATCTAAATCAGCGACTACATAAAATCACAATATCCGGCATAGGCATTCAATATGCGGAATTTGCATGATTTCTGCTTTAAAACCCCATCAATACTGCAAAATTTGTTGTACATCTCATGCAGCAATCTTTATTCAATTAAGAAATGATGATTCAATCTTTTGATTTATAAACACTTTATTACTTAATCATGATGGCATAAACCTTGGCATTGCATTTGCAAGTGAGATAGGGATTTTAGATTAAGCACTCTAAACGCTGACAAGTCCGGCTTATGACAAAGCCTGGGACTGGCAGCCAAAATAATTCCTATATGATTGAAAGGTTTTACATGAAAGTAATCAGAGTAATGTTGCTTGGCACATTGATAACAGCAGCTACAGTTTCCAGTGCAGCATTTGCAGAAGATACCGGGGCCTATGCGGGCCTGAATGTTGGCATCGGGAAACCGGATATCAATACACCTAATGGAGAAGATAAGAAGTCGTCGGCTGTGGGTGGGGTAGTGGTAGGTTATAAATTTAATCAATACATGGGAATTGAGGGGCAATATACAGGCGCAGGCAAGGTAACTGATAATGTAAAAGGTTCTGCAAAGGTAGATGCTGCCAGTCTGGCAATGATTGGATTTTTACCGTTAAACGATCAATTTAACCTGTATGGCAAGCTCGGGGTTGCATCTACGAAAACTACGGTTACATCAAGTCTTAGCCCCATGAACGATGCTACACATACTGGCGTAACGTATGGTTTGGGTGCGGAATACAACGTAAACCATAATGTGGGCCTGCGTTTAGGTTGGGATCACTATAATGCTGCCATCAAAGAAGTTGGCAACCATGAGCGCGATGTGAATGCCAATGTAATGACGGTTGGTGCGGTGTATCATTTTTAATTTAGGCAGCTTGGCTCAGTGTCAGGCTAAACTTTAATTCAAGATTGCACTTGCTGCAAAAATGGGGGCTATGCCCCTTTTTTTATTAACCTTGGCCAATTCATTGTAAATTACGATTAATAAGAAAGGCTTATGTTTCAAGCTGGTGTTAATTGGTAAGTTGGAAAATTTAACATCAGCGCTGTGTTAGAATTTACCCATGAATAAGCAAGCAACTTTTACCTGGCCTATCCGTGTTTATTATGAAGATACGGATGCAGGTGGTGTGGTTTATCACTCCAACTATCTGAATTTTATGGAACGTGCCCGCACTGAATGGCTGCGTTCCTTGGGTTTTGAGCAGCCACAGGTCAAAGCCGAGTTAGGTGTCATTATCGTAGTGCATAGCTTATCCGTTGATTTCAAAAGCCCGGCTTATTTTAACGATATGCTTGAAATTCACTGCAAGATTACTAAAATTGGACGTGGCAGCATAGAAATGGAACAAAAGATCACGCGTGAACATGCGCTGTTAATCAAGGCGGAAGTTAAATTAGCGTTCGTAAACGCCGATACATTTAAGCCTGTAGGAATTCCCGCCAACATGAAAGCAGCAATGCTACCCAAGCTGGTGCATTAGTAGAAAAATTACCAGCTTTTAAGACTAACAGTCTGTAAAATCCTGGCAGTCTGTAAAATTAGTGTGAAATAAAACCCGTGGAGAAATTATGAACGCAAGTAGTGATATGTCGTTTTTTACCCTGATTGCAGGCGCAAGCCTGCCGGTGCAGTTGGTGATGGCTATCTTAATCATCACCTCTTTGTTTTCATGGTGGTACATTTTTATCAAGGTAGCGACAATAAAACGTGCAGAGCGTGATGCAGACGACTTCGAAAACACTTTTTGGACAGGCGGCGACTTAAATAAGCTGTATGAAGGCATCAGTTCAAGCCGTCGTAAGCCGCAGGGCATGGCGAGTATATTTGAAGCGGGCTTTAAGGAATACGCCAGACATAAACAACAAGCGCGTATGGAGGTGTCTGACGTGATGGAAGGCGCACGCCGAGCCATGCGTGCAGCATACAATCGGGAAATGGATGACCTGGACGCACATTTGCCTTTTTTAGCGTCAGTTGGTTCTGTGAGCCCGTACATTGGCTTGTTTGGCACCGTGTGGGGAATCATGAACGCGTTCAGGGGGTTGTCGAATGTAGCGCAGGCTACGCTTACCCAAGTAGCCCCGGGTATTGCAGAGGCTTTGGTCGCTACGGCAATTGGCTTGTTTGCCGCGATTCCAGCCGTAATTGCCTATAACCGATTTGCAAGTACGGTAGATAGGCTTTCTGTGCGTTACGAAAGTTTCATGGAAGAGTTCACTAACATTTTGCAACGCAAGTCGTAAAAAAATGGCTACAGGGATTTCGCCCATTTTTAAACAGTCTCTAAATGGAGTTAGCCTATGAGCAGAACTCGTAAACGCCGTTTGATGAATCAAATCAATGTGGTGCCTTACATTGATGTCACTTTGGTATTGCTGGTTATTTTTATGGTCACGGCGCCAATGACTAACCCCGGTGTGGTGGAATTGCCCAGTGCCGGACAGGGTATTTTGAAGCAACCGCAGTTGCCGCCAGTGGTATTAACTGTAAAAAAAAATGGCAGTATCGAGCTGGACAGTAAAATCATGCAGCGCGATGAACTGCTGTTGGCTGTGCGCAAAGAGTTAACGAAATCGCCTGAGCGTTCAGTGGTGATTGCTGCTGATAAAAACGTCAAATACGAAGATGTAATTGGCGTCATGGACTTATTGAAGAGCAATAAGGTGAATAAAGTCGGATTGTTGTTAAAGCCGGTGTAGGTTTTTTAAATACTAGAATCTTATGTTACGTCAGCGCGAAAATTCAGAGTCATTTAAAGCCGGAGTTCTTTCTGTTGCCGTGCATGTCCTGCTATTAGGCGCGCTGTTGATTTCATTTAACTGGAAAACTACGCACCCAATCAGTGTTGCCGAGGTCGAGTTGTGGGATAGCATCCCTAGCCCTGCACAAAAACCGGCACCACCGCCTGAGCCAGTCATTACACCTAAGCCTGTAGAAAAAGAGATTCCGAAACCAGAACCAGTAATAGAGCCAAAAGCTGAGCCAAAACCGCAAGTGGAAATTGCGATTGAAAAAAAGCCGGTTGTAAAACCAGTTAAAGAAAAGCCGGTAAAAAAAGAGCCACCGAAACCGGTAGCTAAACCTGATGATGCCTTAGCAAAGTTGCAGGCTGCTGCGCGCCAGGAGGAACTACAAAATACCGCAAAACCGTCTAATGATGCATTAAAAAAAATGCAGCAAGAGTTGTTAAGCGAGGATAAGGCTGCGGGTGAGCAAAAAAATCTTGCATCAAAAGCTGCCGCTAATGCGGGCGTGGTAGATGCGTATATCAGTAAAATTCAAGCTAAAATCCGCAGTCGAGTGAATAAGACCCTATGCGGTGATGGTAATCCGGAATTGAAATTCGAAATTGGCTTGATGCCGACAGGTGAGCTGAGTGGCGCGCCCAAGCTTGCTAAATCCAGCGGCAACCCGGCGTGTGACGATGCCGTAGAACGTGCCATCAGAATGGCCGAGCCGCTAGAGGTGCCCAAAGACCCTGCACTTTTTGCGCAGTTTAGAAATTTGAAGCTTACATTTCGCCCTAACGATCATTAAGTCCCATGCCTGAATAAGGCTGGGGTTTTGCTGGTAAATTTACCCCAGAATGTAACCAAGTGTAAATGCTTGTAACTTCTGCATCCGATTGCAGTAGAATTTAGCAATTCTTTTTAGATATAAAGTCACTATTGGCATATGAAAAAACTTATCGGAATATTTCAGTCCATTATATTTTTCACCGTAGCTCTAACATCATCAACGGTCAACGCAGCGTTGGAAATTGAAATCAGCGGCGGCAGTGCCCAGCAGATTCCAATTGCAATCGTGCCTTTTGGCCAGGCCGGCACTTCAAGCCAGGATAAAATCGGCGACATCATTGCCGCAGATTTACGCCGTAGCGGTTTGTTCCGCGTGCTGGAAACTGGCGGTGTAGCCAGTCAGCCTACCGATCTCCCTCAAGTTAAATACGCGGAATGGGCCGCCTTGCAAGCGCAGGCAATCACCGTCGGCAATATTGCAGCGCTACCCGGCAATCGCCTTAAGGTGACATTCAAACTGGCTGATGTATTGAAGCAAACACAACTTGCCAGCATGGAATACAACATTGCCCCGAACCAGCTTAGACTGACAGCACATAAAATTGCCGACGTGATTTATCAAAAACTCACCGGTGAGGGTGCTATTTTTGCAAGCCGTGTTGCTTATATTAATAAATCCAAAGGGCGCTATGCCTTGCAAGTTGCGGATGCAGATGGTGTAAATCCACAAACAGTGGTGTCTTCCAACGAGCCGATTATTTCACCTGCCTGGTCACCGGATGGCAGCAAAATTGCCTATGTCTCATTTGAAAAGAAAAAACCTATCATTTTTGTGCAGTCATTGACGACAGGTCAGCGCCTGACCCTAGCCAACTTTAAGGGCAATAACAGTGCCCCGAGCTGGTCGCCAGATGGCAGAAAGTTGGCAATTGTACTCACGCACTCGGCTAACTCCCAGATTTATACGATTAACGCGGATGGTACAGGGTTAAAACAGCTGACTAAAAGCAGTACGATTGATACTGAACCTGAGTGGTCACCAGATGGAAAATGGATTTATTTCACCTCGGATCGCGGGGGTAATCCACAAATTTACAAAGTATCGTCTATTGGCGGTGAAGCGCAGCGCGTGACTTTTCAAGGCGATCATAATTTAAGTCCGCATTTCTCGCCTGACGGCAAGTCATTGGCGATGGTGCGTAATAATGGCGGTAAATACAGTATTGCCCTGCAAGATTTAATGAGCGGGCAGGTGCAGTTGTTAAGTGACGGCGCTGACGACGAATCACCAAGTTTTGCTCCTAACGGACGTGTGGTACTATACGCTACCCGAGCGGGTGGGCGTGGTGCTTTGGCAGCGGTGTCTTCGGATGGACGCGTGAGGCAGCGCTTGAGCGAATCAGGCGGCGATATACGGGAACCATCATGGGGACCTTTACTCAATTAGTAACACACGGAAGTGGTTTTAAAATGTGGTTTACTGATTGTTATGGATTTGTAATTTAATTAGAGGAGAATAAAATGAATAAAAGCATCTTAAATAAAAAGCTCTTAGGCAGTTTGATACTGGCGATGGCTTTGACCGCTTGTAAAAGCACACCTATGGTTGATAAACCGACCGCAGTAGAAGACAAAAGCCCTAAGGCTGAGACTACTCAGCCGGCAGCTAGCGGTGCAGATACTTCCGGTGTTAAAGATGCGGCAGTTAGCGGTAATCCTTTGACTGACCCAAATAACATCTTGTCTAAACGTAGTATTTATTTTGATTTCGATAAAGATACTGTTAAAGAAGAGTTCCGTCCGCTGGTTGAAGCACACGCTAAGTATTTAGCTGAGCATGCTAATGCAAAAGTGACTTTGCAAGGCAATGCAGATGAACGCGGCACCCGTGAGTACAACCTGGCTTTAGGCCAACGTCGTTCAGTGGCAGTAAAAAAATCATTGAACTTGCTAGGCGCTCAGGATAAGCAAATTGAAACCGTAAGCTTTGGTGAAGAAAAAGCGACACCAAATTGTAAGGATGATGCTTGCCATCAATTAAATCGCCGCGTAGATATTGTCTACGATAACGAGTAATTTAAGAGTAGTAAGTTAATACTATGAAAAAACTGATTCTCGCTTGCTTGTTTTTAACGGCACAATTATTTTCGGTAACCAGTCACGCCGCGCTGTTTGACGACACCGAGGCGCGCAAGAAAATACTTGATCTTGAGAAAACAATGCAAAGCCAGAATCAGGCTACACAAGCTACACTGGCCGAGTTGAAGAAGAATCAGCAAGCTTTGGAAGCTATAGTAAAAAATGGCTTGGCTGATATGCAAACGCAAGTTGAAAGTTTGAAGCAGGAAGTTTCAAGATTAAAAGGTGAGCTGGAGTTGGCGAATCACAATCTTGATGCTACACAGCAGCGCCAAAAAGATTTATATGCCGATACTGATGCGCGTTTACGTAAGCTGGAAAACGCTGCAACCGCATCGACGCAAGCTCCGGCAGCGGCAGATTCTGCTGCTCCTGTAGCAGCGGTAGAAAAGAATTCACAGGAATATCAATTATTGGAACTGGCAAATGGCTTGTCAAAAGACTCCAAACATAAAGACGCTTTTAATGCCTACGATAAATTCTTAAAAGATTACCCTAATAGCTCGCTTGCGGCAGATGCCAAGTATGGGTTGGGTTACTCACAATTTGCATTAAAAAATTATAAATCCGCAATCGCTACGCAGCAAAAGCTGCTGGATATGCATCCTGATAGCCCCAAAGTACCTGATGCCATGTTAAATATAGCGAATAGCCAGATTCAATTAGGCTTGGTACCTGGCGCTAAAAAAACTTTGCGTGATTTGATTGCAAAATTCCCTAATAGTGAAGTGACGCCAACAGCGCAAAAACGGTTAAAAGCGCTGGAAGCAATCAAGTAATCTTTTGAAAAACATTTACTTAGTTAATTTTCAAATTTAGACTATCGCCCCTTTTAAGTTAAAATAGCGCCAATTTAAATTGGCGCTATTTTTTTATGGCGTGCAAACATAGTGTGCAAAACATCAAATGAAACTCAAAATCCATGAAATTTTTTATTCGCTGCAAGGTGAATCCAGCAGGGTAGGTTTGCCTACGGTGTTTGTGCGCCTTACCGGTTGCCCCATGCGCTGTGTGTATTGCGATACCGCTTACGCGTTTAGCGGTGGCAGTAATATGGATATCAGTGACATCCTGACTAAAGTAGCCGAATTTGGCACAAAATACGTCACCGTCACTGGCGGTGAACCGCTCGCACAGAAGAATTGCCATGTTTTGCTTAAGGCTTTATGTGATGCCGGATACAGTGTGTCGCTGGAGACAGGCGGTGCCATTGATATCAGCTCAGTGGATAGCCGCGTTTCAGTCATTCTGGATATCAAAACGCCAGATTCCGGCGAACTGAAGAATAATCTATGGGGTAATTTGGATCATCTCAAAAAAACGGATGAAGTGAAGTTTGTGCTGTGCAGTCGGGCCGATTATGAGTGGGCAAAAGAGATTTTGAATAAATACAAAATCGCTGATAAATGTCCCGTGTTATTTTCGCCTGTGTATAGCCAAATCAATCCTACGGATCTGGCTGATTGGGTGCTGGCTGACAGGCTGCCGGTGCGTATGCAGTTACAGCTGCATAAAATTTTATGGGGTGAGAGGCCTGGGGTCTGAATCTGATATGAATACTCAAGTTAAAATACCCGCAAGTGGCATGTCCGCCGAGCGCACGCCGCGTCGCGGTGCCAAAGCCGTTGTATTGCTTTCAGGCGGGCTGGATTCCGCCACAGTGCTTGCCTATGCGCGCAGCCAGGGCTATGAGTGCTATTGCCTGAGCCTGGATTATCACCAGCGCCACATTGCAGAATTGCATGCAGCTAAAAACATCGCAACCGTGATGGGCGCTGCTGCGCATAAAACGGCGCAGCTTGATTTGTCTTTATTTGGCGGTTCAGCTTTAACAGATGATGCGATCGCAGTGCCTGAAAGCGCATCAGAAGGCATTCCCATTACTTATGTGCCGGCGCGCAATACCATCATGCTATCTTTGGCGCTGGCTTGGGCAGAAGTGCTGAAGGCGCAGGATATTTTCATTGGCGTCAATGCGCTTGATTACTCGGGCTACCCGGATTGCCGTGGAGAATACGTGAAAGCGTTTCAAAATATGGCAAACCTGGCGACCAAAAGTGCAGTAGAGGGTAAAACCATTACGATACATGCACCCTTGATTGATATGACCAAAGCGCAGATTGTGCAGCTTGGTACCAAGCTGGGTGTGGATTATGCGATGACGGTTTCATGTTATCAGGCGAATAATCAAGGTGAGGCCTGCGGATTATGCGATTCTTGCCGTTTGCGGCGTGAAGGCTTTATTGCAGCGGGCTTGGTCGACCCTACGCGCTATAGAAATCACGCATAAATTCATTTAAAATTTGCCTTTTGGCGCATGCAAATTTATGTTGTATTTGGCACTAAATTTAACCAGTAAAACAAATAGATACATTAATAGTTAAATTGATAGATAAATAGCTTGCCAAAAGACTTGGAAATGACGTAAAATCCGCGCCTTTCTGCTTTAAATTTTTCTAAAAGAGAACAAAGATTATGGTTATTATTCGTTTAGCTCGTGGTGGCGCGAAAAAAACTCCTTTTTACAACGTAGTTGTAGCTGATTCACGTAACCGTCGCGATGGTCGCTTCATTGAGCGCGTTGGTTTTTACAACCCATCTGCTAGTGCAAATGCTGAAGGTTTACGTATTGATTTGGCGCGTATCACTCACTGGCAAAGCAATGGTGCACAATTGTCAGACACCGTTGCACGCTTGGTGAAATTCCACGCTAAAGGCCCTGAAGCTGCGATTGCTGCAAAAGCTAAAGATGCAGCGAAAGCTGAAGCTGCTAAAGCAAAAGCTGCCGCTGAAGAAGCTGCAAAAGTAAAAGCCGCTGCTGACGCTGCTAAAGCTGAAGCCGACGCTCAAGCTGCAGAGGCTGCAGCCGCAGCTAAAGCTGCTGAGGCAGAAGCTGCCGCCGCTGCTGCAACAGAGGCTGCTACTGAAACAGAAACACCAGCTGCTGACGCTTAATGATTTGCTGCCTGAACTTAATTCAGGCATTGCAAGTTACTAAGTTAAGCCGGGTAGAGATTTAATTGGCAGATAATGCAATGGTAGTCATGGGGCGCGTCGTTGCGCCCTACGGCGTTTTTGGCTGGCTGAAAGTGCTGCCGGATACAGAAGCGATTGACGGCCTGTTTGATTACGATACCTGGTGGTTAGGCAAGGGTGATGATTGGCGCGAAATGGTGGTTGAGACTGCCAAAATTCACAATGACGTCATCCTGGTGAAACTGGAAGGCATCAATGATCGTGATGCCGCATTTGCATGCAAAGGCAAGCAAATTGCAGTACCAAGGACGCAATTGCCTGAGCCGGAAGAGAATGAGTATTACTGGTCTGACCTGATCGGATTGCATGTTAAAAATCTGCAAGGCGTAGATTTTGGTGTGATTGAAGATGTATTTGAAACCGGCGCCAATGATGTGCTGGTGGTTAAAAATACAGCAGTAAAAGATGCAGTGACAAAAGATGCAGCAAAGGAAAAGCCACAAGAAAGATTGTTGCCTTTTATTGCATCGGTAGTATTGGAAGTAGATTTAAAAGCCAAGACGATGCTGGTTGATTGGGATCCGGACTTTTAAGTCGGTTCTTTGAGACATGGCTTTTAAGTTTGACATAGTAACGCTGTTTCCTGAAATGTTTGATGCAGTCACCAAACATGGCATAACCGGCAGGGCATTACAGCAGAATATCTATGGTGTGAAGTACTGGAATCCGCGTGATTTCACTACTGACAACCATAAAACAGTAGATGATAGGCCTTACGGCGGCGGTCCTGGCATGGTGATGCTGATTGAGCCGCTCGAGAAAGCCATCAGTGCTGCAAAAGCTGTGCAGGTAGCCGAGAGTATTGAACCTTGGGTAGTGCACCTTTCACCGGCGGGTAAACCGCTGACGCATGAAAAAGTGATGCAGTTGAGTAAGACGCAGGGTCTGGTGCTGTTGGCCAGCCGCTATGAAGGGGTTGACCAGCGTTTGATTGACGCGCAGGTGGATGAAGAAATATCCATCGGTGATTATGTATTGAGTGGCGGTGAATTGCCCGCCATGGTGTTGATGGATGCAATCATTCGTCAGCTGCCGGGTAGTTTAGGTGATAGCGATTCTGCCATCGAAGATTCATTTGTAGATGGTTTGCTGGATTGTCCGCACTATACGAGACCGGAAGAATATAAAGGTAGACGCGTTCCTGAGGTGTTGATGTCAGGCAATCATGCAAAGATTAAGCAGTGGCGTTTGAAAATGTCATTGCAAAGAACTCGGGATCAACGTCCCGATTTATTGGCCGCAAGGCCGTTGACGAGAGAAGAAGCACGGCTGCTACAAGAAGATAAGTAGCAGGAACAAGTTTCTTCATAATTAAAAGGAACCCGCCAAGGATAAACCTCAAGGTTTAAACCCAAGGCGATATAAAGGAAATTAACATGGCAGATATTATTAAAATGCTAGAGCAGGAAGAAATTGCCCGTTTAGGCAAAACAATTCCTGACTTTGCTCCAGGTGACACTGTAGTGGTTGGTGTGAACGTAGTTGAAGGTACACGTAAACGTGTGCAGGCATACGAAGGCGTGGTAATCGCTAAACGTAACCGCGGTTTGAACTCATCATTCATCGTGCGTAAAATCTCTTCAGGTGAAGGTGTTGAGCGTACATTCCAAACTTACTCACCATTGATTGCCAGCATTGAATTGAAGCGTCGCGGTGATGTACGCCGTGCAAAACTTTACTACTTGCGTGAGCGTTCAGGTAAATCTGCACGTATTAAAGAGAAATTGGTTGCTCGTGACAGAGAAGTTATGGCGCCGGCAGAAAACGCTTAATTTAAAGCGGATTCAAACAAACCCCAACAGATGCAAATCGTTGGGGTTTTTTGTTGTGTTAAGCTTTTGCAAGGAGCATCTTTGGTTTAATATCATCTAATGTCAATGAATGATGATGCCCTCATTAATACGCCTTTCGGTGCGGTAGCGATTACTGCGAGAGGTGATCAGCTTGCTATTGAACTGTTAGCTTTGACACACGGAAACTTGGCGCACGCAGACTCGGTACGAATCAAAAAACAGTCAAACAATCCTCTGGTAATGCGCGCCTGCAATCAAGTCACACAATACTTACGGCAGCCTTCTGCAACATTTAACCTGCCTTTGACCCAGCGCGGAACAGCATTTCAGCAGCGTGTATGGCAGGCTATTGCAGCGATTCCATTGGGGCAAACACGAACCTATGGTGAGCTTGCCCGCCAGATCGGTTCTGGCCCCAGAGCGGTTGCTAATGCATGTGGGGCAAATAACTTGCCATTGCTTGTCCCATGCCATCGGGTGGTTGCCCAGAATGGCATTGGCGGTTTTATGCAAGGTCAGCAGAATGGGCTGCTGATCAAGCAATGGCTGCTACGGCATGAGGGCGTGCGTTTGGATGGAGTGGCTTGTGAGTGAACGCGCGTTGGCACCTGATGATAGCGCGGAGCTGGATACCTTTATTGACCATTTATGGCTGGAAGATGGTTTATCCAAAAACACGCTGGAAAGTTACCGGCTGGATATGACAACGTTTGGCCTCTGGCTGCCGACACAGGGTAAACAATTATTAACGGTAGATCAGGCTGACATCCAGCAATACCTGGCAGTAAAGTTCCCGCAAAACAAACCGCGCAGTATCAGCCGCCTGATTGCCAGCCTGCGACGGTTTTATCGCTACTGTCTGCGTGAAAACAAGATAAGCGTTGATCCTACGCTGCAAATAGAATCCCCCAAATTGCCACGTAGCCTGCCCAAGAGCCTGAATGAGGATGAAGTGGTGGCGCTACTCAATGCGCCTAATTTGAACGAGCCTGCGGGCCTGCGTGATAGAGCCATGCTGGAGCTGATATATGCATGTGGCTTGCGTGTTTCCGAGTTGGTTTCCATCAAGACCACAGAGGTGAGTGTGAGTGATAGCGTGGTGCGCGTAACCGGTAAGGGCAGCAAGACCCGTCTGGTGCCGATGGGCGAAGAGGCTGCTGACTGGATTGCACGTTATTTAAGCGAGGCAAGGCAGGCGATTCTGCAAAAACGCTTATGTGATGCGTTATTTGTCACCAACCGCGGTGAGGCAATGACACGCCAGGCTTTTTGGTACTTGATTAAACGTTATGCTTTATTGGCAGGTATTACCAAGCATATGTCACCGCACGTAATGCGCCATGCCTTTGCCACGCATTTGCTGAATCATGGGGCGGATTTACGTGTGGTGCAGATGCTGTTGGGGCATGCGGATATATCAACGACGCAGATTTATACGCATGTGGCGCGGGAGCGGTTGAAGCGGTTGCATTCGGTGCATCATCCGCGCGGCTAGCTTAGATGTTAGTAGCTGCAGCGCTTTCGTTGTTTCAGTTATAAAGCGTCGTTCGTCCTGAGCTTGTCGAAGGACGTTTTTCTGATAGTTTTTATGGTGGCATAGCGAGGCTTTGCAACATGTCGGTCTCGCCCGACTGGCGACCCTATTTCTTTTGCTTGTCCAAAAGAAATAGGGGAAAGAAAAAGACACCCCACACCATGGGCTTCGCCTTCCCTGCGCTACTCGACACAAAGGGCAGCAATCGGAAACTCGCTACGCTCAAACAGCCGATTGCTGAAAACCCCCTTTATGTCTGTGTTGCTCGGCGTGGTGCAAGGGGTTATTCAATGATTGGTGAAATGTCCCAGTAGTCAGCTACAGTTCTGTTAAGAATTTTATCTAAAGATTCCCAGTCATACCCAGAGTTCCTAACTAATAAATTTATTAAATCAATTATTTTTTGCATGTCAGATATTGTCTCTTTGATATCATCCCATTTTAAATTAAGCGAGCTAACGTCGAATAACTTAAATTCACCATCAATTAAGCTTATGTCAGTATGAGCAGCAACTTTATTTCGTATTTTTCCTAGTGATTGTGTCGATTTGGAAGCGGAAAATGATGCCCATAGTGCTAGTAACTCCTGATAATACTTATCAAATTCTGCTCTGCGCTCGATTTTTTCATCTTCTTCCATATGTTTTAGAAACTTTATAACTTCTGGATCATGCTCATGCCCTCCAATGACAGGAGTTGTCCATGCTGAATATTTTTCTTTTAGCATGTTGCGAAAAATATTGTTTTCTAGCAGGGCCATAGTTTGAATAATGCTGGGACATTTATTTTGTTTATCAAAGCTAAGGTTGGCAATAGCTTGGCAGCATGACAGAAAGAGCGTGTTACGGATAATGATGAAACCGCGGTATTGTTTTTTAGAACCTTTGTTCTTAACAACATCCTTGTCATGTAACATCGGCCTTAACATTGCATATCTTTGTCGCAATGTAATAAAGCCATCTAGGAGATGTTCAGCATGGGCTTGAAGCTTTTTGATTTCAGTTGGCATTAAAATTATGCTTGCTTTCGCTCAATTATCACCCCCAACGCCTTCAATCCCGGCAATATCGCTGGTTTCGCCACTTTTACTTTCACGTTCAACGCGCTGAATTCTTTTAAAATCAATTGGCAGACATGTTCCGCCAAAGCCTCTACAAGTTGAAAGCTATTTTCGCTTAATGTTTTGCGTATACGTTCCACCACCGCACCATAGTCTATGGTGTCGGCAACGTCATCGCTTTTGCAGGCTTTGCTTAAATCGTAGCCAATTTCTATGTCGAGGACGATGGTTTGCTCAACCATGCGCTCCCACTCAGGTACGCCGAGTTTGGTTTGTACTTTGACTTCGCTTAGAAAAATGATGTCCATAAAATATGATGCCTGGGCTTAAGTGTTAGTTTAAAATGTAGCTGATAAATTCTAACGTATAAAGATGGCTGAAAGGTATCTATAAAAATGCAGATTTCTAAATCAGGCAAGGCGCTAACCAAAAAATTGGGCGCGGCATATAGATGATATGTAAGCACAAGTTTTTGGTGAGTAACGCAGTATGATGACGAAATATGCTTTTTTAGAGGTGCCTTTATGAATGAGTTAGGTTTTATTCCCGTTACCCTGGTTCCCGTTGTCTGGATTGTTGCAGCTTATCTGCTGGGTTCAATCGCGTTTGGTATTTTAATCAGCAAGATTTATGGCTTACCTGATCCGCGTACGGTAGGCAGTGGCAATATCGGTGCGACCAATGTCGCACGTAGCGGTAAAAAGTTGGCAGCGGTACTTACCTTGCTGGGCGATGCGTTTAAAGGCTGGTTTCCGGTCTGGCTGGCTTTACAATCCGGTATGTTGATGTGGGTGGTGAGCGCCACGGCTTTGGCTGTATTTTTTGGGCATCTGTACCCGATTTATCATGGTTTTAAAGGCGGCAAAGGTGTGGCAACTGCACTGGGCGTGATGCTGGCGATATCACCGCTGCTGGGTTTGGCTACGCTTGTTACCTGGGTATTGGTTTTTGCTATTTCGCGCTATTCTTCTTTAGGGGCTATTGTGGCGGCAGCATTGGCGCCCGTGTTTGCATGGTTATTGCTGCCATATAAGGATTACGTGATCACGGTGCTGATAATGGCAGCATTCCTGATTTGGCGTCACAGAAGCAACATTCAAAAGCTGCTGGCAGGTACTGAGTCCGGTTTCGGTAAAAAGAAGTAAGCGTTTAAGGCGCTTGTAGCTCGCTTAAATTCCAGCGCGGTTTTACGCTAAAGCTGTAATTCTTACTACCGTCTTTGTGCATGGCGCTTAAACGCATTGCCCCGGCAAAAGCAATCATGGCACCGTTGTCGGTACAAAACTCCAGTCGCGGATAACTTACTTTGCATAATTTACGTTTGGTAGCTGCATTCAATTTTTCACGCAATTTAGCGTTCGCACCTACGCCACCTGAAACGATTAGATTATCCAGTCCAGTATCACGCAATGCTCTCATGCATTTTGTGGTTAAAACTTCAGTTACCGCTTCTTGAAACTCGTAAGCAATGTCCGCTTTGGTGGTTTCATCCAAAGGTTGGTGCTGGTTAACGAGTGTTAGCACCGAAGTTTTTAGCCCGCTAAAGCTAAAGTTCAAGTCACCGCTGTTCAATAATGGTCTGGGTAGTTTGAAGTTTGGTTTGCCAGTTTGTGCCAGCTTGGATAAAGCCGGGCCGCCGGGATAGCCTAAGCCCAATAATTTAGCGGTCTTGTCAAAAGCCTCGCCTGCTGCATCGTCCAGAGTGTCACCGAGCAATTCATATTCACCGATGCCGTCAACACGCATTAACTGGCTGTGCCCGCCGGAAACCAGTAATGCAACGAATGGGAATTCAGGCGGATTATCTTCCAGCAATGGTGCGAGTAAATGTCCTTCAAGGTGGTGTACGTTGATGGTGGGTATTTGCAAGCTAAAGGCTAGTGATTCGGCGAAGCTGGTGCCGACCAGCAGGGCGCCTGATAGACCAGGGCCCTGTGTGTAAGCGATTGCGTCAATATCCTGCAGCGTTTTGTTGGCTTCCTTGAGGGTAACTTCAGTCAGCGGCAATACGCGGCGAATATGGTCGCGCGAAGCGAGTTCAGGCACTACGCCGCCGTATTCTGCATGCATTTCAACTTGTGAATGTAAGGCGTGCGCCAATAGGCCATTTTCGGTGTCATATAGGGCGATACCCGTTTCATCGCACGATGATTCTATGCCTAAAACCAACATTTATTTTGTATCCATTTCTATCTAAAAGAATTTTTATAGCACAAAACCATAAAAGTAATTGAATAAAACCAATTATACGATTAAAATGGCGGACTTTTCTCAAGTTTATAAGCCTCTGTTTGGTGAACTTGAGCATGACCTAATTAAATTGTTGCAGATAAGAGAGACCTAATGTCTAGTGTACGTGTAAAAGAGAATGAGCCGTTTGACGTTGCTCTACGCCGTTTTAAACGCCTAATTGAAAAAACTGGTTTGTTAAATGACCTTCGCGCACGCGAGTTTTACGAGAAGCCAACTTGGGAACGTAAACGTAAAGCTGCTGCTGCTGTTAAGCGTCAATATCGCCGCTTGATGAAGCAAACATTACCAGCAAAACTTTACTAAGAAACTTTAAGTAGAGTCATTGGCATGTCATTAAAAGCTCAGATTTCTGAGGACATGAAAACTGCTATGCGCGCTAAAGATAGCGCGCGTTTGGGCACGATTCGTCTGTTGCAGGCTGCCATCAAGCAGCGTGAAGTAGATGAACGTATCGAACTGGATGACAGCAATGTGATTGCTGTCATTGAAAAAATGCTCAAGCAACGTCGTGATTCGATTGCTGCGTACGAATCGGCAAATCGTAATGACTTGGCCGATGTAGAAAAGTTTGAAGTCACTGTGCTGCAAACTTATTTGCCACAGCAGCTGACAGAAGCTGAAATCGGCGCCATTCTGGAAAAAGTGGTTGCTGAAACCGGTGCGGCTGGCGTTAAAGACATGGGCAAAGTGATGGCGGCCATTAAACCGCTGGTTGCCGGCCGTGCAGATATGGGTAAAATATCCGGGTTGATTAAGACCCGTTTAGGTTAAGCAGTAAAGCTGTAAACAAGCAAACATCATAAGGAGCGTAAGCTCCTTTTTTGTTTTGAGCTTACTTGGGTCGTAATCTTAGGCTAGAATTACCATTCGGTAATTAAATCAACGTCGTTATTTTTGGTAAAAGCAGATAATTTTGATCCCAGAAAGCTTTATTCAAGAACTCCTGAACCGCGTTGATATTGTCGATGTGGTAGATAAAAGCGTACCTTTGAAAAAAGCAGGCGCAAATTATTCTGCCTGCTGCCCGTTTCATAATGAAAAATCTCCCAGTTTTACTGTAAGCCCCACCAAGCAGTTTTATCATTGTTTCGGCTGCGGCGCGCATGGTACTGCCATTGGTTTCATGATGGAGTATCAGGGCTTGAGTTTTGTGGAGTCAATACACGAACTTGCCAAATTGGTAGGCATGATAGTGCCGCAGGAAACGCGGGATGTTGATAAGCCGGCTGCTAAAGTGGTGGTTGGTTTGCAGGAGTCATTACAGCAGGCCGCTAATTTTTATAAGGCTGAGCTTAAAAAATCACAGCGTGCAATCGATTACTTAAAAAGTCGCGGCCTCAGTGGCCAGATAGCCGCTAAATTCCAGGTCGGTTATGCGCCGGCAGGCTGGCAGAACCTGCAAAGCGTTTTCCCTCACTATGAAAGTGAGGCGTTAACAACAGCTGGCCTGGTGGTTGAAAATGAGCAGGGCCGGCGTTATGACCGATTCCGTGACCGCATCATGTTTCCAATTCATGACCAAAAGGGCCAAGTCATCGGTTTCGGCGGACGTGTCATAAATCCGGAAGATACACCCAAATATTACAACTCGCCGGAAACGCCTTTGTTTCAGAAAGGGCATGAGCTTTATGGTTTGTTTTTAGCACGCCGTGCGATACGCGATGCAGGTCGCGCCTTGGTGGTTGAGGGCTATATGGATGTTGTAGCTTTGGCACAGTACGGTATTGAGTATGCCGTTGCTGCCTTGGGCACGGCAACCACGCCCTATCACATCACCAAACTCATGCGCCAGGCAGATGAAATCGTATTCTGTTTCGATGGCGACAATGCAGGCCGTACCGCCGCATGGCGCGCGGCTATGAATGCTTTGCCAGCACTCACGGATAGCTTGAAACTTGCGTTCCTGTTTTTGCCGAAGGAGCATGACCCGGATTCTTATGTGCGTGAATTTGGAAAAGAAAAATTTGAAGCCGAGATAAAAGCTGCAATGCCGCTTTCACAATATATTCTGCAGCACTTGAGTGAAAATAATCCGCTGCAAAGCCAGGAAGACCGGGTACGGTTTTTGAATGAGGCCGAGCCGATCATGCAGCAAATCAATGCGCCCCGCAGTGCGATGTATTTGCGTAAAAAAGTCGCCGAATTGGCGCAATTGTCTACAGAAGAAATGCATAGCCTGCTTAAATTGCCGAATTTAAACAAAGCACCGGTACAGGCAAGGCCAAAGCTTACGCGCACCACCATATCGTTACAAAAGCGTTTTTGTTTGATGTTGCTGATGCAGCCGGCACTTGCATCCGAGTCGGATTTAGCTTGGCTGGATGACAAGACGGAAGAAGATATATTACTTAAGCAGACTATTGAAACTTGTTTGCTTCATCCCCATTCTAAACCCGTAGTGTTGTTGCGTGAACTTGAGAGCAGAGTCGATGCTAAAGTTTTACGTGAATTGGAACGCGAATTAAGTATTTTAGATGAAACGCTGGATCTCGAGAAAGAGCTGGCGGGCACAAGGCGGCAGTTGCAAGATACTCATTCATATAGGCAATCATCCATATTGTTGGCGCGCATCAGTGAAAAACCCTTGAGCGCATTGACTGAAGACGAGATTGCCTTGCTGAAATCTGTGGGTAATAAACCCAGCCAAAATAGGGCTTAATTCTGGTATAATGCGCGGTTCGGTAATCTTATCGTCATGCTGATTGGTTCAAGAGCATGGCAGAAGCTAAAATTTAGAGGTAAGTCATGGCAAGACCAAAGAAAAGCGATCAATTAGCAGCTAAAGATGCAGAAGAGTTCGTTAGTGCAGAGTTGCAAGAGGTGAATGCGGAAGAGCGCCGCACCCGTCTTAAAAGCTTAATAGTTTTAGGCAAAGAACGCGGCTACCTCACTTATGCCGAAATCAACGACCACTTGCCTGACGATGTGCAGGGTTCTGAGCAGATCGATGGCATTATCGGCATGATTAATGACATGGGTATCCAGGTGTACGAAGAGGCGCCTGATGCTGAAGTGTTGTTAATGTCCGATGCGCCACCGGCAGTGACCGATGAAGATGCCGTGGAAGAGGCTGAACAAGCGCTGGCGACAGTTGATTCTGACTTTGGCCGGACCACTGACCCGGTGCGTATGTATATGCGTGAAATGGGTACGGTCGATTTGCTGACGCGCGAAAGCGAAATTGAAATTGCGCGCCGTATTGAAGACGGCTTAAAACACATGGTGCAGGCAATTGCGGCCTGTCCTACTACTGTGGGTGCTTTGCTTGAGTTGGTTGATAAAGTAGAAAAAGACGAGCTCAGCGTAGATGACTTGGTGGATGGCCTGATTGACTCGGATATCGGCCTGGATGACGGTATGACAGCTGAGGCTGACGAGGTTGAAGAGCCTGAAGCTGAGGATGCGGACGAAGACGAAGATGCTGACGGTGCAAAAGCTGCGGCGATTTCGGCAGAGGCATTAGCTAAACTTAAAGAAGAGCTGCTCAAGCGTTTTGCTGTAGTGCGTGCGGCACATAAGAAAATGATGGAAATTCTGCCGTTAAGAGGTTCACAAGACCCGGAGTATCAGGCATTGTTGTCCGAGATTCTGGAAGAGCTCACCGCATTTCGTTTTTCACCAAAACAGGTTGAAAGTCTTTGTGATCAGGTACGTGGTCTGGTAGAAACAGTACGTGGCCATGAGCGTAAGGTGCTGGATTTCTGTGTAGAAAAAGCCGGTATGCCACGCGCGCATTTTATTAAGTCTTTCCCGGGTAACGAAAGCAATCTGAACTGGCTAGCGGAAGAACTGAAGGCAGATAAGCCTTATGTTGAGAAGCTGGCACGTTACAACCACTCTATTTTAGATCAGCAACAACGCATGATTGATCTGGAAGCTAAAGTTGGCATTCCAACCAAAGAGCTTAAAGAAATCAATAAGCAGATGACGACTGGCGAGGCACGTGCACGCCGCGCTAAACGCGAAATGATTGAAGCTAACTTGCGTTTGGTAATTTCCATTGCCAAAAAATACACCAACCGCGGTTTGCAATTCCTGGATCTGATTCAGGAAGGCAATATCGGTTTGATGAAAGCGGTTGATAAGTTTGAATACCGTCGCGGCTTCAAATTCTCTACTTATGCAACATGGTGGATTCGCCAGGCGATTACTCGTAGCATTGCTGACCAGGCGCGTACCATCCGTATCCCTGTGCATATGATTGAAACGATCAACAAAATGAATCGTATCAGCCGCCAGATTCTGCAAGAAACCGGTGTCGAGCCAGATCCAGCATTATTGGCAGAAAAAATGGAAATGCCTGAAGACAAGATTCGTAAAATCTTGAAAATCAGTAAAGAGCCAATTTCCATGGAAACCCCAATCGGTGATGATGAAGATTCACATTTAGGTGACTTTATTGAAGATAGCACGACTTTGGCACCGGTTGATGCAGCCGTATACGCAAGTTTGCGTGATGCAACCAGCGAAGTGCTGGAATCGCTCACACCGCGCGAGGCAAAAGTATTACGCATGCGTTTCGGTATTGAAATGAATACAGACCACACGCTGGAAGAAGTGGGCAAACAATTTGATGTAACGCGTGAACGTATCCGTCAGATTGAGGCGAAGGCATTACGTAAGTTACGCCATCCTACACGCTCAGAAAGATTAAGAAGCTTCTTAGAAACGGGCCAGGATTAGTTTAAAATAGCGAACTTGAAAGTTTTGGCCCCCTAGCTCATGCTTGGTTAGAGCAGCGGACTCATAATCCGTTGGTGCTGTGTTCGACTCACAGGGGGGCCACCAATATAGAAGCGGCTGACAGAAATGTCGGCCGTTTTTTTGTAGATTTATGTGGCAACTTATTCGTAAGCCAATTAGCTGCTGATTTCGCCAATTAGATTTACATTAACAGTCAATTTGCAGCATAATTCTGGTGGCTTTCACTTTGATAATAAGCCTCAACTCCCACCTAAAAAGGATACAGATTTACATAATGATTAACTTTATAGAACGATTAGTTGAAATAATTATTTTTAGAAGTCGCTGGGTTTTGGCGCCTATGTATTTAGGCTTGGTTGGCGGTCTTGTTATTTTGATGGTGAAATTTGCACAAGAATTTTTTCATATTGTCATACATATATTCAGTTCAGCCGAGCAAGAGGTCGTTTTGTCACTGCTGGCCTTAGTCGATATGACCTTGGTTGCCAATTTACTGATTATGGTGATCTTTAGCGGTTATGAAAACTTTGTGTCAAAAATTAATACCGCAGGTAGTGAAGACAGGCCAGAATGGATGGGTAAAGTAGATTTTTCCGGGCTAAAACTTAAACTGATCGGTTCGATTGTCGCAATTTCTGCAATAGATTTACTTAAAGCGTTTGTTCATCAAAGTACGACAAATTCCGAGCATATTACTAACGAACAAATGGGCTGGATGTTAGCGATACATTTGGCTTTCATTTTCTCAGGTGTACTGTTTGCCGTGATGGATTATATTGCCGGGAAAAGTAAAGCTCACTGATTGAGTTGAAGAGGAGCTCCTTCTTTAAACCCATTACTTGAATAATCACGGACATGAAGTTAAGTTTTCTTATAAGCTGGTATTAAATTAAAAACATGGCAATTATGACGATTGTCAGTGAAAGTTAGCTCGCGGTGGTGAGTAAGTAACATTAAGAGTCGACTGGTTCTTAATCTTTCTGTCGAGAGTTTGAGACTCGTATCTCTTGCAAGTTAAAACCGAGGCTTATGTTTACGCATAGGCCTTTTGGCTTTTTTGAGTGTGACTAAATAATACAGGATGGCTTGGCATCAAGCTGTTAGTTGAAATTTTCGTTCTAAATGCCTGCCGAATTAAAGCTATTTATACACATTAGTTAAAGTTCTACTTTAATATGGCTAAAAAACCCTTATCAATCAATGGTAAGTTAATAACTCTTTGATTTTAAATGATTTGTTATTAGTTTAAATTTTATACAATTAAGAAAAATTCGTTATAAATCTTAAAGTTACATTTTAGTTACACAAGAAACCACAGAGTTATCCACAGATATTGTGGAAACAATTCTCAAGCTAATCATGGCATTAAATTAACTTGTTTTTTGGAAATGTGCTCATTCTGTAAAAGGGGTGTCAATCAGACTCATGAGACCTCATTGGGATTTAAACGCCAGTTTCAAGTAGACTAGTAAATATAAGTAGTTATGCGTATTGTGCACTCGGTTTGAATACTAAATACTATGTGAGTGTATAAAACTTGCATAGTTGTTTGTGTAAGGCTTAGCTCCATAATGAACAGATTAAGGAGATACAAAATGAACCGCCGACTATATTTTATGCTACCTGACACAGGTAGTGCGCACGCAATGCTGGACGATCTGCTACTCGCGCGTGTTAACGCCAATCGTATCCATTTTCTTGCCAAGCCCGGTACGCCGATGGGTGATTTACCAGAAGCGGCTATTTCTGAACGTACTGACCTGATTGAGGGCTGGGAGGTTGGCATGGGTTTGGGTGCGCTAGTTGGGCTTGTGGCGGGGGTAGTTGCCATTTCGATCCCAACTTGGTGGTACACCAAGCCAATACCGTTTGTCGCCACCATGCTGATCTGCACTCTGGCAGGGTTTTTAGGTGGCGGATTATGGACAGCGTTGGTCGCTACTAATATTCCCAATACTCAACTTAAACAGTTTGAAGGGAGAATCGCCAAGGGTCAGGTGTTGATGATAGTGCTTGCGCCTTTTCACCGCGTACAGGAAATCCGTAAACTGGTAGCAGAAAAACATCCAGAGGCGTCCTACAGCGGTATTTGGCCGACTGAGCATGTCATATTCCCTTGATGCCGGACATAGAGCTATAAGGTAGTGGGCTCATAATTCGTTGCTGCAGCGTTTGCTTCACAGGGGCAATAAAATAAAGAAAGGACTTGGAAAATCCAAGTCTTTTTTTGCCTGCTAACTGCAATTAAAAGCCTGCTGATATTATAAGCAAGCTGATCTTAATGCTAATCAATTGCTATTCCATGATCTTTTGCGGAGTTGATATGGCGACTCTCTAACTATCGGCTAAGTTAATAACCGTCATGTCAATTTCAACTATTCAAAAATCCAATATAACAGTTCAACCTTACGCATCCCTTACAAAGTCCAATTAAAATTTAGGCGCCAGGGCGTAAGAGGCTACGTTGTCTGCTCCCAAGCAGGTATTACATGTTGATTTAAGTTAAAAATAGGTTTTTTTGAGATAGTTATCGAAATAGCAATAGCGTAGAATTGAACTTGGGTATTAATACTAATTTAAAAGGATTTACATATGTTTCCAGAGTATCGCGACTTAATCACACAGCTAAAACACAAGGATTTGCACTTCACGCATTTATTTGAACGTCACAATGAGATTGATCAAAAAATAAACAACTTAGAGACCAATGTTGAACATGGCACCGATGAAGAAATTGAAGATCTCAAGAAAGAGAAATTGAATTTAAAAGATCAGCTTTACGCTATTTTAGTTGAAGCTAGTAAAGCCTAGATTGATGCCAATGCAAGCGGTATGCCGTTTCATAAATAAATAGAATTTAGAAATTAAATATGAAAGCAATGATACTCGGGGCAGGTAAGGGGACAAGGGTCCAGCCCATCACACACGAAATTCCCAAGCCCATGATTCCCCTGGTAAGAAAACCGGTCATGGCCTATCTGGTTGATTTGCTTAAAAAGCATGGTGTTGATGAAATCATGGTGAATACCAGTCATTTAGCACCGATGATTGAAAACTATTTCAGAGATGGCGAGCAGTTTGGCGTGAGCATGGCTTACTCTTATGAAGGCTATATAGAATCGGGTGTTGCAGTCAGTAGCCCTGTTGGCTCAGCGGGAGGCATGAAAAAAATCCAGGACTTTTCGGGATTTTTTGATGAAACCTTTATTGTGCTCTGTGGCGATGCATGGATTGACCTGGATATTAGCAAGGCATTGGAAATCCATCGAAAAAAGCAGGCGATAGCCAGTGTGATTATCAGGGAAGTTCCATCTGACGAGGTGTTTAAGTACGGTATTGTTAAACTGGATGAGCATGGCCGTATCGTACAATTCCAGGAGAAACCAGCCCCTGAAGATGCAGTGTCAAATTTAGCGAATACTGGTATTTATATCTTTGAACCGGAAATTTTTGATTACATCCCGTCAGGTGTTACCTACGATATCGGTGGGCAGTTATTCCCAAGGTTGGTGCAGGAACACTTGCCTTTTTTTGCAATCAATTTACCGTTTCAGTGGCTGGATATCGGGAATATACAGGATGTCTGGACGGTGACCAGTAAGATACTAAAGGGTGAGGTCACAGGGTTTAAAATGCCAGGCCACGAGGTAAGGCCGGGTGTTTATACTGGAATCAACCTAAGTGTTGATTTTGATAAAGTGAATATTATCCCGCCCGTATATATTGGCGGCAGTTCCAAAATTGAAGCAGGGGCAACTATTGTTGGCCCAGCTGTCATCGGTGCAAATTGCGTTGTTGAAAGCGGTGCTTCTATTAAAAACTGTATCGTTGAAGATTACACCAGGCTCACTGGCCATGCTGATTTAGAAGGAAAAATCATCTTCGGCAGTAAATGCATTGATCCAATTCTGGAAACGCAGGTAGATATCGCTGAAGCTAGACTCGAGTATATGATCGACGACGTGCGCAAGCCGTTGACTAGCCCGTAGTCATTGCAAAATGATTGCTGAAGCCTGTAGCTGCAAATTGCATAACCAGACTTTAATAATTTGAGTGCCTGAAAATATCACCTTCCGGTTTCAAGTCGAATGCGATGCAGATGCGTTCTTCATTTGAGTTAAAAGGGATGGTGCGATGAAACAGTGATGAAGGGAAAAGCACAATATCACCTACGCTGGGCGAAGCTATGCCCACCGGAAAATCATCGTGCTTTTGCGGGTAGTTGTCCCCATGCAAGCCGTATTCAAAGCAACCTTCCAGCGGGTCTTGTTTGTCTTTGGGCAGCACAAGGTATACCGCGCCGCTGATCCAGCCCACTTCATGAATGTGCCTGTCAACAAAGCCGCCACGCCGTAATCTTACATACCAGGAGCTGGTGAATTCCAGTTCATTGGGGAATGATTTGATTAACTCGCAATCGGCACCTGCGAAGCGGTTCTTGTATTTAATAAACTCCTGTTTGACCAGTTCGCCTAATTTTCTGAAAGAAGCCTCAGGTCGTTTGAATAAATTACCGGCGGATTGCTTGCCATTGATAATCATGCCCTGCGCACGCACTTCGATCGCGGTGTTGTCGATGTCATTAAGCAAGTCTTTCAGGAATTGGCTGTTTGGTTCTGCAAGTTCATGAATGCTGTTCTGATAGACAAAATCAAAGCCGTTTTTACAGAAGTTGTAATTGTCGTCTACCCCAAAGTTTCTGGCATAGTGTGAAGAAAGCGTGGCTAAAAAAGGTGCGTCATGTCTTTTATGGGTGCGTACGATTTCATCCAGTTTGGTTTTAAACGCGTCAAAATGCTCGGCTTTATAGGTGCAATAGAGTGCGCGTTCCTGCCAGTCATCCAGCTGTGAGCGTTCAAAATAGTCGATGGCTTCATCAAAACGTCCGGCGAGGTATAAAAATTCACCCATGTTGTAGTTGGCGCCGGCATGGTTAGGGTTAAGGTTCAGAGTGTCCAGGTAACTTTTAATGGCATCTTCCATGTTGCCTTGGTCACGCAGACACTCACCCAGATAGTTATGTGCATCAGCATAGTTGGGGAACATGGCAATTGCCTGCTTGAAGTGCGCGATTGCATCATCGAGCTTACCCTCATCACGAAGCGCGGTACCCAGGTTAAAGTGTCCGCGTGGGTCTTCGTGAATGCTGAGTGCAGTCCGGTAGTTTTTAATCGCATCCTCAAGTAAGCCCTGTTTTTGCAATACAGTACCCAGATTGCCATAAGCTTCGAAAAAATCTGGATTCAGTGCAATTGCCTGACGATAGTGGGTAGCCGCATCTTCAAACCTGCCTACATTCGCAAGTGCAATGCCCAAGTTAAAATGCAAGTCCGGAGTGTCGGGCTGCAGTGACAGTGCTTTAGTGTAGCTCTTCACTGCATCACTGAATTTGGATAAGCCGTCCTGGGCAATGCCCAGTATGTTGTACAAAATAAAGGCGTTGGGGTAACGTGCTGCCAATTTATTCGCTGCCTGCTCGGCTTCTGCCAGTTTTCCCGTGTTGAGAAAATGCAGCACAGGCTGCATTTCAAATTGACTGGGTTGTTGACCGAAAGATTGGGTTTGTTTTGCCATGGTTAATTTGCCCTACTTTGTATCCAGATACGTTGAATTGCATTTTAAAATAGAATTACTCGTTACGCTTTTGTAATCGGCTAGCTAATTGACGCAAAAATTTCATCGCTACTTTGGGTTCATCCAGCAGCAGAGTTTCAATGTTGTCGGTACGTATCGATATTACGTCCGCATGTTCAGATGTCACTATTGCATCGGCAATGGTCGGCGTATTTGACAGCATTGCCATTTCCCCAAAGTAATCACCTGCCTCAATGGTGCGTAACACATCCCCATACTGTAACAGCCGTATCTGCCCGCTCACCAGATAATATAACTGATGTGTAGTATCGCCAGAGTGGAATATATATTCACCATTGTCATAAGTTTTACCATAACGCTGCATCAGTTTTTGTACGTAATTTTCTTTGCTACTTAAAAGCGTTTCGGCGTTCTCGTCAAACAGGCCCTTTAATAACAAGACATCTTTTTTTCTCAAGGTGGCGATCAGTTCGGTGCCGAGTAAAAATACAGCAAAGTTGAAATAAAGCCAGGTGATGGAGATGAATAGATTTTTCATGCCGCCGAAAACCGAGCCATAAGATTGATTGACGGATAAAAACAGCGTAAAAGCCGGGCGCATGAGTAGCCATAAAATTGCGGTAAATAAGGCACCGATAAAAACATGCTTGACGTATAAACGCACTGGGAAGAAAACAAAATAAAAAGCAGCAATTAGTAGTGTGGTCAAAATCAGCGAGATTAATGTAGCTAAAATGCCGTGTTCCAGCAGTTGGCTATTTGCACCTAAAAAGGCAATCACTCTTTCGAGCATTAATCCTGCAAATGTAAATAAGAAGAACAATAGCAACATGCCGACTATCGCAAAAATGTCTTTGATTTTTCGTTGAACGAATGAAGGGGCTTCGACCAGGGTAGCGATGTTGTAAAAAGCAGAGCGCATGGAGCTTGCCAGTGGGGTAACCGACCAAAGCAGCACAAATAGACCTACTGCACCCCAGACAGCTTGCTGTTTGGACGCGTTATAAACTTCAACCATAATGGCACTGCTTAATTGCGGCACTAAGTTACCGGTAATAATGGCGAGTTTAACGATGGCGTAGTCTGAGTTGAATACCAAGTGACTAAGCAGGAAAAACATCAGCAGTACTAAAGGAATCAGCGCAAACATCGCGTAAAAAGAAAGAGAGGCTGATAATCCAAATGCATTGTGGCGCTGAAATGCTTTAAACATCTCATGTAACACAAATAAAGGCGTGTTGTAGCGTTGCCTGGCGTAAGCCTCGCGTGGCATATTGATTGCTTTATTTAAATTAGCTTTCAATTGCCCACTTGGTTTAGCGGTAAATGTGATTTTTTTCATGCGGATACCATTGATTTTACGCAAGTGCCAATAAATACATTATATATAAGCCCTTATATGTTTTAAAACAAGCTAATGCCTATTTGGATATGTTAGTGTGATTTGCAGATGTCAGGTGTTTAAATTTTTCAGTTGCTGCGACTAAGGCAGATGTCGTGCCCGTCTCCATGGCGGAATGCCCGGCATCGTCAATAATGTGGAATTCAGCATGTGGCATAGCCCCACTCAATTCCCAAGCCGTGACAGGCGGGCAGACCATATCGTAGCGACCTTGCACAATAATTGTTGGAATGCGCGCGAGTTTGTTTTTTGATTCGGCAATTAAATCGCGATCACCCACAAAACAATGATGCCGGATGTAATAAATTTGTACCCTGGCACGCGCTAATTCAACTTGGCCGTTAATTTCATTGTTTGCAGTCGCTGGTCTTGGTAGCAGTGTCATGATGCTGCTTTCAAAAGAGTTCCATCGAATGGCTGCAGGGATGCTGATGCTGGCATCTTCAGAAAAAACAAGTTTTTCATAAGCGGCTAACGGGTTGTCTCTTAGATTTTCAGGTAGAAGCTCACATAATGATTGCCACGGCTCCGGGTAAAAGGTTTTAACTTCACCTAAAAACCAACGCAATTCACTCGGGCGGCTAAGAAAAATGCCCCGCAAAATCAGGCCTGCCACATGTGATGTATGTTGAATGGCGTAAGTAATGGCTAAAGTACTTCCCCATGAACCGCCAAATACCAGCCATTTATCAATACCTAATTTCTGCCGGATTAAATCGATATCACTGACTAAATCCATTGTGGTATTACTTTTTGTTTCGCCCAGAGGTTTACTGCGACCGCAACCACGTTGATCAATTAATATGATCCGATAATGCTGGGGATCAAAAAAACGCCGTTGTGCAGGGTTGCAGCCGCTGCCAGGACCTCCATGAAGAAAAACGACAGGTTCGCCGTTGGGGTTGCCACAGATTTCGTAATAAACCTCATGTAAATCATCTACTTTGATGTGGTTTTGTTCAATAATGTCTAATTCAGGATACAAATTGTAAGTAATGTTCTGCATGTTGGTATAGCATCTTTATGATTGATTATAAAAGGTTTTTTATACTTATGTATTATACAGATGGAATGAAAAGACTCAATTTATATCAATGTAAGTTTAATTGTAAATAAATTGTAAACAATGTATTGCAATTCGTGATTCAGTGGGATATAGTCTCGTTCACGCACATGAAATGTGCTAAAAAATTGTTTCAGTGAGTTGTTAAAATTTTGGGAATACATCAAAAAATCATCAACTTACAGTGAAATTATTTTTATTTAAACCTTAGTAGTTTAACTTTGGAGATTAATATGCAAATCAACAAAATCAAGTTAGCACTTGGCTTAGTTGCAGGTATGACAGTGGCAATGCCATTGGTAGCATCAGCAGCGGCGGATCAAGAAAAAGCAATCGCTGACGCAAATAACTGGGCAGCACCACGTGGTGACTATACAAACCAAGGCTACAGTAAATTGGCTCAAGTTAACAAAGGTAACGTTAAAAACCTTAAAGCAGCTTGGACATTCGCAACCGGTGTAAACCGTGGCCACGAAGGTTCACCAGTTGTTGTTGGTAACGTTATGTACGTTCACACAGCATTCCCAAACAACGTATACGCTCTTGACTTAAACGACAATCAAAAAATCGTATGGTCATATTTCCCAAAACAAGACCCATCAGTACAAGCTGTATTATGTTGCGATAACGTTTCACGTGGTTTAGGCTACGGCGACGGTAAAATCTTCTTGCAACAAAATGACGGTAACTTGGTGGCTTTAGACGCTAAAACAGGTGCTAAAGTTTGGTCAGTATTAGTAAATGATCCAAAAGTCGGTGCTACAAATACTAACGCTCCACACGTAATCAAAGACAAAGTGTTGACAGGTTGTTCAGGTGCTGAATTCGGTGTACGTTGCTTCATTGCAGCATACAACTTGAAAGACGGTTCATTGGCATGGAAAGCTTACTCAACAGGTCCAGACGCTGAAGTGTTGATCGGCGCAGACTTCAACAAAGATACACCTGAGTACAGCGCATTGTCAGTTTACCAAGACGTAAACGGCGGCAACAAAATGGGTGGTTCTTTCAAAAAGATCCCTAACGACCAATTGAAAATTGGCGAAAAAGAATTAGGTACACGTACATGGTTGAAACCACAAGCAGTTAAAGATGGTTGGCAACATGGTGGTGGCTCTGTATGGGGCTGGTGGCCATATGATGCACGTACAAACCTGGTTTACTACGGTACAGGTAACCCATCAGTTTGGAACCCAGACGTACGTCCAGGTGACAACAAATGGTCTATGACTGTATTCGCACGTGACTTAGACACTGGCGTTGCAAAATGGGGTATGCAAATGACTCCACATGACGAGTGGGACTACGACGGTATCAACGAAGTAATCTTGTTCGACAAAGGTGGCAAAACATACGCTTGGCACCATGACCGTAACGGCTTCGCTTACACATGGAATGCACACAACGGTAAATTGCAAGCTGCTGAAAAAGTTCACCCATTCGTTAACTGGGCAACTGATGTTGACATGAAGACTGGTGTACCAAACAAATTGGCTACAGCTTCAACTCACCAAGACTACAATGCTAAAGGCGTTTGCCCAGCTGCATTGGGTACTAAAGACCAACAACCAGCTGCATACTCACCAAAAACTGGTTTGATCTATACTCCATTGAACCACGTATGTATGACATACGAGCCAGTTGAGTCTAAATATGTTGCAGGTCAACCATGGGTTGGTGCTACTTTAACTATGTTTGCTGGTCCTGACGGCGTAATGGGTGGCTTCGGCGCTTATGATCCAATGACCAACAAAAAAGTTTGGTACAACAAAGAGAAATTCTCAGCTTGGGGTGGTGCTTTAACAACTGCTACTGACTTGGTATTCTACGGTACATTGGATCGTTGGTTCAAAGCGGTTGATGCTAAATCAGGTAAAGAACTCTGGAAATTCCAAGTTGGTTCTGGCGTGATTGGTAATGCATTCACATACGGTAACAAGGGTAAACAATACGTTGGCGTGCTATCAGGTATCGGTGGCTGGGCTGGTGTAGCGATGAACCTTGGTATGACTAACGACACAGACGCACTTGGTGCTGCTGGTGGTTACAAAGAATTGACACGTTACAACGCTGCTCCTGGCGGCGGTGCATTGACAGTATTCAGCCTATAATTCATTGTTGAAAAACAATAGATTATTAGCTAACTACTTAAGTTAGTTCTAATGCAGTAAATAAAAACGCCCCGATTCGTCGGGGTGTTTTTTTATATAAAGTAGCTTTCAGACATAGATAAATTCCTTAAATATTTCCTAATTCGTTACAATACCGAGATGTATTTAATGTTCTGGCTGACGTTGTGCAGAAGCCTAGAACTTTTAATTGAATAAATACTCTATTGGTTTGGCGGTGACATTTAGGCCGTATATTTGAGGATAAGGAACAAAAATGTTAAATAACTTGAAATTGCTAGGCCTAACAATATGTTTGGTTGCAACAGTAAATGCGCAAGCGGATGAGGGCTTGAGTGTTGATTTAAATTCTGGCCGCGCCGGTGAGGCACAACGTGTAGATGATGGTACTGAATTTAAGGTATGTGCAGATCAGGATAACCTGCCGTACTCAAATAATAAAATGGAAGGTTTTGAAAATAAAATCGCTGAAGTTTTGGCTAAAGATTTAGGTAAGAAATTAACCTATCAGTTCTGGTATGACCGTATGGGTTTTTATCGTAATACCATTAATGCCAAAAGATGTGATGTCATCATGGGTACAACTCCAGATAATGATGCTTTAAGAACTTCAAAGCCATATTACCGTTCTGGCCATGTGTTTATCTATAAAAAAGATAGTGGCTTGCATATTACCAATTGGGATAGTCCTGATTTGAAAAAAGCCAGAATTGGTGTGGTTGGGCAAAGCCCAGCAACCATTCCGTTGAACGATCATGGCTTAATCGGCAACTCCAGACCATATCGTATGCAACGTGATTTAAATTTGCCGCCAAGTTATTTGGTTGACGATGTAGTTAAAGGTGATATTGACGTAGCAATTGTGTGGGGTCCGATTGGCGGCTATTTCGCAAAACAGTCAAAAGTGCCGTTGGAAGTTGTGGTTATCCCTGAGTATGAAAATGAAAATGTTAAAGGGAAAGAGTTCTGGAATATTTCTATTGGCGTACGTAAGGCCGATAAAGAGCGTTTGGCATTAATTCAAGGCGCCTTGGATAGAAACCAGGATAAAATCAATCAAATTCTAGATGAATATGGTATCCCGCATGTGCCAGTAGTCGAGGGTGATAGCGTGATGAAAGTCTATCGTAAGGGCCGTACACAAACTAAAGAAACACGCGGTGACGCAATCCCAAAAACAGAGTAAAATATCTTGCTATTTCGCGTTGATTCGTCAACCGGACTATTTAAACTACGTTAAATGAAAACGCGTCCTAAAATGCGCCAGCATGTAAGTACGTAGCTAAATTCATTACATTAGGAGATGACATGTTAGGCAATAAATCAATTAAAGCAGCGTTATTAGTGTCAATGCTTGGTTTCGTAGGTATGACTTTATCTACACAAGCTAGCGCAGCTTGTAATTTAGTTTCAACAAAAGACGGCAGCCCACTAGGCGTTAAGGCAGTAGAAACAGATACGCCACAAGCGAAACAGTTTCTAGAAACTTGTATCAACCCATACACAAAAATATATGTTGCAGATCCAGAAGCGGCAAAAGCAGGTAAAAAGAAATTCGGTTTGTATTCATGTACGCAATGTCACGGTCCAAACGCCGGCGGTCAAGTTGGCCCAAGCATTACGGACAGTACATGGCAATATGCTAAACACGTAACAGACAAAGGTCTTTTTGAAACAATCTCAGGTGGTAGTAATGGCGGGATGTTTGCTTGGCATCAACAGCTAGGCAATCCAGAAAATCTATCAACAGATGATATTTTAAAAGTTATTGGTTGGTTACGTAGCCAATATAAAGGCGGTGGTGAAACACCTTGGTTGAACTAAATATATTAAAAAAATATATCAAGTCACTTGAGACTTAGGCCAAAAACTTAAGTCATGTAAAACCTGTTACAGTATGTAACAAGTTAAAAGGCTACTGTATAATACAGTAGCCTTTTTTATGCTAAGCCTAATCAATGAGGCTTGGACGTGATCGCTGCATGACAAATAGTGGTGATTTTAATTTTAAACATGGAGATTTAAGATGGGTATGTACAAATCAGGTATGGCCTTAATGCTTGTTCTAGTGGCTTTAAGTGCATGTGATAAAAAAGATGCAAGTACTGCAGGCGCAGATGCACCAGCTGCAAGTGGAAAGGCAATTGAGTTTGTAACTACTCAAGACAGCAAGCCATTAGCCATTGATGCAAAATTATTTGATACTCCTGCAGCAAAAGAATTTTTGGCGACAGGTAAAAATTCATATGTTGGTAATGCTGAAGCAATTGCTAAAGGTAAAAAAGTGTTTCAATTGTATTCATGTACACAATGCCATGGTCCCGAAGCTAAAGGCCAAGTGGGCCCTGGCTTAATAGGTCCAACCTTCCGCTATCCTAAAGACGCTACCAATAAAGGTATGTTTGAAACTATCTGGCATGGCACGAACGGTGGCATGGGTGCAAAGGGTATAGGTTTGATGGATCCAACCGATCCCAAAAATGGTATTACGCCAGATGAGCTGTTAAAAATTATTGCTTGGGTACGCAGTATGGGTACTATAACCGGTAACGAATAATTGCTAATGTAATTAAAAGCGCGCTTACTGTACTGCAGTAGGCGCGTTTTTGTTTTATGATGATGATCATTAATTATTGACTGGGATACTTGTGGAAACCGAAGAACAAAAAAACTTGCACCATGTTGTGATTGTGGGCGGGGGAGCGGGTGGTCTTGAGTTGGCAACAAAACTTGGTGATACTTTGGGACGCCAAGGCAAGGCCATCATTACATTAATTGACAAGTCCAAAACGCACGTATGGAAACCGCTGCTACATGAAATTGCAGCGGGCAGCATGAACCCGGAACGGCATGAACTGGTTTATATCGCACAAGCACACTGGCATCATTTTAATTTCCGTCTTGGCAGTATGGATAGATTGGATAGGGCCAAGCAGGAAGTTTCAATAGCGCCACATTTTGATGAAGATGGTGCCGAGGTGATTCCGCGCCGCACATTTAAATATGACACACTCATTATTGCGGTCGGAAGTACAACAAATGATTTTGGTATAAAGGGCGCCCGTGAACATTCAATCGCGCTCGATACACAAGATCAAGCTGAGAAATTTCATCGCCGCCTACACAATGCCTTGCTGCGGGCGCAAACACAAATTGAACCAGTGCAAGCGGGTCAACTAGAGGTGGTAATTGTTGGCGCTGGCGCGACCGGCGTAGAGCTATCAGCAGAGTTACATAATACAACCCGCGAGCTGGCGGCTTACGGTCTAGATAAAATCAACCCCGACCGTGACGTGCAAATATCATTGATAGAAGCGGGCGATCGCGTCCTGCCGGCACTTCCACCCAAGCTATCCAATTCAGTGGATTTGGAGTTAAGAAAATTGCGCGTGCACCTGTACACGGGGGAGCGCGTGACTGAGGTGACGAGTAAGGGGGTGCAGACGCACAGCGGTCGTTTTATTCCTTCTGCGCTAGTGGTATGGGCTGCAGGTATTAAAGCACCTGATTTTCTGCATGAAATAGATGGTCTGGAAACTAATCGCATCAATCAACTTGTGGTGCGAAGAAACTTGCAGACTACGCTGGATGCAAATATTTTTGCCTTTGGTGATTGTGCTGCATGTCCCTGGACAGGTCATGGTGATGAAACAGTTCCGCCTCGTGCCCAGGCGGCGCACCAGCAGGCATCCATGCTGGTTAAAACTGTCAAATATCGTGTAGCCGGAAGAAAGACGCTACCGGAATTTACTTATAGAGATTATGGATCATTGGTTAATTTGGGTGCTTATACCACTGTCGGTAATCTGATGGGGGCATTATCTGGCGGCAGCTTATTTATTGAGGGATTAATAGCACGCACGATGTACCGCTCTTTATACAAATTGCATTTGATGGCGTTGCATGGATTCTGGAGCATGGCGTTACAAACTGTTGCCCGCATTATTACGCGGCGTACTGAGGCGCATGTGAAGTTACATTGATTTCCTGTTTAGTGATTCATAAAACGGTAGCGTCTGTGGATTGCCGTCATGCATAGGCTTACAAAAAGTCCAAATGCGATGACGATAAGATAAATTGGAATTTCAGCCTTAACCATGAGCAGATAAGCCCCAAGCATTAACAGTATTCCAATATGTTCGTTAAAGTTCTGTACCGCTATCGAGTGTCCAGCGCCAATTAATTCATGCCCACGGTGTTGCAACAGCGCATTCAAGGGCACCACGAAGAAGCCGGCAAGGGCGCCGATAACGAATAGCAGAACTACAGCCAATTGCCATTGTTGAACAAATGCCATCCCTATTACGAGTAAGCCCATTATGATGCCTGCCGGCAGTACTTTAGTGGATTCTTCCAGTTTGATATAGTGTGCAGCAAAAGCAGAGCCGATAGCAATACCTACTGCGAGCAGAGCCATCAGTTGCGTAGATTGCTCCAGGCCGAAATTAAGTGCGCTGGCGGCCCAGGCAATGACAACCAGGCGTAAAGTGGCGCCAGCACCCCAGAATAGGGTTGTTACTGCCAATGAAACTTGCCCTCGCGTGTCCGTCCATAATGCTTTAAATGAATACCAGAAGTCATATAGCATGAACAGCGGATTTTTCTTTGGCAGTTTATGATCAATGGGTAATTTTGGAATGTATATGTTAAATATTGCGGCTAACATATATAGCGCGGCAATGAACATCATTGCCATATAGGGGTCTTTGCTCGCCAGAATACCGCCTACAATGGCACCTAAAATAATAGCTATCACGGTCGAGCCTTCCATCCATCCGTTAGCGCCAACGAGTTTTTCTGGCGGTAAAAGCTCGGTTAATATGCCGTATTTTGCAGGAGAATATGCCGCTGCGCCAATGCCAACGATACCGTAAGCATATAAAGGCGGCATGCCTAAAATCATGGCAAGACTGCCAATAAATTTGATTGCGTTGGCGATAAACATAACGCGGCCTTTGGGCAGGGCATCGGCAAACGATCCAACAAAAGGTGCAAGTGCAATGTAGGAGATGACGAAGAACTGCTGCAGTAAGGGCGTATGCCAATCCGGTGAATTCATTTGCGCAAGTAAGGCAATTGCGGCAAATAATAACGCATTGTCAGCAAGCGCAGATAAGAATTGCGCTGTCAGTAATGTGTAAAATCCTTTACACATTCTCATTATGCGATACCTTCATCAACACGTCTCATTTTCGTATGGTTGCGTTTTATGCACTTGGTGTTGCATCTCGAATTATGCATACTTAAGCTATAAAACTTCTGCAGCGAAGTCTGCCAGTCGTGAGCGCTCACCGCGCTGTAACGTAATGTGGCCGTTATGACCCCAGCCTTTGAACCGATCGACAACATAAGTAAGGCCGGAGCTGCCTTCAGTTAAATAGGGAGTGTCAATTTGCGCAATATTCCCCAAACATACCACTTTTGTGCCAGGCCCGGCACGGGTGATTAAAGTTTTCATTTGTTTCGGTGTCAGGTTTTGTGCTTCATCAATGATTAAAAACTTATTTAAGAAGGTGCGCCCACGCATAAAGTTAAGTGACTTGATTTTGATTCTAGTGCGTATCAAGTCTTGCGTGGCGGCACGTCCCCAGTCGCCTGCTTCATCATCACTTTTATTCAGCACATCCAGGTTATCTTCTAATGCGCCCATCCATGGTGTCATTTTTTCTTCTTCAGTACCGGGTAAAAAGCCAATATCTTCACCTACCGGTACGGTGACCCGCGTCATGATGATTTCGGAATAGATTTTTTTATCCAGAACCTGGGTAAGCGCAGAGGCTAAGGTCAGCAAGGTTTTACCCGTACCTGCTTGGCCTAATAGCGTTACAAAATCAATTTCCGGATCCATTAACAGGTTGAGCGCAAAGTTCTGTTCGCGGTTGCGTGCATTGATCCCCCATACATTATGTTTAGGGAGCAGATGATCTTTTACAACTTCCAATACCGCAATGTTGCCTTCAACGCTGCGCACGATGGCATGAAAAGGTTTTTCAAACTCATAATATACAAATTCATTCACAAGAAAAGTTTTGCAAAGCGGACCCGTGAGGCGGTAGAACATACGTCCGGATTCTTGCCAGGATTCCATGGCCTTGCTATGTTTGTCCCAAAAGTCAGCAGGCAGCTCTTTCATGCCGCTGTATAGAATATCCGTATCTTCCAGGACTTTATCGTTAAAGTAGTCTTCGGCCAGCACGCCCATTGCCCGTGCTTTAATACGTACGTTGATGTCTTTGCTAACCAGCACAACCTGGCGATTAGCATGCTGCTTTTGCAAACATAAAACAACGCTGATAATTTGGTTATCAGCTTTGCTGCCAGCCAAACCGGGAAGGTCAATATTCAGTTGTGTGGTTTGTAAAAACAGGCGGCCAGTAGCCTGCTTGTTGCCGTTGAGTGATAAAGGGCAGCCTAATTCTAAATTGGTTAAATCCGTACCAACTATTTCTTCTACACTACGGCTCACTTGGCGCGCATTACGTGCAACTTCAGTCAGGCCCTTTTTGTTATTATCAAGCTCTTCAAGCGTTACCATTGGCAGGTAAATATCATGCTCTTCAAAGCGGAAAAGGGAAGAAGGGTCATGCATCAGCACATTGGTATCAAGGACAAACAGCTTGGGAGCACCGATGGTTTTTTTAGCCATACATTACTTTCTCTGAAAGTGATTGAATAAATTTAAAATTAAAGCGTTTGAATAAAGTTTAAAACTTCTGCGGCATGGCCATCTACTTTAACACCACGCCATTCTTTTACCAGCGTTCCATTTTTATCGATGATAAACGTGCTGCGCTCAATACCACGCACTTGTTTACCGTACATGTTTTTCATTTTGATAACACCAAATAATGAGCAAGCTAATTCTTCAGTATCAGCCAGCAGCTCAAATGGAAAGCTGAACTTGGTTTTGAAATTTTCATGTGATTTTAAGCTATCACGCGATATGCCAAAAATTTCAGCATTGTGCTGCTGAAATTGTGCATAGGTATCCCTGAACTGCATACCTTGGGTCGTGCAGCCCGGGGTAGAGTCTTTTGGATAAAAATAAATGACTAACGTTTTACCCAGATAATTTGAAAGCTGAAAAGTTTTACCGCCGGTTGCAGGTAGTTGAAAGTCGGAAACAGGTTGGTTAAGCATTGACGTATATATTATCCGTGTAGAAGTCTTCCTACATTGTTGATAAAAAGCGGTATTAAGGCAAGAGGATATGTTATGAAAATGACAATATTTTTAAATGACCTTCGGAAATCCAAATCACATTACTGTTCCCAGGCAATTACGACCAGACAATTACGATTAGTTAAGTTCAATAGTTTTGGGCAATGTAATCGTGATCGCAGTGCCGCCATTAGGTCTCGCAGCAAATCGCAGGCTTCCGCCCAAAGCGTCACAGACCTTGAATGCGAATGGAATCCCAATGCCAGTCCCAAACCTTTTGGTAGTTGGTGCGCTTATTGCGCTGGGGTCTGGCGTAAAAGGCATGCCACTACCGCAATCCAATAACTGCAGGATAAATTCTCCAGGTGTGATATCAAGCCGTACCTCTATGCTTCCTGATTTGTTTGAGGCATCGATTGCATTTAATAATAAGTTGTAGATCACTTGCTCTAGCAGATGTTGATCTGTAAAAATTGCATCATTTCTAATGGCTTTGGATTTGGGCCAGGACGGTAGGGTGAGTTGTATGGATTTTTTTGAAATCTTCTGTTGAAGCGGTTCTAGCGCGCCTTCAACGATTTCCCGGATGCTGGTGTTGCTGGGCTGTGGTTTTAGCGGGTGTAAGTAGGCTAGTAAGGCCCCGGTCCAGCGCTCCAGCCTATCGACTGTATTGATAATGCCACTGAGTGATTCACGTGTCTCGGTATCGAGGTCGGGATCATCCAGCACTTGGGCAGTTGCCCGGATACTCGCCAGAGGGTTGCGAATGTTGTGGGCAAGCATCGGCACTAATAAGCCTTGTGCTGCTTGTTTTTCGGTACGGACCAGACTTTCCTGGCTCGTAATTAATTTGTCCGCCATTTCGTTAACGGCTTTGGATAAAGATGCGAGTTCTTCAATGCCTTCATCCGGGGCTTTATGGGTAAGATTACCGGCGCTAATTTCCGAGGTTGCCTTTAGCACGCCCTCGATAGGTTTTACAATCGACCGTTTTAAAAATACGCGCGAGAATATCAGTAATAAAATAGCCAGTATCAGGGGCGTGAACAGCAAAAACGTTGATTTGCGTTTACTTTCTTTTAACTGGTTATCCAGCTCAGTTTGCTTTTGGTTGAGTAGTCGCTCGGTATGCGCCAGCAGTGTTTCATAGCGGCTAAAAATTCCTGTTTCGAGGTCTGTGTTCAGGATTTTTCTAAGTTTATCGTCGGTAATGTTCGGATGCAGGTCAAACAGCGCTGATGTTTCGAGTACAAATGCTTTGTAGCCTGCGTGCAGATCGTTGATTGCATTTTTTTCTGCATCACCTACTGCAATTTTTTGCAATTGTATGAAATGGTTTTCTACTGATAGGGTAAAGTTGTTATATTCGCTGCGTGCTTCAGCATCGTTTAAAAAGTAAGCGTCGAACAATTCTTTCATCTGGCGATATAAATCGCCCCGGGTTTGCTGCACTTCCTGCACTAATAAATTAATGCGGTTGGATTCCTGGCTGGACTGCTCTTGCAGATGGATCCCAATTGCACCAACGGTTGCTACCAGGAAAATCAGTAAAATAAAAGCAAGCTCATGAATGAGTAAGAGGTCTTTGAGTGAGGTTTTTTTCTTGGCCACGAGCGTCTTTGCCGAGTGTGCTATTCAAGCTTGAATGGCACCGGTACCGTAATGGTGAAGTTGGTGCCGCGTAGTGCTTCTGGCGGTGCTGGGAAAGGCAGCGCTTTTTCGACCATTTCTAAAGCCTGTTTATCTAAAACATCATAACCGCTGGATTGGGTAATTTTTTTAGATTTTAGTTTGCCACTCCCATCAAGTTCCAGTTCAACAACCGCGTCGCCCTGCCAGTTGCGCATTGCCGCAATCTTAGGATATTTTTTATGTTTGCTGATGGCACTCCATAATGAATTGCCATATTTGCCGCGCGCGTCGTCAATATCTGCCTGGCTAGGCGCAGGTGGTGTTTCCTGTTTTACCGGAACAGGTGCTGGCACAGTTTGCACAGGCGGTGCAGCATTAGGTTTGGGTGCTACTGCGATCACCTCGGCTGGCTGTGATAGAGGAGGTTCTGTTATCGGTTCGTTTTTTTGTGTCACCGGCGCGGGCATGGGTTTCACAACGGGTTTAGGTTCAGGTTTTATTTTTGGTTCGATTTTAGGTTTTACAACTTCCGGAAGTGGCTGTATGGGTTCAGGCACTGCCGCTGGAGGCGGTTCAGGTAATTTGACAAAATCGACGTTCAGGATTTCCGGGGGTTTAACTTTGTCAAATTTGATATTTGGTATCACTACCGCAAGCAAGACATGCAACAACATTGAGCAAATGATTGCCCAAATTAGCGTGTTTTCATGGGGTGCGGAATGGTTAACTGCGATATTCAAAAGAACAAAAGGCCTGTATATTTTTAAAGTGTAATTAACTTAAAAGGTTGAAAGTAACGCAAAATTATACAACAAGCTAACACAGTTGTTGGATGCTAATTGCGATCGGTAATATTAGCGAATTACTTTCGCTAGCGCTAAATAATGCCATCCAGTACCTGCACTTGTACCATTGTGCCTGCGTCCAGGTTACCCACGGTTTCGTCCAGTACAATAAAACAATTCGCGAGAGACATGGAGCTTAACAGCGCAGAGCCTTGCGCGCCAGTGGGTTTAACTTTCCATGACCCTGTTGTATCGGCAAATAGGATGCCGCGCTGGAACTCGGTACGGCCGGTGAGCTTCTTGATGGGAACCGTACACTCTACGTTGAACATCGGTAAAGGCGCTGGTCCGGATTGTCCGTTAAAAGCTTGTCCCATTAAACTTAATATTGCTTCACGTACAAATTGGTAAAAAGTGACCATTACCGCGACAGGATTGCCCGGTAGGCCAAAATAATGTGCGTTGCCTATTTTGCCGTAAGCTAAAGGCCTGCCGGGTTTCATGGCTATTTTCCAAAACAAGACTTGCCCATGTTTGGCGAGCAAAAGCTTCATATAATCAGCCTCGCCTACTGAAACACCGCCGCTCGTAATGACGAGATCTGCCTGGTTGGCCGCATCTAACAAAGTATCTTCCAGTAACGCAGGGTCATCGGCAATTGCGCCTAAATCGATGATTTCCACACCTAGCCTGCTCAGCATGCCAAACAAGGTGTAACGGTTGCTATCATAAACCTGGCCAGTTTCCAGGGTTTTTCCCAGACCGACCAGCTCGTCACCGGTTGAAAAGAATGCGACCTTCAGTTTGCGGTATACGGTAACTTCAGCAATCCCCAGTGAGGCAATCAGGCCTAAGTCTGCCGGACGCATCAAGTGTCCTGCCGTCAGCACGGTCTGACCTTGCTGTAAATCTTCGCCAGCGTAGCGGACATTCGCATGCGGTTTGGGTTTGTCGGTTAAAGTAATGTCATCACCGTCAAGTAACACTTTTTCCTGTACTACTACTGTATCGGCGCCCTGCGGCATAGCCGCACCCGTCATGATGCGTATACATTCACCGCGCGCTATACCACCACTAAAAGCTTTACCCGCAAAAGCGGTGCCTATCACTTTCAAGCGCGCAACATCAAGATCTAATGCATTAAAAGCATAGCCATCCATCGCGGAGTTATCATAATTGGGCACATTGGACGGCGATAAAACATCTGTTGCCAATATACGTCCTAAACTTTCATGTAGTGAAAGCGTTTCAGTCTCTGCAACTGGACTTAAAAACTGATTAATGAATTGTCGCGCTTTTGCTACGGACATTGCGTTGGGATCGTAGTCATCCATGCAGCTTGGGTCAGAAATCAATTGTGAGATGGTGGTTGGTTTTGTCATTTAGGGTGAATTATTTTAAGAATAAAATTTGCAATTTCTTCAATATTGTTCAAGTCCAGCACAGGCACCTGCGGTTTTGTTTCAAGTTGAACATCACAGGCAACCGCAATGATGTTTGAGTCGCCAACCCATAATCGGGGCCCACCTAAACTTGGTCTGTACACTTCAATTTTTGGGATGTTGGCGGTTTTAAAGCCTTCTACCAAAATCAAATCGGCATATTCAGGGTTGATGAGTTGAACTAACGTTTCTAAATTAGCTTCGTCTGGTGGGTTCGGTGTGCGCTGCATTTCCGTCATCAATGCCCAGCGGTTGCTGGATGCAATCAGGGTTTGTACTGCACCGGCTTCGCGAATCTTATAACTGTCTTTGCCTGGATGGTCAATATCAAACTGGTGATGCGCGTGTTTGATCACCGAAACGCGAATATTGCGTACACCCAATTCGACAATCAGTTTGTTAATGAGTGTGGTTTTGCCGGCATTGCTGCTAGCGGCACAGATACCTAAAATTGGTATGGTTTTAGGCATGGTTAAGCTTGGCCTCAAGTTTTGCTATATCTTCTGGCGTATTTAAATTGGTAAACGCTTCATCGCTGTCGCTAAAGTCTACGTTTACGTATCTCAGGCTTTTCTGCCAGTCGCTGACTTTTCTGCCGCCTTGTTGCAGGAAGTCATTCAGGCCTGGCAGTACGGATCTTTTACATAGGCAAAACACAGGGTGGATATTGCCGTCACTAGTGGCTATCGCAATTTCTGCGTTGTGTTGGACTAGTGCTGTTTCCAGTTGTTTGGCTAAATTCAGAGGTAACAGAGGAGTGTCGCAAGGTACCGTGAGTAAGTAGTCATTTTGAGCATGTTTAAGTCCCAGCTGCATGCCAGCGAGCGGTCCTGCAAAGTCTGCCAATTCATCTGGCAGTACCGGATAACCAAACGTCTTATATGCATCTGTTTCGCGGTTGGCATTAATGATGATTTCATCTGCCTGCGGTGCCAAACGGTCGATCACATGGGCAATAAGCGGTTTCTGGTTGAATGGCATAAGGCCTTTATTTATTCCACCCATGCGCGTGGCGCGCCCGCCTGCGAGAATAATTGCTGAAATTGACATGCCTATCCACCCGTGTGTGACATAAATCTGATGATGGCTGGCTCTGTTCGACGCAGATCAAAATCATGACCTTTGGGTTTAATGGACATGCTGTCTAAAATGGCACCGATCACCAGTGCGTCGTCATTCGGGTATTGCCGTAGTAGTGGCATTAGGTCGATTTTATCTTCCTGCCCCAGACATAAAAACAGTTCACCCTTGCAGGTGATACGCACACGGTTACAGCTCTCGCAAAAGTTATGGCTATGCGGGGAAATAAAACCGATGTGTGTGTGCGTGTCAGCTACCTGCCAATAGCGGGCAGGGCCGCCTGTCTGGTGCGTGCTGGAAGTGAGCGTGTACTTACTCTGGAGTGATTTAAGTGTATCAGCATTACTCACGAATGTAGACGCGCGGGCATGATCCACGTCACCTAACGGCATTTCTTCAATGAATGAAATATCAATCGCCTGCTGGACGGCGAATTCAACTAAAGAGTGTGCCTCATCATCATTCACGCCGCGCATCAACACGGTATTAAGTTTGATATTTTCAAAGCCAGCCAGTTTTGCCGCCTGTATGCCGTTGAGTACTTTTTCCAGTTCGCCGGTACGTGTGATAGATTTGAAGCGTTCGCTATCCAGGCTATCCAGGCTGATGTTGATGCGTTTGACGCCTGCCTTTTTTAAATCCTGTGCGTGCTTTTCCAATTGGCTGCCATTGGTAGTAAGTACTAACTCTTTCAAATCTTCTAATTTGCCGATTTCGTCAAATAGCCATAATGCATTTTTGCGGACCAAGGGCTCGCCGCCGGTGATGCGCACTTTAGTGACGCCCAGGCTGACAAAAATTCTGACCAGTCGCGCACATTCTTCAAGGCTTAACACTTCGTCGCGCGGTAAAAAAGTCATATTTTCCGCCATGCAATAAACACATCGAAAATCGCAGCGGTCGGTAATCGATAGACGGATGTAATCCACCCGCCGACCAAATTTGTCTATGAGTTGTTGAGGAAATCCTTGCGCAGAATTAGGCACTTTTTCAATCATTACTTGTCAGATTGGTTAGCAATAAACAAGTGTATTATACTAACAATATCACCATACCATGTTAGTCGTTCTGGAGAGAGTAGCTTGTTAGGTTCACACACAACACAGGATGTTAATGCTTCTATAGAGGCGTTAATCACTCAGTATCAACATCAACCGGGCGCATTATTACCGTTACTACATGCCATCCAGGACAACGTAGGGTACGTGCCGGAGTCTTCTTATGCCCAAATATCCAAAGCTTTGAGTCTGTCGGTGGCGGAAGTGCACGGGGTGGTGACGTTTTACCACCATTTCCGTACCCACAAACCGGGGCGCCATATCATGCAGATCTGCCGTGCAGAGTCCTGTCAGGCGATGGGCTCAGAAGCATTGGAAGCGCATGCAAAAAAATGTTTGAATGTTGACTATCACCAAACTACAGCGGATGAGGCTATTACATTGGAACCGGTTTATTGTTTGGGCAACTGTGCGTTATCGCCTTCTGTGATGATGGATGATGAAATTTACGGGCGCGTATCTCCGGCTGATTTGGATGCGCTGATTGCGGAGGTAAAAGCTTAATGGCTACTAAAATTTATATTCCCTGCGATTCCAGTGCACTGGCTGTGGGCGCTGAAAAAGTTGCAGCAGCAATAGCCGCAGAAGCAAAAGCGCGCGGGGCAGATATTGAAATTGTGCGTAATGGTTCACGCGGCCTGTACTGGCTTGAAACCATGGTAGAGGTGGCAACGGAAAAAGGCCGTGTTGCCTATGGCCCGGTAAAAGTAAAAGATGTGGCTTCATTATTTGATGCGGATTTTATTCACGGTAATCCACATGCCTTGGGCCTGGGTTTAACCGATGAGATTGACTGGCTTAAAAAACAGCAGCGCTTAACTTTCGCACGAGTGGGTATTACAGACCCGGTGTCACTGGATGATTACATTGCGCATGATGGTTATAAGGGTTTGAAAAACGCCCTTAAATTATCAGGCGCGGATATTGTAAAAACAGTGACCGATTCCGGCTTGCGTGGCCGTGGCGGTGCCGCATTCCCAACGGGGATTAAATGGAATACTGTGTTGGGCTGTGAGGCTGATCAAAAATATATTGTCTGCAATGCGGATGAAGGTGACTCAGGTACCTATTCTGACCGCATGATCATGGAAGGCGACCCGTTCGTGCTGATAGAAGGCATGACCATAGCCGCTGTCGCGGTTGGTGCAACGCAGGGATATATCTATGTGCGCTCGGAATATCCGCACGCCTTGGCTACCCTCAATGCCGCGATAGAGGTTGCTAATAAAGCCGGGTATTTAGGCAGCAATGTTCTGGGCAGCGGCAAGGTGTTTCATCTGGAAGTTCGCCGCGCTGCTGGCGCTTACGTTTGCGGTGAAGAAACTTCACTGCTGGAAAGCCTGGAAGGCAAACGCGGCCTGGTACGCTTTAAACCGCCGTTGCCAGCCATTGAAGGTTTGTTTGGCAAACCGACCGTGGTGAATAATGTTATTTCTCTGGCGACAGTGCCGATTATTCTGGATAAAGGCGCACAGTATTATGCAGATTACGGCATGGGGCGCTCACGCGGCACACTGCCGATTCAGTTGGCAGGCAACCTTAAGCATGGAGGCCTGGTTGAGTTGGCATTCGGTACAACCTTGCGCGAGCTGCTTTACGACTTTGGCGGAGGTTCTTTCTCAGGAAAACCAATCCGTGCCGTACAGGTTGGCGGTCCGCTAGGAGCATACTTGCCTGAGAGTCAGTTTGATACGCCGCTGGATTATGAAGAGTTTGCCAAGTTATGGGCAGTGCTGGGCCATGGCGGCATAGTCGCCTTTGACGATAGCGTTGATATGGCAAAGATGGCGCGTTATGCGTTTGAATTCTGTGCGGTTGAATCATGTGGCAAATGTACGCCATGCCGCATTGGTTCAACCCGCGGTGTGGAAGTGATTGATAGGATTACATCCGGTAAAGACCATGCCAAGAGCATTCAATTGGTACGCGATTTAAGCGATACCATGCTTAATGGCTCGCTATGCGCGCTAGGCGGTATGACGCCGTATCCGGTGCTGAGTGCGCTCAATCACTTTCCAGAAGACTTTGGTGTTTCATCAGGTGGTCTTTCATCACAGGCCAAAGTAGCCTAGTTGTAAGGTAGAGATAAATTATGGACGAGATTAAATATAATCCAAAAACGGATTACGGCACCCCAGGCAGCCAGTCAGCCAAACAAGTCACGCTTACTGTAGATGATAGGCAGATAACGGTACCGGATGGTGTTTCTATTATGCACGCCGCCGCAGTGGCGGGCGTGATGGTACCGAAATTGTGCGCAACAGATAGTCTGGAACCATTTGGCTCATGCCGGTTGTGCCTGGTGGAGATTGAAGGCCGCCGTGGTTACCCCGCCTCATGTACTACACCTGTTGCCGATGGCTTGGTCGTGCATACGCAAACTCCCAAACTGGCCGATATCCGGCGCGGCACGATGGAACTTTATATTTCAGACCATCCGCTTGATTGTTTAACCTGTGCCGCTAATGGCGACTGTGAGCTGCAGGACATGGCTGGCGCTGTAGGTTTACGTGAAGTGCGTTATGGTTACGACGGTGAGAATCATCTGGATTCTGCCAAAGATGAAAGCAATCCCTATTTCACCTTTGATCCGAGTAAATGTATTGTCTGTTCGCGCTGTGTCCGCGCGTGCGAGGAAACCCAAGGTACGTTTGCACTGACTATTTCCGGCCGCGGTTTTGATTCAAAAGTTTCAGCCGGTAACAAGGACTTTATGGATTCTGAATGTGTATCCTGCGGTGCCTGTGTACAAGCCTGTCCTACTGCTACCTTGATGGAAAAATCAGTGATTCAAGCCGGTACGCCCGAACATAGCGTCACCACGACCTGTGCATATTGCGGGGTAGGTTGCAGCTTTGATGCTGAAATGAAAGGCGAAGAAGTCGTACGCATGACGCCAAGCAAACACGGCGGCGCAAACCACGGCCACTCCTGTGTAAAAGGGCGCTTTGCATGGGGCTACGCAACCCATAAAGACCGCATCACAACGCCGATGATACGTAAGAGCATCAATGATCCATGGCAACAAGTCGGCTGGGACGAGGCTATCAGCTATGCCGCAAGTGAACTCAGCCGCATTCAAAAGCAATATGGCAAAGATGCCATTGGCGGCATTACATCATCACGCTGTACCAATGAAGAAGTTTACGTCACGCAAAAACTTATCCGTGCCGTATTCGGTGTCAATAATGTGGATACCTGCGCGCGCGTTTGCCATAGCCCAACCGGGTATGGTTTGAAACAAACCTTGGGCGAGTCTGCCGGCACGCAGACATTTGATTCTGTGATGCAGTCTGACGTGATTTTTATTATCGGTGCCAATCCGACGGATGGACACCCGGTATTTGCGTCGCAGATGAAACGACGCCTGCGTGCAGGTGCCAAGTTGATTATTGCCGACCCGCGTGAGATTGACCTGGTGGCTAATTCACCGCACATCCGCGCTGATTATCACTTGAAATTGCGCCCTGGTACCAATGTGGCTTTGATTACAGCTTTGGCGCATGTGATTGTGACTGAAGGGTTGGTGCAGGAAGCGTTTGTTAAAGAGCGCTGCGAGTGGGATTCTTTTGTTGCATGGCGTGATTTTGTGGCAAAACCAGAAAATTCACCTGAAGTTTTGACCTCTGAAATCGGTGTTAAAGCTGAAGATATTCGTGCAGCTGCAAGGTTGTATGCTACAGGCGGCAATGCGGCAATTTATTATGGATTGGGTGTCACCGAGCATAGTCAAGGTTCTACCACCGTGATGGGCATTGCCAACCTGGCAATGGCAACGGCAAATATTGGCCGTGAAGGCGTGGGCGTTAATCCATTGCGCGGACAAAACAATGTGCAGGGTTCATGTGATATGGGCTCTATGCCGCACGAATTCCCAGGCTATCGCCATGTAGCGGACGATGCGACGCGTGAGTTGTTTGAATCTGCCTGGGGCAGGCCGTTAAGCAATGAACCTGGCTTACGTATTCCCAATATGCTGGATCAAGCGGCCGAGGGTAGTTTCAAGGGCTTGTACTGTGTGGGTGAGGATATTGTGCAATCAGACCCTGACACCCAGCATGTTACGCACGCGCTTAAAAACATGGAGTGTGTGATCGTGCAAGACTTGTTCTTGAATGAAACCGCGATGTATGCGCACGTGTTCTTCCCGGGGGCATCATTCCTGGAGAAAAATGGTACGTTTACCAATGCCGAGCGCCGCATTTCACCGGTGCGCCGTGTAATGCATCCCAAGAATGGTTTTGAGGACTGGGAGGTGACTGCCAAGTTGTCAGGGGCTTTAGGTTACCCGATGAATTACAAGCATGCCTCTGAAATCATGGATGAAATCGCAAGATTAACCCCTACTTTCCATGGCGTAAGTTTCAAGAAACTGGATGAAATGGGCAGCATTCAATGGCCATGCAATGATGAGCATCCGGATGGTACGCCGATTATGCATATTGGTGAGTTCGTGCGTGGTAAAGGCAAGTTCTTTATTACGCAATACGTGCCGACTACCGAGAAAGTGAATGCGAAGTTCCCGTTGATACTGACTACAGGGCGCATCCTGTCGCAATATAACGTGGGTGCACAAACGCGCAGAACTCAGAATACAGCCTGGCATCCCGAGGATATTCTGGAAATTCATCCGCATGATGCTGAAGATCGCGGTATTAAAGAGGGCGACTGGGTGGGTATTGCCAGCCGTGCGGGTGAAACCGTGCTGCGCGCTAAAATTACTGAGCGCGTGCAGGTAGGCGTGATTTATACGACTTTCCATCATCCGGAATCCGGTGCTAATGTGATTACGACCGATAACTCGGATTGGGCTACGAACTGTCCGGAATACAAAGTGACTGCAGTACAAGTGTCACGCGTGAACCAGTTATCCGATTGGCAAAAGCATTACAAAACCTTTAGTGAGGCACAGATTGCTTTTGCCGGCAGAAAAGCAGAAGCCGCTAAAGTTGGCTAAAGATCCGTCGTCATCTTTTATCTTAGATGTGCCCTTGAGTACTTTTGAAGTGACTCAATGGCGAGATGGCAGTCCATTGCAAACTCAGGATTGTCTGGCAGAGGAGACGCCGGTCGCACTGATTTACAACGGTGTCTCACATGCAGTGATGCTGGCTACCGCACAAGATCTGGAAGACTTTGCCTTAGGGTTTTCGCTGTCTGAAGGCATTGTGCAAAGTGCCAGCGAGCTTTACAGCATTGAAGTTCAGGTACAGGTAAATGGTATCGAGTTGCACTGTGAAATTACAAGTGAGCGTTTTGTGCAGTTGAAAGAGCGTCGCCGCACTTTAGCAGGTAAAACCGGCTGTGGCTTATGTGGTGCCGAGAGTCTGGACCAGGCCGTGCGTTACCCGAAACCATTACTGTCCGACGCCGTGTTTGCAGCGAAAAGTATTGAATGTGGTTTGCGGGCGATACAATTGCAGCAGATGATGCAGCAACAGACTGGCGCCACGCATGCCAGTGCTTATGTGTTGGCTGATGGTACCGTGAGTGTGGTGCGCGAAGATGTTGGCAGACATAATGCATTAGACAAGCTCATTGGTGCGCTGGAAAGAATGCGGACGAAACAAGGGCAGCTAGCGACAGGTTTTGTTATCACCACCAGCCGCGCAAGTTTCGAGATGGTGCAGAAGACAGCGAGTGCCGGCATCTGTTTGTTGGTGGCAGTGTCTGCGCCTACAGGCTTGGCTGTACGTATAGCAGAGCAATGTGGCTTGGCTGTGGTTGGTTTTGCCAGGGAAAACCGGTACGTGGTGTATTGCCACAACGAAAGAATTTTGAATCAATAAGTGGTAAAAACTATTAAATAGAAAAGCTGGAAAAATGGATATTCAACGCTTAATTTCAATGGCTAACCAAATCGGTGATTTTTACGAATCATACCCTGACCAAAGCCATGCCCAGCAAGATATAGCCGGGCATCTGAATAAATTTTGGGCATTGCCTATGCGTAAGCAAATTGCGCAGTATGTGAACGAGCAGGGCGGTAAAGGTTTGCATCAGCAAGTGCAGACTGCGATTAAGGCATACTTGCAAGTGTAGCTCCCAGCCAGATTGCGTAGTTTTACTTCGTTTTGAGAATATACGGTTTTTAAAATCTATACTTTTTAAAATTACTGGCGCTGGAACAGCCTGAATTTTTCTTTTCTGTCAGCCACGCGTTTCCCGCTCCAAATCAGCTTCCACTCATCGCCAGGTTGCATTCTGGCGGTACCGCGCTCATCCTGAATCAGGTAAAAGTTACAGTCGAGTATTTGCGTGGTTTCAAAAGGCCGCAAGTTAATGTCGGTGTAATAGTGCAATAACATGCGCTGCGATTGCCCGACATTCAGGCTATTGACGCAGCTGGTATTGGCAGGCAATGCTTTGTGCATTCCTGTGAACACCGGCAGATAGCTTTTAGCTGCATCAATCCATGGCAGCCAGAGTGTCATCAGCAAACCCCAGCCGAATGTCATGCCTACAGCCCAGTTGGTCACAGTGGATCGGTTGCTTTGCCTGGCGCGTACGCAAGTGAATAACCAGATTGCAGTAATTAAAATTGCGAGTAGCAGCATTACCCAGTGAAAATCAGTTGCATTGGTCCCGGATAAGAACTGCATGCGCTCTTTGATTTTAGCCGGGTGGCCAGTCATCATCGCTATCCAGCCTAGCCAGATTAGAAAGCCAATTAAGCCAAACAGCGTGATACCAAACCAATTTAAAGCCGAAGCTGCCCCACGTTTTAAATGCTCCACACTGCCGGCGCCAAGTGCAACTAACGGCAATAACAATGGCATGGCGTTGATGTCTCTAGTCGGTGCGCCAGAACCTAAAAAGAATAGGGTAGTGGCAAAGAAGATAATAATCAGCTGGAATTTAGGTTTTGAAACGAGCTGGTGCCTATGACGCCAGAGCCCCCATATGGCTAGAGGTGATGCGGGCCATGTGTACCAAATCAGGATACGAATGAAATAGAGATGGTTTTGCTGGTTAAATCCATTAAGGCTGGTTTGCAGCCATTGGCTAAATAATATTGGTTTTTGCAGGTAGAGTAACAGTAGCCAGCTTGCCATCAGCGGGGTGGCAATGGCAAGTGCCGTGGCTAATACTTTGGCAAAGCTTATTGTGCGCCAAGGTTTAAAAAATAATGGCAATAATAGCGCCGTAGTGATTAAAGTAAGTGGCACTATTAAACCATCAGATAAAAAGCCGATGCCAAGGGCAAAGCCTAGTAACCCACTAGCTCGCCAGGGACGCCGTTTGGAAAGTGCCAGTGCGTAGAACCCGGTCGCTGCGCTGGCCAGACCGGCAATTTCGGCATTTAAGCTATGCGCATTGATGACCAGGCCGATTGTGCCTATCATGATGAACGTTGCATAGCGGCCAACTCCTCGCGCCCACAGCTCACGGCTTGTCATGCCTACCATCAGCAAAACAATCGTCATCCAGATTGCATTGATCAGTCTTGCACCATCATGCATGCTGAATAACGGACTCAGTAATTTTGCGCTAGCAGCCGCCGTTAAGTAATAGAGTGGGGGTGATTCTAATTTGGATTCTCCTGCTGCTAACGGTGCTATTAAACTTCCACCTTGGATAATGCCTTTGACGATAGTAATGCTGGTAGCTTCAAGTGGTTTCCATGGTGCATGACCAGTCAAGCCCAGTAATACCCATATTGCACATAGCACCAGGAGTAATTGAGTTTTGGCATTTTCACCGATGCGCGCGCGCGGTGTGGCCATGTTGCCTTGCCAGTCATGATCAAGTTGAAAGCGCATAGTGGGTAAGTGAGTTTGTTCTTTATAGAGTGTTTATTTCATACCAGCCTGTAACAGGCTAATATAACATCAAAACAAAAAGGCAGCCTAAGCTGCCTTTTGATAAACGATTATTTGCAAGAAACCCCGCAAGCAATCATTACATGCCGTATTTCTTGCGGAATTTATCAACGCGACCAGCAGTGTCTAAAATCATTTGCTTGCCAGTGTAGAAAGGGTGTGATTTTGATGACACCTCAATTTTAACTAGCGGATACTCTTTACCATCAGTCCATTTGATAGTGTCTCTAGCCTTAATGGTAGAGCGAGTTAAAAAACTAAAGTCCGCGCCGATGTCTTGAAACACGACTTCACGGTATTCTGGATGAATTCCATCTTTCATAATAATAGCCTCAGTATTGATTGCCGAATGATACGGCAAAATTATATTGCGCATTTTTGCGGTAACTCGGCATTATATTTACATTAGTTGAGCTATGCAAGGTATAAATTGTTAATGGCGTGCAGTATTAACCACGAAGTTAAATTTGCTTGGCTTAGCCTCTGCGCATGCTGTCAAAGAAGTCAGCGTTATTCTTGGTGGACTTGATTTTATCCAGCAAAAACTCCATCGCTTCGAGGTCGTCCATTGGATAGAGTAGTTTGCGCAATACCCAGATTTTTTGCAGGACGTCTTTTTCGATCAATAACTCTTCGCGGCGCGTGCCGGACTTGTTGACGTTGATGGCTGGGTATAGACGTTTCTCGGCCATACGACGGTCAAGGTGGATTTCCATATTGCCGGTACCTTTGAACTCTTCATAGATGACATCATCCATGCGTGAGCCGGTGTCAACGAGTGCTGTGGCAATAATCGTCAGTGAACCGCCTTCTTCAATGTTACGCGCCGCACCAAAGAAGCGTTTTGGGCGTTGTAATGCGTTAGCATCAACACCGCCAGTCAGTACCTTGCCTGATGAAGGGATTACGGTATTGTAAGCACGTGCCAGACGCGTGATGGAGTCAAGCAGAATCACAACATCTTTTTTATGCTCTACCAGGCGTTTTGCCTTTTCAAGCACCATTTCAGCGACCTGTACGTGGCGAGTGGCTGGCTCGTCAAACGTTGAAGCAACAACTTCACCCTTAACCGAACGCGTCATTTCCGTCACTTCTTCAGGGCGTTCATCAATTAAAAGCACAATTAGGATGACGTCAGGATGATTGGCGGTAATGGCGTGCGCAATATTCTGCATCATCACTGTTTTGCCGCTTTTAGGACTGGCTACGAGCAATCCGCGCTGACCTCTGCCAATTGGGGCAATCATGTCAATGACGCGGCTGGTGATGTTTTCGGCACCTTTAATGTCGCGTTCTAACTTAAGCGGTATTGTAGGAAATAGCGGTGTTAAGTTTTCAAATAAAATCTTATGCTTGGTGTTTTCTGGCGCCTCGCCATTCACCTGATCAACTTTTACTAGTGCAAAATAACGCTCACCGTCTTTCGGAATGCGAATTTCACCCTGAATGCTGTCACCCGTATGCAGGTTAAAGCGTCGAATTTGTGAAGGTGATACATATATGTCATCAGGGCCAGCCAAGTAAGAGGTATCTGGTGAACGTAGAAATCCGAACCCGTCCTGTAAAACTTCCAGCGTGCCATCGCCAAAGATACTGTCACCTTTTTTTGCCTTATTCTTAAGAATGGCAAAAATCAAATCTTGTTTGCGCATGCGGCTGGCATTGTCGATTTCATTGGCGATTGCCATTTCAACTAACTCGGTTACGGGTAGATGCTTGAGGTCTGATAGGTGCATGAGGTCTCGCTAAAACAAGATTATGTGAGGAAGTGATTAAAACTATTGATTTAAATACTAGGGACTTAAATTTAGTGACTGATGGAGAAAATGCTTGGTTTCAACAGATATTATTTTAGAAAAACCAAGCATTTGAACTTAATGCTAAGCGTAATGTGTTTAGATGTTGCTGTCAATAAAAGCTGTTAGTTGTGATTTTGATAATGCACCGACTTTAGTAGCTTCAACATTGCCGTTTTTAAAAAGCATTAATGTAGGGATGCCACGAATTCCATATTTAGGTGGAGTTTGTTGGTTATCATCAATGTTCAGTTTTGCTACTTTGAGACGGCCGGCATATTCTTTTGAAATTTCATCTAAGATTGGGGCAATCATTTTGCATGGACCACACCATTCTGCCCAGTAATCAACCAGGACTGGAAGTTGCGATTGTAAGACATCTTGCTCAAAACTTGCATCGCTAAGGTGTGTGATGTGTTCGCTCATGGTAAACCTCTAATTGAATAATACTTTGTAATAAACGTATATCGTAACGAAAAAAAATGGTTTAGTGAAGTGTCTAATGTGACTTGTGGGTTTTAAAATTAATCTGCCGGATATTTAATCAGTCTAAATTATCTGCAGAAGCAGGATGTAATTCAAGAGCTGCATCAGCTGGTAACGCTGTACTGCATACGTTCAATGTAATGCGTACGTTCCACAAGTTTGGTGAGTATGACTTGTTTTGTTTTGTTGTTGTAAGTAATTGCCAGTTGGCGTGCCGGGTTGTATGTGCCTCTAGGCGCCACGATTGTAGCAGCTTGTTTAACCGCACTGATTTCCGGCAATAGTAAAATTAACTCGTCATTGTTATGGTGCTGTATGCGCGCTATTGCACCATGTGCTTGTGGTGCTATCAGTTGCACCCCAATATCCAGCCTGTCTCTTGTTCCACAATTTGCCCAGCGCACAAATCCAACGGACCAGTGCGGTTCATTTTTAGCTTTTATACCGATCAAGGCGCCAACCCTGATGTTTTTTTCAGCGGTATGATGGCGGCGAATAGAAAAGCCGGAGGCGCTGATATTGAGGATTTTCCAGCGGGAGGGCGTTGTTTGGGTGATATTTAGAGCATTTAATTCTGTGATGCGCTGTTTGTTTGTGGTGTCGGAAGTAGGCAAAATTGTGTTGGAAACACGGTGAATTGCCGCGATGCCAGTCACTAATTCAATATCACCATCTTTAGGTGAGCGATTAAAAATGCGTTTGGGGCTTACCCCCCAGTTTTTAATGAGATGGGTCAGCAATTCAATATAGTCATTGTGGTTTGCGTTAGCGGGAATGCTGCCATTTTTAGGCAATCGGTGATTCTGTAATTCCCTTAAATCCTGGTGGATTAAAAATATCAAATCAATGGTTTGCAGTAAAATATCAGAGGTAGGATTCGGCGCTTTTTTTTGCTTGCTGTAAGGTACCGGTGGGTTGTCTGAATCAAGGCTGATAATGAATGCGCCAGATGTATTTTCCAGTGGTAAAACGGCGCTGATGAGTGCATGTTTGATATGATGCGTTAAATATTCAGAAATCAATTTTATTTCTTGCTGCACGAGCTGCTGTGGTTCGGCAAGCGACATCAACAAGGCATGTTTATACGTGTCTTCTATTGTAGTAAGCGCAGAAGCAGGAGTTTGCGCTTCAGTTTTTTCTGCTGCTATTTCAACATTCTGAATGCCGAGCTGTACGGCACAGAAATATAGTTGATGTATATCACCCCAAATGTAATTGGGCAGAGTAACGTAAGTCTGGTAATGCACGATTGCATGTTCAGAAATTGCATGCAATGCGCGGTGTATTGCGTGTGCTGAGCTTTTATCTGTACCCAGTTTGATGAGTTGATTTTGTAAATCAATCAATGCAAGTTTGTAGCCGTATCCGAGCTCCAGCCACAAAGATTCGGCAGCAGCGGCAGCAGCTTTGGCTTTATCCTGCAAAGGTAGTGTTGAGTTGATGTAATCTTCCGCAAGCGCTTGAACGGTGTTTATTAGAAAAGGTCGATAACTGTCCAGGGCCTGCAACCTAAGGCTGGGAGAGATTTTTTGACGATTCAAGGTTTCCAGCTCAGCATGAATATGTAAAGCGAGATCTACCGGATTTTCAGCCTTTAAATCTACTAAGGATTGCTGAATTTTTTGCGGGCGCGTTTCCGCAATAAAAACAGAGTTGTCTTGTAAAACTGGTATGTTGAGATTTAATGCCATTTTAATTTTTAGTTACATCAATCAAATCAGTCGGACGATTGTATGATATTGCTATCGGTAACATTAGCACAAATACAGCCATTTATCTCATATATGGACGATTTGCGCTAATTTAATTTACTATTATTAGATATTTTGTATTAGATATTTTGAAAAAATATATGAAAAAACTTGTAGTTGGCTTGCTAATTTTGACGTTAAGCCAGTTTTCGCTTGCTGAAACCAATGTTAAAACTAATTTCCAGTTAAAAGATATGGCGGGTATTAAGCATCAATTGTCGAACTACAAAGGCAAATGGGTGCTTGTGAATTATTGGGCCACCTGGTGTCCGCCGTGTCTGGAAGAAGTCCCCGATTTAGTCAATTTATATGATCAGCATAAACAAAAGGACCTGATGGTGCTGGGGGTTGTGTTCGATTATAAAGATGTGAAAGAAGTTACCGGGTATGTTGATGACATGCTGATGTCTTACCCGATAGTGCTGGGCGATGATAGTGTTACCGCGCAAATAGGATCGGCGGAAGTATTGCCCACTACTTTCATTTATAACCCGCAGGGCGTGCTTGTTAAAGTTAAGCGTGGCCTGATTACCAGGGAGTTTATTGAAAAAATGATGGCGGCGGGCAAAAAATAAGCTGCAATGATGACATTGCAGCTTGACGCACTGGTGTAGCAATTAATGACTGGCAACGTGGATTAAACTAGTGTTGCAGATTAAAGGCGCGCTCTGTTATTGGGGTACTGGAATGCTGTTGCCGGCACTATCCAGCACGTTTAACTGGTTTTCTTCGGCAAAATGCATCAATTGTGCGAAGCCTTCAGGATTTACAACTTTCAATTTTAAATCCACAGCCAAACAACGCACCCCGTTAACTACCCTGGGTTTAAGGTAGGGAGAGTATTTCAGTTTGCGATCATCACCAAAGGTAGCATAGGTGCTGCACATACGGTCAACCCAGTCGCTAGGGCGGAAAGGTTTACCTGCGCGGGTATTGCCTTCGATGATGATTTCGTTATTTGTTTGCGCTATTGTTTGTTCGGAACTCATTTATATATTTACCATTAATATTACTGCAAGCAGCCTAGAATTTTGTGCATTATAACATCGCCAACTCATATGCTTAAATTCCACTCAACTTTTAATTTCAGTCATTTAAGCTGCTCGCCAGATGAAGTTATGGTATGTATTCAAAGACTTTTACTACCTTGTTTACGCCACTGGTGTTGCGTGCAATTTCAACTGCAGCATCGGCCTCTTGTTGCGTTACGTATCCCATCAGGTAGACAACGCTATTTTCAGTAATCACTTTTACATAATTAGCCTGAAAACGATTTTCTGAAACAAATTGCGCTTTTACTTTTGAAGTTAAATAGGCATCGTTAGTGCGTGAGCCAATTGAAGTTTTGGGGCCAATGCTGAGTTCGTTGGTTAGGCTACGTACGTTTTCAATGGCTAGAATGATATTGCCTGCTTTGGCTTTTGCGTTTTCATCAGGTACCTCACCTGTTAACAGGACGTTTTCCTTGAAACTGGTGATATTGATATGCGCGGTTTCACCCAGGGTTTCATAGACGCTTTTTGCAGCTTTCAGCTCAATATTTTCATCTTCAACATAAGTCCCGGAAGTACGTCTATCCGCAGCCATTATTCCGCCTGCAGCGGCGCCGCCGACAACGACAGGAACACAGGCGCTGATTTGAGATGCCAAGGCAAGTGCTGCCAATAACTTTAAAGCTAATTTCATTGTAGAAATCCTTTGTATGAGAGATTTAATAAATAAAGATTAAAAAGCATTTTGTACCCATTCTACTGCGTTCAGGTCGATTTTTTGCATTAAAACGGCATCAAAGCGACAGGACGTATCTCCATGAATTTGTAAATACCGCTCTGCGGCGCGCCTGAGTTTTTGTTGCTTGGATTGGTCAATGCTCATGGCAGCGCCGCCAAAATTTCCACTGCTACGTAAACGCACTTCAATAAAAACGAGCGTTTTCCCATCACGCATAATCAAATCGATTTCACCATATGCGCAACGAAAATTTTTTTCAATGAGAGTCAGTCCTTTTTGTTGCAAAAAAGTTGCAGCAAGTTGCTCTGCTGCGTTGCCTTCTTTTAAATGTTTAGGCTGTGTTTTTGGGTGCATCCGGTGTTTTATTGTGCTTTTTATTATGCTTTTATTATTCTGGCACGACGCCGTTATAAGTAAATCTTGCAACAGACAGCTGGCGTTCCATGTTGCCGGATTTATCAACAGTGAGTGCGCCAGTCAAGCCGTTGATAGTTACTTCCTTGCCAGCGGGTTGTTGGCCGATGATTAATAATTGCAAAGCATCAACTCCCAAGGCAAACCATCTTCGTAGTTCATTGGAGCCCAGGTTTGCATCCGTTGTCCGGTAATCTGCATATGGGTCGTGATCTGCCGTGAGCAGGAATGGGATGTCAACGAAACGCAGGGCGTTAAGTGGAATATCGGGTGTTGTGTTGGTTGTGATCTCATTCACGCTGGAAAAGGCCATCGTTGGCGTGCTAATGTCGAGATGGGGTTTTATCAATCGCGCTTCGGATGCGGGCACTGCCAACAGTACCATGTCATGTATTTTTTCTGCTATTTGTGATTTAAGATCAAGCAGGCTGCTGCTCGCGGAGGATATATCGGGCAGGGTAATGATATGAAGTGTGTCGCCATCTGTAGCAATGTCTAATTTAGCCCGCCAGGCCGCGTGAAAACTAGCTACCATCAGTTTTGCAGTTTCATTGCCCGTGGTAACGATAGTGATGTGTTGCATCCCGTGGCTAGTGGCGAAACTTGCGATGCGTTGTGCTTCATCGTTCAGGAATAATCCAATGTGCAGGATGTTATTCATACCATCCTGATTAATTGTGTTTTGCATCTCATCCGGATTGAAGTTTGGAATGACAAAGTAGGCGTTGTTTTCATTTTTTGCGAGGGTGTATATCCCATCGATATCTTGCTGGTTGGCAGCGCTGGGGTAGATTTTAATTTCGTTGTGGAGGGCATGCTTGTTTAATGAGGTCTCCAAGCCTAGCTTGAAGGCGTCCGCCTTTGCCGAGTCGCTTTCATTAGCCAGCGGTAGAATTAATGCAATGCTGCCTTCGGACGATAAACGGGTAACGGTTTTAGCCACATTTGCCGGGGACAGGTTTTTAGCAAACGCCAGCGCAGGATGGTCTGGGTAGCTGGCAGCCCAGTTATTCAAGCTATTGGTCAAGTCCAGGTTTCTGGCGGTTAAACATAAATCAATCCAGCCTTGAAGCTGGTTGTCAGTATTGTCGCCGCGCATGGCGATCAATTGATTCTGATCCAGCTTATTGAGTAAATCCCATATTTTTTGATGATTTGTTTTAATGCTGTTTTGTTTGTCCGGGAGTGCTGCGGCCGCCATGACAGATTCAGCTTGTATCAGATGCTGCACGGCTTGCTGCGTATCATCAAGCTTTTCAAAAGCGTTTGCCAGGTATTGGTGCAGCGCGATTTTGGCTTCAGTATTCAGGTTTTCTTCTGCCTGTAGCGGTAACATCAGAAGCAGTGATTTATCTATCTGCTGCTCAGCCAGGGCAATGCTGCCTTGCAACAGTTTTGCATAAGGCGATACGCTGGGAATGTTAGCTAGAGCAAGTTTTGCACAAGCAATGTTTGATTGTTTGAGGCATGTGCTGCCATCTAAAAAGTGCGCTTCCGGCGATTTTTTGGCCGGTAATTTAGCTATTGCAGACGGGGTTTTATTTACAGCCTCTGCATGGGCGGGTAAATTTAAACTGCCAAAAAGCAGGCATGTTGCTAAAATGGTATTAAATAATTTTTGGGTCATCAAATTTTGCATCCTGTAGGCATATTATATGTTGTCGCCACGCCAATTGGAAATCTGCAAGATATTACCTTGCGCGCATTGGATATTCTTAAAACCGTCGATGCGATCGCTGCGGAAGATACGCGGCATACCTCCGGCTTATTAAATCACTTTGGCATCAGCAAAAAATTGATTGCCGTACATGAGCATAATGAACACCAGTCGGCTGAGAAATTGCTGGCGCAATTAAATGCGGGTGACAATATTGCGTTAGTGACCGATGCCGGCACTCCGGGCATTAGCGACCCGGGTGCGGTAGTGGTTGACCTGGTGCGCAAGGCTGGCGTCAAGGTGGTGCCAATCCCCGGCGTGAGCGCGGTAATCACGGCGTTGTCGGCATCAGGTATTACGCAGAATGGATTTCTGTTCCATGGCTTTTTGCCTGCCAGCGGCGCGGCGCGGCGCAAGGCGTTAGAGGTGCTGAAAGCGCAAACAGTGACGCTGGTGTTTTATGAGGCGCCGCACAGAATTCTGGAATGTATTGCAGATTTAAGTTCAGTGTTAGGTGCCGATCGCCGCATTACGTTTGCTCGCGAGCTTACCAAAACGTTTGAAACGATCTATAGCTGCAATTTAGGCGAAGCTGAAGCCTGGCTTAAAGCAGATGCCAATCAGCAGCGCGGCGAGTTTGTGCTATTGGTCGAAGCTGCAGCAATCAGGGATGCCGAAGAGATTCCCGAAGAAACTGTCAGGGTATTGAAATTGCTGCTCGCGGAATTGCCGCTAAAGCAGGCGGTAAAGCTGGCAACAGAAATTACGCGCGAAAAGAAAAATGTTTTATACGATTTTGCATTACAGTTAAAACAATCTGAGCAGCCTTAAGCGCTCAAAAAACGACGAGTAAAAACCATGAAAAAAATCAATTCACTGACTATCACAAGGCCGGATGATTGGCATTTGCATTTAAGAGACGGCGCTGCACTTAAAGCCGTATTGCCGGATACCGCCAGGCAATTCGCGCGCGCGATTGTGATGCCCAATCTGCGTCCGCCGGTGACGACTACAGAATTGGCGCGGGCTTACCGTGAGCGCATTCTGGATGCGTTGCCTGCCGGCATGGCATTTGAGCCATTAATGACTTTATATCTGACTGACAATACCAGCGCCGATGAAATCGCAAAAGCTAAAGCGAGCGGTTTAATACACGGAGTAAAGCTCTATCCGGCAGGGGCAACAACCAATTCTGATTCCGGTGTAACTAGTCTGGATAAATGTGCAGGTGCTTTGGCAGCAATGGAGAAATTGGGTCTGCCTTTGCTGGTGCATGCCGAGGTGACAGATGCTGATGTAGATGTGTTTGACCGTGAACTTGTGTTTATTGAGCGTCACATGATTCCGCTGCTCAAAAAATATCCGGCACTGAAAATAGTGTTTGAACATATCACCACCAAGGATGCTGCTGATTTCGTGGCGCTGGCGCCTACCAATGTGGCAGCGACGATTACCGCGCATCATTTACTGATGAATCGTAACGATATGTTTAAAGGCGGCATTCAGCCCCACCATTACTGTTTGCCTGTGCTGAAGCGAGAAACGCATCGTGTGGCGCTGGTTAAAGCAGCGACTTCTGGCAGTAATAAATTCTTTCTGGGCACGGATAGCGCCCCGCATGCCAAGCATACTAAAGAGGCCGCTTGCGGCTGTGCGGGCATGTATACGGCGCGAACGGCTCTGGAGCTATATGCGGAGGCATTTGAAGCGGTTAATGCGCTGGATAAGCTGGAAGGTTTTGCCAGTTTTTATGGGGCGGATTTTTACGGATTGCCGCGTAATACCGAGCGAATCACTCTGGTTAAGGAAAGCTGGAAGGTGCCGGGAAGTTTGCCGTATGAAGGGGATGTGTTGGTGCCGTTGAGGGCGGAGCAGATGGTACACTGGAAGTTAATCTAAATTTGTATACGTTTCTGTCTGCATTGTTTTGTATGTAAGTGATCGCTCTCGCGCGACTGGCGAGTTACTTTCTTTTGCTTGTCCAAAAGAAAGTAACCAAAGTAAATGACACCCCCTACCGCTTATTTCCTGTGCTGCTCACCATCATGGGCAGCAATCGGAAACTCGCTGCGCTCAAACAGCCGATTGCCGAAAGCTCCCATGATGCTTGCGCTGCTCGGCGCGGCAGCAGGGGATTGGGCGCAATAAACTAGGTAAGTTAATTGTGTGGGCGTGTTAAAATACGTTTGAAGCTGGCTAGACAGTCGCCGCCTAGCAATAGGGGGAGGAAAGTCCGGGCTGCATAGAGCGGGATGACGGCTAACGACCGTCCGCCGTGAGGCGAGGAATAGGGCCACAGAGACGAGCGTATTAAGTTACGGTGAAACGCGGTAACCTCCATCTGCAGCAAGACCAAATAGGCTGGCATTGACGTGGCTCGCGTTGCCAGCGGGTAGGTTGCTCGAGCGCATGAGTAATTGTGCGCCTAGATGAATGACTGTTACGTGCAGCAATGCATGACAGAACCCGGCTTATCGGCCAGCTTCACTCTTTACTTGCCACTTTAGTGGCTTAGTAAATAGGGGAAGCCCTTTACGGGCTTTGTATCAATACGCTCCTGATTTTGTTGATATATTCCACGGACAAGCTATAAACTGGCTTACTTACCACTTCACTCCTTCTTTACCATCCGTTTCAAATGCTTCACTTCTACAATTCAAATGCTTTCGTAGCTATTCTCATAATCTACATTCACATAATTTTGTATGTGCTTAATTTATAACGATTTTATTTTTATCATAAAAATGTGCTAAGTCATTGACATATAAAGAAAAAATACTAAAAAAGGGCTTGCATTGCGCTTTTTTTTTATCTATAGTGCAGATTAGTGGGGAAAAGTGGGTTTTTGTGGGGAATTGCCCATAGGGTTATCCAAGGTGAATAGTTTGCTGAATGTTTAATAACTACTAAGGGTTTGTTGAATAGAGCATTGAAAGTACTACCAGGCGGTTCCCCGTTTTTTATTTTAAAGATGTTTGATTGAGGCTTTGGGGCTTTAAGGAAAATAACAGACATATGTTTCGCGGTGCAACATCATTAAGTTTGGATGCTAAAAGCAGGCTCGCTGTGCCTACAAAGCACAGGGAGGCGTTGCAGCTTGAGTGCGCCGGTAACCTGGTGCTGACCGCGCATCCGCATCGTTGCCTGTTGTTGTATCCACAACCAGCGTGGGAGCCGATTCAGACCAAGCTGATGGCGTTGTCGTCATTTGATAAGCAATCAAGTGCGTTGCAGCGTCTGTTGGTGGGTTTTGCTGAAGATGTCACGCTGGATAGCGCAGGGCGTGTGCTGGTTTCATCAGCCTTGCGTGATTTTGCCGGCTTGAATAAAGAAATCATGCTGGTAGGGCAAGGCAGCCATTTTGAATTGTGGAGCATGGAAGCTTGGCGTGCGCAATTGGAACAAGTAATGCAGGGTGATGGTTTTACCATGCCTGCGGAATTAGAGGGATTTTCGCTGTGACTAAGGGCGTGAAAAGCGCGCCCACTAAAGCACCATTGTCTTTAAAACAAGTGCCTTCAAAAAAAGTGTCTTCAAAAGCAGCAGCTTTGGCAGATGCAAATAAGTTAGAAAAGTATCCCTTAGAAGTGTCAGTATCAAATTCAAATCAGGAAACATTGTCATCAGCAAACCCGCATATCACGGTGTTGCTGGATGAGGCCGTCCATGCTCTGTCCGTTAAATCCGATGGTGTCTATGTTGACGGCACGTTTGGCCGTGGCGGCCATTCCAAAAAAATCCTGTCTCAATTGGGTGTTGATGGGCGCCTGATCGCCTTCGATCGCGATTTAACGGCGATTGAATCCGGCAAGGCAATCAATGATCCACGTTTCAGCTTAATACATAGCCATTTTGCTTCAATGCAGGCAAGGCTGGCTGATATTGGTGTATCCAAAGTGGACGGCATTCTGCTCGATTTGGGTATTTCGTCGCCGCAAATTGATGATGCGGAACGCGGGTTCAGTTTTAGATACGATGCGCCGTTGGACATGCGCATGGATCAAAGTGGTGGGCAAACAGCGGCGGAATTCCTCGCCAATACAACAGAGCAGCAGTTAGCGGAGGTTATAAAAAATTATGGTGAAGAACGGTTTGCTAAGTCGATTGCAAGGGCGATTATTAAGGAGCGCAATGACGGGCGCGCCATCACCACTACTGGGCAACTTGCCCAGGTCGTGGCAGGTGCAGTCACGCGGTTTGAGCCAGGGCAAAATCCCGCAACGCGGACATTTCAGGCTTTACGGATTTTCATCAATCAGGAGCTTGAGGAACTGTCGTTAACCCTACCACAGTGCCTGGCGTTGCTGAAGCCGCAAGGGCGCTTGGCAGTCATTAGTTTTCATTCCCTTGAAGACCGTATCGTGAAGCAGTTTATCCGCGATCAGGAGAATCGTGATGATTTACCATCCAACTTTCCGGTGCGTGCTGCTGATTTGCCACAGCCTAAATTAATAAGTGTGGGCAAAGCGATTAAGCCTGGTGCGCAAGAGGTGAAGGTTAATCCGCGTTCACGCAGTGCAGTGCTGCGTGTGGCAGAAAGGACGTCAGTAGTATGACGCGCCTCAATCTTATTTTGTTTTTTGCACTGATGTTCTCCGCGCTGGGTTTGGTGAACGCGCAGCATAAGGCACGCAAATTGTATATTGAGCTTGAGCAGTTGAGCCAGGCAGAAAAACAGTATAACCAGGAGTATGGCCAGTTGCAGCTGGAGCAAAGCACTTGGGCGATGCATTCGCGTATTGAGCAAATCTCAGCGCATCAATTGCAAATGCAAGTGCCTGATGCAAAAAGGATTCAAATAGTAAGCCTTGGTAAAGCGCCAGCTCAGCAGGCTTCTCCAGTCCAACAAGTTTCTAAAGAGCAGCCATCGATAAAGTCGGATGCACAACCTAAAGCAAAAGGTGAGGTGGCGCAATAATGGCCATGCCTACATCACTCGTGATTGTGAAATTGCCGGCATGGCGCCGCCGCCTTTTATTGGTGTTGGTGCTGTTCGGTTTTGTCGCATTACTGGGGCGCAGTGTGTACCTGCAAAGTTTTCATAAGCGCTTTTTGCAGGAAAAAGGTGACGAACGTTATAACCGTACGCTGGTGTTACCTTCGCAGCGCGGCAAAATAACCGATAGATATGGCGAGCTGCTCGCAATCAGCTCTCCTGTAGAGTCAGTCTGGGCAAACCCTTCAGACGTGGAAATCAATGCCAGCCAGACAAAAAAAATAGCTGCTTTGCTAGGTTTGAAAACTGCTGTGGTGGATAAAAAGCTTGCCAATAGTGAGCGTGAATTTGTGTACCTGAAGCGCCGCGTATCACCGGAACTGGCTGCTGAGGTAATGAAACTGGACGTTCCCGGTATTTATTTACAACGGGAATATAAACGCTACTACCCTGCAGGTGAAGTCACTGCGCACCTGGTTGGCTTTACTGGTATAGATGACCAAGGCCAGGAGGGATTTGAACTTACGATGAACAAAACGCTTTCAGGTAAAAGTGGAAGTCGTCGCGTGATTAAAGACAGGGCTGGCCATATTATCGAGGATCTGGAAGCGGTAAAAGTGCCGCAGGACGGTCATGATGTGGTGCTCTCCATCGACCGCAGGATTCAGTATCTGGCACATCGTGAGCTGACTAAGGCTGTAGAGACCTATAAGGCTAAGGCAGGTGCCGCCGTTGTGTTGGACGCAAAAACCGGCGAGGTGCTCGCTATGGTGAATGTGCCAACTTATAACCCTAATAATCCTGTGAATCTTCAGGGTAAGTCACGCAATCGTGCCATTACCGATGTGTTTGAGCCCGGTTCAACCATGAAGCCGGTGACTGCGGCTGCGGCTTTAGAAACCGGCAAGTATCAGCCGGATACAAAAATACAGACGGCGCCGGGTTATATGAGCATAGGCCCTGCCACGATCCATGACGCCCATCCCCATGGCGTGTTGACAGTGGCTGAGGTGATACAGAAATCATCCAACGTGGGAGCGGCCAAGATGGCGCTGTCCCTTGATCGTCAATATCTGTGGGGTGTGTTTAATCAAATTGGATTTGGTACAAAAACACGTATAGGTTTTCCCGGAGAGTCGGCAGGCCGGCTGCGTGATTACAAAACATGGCGTCCGATTGAGCAGGCAACCATGTCTTATGGCCATGGTATTAGCGTAACGTTGCTGCAGATGGCACGGGCCTATACCGTGTTTGCCAATGACGGAGAGCTAAAGCCGGTGTCATTGCTTAAGTTGAAAGATGCACCTGTAGGTACGCAAGTATTTACGGCAAAAACTGCACATGAAGTTAAAGATATGCTGGAGCTCGTTGTGCTGCCCGGGGGTACGGCGTTAAAAGCACAGGTGCTGGGTTACCGTGTAGCCGGTAAAACCGGTACAACAGTGAAGCTGGGTGACCACGGCTATGAAAAAGACAAATATGTGGGTTCGTTTGTCGGCATGGCGCCGGCGTCTAATCCGCGGCTGATTATGGCGGTGATGATTGACGACCCCAGCAGCGGTGAATATTACGGCGGCACTGTTGCTGCTCCGGTGTTTAGTGCGGTGATGGCTGATGCGCTGCGCATGCTGGCTGTACCGCAGGATGCCCCCAATAATAATGTTGTGATTCAAGGTGATGTTGAAGACGTGAAGGAGAGTATATGACCTTGCTCTCATCATTTAACCGGACATTAAATAAACCGTTCACTTCCATTACGTCCGATAGCCGTAAAGTGCAGGCGGGGTCGTTATTTCTGGCTTACCCGGGTACACATAGCGATGGACGTAATTATATCGCGCAGGCTATTCAGGCCGGTGCCTTGGCGGTGGCTTGGGAGAGCAAGGGCTTTGCATGGAACGCTGCATGGCAGGTAAGCAATGTGGCAGTGAATGATTTAAAGAGCCAGGTGGGTGAAATTGCGGCGGAATACTATCAGTATCCATCACAGAAACTCGACATGGTGGGTGTGACCGGAACCAATGGTAAAACTTCAGTTAGCCAATGGATTGCACAGGCATTGACTGTTCTCGGTCGAAAAACCGCGGTGATAGGCACGATAGGTAATGGTTTTGTGGATGCACAATATGAGGCAAGCAACACCACGCCGGACGCTATTCTGCTACAAACTATGCTGGCAGATTTTGCACAGCACGGCGCCGATGCAGTGGCTATGGAAGTTTCTTCACACGGCTTGCACCAGGGAAGGGTTAATGGCGTGACATTTGATGTTGCGGTATTGACTAACTTAAGCCGCGATCACCTGGATTATCACGAAACCATGGAAGAGTATGCGGCCGCGAAGCAGCAATTATTCTCCTGGCCAGGCTTGGCTATGGCAGTACTGAACGCGGATGACGCGTTCGGGCAAAGCATCGCTAGTTCACTAAAAACACAAGGCAAGCCATTACTGACCTATGGTTTGGCTCAGGGCGATGTACGCGGTTCGAATTTACAGTTGCACCAACATGGTTTAACCATGCAAGTAAGTACCCCGCAGGGCGATGCTGTTGTTAATGCCCCTGTGCTGGGGCGCTTTAACGCCTATAACGTATTGGCTGTATTAGCCACATTATTGGCGCTTAAAGTGAGTCTGCAGGATGTGGTCAGTGCCATTGGCAAAATCAAGCCGGTGCCGGGGCGCATGCAGCAATTTGGCGGCAGTGATAAGCCGTTGGTTGTGGTGGATTATGCACATACGCCTGATGCCCTGGAAAAGGTACTGGCAACTTTACGCGAGCAAAAGCCGGGCAAGTTGATCTGCGTGTTTGGCTGCGGCGGGGATCGTGATACAGGTAAGCGCCCGCTGATGGGTGCCGTTGCCGCCAGGCTGGCTGATGCTGTAATCGTGACCTCAGATAATCCGCGCAGCGAAGACCCGGCCAGCATTATCAAACAAGTCGTGCACGGCATGGATAAAGCCTATTTAACGGAGCCGGATCGTGCGCTTGCTATCAGGCAGGCCGTGCAGTCAGCACGCAAGGGCGACATCGTACTGGTGGCTGGCAAGGGGCATGAAGATTACCAGGAGATTGCCGGCGTGAAAACGCCATTCAGTGATGCAGAAGTGGCGATCGCTGCGCTTAATAATTATCAGGCTACCGGCGGAAAGGAGGCGGCCCAATGATGTATTTGTCAGAAGCAGCCACAGCCCTTAACGCAAAACTTATTGGCGCTGATACACGCTTTGATAGCGTGGGCAGTGATAGCCGCAATATTCAGGCCGGGCAATTATTTATAGCGCTTAAAGGTGCAAATTTTGACGGCAATACCTTTGCGGCTGAAGCCATTAATAAAGGTGCGGCAGCGGTAATGGTATCCGATGCCGCAATAGATGCGCGCCCGGCTTTGGTGGTAGATGACACGCGATTGGCACTGGGTGAGCTGGCCAAATATTGGCGCAGCAAATTCAGTGCTCCGGTGATAGCGATCACCGGCAGCAACGGTAAAACCACTACTAAAGAAATGCTTACGGCAATTTTGAGTGCAGCAACCGGGGATGCGAAAAAAGTACATGCCACCTACGGCAACCTGAACAACGATATTGGCTTGCCGCTCACTCTGCTCAAGATAAAACCGGGCCATCAATATGTAGTGGCTGAAATGGGCATGAACCATCTGGGCGAGATTGATTATTTAACACATATCGCCAAGCCTGATGTGGCGCTGATTATTAATGCCGGCACGGCACATATCGGTGAACTGGGCTCACGGGAGAACATTGCAAAAGCTAAAGGCGAGATATTTGCCGGCTTGCAGGGCGGTGGAATAGCGGTGATTAATGCCGATAACGATTTTGCCGGCTATTGGCAAACGCTTAATACAAAAAGAAAAATGGTGACATTTGCTTTGCATCATCAGGCGGACGTCACTGCCACCTATCAGGAACAAGCCGGCATCAGCCTGCTGGACTTAACTACACCTAATGGAAAGGTGAGTTTTAAGCTGAAGGTACAGGGCGTGCATAACATCAGCAATGCGCTGGCTGCGAGTGCGACAGCTTTTGCATTGGGTATATCCAATGCAGACATAGCAAAAGGCCTGGAAAACTTTGGCGGTGTATATGGCCGTCTAGAGCGCAAGGCAGCCATGCACGATGCCGTGCTGATTGATGACACTTACAACGCCAATCCGGACTCCATGAAAGCCGCGATTGATGTGCTCGCCAAACTTGCCGGAGAAAAAATCCTGGTGCTGGGCGACATGGGTGAGTTGGGTGCCGACGCTAAAAAAATGCATGCAGAAATTGGTGCTTATGCAAAGGTAGCCGGGCTGCATAAGCTTTACTGCCTGGGTGAATTAAGTGCAGAAATGGTGGGCGGCTTTGGTGCGGGTGCGAAGCACTTTGATTCACCTGAAGCGATAGCCAAGGAAGTGTTGCCGCAACTGGATAGCAATAGCACGGTGTTGGTAAAAGGTTCGCGTTTTATGCGGATGGAGCGCGTAGTTGACTTGTTGGCAGCAAAACAACAACAGGGCGTATTGGGAGAATAAATTATGTTACTCGAACTGGCAAAATGGTTGGCACACGATATACGCGGTTTTAACGTGTTTAATTACATTACGTTACGCGCCGTATTGGCAACGCTCACAGCCTTGACGATTTCGTTTGTGATGGGACCAGCCTTAATTCGCAAGCTTACCTATTACAAGGTTGGGCAGTCTGTGCGTGACGATGGCCCGCAAACACATTTGATCAAGGCGGGCACCCCTACCATGGGCGGCGCCTTGATATTGATTTCAATCGCAGTTTCTACCTTGCTATGGGCAGATTTAACTAACAGGTTCGTATGGGTCGTGCTGTTTACCACTTTGGGGTTCGGCATTATTGGCTGGGTAGACGACTGGCGCAAAGTGGTGCATCGCAATCCCAAGGGCCTGTCTGCTAAAGAAAAGTATTTCTGGCAATCGGTTGTTGGATTCAGTGTTGCCGTGTTTTTACAGCAAACAGCGGTGGTGCCTGCCGAAACTACTTTGCTTATCCCATTCTTCAAGAATTTAGTGATTCCAATGAGCGGCATAGCGTTCATTGTGCTGACGTATCTGGTGGTAGTCGGCAGCAGCAATGCCGTCAATCTAACCGATGGCCTGGATGGCTTGGCGATTATGCCAACCGTGCTGGTGGCTGGTGCTCTGGCTATTTTTGCCTATGTGACGGGTCACTTTTACTTTGCAAAGTATTTGTCCATTCCATACGTGCCGGGCGCTGGTGAATTGATGGTGTTTTGTGCAGCGATGGTAGGAGCAGGGCTGGGCTTTTTATGGTTTAACGCCTACCCGGCTGAAGTGTTCATGGGTGATGTCGGCGCATTGGCATTGGGTGCCGCGCTGGGTATTGTGGCGGTGATCGTGCGTCAGGAAATCGTGCTGTTCATCATGGGCGGCGTGTTTGTGGTGGAGACATTTTCTGTGGCAATACAGGTGCTGTATTTTAAATATACCAAAAGCAAAACCGGTACCGGCAAGCGTATTTTTCTGATGGCACCATTGCATCATCACTATGAGCAAAAGGGCTGGAAAGAGACCCAGGTTGTGGTCCGCTTCTGGATTATCAGCATGATGCTGGTGTTGGTAGGCCTTGCCAGCCTGAAAATTAGATAGGTACAGATTTAGAAAATGAAAATCGCGTTAAAAGACAAACAAGTATTGGTGTTAGGCCTAGGAGAAACTGGCCTATCTGCGCTGCGCTGGCTGCATGGCCAGGGCGCGCGCTTGTCTGTTGCCGATACGCGCGATAACCCTCCTGGAATCGAGGCACTAAAAGCTGAATTGCCGGAAGTGAGCATTCATACCGGTGCGTTTACTGCAGCGTTGTTCAGCGGCGTGGATCTGGTAGTAGCAAGCCCCGGTGTGCCGTTAAGCGAGCCAGAAATCCAGGCGGCGATCAGGCGCGGCATTGCTGTGGTTGGTGATGTAGAACTGTTTGCACAATATCGCCCAGCCGGTGCCAAAGTGATTGCGATTACCGGTGCTAACGGCAAAACCACGGTCACGACTTTAGTCGGTGAAATGTGCAAAGCCGCCGGACTGAAAACGATCGTGGCAGGCAATATCGGCCTGCCGGTGCTGGATGCCTTGAGCATGGAAACGCCGGATGTTTATGTGCTGGAACTGTCAAGCTTTCAGCTGGAAACTACGAGTAGTTTAGTGGTGGATGCAGCGACCATGCTGAACTTGTCTGAAGACCACATGGATAGATACGCCAGCATGCAGGATTATGCGATTGCAAAAGCACGTATTTTTTACAACGCGAAATTACAAGTGCTTAACCGTGACGATGCCTGGAGCATGCTGATGGCACGCTCAAAATTGCCGCAAGTGACATTCGGTCTCGACGCGGGCGCTGATGAGCAGAGTTACGGCTTAAAAAATGTAGAGGGTGAAACCTGGCTCAGTTGCGGCGAACACGACTTGATGAACGTGCGGGATCTCAAAATTGCTGGTTTGCACAATGCTGCCAATGCGCTGGCGGCGATTGCGCTTTGCCGCGGCATTGGCTTGGATTATGTGCCGATCATTCAAACGCTATATAACTTTAAAGGTTTGCCGCACCGCGTGGAATGGATTGCCAGCATTGATGACGTTGATTATTACGACGATTCCAAAGGTACTAATGTAGGTGCGACTTGTGCCGCGTTATCAGGCTTGCCGCAAAAAGTGGTGTTGATTGCCGGCGGGGATGGCAAAGGCCAGGATTTTTCACCGCTAAAAGATGCTGTCAGTGAAAATGCGCGTGCAGTGGTGCTGATAGGGCGTGATGCGCCATTGATTGAGGCCGAGTTAATACATACGGATGTGCCGCTGTATCACGCTGCAGATTTACCTGAAGCCGTGAATATTGCAAAAAAACTTGCGCAAGTGGATGACGCCGTGCTGTTGTCACCTGCCTGTGCCAGCTTTGATATGTTCAAGAATTATGTACATCGTGCAGAAGTGTTCGTGAATGCGGTGAACCGCTTGAAGGATGCTTCTGTAAAAGCTCCGCTGAGGGAGCTGCAATGATAGCGACCATGCTTAATCGCGAGCGCATCAATTCGCCTAATTATGATCAGGCGTTGCTCTGGGTTACCTTGATTTTATTGGGTATAGGCCTGGTCATGGTGTACTCGGCGTCTATTACGATTGCAGAGGCCGATAAGGCCGTGGGCCACAACAGTAGCTACTATTTAGTGCGCCAAGCGATATTTTTAGTGGTGAGTTTAAGTGCCGCATTCGTTACATTTAACATTCCCATCGCCTGGTGGCAAAAAATGGCGCCTTACCTGTTTTTAGTCGGCTTGGCATTGCTGGTACTGGTGCTGATCCCAGGTATTGGCCGCGTGGTCGGCGGTAGCCGCCGTTGGCTGTCTTTGTTTGTGATTAACCTGCAGCCGTCTGAATTCATGAAGCTGTTTGCAGCGATGTATGTGGCGGATTACACCGTGCGTAAAGCTGCGGTGATGGATAGTTTTACCAAGGGTTTTATGCCAATGCTGGGCGTGATGCTGCTGGTTGGCGGCTTGCTTTTGCGCGAACCTGACTTCGGCGCGTTCGCTGTGATTGCGGCCATTTCAATTTCTATCCTGTGGCTGGGCGGCATTAATGCGCGCATCTTTGTTGGCTTGATCATATTGCTGGTTGTGGGCTTCGTGTTTCTGATCTGGAGCTCGCCTTACCGCCTTGAACGCGTCATTGGTTTTATGGACCCATGGGCCGACCCTTACGGCAAGGGTTACCAATTGTCCCATGCGTTAATCGCGTTTGGCCGTGGTGAGTGGTTCGGGGTTGGTTTAGGTGCCAGTGTAGAAAAGCTGCTTTATCTGCCAGAGGCACATACCGACTTTTTATTAGCGGTAATTGCCGAAGAATTGGGTTTTGTAGGCGTGGCAACAGTCGTAGGCTTGTTCGCGTGGATTGTCATGCGTGCCTTTGGCATGGCGAAAGAAGCGATTGAGAATGAGCGGTATTTTGCGGCTTTACTAGCCCAAGGGCTAGGCGTTTGGATTGGCGCGCAAGGCATTATCAATATGGGCGTGAATATGGGCTTGCTGCCAACTAAAGGGTTGACGTTACCTTTGCTTTCATTTGGCGGCAGCGGCATTTTGGCAAATTGCATTGCGATGGCAATTTTGCTGCGCATTGATTTTGAAAACAGGCGCTTACAAAGGGGCTTACCCGCATGAGCAAGGCAAATGTCATGGCTGTAAATAAATTAGGTGTTGCGCCTGTTTCGGTGAAGGCTAACTTGCGTAAGCAAGTTAAGCGCAGCGGCCGTAGCCAAAACTCAATTCAACAGAAAGGGATTGGATTTTGTTGTGCGGTTTCGGTGAAGGCTAACTTGCGTAAGCAAGTTAAGCGCAGCGGCCGTAGCCAAAACTGCTGCTTACAAAGGGGCTTACCCGCATGAGCAAGGCACTGACAAAAACCTTAATGGTGATGGCGGGCGGAACAGGTGGCCATGTTTACCCTGCAATGGCCGTGGCTGACTATTTTAAATCACAAGGCTGGAAAATCGTTTGGCTTTGCACGCAAGGTGGCATGGAAAACCGTCTGATAGAGGGTAAGGGCTACGACAAGGCCATGATTAACATGCAAGGCGTGCGCGGTAAGGGTTTGCTGGGCTGGGTGTTGTTGCCGGTGAAGTTGGCTACAGCCTTTAGCCAAAGCATCAAGGCATTGCAGCAACATCAACCGGATGTGGTGTTGGGTATGGGCGGTTTCGCGGCTTTCCCCGGTGGATTGATGGCGAAGCTGCTGGGTAAACCATTGGTGATACATGAACAAAATTCGGTTGCAGGTTTAACCAATAAGGTATTGGCCAAATTTGCCACGCGCGTTCTGGCGGCTTTCCCAGCTGCATTTGGTGATAAAGCAGCACTGGTAGGCAACCCGGTACGGACCGACATTGCAAATTTAGCCGCTCCTGAGCAACGGTTTGCCGGCCGCGAGGGGGCGCTGCGTTTGCTTATAGTCGGTGGCAGTCTGGGTGCGAAAGCTTTGAATGATGTTATTCCACAGGCATTGGCACTATTGCCGGCCGAGAAGCGCCCACAAGTGGTGCATCAGGCCGGGGTGAAACATATTGATGAATTAAAGAGCAATTATGAAAAAGCCGGAGTTGCCGCAGATGCGCGTGCTTTTATTGATGACATGGCGGACATGTATGCATGGGCAGACTTTGTGATTTGCCGTGCTGGCGCGCTCACGGTTGCTGAAGTTTCAGCGGCGGGAATAGGTTCGATGATGGTGCCGTTCCCTTTTGCGGTAGATGACCATCAAACCACCAATGCAGCATATTTGGCTGAAGCTGGTGCGGCGATGCTGGTACAACAGAAAGAATTGAGTGTAGAGAAATTGGCGGAGATATTGCGTGAACTCAGTCGTGATAAGTGTTTAGACATGGCAAGAAAAGCACGGGCTTTAGGTAAACCGGAAGCAACCGCTAATGTGGCCGCAATTTGCAAGGAGGTGGCACTGTGAAACATAAAGTTAAGAATGTGCATTTTGTTGGCATTGGCGGCTCCGGCATGAGCGGGATCGCGGAGGTGCTAATTAACCTCGACTTTAATGTCAGTGGTTCAGATCTGGCTTCAAACGGGATGACTAAACGTTTGGCCGCATTTGGTGCAACTGTTTATCAAGGCCATGTGGCAGAGAACGTTAAAGATGCGGATGTGGTTGTGGTGTCTTCTGCGGTAAACGAAGAAAACCCGGAAGTGAAAGCCGCCAGGGCTAAAAACATTCCCGTTGTTCCACGTGCGCTGATGCTGGCAGAGTTAATGCGTTTTAGACAGGGTATCGCAGTGGCGGGTACTCATGGTAAAACCACCACTACCAGTTTGATCGCCAGCATCTTGGCAGAGGCCGGTATGGATCCAACCTTTGTGATTGGCGGCAGGCTGGAAGCTGCCAACGCCAATGCCAAGCTTGGGACTGGCGAGTACATTGTGGCGGAGGCTGATGAGTCAGACGCTTCATTCCTGCATTTGACCCCTGTGATGGCGGTAGTCACAAACATCGACCAGGACCACATGGATACCTATGAACACAGCTTTGAAAAACTGAAAAGTGCGTTTGTTGAATTTTTGCAGCAATTGCCGTTTTGGGGCATGGCGGTGGTGTGTATTGATGACCCGAATATCCGCGAGATTTTGCCGCGTATAACCAAGCCGGTAATGACATACGGTTTAAGCGAAGACGCGCGGATCCGTGCCAAAAATGTACGTGCGGAAAACGGCAGAATGCACTTCACCGTGCAGCGTATTAACGGTGTTACGACCGAGTTTGACGTGACCTTGAACTTGCCGGGTAATCATTATGTGCTCAATGCGCTGGCTGCAATCGCAATTGCCAGTGAGCTAAATGTGCCGGATGCGGCAATTATTAAAGCCTTGAAAGAATTCAAAGGTGTGGGCCGGCGCTTTGAGCGTTATGGAGAAATTCCGGTAATTCCGCGTGGCGGCTATGAAGCAGGCACGTTTACCTTGATTGATGATTACGGACATCACCCGGTAGAAATGCAGGCGGTCATTGCCGCTGCACGTGGTGCGTTTCCGAACCGTCGGTTAGTCATGGCATTTCAGCCGCATCGCTACACACGTACACGTGACTGCTTTGAGGATTTTGTGAAGGTGCTTTCAAGCGCGGATGTTGTGCTACTGACAGAAGTGTATCCCGCAGGTGAGGCGCCGATTGTGGCAGCTGATACACGCTCGCTGATTCGGGCAATTCGTGTTGCAGGCAAGGTGGAGCCGCTGTTTGTTGAGACTACAGATGAATTGCCGCAGGCGATTTTAGATGTGGCGCATGCCGGTGATGTAGTGATCGTGATGGGTGCCGGCTCAATTGGGCAAGTGGCGCTAAAGACTAAAGAACTGCAGGCGAAAGGATTGGTTCAGGCATGACCCAGCATAAGGGAAAACTGCTATTGAATGAACCGCTGGCGCGCTACACCAGTTGGCGTGTGGGCGGCTGTGCAGACCAGCTTTATATCCCCGCTGGCCTAGAGGATTTGCGCGCATTTCTGCATGGTTTAGATGAGGCTGAACCTATTTATTTTATGGGCTTGGGTTCAAATTTGCTGGTACGCGATGGCGGCGTGCGCGGTGCGGTAGTGTTGATGCACAACGTGCTTACAGAATTAAAAATGGATGGTGACCTGGTGTACGTAGAAGCCGGCGTTACCTGTGCGAAGCTGGCAAAATTTTGCGCTAAGGAATCCAGGCAAGGGGCTGAGTTCTTTGCGGGTATTCCCGGCACCTTGGGCGGTGCACTGGCTATGAATGCCGGATGCTATGGCAGTGAAACCTGGAATGTAGTGAAGCGCGTGACCACCATTAACAGACATGGTGAGTTGAATGTGCGCGATGCATCGGCATTTACACCGAGTTACCGGCATATTGACAAGCCGGTGGCGGATGAATGGTTTGTCTCAGCCTGGCTTGGTCTGGCTAGCGGTGACGCGCATGAGGCGACACAAAAGATCAAGGAATTATTGGCAAAAAGATTGGCTTCGCAGCCGTTAAATCTGCCGAGTGCCGGTTCCACGTTCAGGAATCCGCCGGGGGATTATGCGGCCAGGCTGATAGAGGCCAGCGGTTTAAAAGGGTACACCATTGGCGGTGCGCAGGTCTCGGAAAAACATGCCAATTTTATTGTGAATATTGGCGGGGCCAGTGCGCTGGATATTGAACTGCTAATCAAGCATATGCGCGACACGGTTCTGGAGAAGCAAGGTGTGGCGTTGCAGCAAGAAGTTAAAGTGTTAGGCGAGTTTGAGATAAGGGAAATAGAGGTAAGGAAATGATGCGGGATTTTGGCAAAGTAGCGGTGTTGTTTGGAGGCAAATCCGGTGAGCGTGAAGTTTCGCTCAAAAGCGGCTCGGCTGTGCTGGCCGCATTGCAAAGGCAAGGCGTGGATGCGCAGGCTTTTGATCCTGCCGTGCGTCCGCTGCATGATCTGGAAACTTTTGACCGGGCGATGATTTCCTTACATGGGCGCTTTGGTGAAGACGGCGCCATGCAAGGTGCGCTGGAGCTGATGGGTATTCCTTACACTGGCAGTGGCGTGATGGCCTCGGCAATTGGCATGGACAAATGGCGCACCAAGTTGATCTGGTCGGCCGCCGGCATCAGCACCCCGGCTTTTGAACTGGTACGGGCGGATTCGGATTTCGCTGCAATTGAGCGAAAGCTGGGCCTGCCGTTATTTGTAAAACCTGCCAATGAAGGTTCGAGTATTGGTATCAGCAAGGTAAAGCAGGCGGGTGAGCTTAAAGCTGCTTATGAACTGGCTGCCAAGTCTGACCCGCTGGTGATTGCAGAGCAGTTTGTGGGCGGCGGCGAATACACCGTTGGTGTTTTAGGCAATACAGCCTTGCCGATTGTGCGCATTGTGCCGAAAAACGAGTTTTACGATTATGAGGCGAAATACCTGCGTGACGATACCGAGTATTTATGTCCATGCGGCTTGAGCGCGGAAAAAGAAGCGCAAATTCAGCAGGAAGCATTGCAGGCATTCAATGCCATCGGCTGCAGAGGCTGGGGGCGTGTGGATTTCCTGATGGATGCGGCAGGAAATCACTATTTTCTGGAAATCAACACTAGCCCGGGGATGACTGATCATAGTCTGGTGCCGATGGCAGCAAAAGCCGCCGGTATCAGTTTTGATGAGTTGGTGGTGCGTATATTGGAGCTGGCAGATGTGGGATAGACCCGCCCTTTTAAACTGGATAGCAAATCTCCTGTTCGCATTGAGCATGGTGGTGATGCTGTACGCAGTTTTGTATGTGGTGGTGCATTTGCCTATTTTCCCGTTAAGGGAAGTGCAGGTAGACGGCCAGTTGAATCACGTAAGCCGTGAGCAGGTGAAGTTGATCGTTGCAAAGCATTTGAAAGGTAATTTTTTTACATTGGATTTAATCAAGGCACGCGATGCATTTGAAAAATTGCCATGGGCGCGCAAGGTGAGTGTGCGCCGCCGCTGGCCGGATAAGCTGGAAGTCATGATTGAGGAACATCAGGCATTGGCACGTTGGGGTAACGCTGCCTTGGTTAATGAGCATGGTGAATTGTTTCATGCGGCATCCGGCAGTGATCTGCCGGTGTTTTATGGGCCAAATGATGGCGTGATAGAGGTTGCATCGCAATACGATGCATTTAATAAGGTATTGAAAACGGCAAATCTGGAGATTGCTACCTTGGCATTAACGCCCAGGCGCGCTTGGCAAATCACCACCAGCAATGGAATTGTGGTTGAGTTGGGGCGGACTGAAATGCAATCTCGACTGGAGAAGTTTTCAACTGTATATAGCAGCACGATTGTGGGTTTGAATAAAAAAATTACTTATGCAGATTTACGTTACCCCAATGGATTTGCGCTACGCAAGCCTACTGAGAATATTAAAGCGCCAGCGGTTAATCCAGATAGCCTGGAGTTGGGTAATGCAAAAGCAGACAGTGCCAAGTCAGATGACACAAGGTTAAATGACACAAGGCCAGATGATAAAAAGTTAAACGCTACAACTAAAAAACAGACGGAAACCGTGACCTAATTCACGGAAGGGATAAACAATGAGCAGAATAAAAGAAGATAAGAATTTAATTGTAGGTCTGGATATAGGCACATCAAAAATTGTCGCCATTGTCGCGGAGCTGCAGCCGGAAGGCACGCTCAAGGTCATTGGCTTGGGCCAGCATATTTCTCGCGGGTTGAAGAAAGGCGTGGTAGTCAACATCGAATCTACCATGCAATCGATACAGCGTGCGCTGGAAGAAGCTGAGCTGATGGCGGATTGCAAAATCAATAATGTCTATACCGGTATTGCCGGCAGCCATATTAAAAGCCTGAACTCTCACGGCATGGTCAAGATTAAGGATGCGGAAGTCTCGCAGATGGACGTGGACCGTGTGATAGAAACGGCACGCGCCATCGCCTTGCCGGCAGACCAGCAAATTCTGCATATTCTCACGCAGGAATTCATCATTGACGGTCAGGAAGATGTGCGTGAGCCATTAGGCATGAGCGGCATGAAGCTGGAAGTCAAAGTGCACATCGTTACCGGCGCTGTCGCTGCCGCACAAAATATCGTCAAGTGCATCAAGCGCTGCGGCATTGAAGTGAGTGACCTTATTCTGCAGCCGCTTGCATCCAGCCTTGCCGTGCTCACCGAGGATGAAAAAGAACTGGGCGTGTGCCTGGTGGATATCGGTGGCGGCACTACAGATATTGCCGTGTTTAAACAGGGCGCGATTCGCCATACGGCCGTGGTGCCGATTGCCGGTGACCAGATGACTAATGATGTAGCGGTAGCGTTCCGCACGCCTACCCAGTCGGCAGAAGAAATCAAAATCAAGCATGGCTGCGCATTACGCCAGCTGGCTGACCCGCGTGAAATAGTGGAAGTGCCCGGTGTTGATGGCCGCGACCCGCGCCAGTTATCGGTACAGACTTTGGCTGAGGTATTGGAGCCACGCATAGTCGAACTGTATGAATTGGTGCTCAACGAGCTGCGCCGTAGCGGCATGGAAGAAATGATTGCATCAGGCATCGTCATTACCGGCGGTTCTGCCATGATGCGCGGCATGGTGGAGCTTGGTGAAGAAATATTCCACATGCCGGTACGTTTAGGCATGCCGCGCTATGTGGGCGGCTTGTCAGAAGTTGTGAGCAATCCGCGCTACGCCACAGGTGTAGGCTTGGTATTGATGGGCAAGCAGCAGCTGGAACGCCACTTGAACGGGCAGTTGGAATCAAGTTCATTTGGCAGAATTCTGGAAAAAATGAAAAGCTGGTTTCAGGGAAATTTTTAAGCAGTTTTTCAGTTTTAGCAGTAAGAAAGTAGTTTAGGCAGAAGTAGATTAGTAATTGTGAAAGTTAAAAAGAGGAGGCATTAAAATGTTTGAAATTATGGAAAAAAATTCACAGGAAGCTGTGATTAAGGTCATCGGTGTAGGCGGTTGCGGCGGCAATGCGGTTGCACACATGATTGAAAAAAGTGTCGGCGGTGTTGAGTTTATTTGCGCCAATACCGATATGCAGGCTTTGAAAAAGAGCCAGGCTAAAACGGTATTGCAAATAGGCGAGGCCATGACAAGAGGTTTAGGTGCAGGCGCTAAACCTGAAGTTGGCCGCGAAGCAGCGCTGGAAGATCGTGATGCAATTGCGGAATTGATTGATGGCGCAGACATGCTGTTTATTACTGCAGGCATGGGTGGCGGCACAGGTACAGGTGCAGCACCGGTGATTGCACAAATCGCCAAGGAAATGGGCATTTTAACCGTGGCCGTGGTGACCAAGCCTTTCGCATTTGAAGGCAAGCGCACTAAAGTCGCTGCAGACGGCCTGGATGAATTATCCAAGTACGTGGATTCACTCATCGTGATTCCTAATGAGAAACTGATGGAAGTGCTGGGTGAAGATGTGCCGTTCCTGGAAGCTTTCCGGGCTGCTAATGATGTGTTGCACAATGCAGTGTCAGGCATTGCCGAAATCATCAATTGCGCAGGTACCGTGAACGTTGACTTTGCCGATGTACGTACCGTAATGAGCGAGATGGGTATGGCAATGATGGGTTCAGCATTGGCAACCGGCCCAGACCGTGCACGCATTGCGGCTGAGCAAGCCGTGGCAAGCCCATTGCTGGAAGATGTCAACTTAGCCAACGCACGCGGCGTTCTAGTAAACATCACTACTTCAAGCTCTTTCAAAATGAAAGAGTACTATGATGTGATGAATACTATTAAAGCCTTCACTGCAGAAGACGCAACTGTGATTGTAGGCAACGTGTTTGATGAAAGCATGGGTGATGGTTTACGTGTGACTATGGTGGCAACTGGCTTGACCGGCACCCAACGCCGTCAGCAAAAACCTGAGTTACGTGTGATGACGCAACAAGTTGTGCGTGATGGCACTACCAATCAGCCAGTGTTTGTTGGCGGTAGTGTAATGATGGAGGACGAAGCACCTGCAGTGTTTGGTTCAAATAGCCGTCGTGCGCAAGTTGAGGCAATGAAAATGTCAGGCGTTGAAGAATATGATATTCCTGCATTTTTACGTAAACAGGCTGACTAAGTATTACGCCTAAAGAGCATACTTGCCGGCAAGTGATAGCAATCGCTCAGCGACGTATTTGAGTTAAATATGTTATTATTTGCTTGATTATTAAAGATAAATATTTGCATGCGAACAAAAGTTACGCGTGTAAGGCTTAGTCGCTGAAAATTTCAGGCTAAGTTTTGTGATGTTATCTTTAAGCCAGGCGAGTTAGCTTGCAAGGCAAACAAAAGGGTTGGACCGATAGAAGACTGGATATTGATATAAGCATGTTAAAGCAACGCACACTAAAAAAAGCGATTAGCGCCACCGGCGTCGGGTTGCACAATGGCGAAAAGGTTACTCTTACCCTGCGCCCTGCTGCACCTGACACTGGTATTGTTTTCAAACGGGTTGATCTGCCTCAGCCTAATGAAATCCTGGCCACACCAAGCGCGGTGAGTGACACAAAAATGTGTTCTGCGCTGGAGGCCAATGGCGCCCGCGTTGCGACTGTTGAACATATCATGTCGGCGCTTGCCGGTTTAGGTATCGATAATGTCTATATCGATGTTAATGCTTCTGAAATACCGATTATGGATGGAAGCTCCGGCCCTTTTGTATTCTTATTGCAGGAGGCGGGTATTGTTGAACAACCCGCCGCCAAAAAATTTATACGCGTTAAAAAAACGGTAGAAGTGGTAGACGGCGATAAATGGGTGCGTTTTGAACCTTATCATGGGTTTAAAGTTGACTTTACCATCGCGTTTAACCATCCGGTATTCGAGCATTCTGGCAATAATGTCAAAATAGATTTTGCAGTCGATTCTTATATTAAGGAAATCAGCCGTGCACGGACTTTTGGTTTTATGCACGAGGTTGAATTCTTGCGTTCTCATGGCCTGGCACGCGGCGGTAGCCTGGAGAATGCAGTTGTCCTGGATGAGTACCGTGTGCTTAATACTGATGGATTGCGCTACGAAGATGAATTTGTAAAACACAAAGTGCTGGATGCTATCGGCGATTTATATATGCTGGGTCACCCTGTATTAGGCGCTTTTTATGCCTATAAGTCAGGCCATGCGCTTAACAATCAATTATTGCGTGCATTGTTGCAAGATGAGACTGCTTGGGAATACACTACGTTTGAACAGCAGCAGGATGCACCGGATGCATTTTTGTCGCAGTCAAAACAGTTATTTCCTGAACCTGTTTTCTAATTAAGGGTCAAGATTAAATAGACGAGATAAGTATTAAGTAAATGAGATCAGCAAGTTAAGCAAAAAGTAATAATCAAGAGAGGGGCGTGCCGTGTTAATGATTCGCCTGATATTTGTTCTGCTAGTAATTACTGCAATGGTGTTGCTAGGCTTATACTTGCTGCTTGATGATAAAAAATATTTGCATTATTCCAAACAGGCACTCAAGTACACATTATTTTTAGCCATTACTGTGGCAATCATTTTTGTGTTGCGGCGTATATTTTATGTTTAAGCAATCAGTAAATTTAATGCGGAAACTCCCGGCTATCTGTCTGGGAATGGGTTTCTTTTGCTCCGTATTTATTTCTGGCCAGGTACTGGCAATGTCTGATCAGTCATTGTTCCAGCATGCGCGTGACTCTTATGCGGCAAAAAATGAACTTGCGTTGGCTGAGGATGTAACCCAGCTAAAAGCGCAGCAATATTTATTGGCACCCTATGCGGATTACTGGCTCATGTTATTAAGACTGGATCAGGCCGATAGCGCGGAAGTGCAAGATTTTCTAACGCAGTATCCTGATCTGCCATTTACTGAACGATTACGTGGCGAGTGGTTAAAAAAACTGGGCAAGCAGCAGGACTGGCCGTTGTTCCTTGAGCAATATGCAGATTTCAAACGCGAAGACCCTGCCGTCCAGTGCTATGCTTTAATTGGAAAAAATCGCATTGAAGATGTGGATGTCACAGTGGAAACCAGAAAATTGTGGTTAACCACAGCTGATTTGCCTAGCAACTGTAATCAGTTATTCGATATGGCGCAAAAGTCAGGCGCACTTTCCGTTGATGATATATGGACAAGGTTCAGGCTGGCCTTGCAAAATGGTAAGCTTGGTCTTGCCAAAAGCATTGCATCGCGGTTGCCGGATTTCGAAGAAAAAAATCTTAAGCTTCTGGATATTGCAAATCAAACACCCAACGTATTGTTAGTTAATAATGCAGGTGCGGCAAAAACCAGTCATAAAAAATCCATAAATAAAATTTCAGCATCGTTTAAAACACGCGATGGTATAGAAATTAATCTGTTTGCACTTGATCGTTTGGCGCGCATGGATGTATCGGATGCTATCGAGGTTTTCAGCCAGTTGCAAAATAAGTTTACTGCTGCTGACCGTGCCTTTGTCTGGGGCCGCATCGCGTATCACGCTGCGCGTACCCATCATCCTAAGGCGCTCGAATACTATGCTTTAGCAAAAGATACCAGCCTGGATAAAGAACAGCTTGCGTGGCAAGTGCGCGCGGCATTGCGCGCCCAAGCTTGGGATGTTGTCATTAGCACAGTGTCAGCCATGCAGCCTGAACAGCAGCAAGAGGGTGCCTGGCGCTATTGGAAAGCGCGTGCGCTAAAAGAGAAAGCCCGGCAAGTTGAAGCCAATGCAATTCTAGGCCCGCTTTCCAGGGAACGTCATTATTATGGATGGTTGGCTGCTGAGGAGCTGGATAGCGCCATGGGGAATGTGCAGGAGGAGTATACCGCTTCATATGTTGAAGTAACTTCCATCGCCAGCCTGCCGGCAATCAAGCGTGCGCTGGAGTTGCAGCGTCTGGATATGCGCTGGGAAGCAAAGGCGGAGTGGGCATGGGCGACGCGAGGTTTTGACGACAAGCAATTGCTTGCAGCAGCGGAGTATGCGGCACGCCAGAAATGGTATGACATTGCCATTAGCACAGCTGATAATACCAAGCAGCTGCACGATTTTAACCTGCGTTATCCCACGCCATATCGCGATTTATTTCGTGCTGCGGCACATAATGAAGGTGTAGATGAAGCCTGGATTTACGGTTTGGCACGCCAGGAAAGCCGTTTTATGCATTATGCAAAATCAGGCGTTGGCGCGGCTGGTTTGATGCAGATAATGCCCGCTACTGCAAAATGGGCTGCAAAGCGTATGGGCCTGGATGGGTACAGCAGCAATCTCATCCATGACTTAACTACCAATGTCGGTATCGGGACATACTATATGCGTTACACTTTGGAGTTGATGAACGGTCAGGCGGTCATGGCAACGGCCGCTTATAATGCGGGGCCAAGCCGGGCAAAACGCTGGTTGGCGAGCGAACCGCTTGAAGCTGCTATTTACATTGAAACAATCCCGTTTAGCGAAACAAGAAACTATGTGCAAAAGGTGATGGCAAATGCTCAGATGTATGCACCGCGGCTAGGGGCGCCTGTGCAAAGCCTGAAATCCCGCTTGGGGGTGATTCCGGCAGCAGCTAGACCGGAAACTGTTTTGGCGGATGCTGATGATGAATAAAAACGCGCTGCGTTAAAGCAAAGCGTCGGTAAGAGTTAAGGAAATTAAAGGTTTAACATGCAAATAAAAAAAATATGTGTTTTAGGTGGTTCGGGCTTTGTTGGTAGTGCGCTAGTTGCAAAACTGGATGCAGCAGGTTATTCGGTAACGGTGCTGACACGCAGACGCGATTCAGCCAAACATCTGTTTCTGCTCCCTAATGTGAGTGTGGTTGAATGTAACATAATGGATGAGCAGGCACTGGGCTCGGCACTAAGAGGTGCTGACGCGGTGATTAATCTGATTGGTATTCTGCATCAAAGCCGCCGTTTAAGTTTTGATGTGCTGCATCACCAACTGCCGGCGCGGCTGGCAAAAATCTGTGTGGATCTGGGTATTAAGCGTTTGTTGCACATGAGCAGTTTGCAGGTGGATAAAAATGCACCGAGCCAATACCTGCGTTCCAAGGCCGCGGGTGAGGCTGCGTTATTAGCGTTTCAACAGAAGCTTAATATCACCATATTCAGGCCTTCAGTTATCTTTGGGCGCGGGGATAGTTTCATCAATCTGTTTGCCAGGTTGATTAAAATTCTGCCTGTAGTCATGCTTGCAAAACCTGAAGCCAAATTCCAGCCAATTTGGGTAGAAGATGTTGCCAGTTGCTTTGCTGCCAGTATTGATAATACTGCCACCTATGGACAGGTTTATGAGCTTGCGGGTCCCAAAACATACACTTTCCGCCAATTGGTACAAAAGGTGATGGATACATTAGGAATTCAGCGCCCCATTATTGGTTTAAATAATGCGCTTTCTTATATGCAGGCTTTCATGATGGAACTGCTGCCAGTCAAGCTGATGTCGCGTGACAATGTACGTTCCATGGAAGTCGATAGCGTTAGCCAGCAGCCGTTTCCTGCAGTTTTTGGCGTAGAACCTACGGAGTTGGAAGTAGTGATTCCTGAGTACCTGGTGGATTTAACATCGCGTGGCACTTATGACCGCTTCCGTAGTTCTGCCGCGAGATAGTATAGATGGGCGCCATGCAAACCTATATCGTTGGCGGTGCCGTACGTGACGAGTTGCTGGGCTTTGCAGTAAAAGATAAAGACTATGTCGTCGTTGGCAGCACACCGGAAGCTATGCTGGCAGCTGGGTTTCGCCCGGTAGGCAAAGACTTCCCGGTATTTTTACATCCCCAAACGCATGATGAATACGCGCTGGCACGCACGGAACGCAAAACCGCCAAAGGTTATAGGGGGTTTGCGATACACGCCGCGCCGGAAGTTACCCTGGAACAGGATTTAGCGCGGCGTGACCTAACCATCAACGCAATTGCCAAAAGTGATGACGGCCGCTTGATCGACCCATTTAATGGTCTGGCCGATATTCAATCCAAAACTTTACGTCACGTAAGCAGCGCGTTTGCAGAAGATCCTGTGCGTATCCTGCGTGTGGCGCGTTTTTCAGCGCGACTGGCTGATTTTAACGTGGCGCCGGAAACTTTAACCTTGATGCGGCAAATGGTAGATGCGGGCGAGGTCGATGCGCTGGTGGCAGAACGGGTGTGGCAGGAGCTGGCTAAAGGTTTGATGGAGGCCAGGCCGTCACGCATGTTTGAAGTGTTGCGTGCCTGTGGTGCCTTGCGGAAAATACTGCCGGAATTAGATCGGCTTTGGGGTGTGCCGCAGCCGGAACAGCCTCATCCGGAGGTTGATACGGGCGTACATGTGATGATGGTTGTTGATTATGCCGCTGGGCAGAATTTTAGTCTGCCGATACGTTTTGCTGCACTGATGCATGATCTTGGAAAAGGCTCAACGCCAGCTGAATTGCTGCCCAAGCACATCGGCCATGAGCAGCGCAGTGCCAGTCTATTAAAAGACCTATGTAAACGATTGCGTGTACCGAATGACTGCAAGGAACTCGGCGTGATGGTGGCAAAATTTCATGGAAAGCTCCATCACACATTGCAAATGCGGCCAAGCACCTTGCTGGAGTTTTTAATCGAGCTTGATGCTATCCGCCAACCGGAACGATTTAAAGATTTTCTTAAAGCGTGTGAAGCAGACTCTCGTGGCAGGACAGGTTTTGCTGACTGCCCGACTCCTGCCGCCGATTTAATGCTAAAAGTGCTGGATGTGGCATCAAGTGTAGATGCTGGAGCTGTAGCAATGGCCTGTGATGAAGCGGAAAAAATTAAAATAAAAGTTTTTGAGGCTAGATTAGAGGCTGTCAAAGAACTACGTTAGTCTCGAGGCCGCCAGAATTGTATTTGGTATCTTGGTGTTTGGTTCCTGGCGGCTGGCTGGTCGGGATCAGATACCGAGTGAATGCTGGATGAAATATTTTGCTACAAAGCCGATCAGGCCAAATGTAAGGCCTAAAAATAAAACAAAGGTGCCAAACTTACCTACTTTTGACTCCCATGCCAGGTGCCCGACAATAAATATCATCAGTAGCATGAGTCCGCCAACGCAGAAGGTCATGCCAAAATCGGTAATCTGCGCCTCGGTAAAACCAAAAATTGTACCTTCCAAGTTTTTCTCCTGAGATATTTAGCTCGTAGTGCCGGGTTCGTTTTGAATCTAGTTCGTTTTGAAACCGGTGATTAAAACAACCGCGCCATTATAACGAATTTGTTAACTGTAACTACATGTTAAATATATCTTTATTAAAGCAGGCCAGGTAACTGCTGTTCTACAAATTCCGTTGGCTTGCGTTTAAATCCGCTCTTGGCATATTGCTGCCAGCGCCCAATCACGTAGCAAACAATAAGGTTTGCCTGGGCCTCGGCGTGACCTTGGTTTCCTGTTTGTGTTTCAGCAATACGCAGGCTTTGTTTTAGCGTAACTTCAATGCGGTCATATAGCTGGTTGATGCGCAGCTGCAATTTCTCGTCTTCATTCACCAGTGCGTCGCCGATGAGCACACGCGTCATGCCCGGATTTTTCTCCGCAAAAACCAATAGCATGGTGATAATGCGTTGCACTTGTCTTAAGCCCTCGGTCTCTTCAGTGCTGATTTTGTTAATCAAGCCAAAAATTGTTTCTTCAATAAATACAATCAGGCCTTCGAACATTTGTGCCTTATTGGCAAAGTGGCGGTACAGTGCCGCTTCACTCACATCCAGTTTTGCCGCCAGCGATGCGGTGGTGATTTTTTCGCGTTTAGGTGATTCCAGCATCTTGGCCAGAGATTCCAGAATTTGCTGTTTGCGTTCGCCTGCCATGTTATTGTCCTTGTTAAATAGCGATGTGAATTATAACTTAATGTGAGTGAGTGCTAGCACTGAGGACAAGCGATAGTCTACAAAATTTGGTTTGTGTAACTTTTTGCTCACCCATACGGTTTTCATGCCGAGCCGTTTTGCGGTCATCAGTGCGGGCAGGCTGTCTTCAAGCATAATGCAGTCGCTTGCCTTGGCCTTGATGGATTTGAGTAATTTCTGAAAACCGCGTAATGACGGTTTTGCGTGAAATTTCGTGGATTCCACACTGAAAACCAGCTCAAACACATCCTCAATGTCGAGAATATCCAGCACCCGTAAAGCATAGCTACGCGGGGCATTAGTAAATACTAACTTTCGCCCGTCAAGGCTTTGCAGCATGTGGCGTAGCCGTTTTACCTGAATCACCATTTCAGGCAGATTTTCCAACTGATGTGTTTCTTCCAAAAAGTGATGGGGGTTTGTGTCGTGGTGACGCACCAGCCCCTTGAGCGTTGCGCCGTAGATACGCCAGTAATGTTGGCGCAGTGTGTGCGCGCTGCTTTCATCCATATCCAGATGATTCATAATGTATTGCGTCATGGCGCGATTCATTACGGGAAAGATGTGTGCACTTGCATTATGCAAGGTGTCATCCAAATCAAAAATCCAGATTTTTTTCAATCAAACACCTTAGTTTACGGCGCTAAAGATATAACTAATTGCGGGCATAACCTTCATTCCGCGATGGCACGGAATGAAGGTTCATATTATTTTGCTTTAATGAGTGTGCCTACACCTTCATCGGTCAGCACTTCCAGTAATAGTGCATGTTCGACACGCCCGTCAATGATATGTACGGCTTTTACACCGCTACGTGCAGCATCAAGTGCCGAGCTGATTTTCGGTAGCATACCTCCGGACAGGGTACCGTCTGCCACCATGTCGTCAATTTGTCTTGGCGTCAATCCGGTTAACAGTTCGCCATTTTTATCCAGTACACCTGGAGTGTTGGTCAGCAGAATCAATTTTTCTGCATTCAGGATTTCGGCGAGTTTACCGGCTACTACATCAGCGTTAATGTTGTAGGTTTCACCGTCTTTACCTACGCCGATTGGCGCGACCACCGGGATGAAATCGCCGGTATCCAGAAAGTTGATGATGCTGGGGTCAATCGCGCTGATTTCGCCGACTTGTCCGATGTCGATAAATTTTGTCGGATCGTCTTTGTCTTCCATCATTAATTTGTGGGCATGAATAAAGTTGCCATCCTGCCCGGTCAAGCCAACTGCTTTACCGCCGTGACGGTTGATCAGATTCACAATTTCCTTGTTGACCTGTCCGCCCAGCACCATTTCCACAACGTCCATGGTTTCTTCATCGGTGACGCGCATGCCTTGAATAAACTCGCCTTTTTTGCCGAGCTTATCCAGCATTTCGTTAATTTGTGGACCGCCGCCATGCACAACAACCGGGTTCATGCCCACAAGTTTCAATAGCACGACATCCTTGGCAAAGCATTCTTTTAAGTGCTCATCAGTCATGGCATTACCGCCGTATTTAATGACGATGGTTTTATCAAAAAAACGTTTGATATAAGGCAACGCTTCGGCAAGCGTTTGTGCTTTTTTTGCAGCGGTGGTTTGGTTTAGCATAAGGTTTCCGTAGAGTGGGATTTACGTAATTTTCTATGCTGTATTGTAACCAAAAAACGACAGTATTTTTTGAAAAGATTTTTCTACCACCAGTATTGAATCTACATTGTTTTGCAATTTGATTTAGATCAATACCCTGTTTTCAGTACCCATGTATTCTTGTAATCTTAGGGTAGCTGTTGTCATTGATTAATTTATAGATTTGTCTGACTTGAACTCACGCCTAACGCAGTAACGAGTAAGAACTTTCCCTCTCCCTTTGAGTAGTTTTTTTGCAATAACAATGTTTTAGTTGGGTTGCAGGATGGCCCCTGTAGTTGATACCAGATGCTAAATAATAATTATTATATGGAGAATATATTATGCCTATTACGTGGACGGCTGATCTGGATACAAATATTGATGTGATTGATACGCAACATCGTAGAATCGTGGATTATATTAACGATTTGGAGGTTGCTAATAGCTCGCATGATAAAGCGGCTGTTGGGCATGTGCTTGACGAACTCGTTGATTACACCTTGTCTCACTTTGCTTTTGAAGAAAGTCTGCAGGAAGAGGCCGGCTATAAATACGCCAAGCCACATAAAAAAGTACATGATTTGTTTGTGCGGCGTATCAATGACTATGTGGAACGATTTAAACTTGGCGAAGATGTGGCCGGAGATTTGCATCAGACGTTGACTTCATGGTTACTTAACCATATCAGGCGTGATGATGCCGATTACGTTGGTGCAGTAAAGACAAATATGGTGGGCATCGTTAATGAGAGAAAGAAAAATAACGATGTTGGATGGTTTACTCGCTTCTTTAAATAGATACTAAAAGTCAGTGTTTGACCAGAATTGCTGGTCGTGATGTTAAGCATTGTAATCCTGCATTGATGCAAGATTACGGTGCTTTTTAATGAAGTATGCCGTTACAGTTCGCCGAGAGTGCTGCCGGCGGTTACAGTGGCTTGATGAAAACTTTGGATTTGCGCTGAAAGTTATAGAGTTTTTTCTTTTCCGCCGGTAGTTTTTCTATGCCTTGTTCAGTAAACCCGCGTTCCAAAAACCAATGTTCGGTATGCGTGGTTAAGCAGAACAGTGCATTGAATCCTTGCTCGCGAGCACGCTCTTCACAAAACTGAAATAGTTTGTCGCCACGTCCGCCACCTCTATATTGCGGGTCAATGGCCAGGCAGGCAAATTCGGCCATTTTTTCCTCATTGAAAGGGTATAGTGCGGCGCAGCCGATAACCCTGTTGTCGTGCTCCATTACCTGGAAATAGTTTATTTCCATTTCAATGCGTTCACGTCCGCGTTTTACCAGTACACCCTCAGCCTCCAAGGGTTCAATAAGCTGCAGGATTGCGCCTACATCGTCGATATTGGCCTGACGCATGGTTTCCAGACCAAGTTCTGTCACCATGGTGCCAATGCCTTTATGCGTAAATAACTCCTGAATGATGGCGCCGTCAATGTGGCGGCTAATCAGGTGGGTACGCGCCACGCCATGCTCGCAGGCGCGAATCGCAGCAGGCAGATAATAAATAATATCTTCGGAAGTGTTGATCGCATCATCATTGTGCGCCACATGCAGTAGTAGATTCTTTGCTTTTTTTGCTGTCATTTCACGTAAAAGCTCACCACGTAGATTGTGCACGCCCTCGGAATCCATGAGGAAAATGAGTTTGTCAGCATCCAGTGCTATCGCGGTGCTCACCGCAACATCTTCGAGTGATAAATTAAACGCTTCTCCGGTCGGTGAATAACCCAGTGGCGAGAGCAATACCAGTTCGCCATCGTCCAGGCGCCTTTGAATGCCAACCGCATCTACCTTGCGCACTTCGCCGGTGTGCTGCAAATCCACACCGTTGCGAACACCTAGTGGCTTGGCGGTAACAAAATTGCCGCTGGCTACGCGGATATCACTGCCTGCCATCGGCGAGTTGATTAGCCCCATGGAGAGCTGAGCCTCGATTTCTACACGAATCACGCCATTGGCTTCTTTTACCGCCTCCATTGCCTCATCGTTAGTTACGCGTAAACCATTTGCCAGCTTGGTTTCCAGTTTGGCGCGCTTCAGGCGTTCTTCAATCTGCGGGCGTGCACCATGCACCAGTACCAGTCTTACTTCAAGGCTGGCCAACAGATTCAGGTCGTGTGAAAGCGCTATAAATTGTTTTTCGTTCACGACCTCGCCACCAAAGGCGATGACAAAGGTGCGGCCGCCAAAAGCGTGAATATACGGCGCAACTGAGCGGAACCAGCTCACAAATTCTTGTGGTTTTAGCACGTCAAGGGGTGATGGCGTGCTTGCGGTTGATGCTGCGGACTCAGTTAACGCATATAGATAGGCTGGTGAGCAATTTAACGCAGTACAAATTTTACGTAACAATGCTTCACTAACGCCCTGTGCGCCGCGCTCAATGCGCGATAAGTTACCGCTGTCAGCGCCAATCTGGCTGGCAAGTTCTTGCAGGGTAATGTTAAGCAGCTTGCGCCGTTTGCGTATGGATTGGCCGAGTGACATGGTGATAATTATTGTAAATAAAGCATAAATGTATTATAAAAATGTAAAAAACGCAATATTTATATGATTTTTACAGTGTGCAAATGTTGTGCTGCTTCGGTAAATCCACACATCGAAGTTGATCTGGCAGGTTTAAAAGTCTCCCCATAACGATTGCATGACTGAAATCGCAGTTAAAGCCGCCGTTTCGGTGCGCAAAATACGGGGGCCCAGCACAATTGATTGAAAATGCTGAGAGATTGCCAAATCGATTTCGCCTTTGCTTAAGCCGCCTTCTGCACCAATGAGCAGCTCAATATTGGAAGTGGGCTTTTCTATTTCCGTCAGGCGCTTGGCGCCAACAGGGTTAAGTAATATGCGGGTTGTATCTGAGGTTTGGTTCTGGCTGAGCCAGTTTTCAAGTGAAACAGGGGCTAGTACCTCGGGAACAAAGGCACGGCCGGATTGCTCGCAGGCGGAAATTGCCACATTTTGCCAATGCTCAGTGCGTTTTTCGGCGCGTTCTGCTGATAGCTTTACTACGCTGCGTTGGCTGTTAATGGGCTGAATACGGTTGACGCCAAGTTCCACCGCTTTCTGGATAGTGAAATCCATGCGGTCGCCGCTGGAAATTCCCTGCAGTAAAGTGATGTGCAGCGGTGACTCGTTATTTATTGTTCTGGTGCCGGTAACTGTTGCCATTACAGAATTTTTTTTGACAGAGGTAAGTGTGCATTCGTAATCGAACCCATCTCCATTGAATACGACAGCGCTATCCCCCACGCTTAAGCGCAGTGCTTTTGTAGCATGTGCGGCGGCATTATCTGAAAGCTGTATAACGGCATCCACTGCCAACGGAGAGTCTGTAAAAAAACGCAAATTAGCCATAAATAAAGTGGCTCCAAAAGAAAGCAAAAAGTAAAAACAAAAGTGATAATATAAATGTCATATTGTCACACTGAAATAAGTATAACGAAATAAGGAGAAAAAGATGGTCAGCTTAAATCCACCTGTATGCAATTTCGGCCAACGCGCCCCGGATTTTGATTTACTTGGTGTTGATGGCAAACGCTATTCACTGGCGAATAGTGTTGGTAAAAATGGTTTGCTGGTGATGTTTATCTGTAACCATTGTCCATATGTTAAAGCCATTAAAACACGGCTGGTAGCCGATTGCCGTGAATTGTTGCAGTATGGCATCAATACCATTGCTATTCAAAGTAATGATACCGAGAATTACCCGGATGATTCATATGAGCGCATGATGGAAGAGGCAAAGCTGTTTAATTTCTCATTCCCATATGTGCTGGATGATACGCAAGATGTCGCGAAAGCTTATGGTGCGGTCTGTACGCCTGACTTTTTCGGGTATAACAAAAATCTGGAGTTGCAGTATCGCGGTCGGTTTGATGCGGCAGGCCGTGGTGAGCCGCCGATGGATAATCCCAGGGACTTGTTTAATGCCATGAAGCTGATTGCAGAAACCGGCAAAGGGCCCAAAGAGCAGATAGCAAGTATAGGCTGCAGTATTAAATGGTTTGCACAAGAGTCCATTTAATGGCTTGGTGATAGAAGGGTAAGGATGATGGATAAAAAATTAAAATGGGGTATTTTAGGAGCTGCCCGCGTCAATGAGCGTTTGCTGCCTGCCATCATCGAAGCCCCTAATTCGCAATTGGTAGCGATTGCCAGCCGCCGGGCAGATGGTGCAAAAGCTGTGCTGGAAAAGTATGCTCCCCATGGTTTTAATGCTGGTGCCGTGCAATGCTATGACAATCTGGAAGCGCTGATTCAGGATAAGAATGTAGAGGCAATTTATTGCCCGATGGCGAATAATGAGCACGCGGAGTGGGCACTTAAAGCCATTAATGCGGGTAAGCATGTGTTGATAGAAAAGCCGATGGCATTGACAGTGGCGGATGTTGAGGCGATTGAGGCGGCTGCAAATAAAAATAACGTCAAAGTGATGGAAGGTTTTATGTACCGCTTTCATCCGCAGCACGCACGTGTGCGGGAGATTATTGAATCCGGTTTAATCGGCGATGTATTGTCAGCGCGGGCAAGCTATTCGTTTTTAATGCGTCCGGCACGTATGTATCGTATTGCCAATGGTGTGAAATCGGGTGGCGGCGCAATGTGGGATATCGGGCCGTATGCGATTCATACGCTACGCTGGTGTATGGGTTTAAGTAATAACGCAAAAAACGGCAAACCAATTGAGCCGGTTTCGGTGATTGCGCATGCCAAGTTCAATGATGCAGGTGCGGATATTGTAAACAGCGGTGTATTGGACTTTGGACCGGATAATGAAGGTCGCGCGCGCTTTGGTCATTTTGACATCAGTTTTGAGCGTTCACGCAAATCCGAATATGAAATTATCGGCACTAAAGGTTGGGTGAAGTGCCATGCGGCGTGGGTGTTCCAAAATGATGTACCTGTCATTTCCTGGGGGTTGGAGGATGGTAAATATGCTGAAGAGCGCTTCGCCCCGAGCAACCACTTCAATCTGGAAATTGAGCATTTCAGTGATTGTGTGCTGAACAACAAACCGCCGCGCTTGACTTTTGAGGATGCAAAAGCGAATTGCAGGGCGATTGAGTTGGCGTTGCAATCGGCCTTAACGGGGCGTTTGTTAAGCGCCAAATAGCAGGCAGTTCTAAATAGCACGTTGTTAAGTAGTTCGGCTGACTCCTGCAATGCGACTTTTCTGATGTTGCACTTGCCGAAAAAGGCTATCTAAGCAATAATTTAGCCTTCAAGGAAAAGCGGTATATATAACTGTCTTTTTGAAGAGTTCAATTAAGGTTTTATGAGGTTTCGCGCAAACCGTCATCTTTCATAAGTCCTCAAGTATTAATCATTAGGGAGAAAACAATGGCAACACGTCAAGATTTATGCAATGCCATCCGCGCTTTGTCGATGGATGCAGTGCAAAAAGCAAACTCTGGCCACCCAGGCGCACCTATGGGTATGGCTGAAATTGCAGAAGTATTGTGGAATCATCATCTGCGTCACAATCCAACCAATCCTAACTGGGCTGATCGCGACCGTTTCGTTCTCTCTAATGGTCACGGCTCAATGCTGATCTACTCTTTATTGCATCTGACAGGCTACGATCTGCCTATGGATGAAATCAAGACTTTCCGTCAATTGCACTCAAAATGTGCTGGTCACCCTGAGTACAGTTATGCCCCAGGCGTTGAAACAACTACAGGTCCATTAGGCCAAGGTATCACCAACGCAGTTGGTTTTGCGATGGCTGAGAAATTAATGGCTGACCAATTCAACAAGCCAGGTCACGACATTGTTGACCACTACACATATTGCTTCCTGGGCGACGGCTGTATGATGGAAGGTGTATCACACGAAGCTTGTGCTTTGGCTGGTACATGGGGCCTGGGCAAATTGGTTGCTTTCTGGGATGACAACGGTATTTCTATCGACGGTCATATCGAAGGCTGGTACACAGACGACACAGCTAAACGCTTTGAAGCTTACGGCTGGCACGTGCAAAAAGTAGATGGTCATGATTCTGACGCGATCAACGCAGCAGTGATTGCAGCGAAAAAAGTAACAGACAAACCATCATTGATCTGCTGTAAAACAATCATCGGTAAAGGTTCACCAAACAAAGCCGGCAGCCATGACTGTCACGGTTCTGCATTAGGTGACGCTGAAGTTGCGGTTACACGTGCAGCTATCGGTTGGCCACATGCTCCATTTGAAATTCCAGCTGACGTATACGCTGGCTGGGATCAAAAAGCTAAAGGTTCTAAACTGGAATCTGACTGGAACGCTAAATTCGACGCTTATGCTAAAGCATTCCCGGCAGAAGCTGCAGAATTCAAACGCCGTATGGCAGGTGATTTACCAGCTAACTGGAAACAAGCAACAGATGCAATGATCGCTGCAACAAACGAAAAAGCAGAAGGTATCGCTACTCGTAAAGCTTCACAAAATGCAATCACTGCTTTGGCTATCGTATTGCCGGAGTTCCTGGGCGGTTCAGCTGACTTGACAGGTTCTAACCTGACAGCAGCGCCAAGCTTTACACACGTATCTGGCAAAAAACCAGGTAACTACATCTCTTACGGTGTACGTGAATTCGGTATGTTCGCAATCATGAACGGCATGGCATTGCACGGTGGTTTGTTGCCATTCGGTGGTACATTCCACATGTTCTCAGACTACGCCAAGAGCGCATTGCGTATGGCTGCATTGATGAAACAGCGCACTATCGCTGTATTGTCACATGACTCTATCGGCCAAGGTGAAGATGGTCCAACTCACCAACCAATCGAGAACACATCAGGCTTACGTTACATTCCTAACATGGATGTATGGCGTCCAGGTAGCTCAACAGAAACAGCAGTGGCTTGGGTTGCTGCTGTTGAACGCAAAAATGGTCCATCTAGCTTGGTATTAAGCCGTCAAAACGTGGCTGGTATCAAACATGATGCAGCGCAATTCGACTTGATGCGTAAAGGTGGCTATGTATTCTCTGACGTGGCTGGTAAAGCAGATGTCATCATCATCGCTAACGGTTCTGAGCTTGAATTAGCTGTTAAAGCAGCGGCTGAATTGAACGCAGCAGGTACTAAAGTGCGCGTGGTTTCAATGCCATCAACTAACGTATTTGACCGTCAAGACAAAGCTTACAAAGACAGCGTATTGACTCCAGGTGTGAAACGCGTAGCTGTTGAAGCCGCTCATTCAGACTTCTGGCGTAAATACGTGGGTCTGGAAGGTGCTGTAGTTGGTATCGACACATTCGGTGAATCAGCACCGGGTGGCGTATTGATGAAGCATTTCGGCTTTACAGTTGAGAACGTAGTAAAAACTGTTAAATCGGTGCTTTAATTCACTAGCGCTGTATTTATAAGCCTAATAAGCTTAACGAGCTAGTTTGCAAAGGCACCTCAACTCTGGGGTGCCTTTGTTTTTTATACAAGTGCTTGGACGGGCGAAGTTTAGAACAAGCAAAGTTTAGTAAATAAGAGTTACGTTTCAAAAAGTCTGGTTTTAGAGGTATTGTGTTTTAAGAAATTTAAATATCAATGATTTTTGATTTAACTGGTCTAGTTGAAGTTATTTTAAATTTATTTAGCCTTGTGCTAATAGAGAATACTTAGGAATTATCATGGCAATTCGAGTCGCAATTAATGGTTATGGTCGTATTGGGCGTATGACATTACGTGCATTGTTTGAATCTGGTCGCAAGGATATTGAGATTATTGCAATTAACAGTGCAGGCGGCGATGCTGAAAGTGATGCACACTTAACGCGCTACGATAGTGTGCATGGCAAATTTCCATTTGAAGTGGGCGTGGATGGTGATGATTTAATTATCAATAGCCAAAAAATCAAAACTTTTGCAACGCGTAATCCTGCTGAACTGCCATGGCGTGATTTGGCGATTGATATTGTTTTGGAATGCACGGGTGCATTTAACAGTAAAGCCAAGGCGCAAGCGCACATTGATGCCGGTGCCAAGAAAGTATTGCTTTCAGCGCCAGGTGATAAAGATGTAGATGCAACCGTGGTTTACGGTGTGAACCATCACGTCATTAAAGCTAACCATACGGTAATTTCAAATGCCTCATGCACTACCAACGGCTTGGCACCTATGGTGCAACCTTTGCATGAAAAAATCGGCATTGTGAATGGTTTGATGAATACTATCCATTCATACACCAACGATCAGGTTTTAACAGACTCACATCACAAGGATATGCGTCGCGCCCGCTCGGCGACTACTTCACTTATTCCAACTAAAACCGGTGCAGCTGCAGCCGTTGGTCTGGTGTTGCCGGAACTGAATGGCAAGCTGGACGGTTTTGCCATTCGTGTGCCTACGATTAATGTTTCTTTGGTTGATTTAACATTTACCGCGGCACGTCCAACCACCAAAGAAGAAGTGAACCACATCATGCATGAGGCAGCTGCCAGCGGTGCATTAAAAGGTATTTTGTCATATAACGAAGCACCGCTTGTCTCTATAGATTACAACCATACAAATTTCTCATCTAATTTTGATGCTACCCTGACCAAGGTAACCAAAGATGGCATGCTAGTGAAAGTTTGTGCCTGGTATGACAATGAGTGGGGCTTCAGCTGCCGTATGCTGGATAATGCAGCAGCTATGATGGCTGCAAAGTAAGGGGTGGCCATGCATATCATCAAGATGACGGATTTGGATTTGAGCGGTAAGCGCGTATTGATTCGCGCCGACCTTAACGTTCCTGTAGCCGGCGGCAAAGTCACTTCCGATGCGCGTATTACAGCATCAATGGCCACGATAGAGTATGCACTCAAAGCCGGTGCAAAAGTCATGGTGACTTCGCATTTGGGACGCCCTGAAGAAGGTGTTTATTCGGAAGAAAATTCTCTTAAGCCTGTGGTGGATGTGATTTCTGCCAAGTTAGGCAAACCGGTTCGCTTGATTAAGGACTGGGTCAATGGTGGTTTTGATGTGGCAGCGGGTGAACTGGTGGTGCTGGAAAACTGCCGGTTTAACAAAGGCGAGAAGAAAAGCAATGATGAATTGTCACAAAAATATGCCAAGTTATGTGATATTTTCGTGATGGATGCATTCGGTACCGCGCATCGTGCCGAGGCGAGCACCCATGGTGTGGCAAAATTTGCGCCGGTAGCCGCAGCTGGCATTTTGCTGGTGAATGAGCTGGAAGCACTAACCAAAGCCTTGCTCAGCCCCGCACGGCCTATGGTGGCGATTGTAGGTGGTAGTAAAGTTTCCACCAAACTTACAGTACTGGAAAGTTTGTCTGAGAAAGTCGACCAGTTGGTGGTTGGCGGCGGCATTGCGAATACCTTTTTAAAGGCTGCGGGTTTTGAAGTGGGCAAATCGTTATGTGAAGATGATTTGGTGCCCGTTGCACGCGCCTTAATGGACAAAATGTCATCAAGAGGAGCGGCTGTGCCGGTGGCAGTGGACGTTGTTTGCGGCAAGAAATTTGATGCAAATGAACCTGCGGTGAGTAAAGATGTGGCTTCTGTAGTTGCTGACGATATGATTTTTGACATTGGCACGAAATCTGCTAATCAATTGGCAGAGATTATTAAAAATGCAGGTACTGTAGTATGGAATGGCCCGGTAGGCGTGTTTGAATTTGACCAGTTTGGTGAAGGCACCAAAACGATTGCATATGCGATTGCCAACACTAAAGCGTTTACGTTAGCGGGCGGCGGTGACACAATTGCGGCTATTCAAAAATATGGAATTGAAAGTAAAGTTGATTATATTTCAACAGCAGGCGGTGCATTTTTAGAGTTTCTGGAAGGTAAGAAATTACCGGCAGTAGAGATTTTGGAACAACGTGCTAAAAGTTAGCAGCCCGAACTGGTTGGTACTTTAAAAATGGGGCTGTAGGCCCCATTTTTGTTTTAGCGGCCCTTAAAAATTGGCAATGAAGCCTCATCTACGCATAGTATGTGACAAGTTAAGGAATGAGAAAGTAAAGTCAAACATCAGCAGGGCTGATGCTTGCAAAGAATGTACTTATGGAACTACCCTAAGAAAATTATAGAAAAAAGGTAGATAGATTGACATTACGTAAAACAAAAATTGTGGCAACACTTGGACCATCCTCTACAAGCGAGGAGATGTTGGCGCGCATGATTACGGCTGGCGTAAATGTTGTACGTTTAAATTTCTCGCATGGTGCTGCCGAAGATCATATTAAACGCGCTGGAATAGTGCGTAGTATAGCGGCTAAACTTGGGCGTCCTGTTGGTGTACTTTGCGACTTGCAGGGCCCAAAAATTCGAATCGGCAAATTTGAACTGGGTAAGATCACCTTAAAAACAGGTGATATATTCGTTCTGGATGCGGATTGTGAGCTTGGCGACCAGTATCACGTCGGGCTGGATTATAAAACATTGCCGCAAGAGGTGAGTGAAAATGATGTCCTGGTATTAGATGATGGCCGCATCACTATGCAAGTCGACAGGATTAAAGGCAACCAGATTCATTGCATGGTATTGAATGGCGGTATTTTATCGAATAACAAAGGTATTAATCGTCAAGGCGGCGGTCTGTCAGCTGATGCGCTCACTAAAAAAGACCGTGAGGATATAAAAACGGCCGTTGCGCTGGAAGCGGATTATATTGCCATATCATTTCCCAAGTCTGCACTAGACGTTGAGCTGGCGCGCTCTTTGGTTAAAAAGGCAGGGGGCAAGGCAAGCATTATCGCTAAAATCGAGCGTGCGGAAGCGATTGATGCACTGGAAGCGATTATTGAAGCATCCGATGCGATTATGGTGGCGCGTGGCGATTTAGGCGTTGAGGTGGGCGACGCCGCCGTGCCGGGATTGCAGAAACGCATGATACGCATGGCGCGTGCGCAAAATAAACTGGTGATTACCGCGACACAAATGATGGAGTCCATGATTTCCAGCCCAATCCCAACGCGTGCTGAAGTTTCTGACGTAGCCAATGCCGTGCTGGATGGCACGGATGCCGTCATGTTGTCAGCGGAAACCGCAACAGGGCAATATCCGCTGGAAACTGTAGAAGCTGTGCACCGAGTGGTGCTGGAGGCAGAGAAAGAGTATTTTAGCCAGCATCATGCCCAAAAGCTGGATCAGGTATTTATTAAAACGGATGAGGCCATTGCGGCAGCGACTATTTATACTGCGCAGCATTTGAAAATAAAAGCAATTGCCGCCCTGACGCAGTCTGGCAATGCGGCACAATGGCTGTCGCGTGCGGATGCTGAAGTGCCGATTTATGCGTTATCACCCGATAAATTTGCACGCAGGAAACTCACTTTGCATCGTGGCGTTTATCCATACCCGATTGAGCAAGCGAATAAAAACAGGGATGAAATCCTGCAGGAGATGGAGCAGGTCTTACTGCAGCAAAAAGCGGTGAATCCCGGTGATTTGGTGTTGCTGACGTTTGGTGAGCCAATCGGCAGTCCTGGCGGCACCAATACGTTAAAAATCGTCAAAATTGGTGAAAACAGGCGCGTTATTTAAATACAAACCAACCCGGCATATCAGTAAAAAATTAGATAAAGATTCACTAGCACTTTATAATAAGCTATTCGACCATCGATTAATTCCGCGACCAACAAAGTTTAAATTCATGAATAAACCTCTATTAGAAACCAGTATCAAAAGCTTAAAACGCATCCATCAAGGCAAGGTGCGTGACATCTATGATATTGATGCCAACACCATGCTTTTAGTGAGTACGGATCGATTGTCAGCTTTTGACGTGATATTGCCTACAGGCATTGCTAACAAGGGCGCAATGCTGACGCAGATGGCCAACTTCTGGTTTGAAAAATTGAAAAACGTGGTGCCCAATCACCTGACGGGTATCAACCCTGGCAGTGTGGTGACGGATAGCGCGGAGAAAGCACAACTGGCCAATCGCTCAGTGGTGGTTAAAAAACTGAAGGCATTGCCGATTGAGGCGATTGTGCGTGGGTATCTGGTCGGTAGCGGATGGAAAGAATATAAAGCCAAAGGTACCGTGTGCGGCATTGCTTTGCCTGCCGGCCTGCAGGAAGCATCAAAATTACCTGCCCCTATTTTTACGCCATCAAGCAAGGCTGCGGTGGGAGAGCACGATGAAAATATCAGCCTTGAACAATGTGCAGCATTGATCGGTAAAGACATGGCAGAGCAAGTGGCGAAGGTGGCCATCGCTCTGTATAGCCAGGCGGCGGAGTATGCACTTACTCGCGGTATTATCATTGCCGATACCAAGTTTGAATTTGGGTTGGATGAAAACGGTGTATTGCATGTGATGGATGAAGTGCTGACCCCGGATTCATCACGTTTTTGGCCGGCGGAGAGTTATGCCGTTGGCAAAAATCCCCCTAGTTACGATAAGCAATACGTGCGCGATTGGCTGGAAGCCAGTGGCTGGAATAAAACGCCACCGGCGCCAGCTCTGCCAGATGATGTGGCCGCAAAAACCAGCGAAAAATATATGGAAGCGTTTGAGCGTTTAACGGGCCAGCCTTTAAAGATTGATTAGGGTGCCTTTTATACAAAATTCAATTTTGCTTAAAAAATTAAAATCACTCACACGACAGCTTAAACAGGAGTTTGCGGTATATCGTTTGGTGCTTAAGCACCCGCAAACACCATGGGTTTCTAAATTGTTTTTAGGGTTGGCGGTGGGTTATTTATTGCTGCCATTTGACCTGATTCCTGATTTTATTCCTATCTTAGGCCAGCTGGATGATGTCGTTATTATTCCGGTTTTGTTGTATGTGGCATTGTTGTTCATACCCAAGACCGTTATTCAAAGCTGTCGGGAGCAAGTTAACTTGCGTTGAAGCTATCTTTAGCAATTTGTTACAAGTCTTTCGTATGCCTTTTCTGCGGACTTGTTATAATTGCGCCTCAAAATTAATCGTTAATTTACTCAGTAAAATTTATATTTAGGAATAAGCAATGTCATTAAACCAAGTGCCAACCGGTAAAGATGTCCCTAATGATTTTAATGTCATCATTGAAATCCCGATGCAGGGTGATCCAGTAAAGTATGAAGTAGATAAAGAAAGCGGTGCGATTTTTGTTGATCGCTTTATGGGTACAGCCATGCAATATCCAACCAACTACGGCTATGTACCGCATACATTGGCCGATGATGGAGACCCGGTGGATGTGTTGGTGATGACGCCTGTTGCACTCATTCCAGGTGTGGTAGTGCGTTGCCGCCCATTAGGTGTGTTGCTGATGGAAGATGAAGCCGGTTTGGATGCCAAAGTACTTGCGGTGCCAGTAGAAAAAGTGTGTGGCTTGTACGGACATCTTAAGGCACATACTGATGTATCAGAGTGGCGCTTGAATATGATTGCGCACTTTTTTGCGCATTACAAAGATTTGGATAAAGGTAAATGGGTCAAAATCAACGGTTGGGGCGATATTGACCAAGCGAAAAAAGAAATTCTTGATGGAGTGAAGAACTATAATGACGCAAAAGTAAAACCTGCATTCTAGTTGTATTCGGGCTCTCTTCAGTGGTAATAAAAAAAGCAGCTTAAGCTGCTTTTTTTATTTAAAGTTAGCCTGATTATGCCGCAACTACGCCGAATAGGCCGCCAACGCCTGCAGTGGCAGCCATTGCCAATACCCCCCAAAACGCTACGCGAGCTGTCCCGAGTAGTACATTTGCACCACCTGCTTTTGCGGCTAATGCGCCTAATGCCGCCAAAAATAACAAGGACATGATTGCCGTGTAAGGTATGGTAAGCGGTGCTGCGGCAAATAAAACGACTAACAATGGCAATAACGCACCGATAGCAAATGTGCCGGCAGAGGCAAGGGCGGCTTGAATAGGCCGTGCATTCATGGCCTCTATGATGCCTAGCTCGTCTCTGGCATGGGCACCAAGCGCATCATGAGCAGTAAGCTGCGATGCGACCTGATGGGCTAAGTCAGGTGTTAAGCCGCGTGCGGTATAAATACTTGTCAGTTCTTTTAGCTCGTTCTCATGATCGGTTTCCAGCTCCAGGCGTTCCCGTGCCAAATCGGCAGCCTCAGTATCCGCTTGTGAACTGACCGACACATATTCACCTGCAGCCATTGACATGGCTCCCGATACTAAACCGGCTATACCGGTAACGAGAATGGTATCGTGCGAGGCGCCTGCAGAGGCCACGCCGATCACTAAACTTGCGGTAGATACAATGCCATCATTAGCACCTAAAACTGCCGCGCGTAACCAGCCGATGCGGTGTGAGCGATGGAATTCCGAATGTCTCATGATGAAAGCCTTTGGTTTTAATGTAAATCTGGGTGAAAACGAAACTGGTACAAAACAAACTTGCTGACTATTTTAGCTGTTTAGTTGGATTTTAGCTTTGAAATAATCGAGCTTGTTAAGCATAAAAAAGGCGACCGAAGTCGCCTTTGAGTTACTGTGCTGATTTACAGTAATGGCACAATCAATAATGCCACAATGTTAATGATTTTAATTAACGGGTTCACCGCAGGGCCTGCCGTATCCTTATACGGGTCACCTACAGTGTCGCCGGTGACAGCGGCTTTGTGCGCATCAGAACCTTTACCGCCATGATGGCCATCTTCAATATATTTTTTTGCATTATCCCAAGCGCCGCCGCCGGTACACATGGAAATTGCAACGAACAAGCCCGTCACAATAGTACCCATTAACAGGCCGCCAAGTGCTACAGGGCCTAAAAGCAAACCAACTGCAACTGGTACTGCGACCGGCAAGAGTGATGGAATCATCATTTCCTTGATCGCGGCAGTGGTGAGCATGTCGACTGCCTTGCCGTATTCCGGTTTGGCTGTGCCTTCCATGATGCCTTTAATGTCGCGGAACTGGCGGCGTACTTCTTCCACTACCGCACCAGCCGCACGGCCAACCGCCTCCATTGCCATTGCGGCGAACAGGAATGGTATTAAGCCGCCGATAAATAAACCAATAATGACCATGGGGTCACTTAAATCAAATTTAACTGCAATGCCTGCACCTTCCAGTTTGTGCGTGTAGTCGGCAAATAATACTAGCGCAGCCAGCCCGGCGGAGCCTATGGCATAGCCTTTAGTCACGGCCTTGGTAGTGTTGCCAACCGCATCGAGCGGGTCAGTCACATCTCGTACGCTGCTTGGTAACTCTGCCATTTCAGCTATGCCGCCCGCATTATCGGTGATTGGACCATAAGCATCTAAAGCCACTACGATACCTGCCATGCTGAGCATGGATGTTGCGGCGATGGCGATGCCATACAGGCCACCTAAGTGATAAGCAGTCCAGATAGCGATACACACTGAAAGCACTGGTAGGGCGGTTGATTTCATTGAAATGCCAATACCGGCAATAATGTTGGTGGCATGTCCTGTGGTTGACGCCTGGGCAACGTGCCTGACTGGCGCATAGTCAGTACCTGTGTAGTATTCGGTAATCCACACTAAGGCAGCGGTGAGCACCAGGCCGACTGCACAAGAGCCAAATAGCTGATTGGCTGATATTGCCAAATTGCCCGCAATTAAACCCTCAGGGAACATTTTCATGGTAACAAAATAAAATTCGCCTAAAGATAACAAGCCGGCAACCGCTAGGCCCTTATACAAAGCAGGCATGACATTTTTCATGCCTTGCGACGCTTTTACAAAAAAGCAGCCAATAATTGATGCAACAATAGACACAGCGCCCAGCATCAATGGGTAGAGTACGCCGTTGGCGCCCGCCGTTGTGATGAGTAGCCCGCCCAGTACCATTGTAGCAATCAAGGTAACCGCATAAGTTTCGAATAAGTCTGCCGCCATACCTGCGCAGTCGCCTACATTGTCACCTACGTTGTCAGCGATTACAGCGGGGTTGCGCGGATCATCTTCGGGAATGCCGGCTTCCACCTTGCCAACCAAGTCAGCGCCTACGTCGGCGCCCTTGGTGAAAATGCCGCCGCCCAAACGGGCAAAGATTGAAATCAGTGAAGAGCCAAAAGCCAGGCCAATGAGTGGATTTAAGTCAGTTGCTGCTTCCCCACCTAAAAAGGCATAAAAGCCGGCGACACCGAGTAATCCCAAGCCAACCACCAGCATGCCGGTGATTGCGCCACCTTTGAAAGCCACATCAAGCGCCGGGCCAATGCCCTTGGTTGCCGCTTGTGCCGTACGCACGTTGGCTTTAACGGAAACGTTCATGCCAATGAAACCGCAGGCGCCTGAAAGTACTGCACCAACGATAAAGCCTATAGCAGTCGTTTTGTTGAGAAAAATACCGATTAAGATTGCCAGGATAATACCGACGATGGTGATGGTTTTATATTGACGGGCCAAATAAGCTGCTGCCCCTTGTTGAATTGCACTGGCAATTTCCTGCATGCGCGCATTGCCTGCTGGTAAACCTGAAATCCATTTACTCATTACCGCTCCATACAGAACCGCTAAAATTGCGGCGCCGATGACAACCGTTAGTTCAACTGACATGACTTCTCCCTATCTAAATTTTTATCAATTACGTTATTTAAAAACTTGCCGTAAAACGTCAAAATAAAACTAGTATGAATTGAAACCAAGTACTAAACATTTGTTGCTGATAAAGCTGAATCTGGTAAAGCCTGCTATTGCAGAAAAACTAAATGCCGTAAAAATGAAATGTTGTTGCGTTTACCCCTTAATAAATTTGCAATGTGAATAAATTGTAACGGGTTCATTATTGCATTATTAAACAGTGCTAACAATAGCAGGTAAGCGGGGCTGGGTATGCAGTAATGCTGATTTAACCAGCATTTTTGATAAGTTTGTCCAGGGCATCACCTAAAGCAGTACCGGATAATTTTTTACCGAGTTGTTTTAGCTGGTTAACGGCCATAGGGCTTAGTTTTTTTGAGGGTTTAAGCTTGGGTTGAGGGGTAGATTTTACTTGCACTTTTACACGAATTGCAGTAACTTCACACACTTGCTTTTGTAGCTTAATCAATAGGCTAGGTAGCAAAAGCTTGATTTTTGCTGCAACGACGTTGTTGTCGGCAAACACGGTGAATTGCTGATTTTTAATACTGCTTGCATGGCTAAATTGAGCCAGGTTATCAGGAGCAATCGCCTCCCAAATTTTTTGCGCAGTTTGAGTTTGCTGGTTACGTGCATTGAGCGCGTTTAGCTCAGGGTGTTTTAGTATTGTATTGAATCGTTGCATGGCAGTTTATAAATTGCCTGTAAGGATCAGGGATAGCATGAATATCATTTTAGTCTCAAATAATATGGCGAAAGCCAAAACACTTTCCGTGCTGCAAGTGGGCATGATTATAGCAACACTCGTGTTTTTGCCAGTTTTGATTGCAATGATGCTGATTGTGCCACAGGAACCTGCCTCACAACAGGGGGGTAAGTCGCTAATCCCGAAACATCTCCGTTTTTCTTTTAATAATCCGCAAAAACACCTTGATGCTTTTGCGTTGCAGTTAGGTGAAATGCAGGCGCGCATGATGCGTTTGGATGCGCAAAGTGAACGATTGGCAAAATTGGCGGGTGAAAAGAAAGACGCACGTAATAACACTGTCGATGCTAAACAACCATCTAAAGCAGATGCATTGAGCAGTCCCATTTTTGATAAAACCACACCGGCTAATCGTGGTGGTCCATTAGTGCTCAGCGCTCCATTATCCGAAGCTGAGTTGCAAAAACAAATTGCTGAACTATTGGCAAAAATTGAGTTTAGCACTGAGCATTTAAGTGATATTGAGGCTAAGTTATTACAGCAAAGTGTATTGAAAGATACGCTACCTAACAGTAGGCCTGTGGCGGCGGCATTTAATTCTTCCAGTTTCGGGTGGCGCCTGGATCCATTTAATGGGAATAAGGCGTTCCATGAGGGGCTGGATTTTACGGCGGCAACTGGCACGCCGATCTATGCAGCAGCAGGCGGCATTGTCTCCACTGCCGAGCAAACGCCTGATTATGGTAAAATTGTAAAGATCGATCACGGGTCCGGATTGGAAACACGTTACGCACATGCCTCAAAATTGCTTGTCAGGGCGGGAGATCGTGTTGAAAAAGGACAGAAGATTGCCGAAGTAGGGAGCACCGGCCGCTCAACGGGGCCACATTTGCATTATGAAATCAGATTGGCAGGCAATCCTTTAGATCCGAGAAAATATCTTAAGGCAAGTAATTAACGGTAATTCAAGATACAGCGATTGAAAAGATAAGTACAAACCCGATAAATTAGTATGTTTTATTAATTCTCCAGTATTTCAAGATTACAATTCCATATTTGATTTCACACACTTAACCACAAAGTTTTATCCTCTAGCGGAAAGTCACTCATTTCATGATATCCACGTTGTTCAAAAAATTATTCGGTAGCCGTAATGACAGGCTTGTTAAACAATATGCGCAGAAAGTAGAACAGATCAATGCGCTAGAGCCTGCAATGCAAGCATTGAGTGATGAAGCGCTTAAAGCAAAAACAGCTGAATTCAAACAGCGCTATGCTGGCGGTGAAACCCTGGATAAACTTTTACCGGAGGCATTTGCCGTAGTGCGCGAGGGTAGCCGCCGCGCGTTGGGGATGCGCCATTTTGACGTGCAGCTTATCGGCGGCATGGTGTTGAATGCCGGAAAAATTGCTGAAATGCGTACCGGCGAAGGCAAAACCCTGGTGGCAACTTTGCCTGCCTATTTGAATGCCTTGAGCGGCAAAGGCGTGCACGTCATTACCGTGAATGATTACCTTGCCAAGCGTGACGCCGAGTGGATGGGTAAACTCTACAACTTTTTAGGTTTATCAATCGGTATCAACCTGTCGCAAATGCCTCATGATGCCAAGCGGCAAGCCTATGAAGCCGATATTACTTATGGTACCAATAACGAGTATGGTTTTGACTACCTGCGCGACAACATGGTCTATAGCCGTGAAGAACGTGTACAGCGCGGGCTCAATTATGCGCTGATTGATGAAGTTGACTCTATTCTGATCGATGAGGCACGTACGCCGCTGATTATTTCAGGTCAGGCCGATGATAGCGTTGAACTTTACAACCAGATTAATGCTGTTGCTGCAAAGCTTGTAGCGCAAACTGAAGAAGAAGGTGCCGGTGATTTCTGGGTGGATGAAAAAGCACAGAATGTGGTCATGTCCGAGCAGGGGCATGAGCATGCAGAGGCTTTGCTGACAGAAGCTGGCTTGCTGGCAGAAGGCTCCAGTCTCTATGAAGCTTCTAATATCACGTTGGTGCATCATTTGTATGCGTCTTTACGTGCACGCAACCTTTACCATAGAGACCAGCATTATGTGGTGCGTGACGGTGAAATCATTATTGTGGACGAGTTTACCGGCCGTATGATGGCAGGTCGTCGCTGGTCGGATGGTTTGCATCAAGCAGTTGAAGCTAAAGAAGGCGTTGAGATTCAAAAAGAAAATCAAACATTAGCGTCTATTACATTCCAGAATTATTTCCGTATGTACACCAAGCTGTCTGGCATGACTGGTACGGCAGATACTGAAGCTTACGAATTCAACCAGATTTACGGTCTGGAAACAGTTGTGATTCCAACGCACCGACCAATGCAGCGTAAGGATGCAATGGATAAAGTGTACAGAACAGCACGTGAAAAGTACGAAGCGGTTATTCTGGATATTAAGGATTGCCAAAGTCGTGGGCAGCCAGTGCTGGTCGGTACGACCTCTATTGAGAACTCCGAGCTGATTTCAAAATTGCTGACAGAGGCTAAATTAGAGCATCAGGTGCTTAATGCAAAACAGCATGAACGCGAAGCGCATATCATCGTGCAGGCTGGGCGCCCGGGCGTGATTACCATTGCAACCAATATGGCGGGCCGTGGTACTGACATTGTGTTGGGCGGTAATCCGGAACCGGAAATTGCCGAGGTTGAGGCAGACTCTACATTGACCGACGCGCAGAAAGCTGCGCGCATTGAGCAAATTAAAGCTGAATGGCAACAACGCCATGATGGCGTGCTGGCTGCAGGCGGTTTACATATAGTCGGTACAGAGCGCCATGAATCACGCCGTGTAGATAATCAGTTGCGTGGCCGTTCCGGTCGTCAGGGTGACGCAGGTTCAAGCCGTTTTTACCTGTCTTTGGAAGATCAGTTATTGCGTATTTTTGCCTCAGATCGCGTATCAGCCATCATGGGTAAACTTAACATGCCGGATGGCGAGGCGATTGAGCATCCATGGGTGACGCGTGCCATAGAGAACGCGCAACGCAAGGTTGAGGGACGTAACTTTGATATTCGTAAGCAATTGCTTGAATATGACGATGTAGCAAATGATCAGCGTAAAGTGATCTATGAGCAGCGCAATGAATTGCTGGAAGCCGTTGATGTGGGTGAAACTATTGCCGCCATGCGTGAAGATGTGCTGGCTGGCATTATTGCAACACATATTCCACCGGATAGCGTCGAAGAGTTATGGGATGTGCCGGCGCTGGAACGCGAGCTTAAAGCTGAAGTCGGGTTGGATATCCCATTGCAGAAAATGCTCGAAGACAATCCGGATCTGCATGAAGAAACCCTGCGTGAGCACATCATTACAGCGGCAAATAAGGCATATGCAGAAAAAGAGGCGTTGGCGAGTCCTGAGATATTGCGTCAGTTTGAACGCTCAGTGATGCTGCAGAGCCTGGATAATCATTGGCGTGAACACTTGGCTAACCTGGATCATTTACGCCAGGGTATTCATTTACGTTCATACGCGCAGAAAAATCCTAAACAGGAATATAAGCGCGAAGCATTTGAACTGTTTGAAGGCTTGCTGAATACGATTAAGAATGAAGTGACTAAAGTGACCATGCTGGTACAGGTGAAAACTGAAGCTGATGTTGAAGCGGTTGAAAAACCGGTTGAGGTTGAAAATGTACAATACCAGCATGCGGATTATGATGAAGCATTAGGTGTAGCGGAAGCAGCCGGTGCAGAGGATATCGGCGCAGCTTTGGCATCACAACCGATAGTGCGTGAAGGCGTCAAGGTCGGCCGTAATGATCCATGCCCATGCGGTTCAGGTAAAAAATATAAGCAATGTCACGGCGTGTTAAGTTAATAAAAAGTGATATAAATCGAAAAGAATTGGTTGAACGTATGTCTGAAAGTATTCAAGTGCCAGAAACTATTCAAGAAGAAATTCAGTCCCCATGCATCGGGGTTTGCAGTATGGATGATACTACAGGTCATTGTCATGGTTGTTATCGTACCATTGACGAAATCAAAGGTTGGTGGAACATGAGCCAATCTGAGCAAAAAGTGCTGCTCTCAGCGCTGGAAACACGCCAGAATCAGACAGTCAGTTTTGATGATTAGTAACTTGCCAGTCCTTAAAAGGGCTGGCAGTTACAAGTTTTCCCCAAGCGTTATCTGCGCCGGTATCTATCCAGATTGTTTTTTCCAGTTCTGCATCTGACAATGGCTGCGCAGTTTTAAGTTGATATTCCAACACCGCCAGCGTTGCCTCAGAAGGGTCGTTGCCGAGTTCATGGCGCCGGGTAATACGCCGTTTTAATTCTGCTTCCGGCGCGTAAAAATCTAAAATCAAAAGATTCACCTGTTTATCATGCGCTAACTGCTGAAACAAAGTTCGCTGTTTTTCTTGTAAAAAAGCCGCATCGATTAATACTGAAAACCCGGCAGAGATCATGGTGGCAGTCAAGTCGGCAAGCTTTTGATAAACCAGCTGAGTTTTATCTGCGCTATAAATCCCCCGATTAATCTCTTTATTTACGCTTTGTTCCGGCGTAGTAAGCAGGCGTTGCCGTTCTACATCCGAGCGTAAATGGATCATGCCCAAAGTTTCTGCCAATTTCATGCTGAAAGTTGACTTGCCTGAGCCGGAATAGCCGTGTGTAATCACTAATGACGGTGATTTTGGCAGACTGAAATTTTCGGCCAAATTCATGTAGTTTTTCGCTTCCCGTAAATCCTGCGGATTCTTATGCTGCTGCCAGCGCAGTAATGCTACTTTGGCGCGCACCATGGCGCGGTAAACCAGATAGTAAGGCAATAAAGTCAGTCCCTTGTAATCTCCGCTCTGGCTCAGGTAGCGATTTAGAAAACGGTAGGCAAACTGTAGCAGGCCGCGTTGCTGCAGATCCATTACCACAAAAGCGATTTCGCTGATCACATCTATCCAGTGTAACCCCTGGTTAAATTCAATGCCATCAAAAGGTGTTACCTGATTATCAATCAGCGCGATATTGCCCAGGTGCAAATCACCATGGCATTCGCGAATAAAACCTTGCTGCTTGCGCTGCACGATCAAAGGCGTGTTTTTTAGCAGCTCTTGATTTCCCCACCGTTCCAGACGGTTCAATTGCTGTAAAAATCTTTCATCTTTAAGCAGTGGCCGGATGTGGGCGAAGTTGTCTGAAAACCAGTGGTGGATTTCTGCTGCTGTGCCATAACGGTTGCTGGAAATATCAGCCTTGGCATGACGGTGGAAATCAGCCGTTAGGTCTGCGAGCTGGTCGATAATGGGTGCATCCAAGCGGCCTTGATCGGCGAGGTCGCTTAACAGCTGATTGCCGATAAATTGTTTCATTTGCACCGCGTATTCCACGACTTCACCGCTGCCGTTGATTTGCGGCTGCTCCGGTGTCCCGGTGATGGGTACGACTTGTAAATAAAGATTTGGTGCGAGGCGGCGATTAAGGCGCAACTCTTCTCCGCAGTAAAAATGTCTTTTTTCCAGGGTGGAGAAATCGAGGAAGTCAAACCGGATATTTTTTTTAATTTTATAAGCGTATTGCCCTGTTAACAGCACCCAGGAAATATGGGTTTCAATGAGTTCAATTTCACCTACCGGGTGCGGGTAAGCGGCGGGGTTTAGTAACGCTTGTATTAAACTCACAGCAACACCTCGTATTATTTATTCTTCAGTGACGCACGCCGATAATTATGCCCTGGTTTTTCAGGTCTTTCAGTATTTCCAGACCAAATTGAATAATACTCTCAGCTTGAAGATGTTTTAACTCATTTGCCAGTAAAGTGAGTGCTTGCTCCCCCGTGATCGATTCCTGCTGTAGCAGTGCTATCAGCCTGAAAGTCACTGCGTTTAATTCTACAAACTTCACATTATCGTCAGCGTCGCGATAGACCAGGAGCTGCGTGCTTTCCTTTTGCCTGGGTTTGTTGCGGGGTGAAATCTTGTGAACGGCATATTCGTAATTCAGCAGTTGCATCGTTGCTGTAAAAACCGGCTGATACTTGCCTAAATCATCTGCCGGCTTAATATTTTCTGCATTATTTTCAATGGCTGGCGTAGAAGCTACAAACAACTCAATCCACTCGTAATGACAAAGGCTAGTCAAATAGGGCGGCAATGACTGCTCTAACTCTTGGCCAGGATTCGTTATAAACTCCAGAAACTGTTCCGGGATTTTACGAAACAGCGGGCTAGTGGCAGAGTATTCGCGCAAGAAAGCCTGCGTTAGCATTAGCCAAGCGCGTTTGCCGAGCACTTTGCGGGCTACCGGAAAGCAGGCGGAGACTGATTCAAATAAATTATTAAATACAATTTCTTCATACACGGCCATGCGCTGGCGGGACACTCCCTCCAAAGGCGGCTGGTTGTGCGGGTCACGAATGCGCGCTGTAAATGCTAGCTGATAACGTTGAAAGCTTGGCAAGTTGGTGGTCATGACGTTTATTAACCTGCAGAGGTTGCGACGGATTTTTTAGTGGTAGCGGTGCGCTGCAGTTCTTTATTCTGAAAGTCGGCAATTTTATTGATTTCATGTATCAATACATTGAGTGGCGGTATGTTATTGTCACGTTCCAACAGTGTGGGGAAGGTGCCAAACAGCTGGTAAGCGTCTTCCAGCAGTGCCCAGACCGGGTCAATCACGTCTTCTCCGTGTGTATCTACCAGTAAGTTGGGCGTCTGTTGGTAATGTCCCGCCATATGGCTATATACGATACGGTTGCCAGGAATGCCGCGTAAAAACTCATGCGGGTTGAAGCCGAAATTGACGCTGTTTACGTAAATATTATTGATATCCAGGTGCAGCAGGCAGTCAGCCTCTTCTATCACCGCATTAATGAAGTCCAATTCGCTCATCTCCGATACCGGTGCTGCGACATAAGAGGAAGCATTCTCTACACCTATGCGCTGACCAAGAATGTCCTGTGTCTGCCGTATCCGCTGAGCAACGTAATGCACGGCTTCTTCCGTAAACGGGATAGGCAGCAGGTCATATAAATAACCCTGAGTGCCTTTAAAGCCATCTGTTGAGTAGCTTAAATGTTCGGTATAAACCGGGATGCTGTGCTGGTGCAGGAATTTTTTAACTTGCCTTAAAAAATCCACATTGAGCGGGCTTAGTCCACCTAAAGATAAACATAAGCCATGACACACAATAGGGTAACGCTCGACGAACCAATCAAGCTGCTTGGCGCTCTTGCCGCCAACGTCAATCCAGTTTTCAGGCGCTATTTCTACAAAGTTGATGTTGGCTAATTGATCTTGTCCATAAAGTGCCTGAATCTGGGGTATAAGCTCACGCTTTAACCCCAGACCTACACCTTGAATTTGGCTTGTTGTTGCCATGATTCGGTAGCAGTGCTAGTGCTTATTTATTTTCACTGCCGCCATCTTTTGCTTTTTCGTCCGAGGCTGAGCTTTGTTTGGCTTTCATTTCTGCTGAGCAGGCACCGTCTTTCATTTTGTCGGCTGAACATGAGCCTTCTTTAGCTTTGTTTGCAGTTTTCTTGTTGGCCCCACATTTGCCAGTACTGCATTTGCCGTCTACGGCTTTAGCGTCATGTTCCGCGACTTGGTAGCCATTGGAAAGTGATTTCAAGGCAAATGGATTTTCCGCTGCATTGACAGTGGTCGCCGCAATAGAAAGTGCAAATGCGCTACCGATGGCAAGTGAGATGGTTTTTTGTGTTTTGTTCATGGTAAATTCCTTCAAATAATATAATTAAAAGTTTTTTAAACTAGGTTTGATTAAACAAGTTTAGAATTTATTGCTGATCAGATTCAATCGTTCGCATAATTCTGTCTTTTACATCTGGCGGGAGCTGTATATTCTGGTCATTTTCAGTGGCATTTCTAATGCGTTGTAATGCAACACGCAACAATTTCAGCTGCTGCTTAAATTGATTGCATGGTATGCACATTAAAAGATGCAACCTTAACATCACTTTCTGCGACCATGACAAGGGATGATCTAAAGATTGTGAAATGAGCTGGCTGGCTTGTTTGCAAGTAAGCATAAAATTACCCTAGATCCAGTTCAACTCTAAACATTTTCTTAATCCCATCCGAGCTCTATATAACATCACCCAAGCATTGGTCGCAGTAATATCGAGTTCCTTACAAATATTTTCATTCTCCAGTTCATGCACATCGCGCAGCAGGAAAATGGCCTTTAATTTTTTAGGTAATCTACTCATGCACTCATCCAGAACAGCCAAAAACTGTTTTTGTTCTAGGTTGTTATCAGGCATGTTCAACGTTTGAGGTTTATCAATCCAATGACCGGTCTGGTCAAAAAAGTCGTCCATAGTGCTGTCGGAGTTATCCAAGTCAACTAAATCAGAGACTGGCTGCTCGCGAATCTGCTTACGCTGTAAATCAATTATTTTGTGTTTGAGGATGCCTGTCAGCCAGGTTCTGGCTGATGATTCACCTCCAAAACTATTACCTTTAATGGCGGCTAGCATGGTTTCCTGCACCGCATCCTCTGCAAGGTGCGGGTCTCGCAGCCTTGCAAGCGCAAAGCGATACAGGTAATCGCCGTGTTCATTCAGCCAATTATTGATATTGCTTGCCACTAGGCTTGTCCAATCCTTTGATTTAATAGATTAAGATAATGCACAGAATCTAAAGGTAAGTTATTGCGCTGTGCCTGCCAGATTGTTTCTGCCAGGCACTCCAGTAAATCATGTTGCGCCAGATGTTTATCGTTGTGCTTGTCGCATAATGTAGCATAGACTTTGCTGATGCCAATAGGTTGATTGATGCTGATTTGTTCAATGACCGACAGATGCAGGCTTAAATGCAAGAACGGATTAGTTTCTCCCATTTCAGGAAAGTATTGCTGATTCATATAGCGTTCTGGCGACTCCAGAACAACATGATATTCGGGGTGTATCTGTATCACCTCGACTGCAATCTTTTCTAAATCCGAGAGGGAGGAATTCTGCTTGAATTTAGCCCAGGCATCAAATAAAAACTGGCGTGCCTGGTCTCGGCTTGGGTTATATAAACTCATGGTGGATGTTAAATAATATTTGGTTTATTGTCTTGAGAATAAAGAAAGTACCGTCGAGTACGGCAGTAACTGATTGCTGCCGTTGATGTAGGCGATTTCGCCGTTACCGTAAAATCCCAACAATGGCATGTGCGGGAATGTTTGTGTAATGATTTTCAGGTCGCGGTCGATGCCTTCATAAAAATATGGTCCACGTCCCAGGCAGGAAAATAATAGTGCAAAATCCGGTGCATTGCCCAATTCCCTGGTTAATTCGTGCGTCATCAACGTGATATCGGCTTCCGCTGCACTGGTATCACGCAATGACCAGCTTAAAAACTGCCCTGCGCTTAACGGCTGCGCTAAAGTAACGCTGCCATTATCTTCATCGCAACAGATAATGGTGGTTTGGTTGTATTCTCCTTGCACAATCGCTTCTGCACTATCTGCATAGGCTGCTATTACAAGATGTAGCGGCACGGGGTCATGGCCTTTGCTGTGTGATTTCCAGGCTTTCTGTAATGAGCCAAGCGGTGCTTGATGATTCAGTAAAGTGAGGTCAAAGCGATTGGTTTGCTGAATCTGTTGCGGCTGGGTGAGCAGTTGCAGTCCGTGCGAGGCTTTAGTAGCAACCTTTACGTTAGAAAAAAATGCTTCAATATGGCCTGTGACATCACCCTTGGCATTCTGCCATACTGAAAACGGACCTTGACCAATCGCGTCGCCGGATACTCCGCCAAAGCGCTTGTTGCCATTATTAAGCCAGCTGCTATTGATGGCGTTGGGGGCAGTGAGCGTGAGCAATGGCTGATTGGTATGGTTATGTTTTGCTAATTCCAGGGATACATTCCCGCCAAATACCATGACCGCAGCGGCCGGCGCATCAAGCACCCAGTCATCTTCGGTAAAAATCCCTGTTGTAGAGCACCCCATAACCTGGGTGCAATTAGCAGTTTTTGCCGCAGCCCTGATTGCAGCTTGCGGATTGCCTGCAAATTCAGATGTAAGCAATAGCAGCACACTGTTTGCAATACTGATGTCTGCCTTACGCATGGCATTGGCAACGGCTTCACTCGCCAGTTCTGCCGAGGCTTCATTGCCTAATACGATGCTGGTTGCGACCTTCATGACTGATCCGGTTGTGGCCTGTCTGTTGTTGGGTTGAATTCTTTTGCCTGATATTCACACAGGTCTTCTATGCAGCATTGGGCACATTTGGGTTTGCGCGCGGTACAAGTATAGCGCCCGTGCAAGATGAGCAGGTGATGTGCATCTTTCATATATTCAGCCGGAATGGTCTTGAGGTACTTTTTTTCAACCTCCAGGACATTCTTGCCTGTTGCAAGTTTTATGCGGTTGCCTAGTCTGAATAAATGCGTATCCACTGCGATGGTAGGTTCACCAAATGCAGTGTTTAAAATGACATTGGCGGTTTTGCGGCCAACGCCCGGCAGCGCTTCTAAAGCCGCACGGGTATTGGGTACTTGTGATTGATGTTCAGCAATTAATTTTTGGCAGGTGGCCAGTACATTTTTGGCTTTTGCATGATATAGGCCAATAGTTCTGATATAGGATTCCAGGCCATGCAGACCAAGTGCCAGAATAGCTTCCGGCGTGTTGGCAACAGCGTATAGTTTGTCAGTCGCAAGGTTCACGCCTTTGTCGGTAGCCTGCGCCGACAAAATCACCGCGATCAATAGTTCAAAAGTACTGCTATGTTTGAGTTCGGTTGTCGGGTGAGGAATCGCAACACTTAAGCGCCTGAAAATTTCGAATCGTTTCTCAGCATTCATTCGTGCTAATGGCTCAGCGCGGGCTCAAGCTGAGGTGCAGATGCATTGTCTGTGTTTCTGGATTCAATCCAATTGCGTACGGCAATCAGCGTACCTAGGCCAAGAAATGCACCGGGAGGTAGCACTGCCAATAAAAACCCGTGGTAATCAGGGATGACTGTAAGTACAAATTGCTTAGCCGCAGGCCCAAATACTAAATCCAGGCCTGAGAATAGCGTACCTTTGCCTACGAGTTCACGTACCCCGCCCAGTAAGCCTAGCACCATAGTTGAACCCAGTCCCATCATGAAACCATCTAACATTGATGGTACAAAAGTATTTTTAGCGGCAAAAGATTCCACGCGCGCAAGCACGATGCAATTCACCACGATCAACGGAATGAAAATACCTAATACTTTGTGCAGGGGATTAGCAAAGGCATTGATGGACATGTCGATGACAGTGACCAGTGCAGCAATGACTAAAATAAATACGGGAACGCGAATTTCACTGGGAACAAGCTTGCGCACAGGTGAAATTGAACCATTGGCGGCTGCCATCACCACTGCGGTGGCAAGCCCTAAACTCAATCCATTTACGGCCGTAGTTGTAACTGCCAGTGTCGGGCATAAACCTAATAGTTGGACTACACCCGGATTTTGTTTCCATAGTCCGTTGATAGTGATTTCTTTATAAATGCTCACGCTCATGTTTGTCCTTATCCTTATGCTCGGATGTCTTTTCTGCTTCTTCTTCCAGCATATGATGATTTTGTTCAAAAAACTGTAACGCTTTTAAAACAGCTTTTACCACTGCACGCGGTGTGATGGTTGCACCAGCCATGTAGTCAAATTTACCACCATCTTTCTTTACCCGCCACTGCTCAGTAGATGTTTTTTCGACAGATTCATCATTAAATAGTTTTATCCAATTACCATGCGCAATATCGATATAGTCGCCTAAGCCCGGGGTTTCTTTGTGGGCTAACACACGAACACCGCTCACAGTGCCATCTGCACGAATCGCGATGAGCAGTTTAATGTCGCCGCTGTAGCCATCATGCGCAATGGCTTCCAGTATGACAGCGGCAAGTTTGTGATGACGTTTGGCGATATAGGCTTTGCTGGGAGTTTTGTTGCCGAGTAGGTCATTAGGCGCTATTTCAACGATATTTTTTAGTAGAGGGCTATCGTGAGCTTCGTCGTCAGAATCGTTATAGTAGTCCTCATCAGAAAGAATCTGCTTGAATAAAGCCATGCGAGCTTCAGCTTCGCTGTTTTCAATTGGTTCACGCGTGATGTCAAACACATATGCAAGCATGAAGGTGCCAACCAAGGCAAATGCAATCATGGTGATTGCAGTCTTAAGTGTATGTTTAATGATGGTTTCTGGCATATTCTTTATTTTTATGACCAAGCTATTTTGTATGGCCGAATACTCGGGGCTGAGTATAAGCGTCAATAAGCGGTACGAACATGTTCATGATCAGTACTGCAAATGCGACCCCATCCGGATAGCCGCCATAAACGCGAATTAAATAGGTCAGCACTCCGACGCCTGCCGCAAAATACAGCTTGCCCCGGGGGGTGGTAGGGCCGCTTACCGGATCGGTAATGATAAAAAACGCGCATAACATTGAAGCGCCGCTCATTAAATGGAATAGCGGGTTGGCAAAATGGCTGGGGTCGAGCGCATAAAAAGCCAGTGACATTGCAGCCAGTGTTGCGAGAAATGCGGTGGGTAAATGCCAGCTGATAATGCGCTGCTGTACTAAATACAAGCCACCAAGCAAATAAGCCGCGGTAACAAATTCACCGCCTTTTGCACCGAATACGCCAAAAATAGGGGCTTGCGTAATGCTGGAAACTTCATGTTTCAGCATGAGCTGTGTTTTCAGGTAATCCAGTGGCGTGGCAGAAGTGACCGCGTCAACCTTGACTCCGGTGGGCAGGACGTTACCTAAAATGAACTGTAATTGATCCATAAACCCGAGTTTTGTCTGTGCCAGAATTAGTGGCGCAGGCCATTTTGTCATGATGATGGGGAATGAAATAAGCAGTACCGCATAACCTACCATTGCAGGGTTAAACGGGTTGTAACCCAAGCCGCCGTATAGTTGCTTGGCAATGACTATCGCAAAAAATGTCCCTACGACCACTAGCCACCAGGGGGCAAGAGGCGGCAGCGCCAGCGCCAGCAGCCAGGCAGTGACTACTGCGCTCAAATCCGATAGATACGGGCGAATAGGACGTTGGCGAATTTTAAGCAGGGCAGCCTCCGATAGCAGGGCAGTAATGGTTGCCAGCGATAAGGTGACTAATATGCCGCCTCCATAAACCCATGCGTAAGCAAAAATGCCAGGCACAAGTGCAAGCAGTACTTTGAGCATGATGACGCTAACGGTAGGTGCGTCGGTAATGTAAGGTGAACGGTTCAAGTATTTTTCCCGGTAACGTTGATTGTTGTCTGGTTCTAATCCGAATCTTTGCTATCAGTAGTCAGTCCGGCTTTTTCACGAATGGTGTCAATTTTATTGATTTCCGCCTGCACCGTAGGGCTGATATTTTCAATGTTCTTAGGTGCGGCTCCAGCCTGGGCCGCCGCTAATTTCTGCGCTTTTGCGCGCTCAATCGCAGCAGCAATCAGTGCTTGCTTATCCTTTTTAGCTTGATCGTCCGCAGTTTTTGCCTGTTCATCGGCAGGGTTCGGACTTTCCGCAGGCGCAACTTCAGCTTTTTCCTGATTATTGGTTGTCTGCGCTTGAGCTGCTGCCAATTTTAGCGCTTTTGCTCGTTCAACAGCTGCAGCAATCGCGGCTTTTTTTGCGTCATCCGCGTTTGTGGCATTTGCAGGCTTTTCAGCTTCGATCTTTTCAGCTTCACTTGTGGTTTTAGCTTCGCTCGTGGCTGCTTCTGTTTTTGAACCTTCCGGCTTGGCGCTGGCAGCACGTTCCGCGTGTTTCTGCGCCCGTTCCAATTTCTCGCGTTCAATACGCTCCAGCCTGAATTCATTACGCTCACGCGCCATGTCTGCTGCTTCCTTAGCTTTGTCTGCTGCAATAATCTCGCTTTTTGCATAGCGGTAATATTGTACAAGCGGAATGTCGCTGGGGCACACATAAGTGCAGCAGCCGCATTCAATGCAGTCAAATAAATTGTAATCACGAGCCTTTTCAAAATTGTCCGATTTTGAAAACCAGTAAAGCTCTTGTGGCTGCAGGTTTACCGGGCAGGCTTCCGCGCAGCGTGTACAACGGATGCATGGCATTGCCGGCGGAGGTGGGGCAAATAAATCAGGCGTCGCGGCAATAATGCAATTCGCAGCTTTGGTGATGGGCACGTCAATGGTGGGCAGATCAAACCCCATCATTGGTCCGCCCATAATGTAATGCGTAGTGCCGGCCTTGGCACCGCCCGCTGCTGCAATCAGTGATTGCAGCGGTGTGCCAAATAAAACTTCAAAGTTCTGCGGCGTGTTTACACTGCCGGTCATGGTTACGATACGGCTAACTGCTGGCTCGCCAAAAGCAAAGTAACGATAGATTGCCAATACTGTCGCGACATTAAATACTTGCACGCCGACATCGGTTGAACGCTTGTCATGCGGGATTTCAATACCCAGCAGCAAATGAATCAGGCGACGCGCATCGCCGCTAGGGTAGAGCGTAGGCACTACTTTTACGGCTACATTAGCCAACGCTTTGCAGGCCGCGCTCATGGCAATGCTTGCTTCCGGTTTGTTGTCTTCAATGCCAACAACACAATTCTCGGCGCCAAGCAGATACTGTACGATTTCTATGCCCTTAACGATTTCATCGGCACGTTCACGCATCAGCATGTCATCGCAAGTGATATACGGTTCACATTCGGCAGCGTTAATCACTAAAGTGTGAACTGGAGACTTCCCGTCTGCGCGTACTTTGATGTGGGTAGGGAAAGTAGCCCCCCCTAAGCCAACGATACCTGATAAACGCAAACTGGCAACTAGATCTTTTTTAGCTGTGTTGCGCCAGTCTACTGGCTGCGATGAACCCCATGTGTCCTTGCCGTCAGGTGTTAAGGTAATGCACATGTCCGGCAAGCCGGACGGGTGCGGAATAATTTCTTCGCTGATTGCCGTCACTGTGCCGGAGGTCGGTGCATGAATTGCAGCCGAGACTGTGCCTTCAGCTTCTGCCAGCATCTGTCCTTTCAGCACATGGTCGCCTACATGCACTTTGATTTTAGGAATATAGCCAACATGCTGGCGCAACGGCAAAGTCAGCTTCTCAGGCATTGCAAGTTTTGCAATTGGCCGTGTAGTTGATTCCTGTTTATGGTCGGCCGGGTGTACGCCGCCGTTAAATTTATGGACATCAGCCAAGGAAGATGGACCTTGGATCAGTCTGCTGACGAATCGAATAATTGAATTCATAAAGATGCATTGCTCCCGGTTGCAGGCAATGCCTTAATCGGGATGACAGGATATTTCCACTTCCAGTTATCAGGTGTTTCCATTATGGGGTGCATGCTGATGCAATCCACAGGACAGGGCGCTACGCATAGCTCGCACCCGGTACATTCTGAGGCGATAATCGTATGCATGTGCTTTGCTGCACCTAAAATGGCATCTACAGGGCAGGCTTGTATGCACAGTGTGCAGCCAATGCAAATGTTTTCATCAATAAACGCAACAGACTTAGGTTTGGGAGTGCCATGTTCAGCATTGAGTGGCTTGTATTCCACGCCCATTAAATCGGCTAACGCGTGCGCGCCGGCATCACCGCCGGGAGGGCATTGGTTGATGTCTGCCTCGCCTTTGGCAATAGCTATGGCATAGGGTTTGCAGCCTGGGTAGCCGCATTGCCCGCACTGCGTCTGTGGCAGAATTGCATCTATGCGTGCTACGAGCGGGTCGCCTTCTACTTTGAATGCCAGCGCAGAAATGCCTAACACAACGCCCAGCACCAAGGCTAGGCCAATCATAATATATAGAGCGGTTAACATGTCACTGGAGTCGGTGTTTAAAGCTAATATTTATCAAGTCCGGCAAAACCCATAAAAGCTAAACTCATGAGTGAGGCGGTAACCATGGCTATTGCAGAACCTTTAAGAGGAGCGGGAATGTCGGCAGCTTCTAGTCTTTCTCGCATTGATGCAAATAATATTAATACCAGTGAGAAGCCAATTGCGCCACCCATGCCAAAAAGTAGGGATTCCAAAAAGCTGTGGCTGGATTGTGCATTCAATAGTGGGATGCCCAATACGGCACAGTTGGTCGTGATGAGTGGCAGGAAAATGCCGAGTGCCTGATGTAGCGGTGGAAAGTTTTTTTCCATCGCCATTTCGGTAAATTGTACGACACCGGCAATAATCACAATGAATGAGAGTGTGCGCAGATACTCCAGACCGTTTGGCTCAAGCAGGTAATGATTGATCCCCCAGCTGGTCATTGAGCCTATGCTTAACACAAAAGCAGTAGCGCCAGCCATGCCGATAGAAGCTTCCAGTTTTTTAGAAACCCCCATAAATGGACATAACCCCAGGATTTTTACCAGCACGATGTTATTTACAAGCACCGTGCCGACTAAAATCATGATGTAGTGATGAAAATCAAAGGTCATATTAAGTTTTTTACCAAAGTGCGTAAACGCAAGTCGATTATACCGCGTTTGTTATTGTACCGCGTGTTAAATACATATCAAAAACATTAAGATGTCCAAATAAACTTAGAATGTACTACTCACTATTAAGTTTACGAATAGAGAATGTTTATTTACTTGGCTTTTAAGTTAAAATACAGAATTATCAAAATTGTTTAGGTTTGCTATGTTGCAGGGCAGTTTAGTCGCTATTGTTACGCCGATGTTTGAAGATGGGCGTCTGGATATCCCATCACTGAATGCACTGATTGATTTTCATATAGATCAAGGCACGGATGGCATTGTTATTGTCGGTACTACCGGTGAGTCTCCTACGGTGGATTTTGAAGAGCATTGTTTGCTGATTAAAACTGCGGTAAGCCAGGTGAATGGCCGTGTGCCGGTTATTGCCGGAACCGGTGCAAACTCAACGAAAGAAGCAATTACGCTAACGCAAAAAGCCAAAGATCTGGGCGTAGATGCCTGTTTGCTGGTTGCGCCATATTACAACAAGCCTACACAGGAAGGTCTGTATCAGCATTTTAAAGCTGTGGCTGATGCGGTAGATATTCCGCAAATTCTCTACAACGTACCTGGCCGTACCGGGTGTGACATTACAAACGACACGACCCTGCGCTTGGCAGCACATCCCAATATCGTCGGTATTAAAGATGCTACGGGCGGCATTGAGCGCGGTACAGATCTGTTGCTGCGTGCGCCTGAAGATTTTGCAGTTTACAGCGGCGATGATGCTACTGCCATGCCACTCATGCTGCTGGGCGCGCGCGGGGTTATATCAGTGACTGCCAATGTGGCGCCAAAATTGATGCACGAGATGTGTGTTGCTGCCATGGCTGGTCAGGTCAATGCTGCGCGCGAAATCAATGCCAAATTATTTGCCTTGCATCAAAAGCTATTCGTGGAAGCTAATCCAATTCCAGTGAAATGGGTGTTAGTACAGATGGGGTTGATTAAATCAGGCATCCGTCTGCCCTTAGTGAACTTGTCAGCGCAATATCACGATGTGCTGCGAAGCGCCTGTAAGCCCGCCCAAATTCTATAACGCACTATAAAGTTTTAAAGAGGTTTGAATGAAACAAGTCAACATCATGTTAGGCCGTACTGATATTAAAAGCGTTAAAGCTAGAGCGTCATCATTACTGTTACCTTTATTATTGCTTGCCAATTTAACGGGCTGCGATTCTATTCCTTTTATTGATAACTCCTCAGATTATAAAGGTGCGAGTCGTTCTCGCCCGCTGGAAGTCCCCCCTGATCTAACCACTAGTCCAACGAGTGATGCATATTCGATTCCCGGTAGCACGAGTTATTCATCTTATACTCAAGCGCAAGAAGGCCAGGAAGCTGGGGTTGAGAAAGTATTACAGACACCGGACGGTATTCGTTTGGAAAAATCCGGCGCACAAAGCTGGTTGGTGGTAAATGCCCCGGTTGAGAAAATATGGCCGGTGATACGTGAGTTCTGGATTGACATGGGTTTTGCTGTACGTGTAGAGAATCCACAAATTGGCCTTATGGAAACAGAATGGATTGAATCCGATGCCATTAAAAAAGATCAATCAGGCAATGCGCTGGATAAATTTGATAAATGGCTGGATAAGTTATCAGGTTTTGCTGATAGGAAAAAATTTCGCACACGTCTGGATCGCGGTGCCGAGTCTGGTACTACAGAAATTTATATGACACACCGTTCAGTTGCTGGCACGCCGGATGATGGTAAAAATCGTGTTGTAACCCAATTAGGCGTGATTGATACAGGGTATGCACTGGATTCACAAAAAGCCACGCCGGCAGATGCCAATGATGCGGAATTAGATGCGGAGTTGTTGCGTCGTTTAATGGTGAAGCTGGGTGTTGAAGAGCAAAAATCCAAGTCTATTCTTGCAGAAGCAGTGACTATCAAGCGTGCCGAGGTAGTAAAAGAGGCAGATGGCAGCGCGAGATTGTTATTGAATGACCCCTTTGACCGTGCCTGGCGCCGTGTAGGATTGGCACTGGATAGAATAGGTTTTGTGATCGAAGACAAAGATCGTTCTAATGGCTTATTCTTCGTACGTTATGCTGACGTTGATATTGATGATGCACCCAAGAAAAAGAAAGGTTTGGTAGATAGCCTGAAGTTCTGGGGTGATGACGATAAAAAAGCAGCGGAAACTCCAGCCAAAAAAGAAGAAAAAGGCGTGATTGAAAGTTTGAAATTCTGGGGTAGTGACGATAAGCAAAAAACCAACCCGGAAAAACAATACCGCGTTAAAGTTGCCGATGGCGATACCGGCAATGCTGAAGTGACCGTTGTCGATGTGAACGGTGGCCGCGTGCGCACCACCACAGCCAACCGTATCATTGCATTGATGTATGAGCAATTAAGATAGTTATTGCTACCAATTTAGTAGCTTTAATTAATATTCAGGAAAGTTTGCGATATGCGCTTTGCCTCGCTAGGTAGTGGTAGCGCAGGCAATGCGCTAGTGGTTGAAGTCAATCAGACCCGATTGATGCTGGATTGTGGCTTCAGCATTAAAGAAGCATCGGCAAGGCTGGCACGTTTAAACCTCAGTCCGAATGATTTAACCGGTATTGTCATTACCCATGAGCATGATGACCATGCGGGCGGTGCGTTTAAACTTGCAGCTAAATATAACATCCCGGTGTGGCTTACCTATGGCACACTCAAGATGGTTACGCGTTATTTCCCTAACCAGCATTCGCTGCAGCTGCATGTCATGGATAGCCACACAGCTTTTGATATTGCGGGTATAGAAGTCCATCCTTACCCTGTGCCACATGATGCACGTGAGCCCATTCAATGCGTTTTTTCTGACGGCAAGAGTACCTTGGGTGTACTTACCGATGTCGGGCGTACAACGCCGCATATCGAAGAAAAACTAAGCGGTTGCCATGCCTTGGTGCTGGAATGTAATCATGACGCCAGTATGCTGCGTAATGGCCCTTATAGCTGGCCCCTAAAGAAGCGTGTCGGCGGTGACTTAGGCCATCTTGAAAATTCGGATTCTGCCAATTTATTATCAAAATTGGAAAACAGTAAATTGCAGCATATTGTAGCGGCGCATTTAAGCGCTAAAAATAATACGCCATTGTTGGCAAAAACTGCGCTAGCTGGCGTCTTGGGGTGTGAACTGGAATGGATAGGGATCGCAGACCAATTACAAGGTTTTGACTGGAGAACAATTACCTGACTAACTTATGCCGGTAAAGGCAATGTCGGTTAAATGTGGATTTCTAGTTAAATTTGGATTTATCGTACGGAAACAAATAGCGTAAAAACAAAAAAACCGACTAAAAGTCGGCTTTTTTGCATTTGTAGCTAACTAAATAATTACTTAGCAGCTTCAGCAGGAGCTGCTTCAGCAGCTGGTGCAGCAGCGTCAGCTGCAGCAGGAGCAGCGGCTTCAGCAGCAGGAGCAGCTTCAGCAGGAGCAGCTGGTGCAGCAGCTTCAGCAGCAGGAGCTTCAACAGCTGGAGCTTCAGCAGCTGGAGTTTCAGCAGCTTTTTGACCACAAGCAGTAACAGCAAGAGCTAACAATGCAGCAAGTAGAATTGAACGTGTCATTTTTAATTTCCTTAAGGTTTAACTAGTTAAAAAACTGTTTTCGATAACTGCTTAAAACTTTTACCTAATTAGCTATATCGAGTGGTGCAAATTTTATCAGTTATTATGAAAAAAACTAGCATTTTTCGAGGATTTATGTGTAATTGTTTAAAAAAGTTCCTATTTTCAACAATTTTTTTAACGCCAGTTATTCAACGCGGATCAAAAGTTTATTATTTAATGATTGATGACTGGTCTGCCAGTTTAAAATTGCACGGCTTACGTCATCTTTCTGCTGCATAATGCCACCCAAATCTACCCATTCGCCCCGATCCGCGCGTATCACGGTTGTGAGTACCTCAAAGTCAAGAAATCCGTTTTGATTCAATTGTGTAAATCTAGGGGTGATTTCCAGTTCTATCTGATTACCGATGCTTCTTGGGCGTATTGCAAACCCGGTGTTTATTTCGATAAATACAGTAGTGCGTTGAACGCTCACATAGCGGTGCGTCAGATTAACCCACTCCTGGGTATACGGTATGGATTGTCCCACCAGTATAAAAGCGCGCTCGCCATCCATTACCTGAATGAATTGATTGCTACTGTTACCGGTTTTGCTTTGTCTGTTTTCAATATTAATCTGCACACCATCATTTGCATGATCCGGGTAGCTACCGGTGCCAACCGCTACATTACCTATACGTTTGCGGCCGCTCACTTCTGCGCTGCTCTTGTCCGAAAGTCGATTGTCTTGACGGCTAACAGTGATTTTCAGATTTTGACGTGCGGTATCTAAACGGGCGATAATTTGCTCGATTTCTGCCATATTCCCGGAGTCAGTGCGGATAATCAGATTATTTTGCATGGCAGTCGCCGTGCCTTCATTACCGACCAGTGGCTTAATAATGGGTAAAATTTCTTCGGCAAGGCGATGCTGCAAGGTGATGATTTTAAATTCTGGCGCAGCAGCGGCATGCAAGGAAAAACACAGGCACAACATGGCAACAATGTATTTTTGTCCAGAGATCAATATTGCTGTAAGTTTATCCATCATAGTCCGAGCGGTTTAATTGTGACTACGTCCTGAATAGCTTCTTTTAGTTCTTTAAATCGATTATTAAGTACTTCAACACTGGCTTTATCATTGAGGGCATACTTAAAGCGTGCCTGGTCAATATGAATGCGTTTAATGTAATGTTGTCCGTCAGCTAATATAAAACAGTCTTTTACATGTTTCACTGAAGAATTGGTGACATGGACACTCATTTTATGGCCATGGACGGCTAATAAATTGAACAGGCGCGGGCAATGTTCCTGAAAAAAGGCAGTGTCTTGCAGGATGATTGTTAAATGGCTGGTAATGTTCGTACTTAAAAAGTCTTGAAGTAAGGTGTATTTTTTTAAACTGGCAAAATTGCCGTGACTCAGGTCCTGGTCAAAAATTAACAATTCCTGCTGCGCGTTGGCGAGAATGAGGTCTATCGCATCGCTATAAAGATGCTCGCCCACGATGATCTGGTCAGGTACAAGAGTGGCGATATTGTTTATCATTATTTAGCGCATTAGCTGTTAATCGGCCGCAAAGTAAAGATAACCGGCAATGTACCAATCATAAAGCTGCTGCAATAGTTTTTCGTCAATGATATTTAAATCACCAGCTTCAAGTTGCCGGTAGTCTGCCAGTTTTTTAAGTATGGCTGCAGATTCACCAGTAAATGTTGCTACTTCTCCATTTAGATAAAAATCTTCGCCGGTAAATAGCATTTGGCTTTTTAGGTCTAGTGCAATGCCCTGTTTTGCAAGCTTTTCATTAAAGTTGCGCATGGATATTTTTTTGTGAGCATCAAACACTACATCGGCTTTGGGATCAGAAAGATAGGTGCCCAAAAATGCTGCCACGTCTGTATTTGACCACCGGATTTTTTGTAAGATATCCGCAACCTTGCCTATCATTGCGTGGCCAATTTCAGCGGGGTGGTCTTGCAAGGATAGGTCGGCGTCCTGATAGATACCTTCTAAGGTAAGCTGATCCTGATTTAATTTATCTTGCATGAACCCTAAAAATTCTGTGGCGAGTTCCTGGTTTTTGGGGGCACGAAAACCGATAGAATAGGTCATGCAATCTACATTGCCGTCAGTCACGGCAATCCCCCAGTGTGCAAGATGCGGGGGCAGGTAGAGCATGTCGCCGGCTTCCAGCAGCCACTCCTGAGAGGTGTCAAAGTTTTTTAAAATACGTAATGGCGCGCCTTCCACTAAACTGAGGTCAGTTTGCTCACTAACACGCCAGAGCCGTTTACCTTGGCCCTGTAATAAAAACACGTCGTAGCTATCAAAATGCGGGCCTACACCACCGCCATCCGGTGCATAACTTACCATCAAGTCATCCAGCCTGGCATGTGGAATAAAATCGAATTGCTGTAATAACTGGCTGGCCTCAGGCAAATAATGATTTACGCTTTGCACCAGCAATGTCCAGCGGTGTTTGGGATCAGGCTGTTCCGGTAACCTTGCAAAGTCTGCATCATCAAAAGGGCCGTGACTGGCATGCCATTTGCCATTGATTTGCTCAACGATACGCGATTGCACTTCATCCTCGCACGCTAGCCCTGCCAGTTCCTCAGGGCTTAATAAGCCTTGGAAATCCGGGATTGCATTTTTAATCAGCAAAGGTTTCTTCTGCCAATATTCTGCTAAAAATTGCGTGGGTGTCAGGCCACCTAGTAGTTGTAGTGTTTGGTTTTTTGCCATTGCGGTTGCTGGGCTGCGGTTGATTGGTAAGATGGCATTATGCCATTGCTATGTTGAGGTGACCACTACGTGATCTGTAGTACCTCAACAAATAGATGTTTTAATTTGTCAGCGATTGTCCATGATTGTCAGCACTCGGCATCACTCAAAGTGTTTTTCAAGTAAAATCATGCTATGGACATTTACTCACTCGCAAAACCTTTTATATTTCAGTTTGATGCTGAAACGACCCATGACCTTACTTTAAAAAGCCTTAGATATGCCGAAAAGTCTGGCCTGTTGAAGCTGTATCCCGCGCCTCCGGTCTGCCAGCCACGGCTGGTGATGGGCATCACTTTTCCTAATGCAGTTGGTCTTGCGGCAGGCCTGGATAAAAATGGCGCCGTGATTGATGGGATGGCAGCATTGGGATTCGGTTTTATAGAGATTGGCACGGTAACACCACGCCCACAACCGGGGAATCCAAAACCACGGTTGTTCAGGGTGAAAGAGGCGCAAGGCATCGTCAATCGTTTTGGTTTTAATAACCTGGGTGTAGATCACCTGATCGAGAATGTGAAAGCCGCTAAATATAAAGGCGTGCTGGGCATTAATATCGGCAAAAATTTTGATACGCCCAATGAAAAAGCGGTTGATGATTATTTGATCTGCATGCGGAAAGTGTACGCATATGCCAGTTACATTACGGTGAATATTTCCTCTCCCAACACTAAAAATCTGCGTGCCCTGCAGGAGAAAGAGGCTTTGTCGCATTTGCTGGCAACCCTCAAGCAAGAGCAGCTTAAACTGGCTGACCAGCACGGACGCTATGTGCCGATTGCATTAAAGATTGCCCCCGATTTGGAGCTGGAACAAGTCAATGAAATTGCCGACTTGTTGATGGCACACAAAATAGATGCCGTGATTGCAACCAACACAACGCTTGCCAGGGATATGGTGCAAGGCATGGAGCATGCAGATGAAACTGGCGGCTTGTCCGGCGCGCCGGTTCGTGAAAAATCCACCTTGGTGATCCAGCAGTTATCACAGCGACTGCAAGGCGCAGTGCCTATCATCGGGGTAGGTGGCATTTTAACCGGAGCAGACGCAGTGGAGAAAATTGCCGCAGGGGCAAGTTTGGTACAGGTTTACAGCGGCTTGATCTACAAAGGTCCTAAGCTGATTCATGATGTCTGTAAGACCTTAGGCTAAGCCGGATTTACCGGCCTTCGTGATGGCGTCGCCAATTCTTTATTCTTACCGCCGCTGCCCATATGCCATGCGCGCCCGTATGGCACTCAGATATGCGGGCGTTGCGGTGGATATCCGTGAAATTTCGCTTAAAGATAAACCGGCTCACATGCTTCAAGTGTCGCCTAAAGGTACCGTGCCCGTATTGGTGCTGCCTGACGGGCAAGTGATTGATGAAAGCCTGGAAATCATGATCTGGGCTCTGCAACAGCAGGATGATGATGGTTGGTTAGAGGCGGATAATCTGCAGACCCAGCAGTTGATTGCTGAAAATGATGGGCGATTTAAACAGAATCTGGATCAATATAAATATGCAATTCGCTTTCCAGAGCACACTGCAGAATATTACAGAACCCAGGGTGAGGGGTTTTTAACTAAACTTGAACTCAGGTTGCATCAAACCGGTTTTCTGATTGGAGATACAGTCAGTTTGGCCGATATAGCAATCTTTCCGTTTGTTCGTCAATTTGCGGCGGTAGATAATGACTGGTTTGAATCGACGGATTATTCAAAGCTTAAGCTTTGGTTAAAACATATGGTTGAATCAGCGCTGTTTCAGAGTGTGATGGAAAAGTAGTTATTTTGTAGACTATTTATTTGATTCCATTTTCCAGCGTGGCAATCGCCACTCAAGATAAATTGCCAATATTCTAAAAAGAAAAATCAATCCGGCGGGAATAAAAATACATATCCATTGCGGCAGGTTGATTGCGTTCAGTGCTACTACTAGCAGGCTTCCAGCAAAGGCAATGACTGCATAGGGCTGGTAGTCATTAAAGGCTTTGGGGATTTCATTGCAGAAAATATCCCGGAGTACGCCGCCGAATACGGCCGTCATGACCCCCATTAATGCGCAAATAATCACCGGCAGTTGAAGTCCAAGTGCTATTTGAGTACCTAGTGCCGCATAGAGGCCCAAACCCAGCGCGTCAGGAATCTGGATGGCGCGCTCTGTAAGCTGGATGTGCCTGTTACGCATAAAAATCATGGCAAACAGGCAGAGAAACAGCATGAGCCATATCCAGCCGGCATGATCTACCCAGAAAAAAGGTCTTCTATCAAGCAGTACATCACGCAATGTGCCGCCGCCAAATGCCGCAACACCGGTGACAACAAACACACCGAAAGCATCCATTTTTTTTCGGGCACCGGCAATCAAACCAGAAAGTGCAAATGCAAAGGTAGCGCAAATTTCAATAGGCACTTGAAATGTTGATGCTGTCACGATGACCATAGATAGATTATCCGCAGTGTACCATCTCGATTTTAGATGAAAAAGAAATCAATGCGGGGGCAAGAACACGAATGATAATTTTACGTGTCTTTATTCCACAGCCGCCATATCGGTTTCTTTGCTAGGCCTGTTTGCCTCAAACACGAGCTTCAGTTCATCTTTATCGTCAATATCAACGTACACACTGCCACCGTTGGCTAATCTGCCGAACAGTAACTCGTCGGCCAACGCCTTGCGTATAGTGTCTTGAATTAACCTTGCCATTGGACGTGCACCCATGACCGGGTCAAAGCCTTTTTTACCTAAGTAAGCTTTCAATGCATCACTGAAAGTAGCTTCAACTTTTTTCTCGTGTAATTGATCTTCAAGCTGAATCAGGAACTTATCAACAACACGAATGATGATGTCTTGTGACAGCGCGGTAAATGAAACCGTGGCATCCAGGCGATTACGGAACTCGGGTGAGAACAGACGCTTGATATCAGCTTGTTCATCACCAGCTTGTTTAGCGGTAGTAAAGCCCATGCTTGATTTAGATAAACTCTCGGCACCGGCATTGGTAGTCATGATGATAGTTACATTTCTAAAATCTGCTTTGCGACCGTTATTGTCTGTCAGTGTGCCGTGATCCATCACTTGCAGCAGGATATTGAAAATATCCGGATGCGCTTTCTCGATTTCATCAAGCAACAGTACGCAGTAAGGGTGCTTGGTGATGGCTTCTGTCATCAAACCGCCTTGCTCAAAGCCTACATAACCGGGAGGCGCGCCGATTAAGCGTGACACCGCATGGCGTTCCATGTATTCACTCATGTCAAAACGAATCAACTCAATGCCCATGATGTAGGCTAATTGTTTAGCGACTTCAGTCTTGCCTACCCCTGTCGGACCGCTGAATAAAAAGCTGCCGATAGGCTTGTTGTTTTGCCCCAGTCCGCTGCGTGCCATTTTTACTGCAGAGGCTAATGCTTCGATCGCTTTATCCTGGCCGAACACAACTGCTTTTAAGTCACGTTCTAAAGTTTTAAGCGCGTTGCGGTCATCGGTTGAGATATTTTTAGGCGGAATGCGTGCGATTTTCGCGATAATGTCTTCAATTTCTTTATTGCCGATCACTTTTTTCTGTTTGGATTTAGGCAATATGCGCTGCGCAGCACCAGCTTCATCAATCACATCAATGGCTTTGTCAGGCAAATGGCGGTCGTTAATGTATTTGGCGGATAGTTCGGCTGCCGTGCTAAGTGCAGCGGCGGTATATTTCACGCTATGATGTGATTCAAAGCGTGATTTGAGTCCTTTTAATATTTCTATGGTCTCGGCAACGCTAGGCTCAGCCACATCAATTTTTTGAAAACGGCGTGACAAGGCGTGATCTTTTTCAAACACGCCACGGTATTCCTGGTATGTCGTAGCGCCGATGCACTTGAGTGAGCCATTTGATAGTGCCGGTTTTAACAAATTGCTGGCATCCAAAGTGCCGCCGCTGGCAGATCCAGCGCCAATAAGGGTGTGAATTTCATCAATAAAAAGAATTGCTTCAGGTTTCTCTTCCAGTTGTTTCATCACCGCTTTTAAACGCTGCTCAAAATCACCGCGGTATTTGGTTCCCGCGAGCAAAGCGCCCATATCCAGAGAGTAAACAACTGCGTTGGCAAGTACATCCGGGATATCTTTTTCTACAATACGACGTGCCAGGCCTTCGGCAATTGCGGTTTTACCGACGCCAGCCTCACCTACTAATAGTGGATTATTTTTACGGCGGCGACATAGTGTTTGTACCACGCGCTCCAGTTCAGGGGCACGACCAATAAGTGGGTCAATTTTGCCGGCAGCCACTTGTGCATTCAGGTTGAGCGTATAGCTTTCCAGTGCGCCACTTGGCGCTGCTTCGGTCTCGATTTCCTGATCTCCGCCTTCAGGTTTTGCGGTTTCACCAACTTTTGAAACGCCATGAGAAATAAAGTTAACAATATCCAGACGCGTAATACCTTGCTGATGCAGGAAAAACACCGCGTGTGAATCTTTTTCACCAAAAATGGCCACGAGTACGTTGGCACCGGTCACTTCCTTTTTACCGGATGATTGTACGTGGAGCATGGCGCGCTGGATGACACGCTGAAAACCCAGTGTAGGTTGCGTATCTACATCGTCCTGACCGATGACGGTCGGCGTATGTTCTTCAATGTATTGGTTCAGTTCGGTACGCAATACTTCGAGGTTTGCGCCACACGCGCGCAGTACTTCAGCCGCGGTTGGATTATCTATCATGGCGAGCAGCAAATGTTCAACCGTGATGAGTTCATGGCGCTTTTGTCTGGCGTCCATAAAGGCCATGTGCAAACTTACTTCCAGTTCTTGCGCTATCATCTTGGTACCTGACTTTCTCGTATATTCATGCTATTTCTATGATGCACTGCAAAGGATGTTGTGATTCCCTCGCGTGATTCATTACCTGGTTCATTTTTGTTTCTGCAATATCCTGCGGGTAAATGCCACAGACCCCTGCACCCTCAGTATGTACTTTGAGCATGATTTGTGTCGCTTGTTCACGGCTTTTATTAAAAAATCTCTCAATGGTCTCAACTACAAACTCCATAGGAGTGTAATCGTCATTTAACAGCAGTACTTTAAACATGGGGGGCAATTTTGGTTTTGCAATATCAGGTTTAAGTACTGTATTACTTTCGTGAGCAGAATTCGCCATAATTTAATTCTAGTTAGTTGAGTCTATTCTGAGCTAATCAGAAAAAAATTCAAGTTCAATTTGACAGGTTTTAGTTAGATAGTGTTACGAAGACGTAACCTTAAACAGTAGGGCGGGGATTAGGGCAGGGCGGGGATTAGGGGAATATTTTAACGCTTTTCACGATTCTGTCTTGTGTCTGCACGATTTCAAGCCGATGTGTGCCTATTTTAAAACTGGTATTAGGTTCAGGGATATCTTCAAAATGTTCAAGTATCAGGCCGTTAAGTGTGCGCGGCCCATCTAAAGGCAAAGTGAGATTCAGTTTTTTGTTAAGATCGCGTAATGAACTGCTGCCATCTACGAACCAGCCCCCGTCCTCTTCCTGGTGATAACTACCCAGGCGTGAAGGTGACTGTGTGGTGAAATCGCCTATGACTTCTTCCAAAATGTCTTCCAGAGTGACCAAGCCTTTAAATTCACCATACTCATCTACAACCAAAGCAACGCGCTGCTGGTTTTCCTGAAATTGCTGGATTTGCGTAAAAAGCGGGGTGCCTGACGGAATAAAATAAGGCTCGGCAATCACTTCAAGCAATGCATCTTTATCCAAACCTTTTCCATGCAGATGCTCGCGTAATTGGCTGATTACTTTACGCACATGCAAAATGCCCGTGATCTCCTCATGCTCGCCCTGGCGTACTGGCAAGCGCGTGTGGTGGCTATTTGAGATATGCTGCAATATGTCTTCAATCGGCAAATCAAAGTTGATGCTCTCCACCATGGTGTGCGCAGTCATCACGTCATCGACAGTGATTTTTTCCAGTTCAAACAGGTTCAACAAAATCGTGCGGTGTTTTTGCGGCATAAAGTGCCCGGCATCGGTGACGATGCTGCGCAGCTCGTCCATGGTGAGGGATTGTGTGGACTCTTCAAAATTTACTCTTACACCAAGCAAACGTAGTAGCGCACCTACAAATAAATTGATGAACCAAACCACTGGATATAAGATTTTAAGCAGCGGATAAAGTATATAGCTGCAAAATATGCCCAGCTTTTCCGGATAAGCTGCGGCGATGACTTTGGGTGAGATTTCGCTGAATACCAGAATGGCAAATGTCACTGCCAGTGTGCCAAACATCAGTATCCATTCCCCTTCGCCAAACAGTTCTACCGTTATGACGGTGACTAGAGTGGCTGATGCGGCATTGGCGAAATTATTGCAAAGTAAGATAACACCCAACAACTTATCGGTTTTAGCCAGCAGTATGCTGGCAAGGCGTGCGCCGCGGTGACCTTCTTTCACCAGATGCCTGAGCCGGTAACGGTTCAATGACATCAAGCTGGTTTCGGCGATTGAGAAAAAGCCGGAAATGAATAGCAGTAAGGCAAGGCCGCCTAGCTGCAATGAAATAGGAACATTATCCAATGGGTACGTTTATGCAGTTAAAGATAGGTAGAGTTTATACGCGAGGGGCAATATTAAGCAAGTGCGGTATTGATACTTGCTGTGCCAAGTGCTGGTGTAGCACAGCAAGTATTTAATGATTGAGATTTAATTTAATGATCGGACTTAGGCAAATTCAGAAGGGTCTGGCTCAACGATTTTTTCTTTTTTCTCGCCTTCTTTTTTCTCAACGTCGCCGATCAGGTTGGCGCGATTAACACCTAACCACATGGCAATCGGGCAAGCGACCAGTACTGAAGAATAAATACCGAATAAAATACCGATAGTGAGTGCCAAGGCAAAGTTATGCAGTACTTCGCCCCCGAATAGCAGCATTGAACCGACCATGGTTTGTGTCATTAAATGGGTAATGACGGTACGTGACATGGTGCGTGTAATTGCATTGTCAATGACTTGTACTACGCCGGCTTTGCGCATTTTGCGGAAGTTTTCCCGTACCCGGTCAAACACCACAACGGATTCATTCACTGAATAGCCCAGCACTGCCAGCACTGCGGCGAGTACGGTGAGATTGAACTCCCATTGAAAGAATGCAAAGAAGCCTAGAATGATGACCACGTCATGCATGTTGGCGATAATCGCGGCAACGGCAAAACGCCATTCAAAGCGTAGCCATAGATAAAGCATGATGCCCACGCATACGAAAAATAGCGCCAAGCCGCCATTTTCATAGAGCTCATCACCAACTTGTGCACCAACTGATTCAACGCGGCGTACCTCTGCTTTCGGGTCTGCATTAACTAGTGCGCTTTTAACTTGTTCAGATAGTTGTGATACAGATAATCCAGGTTTGACCGGTAGACGTATCAACACATCACGACTGGAGCCAAAGTTCTGCACGGTGGCTTCTTTTAGCCCGATGCTATCAACTGCTTTACGTATGCTGTCTAAATTGGCGGCTTGCGGATAACTCACCTCCATGACAGTGCCGCCGGTAAAGTCCACACCAAAGTTTAATCCACGCGTAGCCAGGAAGAAAATCGCCAGGATAAAGGTGATTAATGAGACAGCCGTAGTCAGGCGGCTGTAACTCATGAAGGGAATATCACTTTTAATTCTAAATAATTCCATAATCTATACTCTAAATAATGTGTGGGGTTAGGCTTACGCTTTAAAAATCTGGCCGATAGAAAGCTTGGTGAGTTTTCGACGGTAACCGTAAACCAGGTTCACAATTGCGCGCGATACCAGTACCGCACTGAACATTGAAGTTAAAATGCCCAGTACGTGTACCACAGCAAATCCTTTAATCGGGCCGGTACCAAACATAAATAGCGCCAAGCCGGCGATAAGCGTGGTGACGTTCGAGTCCAGAATCGTGTCAAATGCACGGTCGTAGCCTGCGTGAATGCTGGCTTGCGCCGTGTTCCCGTTGCGCAGTTCCTCTCGTACCCGTTCGTTAATCAGTACGTTGGCGTCAATTGCCATACCCAGCGCCAGGGCAATCGCAGCCAGACCGGGTAAGGTGAGGGTGGCTTGCAGCATGGATAAAATAGCCACCAGGAGTAATAAATTGATCGCTAATGCCGCAACAGATACCGCGCCAAACGCCACGTAATAGATGATCATCATCACAGCAATGGCGGCAAAGCCCCATAACGTAGAGTGAACACCGCGATTGATGTTATCCAGACCCATGCTGGGGCCAACTGTACGTTCTTCAATGATGTCCATTGGTGCGGCAAGTGCGCCGGCACGCAGCAGTAATGAAATGTCAGTGGCTTCCTGTGTATTGGCCATGCCGGAGATTTGCACGCGTCCGCCGCCGATTTCTTCGTTAATTACCGGTGCCGTGACCACTTCTGTATTGCCTTTTTCAATCAGCAATATGGCCATGCGTTTACCTACATTTTCACGTGTAACTTGTTGGAATACACGGGCACCGCGGCCGTCCAGTGTTACGTTAACCACAGATTGTCCTGTTTGACTATTAACCCCGGGGCCGGCATCCGTAATGTAGTCGCCCGTCAGTACAACGTTCTTTTTCACTAAAATTGCGCGGCCTTCACGGTCTTTAAATACTTCATCACCTATCGGCGCTTGACCCTTGTTTGCATTTTCCAGTGTGATTGCGTCAGATTTTTCTTCATCGACCAAACGAATCTCCAACGTGGCGGTACGGCCTAAAATTTCTTTTGCTTTAGCCGTGTCTTGTACGCCAGGTAGTTGTACCACTACGCGATCAGCACCTTGTTGCTGGATAATCGGTTCTGCTACGCCAAGCTCGTTAATACGGTTATGCAGGGTTTGAATGTTCTGTTTTAAGGCAAAATCCTGGATGCGTTTTTGTTCGACTAAATTCAATGAGGCAGTCAGCAGTTTATCTTCGCCATTAACAGTCTCTTTAAGCGTTAAATTAGGATATTCTTTGCTGATGATCTTTTTCGCTTTTTCAAGTTCCGTTATATTGGTAAAGCGAATTTGTACGGTTTGACCTTCACGCGTAACACCGGCGTATGAAACACGTTCTTTACGCAATGCTGCCCTAAAGTCACCAATAAAACGTTCAGCAGCTTTATCCAAAGCCGCTTTCATATCTACTTGCAGTAAGAAATGCACACCGCCGCGCAAATCCAAGCCCAAATACATCGGTTTTGCGCCAAGGCTGCGTAACCAGTCAGGTGAACGTGATAGCAGGTTGAGTGCAACCGTGTAGTCGTTGCCTAAGCTTGTCTGTAGAACGTCTTTTGCCTTGATTTGCGTATCCGTATTGGCAAAGCGCGCTTTAATTCCACGTGCATCAAGATAAATGCCGTCATATTGGATGTTTTCCTGCTTGAAAATGGCCTCTACCTGGCCTAGTAAAGCAGGGTCGAGTTTAGTGGTGCTTTTGGCAGGCGAGACTTGTACCGCTGGTGATTCACCAAAGAAGTTTGGAATAGTGTAAATAAAGCCAATCAAAATCATGAAGGCAATAAAAATATTTTTCCACATTGGGTAGCGGTTCATAGTCAGGCTCTAGTCAATTGTTTGCAATTTGGATCTACAAAATGGGTTCTAATAAAAAGCGGCTATATTTAGCCGCAATTAATTAAAGACTCTTAATCGTACCTTTTGGTAAGGCGCTTTGGATGGCGTGTTTTTGCACGGTAATTTCAGTGTCTGGTGCAATTTCAACGCTGACAAAAGCCTCTGTCACTTTGGTGACTTTGCCAACGATGCCGCCAGATGTAACCACTTCGTCGCCTTTTTGCAGCGCAGCAATCATATTGCGTTGTTCTTTGGCTTGTTTCATTTGAGGGCGGATAATCATGAAGAAAAACAACACAAAAATCACGATGAGCGGTAAAAAGCTTGTGAAATCAGTCGTTGTTGCAGTTGCAGCGTAAGCATTTGAAATAAACACGATATTACTCTCTTAAAATAAACTGAAAATTGGGTGAAAAATAGCTTTGAATTCTAGCACATACTCAGGTTGATTGCAGGATACAGCAAATTGCGGTCATGTTGAATCACGATAAGCTTTTGCGTTTTGCCGCAAATTCCTGCTTAAACGCTTCAAACGTTCCTGTTTCAATTGCACTGCGCATCCCAGCCATGAGTTGTTGGTAATAATGCAGGTTGTGGATGGTGTTCAGGCGCGAGCCTAAAATTTCACCGATTCTGTGCAAATGGTGTAAGTAGGCGCGGGTAAAGTTCTGGCAGGTGTAACAGGCGCAGTCCGCATCCAGCGGCTGTATGTCATTTTTATAGGTGGCATTCTTGATTTTAACGTCACCATATTGCGTAAATAGCCAGCCATTGCGCGCGTTGCGGGTGGGCATCACACAATCAAACATATCAACGCCTTGTGAAACTGCGGCGACCAGATCTTCCGGCGTGCCTACACCCATCAAATAGCGTGGTTTATCTTGCGGCATTTTGGGCGCAGTGTGTGCCAAAATACGCAGCATGTCTTCTTTAGGCTCCCCTACAGACAAGCCACCGATTGCATAACCATCGAAACCGATTTCTTCCAGGCCGCTACGGGAAATATCGCGCAGATCTTCATACATGCCGCCCTGAATAATGCCGAACAAGGCATTAGGGTTGCCTTCGTGCGCCTGTTTGCTGCGTTTCGCCCACCGGAGTGAAAGCTGCATGGAATCGTTGGCCTGTTTGTGCGTAGAGGGGTAGGGCGTGCATTCATCAAAAATCATCACGATGTCAGAGTTCAATACGCGCTGAATGCGCATGGATTCTTCCGGCGTCAGAAAGCAGGAGTCTCCGTTGATTGGCGAGCGAAACTTCACGCCCTCCTCGGAAATCTTGCGTAAATCACCCAGGCTCCATACCTGGAACCCGCCTGAATCGGTGAGTATAGGCTTGTTCCAGCCCATGAATTTGTGCAGGCCGCCATGGGCTGCAATCACATCCAGTCCCGGACGCAGCCATAAGTGGAAAGTGTTACCTAGTACGATATGTGCATTAATTTCATTTAGCTCTAATGGCGACATTGCTTTAACTGTGCCGTATGTGCCAACAGGCATAAAAGCAGGAGTTTCAACCTTGCCGTGTGCCAAATCCAGTGTGCCGCGACGGGCAAGGCCATCTTGTTTGTGTAGGGTGAATTGCATGGTGAAGCGTCAATATTTGAAGTGGCGATACTAACATAATCCAGTCATTTTCATAATCCAGTCATTTTGTAGGCTGGAGATGAGTCTTGTTTTGATTGAATAATTAGTGGAGTCTTAATCGTGCCCAATTGTTAAGTTTTGTTAAATGAATTGCATTTTGAAACTTAACTTTTTTATTCTTGTCACATAAAGTTGTTATCTTAAAAACAGCAATACTAAACTGGAGGATAATATGAATAACAAGATTATAGTAAGTTCTATCGTGGTTGCATTCACGTTCGGTGGTTGTGCCAACATGACCGAGACACAAAAGGATACTACTAAAGGCGCTGCTATCGGTGCCGGTGCCGGTGCCGTAATAGGTGCTGTTACAGGCGGTGGAAAAGGTGCGGCAATTGGTGCGGTGGTAGGTGGTGCAGCCGGCGGGATAGCCGGTAATGTATGGTCGAAGCACATGCAGGAACAGAAAGCGCAGATGGAACGGGCTACTGCAGGCACTGGTGTTGCTGTTACGCAAACAGCAGATAATCGCTTAAAGCTGGATATTCCTAGTGACATTTCATTTGATGTTGGCCGCGCTGATATCAAGTCAAACTTCAGGCCCATTTTAGACACCTTTGCAAAAGGCCTGGTAAGCAATACCGCTACTACCGTTACGGTGATAGGTCATACTGACAGCTCAGGCACGGATGCAATCAATAATCCGCTGTCATTAAATCGCGCCGCAAGTACGCGCGATTACTTGGTGGCTCGCGGTGTTGCTTCAAGTCGTATCATTATTGACGGCCGTGGTTCACGTGAGCCGTTAGTGGCTAATGATACAGCCGCTAACCGAGCCAAAAACCGTCGTGTGGAAATCTTTGTTGCGGAGCCGGCACCAGCAGCGCCAAATTAGGCGAGCGGTAGCAGTTTGAGAAATAAGTATGGAAAAAGCCGACATTTGTGTCGGCTTTTTTGTTGGCAAATTGGTTATTTCTTCGCGTCTTGATATATACATGATTTATACTTAGCATATACAACGGTATGGTATTGATATGATTGAACCTAAACACAAGCTTTCTCGTCGTAATTCAGATGTGCCATTCTTACGCGCACGTGGCATTTATTTACTCCCCAATTTATTCACTTCTGCGGCTTTGTTCGCAGGTTTTTATGCCATTGTGCAAGCCATGAACAGCAATTTTGAGCTTGCTGCAATTGCCATTTTTATTGCGATGGTCATGGATGGACTTGATGGCCGCGTAGCGCGTATGACCAATACGCAAAGTGCTTTTGGTGCAGAATATGACAGCTTGTCTGATATGGTGTCATTTGGCGTTGCGCCAGCACTCATTCTTTATGTGTGGGCACTTAAACCTCTGGGTAAATTGGGCTGGATTGCTGCATTTATTTATTGCGCCTGTGCAGCGCTACGCCTGGCGCGGTTTAATACCAAGCTGGATGATGAGCATCAGGATAAGCGTTACTTTCAAGGTTTGCCTAGTCCAGCGGCGGCGGCATTACTGGCCGGTTTCGTCTGGGTATCATATGAATACGGGGTGAGTGGGCGCGATGTGTTTTTTGGCGTGCTTAAAATGAAATGGATGGCCTGGAGCATTACGGTATTTGCAGGCGCCTCCATGGTAAGTGATTTACGCTATTACAGTGGCAAGGATATTAACTTGAAAGCCAGTGTGCCATTTTTTGTGATTCTGGGGATCGTGTTAGCGCTGGTGCTGATTTCATACAGTCCGCCTGAAGTGTTGTTTTTTGTGATGGCAGTCTACGCGCTTTCAGGTTATGTCATGTGGCTGCGAGGAAAACTCAAAGGTAAAAAGCTGTAGCATCATGTCGAGTTTGAATTTATTTATCACTATGATAAATAAATTCAAATAGTTAAACACTTGCGGAATGCGCCAAAAAATATTATATTTCTATCATTATGTTGAATACACATATCATCTATACCTCTTTTGCGCTTAGCTTCATTGCTAGCGCCCTGTTATTACGCAAAGCATTTGCGTTACGCCTGCGTGCGTTCCTGCGCTAGTGCGCAGACTATATACCCCCAATCCCTGTATTAAAGTGCGTTGCATCGAGTGTTTGTAGCGAGATGCTATTTTTGAGCCAAAATATTCCATTAAATGGTTGGCTAAAAACTGAATAAAAAAAGTTAGGTAACTGTATATGAAACAAACCAGCATGAAACAAGACCAGATTATAATTTTTGACACCACCTTGCGTGATGGCGAGCAAAGCCCGGGCGCGGCGATGACTAAAGAAGAGAAAATCCGTATCGCGCGCCAACTTGAAAAGTTGGGTGTAAACGTGATTGAGGCAGGCTTTGCTGCGGCAAGTCCCGGTGATTTTGATGCGATCCATGAAATCGCAAAAATCATCAAAAATTCAACTGTGTGCTCGCTCGCACGTGCGAGTGAGAATGACGTGCGCCGCGCAGGCGAGGCTATCAAGCCGGCAGCAAGCGGGCGTATTCATACGTTCATTGCTACCAGCAAAATCCATATGGAAAACAAGCTCCGCATGACAGAAGACCAAGTGGTTGAGCGTGCAGTACAGGCAGTGAAATGGGCGTTGGAATATACTAATGACGTGGAATTTTCAGCTGAAGATGCGGTACGTTCTGACATGGATTTTTTGGTACGCATATTTGACGCGGTGATAAAAGCCGGCGCTACAACCATTAACGTACCGGATACTGTTGGTTATTCTATTCCGGCACCATGGGGTGAGCGTATGCGCGAGTTGATTGCCCGTGTGCCGAATAGCGATAAAGTGGTGTGGTCAACACATTGCCATAACGACCTTGGCATGGCAGTGGCCAACTCATTGGCAGCAGTGATGGGTGGTGCGCGCCAGGTGGAATGTACGATTAACGGTTTGGGTGAGCGCGCAGGTAACGCCAGTTTGGAAGAAGTCGTGATGGCCATTAAAACACGTAGTGATGTTTTTAATTTGACCACGCGCATTGATACCACACAAATTGTGCCAACCAGCAAATTGGTTTCATCCATTACGGGTTATCCTGTGCAGCCGAACAAGGCGATTGTGGGCGCGAATGCGTTTGCACATGAGTCCGGCATTCATCAGGATGGCGTATTGAAACACCGCGAGACCTACGAAATTATGCGCGCGGAAGATGTGGGCTGGAATGCCAATAAATTGACCTTGGGTAAATTGTCAGGCCGCAATGCCTTTAGAACACGTTTGAAAGAATTGGGCATTGAGCTCGAAACTGAAGATTTGTTGAACGCCGCTTTCGCGCGCTTTAAAGATTTGGCAGATAAAAAATCTGAAATTTTTGATGAGGATTTGCATGCATTGGTGAGTGATGAGTTTGTCTCAGAGGCTACTGAAAATTATAAATTGGTATATTTGCAGGTGGCATCGCAAACAGGTGAAGTGCCGCACGCCTTTATCACGGTTTCCGATAATGGCGCCGAGAAGAAATCCGAGGCTGATGGCGGTGGTCCTGTGGATGCTACATTTAAAGCGATTGAGCATATTGTGAATAGCGGTGCAGAGTTGTTGCTTTATTCTGTGAACAACATTACCAGCGGTACCGATGCCCAAGGTGAAGTGACTGTTCGCCTTTCCAAGGGTGGGCGTATTGTGAATGGGCAGGGTGCTGATACCGATATTGTGATTGCGTCGGCCAAAGCCTATTTGAATGGTTTAAACAAGCTTCATAGTAAGTTCGAACGCGCGCACCCTCAGGTGTGATTTCATCGTAAAATCAAGCCAATACGGCGTTGCACTCACTTGCCGTACTGAATGTACTGTCTGCGCTCATGCGCCTTGTCTTGGCTTGATTTAACAATGAAATGGCTGGCAGCTACTCATATGTTCCGTTTCAACTTGAGAATATAATTAACTTTATCCAAAGAAAAACCCAGAAAGCTTTCATGCCTAAAGCCCGGCAAACCCTGCTTATTGTTGCAGCTCTGTTTTGCACCTATTTCATTTGGGGCTCAACTTATCTCGCCATCCGTTTTGGCATAGAAAGTTTCCCGCCATTTTTAATGGCAGGCATCCGTTTCACCACTGCGGGCGTGATTTTATATGCGGTGATGCGTTACCTGGGGGCGCCCAATCCCAGCAAGCCGCAGTGGCTAGGAGCGGGTGCGGTAGGGTTGTTACTGCCAGCCTTGGGGAATGGCACGGTATGTTATGTACAGCAAACGGTTTCTTCCAGCGTGGCGGCACTTTCCATTGCAACAGCGCCGATCTGGATGGCGATTTTTTCCTCGATTTGGGGACATAAAATATCCGGCAAAGAATGGGTAGGCATTGCAATCGGTTTTGTGGGTATTGCCATGTTGAATCTCGGCGGCAGTTTCCAAGGCGATTTTATGAGTGCATTCCTGTTGATTTTTGCCGCTGCGAGTTGGTCATTCGGCTCGGTTTGGGGTAGGCGCCTAGCGATGCCGCAGGGGTCGATGGCAAGTGCGGCGCAGATGCTGGTGGGTGGTGTGGCGTTGCTGCTAGCAAGTGCTGCAGGCGGTGAGGTGTGGCCACAAACTATCAGTCTAAAGTCCTGGGGTGCCTTATTGTTTTTAGTTGTATTGGGCTCAATAGTGGCTTACAGCGCTTACCAGTACTTGCTTAATACGGTGCGTCCATTAGTGGCCAGTAGTAATACTTTTGTAAATCCAATCGTGGCATTTGCTGTAGGTATCTGGCTTGCAGGTGAACAGGTAACCGCTATGGAATTGATCGCGCTTGCGGTTATTCTGGTCGGTGTATTTTTAGTGCTTTCAGCAACTCAACAATCTTCAAATAAAAAAGAAGAAATTTAATATGAAACAAGACTTGAATTTAAAGAAAAACCTGGCCTTATTTGACTTGGACAATACTTTGCTCGCAGGTGATAGCGACTATAACTGGAGCCTGTTTTTAATCAATGAAGGCTTGCTTGATGGCGAGTCGCATCAGGCGCGTAATGAGCAGTTTTACCAGGATTATAAAGATGGCAACCTGGATATTTATAAATTTTTAGAGTTTCAGTTAAAACCGCTGAGCCAACATCCGAAAAAGTTTTTGGATGAGCTGCACCAAAAATATATGGATAAAGTCATTCGCCCCATGATGACGCAAAAATCGCAGGCGCTAGTGAATAAACATAAGACAGCGGGTGACTTGTGTTTGGTCATTACAGCAACGAATAGTTTTGTCACCAAGCCAATTGCCGCAGCTTACGGAGTTGAAAATTTGATTGGTACAGACCCGGAAATGGTCAATGGTGAATTTACCGGCGGCGTGAGCGGCGTGCCTAGCTTTAAAGAGGGTAAAGTTACACGTATTAATCAATGGCTGGCAGAACGAGGCCAGCAACTAAGTGATTTTGAAACCAGCTATTTTTACAGTGACTCGCACAATGACTTGCCGCTGATGAAGCTGGTCACCAATCCTGTTGCCGTGGATGCAGATGCAACCTTGACTGACTATGCGCTTAAGCAAGGCTGGCTGCAGATAAGTTTACGTTAATGCGGTGAGTGAGCATTTATGATTTGATCTTGGCGCGGTTGATCTTGGCAAGGCTCACTTGGGTCAGGAGCCATTTGCCCGGTTTAATGAAGATTTATCTTCCCAGTAGGATTTGTGAAACAAATTTACTGCCTACGTAGGCCAATAAGAGTAGAACAAAGCCCGTCAATGTCCAGCGAATCGCTTTTAATCCGCGCCAGCCATATTGATACCTGCCAAACAGCAAACCTGCATAGATAAACCAGCTTGCAATAGAGAATATGGTTTTATGATTAAAAGCCAATGGCTTATTGAAGATTTGCTCGGAAAACCATATACCGCTGATTAATGTGACGGTAAGCAGGGCGAAACCAAAGCCAATAATTCTGAAAAGTAATGATTCCATCACCATTAAAGGCGGAAAGCTAGGTAGCTTGATCAGTGTAACCTTGTGATGCAGGCTTCGCTCGGCGACAGCCATCAAAGCAGCATGCAGTGCGGCAAAGGTAAATAGGCCGTACGCAATCATCGCTACCCAGACATGTGCAACAAACAGGCTGTTGCTACTCTCGGGTAAAAAATGGGTGTGTGCAGAAAACGCGGGCAATAGGGCAAACAGTGCTGCAGGTGGCAATACAAAAGCCTGCAGGCTATGGAGTTGATGGTTGCGGTCTGTTACCCAGTAAATCAAAACGGTTAGCCAAAGTATTGTTGATATTGATTCATAAAAGCCTAAGTTGAATCCTCCTGCAAAAATACTTTGGTGTAACAGCCAGCCATGGATGAGCAAACCTAATGCGATCATTGCCGAGTGAAGTTTTAGGTGTGCGTTGTTTTCAGTTGATTTAGCCTCGCGCCAGAAGTCGACGGCAACTGCTAAATAGATAAAGACAACGACAAAATAAGGAATTAGTTTTTGCATAGTGTAATTATGGCGCAATTATGCTGTAAATATAATAGCTTGATGTAAAATTGAATCTTAAATAATGGGTAAGAGTAAACAATGCTAGAAAATTTAACAGGACGTCTACAGGGTGTCATTAAAACCCTACGCGGTCAAGCGCGCCTAACAGAAGACAATATCGCGGACGCGATGCGTGAAGTACGCATGGCACTGCTTGAAGCAGACGTTGCTTTGCCCGTAGTGAAAGACTTTATCGCAGCTGTTAAACAGCGTGCGCAGGGTAAGGAAGTGTTGCAGAGCCTGACTCCTGGACAGGCCGTGATTGAGGTGGTGAATGATGAACTTACCTCGCTCATGGGCAAGGCGAACGTCGGTTTAAATTTAGCGGCAGTACCGCCGGCAATTATTTTAATGGCAGGTCTGCAGGGGTCGGGTAAAACCACCACATCAGCAAAACTTGCAAAGCTGCTTAAAGAGCAAAAAAAGAAAGTGTTGCTTGCCAGTGCTGATGTGTATCGTCCGGCAGCGATTGAGCAACTTAAAACGCTTGCAAAGCAGCTGGAGATTGAGTGCTTTGATAGCAATGCCGGCCAAAAACCGGCTGATATTGCCAATGCAACATTAGACTTTGCAAAACGCGGCTATTACGATGTGGTGATTTTTGACACAGCAGGCCGCTTGGGTATTGATGAAGCCATGATGGCTGAAATCAAGGCATTGCACGCGATGCTGAACCCAATTGAAACCTTGTTTGTAGTTGATGCCATGCAAGGCCAGGATGCCATCAACACAGCAAAGGCATTTGGCGAGACTTTGCCGCTGACAGGCATCATTCTTACTAAAATGGATGGTGACTCTCGTGGTGGTGCAGCCCTATCCGTTCGCCATGTCACAGGTAAGCCCATTAAATTTATCGGCGTGAGTGAAAAAGTCGATGGGCTCGAGCCGTTTTACCCGGACCGTATGGCATCGCGCATATTGGGCATGGGCGATGTGCTTGGATTGATCGAGCAGGCGCATAAAAATGTCGACATGGCAGAAGCGCAAAAACTTGCCGATAAAGTGAAGTCCGGTAAAAACTTTGATCTGGATGATTTTAAAGCGCAAATGTCACAAATGCGCAAAATGGGCGGTATGGGTGCGCTGATGGACAAGATGCCGTCACAGATCGCAGGTATGGCAGCAAAGGTAAATCCTGACGATGCTGACAAAAGTATTCGCCGCATAGAAGGCATTATCAATAGCATGACGCCGCTGGAACGTCGTAAGCCAGAGATCATCAAGGCAACGCGTAAAAAGCGCATTGCCGATGGTTCAGGCGTGCAAGTGCAAGAAGTTAATCGTCTGCTTAAGCAGTTTGAAGAAACGCAAAAAATGATGAAAATGTTCAGCAAAGGCGGCATGGCCAAAATGATGCGTAGTATGGGTGGACTAATGGGCGGTAAAATTCCCGGGATGCGTTAATTCAAGATACTTCTAGATTTTCAGATGCAGCCTAAGGATTGCTTTAACCCCTGAAAATTTAGAAGTGCAGGTCATATTTAAGTCAGAAGTTAATTAAAAAAATACTTCATTGTCAGTAATAAAAATAAATGCGATAAAAATCTAATTATTTGCTATTTTTGCATTGACCAAGTCGAGAGTTTCCAGCATAATTGCGCCCTTTCGTGAGTGACGCAAATTACTCAATGAATGGGGTGTTAGCTCAGCTGGTAGAGCAGCGGACTTTTAATCCGTTTGTCGTGGGTTCGATCCCCGCACACCCTACCAAAATATAAAGCCTAGTCAGAAATGACTAGGCTTTTTTATTGATAACGATTCAACAATTAAAAGTGGTAAATCAAACCTAAACGAATTGAATGTTCTTCGTCGTATTTTTGGTGTGCTTTATTACCATTGTAGAGTTGGGCTATGCTGACTGTTTGTTTGCCATAATCAGAATACCTATACTCTGCCCGGGCAGAAAGATTGTTACCAAGCAATTGCTCTAATCCTAAACCTGCAGTCCAGCCATCTTGCCATTTCGTATGTGATTCTGAGCCCACAGGATAGGTGATAGTGTCAGTATTGCTGAATTTTCTTTTGATTTCTGCGACTGCATAGCCACCTGTAACGTAAGCGAGAGTTCGATTATCGTTGAAAATATAACCTAGCCTAGCTCTAATAGATGCTGCATTTTTTAATGTAGTTTTGGTTAGGGATGCAGGATCAGTCACCCCGTTCTGTTTTTGAAAAGTTTTATCATCGGCATTGCGGTTTTCATAATCACCTTCGAGCCCCAGCAATACATTGTTTTCCAGAACTTTGTTATAGCCGGCAAGTAGGCCATACAGCACGCCATCGGGGGAAGTTTTTTGAGTGTAGCCATTGGGCACCCCATTTTGGAATACTTCCTTACCTTTATCATGACCTTCAACGTATCCCAAATGTGCACCAACATAAGGTCCAGCAAAGTTATCCTCAGCCAATACACTAATAGGTATGATTGATAATAGTAAGAATATGAACTTATTCATCAGAATATCCCCCTGAAAAATTTGCAATACTTCACCGATGCTTAGCCTATCCCTTAAAAGAAATATTTCAAAGTGTTATTTTTACGACGATACATTGAAAAATATCAATAATCCAATTGTATTGTTTATTCTTGTGTAATAAAAACATTGAATAGATCAGGTTTTTGTACGAGCCATTTTATCCATATTGCGAAATATACAGTTCCCGCTAAATGCTATTTACACAAAATCCCAATGATGGCTATTTTGTCGGGAGAGAATAGGGAGTGTTGACAATAGGGACGGGCCGCGTTGATGTTGAAAAGTTGAGCTAATCAAGCAGGTTTTATCGTGGCCTGTCCCTTATTATTAATAAGGCATTACGTGTAAAGTTTCTTGTGGTGTAATGCCCAATGTTCCCTACGGAGTAAAAGGTTGTGGTCTTGGCGTATTGTCTGAAGATGCAGGTAACATAGGTATGCTGAATGTTGGCTGGTCACCAGTCAGTGTTTTCAGAAAGGCTACAATCTTGGCATTTTCGTCATTGGTAAAATTTTTGCCCAGTTGTACGCGTCCCATGGTATTCACTGCGTCTTTCAACGTAGCTGCGGCACCATCATGAAAGTAAGGATAGGTAAGCTCTACGTTGCGTAGCGTCGGCACTTTGAAGTTGAAGCGGTCGCTATCCTTGCCGGTAACCGCCGAACGTCCCTCTGCTTTGCTGCTGGTCTTGTAAGGCTCAACCACTCCCATTTTCTGGAAAGAATTACCACCCACTGCGGGCCCATTGTGGCAAGCTATGCAACCACTGCTCTTGAATAGGTTATAGCCGGCAAACTCATTATCGGAGAGTGCTTTTTTGTCACCCTTCAGGAATTTATCAAAACGCGAGTTGGGAGTCACCAGCGTTTCCTCGAAAGCAGCGATGGCTTTTGTGATCTGTGCAATGTCTATCTTATCTGTGTTGAATACCTTTTTGAACTCGTTAACGTAGCCTGGAATGGATTGCAACACGCTAACTGCGAGTTGATGTGAAGATGCCATCTCTCCTGGATTTGCAATGGGGCCACCGGCCTGTGCTTCGAGATTGGCCGCGCGGCCATCCCAGAATTGTGCAATGTTAAGGCTGGAGTTGAGCACGGTAGGCGAATTAATCGGCCCCTGGTTCCAGTTATGGCCGATTGATGTCTGCAGGTTATCACTGCCTCCCATGGATAAGTTGTGGCATGAGTTGCAAGAGATAAAACCGGATTTAGACAGGCGCGGATCGAAGTAAAGTTTTTTGCCCAGTTCTACCAGCGCAGGATTGCTCGGTTTTACCGTCGGCAGCGGTTGAATGGGCTCATCGGCACTATATGTCGGGCAAGAAATGGTAAGCAGAATGGCAGCGGTTAATGATATTTTGAAGTAAGTGAACATTTATTAACTCCTCAAGTGTTGGACTTATGAAGAAAAAAGCACTTAGCGTGGATACGGAAAAGCGATTACGTTATAGAGTTTCGCTAAGCTCGAAACGGAAATTAGATCAACGAATTCTTAAGCGAAGCTTAAGAGAGGCTTCTGGTGATAAAGATAATAGAGAACAGATCGCATCTATGTTAAAAGAATTATGCTGATCTGAGATATTTAATGCTTGGGGATTGCAAAGCGTATGTGCTGAAGTTTGGTGTCGTCGCGGAAACTGTGGATGGATAAATGTGTATATAAGTAGCCAATAAACATGGGGTCTCTATATTGAGTCGCTATCAAAAATCACTTGGTAGTGTGTTAGGTGGGGAATACTTGTTTGACATGCTCTTAATAACGGACGACTGATTGCGTAACGTAAATGACGCGCGTCCAGGATATTAAGTTTATTTACTCATTTTTTAAGCATATTTGTTAGATACGCCGGGCAGTACGAGCAAAAAAATGACCCGGTCAAGGGTCATTTTATTGGATTCTTTTAGTACTAAACCTTCTGAATGTTAGAAGCTTGTTTACCTTTTGGTCCGTCAGTTACGTCGAAAGTAACGCGATCGTTTTCTTTCAAGCTTTTGTAACCGCTATCAACGATAGCTGAGAAATGCGCGAATAAATCGTCGCCGCCTGCGTCAGGAGTAATGAAACCAAAACCTTTAGAATCATTAAACCATTTTACTAAACCTGTTGCCATATCTTATTCCATACTTTTTAAAAAGGGAGGCACCCTGAAAGTTCGGGTTTTTAAATAAAAATGGCCTTAAAAATTAAGGCCACAAATTAAAAATTCAAACGCCTAAATAACGTTTTACGTACTAATACTTACTATGTCAAGCACTATTTGAATTATATTTTAGGGGATGTGCAATATTCTGGGTGGCAATGTAGGTTAATTCACTGATATTACTTGCTTAATTAGGTTAGCAGGGCTATAGTCGCGCCTGCGTTTGGTAGTGCTTGCGTAGGCAGTTTTTATTATCTTATCTCACTATTCCCACTGCTTTAGGGTTGCTCAACTTGTTTAAGTTTGCTGCATCAATGCGGGTCTTAATATGATTGGAGCAACAGCAATGGCTAAAGAAGAATTAATTGAAATGAGCGGTGTGGTGATGGAGATATTGCCAGATTCACGCTACCGCGTAACGCTGGACAATGGGCATAAGTTGATTGCCTATACCGGTGGCAAGATGAAAAAGAACCATATCCGTATTCTGGCGGGCGATAAAGTGACGCTGGAATTGTCCCCGTACGATGTCAACAATGGACGTATTACCTTTAGGCATATTGAATCTAACGGTTCAACTTACACGCCAAGAAAACGTACGTATTAATTTAGCGTCATCACATCATAATTTAATAAACTCTTAATGTTATCTTAAGAATAGCGCTGTAACCTGATTTGCGTTTGTCTAATTTGTGTTTGTAAAGAATAGCTGATAAAGTAAATCCATGTTTTCAGTGCTAAATAAAAGATTTTTGTGGGCAATCGTGATTTGGTTTGCAGTGTTGCAAACCATTTCACCATTTATTCACGCGCATATTGAGGCTGACTCTTCTACACAGGGTCACGGGTTGCATTTGCACGTCCAAAACTTGATGCAAGTTCAAGATAGCGAGCATACGCTTAAGAATGTAAGCCACCCGATACATACTATCGGTGTTAATAAAGCCTTTGTAAGGAATGTAGAGCCTTTACCATTGCCTCTATTTGCGGTGCTATTTGTTATGGGTTTGTTTGTGATAACCATTCAGTTGGGTAAGACAAATTTAATTACTAGCCCCCTTTTCCTGTTACATTTGCGCTCGCTATCCAGACCCCGCGCGCCCCCGCTTTTCTAAAATAGTCATGCAGTTCACATTCGGGTAATTATGCGAATGTTTTTTTGATTTTAGGAGAGTTTTATGGCTATCTTTAGCCGATTTCGGCTGTCAATCGCTTACTTTGCATTCGTAGCTGGCAACGCAGTTGCCGCGCCGATGCAGGAGCCAGTGGATCAATCCCCGACAGTTCCGCCACAAGTTAATCATCAGGTTGATCACTTTGATGAGCTTAAGGTGAATCCCAATCTACAATTATCTGAAGTGCTGGAAAAAACGTATGCGCGTAATCCAATGCAGGCATCGCTGCAATCACGAGATTCTATGGTTTCAGCTAGAAATCTGGTTGCAAATGCCTTGTTGCCGACAACGCCAGCAGTGAGTGTCTCCCATCAGAATGACACGATAGGCAGCGCCCGCGGCGAGCGTGACTGGCAAGCCGAGCTGGAATTGCCGGTTTGGTTGCCTAATCAACGTAATAACCGCCTTAAAGTTGCCGATGCGAGTCAGTCGACGATAATCGCAAGCCGTCAGAGTTTAAAGCTGCAGGTGGCTGGTCAGCTGCGAGAGGCATTATGGACGATTGCTTTTAATGATAACAACCTGGCGTTGGCTGTGAATAAACTGGAAGTGGCTAACAAGTTGCAGCGTGATGTTGAAAAACGCTTTAAGGCCGGCGAGATGGCTAAAACAGATGCCATGTTGGCGGAGCAGGAAACCTTGCGCGCCGAAAAAGAAAAACTACGAGCTGAAGCCGAAGTGATGCATGCACGCCATCGCTATTATTTGCTCACAGGCTTGCGCGAGTTACCCGCCAGTTTTGAAGAGAAACAGTCGGCTTTAGAAGATTACAGCCAATCGTCAATCTGGCTGGAAGCACAATCCAAAGTGGGATTGGCAGAAACCGAGCGCGATCTGGCACAGGTAGAAAGCCATGAAAACATGCAGGTATTGGTCAATATGCGCAGTACAAAAGGGGCGTTTGATACTACCGCCAATGAAAGTGTCGGTGTGAAATTGCGTATTCCATTTGGCGGTGAGACGCGTGCTGCACCGATTAAAGCGGCTGCCGAAATCGGTGTCGGTAATGCCTTAAGTGAGCGTGAAACGCTGAAGTATGCACTTGAAACTGCAATGCATGAGGCAGAGCATAATCTGAGCGTAAGTCGTGCCGAGCTGGTGCTGGCAGAGAAGCAGTACGAAATTGCCAAAGAGAGTGTAAGGCTTGCACAAAAAGCTTTTCAATTAGGTGAGTCCGATTTAGTGAGTTTGCTGCGGGTGCAGGCGCAAACCTTTGAGGCAGAGCGCGCATTTACGACACGCCAAGTTCAAGTGCAGTGGGATATTGCCCGCTACAACCAAACAGTAGGAGTACTTCCATGAAATATTTATTATCGTTCGCCATCGTTTGCGCATCTCTAATTAACAATGCACAAGCAGCAGACGTGGTGATGACCGCCAGTCAGCAACAGAGCTTAGGTGTGACTGTAGCGCCAATAGGTAAAAACAATGTATTCAGCAGCCGTCACTTTCCGGCTGAGATCGTGGTTCCTGTTGGACAGGAGCGGGTAGTGAGTGCTCCGCAATCCGGCCTGATAGACCAGGTGTACATCGCGGCTGGCCAAACTGTTAAAAAGGGACAAGTGATTGCGCATATACATAGCCCTGATTTGTTAAATTTACAAAGGGATTATTTACAGGCACTGACACAAAAAAGACTGGCGGCAAAAAGTCTGGCGCGCGATACCGAATTGCTTAAGGACGGCATCATTCCGCAACGCCGTTATTTGGAGACGGAAAGTATGCACGATGAAGCTAGCGCTGCATTAGAGCAACGCAAGCAGGCTTTACGTCTGGCCGGGATGGGTGACGCGGCTATCGGCAAATTGAGCCCGTCAGCAGGCATGAGTAGCGGTCTTACTTTAACGGCTCCTATGGATGGCCAGGTGCTGGAACAAATGGTAACCACAGGTCAGCGTGTCGATATGGCAACGCCTTTATACCGGATTGCTAACCTGAACCCGCTTTGGCTCGAAATACACGCGCCACTTGAAGGCTTACCTTTCGTCAAACAAGGTATGGCAGTATCGGTGCCTAAATTACAGGCAAGCGGTAAATTGATCGCGGTGATACGCAGTGTGAACAAGGCGGACCAAACCTTGCATTTACGTGCTGAAATCACTAAAGGTGCTGAGAAATTGTCACCAGGCCAATTTGTAGAAGCTGAAATAAGCCTTGGCGGCGAAGCACAGTACTTTAGCGTGCCGAAATCTGCGCTTGCAAGGCAGGGTGCGGAAGCTTTTGTTTTTGTGCAGACAAAAAATGGCTTTACACCGCTTAAGGTAAAAGTGATATCAGAACAGGGTGAAGAGGCTATTTTAGATGCCGGTTTTAAAGGTAATGAAAAAATCGCAGTAACAGGTATTTCAGCAATCAAGGGTACCTGGTTAGGGTTGGGGGGCGAGTGATGCAAACCTCTAAAACTTATAGCGTTGAGCGTTCTGGAGGTGTCCAGTGCTAGGTAAACTGATTCAATTTGCACTCACACAACGATTGTTGATGATCCTCCTAACGCTGGGTTTAGCCGCGGCAGGTGCGATTGCGTATCAATCTTTGCCGATTGATGCATTCCCTGATGTGTCTTCTACACAAGTCAAGATTATCGTTAAGGCCCCTGGTATGACGCCAGAAGAGGTCGAAGCGCGCATAACTGCGCCGATAGAAGTTGAAATGCTAGGGATACCTAAGCAAGTGGGATTGCGCTCTGTAGCTAAGTATGCGCTTACTGACATTACGGTGGACTTTTTAGACGGTACCGATATTTATTGGGCACGTCAGCAGGTGGCAGAACGCCTGAATGCGGTATGGGCCAATTTGCCGGCCGATGCGTCGGGTGGTATGGCGCCCATGACAACACCGCTGGGTGAAATGTTCATGTTCACCGTGGAGAGCGATACCTTAAGTCTGCAAGAGCGGCGCAGCCTGCTGGATTGGGTGATTCGTCCGCAGCTACGGACAGTGCCTGGTGTTGCAGACGTGAATGCTTTGGGTGGGCTGGTGCGTAGTTTTGAGATCATTCCTGACAACGCCCGCATGTACGCGCGCGGCGTAGCTATCGACAACCTGCAGCAGGCGCTGTTGAACAATAATCGCAATGGCGGCGCCGGCCGGTTGAGTGATGGCGAAGGTGCACTGTTGGTACGCGCGGAAGGCGGTTTTAAAACCATAGAAGATGTACAAAATACTGTTTTGCGTACAAACCAGGGCATGTCAGTCAGGATCGCCGATGTGGCTGATGTGCGCATCGGTTCAATTACACGCTATGGTGCGGTAACCGGCAACGGTAAAGGTGAAGTCGTTGAAGGCCTGGTACTGGGTTTACGCGGGGCCAACGCACAACAGGTGGTCAATGGCGTAAAAGCCAAGATAGCTGAAATGACACCCAGTCTGCCTAAAGGCGTCAGGATTCAGGTATTTTACGACAGAGGCAGTTTAGTGGAACGGGCTGTGCATACGGTGACCAAAGCTCTGGAAGAGGCGGTAGTGCTGGTGCTGATATTGCTGGTGTTGTTTCTGGGTAATTTCAGGGCTGCGCTGACGATTGCTTTTATCCTGCCGCTTTCGGCTTTGTTTACATTCTTACTGATGCAATATTTTGGCTTGTCAGCCAATTTAATGAGTCTAGGCGGTTTATCCATAGCGATTGGTATGCTGGTGGATGCCGCTGTGGTGGTGGTGGAAAATATCGTTTCACATCTTGCCGAGGAAAAAAAATCAGGGACATTACCCAGAATGCATCTGATCTATCGTGCGGTACGTGAAGTAAGCGTGCCCGTTACGGCCGGGATATTGATCATTATCACCGTATTCCTGCCATTGCTGACTTTGCAAGGACTGGAAGGTAAGTTGTTTGCTCCTGTAGCGCTTACCATCATGTTTGCGCTGGCGGGTTCACTGATACTGTCGCTGACGGTGATTCCAGTGCTTGCTTCCTTCTTGCTTAAAGAGGTTAGCCATGAGGAACCCTGGCTGGTAAGAAAGGCGTTGGCGGTTTATGAGCCGGTGCTGATGTGGTGCCTGGGCCATGCCAAAGTGATTGTGATGGCTGCGTTTGTAATGCTGGCGGTTACCGGATTAGCCTATACACAAATTGGTAAAACCTTCATGCCGATTATGGATGAAGGTGACATTATTATCGGTGTAGAGAAATTACCGTCCATTAATCTGCAGCAGACAATCAGTACCGACCTGAATGTACAGCGTGCCATTCTAAGCCAGGTGCCAGAGGTTAAAGGTGTCTATTCCCGGGTAGGTTCGGATGATTTGGGCTTGGATCCAATGGGCCTGAACCAGACCGATAACTTTTTAATTCTGAAACCTGCCAGTGAATGGCGCATGAAGACCAAAGAGGGGCTAATCGACGAACTGAGAAAGGTCATGCATGAAATGCCAGGTTTGGCCTATAGCTTTACGCAGCCGATTGACATGCGCGTCAACGAAATGATTTTAGGTGTGCGCGGCGATTTGGCAATCAAGATCTTCGGGCCGGATTTGAACACGTTGAATAGCAAAGCGCAGCAGATTATCAAGATTCTGGAGTCTGTCTCAGGCAGCCAGGATGTGTACACCCCGCAAAATAGCGGTGTGCAGTATCTGCAGATCAAGATAGATCGCTTTGCAGCCGGTCGTTTGGGCTTAAGCATCACCGAGATTGAGTCTATTTTACTGGCACAGCTGGAGGGTAAACAATTAGGTGTAGTGCAAGAAGGCCAGCGACGTACCCCGGTTCTGATCAGGGGCAGCCAGGATTTACGTGCATCACCTGCAGACTTTGATAACTTGATGCTGACGTTACCCAATGGCACGAATGTACCACTTAGTGCGGTTGCTAAAGTCGTGCGTGAAGAAGGCCCGGTAAAAGTGGACAGGGAGCGTGGCGCACGTCTGGTGGTAGTAACAGCCAATGTGCGTGACCGTGATCTGGTGAGCTTTGTGGAAGAAGCCAAACAACGCGTGCAGGCAGAGGTCAAGCTGGATGAAGGCTATTCAATCAAGTGGGGCGGTCAGTTCGAGAACCAGCAGCGCGCTTCCGCACGCCTGGCAATCGTAGTGCCGGTGGCGATTGGCCTGGTTTTTCTGCTATTGTTTGCTACCTTTGGCTCAATCAAGCAGGCATTGCTGATTTTATCCAACATTCCATTTGCCATGATAGGCGGCGTGTTTGCCCTATGGATTTCTGGTGAATATTTATCGGTGCCTGCTTCCGTCGGCTTTATTGCGCTGCTTGGTATTGCTGTACTCAATGGCGTGGTGATGGTCAGCTACTTTAATCAGCTTGAGGCGCAAGGTATGGAAATGCTCACTATTGTGGTGGAAGGTGCAAAACGTAGATTGCGGCCGGTGCTGATGACAGCGAGTATCGCTGCGTTCGGCCTGATTCCATTGCTATTCGCGACTGGACCCGGATCTGAAATCCAGCGGCCATTGGCGATCGTGGTCATCGGCGGCTTGGTGAGTTCAACCGCGCTTACCTTGGTTTTGCTGCCCATCTTTTATCGCAGATTCTTTAAGTAGGAGTAAAAATGACACAAGATAATGTGCCACAAGGTCTTTTAATACTCATTGCAGCACCTAATTTGGAAGAAATGTTGGTAGATTTACTATTGCAGCAGAGTGCAATTTCCGGGTATACCACTAGCAATGTCAGCGGCCACGGTACCAGCAATGAAGCAGTGAAGTTGAGCCTGGTTGAGCAGGTAACCGGGCGGCAGAAGCGTGTGCAGTTTATGCTGCATGCGGCATTGCCGGTTTTGTATGAGTTAATAGCGGATTTAAAAGGTAAATTCCAGAATGCGGATATACATTACGTTTTGCAGCCGATTTTGGAAACCGGCACCATTTAAATTAAGTTAAGTTAAATTAATTTGATTAAAAAGCCGCCGAGATGCGGCTTTTTTCATGGTTAAACCATCGTTTTATCTGTGCAAGGTATGCTTGAAGAAAGTACTTAAATTCAAATGCAGTAATACCATGTGATGGAAATGCGTATTGGTTATTTATCCGGATGATTGATATAGTCTAACGAGACGGCATGTAATATCATTTAGTCAGCTACTTTAGAATAATACTTAATCAGACAGGATTGGATTTCATCATGCGAACTGAAGTTTTAAAAGTAACTGGAATGACCTGCGGTGGCTGTGTCAATAGTTTAACGCAAGCACTGAAATCGGTTGCGGGAGTCAGTGACGTAAATGTACTGCTTGCAACGGGTGAAGCATCGGTGCAATACGATGAGCATGTAACCTCGCCCGAGCAACTGAAATTGGCCGTGATAAATGCAGGTTATGGGATAGAGACAGTCTAATTTATCCAGGAAACCTGAAGGCAGGACTTCCGCATGAAGCTGTGACAGCTTGCAAGACTGTGCTGTCACTTGGGAATTCGAGGTGCAATTATCGCGAACCGCTGTTTTTTAGATCCGGTCTCAGGTACAGAAATACCACGCACGCAGAAAAGGCAAGTAATGCGGCGAAAAGAAAAGCACTGGCCGGGTGTAGCAGCCATAACGCTCCCGCAATCAGCGATGCCGGTAGGTAAATAACGCCAGTTATCAAATTGTAAAGTCCAATCGCTGATCCGCGCCGATCCAGTTCAAGGTCAGTAATAAATGCTTTGCTTTGCGCTTCGTCAATAGCATAAAAGACGCCAAAGATAACGAACAGGGCAATTACCTCCAATTGCGAGCTGGCGAAGGCGAAGCCAAGGCACATCAGCAGGTAAATCAGGTAGCCCAGCATTATCATGCGCGCCCGGCCCAGGCGGTCACCCAGTTTGCCAATCAGCGGCGCGGCAATGACGAAGGCGATATTGAACAGTGCATAAAGCAACACGATATCCTTGACTGCGAAGCCGACGCTGTGGGCACGCAGCAGCAGAAAGCTGAAACTGAAGTAGGCCAGGGAAAATATGGCGGCGGTGATGAGGTAACGCTTGAATTCCGGGTTCATAGATTGCCATGTTTGAACCATGTTCTCGCGCGGGAGTTGGGCTCCTGGCTTATCCTGGATACGGCCAAGCACACTTACGCCAAGAATAGCCGGCACGAGTGCGACCACAAAAAGAATCCGGTAGGTCGATGGCACATCGCCCAGCCAGGAAAGCAAGCCGTACGCCACCAGCGGACCGAGCACGGCGCCGGATTTGTCCAGTGCTTTGTGCACGCCGAACGCGTAGCCCCGTGTGTCTTTGTCGGCTATGGAAGAAAGCCAGGCGTCGCGCGGCGGGCCACGGAAACTTTTGCCCAGGCGTTCGACGACACGAAAGATGCCGAGACCCGCGACCGAGCTGGAGAATAGCAAAATGATCTTGGCCAGCGTGGAGAAGCCATATCCGGCAAGCGCAAAAGCTTTGCGTTTCCCGGTCCGGTCAGACAGCCAGCCGGCAAGGTAATTCAACGAGGAAGCAGATAAGTCGGCAAGCCCCTCAACTAGTCCCAGCAAGGCAGCGGACGCTCCGGCGATAGTTGTGAAGAAAACCGCGAATACCGAAAAAATCATCTCGGAGCTCAGGTCGGTCAAAAAGCTTACGAGTCCAAGTTTCAGGATATCCGGATGAATGCCCAGCCATTTTTTTGAAGCGTTAGTAGGTAATCCAGAGTCTTGCATAGGTGCCCTGTTATCAAATTTGCTGGTGTAGGTTCAATATTGGCTAATTGCTCTGTCTAATATTATATTTGGACATCACTGGATCAGTTGCCAGAGTTGCCTCGCCCCGCTCAGGAACGTTTATGCTCCTGCACCACCATCTTGGCCTTATACATAGCCGTGTCAGCGGATTTGAGTAAATCACTGACACTTTGTCGATTACCATAGAACATGCTCACGCCTATGCTGGCAGTGGTGCGGTACTCACATTCCTGGAGGCTATACGGGCGTTCCAGCGCAGTGCGAATTTTCTCAGCAACCAGTTCGGCGGCATTGGCAGCATCGGCAGATACACTGCCCAACTCGTTCAGAATAACGACGAATTCATCACCGCCGAATCGTGCTACGGTATCGACATCACGCATACAGCTCTGTAACCGTTTGGCAACCTCGATTAACAGCATGTCGCCAGCAGCATGCCCCTTGGTATCGTTGAGGGCTTTGAAGTTATTCATATCCAAAAAGATGAGTGCACCATACTGTTCACTGCGTTCGCTGACAGCTAAAGCCTGGCCTAGGCGATCCATCAGCAGCAGGCGGTTGGGTATTCCCGTCAAGGCATCGTGATTGGCGAGTTTCCACATATGCTTCTGATTTTCAATGTGCTGGAATCTGCTGCGCTGTAGACCCTGCAAGTAGCCCACAAGCATCAGGCAGGATATAAAACTTAAACCTAACATCAGTGCCAGCAGCCCCAGGTTCAGGTCAGACCAGCCTGTTTGCCGTGTCGTTATGAAGGTAAATGGTGAACCACTTGTTGCTAGTTGCTTCTGGTAAATAAAGGTGGGGAAAAAAGTGATTTCAAGTGAGCTTCTAGCTTTGCCTGATCTCGCAAATAACTGACCTTTGGGGTCGTCCGATTTGAAATCCTTGTGGTGAACGACTACTGTCTGCCCATCAAAAATCGGGAACTTGGAAGACTCAACTAATTTGGCTGTATCAATTACCATGTCGACCACTAATTCATCTTGGGATGGAATCGGGCAAAAAACGACATAAGCCAGATTGCCTTCCACCAACCTGAACGGATGGGTAGCAACAGGCGCACGAAGCTGGAATGATTTCATCATAGCTTGCTTGAGAAACGGTATGCTTTCCATATCCAGTCCAAGAATCTCTTGAGAACCAGAAGGTAAAGGTTCCATGAACACAATCGGGTAGTAAAAGGGCTTGTCTTTTACATTCTGCCATTTTCGGTCGGAATCATAAGAAAACGATTTGACAGTGAAATTAGGGATACCACCATGCCTCTTGTTGACGATAAACGCTTCAAGCTGACCTTTTGATACTCTCTGCGCAATTTCAAGTGCAAAGATTTGATTGTTGGTTTCAATGACGCTTCTGACGTAGCGCGAGACTTTTTCCGGTTCCGTGTTGCCAATAGCGCTGAACAGGGCAGAAAATCCTTTCAGAATGGTTTCACTGCTGATCATTTCCTTGTCGAGGTGATCCGAATAGGCTCCGCCATATTGGGCCAAATCCTCTTTTGCATCGCGAAGATTTAGCACCACTAAAGTTGCAACCGCACTAAAGCACAGTGAAAGCCATACACCAAGAACAATGAAGTAAGTCCATTTGGAAATAGCTTTCTCGGGTGGTGGCGAGTTTTGCATGGATTGTGATGAATAGTTATTTTTATATACTATGGTGTGAGTATAGGACTATTGAATGGGTAGTGTAAGAAATTTTTTGTAAATGGCCAGCTGATTGCAGGTTACAACGGGTCGCTTGGTTCCAGTTGAGTCCAGAGGCCGAAATCGGACGATCTTCGGCCATAAGTATATCTTTGCCGCTATTCTGGTATCATTAAGGCAGCAAAACCCCAGATAATAGGATTTTTGCTTAGTGCTTAATCTTGCTTTTGGATTGTTATTACTTTAAGGGTCACTTAACGTATGAGCGACTACGCAACCTTAGTTAAAACACTACATCAACTTGCTGATCGGTCTGAAGAAAAGCCATTAACACATGGGACAGTTTTAGGTTCTTTTTCGCTGCGAGCATCAAATTTTGTTGGCGGAAGGCACTGAAAGTCAAATGGCCATATCCTATCGTCATGCTGCAGGCCTAGTCGGTCTATGGTTGTTCCTGGTAGCTGCTTCCTTGTCCAGCCGCTATTACATTCCCATTGATGAGACGCGTTACGTCACGGTTGCCTGGAACATGTGGCTACGCGGTGACTTTCTGGTGCCATTCCTGAATGATGAGGCGTATAGCCATAAACCGCCGCTGTTATTCTGGATGATGCAGCTGGGCTGGGCAATTTTCGGCGTTAACGACTGGTGGCCGCGTCTAGTACCTTCGTTCTTTGCGCTGGGCGGGGTATTCCTCGCCCAGCGCTTGGCAAGCCTGCTATGGCCGTCACGTGACTCCGTGGCGCGTATGGCAGCGGTTATTCTGTTTAGCAGCCTGCTGTGGATGGCGTTTGCGACGGCGACTATGTTTGACATGCTAATCGCATTTTTTACCCTGTTGGGCATGTTGGGGGTGCTCACCGCATGGCGTGGCGCCGCATGGAAGGGCTGGGGACTGGTCGGGCTGTCCATCGGCCTTGGACTGCTGGCCAAGGGGCCGACTATCCTGCTGCAAATCCTACCTGCCGCCATACTTGCCCCGTGGTGGGCCAAGGGTACCGGCATCGTCTGGCGTCGCTGGTATATCGGCATGCTGGGCGCCATGTTGCTGGGTGCCGCGATTGCTTTGACCTGGGCGATTCCGGCTGGCATTCGCGGTGGCGAGGTTTATCAACATGCAATTTTCTGGGGACAGACCGCAGATCGCATGGTCAAGTCATTTGCCCATCAGCGGCCGTTCTGGTGGTATTTTCCGTTGATGCCCGTGATACTGTTTCCCTGGCTGTTATGGGGTGGCGTCTGGCGTGGACTGATCAAACTGCGCGACAGCGTGGACGACACGGGCGTACGATTCTGTCTGGCTTGGGGATTGCCGGTGTTTTTGGCCTTCTGTTTCATCAGCGGCAAGCAGGTGCATTATCTGCTGCCGATTTTCCCGGCATTTGCATTGCTGGCAGCGCGAGGCTTGGATGCGCTGGAGACTCCACCCGGCCGGGCAGGGCGGCTGGGTGTGGGTCTCGTCATTATATTGGGCGGCGCTGTCTTGCTGGCTTTGCCGCACTGGGCCGCGCAGGTTGCGGTTGCACAGTGGCTGGGACGTATCCCGGCATTGGCGGGTATCCTATTTTTGCTCTGCGGTGGGGTATTCATGGCGTGGCGGTCGATGAATGCCGAGCGTCAGGTCTGGCTGACGGCGGCAGCCAGTCTGGTGATGGTGCTTGGCTTGCATCTGGCCTTGATACGCACGGCCGGACTTGCTTATGACATTCGCCCCATCAGTGCGAAAATCAAGGCATTGCAGGATGCCGGCGTACCGCTGGCGAACGTTGGCAAGTACCATGGCCAATATCAGTTTGCCGGACGTCTGGAGCATTCCATCGAGCAGACGCAGTTCGACCAGTTGGCAGCCTGGTTCGATGCTCATCCGGGTGGGCGCGTGATTTTTTATTCGGAACGTGATCATGATCATGATGTACCTCAGGGCCACGGACGCGCTGATTTCGAACAACCCTACTTGGGCATTAGTGTCGGCATCTACTCGCGCGAGGCCATGCTGCCGACGCCCTGATGGCTGCTGCTGCAAACGTAGATGCGGTCTCCCGTTGGCGGGGCGACTATTCCATGTGATAAAAGAAAAAAGCTACTTGTAAAATAGCCTAAGTCTTTAATTCTGTAATGTATCCGGATACGATCAAACTGTGCATCAGGTGAAAATTATAGAATCTCATTACACGAAAAAACGGTCAATAATAGCCATAACTCTTTGCCACGCTGAAGGAAGTAAACCTATAATCTGTCATGATTAATGACCTTCCAAAAAGCTTGAGTCACGAGGAAGCCGCCGCCCGCCTGGCCGCAGATGGGCCAAATGAACTTGGTGCCGACCAAGGCCGTACTCTGTTAGGTATTCTTCATGAGGTGGTGCGCGAGCCAATGTTCCTGCTGCTGCTTGGGGCTGGCGCTATCTATTTTGCAATGGGTGATCCTCATGAAGCCATGATTCTGCTGGGCTTCGTCATTGTCATTATGGCAGTTACCGTTCTTCAGGAGCGAAGAACGGAAAATACGTTGGAGGCGTTGCGTGACCTGTCCAGTCCGCGTGCGCTGGTAGTTCGGGATGGATTGCCAATCCGCATCGCAGGGCGAGAGGTCGTGCGCGATGATATCCTGATTTTAGCTGAGGGTGACCGTGTCCCTGCTGACGGCATAGTGCTCCAGGCGCATGAACTTGCCATTGATGAGTCCATGCTCACCGGGGAGTCTGAGGCGGTAGCCAAATTTCCCGATGGCTCAGGAGTGTTTGCAGGCTCAATGGTTGTGCGCGGGCAAGGGGTGATCCATGTAACGGCAATCGGCAGCAACACTGAATTCGGACGTATAGGCAAGTCGCTGCAAGCCATTGTCATCGAGTCATCCCCGCTACGGGAGGAAGTGGCCCTGCTTACCCGTCGCCTTGCCCTGATTGGGGTTGGAGCATGTTTGGTCCTGACCGGTCTTTACTGGACATTGCGTGATGGCTGGCTTCAGGGTCTACTCTCCGGCATCACGCTGGCAATGGGCATACTGCCGCAGGAATTCCCTGTCATCATGATTGTCTTCTTCGCCTTCGGGGCGCGGCGTATCGCCAGTCAGCGGGTGCTTACAAGGCGCCTGAATGCCATCGAAACGCTGGGTGAAACAACTGTACTCTGTGTGGATAAAACCGGAACGCTGACACAAAACCGCATGACAGTAGCGGCCTTGTCGGTCTCCGGCCAGATTCTGGAAACAGGGAATATGGGAGGTGAGGATTTACCGGAAGCTTATCATGAACTCCTGGAATATGCCGTCCTGGCCAGCGAAATAGAACCTCACGACCCGATGGAGCTTGCTTTTCATCGGCTTGCCAATGAGTTTCTGGTCAATACCGAGCATCTGCACCCAGATTGGTCACTGGCGCGCGAGTACGAGATTTCGCCAGAACTTCTTGCGATGTCCCACCTCTGGCGAAACAATGTGGATAAGCACGATGTCGTTGCGACTAAAGGGGCGCCGGAGGCTATCGCAGACCTGTGTCATCTTACGGAGGATGAATCAAGGAAAGTTACATTGCAGGCGGAGCAGATGGCCGATCGTGGCCTGCGTGTGATCGGCGTGGCCAAAGCAACGCATGCTATTCATAAGGCCTGGCCAGAAATTCAGCACGATTTCGATTTCGAGTTCGTTGGTCTGGTGGCGCTCGTGGACCCGCTTCGTCCGGAGGTGCCAGGCGCTGTCGCCGAATGTCACCGTGCAGGTATACGCGTGGTGATGATTACGGGTGATTTTCCGCGCACGGCACGGGCCATCGCGGCGGAAGCCGGCATTGACTGTGGACTGGTACTTACAGGTGCGGACCTGGCTGGAATGGACGCCGCAACTCTGGTAGATACGATCGGCTCCGTGAATGTTTTTGCCCGCGTCACGCCGCAGCAGAAACTCTCTGTTGTTGAGGCACTTAAGGCTAACGGCGAGGTGGTTGCCATGACGGGAGATGGGGTTAACGATGCTCCTGCCCTTAAAGCTGCGCACATAGGTATTGCCATGGGCAAGCGCGGCACTGACGTAGCCCGCGAGGCGGCTTCGCTCGTGCTGCTGGAGGACGACTTTGCTTCCATTGTCTCCGCTATCCGGTTGGGTCGGCGCATCTTTGCAAATCTCAGGCAAGCGTTGATCTATACACTTGCGGTCCACATTCCCATCATTGGGCTATCCATGCTCCCCTTATTATTCGGCATGCCGCTGATTCTGGCACCGATTCATATTGCTTTTCTTGAACTGGTGATAGATCCGGCATGCTCTATTGTTTTTGAGGCCGAGACCGGAAGCCCTCGATTGATGGCGCAGCCGCCCCGATCCAGATTGGAATCCCTGGTTTCCAGGGGACATATTTTTTTGAGCCTGACCCAAGGTGTCCTGATTACCCTGGTTTCCGCTTCATTCTATTGGTGGCTTCTGCAGGCTGGAAATACAGTTGAAGTAGCGCGAACATTGACCTTTATTGTTCTGGTTACGGCAAATGCCGCGCTGGTGTTCCCTAGCCGTTCACCCCGTTTGGGATGGGCGGCAATGTTTTCTGGCTTATCTGCAGCCGGCACATGGGTATTGATCGTAACAATTGCGGGATTGGCCTTAGTTACTAGCCTTCCCGTTTTGGCACGGACGTTTACCTTTCAGCCCCCATCGCTTTCCCAGTGGTTATCGGCGTTCATTATCGGAGTAGGGATGTTGTTACTGTTCGAGTCCGTAAAGATCGCATATTCACGTACTAAAACGATTTGTTAAGCATTAACTTAACTAGGCAGTCTTGGGTTTTTTTAATTGTCAGGTTACTGTAAGCAAGTGAAGTGTAAAATGAAATTGCAGTATTTTTTATTACTTAGGAGTAAGAAAAATGAAGAAATTTTTAATGACCATTATGATGATGACTTACTGTTTTGGAGCCTATGCCGGGACTCAGCAGGACAAAATGAAAACCTGCAATGCCGATGCAACGGCTAAAGCCATAAAAGGTGATGAACGTAAAGCTTTTATGAAAGACTGTCTCTCCGCCAAACCTGCCGCAGCACCATCTCAACAAAATAAAATGAAGATGTGCAATGCTGATCCGAAAGCAAAAACCTTAAAAGGTGATGAGCGTAAAGCTTTTATGAAGACCTGCCTCTCAAGCAAATAGTTGGAATGATGTGTGCGGCGGGTGCGGTTATAACCCTCCATGCCGCACAATCTGATTTGCCAGTTAGCAGCAATGACGTGACTTAAAATGATGCGTCATCAAATACCCCTATATTTTTTCAGTAAGGTAAAGAGATGAGTTATGAATCAACAAGGACGTACCCCATGCCAGTAAAGTCATTTATCCGTTTTACAATGCTTGCTTTAGTCATAGTGTTTACTGCCCCTGTATTTGCAGCGGAAGATGCTTCAATGCATGAAGTTTACCTTGCCGCTGAAGCTGGTAAATTTAATGAAGCACAAGCCATGATGGATAAGGTACTTCATGACCACCCCAACAGCGCAAAAGCACATTATGTAGAAGCCGAGCTATTGGCAAAACAAGGCCGTTTTGCCGGGGCTGCCGATGAATTAAATACCGCTGAGCGCCTAAAACCAGGATTACCTTTTGCCAAGCCGCAAGCATTACAAAAACTTAAAGCAGAGATTGCAGCATCTCACCCGGTAACGCAATCTCCGGGTAATCAAGGTTTTCATGCTTCATCAAGCAACAGTACGCCTTGGGGGTTCATCTTTCTAGCTGTTGGTTTAATTGCATTCATTTATTTTGCTGCCAAATGGATGACACAACGGAATCAGCCTTTAATCCCGGCAAATGGTTATTCCGGCGGAGTTAATAATGGCAATCCTCAACCGTATGGAAGTCCTGCGGCACCGGCTTCTGGCGGTGGGCTTGGTTCAGGCATTCTCGGTGGGCTGGCAACGGGAGCCGCACTTGGCGCCGGCATGGTGGCTGGCGAGGCGCTAATGCATCACTTTACCGATGGTGAGCATGGCAATAGCAACAACAGCAACGGTCTTTTAAGTGATGCTCAGGCTAATGATAGTTCATTAAGCGCTAATGACATGGGCGGATCGGATTTTGGAATTGCAGACAATTCATCATGGGATGACAGTTCAGGTGGCGATGACTGGGCCTAGTTATTAAGTGATGGAGTTAGAGAGATGCTGGGCTTTTTTATATCAACGATAGCCTTTTCCTTGGCGGCATACACCTTAAATCGGCATTTCGACGCGCAAGAAATCGACGGTACACGTTCGCGCAAAATTATCGTGCTGACTGTGGCGACGTTGTTTTCCATGGGGATTGGCTGGGCTGTAGATAAATTTGACGGTGACGCTGAATTACATCAGAACAGCGCCTCTATTACCGACGTTATTCAAAGTGGCGATCCAGTGCGGATATTAAAGATGTTGGCTGGGTTTAATGCGTGATTACTTTTCGAGAGTCATATGGAAATGCCAGTTGTTTGTAAATCGCACCGTGTATAATCATTTGCATGCTTAAACTAATTATTACCATCTTTTTAGTGCTTCTTTTTAGTGCTTGTTCCAGGCCAGACGATCCGTTGGCTGCCGGTACAAAGGCCAGGCTTGTTACAGAGTTAATCATCGACAAGTCCGGATGCAGTGCTTTCAAAAATAGGCTCACATCACCATCGATCAGCGATGATGCTGTTGAAGGCATATATCATGATGCAATGAAAGCGCATTGCGTTAATAAAGATATTTAATTAGGCAGGTAATTAGCATGCCAATTACCTCATGGCCCCGAGAGGCAGAATTTACCAAAAATGTGAGTTGATACAGGACCTTCAGCAAGGTGGGGGTGGCCATGTTTTGTTACACCAACAGTTTTGTACTGCATACCTTAAAAAATAGTTTTGAAAATCACTAAAAATAGTTTGGAAAATCACTGAAATATACTGTATTATGCCGACCTCGTTGGTTAGGCAGGGTGCTTAGCTCAGTTGGTAGAGCGTCGCCCTTACAAGGCGAATGTCAGCGGTTCGACCCCGTTAGCACCCACCAAAAAACCAGCAAATGTGACTATTCGTTCTAGTTGTAAAGTTGAGGATGCCGTAATTAAAGTATTCTTCGAATTTTAGGAAAAATTAGAGCGTATTTAATGCGTTTTTATTTGATAAAGACGTAAGTATTATGGAGTGGTAGTTCAGTTGGTTAGAATACCGGCCTGTCACGCCGGGGGTCGCGGGTTCGAGTCCCGTCCACTCCGCCAACAAATATAGCCAAGCGCAGCGGCTTGCTTGGCGGTTTCAGCACTAACTCTGCAAACATTCTCGTGCCATCCCAATCTCAATTTACTGTAAAGCTGCATGTTCGCGTGCGGGAAGTGCATTGAATGTCGGTTGCCATAACAGGGGCATCTAGCCTTGTTTGCGGCATGCCTGTTAAACACCTTGGGCACTTTTTATTGAGAACCGGCGAGGCTGTAACCAATAGCCTAGTCGTGTTGCGTTATGCTTGGCTTGTCACAAGCGACTTTCCAGAGTGTTTCCTCTAATGTATTAGATTCTACAGGCTCCCAATGCTTGGCATCGCTGATAAAACTCACTACTTCTCCGGTTCCCATGGGGCCTGTATGCATTGAAGACGCGAGAACCCGATAATGTTCTTCGTCACAGTTGTATTCCACTAATGCCTTTACGGATAGATATGCGTGACCCGAGTTGGTAAAGTCTTTATTCTGAAAATTTATTAAATGCCGCATCTTTACCTTGGGCATGCCTTTGTTGCGAATCTTACCTATATCAGCATACACCGTGACCCCAGCGGCATGTGTATCTTCCAATTTTGACCATGCAGCCATTACGTTTGTACACATGAATAGCAGCATGATCATCGTAAGTTTTTTCATTTTCTAGCCCTCTGGCAGCAGTATGCGTGTGAGAAATATAGGCAAAGTGGTAAGCGTTCATATCTACTAAGCGGCTGGGGCTTTCCCCGGTTTGGGATTAGTAGGCTGAAATTTGCGCTTCGCCAGCAATGATTGACTGAAAATACTTATAGACTGTCGGGTCTGTTTTCTTTCCACACTCATTTTCAATAATTTCCATAACCTCATGATGGGTTCGTGCGGAGTGATATGGCCTGGCTGTTTTCATTGCATCATAAGAATCTACAATAGAAATGATCCTTGAGCAAATTGGAATGTCCTCCCCGGAAAGTGCGTCTGGATATCCGCCCCCATTGAAATGTTCATGATGATGTCTTACGATTCCCGCTATTTGCTCTGCATCTTGGTGGGCAATTGATTGACAGATACGCTCCCCAAGTTCCGAGTGCGTTTTCATGACTTCCCATTCGTCTGTTTCCAAACTCCCATATTTAAGCAAAACTCGGTCAGGAATTCCGATTTTGCCAATATCATGTAATTTTGCAGCCCCTCTCAGCACGTATAACTCACGACTACCAAGGCCGCATTTAATCCCAAGCTTATGAGACAAAATCTCTACACGACTAGCGTGATCTTCTGTGTATGAATCTCGTTCCCTTAAGGCTATTCCGAGACAAGATGCTTGTGTTAATAGATGCTTCATAATTCAAATCTTTCTGAATTTAGACAAAACACTAATTACATAGACAAATTTATATCACCTTAATGCATATCGTTCAATATACACCATCAATTCGGTAGTTTGAAATGAGCCAATACGAAGTCTATCTTTTCCATTTGATTAGCTCGTATTATGTTTGAAAGCAGTAGAATGTGATTTTGTCATCACTTGTAGTGAATTGGATATTATGATGAAATCAAAATTCGAATTACCTGAGTCAATTTTCAATGTGACCAAAGGCTTACCAAATAAACCTAAACAGCCTTGGCCCATTACACGAAATCCATCAGTTAAAACCAATAAACCATTACAGGAGCAATTGGATTTTTTGACTAGATCATCAGCCGACACTGGATCAAATTCTCAAAAATCTTTGAAAATAGCAGAATGGGCAATTATTATTGCAATAATCGCAATTATTCTCAGTATGGTCTAATAATTCTTCTCTTAATAATAAGTGAATCGCTTCTGATTTATGTAGGATTTATCATAAATTTTGAATATTCACTTTAGGTGGTGGATTCAATCTTAAACAGGCTGTTTCAATTCAAAAATTGCCCCTCTGATGACTTTTGCGGAGGATTTTAGAAACAACAATGCAAGCGCCAGCCCTATTTTGGAAGCAACCACTAATTCGTTAATGTTTAATTCAAGCCTAGTGAATAATTTTAGCTATTTGCTAGTCTAATTTTAAGTTCAGATCAAAAGGAACCGGTTATGCACAATTGGAATGGTTGGGATTGGTCTTATGGAGGAGGATTTATTATGGGATTCGGAATGTTACTTGTATGGCTTATCCCGCTCGGGCTAATTATTGCGTTAGTGATGTATTTGAATAACCAGGGCAGGACAACAAAACAGCCTGAGACCGCAATTGAGTTATTGGAAAAGGCTTATGCTCGCGGCGAAATTAACCGGGATGAATTCCTGCAAAAGAGACATGATCTAAGAGACTTGGGAAAAACATTGCATCAAGAATAGTGTAATAAATCTAACGATTCTTTGAATCACCGTATCGCTACCAGACACTTTTCAGTCGTTTAATACTATTTTTGTATTTTTTCCCGCATCTTTGAGCGTCTGCTTTGGGCAGCGGTAGACTATAAGCAAAAAAGTGCCCAGTTTTATCCCTTTTGCTGTTAAATGAAAAAGGATGAAATCCTTATGGAATCAGCCTTTTTTTGTTTTTGTGGTGCGTCCAAGATGATGAATCTGGGCACTGGATTGAATTTGTGATGATAGCTTAACGTTTGAATTAAGGGGCGCCGTTAGGCGTCCCGCTTGAATGATGGGTTGGGCAGTTAAGATAACTACCTCCATAACCACCGCCCTAAAACCGTGAATAACTACACCTTTATCTAAATGCACTCTATTGCAAAAGGTTCGACCTATGTAGGCTATATTTTAATAACCCTCATAAAAGTGAATATTAACAAACTCACCCACAGAAAATAGCCACAAGCTAGAATAGGTATAAATATAATTACTACGAAAGATAGCAGGCCATCATCAAGGCGTCTATCTTGCCGAAGAAATGCAAATTTATCTAAAAGCCACCATGATCTTGTAAACATCGATCCGAAAATTTTAGGACTCTCTAATGCCTTATAAGAAAGAACATGATGATGTTTTAGCTTCATAATTAAGAGAGCCCGGGCAGTCACCCAGATAAGCCCGAAAATAAAAATTTCAACTGAGTATATTTCCACAAATGACAAAAATAATGCATACATATAACTCGCCATAATGATTTTAAGCTAGGCCTAACGTTTGACATAAGGGGCGCGCTTTAGCGCGTGATCTTGCCCGTAAAAAGTGGACACTGGTTTAACCTGCTGCTTCCAAAGCCATCGGTGATTGATAACCGATACCAGAATGCAAACGTACAGGATTATAAAAGTCTTCAATGTATTGCTTAATAGCCACTTTCAAATCTCCCCCTCCCTTAAATCGGAAACCATGTATCCAATCGCTCTTGAACGAATGGAAGAACGATTCCATATGCGCATTATCCGTACATTGTCTTGGACGGTTCATGCTTGGTTTGATGCCATATTGCATCAACAACGCCTGATATTCAAGTGCAGCATATTCTATACCGCGGTCAGAATGAAACCATAAGCCGGAGGCAGGCTTGCGCGCTGTAATCGCCATCTGAAGCGCCTCACACGTCAATGACGCACGACGGTGGTTTGCCAATGCCCAGCCAATGATACGACGGGAGAACATATCCATCACCACTGCTAAGTATTGCCAACCATTGCCTGTTTTAAGAAAGGTGACATCGCCCACCCAGAGTTGATTTACGGTACTAGGCGCAGTCATTCTCAACTTCTCATTGTCATGGCGCTGAAAGAAAGCGTGGTTACCCGCATTTGACCAATACAAGCGACTCGCCCGTCCAGCAATACCCATGTTACGCATGAGTTGCGCTACTCGATGCCGCCCACAATTCAACCCTTGTTGTTTCAATGCCGCATGGATGCGTGGACTACCATAAGCCTCATGACTTAACTTGTGTACTTCACGAATATGTTCACACAGGGCTGCATTCGCCTGAATACGTGCTGATGCTGGCCGTGCAGCCCAAGCATAAAATCCACTCCGCGAAACCTTGTATTTCTCGCACATCATTTGGATCGGGAAATCTTGGCAATTTTGGGCGATGAAACGGAAGATGTCCGTTTTGCATCGGAAGTGAATTTGATGGCTTTTTTTAAAAGGTCATGCTCCAGCTTAAGCTGGGCATAGGCTTTCTCAACTTCACGCAAGCGTAATAGCTCAGCTTCACTGACCAACTCAGGAGCAGGATTCGATTCAAGGTTAACCATGATGATGCCCTCACGACATTGTTTCTTCCATCGTGACAGCATAAAGGGATGGATGTCCAGAGACTGTGCAACATCCTGCACCAATATGCCAGGTTGTGAGGCTAGTCGCACTGCCTCTGCTTTAAATGATTCTGAATAGCGGGCATACACCCGTTTGATGGTTCTTGCCATGCCACATCTCCTCAAAAGTTAGAGTGATGTGTCCACTATTTTAGGGCAAGTCCAGCGTCCCACTTGAATGATGGGTTAGGCGGCATAGGAAGAATTGGATGAAGAGCTAGTTTCATTTGCTCTGAGGTTTGCACGCGCTCCTCATCAAGGGATCGACAGAACTGCGCAACACTGTCCAGCACGGGCTCAACCTCCTCGGAGAAGACAAAAACGTTCGTAAGAAAATGGGTTGGCAGCGAAGCTTGGCCTTGTGAAGTTACGGGGTAACGAAAAGAATACGACCCACGGTCGACCTCGTCGATTTTCCCTGCAAGCTCGATGATCTCTTGCTCTAGCGCCCCTGAAGAAGTAAGAGGTCTCGAAGTGCTAGCAGCTAGGATTGGTTTTGCCATTTCGACTAGTGCCAAGAGCGAGTGTACTTTCCAGAGCCGAGGAAGTGCACTTCCAAGTTCGGCTTCGCTTATTGAAAGGATAGCGGCTTTGAAAACAATGGCTTTGAGGTACAACTCAAACGAGTGGCGATAAAGAAACAGAATCGGCAGAGCGCTGTGATCGATTGCTCCGATGCCTAGTTGCTCACGATACGCAACTAGGTTCATTGCAGCATTACGGTAGCTACTTGCAAAAGCAATAAGTTCTCTTGTCGGTTGAGACGCCCAATTCACGAGAGCATTGCCGTAGGTTCCGATAGGAGCAGAGAAGAAGTGATGAAGTGACATTTTGTGGTCTATTTTACTGCCTAACGTTTGAATTAAGGGGCGCCGTTAGGCGTCCCGCTTGAATGATGGGTTAGAGGTGATCACCATTCGTCCTTATAAACTTCAAGATTACCAGACCTCCAATGCTCACCATCCCAGCTTAAAACATCATGTAGTTCCTTATATATGGCGATTTGGTTAATTCTTGGACTTCCATCTTTTTTAAACCATTGTGAAATAAGCGTGGTTGGTTTTGGTGGTGAATATCTCTTTTTTTCATTTAGAGATGGTTGCCAAAAATAGATTATGATTTTTTCAGCAATTTCCAAATGGTCTCTGGAGTGGAGATTTGGATAAATAATGCTACCAAACCAAATATTAAGGTCGTTCGATACGAATGGGAGTTTTTGATGGTTTTTGAATCTTTGTTTTAATGAGTTTTTGGTGATCCCACAGTACTGAATTGTACTAACTCTTTCATATTTTTGTTTTCCAGCAAAAAGGTACAGTCCATTAGAGAACTCCATATCTTCGGCTTCTTCTACAGAGTAGGGGCCTTGCCATTTGACTTGAATGTTAACGATTTCCACAACGACCTCTAACGTTTGAATTAAGGGGCGCCGTTAGGCGTCCCGCTTGAATGATGGGTTAGCCATAACTATATTTCTAAATCTATATCGGTTACATGTAAAGATAAGTGGTTGTGAAAAGTGATTTCATTTCTAACTGCTTTGATTTCTCTGCGTGCTTTTACAGCAAGTTCGTGAGTGGAAAGATTTAGATTTTCTAGAACTGAAAGCTCGGCCATATGCTTTACCATTTTTACTAAATTCGATAGCTCTTCGATTTTGATTTTAGTGCCCATTGGCTCGACGTTTACAACAAAATCTCTGGCAATAGCACTGTAGTTCCATACGGAATCGGCGGCAGCATTTGATGCTTTAGTAGAGTTCATTCGCTAACTTTCTAATTATGACTAACGTGTAGCTAAGGGGCGCGCCGAAGGCGCGTCCCAGCGACCAAAGGGAGCGAACTTGAGCGTAGGGTTATGTGGCGAAATAATCGACAACACGCCAAGACTGCTTTTCTTTTTCATTGCGCTTGATCTTTGGATGTTTGCTGCACAGGTCAGCTACGCGACTTTCGGAAATCTTTGTGTGAGAAGAAATCGCCCCCGTGCCTCGGAAGGTGAAATCCGTTTCTGTTTTTGACTTCATCATGAAGTCAAAAATCTTCTTGCTGTCTCGACGATCCCGAAGCCACTTCCAGGTGGCGCCAACAATTGCAAGGATTGCGGCGGCGGCAAGTGCGGAAGCGAGGCTATTGTTGCTGATGAATTGGAGTACGCCAGTCATGACATTTTCCCAGCCACATAACGTTTTTTAGTTGAGGGGCTTATTGCCCGTTGAACGGAGATGTCGAGTTTAGCCTTAGGTTGAAGGGCAATAAGCCTCTCGAACGGTGCGTTAGTCGTCGTAACTGCAGGTCTTAGTGATGTAATGCCTCTAGCCATAGGTTCACTTTTCTTCACTTGTTGTTCAATTCGTTAAAATACACAACTTAATGGGGCTATAGACCGAAGAGCTTGAATGCGACGTCCGCATCAACGACTTCAGTTATGCGGCGCCGCATAACTGCGCTCTTCGCTTTTTAGCATATTTCTTACGCTGTATAAAACACGCTTTTTCTTTTACTATCAAAGGTTGTTTAAATCTCGCATTGCTTTTTCTTCGTCCGAAGTGCCTATCGACCGACTAACGTAAAGTAGGCATCCTAATTGACGCGTTTAAAGGCGTCAAAAGTGAAACCCATTCAATTTTTAATAATAGAGTATCTAATAAAATCATAGTATTAACTTTTTTTAGTATTGCCTAAAATTTTTATTCCTATACGGCGTGATTCACTCCCCCGTTTATGTAACACGGGGGGGCTGTAAATACATAGCTAAATAATAACCAATTAAATATTAATAGAATACTAATTAAATGCAAATTAAAGACTCTGCGCTCGCAAAAAGCTGTTTAAATCTATTAGTCAATGAAATTGTAGTGAAAGATAACACCGCCACTATAAAAGGCAGCTATGGTGCGTTAGCGCATGCAGTAACGATAGACGATAAAAAAGTGGGTCACCTGAAACAATGTCAGAATGATCATTTATTTACTTAATTGTAGAAGCATAAGCTTATATGGTTAATAGTGATCTGACATGGAGTTGAGCCTTTATGAAGGTTTGTAGGGAACCATAAACTGGCTAGAGGCGATTAAGGAAGTATAAATTAACCGATATTTTATCCAGATGAGGACTTAATCAACTTTTTCTAACAGTCGCTTTAATCCCCTTAGTAGCCGTTCATCCCTAGCTATCGACCGGCTTCTATTCGTCGGGCAGATACAATTAGTTAGCAATGTTACCTGCCAGTGAAATACACAATCATTTCATTGGAGCGTCAACCTCAAAACCAGCCAAAATGTGCCAGTCGCCATAGTTGCAGTAATACCCTATTGCCTTTGATATAAAAACGACGAAGAGTTTCCCATCCACCAGTCACCATGATGTTTACTCTTCCATTGACAGTACTTCGCCACGGATTAGTACCATCCGCCGTTGACCAATGGTAGCTGTATCACATGCAGCCAGACCTCCAATATTGATCAGGCAAGGATTATTCTCCACCCCCTGCTTTATACCTTGTAGGTCTGCATCAGATACAGTTTTATTGGCTTGATTTTCGATATCACCTTTGCAGCCTACTAGAATTACACTAATTAACACTATCAGTATTGATATCAATCGCAGCATGCTATTTCTCCGTTATGCTTTAGCGATACATTAGCGCCTACATCAGGTACACTACATGTACAATTTATAATTTAATTATTGAAACTGTACAGGCCAAAACACCATGCCAGTTGCACCTCCTTTACTTACAATAAATCCGCTAGATCCCGTTCCCCTGGTAGAACAAATCGTCATCGGCATTAGACGTTTGACAGAAGAGCGAGTCCTGCGTGTTGGCACACGTCTTCCTTCTATTCGCAATTTCGCTATTCAGCATAGTGTCAGCCGCTTCACCGTAGTTGATGCTTATGACCGGCTGGTGGCGTTGGGTTATTTAGCTTCACGTCGAGGCTCTGGCTTTTATGTTGCCCCGCGGCAACAGGTAGAAACGCCGATTGTGAACACCTGCAGGCTGGATCAGGCGGATGACGTGCTGTGGCTCCTACATAACACTTTTAGGGATTTTCCAGAAGCAGTCAGACCCGGCTGTGGCTGGTTGCCAAGTAACTGGCTGGATGAAAATGTCATTCAAAAGAGCCTGCATGAACTATCCCGAAAGTCAGGTAAGTTTCTGACAGGCTATGGTGATGTCAGCGGCTATTTGCCGTTACGCCAGCAACTATTACAAAAACGTTTAACCGACATTGGCATTGGCGCAGAAGTCCACCAGATCATCATGACCAATGGCGCAACGCATGGTCTAGATCTGGCGGCACGGCTGTTGATTCAACCGGGAGATTATGTGCTGGTGGATGACCCCGGTTACTATACATTATTCGGATATCTGAAAACCTTGGGTGCCAGGCTCCTTGGCGTACCTCGCAATGTAGACGGACCGGATGTGAATCACATGGAACAACTGATTCAAGAATTTCACCCCAAGTTATTTTTTACCAACTCGGTGCTGCATAATCCTACCGGAACTAGTACCAGCTTGGCAGTGGCCCATCAAATCTTGCAATTAGCAGAAAAGCACAACTTGTATATCGTGGAGGACGATATATATGGCGATTTCCATCCTGGGAATGCTCCGCGACTGGCGACTCTGGATCAGCTCAAACGAGTGATTTATGTGAGCAGTTTTTCCAAGACCATCTCAGCCAGCCTGCGCGTCGGCTTCGTCGCCTGCAACCAGGAATTGGCTTCGAGGCTACTAGACCTGAAGTTACTTTCAGGTTTGACTACTTCTGAAATCAATCAAAGAGTCATGCACCAGATTCTACTGGAAGGCCGCTACCGCAAACATATTGAGCGGGTACGCTCACGTCTGCAGGAAAAACGCGGGCAAATAATTTTGCGTCTAGAACAATGCGGCCTGCAACTTCACGCAGAACCTGTTGGCGGCATGTTCATTTGGGCTCAACTTCCAGAGGGACAGAACGCGGCTGAAATTGCTACACTGGCAACGCGCGAAAATATCATGCTAGCACCAGGCAATTTATTCCGACCCTATCAAGAACCATCACCTTGGCTGCGCTTCAACGTAGCACATTGTGATGATGACCGGATTTTTGATTTTCTAGTGCGACAGATAGCTTCCTGACGTAAAACAGATAACTAAAACTATAGCGCCAAGTTGTTTCGATAAGGTATTGCGGTGTACTATCCATGTCTTGATAGACACCTATCTTTGTCTACTGCATCAGGGGCGATACAAAGGTTTACAAGCGCTTCATAGTTTGAGCAAGTTGCCTAACAGCTTCATCTATCAGGGTTGACTGGATCATGCCGTAGCCAAAAACCAGACCATTGAGTCCAGGTTTCCCAGTTGAATACTGATCCAAGGATTGTAATCGAATGCCATCAGCAGCAGCTTTTACAACAATATCTTTTGCTTGTAATGGCAAGGCCAATTCAGTGGCAAGATGTAGGCCTACATCAGCGCCGATTGGACGTATCCAGTCACCGCAGTGTAAGGAAATAGCCTGCTGCAAAACCATACGGCGTTTAGCATATATTTTATGCATCTTGCGGACATGACGTGCCAAATGACCTTCATCAATGAAAGCGGCAAGCATATCCTGTGTAATTACCGCACAATGCCAGTCGGCATAAGTTTTTGCGGCTACAAGTGCACGTCTTGCCCAAGGAGGTGCAACCACGAAACCAAGTCGCAATGATGGAAATAGACTCTTGGAAAATGTGCCGACATAAAACACAGACTCATTACGATCTAAAGTTTGTAAGGCATCTAGCGGCCTTCCATTGAAACGGAATTCACCATCATAGTCATCTTCAATGATGACAGCACCATGCACTCTTGCAAAGTCCAACAGTGCGGCTCGTCGTCTCGCTGATAGAGTGACGCCAAGTGGTGACTGATGGGATGGTGTGACATAAATCACCTTTGTATCATTCGGCAATTGATCAACCATAATTCCCTCATCATCAACAGGAATGCCGACAACTTTGGCGCGTGCCGCTATAAATGCAGCTCGTACTGGTGGATAACCAGGCTCTTCAACAGCTACTACCGTCTGGTCTGGTGTCACTAATATTCTAGATAACAAGTCGAAAGCTTGTTGAGCTCCAGCAGTCACAACGACATTTTCTGCTAAACAGGAAACTGCCCGGGCATATGAAATATGCTTGGTAATTGCTACTCTCAACGCCTCCCTGCCTTCCGTTTCACTATAGGCGGCGGGATTCCTGGTCAAGGGTCGCATGACTCTGGCCGACAAACGTCTCCACACAGCAAAAGGAAAAAGTGTCTTATCAGGGAGTCCCACCCTGAAATCGTAGCGGAATGATTTTTTTGGCAATTCAGGAAAGACAGGTGGGGGATCTCGCCAGAACTCATTCAGGCGGACATCCTTTAAAGCATCACCAATTGGAGCCTTATGCTGGATACCATGTAATACAACTTCTGCAACATAAGTTCCTGAACCCGGTCGGATAACAAGGTATCCCTCACTTAGTAACAGATCATATGCTGCCACTATGGTATTCCGCGATATTCCAAGTGACATCGCTAGAGCACGCGTTGAAGGCAATCGTAAACCAGCCTGCAGGCGTCCTTCAAGAATTGCCGCCCTTAACTGGCGATGCACAGTTCGCAGCAGATCACGCGAGCCATGAGGCGGCAACGTAATAGCAAGATCAAAAAGTGGTTCCATATTTTTTAGATTTTTTGGACCTTTTAAGGCGTCACTTCCGATTGTATTGTGGCAACTGCTACTCACTTGTATTTAGGAGACATGCCATGAATGCAGCAACAATCCAAGCAATCGATATACGCAACGAAATAAAGTTTGTTTCAACTTTCAGCAATATAGCTCAGCTAACCGAACTTTACAAAGCAGCTGCGCTGGGTGACCGCTCACCTGATGAAATCATGAAAGCATTCAATAATAGCAAATATTCAGTTTTCGCCACTCATAATGGACTACTAATCGGAGCAGGACGCGCCTTTGGAGATGAAGTTGATTGTGCAGTGATCTGCGATCTTGCAGTAAACCCTAAATTTCAAGGGACAGGACTTGGTGGAAAAATTCTGGAAGCACTAAAACAAAAAGTCCGACACCATCTCCGCATAATCCTTTACGCCAAACCTGGCGTAGAGGATTTTTATCATAAACGCGGTTTTCGTAAAATGAAAACCGCAATGATGTGTTCATTTACCCTACCAGAGGAGCTTGGTAGAGATGCAGGATTCATTGAGTAATAACGTTATAGATAATGAAATACTTTTGAATTAAAGGTTGCATATCAATTAATAGATGCTTTAAGTCCACCGTTATTCAACAATAGAAAAGTTATTTTTATATCAAAAAGTGGTTCCATATTTTTTATAAATTGTGGCTCTTTTTAAGTATCGCCATTAGCCATATCCTGCCAATACATAAAGTTTATTCGTAGAGATTGCATTAATGACTACCACCGCATTCCTAACAGCACTAGCCACAGGCAGAGGAAGTGATTCACAGCCATGGATACCTCATGAATCTGGAATATCTTCCAAATTACTCTCGCTATTTAGGGACAGCGGAGGTTGGGTCAGCTTGCTAAGACTTGAGCCTGGCGTCTGTGTGCCAAAGTATCGTACACGAGGTGAAATTCACAGTTACATCCTGTCTGGCCGTAAACGCAATGAGACTGATGGTCGGGTGTTAGGTTCCGGTGAATATGATTTTGATCCGCCTGGCAATATCAATTCATGGACAGTCGAAGGTGATGAGCCTCTGGTAATACTTCTCATCGCACTAGGTTTAATTGAGTACCTTGACCATGATGGGCGTGTTGTCCGGCAGGAAACAACTGAAAGCAAGGCTGAAGAATACTATAAATACTGTGCTAACAGAGGTATACAGCCACTCAATCTCTATCGGTAACCGCATATTGACATATACGAAACATATTCTTAAGGAGTACATACATGACTGAATTTCAGTTTTCTGGTATCGACAGTCACCCAAGAAAACGCATACCTGTTCTTGATACCGAGATAAGCTATATTGATGTCGGCAAGGGTGACCCCATAGTTTTTTTGCACGGCAACCCTACCTCATCCTACCTCTGGCGCAACATTATTCCGTTCCTCTCAAAACATAGACGCTGCCTTGCTCCTGACTTAGTTGGCATGGGTAAATCCGGCAAGTCACAAGATGGCACTTATCGTTTCCAAGATCATGCACGTTTTCTCGATGCTTGGTTTGACACTATGGGAATAACCAAAAACGTGATCCTTATCCTCCATGACTGGGGGTCGGCCTTGGGTTTCTACCGCGCTTATAGGCATCCAGAACAAATCCGAGCCATCGCATACATGGAAGCTCTAGTTCAACCCAGAAAATGGGAAGACTTCCCCAGTGGACGGGATGCCATGTTCCGCGCCCTGCGATCCGAAAAGGGAGAGCAAATGGTACTGAATGACAACTTTTTTGTAGAAACCGTTCTACCTAAAAGTATTCTTAGACACCTGTCGGAACAAGAAATGGAAGCCTATCGAGCACCGTTCAAAACTCCTGATTCAAGAGTGCCGACACTAGTTTGGCCAAGGGAAATACCGATTGATGGCACACCAGAAGATGTTGCGGAAATCGTTGAGCGTTACGGGCAGTGGCTGGCCCAGAGCCAGATGCCAAAACTGCTGATTACCGCTGAACCTGGCGCATTATTGACCGGCAGTGCCTTGAGCTTTTGCCGAACATGGCCGAATCAACATGAAGTATCAGTCAAAGGTATCCACTATATACAGGAAGATTCTCCATTTGAAATCGGCATGGCTCTACAGGAATTCGTTCAGCAACTCGCCACTCAAGAGAATCTCTTTTCAACAACAGGAAATTGAAGGATATCTCCAATGTTATTCTCAAAAATATATCTAAAAAAAGCATTTATTAGTTTTCTGAAATATACCAATGTCATAGCGCTCCTGTCATTGGCCTTACCTGCCATGGCGGCCACATCGAAAATAGGAATTCTTGTATTCGATGATGCATTGACCAGCGACATCACGGCACCGGCAGAAATTTTTGGTTCAGCTTCCAAGCAGAAATGGTTTTCATCATATGAAGTTATTTTGATAGCTGTGGGCAAGAATAAAGAGATCAAGACAGAAGAGGGTCTGAAAATTGTTGCCGATGCCACCATTGAAGACGATATCCGACCGGATATATTGATTGTTCCTGGAGCGTACGATATCACGCAACTAGTGAAGAACAAGGCATTAATACAATATATACAGAAAGTCGCAAAAACGGCGAGATGGATAGGCAGCAATTGCGCCGGTGCATTCATTCTTGGGGAAGCAGGTATCCTCAATGGTCATAAAGTAACAACCTGGCGTGGCGGGGAAAAAGGCCTGCAAAAAAAGTATGCTAAGGCAGAAGTACAGTTCGATAAGAATGTTGTGATTAGCGGGAATCTGGTGACATCGCAGGGTGGCATCGTGAGTTATGACGCAGCCCTGTTTATGCTTGAACAGATTTCATCGTCTGAGAATGCCAACAAAATATCCAAGCTGGTCAACTACACACCATCTCATAAGGGCTTATTTTGCGAAAGGAAAACGACGTCAGTCAGCAATGTCGTGGGACATTCAGCATTCATAGCACCATAGCGGACGTTATGGCTGCCAGATTGGTTTCAAAAGGAGAAATTTAAATGAAATACATGGTTATTGTTATGGCAGCAAGGGCAGAGAAAAAAGGTTTTAAGCCGCGTACCAAAATGCTTGCTGCAACGGGTGTGCGTCCATACTGGCTAATCCTGCAATCGAAGTGAGCATATGATTCCTCTTAATGAACTGTTTTTATTCGCTACCGCCGCCCTGTTGATGGTGTTGACGCCCGGTCCAAACATGATTTATTTGATTTCGCGCTCTATCAGTCAGGGACGTAGAGCTGGAGTCATTTCTCTTTTTGGTGTAATTGCAGGTTTTCTTGTCCACATGTTTTCAACTGCTGTTGGTTTGACGGCGCTATTCCTTACAGTACCTCTTGCCTACGAAGTCCTTAAATGGGCAGGCGCGCTCTACTTGCTTTGGTTGGCTTGGAAAGCTGTCAGGTCTGGTGCTCGATCACCGTTCGAAGCAAAAGACCTCCCTATTGATTCAATGCCGAAACTTTTTTTGATGGGCTTTCTTACGAATGTGCTCAACCCAAAAATTGCGGTGTTCTATCTCGCCATACTCCCACAATTCATTTCTTCACAGCATGGCTCCGTCTTTTTTCAGAGCATCGTGCTCGGCTTAACGCAAATTACAGTAAGTTTTACGGTCAATTTGCTCATAGTGCTCTCAGCTTCTGGTATTGCGTCTTGGTTTTTACGCAACTTGACCTGGCTCGCAATTCAGCGCTATTTCATGGGCTTTGTGCTGACCGTATTAGCAGTTCGTTTAGCACTTGAACAACGGCGAAATGTATGACTTGGCGCTTAACATCGATCCCTTCGGTCGATAGACGCTGTGCGATATAGCTGGACAGCATTGGTTAGCCCTACGTTAGACAACTTTAACATAGCATCAAAATGTGAGTAATAACCAAACCATTGCGCGTCTAAACAAACCTTTGTATGGAGAACTAATCATGAACGAAAACACATCTGCTGCGTCTGAAGTCCAGGCTGTGCTCGAAGCTTGGGCGGACGCGACGAGGCATAACAGAAAAGATGAAATATTGAAACACCACGCAGTCGACCTTGTGATCTTCGATGTGCTACCACCCATGAAATACATCAGCGCCGCAGCCTATCGTCGGAGCTGGGATGATTGGCAACCCAAAACAGAAGGCGAAGCGATTTTTAATCTTGAAAATCTCACCATCACTGCAAATTCTGATATTGCATTCGCACACGCTTTTATTCGGTGCGGCGGCACCATGCCGGATAGTAGCACTTTTCACGATTTGGTTAGGGCCACCTTCTGTCTCCGTAGGCTAGATGGCAATTGGGTCATTCAGCACCAACATGTTTCCAAACCTGTTTAGAACTCAAGTAGCTGAAAACAGTGTATAAACTCTTAATAATTAGTTCCACTGGACGCGCTATGGATGCTAATGAAAAGAACAAAAATACAGTAGATTGTCCGTCTTGTGGAGCTCCTGGCGTCGGTGGTATAGATGGTTGTCTCGCTTTATTTGAGACTTTGGGAGCAAGGGAGTTCTCTGAAATGGATTACTTCAAGATGCATCGTTTGACAGTTGATGCCTATTGCTTGCAACATCCTGAGCAATACATGATTTCTTCTAAATCGGCAGCTGCACATTTAGCAGCTATGTGCTGGTCTATGGAAATCGGAATGTCAATCCACATGCCAGATCCAATTAAACTATGGGTAGACGGGCCTAGAAAGTATGTTTGTAGCCTCCCACCTCCTTTTCGTGAGCGTGGCTTAATTACTATCGCAGACGTAGTCGGAGCCGAGAATCCTGAAGATTATGAAACGAAAGTGTGGGAATGGGCAAAATCCGCATGGAGCGCTTGGTCAAATCACTGGGAGCAAGCAAGGGCTTGGGTACAAGAGGCAATAAAGGAATATGAAATAAACAATCAAAACAAGTGAAGTCCAGCACCAATGTTTACACAAGATTCAGGACCAACTCAATGCTTTAGCGTTAAAATCCCGCTGATAGCTGATACAACCGACTCAGGTTTTTCCAGTGGGATGACGTGCCCGCTGTCTACCCATATTTGTTTAGCGTTTGGGTAAAGAAAATATATGAGAAACATCCATGAAGCATCGCAGATACATTGTGATTTATTTAGAGTTGAGAATGGGAAAATCGCTGAGCATTGGGATGCCATCGAAGCAATTCCTGCAAGGGACAGTAGGAAAAATAATGATGGAAAATTTTAACGTTAAAATTTAGTAGTGAATCGACCAAGCTGCTCTAGATACTTTCATGCCTCACATTTACACTAAAAAGTCGCATTTAACAGTCATAAACCGGTTAAAATTGGACCACCGCTAGATCCGCAAAGCGGACCTTCAAACTAGCCAATATTGGTCTTTGAATTTTGTAGTCACTTGCGTCCGTACTTGCTATTTATTATTATACGGACGCACGCGTCCGCTTAATAACTGTTAGCCACCTGATTCTTGACGCAGGCTGGTTATCTGATATACACTTCGGGCATGCGCCATGAAAATTTCGTCTCTCAGCGAATTATTACCATCGTTCTGTTTGAACGGTGGGTTTGCTAGCGCCCGTAAGGCTCTAAGAATTAACGAACCCGCCCCGAGAGGCGGGTTTTTTGTGTCCGCTTCTTGAGGCATTAACCCAAGCACAAGGAGCAAGCTATGAGTATCGAAACACTGAAGAATGTGATCCATCAGGCCGATCAGGCAATCAATTGCCGCGACTTTGATCGACTGATGAATTTCTATGCTGAAGACGCAATGTTGGTCGTCCAGCCGGGGATGTATGCGAAGGGAAAGGTGCAAATTAGAAACGCCTTTAACGCAATATCGAAATACTTCCATGACAGCCTTGAAGTGCAGCAGGGAAACATGGTGTTCTTGGAAATGGGAGATATCGCATTGGTACTTGCAAAAACGTTTGTTCGTGCGCCCGGAAAGCCAGACAGTGAGTTCTTGTCAGAGCGCGATGCGACCTACGTCTACAAGAAAGCGCCGTCGGGAGAGTGGTTGTGCGTAATTGACAACTCCTACGGCACCGCGCTCCTAAATCAACCAGGTGGCTAACCATCATTCCACCGGACCTGCGCGAAAAGCCGCGCAGGCCGGTGAATTCAGACGTTATATGATCGGTCAGAAATCGGTTTGACTGTACAAGGAAGTAAATAAAATGAAGCGGATAGCAGTTTTTGGTAAACCGGGTGGTGGAAAGTCTACTTTAAGCAAAAAATTGGCAAAGACTGTAGGAGTAGAATTATATCCATTGGATTTAATTGAGTACCGGCCCGATGGAGAAAAGGTATCAATCGAAGAATACACATTATCTCATGAAAATATACTCAACAAAGATGGTTGGGTTATCGAAGGATTAGGGGCATTAGATTCGTTTTGGCAAAGAGTAGACTCGGCAGATACGCTAATATATGTTGATTTGCCTTATTGGCAACATTATTGGTTCACTACTAAACGATTGCTGAAAAGTCCTTTCGCAAAGCCAGAAGGATGGCCAGAAGGCAGCTCTATTTTGAAAGGAACGTTAGCTAGCTGGAAGTATCTTGGGCTTTCGCCAATGTTCTGGACTACTGATTTTCTAGACAAAATAAAAGCTAGAGCTGCTGGCAAACCGGTATATCACATTAAATCAGTATCCGAACTAAATAAATTCATTAAAAACTACGTCAAATAGCAATCATATAACAAGTCGTTCAAGCTGACCGCGCTACGCGCGGCAGCTTAACTCCGGCGTTGACTGTCTGCTTTGTCCGCATAGGGAACGTTTGTTATTATCTTTTTAGATCAACATTCACTGGTTTTGTAAGAATAATTACTAGCGGCTCTTTTGAAATAATTTCAGGAGGCTCTTTTAACTGGAATGTTCAATAATAGATCCATTGTTACTACCCTGGTCTATGAGCACGCGGTAACGTCAACTAAAATTACAAGACTGGTTATTAGATTTAAGGAGTAAAGAACTTATAATGATTTTATTGTTCGGTGATCTTCACGGTGACTTCCGTCATGTTTTACCTGTGGTGAAAGAGCATAAACCTGCCGCTATCATCCTGCTTGGGGACGTACAGGCACAACAGCCATTAGAAGATGAATTGGCAAAGGTTATGGAGCTAACCGAGATATATTGGATTCATGGCAACCACGATACTGATTCCAAGAAAGATTACGATCATTTATTCAACTCTGGCCTTGCCGAACGCAATCTGCATGGAAAAATCGTTGAAATAGACGGTGTCAGGGTTGCAGGTCTCGGCGGCATATTCAGGGAGAAGATATGGTGGCCTGAGCCCCTAGACAGCGAGCCTGAGCATTCCAGTTTTGAGGACTTGCAACGTTTTCTGGATAGCGAACTTGCCTATCACAATATTTCAGTAGCTAAACGCAATGGCGAACTGATGAAGCATCGCTCGTCTATTTTCTGGAGCGACTGGATGGAACTGTATGGTCAGCAGGCGGATATCCTAGTGACTCATGAAGCGCCTAGCTGTCATCCTCACGGATTTCAGGCAATTGATAGCCTAGCACAGTCAATGAAAGTGCAATCTGCATTTCATGGCCATCATCATGATCGCCTCGACTACTCAATGCATAAAGAGAAGCTCGGCTTCAATGCATTCGGCGTTGGATTACATGGCGTGACGGACATATTTGGCGGCCTAGTGCGCCCAGGCATTTTGGATGAGACTAGATTGTACAAACAAACCAAATATTGAATAAATGACTGCCAGCTTCGTCCCACTTAGGCGTCACTCAATTAATTTTGCCGCGGCAAAACTTATACTAAGAATACGCAAGTTCACAGCTTTTGATTTTGTACCAAAGGTTTTGACATACCGAAGTATGAATCTCGGCTAATGAGGCAGGCGTGCAGATTTGGTCTTCTTGAGAATCCCCACAATGGGGCATAAACTTTACACGGCATTAACCGACTCTGAAGACCGGGTGCGGGACGTAAAGTTTATGACGAAATTTATTATACCAGTTTACGAAATCCGAGTGATTATTCCTTGTTGGTTACGATAAACCTAATTCCTTCAATGTGTTGCGATGAGTGGTTCTTAAATGTATTTTTGCAAAACATAGTTTTAGTGGAAGAAGCTGTTTAGCTATTTGTCTATTGCTAGGATATAACCCCTGGTCGTATAGGCGCCAAGTAATATTGCGTACCTCCAGAAGTTGTGTTTTTTTCTTTTGCATCGCAGTTCGGTTGATCAATTGCTTATGCTTTAAGGAAATCACGTCACATTCTTTTTTGAACCAATAGAGCAGGTATTTTCTGGTGAGTGTCAGTTCGGTAATGATATCGGTCAGTGGCCTGCAATCATCTGTATCATTGCAAATTGTCTGCAACCGTTCATAAATTTCGTGCTTAGGCGGTTCCTGCAAACCTACCTTAGGCGATATGCAATGCAGCTTTTGGGCGTGTGATTTAAAATAAATATCAATGGTATGAGGATCAAAATTTCCCAATAACAATTCAGATGGCAGTACGCCAAGTTGATAGCAAAGATATAGAAACTGCGGGAATAACGGTTTCTGTTTTTTCGTGATCCAGGAGGCCATTGTGGAGGGTGTGAACCCCAACATCTCCGAGAACCTAGTTTTCTTAGTATCTGCCAGGGCGGTGGCCAGATCCATTAACCTTTCCCTGAACAGCTCGCCCGTGACTTGTTGCATGGCGCTTTTACCATGGATGATCATGTCTTCAATGGCGCAGGATATCCAGAGCTGATAAGGATCATTCATAGTTGTTTGTTCTCCTTCACAGGTTCCAAGCCAGCCATAACAATAATTGCAACGGCCAAGGCTGGCGTGAGCCGGTATAAAAGGCTGGTGTCTGCCACACCATGGGCATTCGTCAACTAATTGCAGCTGATGTATTGAGCATGTCTGGTAAAGTGCGTACCCCCAGGATAGCTTAAAGTAGGCTGGGGTGTGGTCTGCTCGGTATGTTGCTAAGCAGCCACTGCACCATTTAGGGTGCTGAGTCATCAAGCCTGTTCCTATCGCAGGGACTATTTCCTGCCATGGTAAGGCTGTGAGTAATGCAAGGTCATTCCTGCAGGTAAGCTGCTCCACCATAGTCACGAATTTATGCGCGAACTTACCGGTGCTATGCAAGGTTCTAGCATAGTCCATATAGAACATGGCATGCCGCCCAGAGTTGACCTCAGACATGCGTGGCAAGAATTCGGAGCTGAGTAATAATCTTGGGCTGATGCAATGTGCCTTGGATAAGCGAATCAGATAAGAAATCAATCCTTCTGATCCGGCACTGCCAATACCTATCGGTTCCAGCCCGAACAGCCTGCTTCGGGCTGGAATGACGATACGGTTGCCAATATCTTCAATGAAAACATCAGACGAATAAGGCAAAATTCACTCCTACAGGATCGCGCTTAGGGTTGCGTTTACCGACCTGGCCTTTAACCGACTTTTTATCTGGTGGTAGATTGGGCAGCGACTCTTGCTCACCATTTGCACCTGCTGGCAGAACTTCTGTAACTTGCGTTGCAGCTTTGCCGATATTTTTATGATGCAACTGGAGCATGCCGCGCAATTCCTTTACATCGATATCCTTGAGTTTTGACTCTCCGATGAAGGCCTCCTTTAACACGGTCTGAATGCTTTTATTGGAGTGCGCATACTGCAATATGAAATCCCAGTCGATGGTCTCAAGTTGTGCATTTAAACCTTCTCTGACTGCGTTATTTAGCCATTTCTTGAGGATGCCGATACAACCGGCCGACTTCAGGTAAAAAATGTCCAGATGCTTCATAAGGTCGGGTTCGAGCTTGAACGGCATGTGACGCTGAAAAGAATACAGCGCGTTTTTGAATGCCAGTTTGTCGGCAGGGATATAGTCATCATACCTCGCCATATGCACGACACGTCCACGGCGAACCAGCTGCGCACTCTGTTCCAGGATCTGCAGCAGGTCATAGGTACCAATCAGGATAATGGTGACATTGCATTTCTGCGAGAGTGACTTGATGACTTCAAACTGCCGGCGCATCAGTTTGGGGTCTACCATCAGTAAATGATTGGCCTCATCGATGATCAACGCTCGGGTGCCTCGCATCTTCATGGTGTTTTCTACAGCGCGCCGTAATGCTGCGACCGTATTCATGGAGTAATGCGGCGAGATTGGCTGCTCCATATAGATTTCGTCTTCAAACAGTTGCTTTTGCGAGATGCAGGGTTCGCTGAAGGCATGCAGTAAACGGGTATAGAAATCCTTCCAGTCAAACTTCATGTCTTTATCCGGTGGGATCGCATCGACCCTGATGACCGGCAAATGCGATTTGTCCGATTGCATCCGATCCATATTGCGCTCCAGCAACTGATCTTCGATCTTTACAGCTAAGGTTGTTTTGCCAACACCGGTAGGTCCCGTCACAATCATAATGTCGGGCTCGCCGCTGGTATCGATTAGCGACAAAGCATTTTCTTTGGCCTTCTCCAGTCTGGGGTGGTTAATCGTCTTCCGGTAAAAATAATCTTTACGCGCCTCAATAGAGTTTTGTAGTAATGACAGCGGAAATTTGTCTTGAGTGTTCATGATTAAAAGTCTCCGTAAACTTGCAGGTCTTCGTCATCCAATATCTCAGCATCCAAGATCTCGGCATCCACAATATCCGGTAACTGTTCGACCTCTTTCGTTGGCGGCGACTCAAGCAGGGCTCTGGCCTGCAGTTCCTGATCGCGCCAGATTTGACGTTGAGTCTCTTCAGAGAATGAAGCCTGCCGTAAAAACACCGCCATGGATTGCGCCGTGATATCCTGCTTCTGCCCCATCAGCTTGTTTTTAGCCTTGAAGTCTTTGGTGATGAATTCAATCTGTTTGACGCTCCTGTTCTTGAAAATAGCAGCAAATTCGGAGATGCATTCGATCCAGCGGCCGTGGACATAAGCAAAGGCATGGGCCGCATTGTCAGGATCGAATCTCACCGGAACTTTCTTGCCTGATAGCGCAGGGTCTGTGAACTCGTTGCACCAATACCTCTGGTAATTGAGATGGATGCCTTTGACGCGATTAATTTTTGCGGTACCGGTCCTGCTGGTCGGCATGCATAGCAATTCGAATTCCCGGTTGTAGGTAATGTGCTTGTGAGCCCTCATTCCATAGTCCTGCATGCCTACCGCAAATACCTGAGCAGGGCTGGCCCCCAGACTTTTATGCGGGTTATTCTCATAGACTTGCGTGATCCAGTTGGCAAAGCAATTGGTAAATGATTGCAGTGTCCATGCGCAAAGCATTTTCGGGTCGTGACTCGGAACGCAGGTGCGAGGTGTTTTGGTTGCCTGGGTATTGCCGCTGAGGTTGTGTATGAGCTGGGTATTGGAGGTGCCGAAGAAACGTTCCAGTACCGAACCGAAGCGGGCCTTGGATTTGGCTCTGGATTTCTTGGTGGTTTTGAGGAATGCCAGCAAGGTCTCCAGGTAAACACCGTCGAACTCCGCACCGCCATCAAATACGATGGTTCTTGGTATCCTGCCATGCTGCTGTACGCAGCGCTTGATGAGCATCATGCAGCTGTGATAGCTGGGCGGATCGAACGTGATCCAGGAGGCCAGAACTTTTCTTGAGTATGCATCGAGCATGATGCTGAGCCATGGGCGTTCGTACTGGATGCCGAACAGCCTGTCACCCAGTTGTATATCCAGCTGCGTATGGTCGATATGCGCGATATCGAATGGTCGTTCGCCGTGACGCGGTGTTTCCATATCCAGTCGCCAGTAGAATGTCTCATGCTCATAGGCAGCACGCTTGCCTTCCCTGGCCAGCACGACGTCGTACGGATTCAGTTCTTTTATCACCTTCCGAAAGGTTTTTTGGCTAGGGGTGATCAGGCCTTTTTCTTCGCATTTGGTAGTGAGTTGTCCATACGTCGACATGAATGTCGGTTTATGTGGCTTAAGGTAATATTCATTGATGACTTCTGTCATCAGGTTGATCACATCGTCGTCGATCTTGCGGTTACGGTTACCGCGTTTGGCAGTCAACGGGAATAAGCCAACCAGACCATTGCCGTATAACATTTCGGCTTGCTGAAATTTCTTGCGGTAGTATTTCACGGTGCTATTGGAAACGGGAGTACCTGTATGGTCTTCATCCTGCAGTATCTGATACCGTGCGATCGCGACCTGCATGGCTTGTGGGCCGGCCTCTGATATTTTTTTGTAGACATCACTCTGCAGGTCTTCACGCAGACTTACAGGTAGGCCAGTAATCTTGTTCTCCTGCAGGTAGGTATTGAGGTCATCCAGTTGCAGTTGCGCAGTCTGTCCTTCTGCATTACTCAGGTAAACAGACGTTCTGCCTACGTTGTCTATCTTCCATGGCATACCATCCCAGGTAAGTTTTTCGCCAGGCTTGATCTGTAATGGCTGACGTAAATTAAATTCTGTGATTACATCTTTAGTGGCCTGAAGTTTGTAGAAGTCAGCAGCTACCTCATCACGGTATACGACGGCATATTCAAGTTCGGAAATGGGGTTGGACAGGATTGGGAAATACAAAAAACCGTCAACAATCAGCTTGTAAACGACATCCGCCGGCAATCTATCATCCGCACGCACCAGGTCAATAAGGTTCATCCATGGTTTTTGCTGGAATAAGCCTTTGGCAATCTCTATCTGAGATTTGGTGGGAGCCGGGCAATCAGCATCCAGATAGTCGGACAAGAACACAAGATTTCGGATCAAGATCCAATCATTCACGTCAGACGAGCGTAGACTGTATTGCAAACCGTATTGGGCTGCATAGGCTTCGCCCGGAGGACAGCGCCAATTGCCTAGCTCGTCCTTCATATAGCGCTCAGGCTGGGTGACCGATAATTGAATCAGTTTCTCTTCAGTCTTGCATTCAATCCAGCCAGTATAGTCATCAGCCAGCAGGAAAAAGTCTGGCGTATGCATGATAGCCACTTTTTTACCGGTGGTCTTTTGGTAGTTTAGTTTGATCTTGGGCGGCTGATCGTAAAACTCATGGGTGACGCAGTCATGATCCCATACATACAGGGCGGCCAATTCGTTGTTATGGCTTTCTGCCTGGATGGTGCATTTCATTTTCTTGCTGGGATAGCGACATGCCACGTTATACATGCCGCTGGCAGTGCGGCGCGAAGGCTCTGAATTTCTTATGTGATTGATGATGCCTTGTGCTTCATAGCTAATGTTTTGTTGTTGGTAATACGCTTCTAATTCGATTGGATTAAACATTTCATGCTCCTAATAACTAACTTGATTTAAGGAGTCGTAGAAATTTGGGCGTAGCGAGTCCTATCTGACTTGTCGGCATTTTTTACCGATGAGACAGTTGGGGCGCAAAGGTGCCAAGACTATCGTCTGGAAATTTGACAAAACACACAATTGTCGTAGAATGAACTTAACTAGTTGGCGCTAGCTATTAAGTAACATTCAGGAGACTCAATGCGTTCCGCTTGGGTCTTTTGCATTTCTACAGCCTGAATATTCAGGCTGCTTCACTCAGTAAGCTTCTTTTCTTCGATACTTCCTTTCTGAAAATGGCAGCAAGACAACACTGCCGACTGTTCAAATAACCCAAAGCAGTATTTCGCCCTGAGCCATCTGAAAATCAAGTTAGCATGAATTTTTAATCGCGCAACTTTTGCCATAGTAATAACTATTAAACCAATCTCAGGGAATATGCAATAGTTAAATGCAACTTAAGTAATTGAATATAAAAGTTATTTTGTAACTGCAAGTTCCAAATCAGTAACCTGCAGTTACAAATGAGTACTGTGGAAATGAAAAAGCCGCTTATTTAGCGGCTAAATTTGACAAAATAATTTTATATGAATGAAGAAGGTTGTTATTTTGACTAGCTTAAAATTATAAAAGCTTATTTATAGTAGCGATAAATACTTATCTATTCTGCATATATATTAAAGTTGCATATGTTGATAATAATAATTAATTAACTTAATATTGCTACTAAGCTATATAAAAATAATTATTTATTCGATTGCTAATAATAAGGTTGGAAAATGAATACAATAAAGAAAACCTGTAGCAAATGTTCCTCTCAATATGAGCTCTCATACGTAAAAACTACGATTCGCGATCAAGACTCCATAGATTGTGAAGTATGTGGCCAACAACTCCACCGCTGGAGCGAAGCTAAAGTTTGGTCCGCTAAATTAATTCAGAAACAGTTAACGCCAAATTAATTAGGCCAGTTTATTTTTCGAATTAATTTTAATTGTTACTTAAAATAAGAAAAACCATATGCCTTCGCCACAAGCTTCAATCAATTTTCCCATAATTGAAGAAATTAACATTGAAGGATATCAAATTTATCCAGGGAATCCAGATGGATCTGGGCTCCAATACAGTTTCAAATCTGGTGTCAATATTGTTGTTGGAGTTAATGGCTTAGGAAAAACTACATTTTTAAATTTACTTTTAAGAATGTTGGCAGGACCAATTCAAATCTCAGCAGATAGTGGACTAGGTATGGGGAGAAGAGCCACCAGCCCTACAAATGTTCGTTATTTTGCTAACAGAGCTATGGATAGAGCATCTGTAGCAACAGCTGAAGCTGTCATATCATTTGCGGGTAAGAAAATACGTGCAAAAAGACGACTGTCTGATCTAAAGTTAATGAGCCTCGAAATAGATGGGGAACCAATTCGCTCCGCAACTGCAGAGAACTTAGAAGATTTTTATAAAATTGAAGTGTTGCGATTGTCTGGGATGCAACAATTTTATGATTTTGTATTAATGCTTCAATTTGTGTTCTTTTTCTTAGAAGATAGGCAAGCGTTAATTTGGGATACCGATGCTCAGGCAGAAGTTCTACGAATCTTATATTACAACCCTGATAGTCAAACTGAATACACAAGACTTTACAATGAAATTGCTAAAAGCGATTCAGAACTTAGAAATACTGTCGCAGTTGTAAATCGTCATAAAAAACGTATAGAAGAGGCTATTAAGGCAAAAATTCCTGGTGGCTTATCGGATGATCTTAAACAAGTTCAAGGAGATATGAAGAAGCTTAATGAACTGATTGAACAGCAAGAGCCTGAAATTGAGGAATTTAGTCGGGAGCGAATATTAGTTCGCACGTCTTTGGAACAAACCAAAGTAAAGCGGGAGCAATTACAAACCCAATTAAAATCATTGAATGAGAAAGTTTTAGCAACCATGTTTAGTGAAGCCGAAAGCCGTATGCTTCACTCACTTGCATCGATTATCGGGGATCGCGGTTGTACGGTTTGTGGGTCTAAGTCAGAGTCCTCAAAAGTTGCCGTCTTGGAAGCGATCAATAATCATAGCTGTCCTTTATGTAATGCCAATGATGCAGTTCGAGAATATCCACAGGGTTCTGACTCGGCAAGCGATTTAAGTATTTTTTCAGAAATTCGAAAGCTAGAGTTGTCCATAGCTAAATATACTAAAACAGAGCATGATTTAAAAAACAGACTCACAATACTAGATGAAAATCACGGTAATGCCCTGAAAAGATCAATTGAAACTCGGGCCAATTACGATGAAATGCGAGTTCGTGAAAGACTGCTTTTATCTAATTTACCAAAGTCTGATGAGGATTTATCTGAAATTCAGAATCAACTACAAGGTTTTCAAGCCGCATTAGATAGTATCAGTAAAGAAAAAGCCGATAATGAGGTTGAACTATTAAAAATCATAAATGATGGTGAGCAAATTGTTTCATCTGTGGCAAATGGCATTATAGGCAGGTTCGATGAGTACATTAAAGGATTCATGGCTGAAACTTGCAAATTGCAATATAAAGTAAGAGAAGAAAAAATAGGTGGCAGACCATCGGATACAAAATTTCGTTTTCCATTATTTTCAGTAGTAATGACATCAGGTGTTTACATTAGCGAAGGCACAGTTCGTATTGGTTCCACTGATGTGTCTGAATCACAAAGTGAGTTTATTGATCTAGCTTTTAGAATGAGTGTCATAGCAGAAATATCTAGTCGCTGCCCAACTATGCTGGTAGTAGAGACGCCAGAGGCCAGTTTAGATTCCGTTTTTGTTCCCCGTGCTGGGCGTATGATAAATAAGTTTCTATCTGAACATGGTGATCAAAGTAATCGGCTTATTGCTAGTACGAATCTCAATAAAGAAGCGATGATACCTGCGTTGTTAGATATCATATCTGAGCAAGAGGCAATTGAGTATAAAAGACTAGATGACTTAAATCGTTTCCGCACTAGATGTTCTGAAGCTGTGCCATCAGCTGAGCGGCCGACTAGAATTATTGATTTACTTTCTATCGCCGCAAAGAATGCTGCATTAAGAAGTTATGAATCAGAATATGCTCAAGTATATCAAGATGCAGTTTATCCTAAATGGGAAAAATTTGAGTCGATTGAGGTGAGCGCCAGTGATCAATCAAATTGAACATGTTAGGCGCGTTTGGATACTGCTTATTCTTAGAGCCACGCGATTGTGTGGATTCGCTACAATTTCTGCCAAAACATTTCATCGATTAGCACTGTTCTCAAATTCTTTAGCCCCGACCAATCATGTGGAAGCTGAGACAGCAAAGGTTCTAAAAACGGATTATGGCCCGTATTTTCCAGACTATCAAGTCGAACTGGATCGTTTGGTAGGATTGCAATTAATTGATGTTGTTGATTTGAAATGGCAATCTGAAGATGGACGCTTTATTTCTAAATATCGGATTAGTAATGCTGGAATGAGCTTCCTTGACTTAGCTATTCAAAAGCTGAATTTGATAGCACAGTCGGAAAGAGCTGTATCAGAAACAATATCTGCATTCGCTGAATACCAAATTGATAAAGAAAAGGAGACGGCTACGGTAGATGCAAATTATGGCATTGACACACTCCAAATTGGAGAGTTGGTGGACTATGGTGAGTGGATTGATGCACATAACTACGCTACAGAAGCAGCTGAATACATGGCAGGTGCTTGGCAAAATCGCCAATCTCTAAAACTGTCTCCTGAAGATTCAGAATATGAAGTGGTTACATATGAAAGATCTCAGGTCTTTCAATTGGAACTTGAGCCAGACGACTTGTACGAACTCCCATCTAGCCATTTAAATCGTGCGGCAGTTTATTTATATGCTCAATATATTCAATCTAAACTCAGCGGTCTGATTCGTTCCTATATTCAATCCGCCCCTCAATAAGACTTATCTAATTTATGGCAATAATACCTAATAAAGTTGGCGCGGCTAGCAAAGCAGATTTACTTGCTAATGCTAAAAGTTTTAGTGGTACACAAATTGGAGCAGCTTTTTCCGTTGAAAGAGTTATAGGGCATCTAGTAAATTTTGTAAGGCAGTCCTTTGCATCTAAAACGCTGCCGGTTTCAAATCATCCATGCGTTATTGCTTTTGTAATTAGTCCAAATCTTGAAGATGATTATAATACCTCTACTTTTAAAGCTATTCACCGTGGTTTAACGGCCGATTCTAGTATAAAAGAGTCGGATTTATTAAATCGCGTAATTCTAATAAGTCAAAATGGTACTGCCGGCGCCGTATCTAATACAACTTTTCTGAGTTTCCAAACGCAATTAGATTTTATTTATACGGAATTTCAGAAAAATATTTTGGTAATTTTCCATATGGATACTCCTCGTTATGAAGTGTGGCTACAAGGAGTTATCAATGGGGTTAGTTATAAAACAAAATTATCTATAACTGATGGCATATTAGAAGGTTCAAATTTAATAGATCGTCTCAATGAGTTTGATTCGGAGTGGATTAATGCACAAATGGGAATAAATAAGTTATGGTCTCATTCCTCTTCATATGTTCCTTGCCTTAACACGGAGAAAGAAATTCAAACACATTTGCATTGTTGGCTTCAAGCATCAGATGCAAGATCAGTAGCAATTTCTGAGGTCCCCAATAGCGCTGGACGCGCAGACCTTTGGATTCGTTATCGTAGTGATGAGGCGCAAAATTCAGCAATTATTGAGTTGAAAGTGCTTCGCGAAAAACACCATCATGTTGATTACAAGTCTGCAAAAAATGTATCTATGGAGGCCAATAAAAAAGCTGCAAAAAGCGCAGTTAGCCAAGCAAACGCATATCGTACAAAATTAGGGACTTCGCGAGCGCTTGCTTGTATCTTTGATATGCGAAAACCACCATGTGATGCGCAGATAATAAATGAGGCAGAAGCTATTGCCACTCAGAAGAATGTAACGTTAAGATCCACTCAGGTAACTAACAATGTAGGCTCTATTCGTTAAGTCTTTGACATTACTACTAATGATTCATCTAAACGTAGTTGACCACCTTGTTGTGCACTTGCCCGCATTGCACGCACAGCTTTCGATGACTCAACTTTGAGTCCAATTTCTACAGCGGCTTCTGACAGTATTTTTGCAACTGGTACAAGTACACCGCAGTACATGGAATCTCCTACAACTACTTCAATATGTCCATGATCACTAAGTTTCTTACTAATGCTTTCTATTAACCCTACTAGATCATCAAAATAAGCGGCAATCATTTTTGGAATATTTTTATCCCATAGCATGTCTGTTTTTATGTTTAACTCTTCTAAGACGTTATCGAGCGTACTCGAAATTATTTTTTTAGCTGATAAATCCCGACTTACTTGGACGTGAGACCTTAAGGTTTGCGAACGCAATATATGATTGTCTTGAGCACTTTTTAAGTAGCCAAGCATCCATAACTCAATGTTATAAACATCGGTGTAATCGAATGTATTAGGATAAGGTGGAGAAAATAGGGCGAGGTCAATTTTCGTGTTCACATCATCTATGCGAGAGCGCACGTCACCTCGTAATAAATCATATTTTCTGTAAGGTTTACCTAATGTAAGTACCGCATCGCTAGTGGCCTCGCGAAAGGCTTGCTCAAAAATTACATCTACATCTTGAGATGGGCGGAGTTGCCAATTTTTTCTATATCTTCTACCTTTGCCATTGATAACTGCGTTACTAGTTTTAACTAGTATTGATCCTAATATAACTCGAGCAAGTCTTTGGATTAGCGTGTCAGTTAATAAATCAATAGCAGCTCGATAGCTTAATATTTCTAAAGCAACTTGGTAATTAAATAACCACCTGTCTTTAACTCCCGGCTCAACAAAAGTGGGGGGCAAGGGATATTGTTCAAATAAGGCTGGGGTTCTTTTTTGTTTTGCAACTCTTTGAATGCTGCGAAGTGCTTCATGTAAAGCTGCTATGTCATAAACCTCAAGTTTGGCTTGAGTCAAGTCTGCAAGAAAAGGATTAACTTCTATTGTAATTGGATGGATGCCTAAGAACTGGCATGTTAATGCGGTCGTTCCCGACCCAGAGAATGCATCCAATACAACTTTAGGGCGAGTCAATTGACGTTCAATTGCTTCAACCACAAAGGTTGGCGAAAATGCTTCTTTGAAATGAAACCACCTCTGAAAAGCTAAAACTTCTGTGCCTTGGTTGGTAGTAGGAGAGGAAGATGCCCACTCTTGAAGCCATGCGTCAAGGCTCGCATTTTGGTAGTTCTTTAAAGTACACGGTGCTGAAATATTTGACATATTTTAACCTTGTCTATTTTTTTGCTATTATAGTTATATTATTACTATAATAGCAATTAATAAATGCCTAGACCTCCTACTGATTCTGTTGTACGTCGAGATATGTGTGATCGATTAGCAAGGCTATTGAAAACTGCGTATGACGATAATTGGTCTGAGTTATCTCAGAGGCTTGGTTATGCAAGTGCTTCTGGTATGCTTTCAGTGAAACGAGGGGACGCATTTCCTGATGTACAACGCTTAAATAAAATTAGCGATTGGGAAATTGAAGGAGGTTATATCCCTTCGCTTGATTGGATATTGACCAATAAGGGACCAGCTGTAATTAAATATAAAGACTCTAAGGTAATAAACGGCTTAACACTATCTCAGTTAGCTTCATTAAGAGTTGGTAAAAGAGCACTTTAATAAAATGGAAGCATAAAGCTGGCTTTGTGATTTGGAAGCATATCCTTGTCCTGAGGACAAGGATATGCTTCCTCTGACAAACAAGTGCCCACTTCTATATCTGATTGGTGCGCCCGGCGGGAGTCGAACCCACGACCTTCGGCTTCGGAAACCGACACTCTATCCAACTGAGCTACGGGCGCATATGAGCGATGCATTATAGCAAACAGTAAGCGTTACATGCGGTTTTACCAATGGGCATTTTTCAAGTTAACTTATTGTTTGATGTAAGCTCGAATTCTTTGTCTCTCCATCTTGTCGCATTTTTGTCTTAAGCTAAAGAGCAGGTATAATAATCCTTTAACAATTATTTTCCGGGAACGAACTGTAATGAGCAATGTAGATAGTGACGCTAAAGGCTATTCATTTGGACAAATCGTGCTTGCAACATTTGCAGGTATTATTGGTTTTGTTCTATTTGTTTTGTTGGTAGCGAAAATTTTTGGCGTAACAGATACGATTGATGTTGCTGCACCAACTGCAGCTGTTTCTAAAGTTGAAGAAAATATTAAGCCCGTGGCTGTAGTTGAAGTAGCGGCAGCAGGTAACGGTGCCGCGACTGAAAAAAGCGGTGAAGAAGTGGTCAAAGCGGTATGTTCTATGTGCCATGCAGCGGGCTTGATGAATGCCCCGAAAATTGGCGATAAGGCACAATGGCAACCGCGTATCGCGCAAGGTTATGAAACATTGGTTAAACATGCACTTGACGGCATCCGCTCAATGCCTGCTCGTGGCGGTAACCCTGCTTTAACTGATGGTGAAATTGCAAAGGCAGTAGCCCATATGGCCAATGCATCTGGTGCAAGTTTTAAAGCGCCAGCGTCAAAAGCAGCTGCTGCAGAAGCTAAACCGGCTGAGCCAGCCACCGCAGCTCCTGCAGCGAAATCTGCTGAGCCAGTAGCTGTAGTTGCAGCGGCCCCTGCGCCTGCGGCTGGTAAAAGCGGTGAAGAGGTTTATAAAGCGGTATGTGCTATGTGTCATGCGGCAGGCTTGATGAACGCGCCTAAGTTCGGTGACAAAACACTATGGGAGCCACGTATTAAACAAGGTTACCAAACATTGGTAGGCAATGCGACTAAAGGTATCCGTATGATGCCGGCTAAAGGCGGTAACCCAAGCTTGACTGATGCTGAAGTGGCAGGCGCAGTGAAGTATATGGCAAACGCTGCAGGTGCAAAATTCTAATTTAATAGATGATTTTGTAGCGTAATGCAACAACTAAAAGCCACTTAATATTTAAGTGGCTTTTTTATTGATCAATCCTGTGATGGAATTTTTGAAAGTGATTAGTACGTGACTACTTACGCGATAGGCGATATTCAAGGTTGTTACCATGCTTTCCAGGCATTGCTGCAGCGCATCCAGTTTGATGAAGAATCTGACCAGCTATGGCTGGTGGGGGATTTAGTCAACAGAGGCAGCGGTTCATTGGAGATGTTGCGTTGGTGTTTTGCACATCAGGATAGTATCAGAGTGGTACTGGGCAACCATGATTTGCATGCTTTGGTAGTGGCTGAAGGCATTGTTGCGCCGCATAAGGGTGATACATTAGATGCGCTGCTAGCGGCAGACGATAGAGATATTTTGCTGAATTGGTTGCGACGCCAGTGCATCGTGTATCAAGAGGGTGATTTTCTCATGGTGCATGCCGGGCTGTTGCCGCAATGGAGTGCAGAGCAAGCGCTGGATTATGGCGCTGAAGTCGAAAGTGCTCTGCAGAGTGATGACTATTTATATTTCCTGCGGCATATGTACGGGAATTTACCTGATCAGTGGGATGATGAATTAACGGGTATTGATCGGCTGCGAGTGATCACTAACGCCACCACACGTTTAAGAATATGTTCCGCGCACGGCCAGATGGAATTTAAGTTTAAGGGTGAACTTCAGGATGTGCCGGCTGGCTTTATGCCTTGGTTTGATGTGCCGGGCAGGGCAACGCAAGATACACCGGTGATCTTTGGGCATTGGTCGGCATTGGGCTTGCAGCAAAGAGATAATATTTATGCACTGGATACCGGCTGTCTGTGGGGCGGTAAGTTAACTGCGATGAATATTCATACCAAGGCGATTGTACAGGTTGATTCCCACCCATTGGATAAGCCGGTTCAATTGAAAATTTAAGAGGATTGGCTGCCCAGATGCGTGAGCTTAACTTATCCAGGTTAGCGTAAATATTGCAATTACAACACTAATTGATGACGTATTAATGTTTCAATATGCAAAGTTAATTCACGGCGATCTTGTTCGGCAAAATCTTTTGGTGTGATTGGCGCTAGAAAATGCAACTCAATAACCGGTTGTTTTTGTGACAATATCTTTTGCATGGATTCCAACATGGTTGTTTCTCCTGCATAGGCAACGTCAACATTAACCCCGCCATCAGGATGCGGGTAGCGGATGGCAACGGGCCAAATGGTGGCTTTGGCCTGAATGGCGGCCTGTATCAGGCTGCTTTTGAACGGTTTTATGCTAGTGCCGTCTGTAGTGGTGCCTTCCGGAAACAAGCATAGGTTATCGCCAGCTTGCAAACTCTGGGTGGCTATGTCAAGGGTGCGCTTGGCGTCTCGCCTATTGCTGCGGTCAATAAAAAGCGTATTCGCGCTGCCAACTAGATAACCAAAAACTGGCCAGTTCCTGATCTCTGATTTTGCAATAAATCTTAATGCAACAATGCTGTTAAGCGCGTGAATATCTGACCAGGAAATATGATTGGCGACGAACATTGTTGTTGTGAGTTGAGCATTGGCTGACGGAACATGACCATGGCTGATGACGCGCAGGTTGAAAGCTGCCAGCAGGTTTTTAGACCACCATTTAATAAGCCGTGCTTTGCGCGGCTTACTGGCTAATGGCAAAACGATAGATGCAAACGCTAAACCTAATAGGGTATGCACGGCGATGCGGCCAATTCTGAAATAGCGCGTGATGGAATTTGTTTTAGATGTGTTAGGTTTTAAAGATTGCAAAGTGTTCGCGCGGCGCTGCACATTCCATTTATTTCATGAAGTGGCTGGCATACCTTGGGTTGATTCTAGATAAAGGTAACATTACCAGCATATCAGCCGTGTTGAAATAGGGATCCCATGCCGGTTCACCACAAATATAAGCACCAAGGCGTAAATAACCTTTAATTAAAGGCGGACAGGCAACTTGTAAATCACTATTCAGTGATTGAATCGGGAGCGGGTTGCGTGCAAATACACGATATTCCAGCGGTGACAAATATTCATCTTGCAATTTCTGATACAAGCTTGCTGCGGAGTGGCCACCATCAGACATGCTCACACTGCCGCAACCAATCATATATTCATAGTTGTTAATTTGCATGTATTTGGCAAGGCCGGCCCACAGCATGGTAATAGTGCCGCCATTGCGGTAATTCTGGTGCACGCACGCGCGGCCAACTTCAACCGTGCGATCAAATAAATGGGCTAATCTGCTTAAATCAAACTCACCGGCAGAGTAGTAGCCACCAGCTTCATTGGCTTTTGTCGGGCTTAAAATTCGATAGGTGCCAATAACTTGGTTAGTACCACTGTCGCGCACAATCAGGTGATCGCAGAACTGGTCAAAGCCGTCGATATCCAAACCGCCGGTTCCTGAAAGCTGTGCGCCCATTTCTTCCGCAAATACTTTGTAACGTAAACGTTGCGCCTCTTCTATTTCTGCTTGAGTGCGTGCAAGGCTGACATATAGTCTTCTTTGTATTGAATGCTCGCGGCTGCGGCTTTTGCTGCCATCGATTAACGTTAATTCTTTGCGTACTGATAAATTATTCACCATAAAATCTCTCCTTTTCGGTTGGTGAGACTTTAAAGCGGTGATATGAAGAATTAATGACGGGAAAGTGACTGTTTATTGACAGTTGCAGATGTGATTAAGCCTTAATGAAGCAATGAATTCGCTTCATTAAGGCTCGGATTTGAAAGGTGATTTGAGTTTTGTGAATTGCCTGGGTGTCGCGCTGCTACGCGCAACACCAATCGCAATCAATGATTAGTGTGAAACTCGTGACGTGCCGCCATTTTCAAGGATGCGTACTCTTTCACCTGCTTTAAATGCTTCGTCAGCTTCTTGCACGATGGCTATTAACCCGCCGCCATCCAGTTTGACAGTGATTTCCAACCCGTCCTTACGTGTAATGCCTTCTTCAGCAGCAGCTCCAGCGAGGCCACCTACAACAGCACCTACGACAGCACCAACTGCACTGCCTCGACCATGGCCAACCGAACTGCCGGCAATACCGCCAACAGCACCGCCGGCAACCGTGCCGATGGGCGTTTTGGTGCCTTCAAGTTTTACTTGACGTACACTTTCTACAGTACCGGTTTTAACAGTTTGTACTTTACGTGCTTCGTCACGGCTATACACGCTGCCTGAGTTGGAACTGGCGCAAGCTGCTAAAAATACGCTTAATAAGCTAATTGCCAATAATCGAGTGATGCGCATTGTTGATTTCCTTTTGATTGATTTAAAATTTTTTCACTTAAAATACGACAGCTCTAAGTCGTCAAGGTTGGCGACGCTAGTGTCTCATTTACTAATGCCTGGGTGTAGATTGCTTCAATTTCCGCATGAGTAGGTGCATGATTTTGCCCGCCACGACTTGCGATTTTAATTGCCCCCATTGTTGCTGCCAGCCTGCCGCAGGTTGGCCAATCCCAGCCTTTCGCAATGCCATATAATAAACCGGCGCGATATGCGTCACCGCAGCCTGTCGGATCAACGACTTCTTTAGCCTCAACGCATGGAATATCATAGCGTTGACCATCTGCATAAATGTGAGAGCCATTACCACCAAGCGTGACAATTAATGCTTTTACTTTTTGCGCCAAGGCATCCAGCGTCAGGCCGGTTTTGTCCTGGATGATTTGGGATTCATAATCATTCACAGCCAGATAATCTGCCATTTCAATGAAATGTAAAAGTTCTTCGCCATTAAACATAGGCAAGCCTTGGCCCGGGTCGAACAGGAATGGAATGCCCGCATCAAAGCATTCGCGAGCATGCTGAAACATGCCGTCGCGTCCATCTGGAGCAATCACTGCAAGGCTTACATTTTTGGCATCATGCACACTGTTTTGATGTGATTCCACCATGGCGCCCGGATGGAATGCAGTGATTTGGTTGTCATCAATATCTGTTGTGATAAAAGCCTGGGCCGTAAAACTGTTGGCAATGGTTTTGATGTGGCTGGTGTTCAGTTTGTTTTTATTCAGCCATTGTGTGTATGGTGCAAAATCTTCACCAATGGTTGCCATGATAAGCGGATTGCCTTCCAGCAATTGCAGGTTGTAAGCAATATTACCTGCGGTGCCGCCAAATTCACGGCGCATTTCCGGCACATAAAATGCCACGCTGAGGGCGTGAATCTTATCGGGCAGGATGTGATTTTTGAATTGATCTTGAAACACCATGATGGTGTCGAAAGCGAGTGAACCGCAAATGAGTGTATGCATGAAAATAATAGAAAGTGTAAAAGGTTCTATTATCTTAGGTATTGGCCTGAGCAGGCAAGCGCAATAAAAGGTTTGATTAACAGTGGAACGTTAATGCGTTAATGCGCCATCGATCAAGATTTTTGCTGCTTTTTTTGCGTATTTAATTGCGTCAGAGCCGCGTTTCAATTGCTCCGATTGTACAGCGCCCTTGAATAACAGCGAAAGCTGCAGTGATAAACCGTCTGCATCCTGAATATTGGCTTCAGTGGCTAATTGTCTGATGTATTCCCTGAATTGGTCTGATTGCTCAGCAGATAATTGATGCACGAGACTATTTTCTTTGGGAAACTCTGCAGAAGCCTTGATAAAGCCTATGCCATTAAAATCTGGCGAGGTCACCCATTCTTCAATATAGTCGAACAGCTTTTGTAATTTTTCGCCTGGTTTCTTAGTGTTGGCGCTGAGCTTGTCATTGAGCCATGTCTGAAAATCCTGATGTCCCTGCTTTAGTACTTCAAGAATCAATATTTCTTTGCTATTGAAATATTTGTACAGCGTCATTTTGGTCGTGCCGGCAACGGCCACGATGGTGTCAACTCCAGTCGAGTTGATGCCCTGCGTTTGGAATAAATTGCTTGCAGTGTTAAGTATTTTTTCACGTAAGCCAGACATGGTGATGATTATACTAACCTGTATACAAATTATGCAACTATTATTATTGTTAGCTTCTGCTTTGTAATTATTTTGAAGCGGTCATGAGCATGGGCGTGAAGTTGCAATGTACTTTTTCCAAATAAAAATTGGCAATGGCAAGATCAGCTGAATTTGCTGGCAATTTTCCGCCGACCACGTTTTCTAGGTAGATGGATTTATGTTTATCCGGAATTTGGAGTACCTCAGGAAAATGGCAAGTGCCCTGGCGCATTTGTTCATATTTAGCGTACATTCTGGAGGCATCAATTGCCGTTAGCGCTTTATCTTGTCCATATGCGGCAGCAATGGTTGTTTCAACCGGGTCATGCTGTTGTGCCATCCTGGCGTGGGCTGTTTGGCTGTACATGAATGAAGGCAACCACAAACTTGCCGTGCCTACCAAAAGTAGCAGGCTGGCTGCTATGCTATAGATAGCAGGTTTGGATTCTGTCAGATTGGAAATAAACCCGTTTTTTTGAGTCTGCACCAGAATCAGCGCATCAGCTACTTTTTTTGCATGCATCAAGCTGTTGCTGCCGGGTTGCTCAATAAGTTGCTGGGCTGCGTTATGCGCAATTAGCACGATATGCTCTGCCAGTATGTCCGGGTTTTCTGCACCAAGTAACTTCGCTTGTTCGGTACAGAAAGCTATCAATAATGAATTTTCCTTAGCGTTTAGCGTAGAAACCTTTTCAATATGAGGCGCTTTTAGCCAGTCATCCAGAATATCAAATAAACTTAGTAATCGGCCTTGCGGCGTTTTGCTGGATTTGGCCAACATGTTGATTAGCCATGGCGAGTTAAAAATATCCATGTTTATGAAGCTTTACAGTAAAAATGATTTTGCAAAAAGAGGGTACTAAAAGGGTTTTACGACCACGAGTATCACTACCGCTATGAGTATAAGAATAGGTAATTCATTAAACCACCTATACCAGATATGGCTATGCCGGTTTTTGTCGTGACTGAAATCATTCAGCAGCTTGCCGCAATAAAAATGGTATCCGATCAGCAAGGCGACCAGTGTCAGTTTGGCGTGCATCCAATTGCCGCCAATACCGTACCCCCGCCATAGCCAAATACCAAATGTCAGCGCGAGTATCGCTAACGGCAACATGAAACGATATAACTTTTGTTCCATCAGTTTTAAACGTTCAGATGTAGCTCTATCGGGGTTTTCAGCAGCCAGTACCATCGCATGGTTTACAAATAATCTTGGTAGATAAAATAAACCGGCAAACCAGCTGGTGACAAAAATAATATGTAACGATTTAACCCAAAGCATTAAGCACCCAGTTCTTTGTTTAGTAATTGTTGTAATGCATTAAAATCAAGCTCGCCGATTGTGCGTTGCAATAAACGGCCTTGTTTATTATAAATAAATGCTGTGGGCGTCAAGCTTACTTGTCCAAACTGATTGCTGATTTCTGCTGTGCTGTCATGCGTGATAGGAAAAGGAAGTGCCTGCGATTTACTGTAGTTTAATATTTGTGTGATCTGGTCATAGGGCATGGCTACCGCAATGACTTCAAAACCTTTTTTATGGTATTGATTGTAGGTTTTGATGAGCTGAGGCATTTCCTTGATGCAGCCCGGGCAATCGGTTGCCCAGAAATTTACCAAAACAACCTGATTTTTTAGTGAGGCCATTGATATTTGCTTGCCATCAATGGTGGTAAAAGTGACATTAGGTGCAGCTGGTTTATTATTTAATTGCAATCCTAGAAAAACGAGCAACGCAATAACAATAATGGGTAATAGTGATTTTTTTAATGAAATATTCATGTTGTCAGTGTAACGTTTTCAATTGTTTCGTCTATAGTAATCGTTGGAAATTAACGGAATTTATTTGGCAAATCTCATTCAAATAACCATGTAACAGTTGCGCTTATTTGCCGGAGCGCGGCATGTTATAATGATATTTTAATAGCCAAGCTATTTATCAAATTTAAATGAACGCACCCTTACCAAGCAGTATTCTTAACGCAGAACCTAAACCTGCAGCGCGCTTGCGCGAAATTCCCTACAACTACACCTCATTCTCAGACCGCGAAATTGTCATTCGGTTTCTTGGAGAAGAAATTTGGGGTATTTTAAATGAGTTGCGTGGTGTACGTAAAACCGGCCGTTCAGCGCGCATGCTGTTTGAAGTGCTGGGGGATTTGTGGGTGGTGTCGCGTAATCCTTATTTGCAGGATGATTTGCTGGAAAATCCAAAACGCCGGAAAGCACTGGTAGATGCCTTGCATCACCGTATTGCCGCTATTGATGAGCGCAGCGCAGGTAATGTCAAGGTGTTGAAACTGGTAGTTGCTGCCCGTCAAGCGGTTGCACAATTCGAGAATGATTTTAAACAGACAGCAAATTTGCGCAAAAAGGCATTTGCCAAACTGGCAAAAATTACCCGCAAAGATAACATTTGTTTTGATGGCTTATCACGTGTATCCCATGTGACCGACGCAACCGACTGGCGTGTCGAGTATCCATTTTTGGTTCTGACACCTGACACGGAAAAAGAAATTGCAGCGCTGGTGCGCACCTGTATCGAGTTAGGGCTTACTATCATTCCGCGCGGCGGCGGTACAGGTTATACCGGCGGTGCCATTCCGCTTACACCGTTATCTGCGGTAATTAATACAGAAAAACTGGATCAACATACCGGCGTGCAAATGCGCACCTTGCCAGGTGTTGCGCGTCAGGTGGCTACGATTGAATGTGGTGCCGGTGTGGTGACGCGCCGCGCGATGGAAGCGGCTTCTGATGCGGGCCTGGAGTTTGCCTGTGATCCTACCAGTGCCGATGCCTGCTGTATCGGCGGCAATGTGGCGATGAATGCGGGTGGTAAAAAGGCTGTGCTATGGGGCACCGCTTTAGATAACCTTGCTTCATGGCGCATGGTGACGCCGGACGGTGAGTGGATGGAAGTGGAGCGCCTGGATCACAACTTAGGCAAAATTCACGATATTGAAACAGCACGTTTCAAGATTAGCCGTTATAGCGAGGATATGAAAACCTTGCTGGCCGAGCCGGAAGTGTTGGAAATCCCGGGTCCAAGTTTCCGTAAGGTGGGGCTGGGTAAAGATGTTACAGATAAGTTCTTATCCGGTCTGCCGGGAATCCAGAAAGAAGGCTGTGATGGTTTAATTACCAGTGCGACGTTTATCTTGCACCGCATGCCTAAATATGTGCGCACCATTGCTTTGGAGTTTTTTGGCAATGTGTCGAACGCCGTACCTGCAATTGTAGAGATTAAAGATTATCTCGATGCCACTGCAAAACAATCACCAGCTGTCATTATGGCAGGCCTGGAGCACATGGATGAGCGCTATATCAAGGCTGTAGGCTATGCGACCAAGGCTGCGCGTCAACAGCGTCCTAAAATGGTGCTGATTGCCGACATCGCATCAGATGATGAAAATGCTGTAGGTGAGGTTGCATCAGCGATGGTGCGTATGTGTAACGCGCGTAACGGCGAAGGTTTCATTGCCGTTTCTAGCGAAGCACGTAAAAAATTCTGGCTGGATCGTGCACGTACCGCTGCGATTGCCAAACATACCAACGCTTTTAAAATCAATGAAGACGTGGTGATTCCGTTACCGCGCTTGGGTGATTATTCCGATGGTATCGAGCGCATCAATATTGATTTATCCATCAACAACAAGCTCAAATTGCTGGATGCGATTGAAGCCTTTATGCAAGGCGATTTGCCGCTGCAGCCTGATGAAGACGGCAATGTAGATGCCAATATGGTGAAAACCAAGCAGGCAATGGCATTACGTTTGATAGGTGACTTGCGCACACGCTGGAGCTTTATCCTTAATAATCTGGATGCACCTGTTTCGGCTTTGGGCGAGGCTGGCGCTGCGTTTAGCCAATATGAAAACATATTCCGTGCCGTGCAATCATACGATTTACGGATTTCCTGGAAGCGTGAATTAAAACGCCCGATGGCAGACATATTTGCAGGGCGTGAGTACCAAAAAATTCTCGACCTATGCGATGAAATCCACAAGAAAGTACTAAAAAGCCGCGTGTTTATTGCGCTGCACATGCACGCGGGCGACGGCAATGTGCATACCAATATCCCCGTGAATTCAGATGACTACGGCATGATGCAGGATGCGCACGCTGCTGTGGCACGCGTGATGGCCTTGGCGCGGAACCTGAACGGTGTGATTTCAGGCGAGCACGGTATCGGCATTACCAAGATGGAGTTTTTGGATCAGTCCACGATTGATACCTTTACTGCCTATAAAAATAAAGTGGATCCGAATGGCCATTTTAATAAAGGTAAGCTATTAGCCGGTTCCGGCTTGGATAACGCTTACACCCCAAGCTTTGGCTTGCTGGAGCAAGAATCTATCATTATGGAGCAATCGGCGATTGGCGAGATTGCCGATGATATCAGTGATTGTCTGCGTTGCGGAAAATGTAAGCCTGTTTGCAGCACGCATGTGCCACGTGCAAACCTTTTATACTCACCGCGCAATAAGATTTTGGGTACATCATTGCTCATTGAGGCGTTTTTATATGAAGAGCAAACGCGTCGCGGTATTTCGCTCAAACATTTCGACGAGTTTAACGACGTAGCGGACCACTGTACGATATGTCACCGTTGTGAAAAACCGTGTCCTGTGGACATCGATTTCGGTGATGTTTCAATCAAGATGCGTAATTTCTTGCGCGAGCAGGGCAAAAAACAGTTTAACCCTGGTACGGCGTTGGGTATGGCATTTCTGAATGCTAAAGATCCCGCTACTATCAAACTGTTGCATACCGTGATGATAAGATGGGGCTACAAAGCGCAGAATTTAGCACATACCCTGGCGAAAAGATTTGGATTGCTGCGAGATAAAAAACACCCACCAGCGACGGTAGGTAAAGCAGATATCAAGGCACAGGTGATTCACTTCATCAATCGGCCTATGCCTAAGAAAATGCAGTCTAAAACCTCACGCGCCATGCTGGGTGTGGAAGACGACCATATGATTCCGGTGATTCGCAATCCGCAAAAGGTAACCGAGGATTCGGAAGCGGTATTCTATTTCCCCGGATGCGGTTCGGAGCGTTTGTTTTCAAACGTTGGTCTGGCAACACAGGCCATGCTGTACGAGGTAGGTGCGATTACCGTATTGCCGCCTGGCTATTTGTGCTGCGGTTATCCGCAAACTTCAGCCGGCAACCACGATAAGGGGCAGGAAATTACAGCGGACAATCGCGTGTTGTTCCATCGTGTGGCCAATACGCTGAATTATCTCGATATTAAAACAGTCATTGTGTCCTGTGGTACCTGTATGGATCAATTGCAGAAGTATGAATTTGAGAAGATTTTCCCGGGTTGCCGTTTGCTCGATATCCATGAATATCTGATGGAAAAAGACATGCGCCTGCAAGGCGTTACCGGTACACGCTACATGTATCATGACCCGTGCCACACGCCAATGAAGACCTATAAACCGTTGGAAGTGGCAAACAACTTGATGGGGCAAGAGGTGCAACTCAACGACCGCTGTTGCGGCGAGAGCGGTACATTTGCAGCAGCTCGTCCAGACATCGCTACACAAGTGAAAATGCGCAAGCAGGAAGAGCTTGAAAGCGGCATGGCTAAAATGGGCTTGACTGTTGGTAACCCTGAAACTACAGTGAAAATTCTGACTTCGTGTCCAAGCTGCCTGCAAGGTTTATCCCGCTATGGAGAAGACACAGGGATTGAAGCTGATTATATTGTTGTGGAAATGGCAAAACATATTCTGGGTGAAAACTGGATGGAAGAATATGTACACAAGGCTAATAATGGCGGTATAGAAAAAGTATTGTTGTAAAAAAATTAAGGCCATCGCAAGAGGGCCTTAATTTTTTGTTAAGCACATTTCATTTTAAAAGGGAGCAACATGAATCATTTAATCAAGCTGTCATTTCTAAGTTTACTGATTATTGTGAGCTTTAGCGGATGTAAGAAAGCTGAAGAGCATACGGCAGAAATTGCAAAAGAAACCATTACGGAAATTAAGGAAAATACACTAGATGCTGCTAAAGAAGCTGCAATTGCAACTGAGCAAGCGGCAAAAGATATTGCAGCAGCGGCAGATCAAGCTGGCGCCGATATATCTTCAACTGAGGATACTGCAAAAGACAAGTAACAACCGCCCGCATCAGTTAATGTTCAAAAAACAGCACTGATTTGTTGATGAGCGTGCATTTCCAGTATTGATTACCCCTGATAATGCTGGATTTACGCACTACTTTAATACGTTGTGCACATCAAACATGCATGAACTGTTGTCATCATTTTGTTAAAACAAATCATTAGGATAGCTCCAGAGTCAATGCCTGCTTAATTCTTGAGCATTTTAGTCTGTCATATAAATTTCATCGCTTGGTCTCAAAACTGTCATTGGCACAGATTATGCTGGTTACTCAATGCAGTACCATCAAATTTGATGATAAGGAGATCTACCATGAAAATTTTATTTAAGCGAACGTCGTTGTTAGTGAGTGCGGCATTAGCAGTAGGAGCCCTTACGGTTTTTGCTAAAACCAGCCCCACATTTGATATTCACACCAACGTGATTTCAAAGGCTGCACAAAGTGAAAAAGGTGTGATTTTAGTCTTGACCGAGCGCGGTGATATTGCGGCTGAAGCGGCCTATTTGTTATTAGCGCAAATCAAGCAGAATGAAGGTTATGAGCCTTTATTGCTGGCAGTAGAAAGCGATAAAGTGGCTGGGTACAGGAGTGCTTTAGGATTACCCAATGCGTCATTACCTGCCGTGATTTTTTTCAATAAATCAGGTAAAGAAATCGTACGTGTAGTAGCTGCTAAATCTGCAATGAGCAAATTTGTTCAGTCGCAAGATCGAGTGAGTTAGTATGGCTAGTTTTTGTGTAAATAGGGCAGTAATCAATCGAAGTATGTGGCATGTTTTGCTTACTGCCTGATCTATCCAGGTTTCTGAATTAACATCTAAACTTCTGCATTAATATCAACCAAAATCGAGTTAGTATTTAAAAGGCAAGAATACTGCGGTTGCAAGGTTTTGCATGATACGTGAAATAAGTCGCTGTGATTTTTCAGCCAGCGCAATCGCATATAAATCTGTACGCCCAATCATTTTTCCGAATTCACGTTCAAATGACAAGTTCTTTTCTGTTTCGTTAATTTCATTGGTCAGTAAATAGAGCACTCCATCCTGATTGCGTGCATTTGAAAGTTTCCAGGCGGCAATTTCAATGTTTCTGGCAACGTTATAAATGCGTTGAGGGTCGATACTGTCAGTGAAATAAAAATCAGTTTTATCGTTATGCGCTTTGAGCAGCATCGTATATAGCCCTACGGTAAAGGCGAGCACACGGTCACCAGTATAGTCAGGCTTGAACGCTAAAAAAATTGCATCTGTGTCTTGCAGGTTGCTGATTTCAGGGAACTTGAATTGATGTTGCGCACTGCCATCAAATACCCAGGCTACCATTTTTTCAGCAGGGTCTGATGTACTTTTTTGCAGCTCGTGTGGATTGCGCTTATAAAGTTTTAGCATCAATATGCGTAGACTTTCTGTATTTTCGCGCATTTCCACATCGGCCATGCGGTCAAAGTCACCTTTCCCAAGCTGGTTAATCGTGCTGCGGTCTTGTTCTTGAGGAATAACTTTTTTTGTGGTGCCGTTAGATAAAGAAGTGGTTGTACACGCGGCGAATATAAATATCAACGGAAGGCTAAGCATAATACGGACAGTGGCTTTCATGTAATTAAAAGCTCCATATTTTTAAACAGGTTGATCTACTTTTTTAAAATACGCGCTGCTGGAAAGATTGCACTAAAGGTACTTCCGACGCCAAGTTCACTGGTAATTTCGAGCCTGGCTTGGTGTCGGGTAAGAATATGTTTGACAATGGATAACCCGAGCCCGGTGCCCCCGGTTTCACGACTTCGACTACGGTCTACGCGGTAAAAACGTTCCGTAAGCCTGTCAATATGCTGCTGTTCTATACCTATACCATTATCGGTGACGCTGAAAACCGCTTGCTTATTGCGCAGCTGCCATGAGATATGAATTTCACCGCTTTCGGGAGTGTAACGTATTGCATTGCTGACCAAATTACCGAGTGCGCTCTGCAACTCATCAACAGCGCCAATTAAATCAAGTTGCGGGGCAGTTTCTGCACTGATTTTATGTTTACCTTGACTTAAAGCCTTGGCATCATTGAACAGCATATTAACAAGCGCTGCCATCTCAATCGGTCTATCTTCAGGTGGCTGCGTGTTGCTTTCAATATGCGACAGCGTGAGCAGGTCTTCAATAAGGCGTCGCATACGCGTTGTTTGATCCTGCATCATGCCGAAATAGTTGCGTATGTTGTCGGGTATTGCACCTTCCATGTCCGATAAGGTCTCTATAAACCCGCCTACAACGGTAAGTGGCGTGCGCAGTTCATGTGAGACATTGGCAATGAAATCACGGCGCATGGCGTCTACTTTTTCAAGTTGCGTGATATCGCGGCTAATTAATAATTTTTGTTTGCTTGCGAGTGGAATCAACCAGATTTCGAGTATGGCTTCTGCATTCCTGGAGTCTTTAAGTTTAAATGGCTCGTCATAAATCCCGTTGTATAAATAGGCAATAAAATTGCTGTTTCTAACCAAATTAACGATTGGCAAATTCTTATCGGTGATTAAATTTAAACCAAGTTGGCTCTCGGCGTGAGCCGTACACCATTCAATTTCATTAGTGGCACTGAGTATGACCAGGCCATCGGGAATCGCATTAGCAACAGTATTAAAGCGCTCCAGTGCCGAGTGTAGCTCGGTTGTTTTACGGTTGTTACTACGCTCATATTTTAATAAGGCGCTGAATACATCTTCCCACAGGCCAAAACCTTCGGGGATTTCTTGTAAAACTGGTGCCTTAAACCAATGGTGCAGTTGGTATAAACCATAAACTTGAATACCAAGATAGCCTAAAAGGCCAATGGAAAAACTTAATAGAGCGATAACCGCACCGCTAATTAGCCAAAGAAAAACACTAATAGTGCTTAGCGCACATACGAAAAAAAAAGCTTTCCAGCGAAGATCAATCACGGATTAAATTTTCAAAGATTATTTCCGCACAATTATAGCGGGCTTTTTTGATACAGTATTTTTTTACTATTAGTTCTTTTAGCAACCAGAAAATTAGCCATGTCGTAACAGCCTTAACTATGTTGTGCAGACAAACGGTAGCCAGCGCCGCGTACCGTCTGAATTAAATCTTCATGGCCTGATATTGACAGGGCATTACGCAGGCGTCGAATATGCACATCTACGGTGCGGTCTTCGACAAATACACGGTCGCCCCATACTTTGTCCAGTAACTGGCTACGCGTGTGCACGCGCTCGGCATTGGTCATGAAAAAATGGAGCAGCCTGAATTCGGTAGGACCCAAATCAATACTCTTTTGGTTGCCGGTAACGCGGTGCGTTGTTGGATCCAGGCGCAGGCCATTTAATTCGATAGGATCATCGGTCATCTGTGGTGCACGGCGGCGTAATACAGCCTTGATTCTCGCGTTAAGTTCGCGTGGACTAAACGGCTTGGTGACATAATCATCTGCACCCACTTCCAGGCCACGCACTTTGTCATACTCTTCACCGCGCGCAGTCAGCATAATGATAGGAATATTTTTTGTGAGCGCGTCTGATTTTAATTTACGTGCAAACTCCAATCCATTCATTCCAGGCAACATCCAATCCAGCAAAATCAAATCCGGGATGGTTTCACGCATGAGGTCTTGTGCTATCTCCACACTTAAAGCGCGTATCGCATTGTGTCCAGCTTGCGTAATGTTGAGTGCTAGCAGTTCCTGAATAGCCGGTTCATCTTCAACAACTAATATATTAGCGGGCATATTTTTTCCTTAAATAATTGCCTTGTAAACTTTAAGCCTGATTAGTTTATGACGCTAATATGACACATTCATGACAAAGATTAAACACGAAAATAAGAAGTAATCATCATAACTAAATTGCCATTTTTCTCATTTTGTTACACCATACAACAATTTGCTAATTTATGAATCAAATCTAAAGTAACTATATTAAAGAACTACTTAATAATTAACAGTATGTAAAAAATAAAAGTTTTAGGGAGTCAATGGAATGTCAGGTTTTTTCTCAAAAGAACATATCACTGCCAATGCAAATTTTAATCGCTGGTTAGTGCCTCCCGCTGCGCTGGCAGTTCATCTTTCAATTGGTATGGCGTATGGTTTTAGCGTATTCTGGAAACCGTTAGGCAATGTGTTGCAAGGTGAAGATGGCAAGCCTTTGGCTGCTTGTGCCGCAGGCGCTACAACATTTGCTGATAAATTATCCGGCACGGCCAATGCCCTGTTTGCTACGGACTGCAATTGGACCCAGTTTGATTTAGGCTGGATGTATACCTTGTTTTTTGTACTGCTGGGGTGTTCAGCCGCGGTTTGGGGTGGCTGGCTGGAACGTGCCGGCCCGCGTAAAGCTGGATTGGTTGCCACTTTGTGCTGGTGTGGCGGTTTGCTGATTTCTGCCTATGGTGTCTATAGCCATCAACTATGGATGATGTGGCTAGGTTCTGGGTTCATAGGGGGTATCGGACTTGGATTAGGCTATATTTCCCCGGTTTCCACGCTTATTAAATGGTTTCCTGATCGCCGCGGAATGGCTACTGGCATGGCGATTATGGGGTTTGGCGGTGGTGCCATGATCGGTTCGCCTTTGGCTACCAAGTTGATGACTTATTTTGCCACGCCAACCAGTGTGGGTGTCTGGCAAACTTTTGTGGCACTCGCCGTGATTTATACTGCATTTATGCTGTACGGATCTTTAGCATATCGTGTCCCGCCATTAGGGTGGAAACCGGCTGGTTGGACGCCGCCGGCTGCTAAGGAAAATGTCATGATTGCAACGCGACATGTGCATTTGAAAAATGCGCATAAAACACCACAATTCTGGCTGTTATGGATTGTGCTATGCATGAATGTGTCGGCAGGTATCGGTATTATTGGCGCAGCGGCACCTATGCTGCAGGAAACTTTTGGCGGTGCACTTATCGGTCAGCCCGGCGTAGGTTTTGATGTGGTGAAACAGGATGCAGCGATGGCTGCTGCCGTGGCTTCAGTCGGTGCGGGTTTTGTCGGTTTGATTTCAATTTTCAACATTTTTGGACGCTTTGCCTGGGCGACTTCATCAGATAAATTGGGCCGCAAACGCACTTATTATATTTTCTTTATATTAGGCGCAATGATGTATTGCGCCGCGACTTATGTAGCAGGGTTTAAGTCATTGGCTTTATTTGTAGCTAGTTTTTGCGTGATTGCTTCGATGTACGGTGGGGGATTTGCCACTATTCCTGCTTATCTGGCGGATATGTTTGGTACGCAATTCGTTGGCGCTATTCATGGCCGCCTGCTCACGGCGTGGTCAACTGCCGGTATTCTGGGCCCAGTTGTTGTGAATTACATGCATGATACGCGACTGGAGGCAGGTGTGCCTTTCGACCAAATTTATGCACCGATATTCCTGACGCTGGCTGGTTTATTGGTGGTAGGTTTTATCGCGAACCTGTTGGTGAAGCCTGTTGCAGAAAAATACTATATGACAGACGCTGAATTGGAACTGGAGCATCAATTGGCGCATGAGCAGTCTATTGCCAATGGTGGTGTCGGTAAAGCTGCTGCTTCAAAATCAGGCAGCCACCCAGTGCTTGCGGTTTTTGCGTGGGCCCTGGTACTTATTCCTATTAGCTATGGGGTATGGAGCACGATCCAGAAGGCTTGGATTTTATTTCATTGATTCAATTGCGTAGCGCATTTTAGTGTTGCTGGCTTTAGTTCGGAAGTTTTTAAATTATTGATTTAGAAGTGCAGACAATGCCAGACGAATAGAAAGCGCTAAGTTCGCTAACGATATGCTGTAAAATACGGCTTTATGAAATTTAAAGCGAATTAAGGGAAGTGAAAGACGTGAGAGAAATTGAGAAAAACCTGGATGGCAAAGGAATGCAGGTCGGTATAGTGCTATCAAGATTTAACAGTAATATTGGTGATGGTTTGCTGGGCGCTTGTAAAAGTGAACTGCTCAAGCTGGGCGTGGCTGATAATGATATTACTATTGCGACTGTGCCAGGCGCACTGGAAACGCCGCTGATATTGCAACATATGGCATTGAGTGAAAAATACGATGCCTTGATTGCGTTAGGCGCTATTATTCGCGGCGAGACTTATCATTTTGAAGTGGTTGCAAATGAGTCTGCGCGCGGCATTTCTGAAGTGCAATTGAATACAGGCGTGCCGGTTGCCAATGCAGTGCTTACTACTGAAGATGATGATCAGGCAATTGCCCGCATGCATATTAAAGGTACAGAAGCTGCGCAAGTGGCTGTCGAAATGTTTAATTTGGTAAGAGCGTTATGATTGATCCACAGCATCCGATTACCAGCTTGGTCGTCGATAAAGAAGAAGGTGTTGAAAAAACCGTTCATAAAACCGGGGCGGGGAAAACCGGCTCAGCTAAAAAAAGCGGTAGTAAAAATCGCAGAAAATCACGGGAGTTGGTATTAAAAGCGGTATATCGCGGCATGCTGAATCAATCGGAATTGTCGCAAATATTTCGCGATATGACCGATGATCCGGATTACAACAAAGCTGATGAAGCGTACTTCAGGCATTTATTGCAAGCAGTGACTACTCACCTTAATGCTATTGATGATAGGCTGGTGAATTTTATTGACCGGCCTATTGCAGAGCTAAGCCCTGTAGAACATGCCATCTTGCGTATTGCCGGATGTGAGTTGATGTTTGATTCCACTATTCCATATCGCGTGGTGATTAACGAGGGTGTGGAACTCGCTAAACTTTTCGGCGGCACTGATGGGCATAAATACATTAATGGCGTGTTGGATAAATTTGCTGCAGCAGTGCGTGAGGCAGAAGTTAAAGCTGCAAGAAGTTAGCGTACTCAATGCGGAATAGCCAAGAGAGTGTGGTTCAACCATTGTTTGGCTTATTTCAATAAATGCTTTCGTCAGATAAAAGAAATGATGGACGTCGAGTGAGTAACATGAGTTTAAGTGATGCGCTGGATATTGTACGCATAACTGATGTGGGTTTGCTGCGAGATCATAATGAGGATGCCATCGCTAGCGATGATGCTATTGGTTTGGTCATTCTTGCTGATGGTATGGGCGGATATAAAGCTGGAGAGGTCGCTAGTGAAATAGCCGTGTTGAGCATTGCCGCCGAATTAAAAGAGGCGCTGTTGGATTTTCAACCTGGTTATGAACCGGTAATTTCGGGTAAACAGCCAGAAGCACAATTAATTGTTGATGCGGTCAGTAATGCTAATGCGGCAATTTACAACGTGTCGCAAAACTATCCGAATTGTGCAGGCATGGGTACCACATTGGTACTTGGGCTATTTGTTAACAATAAACTGCTGGTGGGACATATTGGCGATTCTCGCATGTATCGTTTACGCAACCAGTCTTTAGTGCAAATTACAGAAGATCACTCTTTACTTCAAGAGCTGATTAAAGCAGGATTGATTACGCTGGAACAGGCCAAATTTTCCGAGCATAAAAATCTTGTAACTCGAGCTTTAGGAATAGACCCTGAAGTTGAGCTGGAGCTCAACGAGTTTGATGTCGAAGTGGGTGACGTTTATTTGCTATGTTCCGACGGCTTGAGTGATCTGGTAGACGATGTGGATATACAATCTACACTTAACGCTAATTCGTCTAATATGCTTTGGGCGGCAGAAACCCTGGTTCAGATGGCGAACGACAATGGCGGTAGGGACAATATTTCTGTCATACTAGTGAAAATTAAAAATTTGTTTGATTACAAATGTACTTGGTACGATAATTTTCTCGGTTGGTTAAGATAATAGGGTAGATTATGGCAAAGCTCATTCTTTCTCTAGACGGCGCGCACTTAAGTGAGTATCCCCTCACTAAAGTGCGAACTACTATTGGCCGTAGACCCGCTAACGACATTCATCTGGATAATCTAGCCGTGAGTGGTGACCATGCAGTGATAGTAAAGACGGATAATGATTTTTATGTAGAAGATCTTGATAGCACCAACGGCACTCTGGTCAACAATGAAGTCACTAAAAAACACTTATTGCAACATGGCGATGTAATTGCGTTTGGAAAGTTCCAGTTAAAGTACCTTGATGATGCCACATCAAATGATGTGGCCATTGAGGACAGCGTGCCGGCTTTTGAAGAAACCATGTTGATGCGCCCGTCAACATTTAAGTCGAATAAACCCATGATGCACGCAGAGCTGGCTTTGCCAGATGAGCAAGGGGCCGAGCTTTCCGCTGCGGATGATCAATTAAATCATCAACCAGCTCCTCCCTCAGTTAGTGCTGAGCCGGATAAGGTGGGTAGGATACAGGTGCTTAATGGATCAAATAGCGGGCGCGAGTTGGTGTTAAATAAGGCCCTGACTACATTAGGGAAAACGGGTGTTCAGGTCGCGGTGATCACCAGACGTCCTAATGGCTACTTTATTACGCATGTAGAAGGGCAGGTTTTGCCCATAGTGAATGGTGTGTCAACCGGTACTCAGGCGTTTGCACTCAATGACCATGATGTGGTTGAGCTGGCCGGGGTGAAAATGGAATTTTATCTTGCAAATTCTTAATCCGAACGTGTAAACAGTACAAGGCGTTAAGTTGCTCAATAATATTAAATATGGCGTTATTTTCTTTCCAAACACTCTTCTAGATTAACAATACATTTCAATGTTTGATTCCCAGCACCCTTACCTTCTAAAACGGCTAGAACGCCTAAATGCGATTGGCGTTGCACTATCCGTAGAGCGGGATAATCAACGTCTTTTAGAAATGATTTTGTTAGGTGCCCAGGAAATTACAAATGCCGATGGTGGCACGCTTTATACCCTCCATGAGGATACACATCTTAAATTTGAGATGATGCGTAATAAAACGCTCAACTTATCGCTGGGCGGCACTACAGGAAAAGAAATTCCATTTGCACCACTACCGTTATATCTTGAAGATGGCGCCCCTAATTTAACGACTATTGCTGCTCATGCGACTATAAATGCTAAAACGATTAATATCGCCAACGCTTACGAAGCTGAAAATTTTGATTTTTCAGGTACGCGCAAATTTGATGAGAAGACTGGATATCATTCACAATCATTTTTAACGATTCCGATGAAGAATCATGAGTCAGAAGTGATTGGCGTGCTGCAGCTAATCAACGCGATTGATATTGATACTGGAGAAATTATTCCTTTTTCAATAGCAAATCAAAGTTTGGTTGAATCGTTAGCATCGCAAGCAGCGGTTGCGATGACGAATCATAGTTTAATTGAAGGCTTTAAAGGCCTATTCGAGGCTTTCATTGAGTTAATTGCTGATGCAATTGACCAGAAGTCACCTTATACAGGTGGCCATTGCCGGCGCGTACCTGAGCTGACCATGATGTTGGCGCAAGCGGCAATAGACACTAAAACGGGTCCGCTTAAAGATTTTACGCTAGATGAAAATGAGTTTTACGAGCTGAAAGTAGCCAGCTGGCTTCATGATTGCGGTAAGGTCACCACTCCTGAGTCAGTCATGGATAAACCGACCAAGTTATCTTCAATTTTTGATCGTATAGAGCTAATTGATCAACGTTTTGAATTGGTGAAGCAACAAGCCGAGAGCGCATTGCTCAAAAAACAAGTGGAATTGTTACGTAACAGAGCCTTGGATAAAGACCTTGAAGCTGAATTCGTACAGATGGAAGCTGAGCTACGAGCTTTTAAATTACAATGTGATTTAGATCGTGAGTTTTTGAGGCAATCCAATTTTGGTAGCGAATCCATGACTCAAGAAGACCAGCAGCGTGTGCGTGAAATTGGCATGATGGAAATTTCTGATTCTGATGGTCGTAAGACTACATTTTTAAGCGAGGATGAAGTCTATAACTTGAGTATTGTTCGTGGCACGCTCACTGTAGAAGAACGCGAAATTATTAATAATCATATTGATGTGACGATAAGCATGCTTGAATCACTACCATATCCACGCAGTTTAATTCGTGTCCCGGAGTATGCATGTGGGCATCATGAACATATGGATGGCAGCGGATATCCCAGGGGGCTTACGCGCGAGCAGATGTCGGTGCCGGCAAGGGTGATGGGTATTGCTGATATTTTTGAGGCGCTTACGTCAAAGGATAGACCATACAAAAGAGCTCAAACCCTTTCAGAATCACTCAATATTTTAGGTATTATGAAAATAAATCATCATATAGACCCTGATTTGTTTGATATTTTCGTGCGTGAGAAAATTTACCTAAAATATGCAGAGCAATTTTTAGAGCCTGAGCAAATTGATGATGTGGATCATACAAAGATACCTGGCTACACACATTAGTGGCTGTTGTTAAAACCTCAAGCGGTCATGATCAGGTTATTTATTTGTGCAATTAAAAAAGCTTCATAAGCTTATACTTTTGCAGCCAGATTCATTGCAGGCAAGATAACTGCCTTGTTCATACCAATCACCTAAAACCAATCGTATGGTAATTTTACCGTCTAGCTCTATGACATGCCGATTTGGTCTGTGCGTATGACCATGAATAAATAAATCCGGGTAGTGGTATTTTTTTACCAATGCATTTACCGCATCTGCATTCACATCCATAATTTCCATCGGTTTGTGTGACTTTTCTTGCGCGCTGCGTGTTCTAATCGTTTCGATTTGGTTTTTTCGAGACTGTAGTGGTTGGCTTAAAAAATGTGCTTGCCACTGCTTGTCCCTAACTTGAGAGCGGAATTGCTGGTAAGCCACATCGTCAATACATAAGTCGTCACCATGACTTAATAGTACTTTTTTACCGTGCAAATCAATCAAAGTCGGATCTTGAATCAGCGTGGCCTTGGCAACTTGGCAAAAGTTTTCTGCGATCAGGAAATCACGGTTGCCATGCATAAGGTATATTGGGACACCTGATTCAGCTAGCGCACTGAATGCGTTAATAATGACTTGATGAAATGCATCGTTAATATCATCATCCCCGGCCCAATACTCAAATAAATCACCCAAAATATAAAGCGCTTTTGCTTTTACTGCAGTCTGGCGCAGAAACTCTATAAAAGCTGCAGTGATATGCGGACGGCTCGCACATAAATGCAAGTCAGAGATGAACAAATGGGTATTTGATAAATTTGAACTAGAGGCGTGTGAATTATGCATCATCAGAAGATGATAAGGTACATGAGGATAAATTAAAACCTAATAAGCTAAATTTTAATTTATCTTCATTTGTAAACATATTGGACGGCAGATTGTAAGTTGGAATTATTCCATACAAAGCTATGAAATAATTCCTTAGTGATTAAGCGCGGGTAGCGCGTTCAATAATGACATTGTCTACTGGTACGTCTTGGTGACCTTTACGGCTGGTTGTCGCGGCTTGCTTGATTTTATCAACAACATCCATACCGGCAATAACCTTGCCGAAAACACAGTAACCCCAGCCGCTACCTGTTGGCGCAGTGTGATTGAGGAATTCATTGTTGGCAACATTGATGAAAAACTGGCTGCTTGCCGAATGTGGTGCCGAGGTACGTGCCATAGCAATGGTATATTTATCATTGCCTAAGCCGTTATCAGCCTCGTTTTTAATTTCAGCTTCGGTGCTTTTTTGATTCATTTCGGCATCGAATCCACCGCCTTGAATCATGAATCCATTAATCACACGGTGAAAAATAGTGCCGTCATAAAACCCGTTATCTACGTATTGTAAAAAATTAGCTACGGTAATCGGGGCTTTTTCAGCATTGAGTTCTAAAGTGATTTCGCCGAAGTTAGTGTGTAGTTTAACCACAAAATATCCTTAAAAAATATAAAAAAATTGAGTCAGTAGTAAAAATGGTTATTTAAAACCAAGCCCTTACTTATAAAGGTGCTTTGTTGATTTTAATTTCGTTAATCAGAATGGTGGCTTTTGGCACGTCGCTATATGGACCAACGTTCCCTGTAGGACTTGTAGCAATTTCACGGACTACGTCCATTCCTTTCAATACGCGGCCAAATACACAGTAGCCAATAAGCTCCGGGTCAGGACTTTGGTAGTTCAGGAATCGGTTGTTTTCAAGGTTGATAAAAAATTGCGATGTAGCTGAATTCGGATCCGATGTTCTTGCCATGGCAAGCGTACCGATGTCATTGGTTAAACCATTTCCAGCTTCGTTGATGATTGGCGCGCGCGTATCTTTTTCAGACATATCAGCCGTAAAGCCCCCGCCTTGAATCATGAAGCGATTGATTACACGGTGAAAAATGGTGCCTTTGTAAAAACCGGCATTTACATACTGCAAGAAATTGGCAACGGTTTTAGGCGCTTTGTCTGGATACAGTTCAACAATAAAGCTGCCGCGATTTGTTTCGACAACAACTTGCGGGTTCGCTGCAAGAGCAGATGTGCTTAACATAGCTAATAAAAGAAAAGCATAGAGTTGACGCATTTTATTCCTTCAAATGAGGGGTGTGTAGATGAAACCAGAAAACTCGGTAATCGAGCTTTATATTAATCCAATGGCTATTTAATTAAATTTAAATTAAGCAGCACCTTCATAGATAATTTTCCAACTATGATTTTCCTGAATCCAGTATTGGCGTTTTTGCATTTTATTTTTTAACGTTGGGCTATTAAAGTCTTGGGTAAAATCAACCACCACTAACTTTTTTTGCGAATCCGGGTAGCTGAACATACTAATGCCGGATAACGATATATCTATTTTTGGCTTACTTGCCTGCACGCGATACTTATGCTCTGACCATTGCTGGAAGTTAATGCCGTTGCTGGAAAAGTCTTTTGAATAATGTGCGAGATACTTGGATGTATCTTGAGATCTCCAGTCATCTAACCATTCATCAATAGCGCTTGTTAATTCCTGCCTCTGTTCTTCTGCATTATTATTTGCGCCATCCAGCCATTCTAAATTATTGGCGATGACTACGGGCGTGTTACCTGATTGCAGAATGGGTGCGAGTGCTTTTAAGTCTTGATTGGTGAGTACCACACAGCCATCACTGGCGCGCGGTGGCCGGCTGTATGTATTGCTGGGCGTGCCATGCAGCCAGATGCCGGAACCCTTTCTATTGTGCTGCCTGTCCCACTCGTTGGGATAATTAAGCGGGTATGCGGCATCGCCGTATAGGTCTGGTAGTGGCTGATTTAACTTTGTGCTCGCAAAATAAACGCCAATAGGCGTGCGTTTGTCACCTTCTGTTTGTTTTTCAACTCCATTTTTACCAACCGTAATGTAATAGTCGGCTACATACTTGAGATGTTCATTTTCATTCTTGTATAGGTACAGCCTGGATTTGCTGGTATCAACTACAATTAAATGACTTTGTTGCGGATTGGGAGATAACAGGAGGTTCGGTTGCTTATCTTGCGTTTGTTTAGACAAATAACGCTCAATGCGCGCGCGCGCTTCTTCTTGCAGGTCTTTAACCGCCTCTGTCGGGTTGTGATCCGAGCTCCCGAATGCCTGTAAGTATTTACCTTGCGCCATTAACAGGTCGCCGCGTACCAGATAAGCCAGTTTGAAATTAGGTGTGCTGCGTATCAATTGATCGATGGTGCTGAGTGCTTGCTGGTTTTTGCCCTCTGAAATTTCGAGCAGACTTTTTACCAGCAAGTTTTCTGCAAGGTTTGTAGCAAGGCTAGTTGCATTATGCAGGTTGGATTTAGGCAATAAATTACCAAAGCTAAAGCGGTTAACGGCCGTGGCATTCCACGGTACCAAAGTTATTGCCGCTAATAGCGAGTAGGTAAAAGCTTTATTAACTAGCATGCGTACGTTTTATGCCTATTTTCTTTGTGTCTGTAATAACTTGAATGTCTATAATTAATTAGTTATCTGCGATTTCTTCTTCAATATACCAGTTGTCACCATCTCGTTTCATTAACAGAGTTTTATTGGTGCGAATCGGTTTACCATCAGCACGATAAGACTGTCTGAATTTCACCTTCGCTGCACTATCATTAGATTCGATCTTAAGGTTGGAGAGTTCGACGCTGATTTTTGATGGTTTGGCAATGCGTTCACGGCGTTGCTGTTCCCATGCTTGGCGACTTTGGCCTTTTGCGGGCTTGAAGCCAGCACCGTAGCTGGCAAAGTATTTATCAAGATTTTTACTGGCCCAGGCTTGTGACCAGTTATTTACCGCAGCGGTGATTGCATCGTTGGCATTGGCTGGAGCGCTGCCGTTTGTTTTCTTCACATCAGCTTGTGCTGTGTTAGTCTGGTTGGCGGTTACATTTTTCACCGGCTCTTTGGCCGCAATGGTAGTTTTGTTGCCGGTACCGAATAAATCCTTGATTAAAGACAGCTTGCCTTGCGCACGTGTATTGCCGGTATCAAGTTGCAACGCTTTGTCATAAGCTTCACTGGCCATGCGTGCATAAATATCACCCAAATTTTCATGCGCAGTGGCATAACTAGGATGTGTCTTGATTGCAGTTTCCAGCGCCTTGCGTGCTTTATCAAATTGGCCTTGGTCTGCATAAAGCACAGCCAGGTTGTTGTATGGCTCCGGCAAGTTAGGAAACTTTTCAGTCACATCAGTAAATATTTTAATAGCTTCATCGCGACGACCTTGCTCAGCAAGCAAAACACCCTTCAGGAACAATCCTTGTGCATTTTTAGGATTGGCCGCAATGTAGGTATTCACTCGATCAAGTGCAACTGCAGTCTGTCCCTGATCCGCTAGTTGTGAAATTTCCTTGAGTTCATCTGCATGTGCGATAGAGAAAACGAAAGATGTTGATACAATCAATACAAACCTAGTGATAGACGGAGTGAGCGACGCAATAAAATTATTCATTGTGATATACTTTTTTGTGAATAAATAAAAACGTAATTCTATCAATAGCCTAAGCAACCTCCAATAGCTCATTTAGGTTTAAGCCAATATATTTCGCCAAACTACACATTTATAGACTTACTTGCAGCTATTGTTTAGCGAAAACTAATAATTCAATCATCTTGCAATAATAATATGTTAAAAATTTACAATACACTAGCCCGCGAGAAGCAAACTTTTAAGCCAATTGTCGTGGGTAAAGTCAGCATGTATGTCTGTGGTATGACAGTTTATGACTACTGTCATTTAGGGCACGCACGTGTCATGGTGGTATTTGATATGGTGAGCCGTTGGCTGCGTGCATCTGGTTACGATGTGACCTACGTGCGGAACATTACTGATATTGATGACAAAATCATTAAGCGTGCCAACGAAAACAACGAAACGATTGCGCAATTAACCCAGCGGTTTATTGATGCGATGGATGAAGATTCCGCTAAGCTTGGCGTTATCCGCCCGGACATAGAGCCTAAAGCGACGGAGTTCGTGGATGGAATGCTGAAAATGATAACGGCTTTGGTTGAAAAAGGATTTGCTTACCCTGCCGCGAATGGCGATGTGTTTTACGCGGTGAATAACTTCCCGGGTTACGGAAAATTATCCGGCAAGTCGCTGGAGGATCTGCGCGCGGGTGAGCGTGTGGAAGTGGATACTTTTAAAAAAGACCCTATGGATTTCGTGCTATGGAAAGCGGCAAAGCCAGCCGAGCCAAGCTGGGATTCGCCTTGGGGTAAGGGACGCCCAGGCTGGCATATCGAATGCTCGGCAATGAGTGCGCACCATTTAGGACAGCATTTTGATATTCACGGCGGTGGACAGGATTTGCAGTTCCCGCATCATGAAAATGAAATTGCACAATCTGAAGCAGCGCACAGCCATGACGGTAAGCCTTGTCAGATGGTGAATTACTGGATGCACAATGGTTTTGTACGCGTCGATGACGAGAAAATGTCTAAATCACTGGGCAATTTCTTTACGATTCGTACCGTGCTGGAAAAATACGATGCTGAAGTCGTGCGCTTTTTCATCCTGCGTGCGCATTATCGTAGCCCGCTCAATTATTCTGACCAGCATCTGGATGACGCAAGATCTGCGTTAACACGCTTATATACTGCATTGCGCGGGGCAAATGTCGAAAACAGTGTGATTGATTGGCAGCGTCCGCAAGCCGCACGATTTAAAGATGCAATGGATGATGATTTCAATACACCTGAGGCAATGGCTGTGTTGTTTGATTTGGCCAATGAAGTGAATAAAACAAAAGACGTTGATACATTGCGTTTATTGAAAGGTCTGGCAGGAGTTCTGGGTTTATTGCAGCGTAATCCGGATGAATTCCTGCAAGGCGGCGTGACAGAAAAGTTCGAAGAGTTCTATGTTGAAGGGCTGATCCAGGCGCGTCTCACCGCGAAGAAAAATAAAGACTTTGCGGCAGCCGATGCGATTAGAAAACAATTGGCGGATACCGGTATCGCGCTGGAAGACACACCGCAAGGCACAACCTGGCGTCGTGCCTGAAAGTAAGTGATTAATTGATAATGATGAAAAATGTAAGGGAATTGATATGCCAGTGAAATTAACCGCTCCGGAAGCGGCATCTTTATTGCCAGTGAAGGGCGTGCAGCTGGGCTTTGCCGAAGCTTATATAAAAAAACCTGACCGTAAGGATGTGTTGGTAATTAAGTTGGCAGAGGGTAGCAATGTTGCAGGTGTTTTTACCCAAAATCGTTTCTGTGCTGCGCCTGTGATTTTGTGCAAAGACTTTTTAGCACAAAAAAAAGGTATTCGTGCTTTGCTTGTTAACACCGGCTGTGCCAATGCCGGCACTGGCGAGGATGGTCTGAATCGTGCCCGGCAAAGCTGCGAAGCATTGGCTGATCTGCTGGATATTGAAGCAAACCAGGTGCTGCCTTTTTCTACGGGCGTGATTTTAGAGCCATTGCCGGTTGATAAAGTGGTCGCTGGTTTGCCGGCCGCCATCGCAAATTTAAAAGAAGACAATTGGCTCAATGCTGCTGAAGCGATTATGACCACGGACATCGTCGCAAAAGGTACTTCGCGCAGGCTTGACGTCGGCGGTAAGCAAGTCACCGTTACCGGTATCAGCAAAGGTTCCGGCATGATTCATCCCAACATGGCGACCATGCTGGGTTATATAGCAACTGATGCTGCCATCAGCCAAGCGGCACTTGAGAATATTATTCACTATGCGGTGAATAAATCTTTCAACTGCATTACGGTTGATGGGGATACATCCACTAACGACAGCCTGATTGTGATGGCGACCAATTTGGCGGGTAATGCAGAAATCACTGCAGGAAGTGCAGATTTCGTTGCATTGCGTGATGCAATCACTGAAGTGGCGATTGAATTGGCGCAGGCGATTGTGCGTGATGGCGAGGGGGCTACTAAATTCATGACGGTTACCGTAGAAGGTGGCAAGACTGAAGAGGAGTGCCGCAAAATAGCCTATGTCATCGCACATTCGCCATTGATTAAAACCGCATTTTTTGCATCGGACCCTAATCTGGGCAGAATTCTGGCAGCAATTGGCTATGCCGGTGTTGATGATCTGGATGTCAATACACTGCAGTTGTATCTAGGGAATGTGCTGGTGGCCGAAAACGGTGGCAGGGCGGCTTCGTATCTTGAGGAGCAGGGTGTAGCCATTATGAAAGAATCTGATATTCTGGTGCGCGTAGTGCTCAATCGGGGTGCTGAAAATGCCACCATCTGGACTTGTGATTTTTCTTACGATTATGTGAGAATTAACGCAGATTACCGCTCCTAGATCATATCTACAGGTCATTAACTTCATGCGCGATCAAAATTCAAAACTGGGCATGCCGGAAGGTGCTGTCACAGAAGCTGCAGTAGGTGTTATCCAGCACAATAACGGCATGGTGCTGCTGGGCAAACGCCCGGCCGGTAAACCCTGGGCCGGTTATTGGGAGTTCCCGGGAGGCAAAATAGAGCCCAATGAAACTCCTGCGCAGGCCTTGAAAAGAGAGTTGCAGGAGGAGTTGGGAGTTACGGTGACGCGCTATTACCCATGGCTCACCCGTACCTACAGCTACGAGGCTAAATATGACGCGATGGGCGTGCTGGAAAGCCCGGCTAAAACCGTCAAACTCCATTTCTTTATTGTGACGGAATGGATAGGCGACCCGGTTGGTTTGGAAAATCAACTGACTAGTTGGCAGAATCCAGAGAAAATTAACGTAGGGCCAATGCTGCCGGCAAATGCTCCAATTTTGACCGGACTTGGCTTGTCTCCGATTTATGCTATTACTAATTTAAAAGAATTAGGCGAGTCTTTATTTTTTGAGCGCTTGAAAACGGCACTGGGAAATGGCTTGATGATGATCCAGGTGCGTGAGAATCAACTTTCTCCGCAAGGGCTGAGATTGTTTAGCGAGTATGTTATTGAATTGGCAGCGCCATACGAAGCAAAGGTATTCATTAATTCAGATATCGATACAGCGCAGCAATTAGGTGCAACAGGTGTGCACCTGTCTTCACAAAAGCTGATGCAATTGCAAACCAAGCCTGAAGGATTGTTATGTGGCGCCTCCTGTCATAATCTCAGTGAATTGTCACGGGCGGCTGACTTGGGGCTTGATTATGTGATGCTGTCACCAGTGCAGGCAACATTAAGTCATTTGGATGCACAGCCGCTTGGCTGGGCTGCATTTAATCAATTTGTAAGTGGCTATTCACTGCCTGTTTTTGCTTTAGGTGGCATGCAAATGGAAGATTTACACACCGCTAGACAAAACGGCGCACACGGCATCGCCATGCAGCGGGCGATATGGGGTGCGCAGTAAAAGCTTAACTGTTAATGGTGGTGATTATGGTGCTCGTGGCCATTACTACCGCCATTATTTGTTTCGTCGCTGACTGGCGTTTTCACCAACGCTTTGACTTGCTGTTTAAATTCAACATTGTTTGATTTAAAAGTCAGTTCAAAATTGACTTGCTCACCTTCTGTCAGCGGTTTCTTCAGATCAAAAAGCATTAAATGAAAACCGCCGGGTTCCAGCTTGTATGGTTTGCCTGCCATAAGTGGCAATGTTTCCAGCATGCGCATCTTCATCACGCCGTTTTGCATGGTCATGCTATGAATTTCAACGCTTTTTGTAACATTGCTTTCTGCATGAATTAACGTTGCATCCTGCGTGCTGACAAATGTCATGTAGGCCGCACCGACATCCTGTCCTGCAGTGGTAGGGCGTACCCAGGCATTCTCTATAGATACGATATCCTTGGCATTGATATAAGTGCTACTGGCTGCCAAAGTTAAAAGTAAAACGTAACGTAAAAGCCGTTGCAATACAGATGTAGAGAGCAAGGTATTCATAAGTAACCTCTTGAAAATAAATGATTCTTAATGGTTAATCCTGTTAGAACTACTGTGGCGTTAAATCATCCGCCAGCTGGTCGGATTTAGCGTCAACAGGAATTGCATACTGTTCGCTTGCCCATAGGCCTAAATCAATGAGTTTGCAGCGTTTACTGCAAAAAGGGCGAAATGCATTATCAGGTGAGAACTCGGTTAGCTGTTTGCAGGTTGGACATGCGACCAAGCGTTTTTTTGATGTAGTCATGATGCTATTTTTTTAGATGTGAATTTGTAAATTAATCTGCAGTCGGATTTTCTTAACATTTTTGATGCTGTTGCAAACTATAAGTTGCACAACGTTAACGCGAAGTGAACATCCTCTTCATGTTTCTGCGGTTTTTGTGTGCAATCAAGTGTATTAAAGCGAATGTTAATTGCATATTTGTTGGCGCTCACTTCAGGGAAGCAGGTAACGTCATCGGCAACTTCAATTTTTAACATTTGGGCGGGTTTTGCGCCACCCAGCATTTGAAGATATGCACCATTGGTTGCAACCAGTTTGCTGGTGGCGCCGCTACCGCGCAAGATTCGTAAAATAATGATGATAGCTTGCTGCATCGGGATCAGCGGCTTGAGCCAGGCATCAAAATCTCGCATCCGCCGTTCCTCGCCAAGACCCAGCCAGTAATGATAGGAAGGCACATCGAATTCACAGACGCCGCCTGGAATGCCTGAGCGCTGTTTGATACTCATTAGCCATTCATTGGCACGTAATGTTTGGCCAAGTTTTGTCGTTTCTGCGCGTAAAGCAATTGCGGCTGTGTCAATGTCGTCAAGGGTGGCCTGTAGCGCATCTGCTACGATTGCAGGATTTCCAACCAGTAAGCGCATTGCTGTTTTTTGGCGGTCAAGTTCCTGTAAAAGGTCTAGTTTTAGCTCTGCACGATCAACGACGTCCAGGATTTGTAATAGCGTGAGTAGGGCACAATGGTGGTGGTATTCATGGCCAGACGCTACGTTATGCAGCACTTTGGCAAACAGATCCTCCACGCGAAGCAATGTGCGTATGCGCTCATTAAAAGGATAATCGTAACTAGGCATTTTTCATAACGTTATAGCCCTAAAAGTACTTTAAGTAGGAGCAAAGTTAAACATGCCCTGTAAAGTTAAGCTGAATTATTAAATTTATTTGCTAACTATGCAAGTTTTAATGAATTTTTTATGTATTTTATTAACTTTTTCAATTAATTCCACTACCGAACCGTTGTTTTCTATGACTTCATCGGCGAGTCTTAGTCGGGTTGCTCTGGTGGTTTGCGCATCCATGATTGCCTTTACTTCCTGTTCGGTTAATTGGCTGCGTGACATTGCACGCTTGACTTGTAAGTTTTCATCGCAATCCACCACTAAAGTTTTATTCACGAGTGCTTGATAGCGGTTGTTTTCAAACATTAAAGGAATTACCAGGATTTGATAATCTGGATGTAACGTATTCTGGTTGTTCGTCAGTAGCTCCACTGCACGGTCATGTATGGCTGGGTGTAGTAATGCCTCGAGTTTAAGGCGCTCTCCAGGGTGGTTCAATATATGTGCGCGTAGCCTGGCGCGATTGAGCGTGCCGTCAGCATTTAAAAAGCCAATGCCAAAAACATGCGTAATTTCGCTAAGCATCGGGCTGCCTGCAGCCGTTAGTGCATGCGCAATCACGTCTGTATCCACCACAGGCACGCCTAGCCTGGAAAATTGCTTGGCAGCTTCACTTTTCCCGGAGCCTATGCCGCCTGTGAGTGCAATGACATACATCTGGTTTACGGTAAGTAGATTGCAGCGAGTTGCTGCCCGAAAAACAGTGCAGCAATGCCGCCAATCGCTAAAAATGGGCCGAAAGGGATTGGCACTTCTTTGCCGCGTTTTGTCAGTACTATTAAAGCAATGCCGATGACTGCACCTAAGGTTGATGATAGCAAAATGATCGCAGGCAGCAACTTCCAGCCAAACCATGCGCCAATGGCGGCGAGCAGTTTGAAGTCACCATAGCCCATGCCTTCTTTGCCGCGAATGAGCTTAAATAGCCAATAAATTGACCATAACACGAGATAGCCCGCTACAGCGCCGATAACTGCGGATTTTAAATCAGTAAAGCCGAAATTCAGGTTAAACAGCAAACCTAGCCAAAGCAAGGGCAGGGTGATGTCATCCGGTAATAGCTGCGTGTCAAAATCAATAAAAGTGAGTGCAATTAATGCGAAGGTAAATACCCAGGCAAACAGCGTGGTCGAAGTGTAGCCAAATTTCCAGCCAATTAATCCAATCAAAGCGCCAGTGAGCGCTTCGATCAGCGGATAGCGCATGCCGATAGGCGCTTTACAGGCGCTGCAGCGTCCTCTTAATGCCAGGTAACTGATAATGGGGATGTTTTCCAGGGCAGTAATTTTGTGGGCGCAGTGAGGGCAGGCGGAGCGGGGCTTGGCTAAGGTATATTTTGATTGTACCGGGATTTCTTTACCCTGTAGTTCAAGACAGTTGTTGTGCCATTCCTGCTCCATCATTTTGGGTAAGCGATGGATCACAACATTTAAAAAGCTACCTACCATCAGGCCAAAAATAACAGAAACCGTAATAAATAATGTATTGTTTTCTTGCAATAGGCTGGATATTTCAGTGAATCCAATAGGCATGCTGTTCCTTTGATTGTCTTAAATTTAGCAAAACTATAGCGTGCCATTAAACGACTGTAAACTTAATGCACTATCCCAGCGTTAAATAAATGTGGCAACGAAAAATATTTTTTTAGGTCTACTCAATATAAGGACTTGAAATCTGGAAGTACCGCCACAAACATAAGTGTTGTATTCAAGATTATAATGAACACAATGAGCAAGAGGAAAATAGGATGACAGATATCACTAATCAGCATGACGCAATTGAGCTTACACAAGCCGAGATGACTCATCCGGAGTGGGATGAGCCTATTATTTGTCGCGTTGAAGTTGATCTCCCAAGTTGGTTATCTCAATTGGCAGGCGGTAAGGATTGGGAAGTTTATTCAGAAGACGAAGAGGAAAACTGCGTTAGTTTTGCTATGCGCGAAGTGTCTGCAAAAACACCTAAGCTTGCAGAAGTCACGCTCTACCATAATGGCTATGCCGTGGTAGATGTTGAAGGTAAGGCTTTGTTTGATGGATCACTCACTGCGGGCGCCAGCGAATGCGCACATTTGACTTATTACCATGCCGATACCGGTGAGAAAATCACATTGAATTAATACCTTTGTTGGCTACGGGTAAAGGCGGGGATTCGGTTTTAAAAACTCCGCTTCACCGCGAAATCAGCCAATGCAATCAATGCCTGTTTGAATTTTGATTCAGGGAAGTGTGCAATGGCTTCACAGCATTTTGATACTTCAATCTCGGCAAGTTTTCTTACATGATTAAGTGCGCCGGAATTATTAACGGCCTCAATTACCTGTGGCAGTTGTTCTATCCCGCCTTGTTCAATCGCGTTCCTAATCATTTGGCTTTGTTCCGCATTGCCGTTGCGCATGGCATAAAGTAGCGGTAGTGTCGGTTTGCCTTCCGCCAAATCGTCACCTAAATTTTTGCCAATCTCGTCGCTGTTGCCGCTTAAGTCGAGAATGTCATCAATGAGCTGAAAAGCGGTCCCCAGGTGCATACCATAGACGCTAAGCGCTGCTTCGTCACGCGCGTTGGCTAGGCTAATGATTGCACCGAGTTGCGTAGCGGCCTCAAATAGTTTTGCAGTTTTATAGTGAATGACTTGAAGGTAGGCTTCGTCTGAAATGTCGGCATTATGCACATTCAGCAGTTGTAAGACTTCGCCTTCGGCAATTACGTTGGTGGCATCGCTTAATACTTCCATTACGCGCATATTTTGCACGGAAACCATCATTTGGAAGGTGCGGGAGTAGACGAAATCTCCTACCAGCACACTTGCGGCGTTACCAAAGAGTGCGTTGGCAGTGCTTTGTCCGCGGCGTTTAGAGGATTCATCTACCACATCATCATGGAGCAATGTGGAGGTATGGATAAGCTCAACAACGGCGGCAAGCTGATGGTGATGTGTTTGTATGTTTCCAAATAGCCCGGCAGAGAGTAGCACTAGTATTGGGCGTAAGCGTTTGCCGCCACTATTAACGATATATTCAGCAACTTGATTTACAAGAGCGACTTCAGAATGTAAAGACTGACGGATGACACCGTCTACTAGGCGCATATCGTCTGCGATACAAGAGTGAATAATGCTGAGTGCCACGTTATTTAACCCTAAAGATAAGCTGTTATTTTATCATAGCCTACCATAAGCTTAATTAAATATACTGGTGTAGTTTGGTTTGCAAAAGTGGGATAATGGACTCCGTTAACGCGCGCACTAAAATATTTTAATTTCGCTAAGATTATGATTTGCTTTGCGAGATAAATTGCGTATAATGCGCGATTCTTTGTGAAGTATGAGTTAAAGGCATAATCATGTATGCAGTAATTAAAACTGGTGGTAAACAATATCGCGTAATTCCTGGCGAAAGATTAAAAGTTGAAAAATTAGAAGTTGAAGTTGGCGGCACAGTAACGCTGGATCAAATTTTAATGGTTTCAGATGGCGACAAAACAACCATTGGCTCACCTATTATTAAAGGTGCAACTGTAAAAGCAACAGTGCTTTCACATGGCCGTGGCGACAAGGTAATGATTTTTAAATTCCGTCGTCGTAAACATTATCGTAAAACACAAGGCCATCGCCAAAGTTTTACTGAAATTCAAATTGATAAAATCGCTGCTAAGTAAGCAGCTGAAGAATTAAGGATTAAATCATGGCACACAAAAAAGCAGGCGGTAGTTCACGTAACGGTCGCGACTCACAAGCCCAGCGTTTAGGCGTTAAAGCATTTGGTGAGCAGTTTGTTTCAGCTGGTAGCATCATCGTGCGTCAGCGCGGTACAAGAATGCATGCTGGTGAGAACGTTGGTATGGGTAAAGACCATACTTTATATGCAAAAGCTGACGGTAAAGTAAGTTTCACCGTTAAGGGTGCATTAAAACGTAAAACTGTGAATATTATTCCAGCTTAACTTTTACGAAAACCTGAGAAGCCCTATCGTTTTGATGGGGCTTTTTTATTTGGTACACTCTAAAATATGAAATTTATAGACGAAGCAACGATTAAAATTTTCGCAGGTGACGGCGGTAACGGCGTTGCTACGTTTCGTCGTGAAAAATATGAACCTATGGGTGGCCCGAGCGGCGGTGACGGTGGCCGCGGCGGCTCAATCATTATTGAAGCCGATCGCAATATCAATACACTGGTTGATTATCGCTATACGCGAAGCTTCAGGGCGCAGCGCGGCGAGAATGGCCGCAGTGCCGAGTGTTACGGCGCTAAAGGTGAGGATATGATTCTGCGTGTGCCGGTTGGCACGGTGATTTCAGATAAATCCAGTGGACAGATGCTGGTGGATTTAAGCGAACACGGTCAGCGTGCGCAGATGGCTAAGGGCGGTAATGGCGGCTTGGGTAATGTGCATTTCAAATCAAGCCTGAATCGTGCCCCGCGCCAATGCACCAAGGGTGAGCCTGGTGAAGAATTCGAGCTGTATCTAGAGCTTAAAGTGTTGGCAGATGTCGGTTTGCTGGGCATGCCTAATGCGGGCAAGTCGACCTTTATTCGTGCTGTTTCTGCAGCCAAACCTAAGGTGGCTGACTATCCGTTTACAACATTGCATCCCAATTTGGGTGTGGTACGCGTGGATGCAGAACGCAGCTTTGTGATTGCCGATATTCCGGGCATTATTGAAGGGGCAGCTGAAGGCGCAGGCTTGGGGCATCAGTTCTTGCGTCATCTTGCACGCACCTCGCTATTGCTGCATTTGGTGGATATTGCGCCATTCGATGAGGCGGTTGACCCTGTGCATGAAGCCAAGGCGATCGTTGAAGAGCTCAGGAAGTATGATGAGTCTCTCTATAACAAGCCGCGCTGGTTAGTGCTGAATAAAATCGATATGTTGCCAGAGCCACAAAAAGTAGTAGATAAATTTGTAAAAGATTATGGCTGGGAAGGGCGTGTGTTTGCAATCTCGGCAATCAGCGGTCTTGGCTGTAAAGAGCTGACTTATGCCATCATGCAGCATATTGAAGAAAACAGGGATTTGATCAACCAGGAGTCAGAGAATCCAGAACCTAAAAATTCAGAGTCAAAGAATCCAGAGTCTAAGAATGAAATCGTCTGAATTTAAATCTTTGGTGCTTGATGCGAAAGTAATCGTGGTGAAGGTGGGCTCCAGCCTTGTCACGAATGATGGTAATGGTTTGGACCAGGCCGCTATCGCCGGCTGGGCGGCACAAATTGCCGCCTTGGCGCTGCAAGGCAAGCAGGTTGTATTGGTATCCAGCGGCGCTGTGGCTGAAGGCATGCAAAGACTAGGCTGGAAAAAACGCCCAACGGCCGTGAATGAACTGCAGGCAGCGGCTGCCGTCGGACAAATGGGTTTGGTACAAATGTATGAAAGCTGCTTTAGCCAGCATCAATTGCGAACCGCGCAAGTGCTGCTCACGCACGATGATTTGGCTGACAGAAAACGTTACCTTAATGCACGCAGCACGCTACGTACATTGCTGGATATGAAAGTCATTCCAATCATCAATGAAAATGATACTGTGGTTACCGATGAAATCCGTTTTGGTGACAATGATACTTTGGGGTCATTGGTGGCGAACCTGATTGAAGCCGATACTCTGGTAATTTTGACGGATCAGCAAGGGCTGTATTCCGCTGACCCACGCAGTAATCCCGGCGCAACATTTATACGACATGCTACAGCGGGTGATGCTGCTTTAGAGCAAATGGCAGGCGGTGCGGGCAGCAGTGTAGGTACGGGGGGAATGCTGACTAAAATACTGGCAGCAAAGCGTGCAGCGCGTAGCGGTGCCCATACTGTGATTGCTTCTGGCCGTGAAAAAGATGTATTGGTGCGTTTAAGTAATGGTGAAGCCATTGGTACGCATCTTGAAGCAACGCAGATGAAAACTGCAGCACGTAAGCAGTGGCTGGCAGACCATTTGCGTACAACCGGAAAATTGGTGCTGGATGCGGGTGCAGTTAAAGTGCTTAGAACAGAAGGTAAAAGCCTGCTGCCAATTGGTGTGACTGCTGTTGAGGGATATTTTGAACGTGGCGATGTTGTTGCTTGCATGGACGCAGAGGGTAAAGAGATTGCGCGTGGCCTGGTAAACTACACGGCCAGCGAGGCAGCAAGAATCATGCGCAAGCCTAGCAGTGAGATCGAGGCTGTTTTGGGTTATGTGGATGAAGCAGAACTGATTCACCGCGATAACTTAATTTTGTTATAAAGTTTGTGAAGATTGCTAAAAAGGAAAGCTTGTGGCAAATAATCAACCATTAGTAGCTATTATCATGGGCTCGGACAGTGACTGGCCCGTGATGAAAAACGCTGCACAAATGCTCGCAGATTTTGGTGTGGCTTATGAAGCCAAAGTTGTTTCAGCGCATCGTACCCCTGACCTGATGTTTGAATTTGCTGAGAATGCAGCAAAATCAGGTTACCAGGTGATTATTGCGGGAGCGGGTGGCGCAGCGCACTTGCCTGGCATGGTGGCGGCTAAGACTACATTACCCGTGCTTGGCGTGCCTGTGCCTACTAAACACTTGCAGGGGCAGGATTCTTTATTATCTATCGTGCAAATGCCGAAAGGGATTCCTGTGGCAACTTTTGCAATCGGTGATGCTGGAGCGGCAAACGCAGGGATATTTGCTGTTTCTATTCTGGCAAATCATGATGCGGGCTTGGCAAGTAAGCTTGCTGAATTTAGAAAAAAACAGACAGAAAAAGTGCATAACATGGAGTTGAGTGATAAGCCATGAGTCAAAGTAACATTATTCTCCCCCCGGCAATGCTGGGTATGTTAGGTGGCGGTCAGCTTGGCCGCTTTTTTGTGATTGCCGCGCATGAAATGGGCTACAAAGTCACAGTGCTAGATCCGGATAAAAACAGCCCAGCCGGGAAAATCGCCGATGTGCATATCTGCGCGAAATATGATGATGCGGCTGCGTTAAAACAAATTGCGGAAACCTGTAAGGCTGTGACCACCGAGTTTGAAAACGTACCGGCATCTACATTGGAGTCACTGGCTAACAGTGTTCCTGTTCATCCTTCCGGGAAAAGCGTTGCAATCGCGCAGCATCGTGTAAGCGAGAAAAACTTTCTCAAAGATGCGGGGTTGCCGGTGGCGCCTTATGCAGTAATTGATTCTGATGCTGACTTACCAGGCGATGATAGCGATATTTATCCAGCTATCCTTAAAGTGTCACGTTTTGGCTATGATGGAAAAGGCCAGGCACGCGTTGCTAATTTGCATGAGGCAAAAAAGGCTTTTGCAGAATTTTCGCAGGAAGAATGCGTGCTGGAAAAAATGCTGAAACTCGACTACGAGGTTTCTGTAGTGCTTGCACGTGATGCGAATGGCCATGTGGCAACATTCCCTACCGCAGAAAACAGCCATTTGAATGGTATTCTGGATGTTTCCATCGTGCCGGCACGCGGCAGCGATGCGGTAAATCACCAAGCACAAAAATTAGCGATTAGCGTAGCCGAGAAACTCGACTATACCGGTGTTTTAGGTGTGGAGTTCTTTGTGTGCGACGGTGAATTGCTGGTGAATGAAATTGCGCCACGCCCTCACAACTCAGGCCACTACACACTTGATGCTTGTATTACCAACCAGTTTGAACAGCAGGTACGCGTGATGACGGGCTTGCCTTTGGGTAGCAGCCGTCAGCATAGTCCAGCCGTGATGGTGAATATCCTGGGGGATGTCTGGCCAAGTGCTGCTGACCGTCAGACGGAGCCGGCATGGCAGCTTGCCTTGAATAATCCGCAACTTAAAATGCATTTATACGGCAAGCATGAGGCGCGAGCCGGCAGGAAAATGGGCCACTTTACAGTGGTTAACACAAGCCGTGATGAGGCAATTAAACAGGCTATGCAGGTACGTTCGGAGTTGAATATAGGGAATTAGTTGTGATAAGGTTTAGCTCCCTCGAATAAGTTGAAAAAACGAAAGGTGGAAACATGGCTGTATTGAATAATCCAATCGGTGAGCGTATCAATTCTGCGCAGGCGGGAGTCGCAAGATCACTGAAATATATCGCAATATTAATTGGCTTGTTAATTTTATTATCTTGGCTGAACCCTTTTGTTATTATCAATGCCGGGCATCGCGGTGTGATAACCACTTTTGGTAAAGTTAACCAGACGGTGCTGGAAGAAGGCCTGCATTTTCGTATTCCTGTTATGCAAAAAGCGACTGAAATCAACGTGCAAATTCAAAAAGCGGAAGGCGACGGGGATGCCGCTTCACGTGATTTACAGCAAGTGCACGCCAAAATCGCGCTTAATTACCATTTAATTCCAGGCCGGGTTGCAGAGACCTTTCAGTTGATTGGTGATCTGGATTTGGTAGGTGATCGTATTATTCTCCCAGCGGTGCAAGAAGCGGTAAAGGCGACCACCGCAAAATATACGGCCGAGGAACTGATCAGTAAGCGACCTGAAGTGCGTGACCAGATCAGCCAGTTTATGAAAGACCGCTTGTTGCGTCACGGCATTGCCATTGACGAGTTCAGCATCGTGAACTTCAGGTTCTCGGAAAGTTTCAATCAGGCAATTGAGGCAAAAACCACAGCTGAGCAACTCAAGCTTAAAGCTGAGCGTGATTTGGAGCGTATCCGTGTGGAGGCTGAACAAAAAATCGCATCAGCTAAGGCAGAGGCAGAAGCCTTGCGCTTACAGAAGCAGGAAATTACCCCGGATCTACTGAAATTACGCGAGGTTGAAAATCAGCGTGTAGCTTTGGACAAATGGGATGGCCATTTACCGCAGGTGACTGGCGGCTCGATTCCGTTGGTGAATTTAGGTGGTAGGCAAAACTAGGTGCTGGTTAGTTTATAGCAAAGTTAATTGCTGTGGGCCGTAGCGTTGTAGTCTGGCACTTGTGACAATAAAAAAGCCGAACAATTGTTCGGCTTTTTAAGTTCTTGCTTAAGCGATCAATTACGCCATCGCTTTAATCGCAGCGTTTAGGCGGCTCTTATGACGTGATGCTTTGTTTTTATGGATAATGTTTTTGTCCGCAATGCGGTCAATCACGCTTACATTTTCTGTGTAAGCAGCAGTAGCAGCGGCTTTGTCACCAGCTTCTACAGCTTTAATAATTTTTTTAATCGCTGTGCGCAAAGTAGAGCGCAAACTTGCATTGTGAGCACGTTGCTTTACTGCTTGACGAGCACGTTTTCTTGCTTGTGCGGTATTTGCCATCTGTTTTTCCTAAAAAGCTATTCAAAATACGAAGCCCGTAATCATAGCATTTTATAAATATATTGCAAGTTAAAATATTACAAATATCATCAGCAATTACTACGTGATGACACTTGGCATGTTAAAATCACGCAATATGTTGTTAATACAATACTTTTACCTTTTTTTATTCAAACGATAAAGCATGAATTTACTTAAAGCGCTGGCTAAAGTCGGCAGCATGACTTTTGTCTCGCGTATTCTGGGCTTTGTACGCGATACCTTGATTGCTCGCGTGTTTGGTGCAGGCATGCTCAGTGATGCTTTTATTGTGGCATTCAAAATACCGAATTTATTGCGGCGAGTCTCGGCAGAGGGGGCTTTTAGCCAAGCCTTTGTGCCAATTCTGGCGGAATATAAAAGCCAGCGCAGTTTTGATGAAACGCATGGCCTTGTTAACCGCGTGGCAACCTGGCTGGGAATCATTCTGGTTGTCGTGACATTGCTAGGCATGCTGGCGGCGCCGTGGATTGTCAGTTTAATCGCTCCCGGATTCAGGGCTGATGCAACAAAAATGCAGCTTACAGTCGAGTTGCTGCGTATCACATTCCCTTATATTTTCTTTATCTCGCTGGTTTCCATGGCGGGCGGGGTGCTCAACACCTATAACCGTTTCGGAATCCCGGCGTTCACGCCGGTATGGCTCAACGTTTCGATGATCGCGGCGGTGTTGTTTTTTGCAGATTATTTTGATGAGCCTATTAAGGTTTTGGCTTGGGCGGTATTTATCGGTGGTTTTTTGCAACTGGTATTCCAGATCCCTTTTTTAAAACAGATCGGATTATTGCCGCAGCTTGATTTTAAGCGTGATGACGAAGGTGTCTGGCGTATTTTAAAATTGATGGGACCTGCGGTGCTGGGGGTTTCTGTGGCACAAATTTCGTTGATTCTTAATACGATATTCGCCTCGTTTCTGGTAACCGGAAGCGTAAGCTGGCTTTATTATGCAGATCGGCTGATGGAGTTCCCTACCGGCGTGTTGGGCGTGGCATTGGGCACCATATTGTTACCCAGTTTGTCCAAAGCTTTTGCGGGTAAGGATGATGTGGAGTATTCCCAATTGCTGGATTGGGGGCTGCGTTTGACTTTTATTCTGGCTGCGCCTGCGGCCGTAGCTTTAGCCGTGCTGGCAGCGCCTCTGGTAGCGGCATTATTCTACTACGGTAAATTTACGGCGATTGATGTTGCCATGACGCAACAGGCTCTGGTTGCCTATAGCATTGGTTTGTTAGGGTTGATTCTGGTAAAAATTCTGGCCCCTGGTTTTTATGCACGCCAGAACATTAAAACTCCTGTAAAAATCGGCGTGTTCACGCTGGCGATAACGCAAGTGATGAATGTACTGTTTGTTTTTGTGCTCAATTTGCAACATGCAGGTTTAGCCTTGGCGATTGGATTAGGTGCCTGTGTTAATGCATCATTGCTTTATCATCATTTGCGTCGCGCTAACTTTTTTCATCCACAAGCTGGATGGTTAAAGTTTTTGATTAAGCTCTTTGTTGCATTGAGCGTAATGGGTATTGTGCTGCACTACGCCATGGGAGATGCAAATGCATGGTTAAGTTTTAGTTTAATCAAGCGTTTGATTTACATCAGCGGCCTGGTGTTGTTGGGCGGGGTGAGCTACTTTGCAACGCTCATGTTGCTGGGGTTCAGGCCACGAGATTATATACGCCGGGTGAATCGTTAAATGCAGGTTCTTCGACATATTCCCGCTACGCTGCAACAGCCGTGTGTGCTTGCCATCGGTAATTTTGATGGCATACATTTAGGGCATCAGGCTTTATTAAAAAAATTAACGCAGACCGCCCAAAAGCTTAACTTAAGCTCAGCGGTAATGACCTTTGAGCCGCATCCGCGTGAATTTTTTATGCCGGGAAGCGCACCGGCACGCCTTTGTTCCCTGCGGGAAAAGCTGGAGTACTTTGCTGGTGCAGGGGTAGAGCGTACGTATGTGTGTGCGTTTAATCGGCACTTTGCAAAAATCACTGCAGATGAATTCATGCAGCGTATTCTACGTCAGTCACTTAATGCGGAAGCCATTCTGGTCGGTGAGGATTTTCGATTCGGTGCGCAGCGTGCGGGTTCAGTTACCGATTTTGTAGACGCAAAATTTAATTTAATCAGTCTGCCGCAGGTGAATTTAAACGATAGCCGTGTTTCAAGCACGCGTGTACGCTTGGCGTTGGCTGCCGGTGAGTTGCAGGAGGCTACGGCTCTACTGGGCCGACCATACAGTATCAGTGGTAAAGTTATTCACGGCGCAGAGCGTGGGCGGAAATTGGGTTTCCCTACTGCCAATGTGCATATGCGTCATGAGCGGCCTGCATTGACCGGCGTATATGCAGTAAAATTAGACGGTTTGAATGCAGTGGCAAATTTGGGTGTGCGTCCTACGATTGCCGGGATACCCAAATTGTCGTTAGAAGTGCATGTGCTGGATTTTGATGCTGACTTATATGATAAGCATGTGCATGTTGAATTTTTTCACAAAATACGTGATGAAATGAAGTTCCCAAGTTTGGATGCGCTAAAAGTGCAGATTGCAAAAGATGTTGCAATCGCAAGAGATTTTTTTGTTGGAAAATGAAATGACTGAAGAAAATAACAAAGAGCAAAGTAAATATAAATTAAACCTGCCTGAAACTGCATTCCCAATGCGGGGAGACATGGCTAAGCGCGAGCCTGCCTGGTTGAAGCGGTGGCAGGATAAAAAGCTCTACCAGCGCATTAGAGAAGCGCGCAAAGGCGCTAAGAAATTCATTCTGCATGATGGCCCTCCTTATGCCAATGGCGACATTCACATCGGCCATGCAGTGAATAAAATTTTAAAAGACATTATCGTTAAATCGAAAACATTTTCCGGCTACGATGCACCTTATGTGCCCGGTTGGGATTGTCACGGTTTGCCAATCGAGTTGGTGGTAGAGAAAAATCACGGCAAGAATATTGCTCCAGCCAAGTTCCGTGAGTTGTGCCGTGAGTATGCAGCTGAGCAGGTTGAACGCCAAAAGAAAGATTTTATCCGCTTAGGTGTTCAAGGTGACTGGGATAATCCATACCTGACCATGGATTTTAAAACCGAAGCCGACATCATGCGTGCTTTAGGTAGTATCTACAAAAACGGTTATTTGTATCAAGGCAGCAAACCCGTGCATTGGTGTGTTGACTGCGGCTCCGCACTGGCAGAGGCAGAGGTTGAGTATGAAGATGTAAATTCGCCTGCGATCGATGTGAGCTTTAAAGTTGCTGATAACGCAGCTTTGGGTAGTGCCTTTGGGGTCGAAGTTAAAGGCGACGCATATGCTGTGATTTGGACTACTACGCCATGGACATTGCCAGCGAACCAAGCAGTGAGTGTGAATGAAAACTTAGATTACGCATTGATTAGAACTGATAAAGGCTCTTTAATTCTATCAAATGACATATTGATGCATCCTGCAGTTTTAGCTGGAAACCTTGAGGGGAGTGTTCTCTCAATAATGCAAAAATATGGACTTGGTGCAGGTCCTGGAGAGATATATGGGCTCGTGAAAGGGGAGAAGCTAAAAGGACTGTTGTTACAACACCCTTTCGATAACCGCCAAGTCCCTATCATCTGCGGTGACCATGTCACTACTGATGCAGGTACAGGCTTGGTTCATACCGCCGCTGCGCATGGTAATGACGATTGGTTGGTGATGCGTGCTAACTTCCCCAATGAAAAACCACGCGTGTTAATGGGCGGCGATGGTAAGTTCTTTAATAGTGAACTGGTTGAGTTTGAAGCGATACGTGGTTTAACAAGACAAGAAGCTAACAAGGTAATCTTGGCAAAAATGCAAGAAAGTGGTCATTTACTTGCCAGCGTCCGGTTGAATCATAGCTTTCCGCATTGCTGGCGTCATAAAACGCCATTGATGCAATTGGCTACGCATCAGTGGTTTATTGGTATGAATGAGACTGATGCACAGGGCGTAAGCTTGCGTGAGCATGCTAATAAGGCCGTGGACAGCACCGAGTTCTTCCCAAGCTGGGGTCGTGCACGTCTGGAAGCGATGATCAAGAATCGCCCGGACTGGTGCGTATCACGCCAGCGTAATTGGGGTGTGCCAATGCCGCTGTTTGTGCATAAAGAAACAGGCGAGCCGCATCCGCAAACAACGGCGCTGCTAGAGCAAGCCGCTTTGTTGGTTGAAAAAACAGGGGTGGAAGCGTGGTTTAGTTTGGATGGTGCGGCCTTCTTAGCGCAACATGCACCTGACAATGCTGAACAGTACAAAAAAGTGACAGATACTTTAGATGTGTGGTTTGACTCAGGTTCAACACACGCGGCTGTGCTCAAGCGCCGTCCAGAGTTGAGCTTCCCTGCTGATTTGTATCTAGAAGGTTCTGACCAGCATCGTGGCTGGTTCCAGTCCAGCCTGCTCACTGGATGTGCCATAGATGGCCGTGCGCCATACGACGCCTTGCTCACTCATGGTTTTGTGGTGGATGGCTCGGGCCATAAGATGAGTAAGTCCAAAGGTAACGTAGTGGCGCCGCAAAAAGTGATGGACACCTATGGCGCGGATATTCTGCGTCTATGGACCGCATCAACCGATTACTCCGGTGAGTTGACAATCTCGGATGAGATTTTAAAACGCGTTGCTGAAAGTTATAGACGTATTCGCAACACTTTGCGCTTTTTATTGGCTAATTTAGCGGATTTTGATGCAAGTAAGGATTTGCTGCCAGTCAATGAATGGCTAGAGATTGACCGCTATGCCTTGTACTTAACAAACAAGTTGCAAACGGAAATTCTGGCAGATTATGACCGCTATGAGTTTCACCTAGCGGTACAGAAATTCGTGAGCTTCTGCTCAGAAGATTTGGGTGGGTTTTACCTGGATATTCTTAAAGATCGTTTATATACCGCAGGTGAAACTTCACATGCGCGCCGTGCCGCGCAAAGTGCATTGCATCATATTACACATGCAATGATGCGCCTGATGGCACCAATCTTGAGTTTTACCGCGGATGAAGTCTGGCAAACTCTGGGTCTTGATGCTGATAAAACGGTGTTTGAAGAACTTTGGTACAGCCTGCCAGATCACGGTTTAAGTGAGGCTGATATTCGTGCGTGGGAAGATATTTTAAATGTGCGTGCGCTTGTAAATAAAGCGATTGAAGAACAGCGTTCTGCCGGATTGGTTGGCTCTTCATTACAATCTGAAATAGATATTTATACGCACAGTGACACTTACGAATCCTTGCGCAGGTTAGGGGATGATTTACGTTTTGTGCTGATTACTTCACGCGCAACTGTGCATGAAGAAGCAGGTGCGCCATTACGCATCGTGGTAACACCTAGCGCCCATGCTAAATGTGACCGTTGCTGGCATTACCGGTCTGACGTTGGTGTCGATGCGGAGCATCCGCACATTTGCGGCCGCTGCGTGAGCAACTTGTTTGGCAAGGGTGAGGCACGTTCACATGCGTAAATGGTTTGCGATTAGTGCAATGATTGTGGCGCTGGATTTGTACACCAAGCATCTGGTGCAAAAAGCGTTTGCCTACGGTGAGCACTTAACCATTACCAGTTTTTTTGATTTAGTGCGTTATCACAATGAGGGTGCATCCTTTGGCTTTTTAGCAAATGCCGGCGGTTGGCAAAAGTGGTTATTTACTGTCATTGCGGCGGTTGCCGTGATAGTAATCACTTACTTAATCTTTAAACACCGTGCTGAAAAGTTATTTTGTGCAGGCTTGGCTTTGGTGCTGGGTGGCACTATCGGTAATTTGTATGATCGGTTAACTTTGGGTTATGTGGTCGATTTTCTTTACTTTCATATTGATGAGCTTTATTGGCCGGCGTTTAATGTGGCTGATAGTGCGATATGCGTAGGCGTCGGATTGTTGTTGCTGGATAGTTTTAAAAAGTCGGGCAGCAGTAAATAAGGCTTGGACGATAAATGCCAGACTGGAAAAAGCTCATTGAGAGCAAAATAGCTTTAGCCAAGCGTGGTGCAAGGCCTAGCAAGGCTAATGCCAATGAGCGTATTCCGGCAGGGCAGACCGAAGTTAAAAATTTTCCCCGACTGGATTTGGGCATTTGCCCTGATGTGACAACCCGCAATTGGCGTTTGCGCGTCTATGGTTTGGTGGAAAATGAGCTTAATCTCGATTGGGCGGCACTCCAGGCGATGCCTCAGGTCACTGACGTGTCGGATTTTCACTGCGTAACGCGCTGGAGCCAGCTGGATATGGATTGGCAGGGAGTGCGCGCGCGCGACTTGCTTGCACTGGCCCAACCCAAAGAGGCCGCAAAATTTGTCACTTTACATAGCTATGATGGTTACACAACCAATCTGCCGTTAACCGCTTTACTGGATGACGATGTCATCATTGCCCATAGCGTTTTGGGAGCGCCTCTGACATTAGAGCACGGCGGCCCGGTTCGTTTGGTCGTGCCAAAGCGTTATGCCTGGAAAAGTGCCAAATGGCTTAAGGCTATTGAGGTACATGAGTTTGATCGCCCGGGTTTCTGGGAAGTGCGCGGCTATCATAATGAGGCCGATCCCTGGCGTGAGGAACGGTTTAGCGACGACTAAAATAAAGCGTCGCGCTTTTCTAATGACTGATCCGGGTATCTGGTAGCTTAATCGTTGATCGTTGGGTTAGCGCTCGGTTTTTTCCCCAGTTTTCTTTGCAGTGTGCGTCGATGCATATTAAGACTGCGGGCGGTGGCAGAAATATTGCCATCATTTTCTGACAGTACCCGCTGTATATGTTCCCATTCCAGGCGGTCAACAGAAAGTGGATTGCTGGATAATTCTATTTCTGCATTTCCGGATTGTTTCTCGAAAGCTGCGACAATTTCATCCGCATCAACCGGTTTTGCAAGGTAATGCGTGGCGCCTAGCTTGATAGCTTCAATGGCAGTTGCGATGCTGGCATAACCTGTCAGCACTACGATTTTAGTGCCGGCCTCAAGCCCTGTAAGCTGCCTTACCAGTACCAGCCCTGAGTTGCCCGACATTTTAAGGTCAACCACTGCAAACTCGGGGGGCTCAATTTTAGCCAGTTCAAAAGCGCTTTCTGCACTGTTGGCAAGTGTAACCAAAAAGCCGCGCTTACGCATGGCCGCTGCAAGGACTTTAAGAAAGTCCTCATCATCATCAACCAGCAGCAACGTCGCATGTTCATCTGTGTTTCTAAGGTCAATATTCAAGTTGCTCATGGAGTCACTTTCATTTTTCAATGCGCAAATTTTTAAGAGGTAATTTAATTAAAGTAAGTACGCCGCCTTCAGGATGATTGCTGATACTGAGTTCACCACCAAAACGTGTCAAAGTGATTTGCGTTAAATAGACGCCTAACCCCATGCCTTTTTCATTTTTTGAAGTAAAAAACGGTTTCCCAAGCTGTTTTTTTACTTCATCAGTGATGCCGTTGCCAAAGTCCCTGATTTGGAGTTGCAGTAAATTATCATTCCAGTCGGCATTGAACAATATCTGTTCCGGCGAGACATCAGCAGCGTTATCCAACAAATTCTGTATAGCTTGGGTGAGCGTTCTATCAGTGAAAATGACAGGATTGTGGTCGCTGCTGCACAATGTAATGACCAATTCAGTCGCTGGCCGTGTATCACGCCAACGTTGGATGGCTTCCTGTAGAAATTCACGCAGTGGCAGGCCTTGACCGGCATCGGCACGGCTTTGCCCGGCGTTGCGGGTAATAGAGGATAAAATTTCTTTGCAACGGCCAATTTGTGTACGCAAAATTTCCAGCTGTTGTAATTGGTCTGGCTGACTTGCAAGGTCTTGGGCCAGTTCTTTACTGACGATGGCCATGGTGGCAAGCGGTGTGCCGAGTTCGTGCGCTGCGCTGGCTGCCAATGTTCCCAGTGAAAGTACGCGCTCACTTTCGAGGGATTTTTCGCGGATGGTTGCCATAATGTGGTCATAGTCGCGCAAGCTTTGGCCAATTTTAGTGACAAAGAAGGCGATGATGCCTGCACTTACTACAAACCCTATCCACATGCCTACCAGATGAATATCCAGCGTTTTACCTGCAATGTCGTGCATATGTAAATGTGAAAGCGGCACGTAATAAAACACCAATACGGAATAACAAGACACGGCAATGGCAGCGAGTAACCATGCGTATTCACGTTTTAGTGCTACAGCGGCAACAGTTAATGGCAATAAATACATCCAGACCAGAGGGTTGCTATAGCCGCCAGTGAAGTAAAACAGCAAGGTAAGGGCGATTAAATCACCCAGGAGTTGTAGTGATAATTCTTTATCACTCACATTACTGTGTTTTCGCAAGCGCAGTAGCGTCATCAGGTTGAGCAGCAGCATACCGCCTACAGCAAAAGCAATTGGCAGATCAGGTAGCGGTATATGCAAGTAGAACAGCGCCATGGTTGCTGCGAGCATGAAAGCAATCATCACACTGCGCAGCAAAAACAGACGCTGTAGATTGCGTCGCGATGGATTTTCCAGTGCGGCGCGGTTGATAGAGTCTAGTGACAAAGTTTGAGTGGGGATTGCCATACGCGTCATTATATAGCGGATTATAAAACTCATAATGCGACATATCGTCGCGCGTCAAAACGACATGCGTCAACAGGCCGCGCGACAGCCAGCCGCGCGACTTTATGTCACTTTCGCCACAAAATATCCTGTTCTATTATTCCGCCAGATTTAAGTTCACTTTCACTCGTTGTATCTATAGGGGGTAACAATGAAGCACTATCAGGGGGAATATCATGTTTGACTATCCTATTTTTGAAATGCCGTTTATTGGGCACCGATTGTTATTTGCGTTTGATGCGATTTTGCATGTATTTATCTCGCACGGCGCTGCAGTGGGTGGCAGCGTTATTCTGGTATTAAGCCAGTGGCTGGCAATTAAGAATAATGATCACAAGCTCGACGAATTATCTTACAGAATTCTGTTCACTTTTTTCATTTTAGCTACTGCCGTGGGTGCGCTCACCGGCATTGGTATCTGGATACATATTAACATTATCAATCCTGCTGCGATTGGTGCACTGTTACGAGTGTTTTTCTGGAAGTGGTTTATTGAGTGGATCGTTTTTAACGTTGAGATGATTTTCCTGCTATGGTGGTTTCTCACATGGAAATCATCACCGCTTGGCACTCCGGCCAAGAAAATAAACTTTAAACTGGGTCTGACTTACGCGATTGCCTCATGGTTTACCATGGCAATTATCACGGCGATTCTGGGCTTTATGATGACCCCGGGTAACTGGCTAAAATCATACTTTCCTGCTGAGCCGGATTACGTGGCTGCATTATTTAACCCGTCCTGGTTTCCATCGCTTGGCTTCCGCACTTTCTGGTCAATTGCCTGGGCATCGGCCATGGCAATGCTACTGAGCTGGTTATTTACGCGCAAAGACCTGGAGCTACGCCAAAAAGCCATGCGTTTGTATGGCACGGTTCTGCTGGTTTGCATTCCGTTTTTCGTGCTATTTGGCGCCTGGTATTACAACCAGTTTCCTCAGGCAGCGAAAGATCTGTTCTGGATGGGGGCAATTACGCGCCGTTTAGCGGCACACCCGGAATATGCAACCTACTTGACAGTGGCACTTGCTGGCATGGTGCTGGTCGGTGCGTTGTCGTTATACACCAAACCAAAACGTGCGCCGCTATTTCTGGCCGTAATGATGCTTATCGGTTCGATGGGCTTGATTGCAGAATTCGAGCGCGTGCGTGAGTTCGTACGCAAGCCCTACATCATTTACAACTACATGTATGCCAATGGTGTGCGCGTGGCAGATGTGCCGTATCTCAACAAAGAAGGTTACTTAAAACATGCCGCATTTGTGCCGCCGGAGTTCCGTCAGGTGACCGATGAAAACCGGCTGGTGGCAGGTAAGTACCTATACCAGATGCAATGCCGTTATTGCCATACCGTCAATGGCATTAATTCGATGAAAGCGCGTACCAAAGGCTTGAGTGAAGAGGCTATTTACATCCGCATTGGTTCACTCAATTCCGTTGTTACGCCATTTATGCCACCGTTTACCGGTACAGATGCTGAGCGTAAAGCCTTGGCCGCTTACCTGGCATCTTTAGCGCAAGATCGCCCGGCAATTGCATATGAAAAAAAATTAATTGAGGTGACAAAATGACCGATTTTAGAATTATCCCGGGTGACATTCCGTTGCCATTGCCCACCATGGGGCTGGATTTCATGGAACCGTTCTTTCACGGCTTGCTTGTTGTAGCGTGGGTGGTTCATATTCTCTTTATTAACGTGCTGCTGGGGGCATCATTAGCCTCTGTGTATTTCAATAGCAAAGGTGCAAAAGAAAAAAATTCCGTTCTGGATCGCGTAGGCTATTTACTAACCACCCCTGTGACGATTTCTGAAAACATGGGTGCATTGTGGGGAGTGGCACCATTGCTGCTGGTAAGTATTTTGATTACGCCGTTGTTCTATTCGGCTTCCATCATGAACTCACCGCACTGGCTGCATATTATTTACGGCAACATTGCCGCATTCTTGCTCTCGTATTTATATAAATACACTTGGCACACGCTGGAGCATCGTAAATCCCTACATATCTTTATCGGTGCGGTTGGTGTGGCTTTGTTTTTCACCTTGCCTCTGGCTTTTATGGCGACTGTGCAACTGGCAATGACGCCAAGTACCTGGACGTATAACACCCACTTTTGGGATGTGTTATTGCGCTCTGATACTTTCTTCCGCTTAGTGCATTTTTACCTGGCAACCTTTGCGGTAACAGGCGTGTTCATGCTGGTGTACGGCATGTATAAACGTCGCAGTGCAGATGCTACTGACCGCGCGGCGGGGGTAATCCTTACACGCACAGGCAAAAGCTGGTTCATCATTCCAACCGTGCTTAATTTCTTTATCGGGCCATTGGTGTTGTTCAGCTTTCCTGATTACGGCGTTGAGGCATTCTTTGAAAATGGCTATTACTGGCTGATTATCCTCACAGTAGTATTGGCCTTATTTGCCCTATATCAATTGTTGAAAGACTTTTTCAATGATGACCTGCCGCCTGCTCGCGTTTGGACTGTGGTTGGTGTAATGCTGATTGCTATTATTTCCATGGCAAGCCTGCGTCACGGTATGCGTATGGGCTTGATCAAGCCGGTGCTGGATGCATCTCATGCGAAAACCGAGTTGTTCCAAAAAGAATCACTCGCGGCGTTTGAAGCCGCTAAAAATGTACCTAAACCTGAAACTGTGGCAGCAATATCCCCGGGTCAGGCGCTGGCTGATAAACATGGCTGTTTGGCCTGCCACAATTCGCAGATAAAAGTAATTGGCCCGGCCTATAAAGAGGTTGCGGCAAAAGGCTATAGCGCACAGCAGATTGTAGAGCTGGTACACGTACCTAAACCTGCCAACTGGCCAGGATACATGCCCATGCCGCCAATGCCGCAAGTTCCGGCTGAAGATATCAAGCAGATTGCAGATTGGATAAATGGCTTGAAATAGCGCATTGAATATATAAAGACATTACCTCCCCTTGCCCCAATGTATCTTGTTGGGGCTTTTTTATTAACGAAACTTGGCGATATTGTAAGGGTAACTTTATAAGTTTTTTATAGCTCACACCTATTAGCTGGCATACAATATGTTCATCAGTTCAATTAATAAAAGGAGTGTCGTGATGAATAGAAGGGAAGTGTTGTTAAGCGGTCTGGCTTTGGCTGGAACAGCAATTGTAGGCAATGTGCAGGCTGCCGAGGGCCACGAGCATCATCACCATGGCGTCATGGCGAATGCTGACTTGATTTCAACCAGTTCAGATTGTGTGCAAAAAGGGCAGGTCTGCCTGAATCACTGTCTTGATTTGCTGGGGCAGGGTGACAAGGATATGGCGGCCTGTGCCAAGAGCGTCAACCAGATGCTGGCAATCTGCGCTGCAACGCAACAGTTGGCGAACCAGGAGTCTGCCTTTTTACCAAAACAGGCGAAGATAGCAATGGATGCATGCAGGCAGTGCGAGGATGAATGCAAAAAACATGCGGATAAACACGATGCATGTAAGGCATGTATGGAAAGTTGTGCTGCTTGTTATAAAGAATGTAAGAAAGTTGCTGTCTAGGACTAGTTAGCTTAGGCTGTAATGGTGAGTAAAAAGGGCCTTATGGCCCTTTTTTTATTGTGCCATTTAACTGCGAGCCGTACGCCCTGCGGCAATATGCCACATTCCGCCGCCATGTCTTTTTACCTAGAATGCTAAAAAATTATAAAGGTAGATATAGGGGAAGGCATGTTAAAAAAAATAACGCTAGGTACCATATTGCTTTGCGGAAGCAGTTTTGTATTTGCAGATGAGTTAAAAGAAAACGGTATTGCAGTAGAAAATAGCTCAGTTATCTCAACCGAATCTGGTATTACAGAGAATAAGGTTACTGAATCCAAGTTGGATTCAATGACCATCTCGGCAAAAAAATCAGATGACCCCCATACCAGAACCGAGCTTGGTAAGCTCACCGAGGCAACTCCGATATCAGGTGCGGTGGTGACATCTGAAGAGCTGGAACACCTGCAGCTGGTGAATAATTTGCTTGAGTTGGGTAAGCGGGTGCCGGGCATCAGCATGGTGCGCAACATGAGAATCCCGGACGGAGGAAAACTCTATACCGAGAATCGTATTGATGGAATGCGCGCGATTCAGACCAACACTTCAGTATTGGATGAGGTAGATGGTGCCAATATCGATCATATCGACGTGATTACCGGGCCAGGCTCGGCGCTATATGGTAGCGGCGCGTTGGGGGGTACGATCAATATATTTACCCGCCAGCCGCCAAGGGAATTTAAAGCAAAACTATCACAGGAGTTTGGCAGTTGGGGCTTCAAGCGCACGCAAGGTAATGCAGGCGCTTCGACGAAAGATGGCCGGTTTGGATTCATCGTCACGGGGAGCATGATGGATAACGATGGCTGGCGCCAGAACAATGCGGCCAAAAATCAGGATACTGCGGCAGAGCATAAAAATGGTATAGCGTTTAGAGGGGTGATACGTCCGACGGATACGACCAAAATTAATTTTGGCATTGATCAGCTGTATTACGATTACCGCTGGGCTGGCGGTCTTGGAATGACTGATTTCAAGCAGGACTGGCGTCAGTCAGTAGACGGTACTTATGGGCAGTATGTCGATAATTACCTGACTAAGTCGATTAGTGTTCAGCAAATGATAGGTGATACCAGCGAAGTTAAAATTGCTTATGCACGTCGTACCGATGATGGTGTGAATAACGGTAACGGCGGGTCCGGTGGTGCCAACAATGTAATCTGTGACGATGGACGTACATCTGCCGGCACATCCGTGGCGGCGGGTAAGACAGTACGCTGCTCGGTTGCCAATAACGGTGTATTTGCATCAGGCCGATGGAGTAATGCTACCGTAACCAACACGATAAAAACATCAGATGTGGTACTCGAAAGTACAACGGCGCAATTCCGCAAAGAATTCGATCTGGCAAAATCGACGCTGTATCTGGGCATGGATACTTTCAATGTTACGACCGGTTCTGAAATTTACAACAATGCCTACAATGCACTCCAGGCGCAGTCTGGATACTGGTCAAAAGGAACGCTGTTATCAGAGGGCACGCTGACCAAAGAGAAAAATTCAACACCGTATGTCCATTATGAATTCTCGCCGATTGATAAATTAAGATTTCACCTCGGCGAGCGTTTCGACAAAATTACTTATTCTGCAGATGACAGGACGGCGACGAATAGGGATGCCAAGAAAACATTTAATGCCCAGATTATGAAAACCGGGGTGGTTTATGATCTTAACGACAGCCATCTGGTTTGGGGTAACTGGTCGGAATCATTTAATGCGCCTAATGTAACTACGTTGATTGACAGCAACCCTGGCAATGTTGGCGGCAGAACCAATACTATCGGCGCAAATCTGGATCCGGAAAAGTCTGATACCTATGAGCTTGGCTTACGTGGTAAATTTCACAACATTGGATTGCAATATGATGTGGCCTTGTACAACACCGTTAACAAAGGCTTTATTGTTTCTCGTAGCTGTACTGCCGCAGAGCAGTTGGCTTTAAATGGTAATAAAGTCTGTGACATTAATGAAAATGCCGGCAAGTTAACAGCTCGCGGTATCGAGTCTATGTGGAGTTGGGCGGTCAAATCATGGCTTGATATTGGGGCGACCTACACTCTTTCTGAAGCTTATTACAATAAATACGTTACAAAAACGGTGGACTACAGTGGCAATTCTTATCAGGCCATGCCGCGCCATCGCTTGAATCTGCGCGTGGCAGTAAAGCCGGCACCCGGCTGGAAAGTCGAACTGGAAGGTGACCACTACTCCAAATATTATGTAGACCCTGAAAATTCAGATACTTATTCCCGACCTGATTTATTTAATTTGCGTGCCAGTTATCGCAGTAAAGACTGGTCATTCTGGCTGCATGCACTGAATATTACCGACCGTAAATATGCAACACGCGTCGGCTACTCCACTATTGCCGGGGTGCGTCAGTTGGCGGCTTCTGCAGGTCAGGGCAATTCAGGTTCTTATACGCCACTTAATATCAGAGTGGGCGTGTCTTATGATTTCTAAGCCTATCAACCAAGGGGGTATGGTAATGAGTAGTCGTGCGCTAACTTTTGCAGCAATGGTTGCTGTGCCGTGTTTATTTATGATGCCAGCCATATCCGCCAATGCTGAGCTACAGCCCAAACATGCCAAGCACAGCATGAGAGATGCCGTGTTGTGGACGGCATACCCAAGATTGAAAATCATGATGGGGGGAGAAAACCGCGCTCAGCGTGAAGTTACGTTGCTGCCAAAAAATATAGCGCCCAATAGTATTGATGCCTATTCAAGTAACATCAAATCACCTGATGCGCACCGCCAGCTTCCTTATGATCTGGTGACGGCAAAACTTGGCAAGTCAGCAACGGGCGGTTTTTACTGGCTGTCAGCGCGCGAAGATCAAGCGGATAAGGTGACTGTAGCCTCTACTGTTTATTACATGAGCGAGCGTGGCAGCAAGAACCCAACTGTGATGTTTATGCAGCAAAAGAATGCATTGGAAATTATTCCGCAGCCTTTTCCCAGGGAGCATTCACGTTACCGAGCCAGTGAAGACTGGAAGTTTCTGGTGCGGTTTAACAGTCAGCCGCTTGTTCAACAAAAGGTAAACATGGTGACGCAAAATGGTTCAAAAATTGAACTGCTAAGCGATGCGCAAGGTATTGTTACCGTGCATATGCCTGATGATTTTAAGGCAATGGATGAACAAAGGCAGGACGGCGGTCATAATCATGGCAGGCGAACCTCTGAGTTCGTACTGGCGACGGAGTATGCGGATGCCGGTAAAACTTATTTAACCGGTTTTAATAATAGCTACGGCCCTGATGCATTCGATCAGCGCAGCCTTGTCGCAGGACTCGGTTTTATGTTGCTGGGAATGATGGGTGCAGCCCCATTACTGCGAAACCGCAAGGTGGCTAAAAAAGCTGCTGAAACCGGCAAGAAGGAGCTCTAGCATGTTAAATAAAATTTTCCCTACGCTAGGCCGGTTTCGATTCACTGTTCAAATTATCATGCTGTTCGTCACCGTATACGGGGGTGCCTTGCTTGGCACCTATGCGGTTGACCGAATCTCACAGGCTTTGCCGTCGTTATCCTGTGCCTATGACAAAATGACCGGGGATCAATGTATTTTAATCGTGACGCAGCATCAGTTGCATCATCGAATCGGCGCAGCATTGGTCAATGCGAGGCACATTGCAATCAATGTGTTTATTCCCACCCTAATCTCAGTAGGTACCTTTTTTGCGTTCTTCTTTTTTCTCAACAAAGCGTTTTGTGGCTGGGTTTGCCCAATGGGTACGGTTCAGGAGTTGATTTACCGTATAGGCAGAAGGTTTGGCCGCCCGCTGAATCGGTTTGAGCCGGGGAATGTGCATAAAGTGCGTCCGGCAAAATGGTTAATGCTGCTGGTGTTTGTACTGGGGCTACCATTGCTGGCTGGTATGGGACTGGCTGCTGACGGCCTTGGCGCACCTTATTGCCAGGTTTGTCCATCGCGTTTGGCCACCACACTTTTAACATTGGATGCGGAACAGATTGCCGTACAAACTTCCAGCGGTATAGGATTTTTTCTCAATGCCACTGCCAATGCGCTATTTGGTTTTGTCATCATCGCCGCATTGGCTGCACGTCAGCCATTCTGCCGTATTTGCCCATTATTGTCGTGGAATGCCTTGTTTCAGAAACTGTCACCGATGCGCTTGGTGAAGCGTCAAAATGAAAAGTGTGAAAAATGCAGTATTTGCCAGATTGCGTGCCCGATGGATATTCATGAAATCGGCAGGGAGCATGGTAAGAAAGCGTTCCATGAAGACTGTACCTTATGTGGTCGCTGTGCTGAGTACTGCCCGGATGATGATGTGATTCAAATCAAGTTTTTTGGTCTTAAATTGTTTGGTTCCGGACGTGAGTATTATAAAAAACGTGTCAAACAAGAGAGTCCGGATGGCTTCCCTAAAAACAAAGTGATTTGGCTAACGCCAATTAAAGCTGATAAAAATGGGTGAGTTTCTAAATCCGGAGCTATTGCCTAAAGAAACCACGTTTTTTGCTATCTGGTTGCTCGGTGTGTCTTTAGGTTTGACTGCATGTACGGCTACGTGCCTGCCTTTTATGGGCACCTGGATATTAGGCCGCGGCGGCTCACAGGTTCAGGCCTTGCGTGATACGGCTTTGTTTGTATCGGGCCGTATCCTTGCTTACAGTTTGCTGGGGGCAATTGCGGGTGGCGCTGGGGTGTGGTTGTCACAGGCATTACGTGGTGGAACCGGCAATGCCGTGATTGGTTTGTCATCAATTGTGGCAGGGTTGTGGTTGTTCCGCTCTGGCAAAGCACATTCACCCTGTGGTGTGGCGCGCGGCGCGGGGAGTACCCCACCTTTAATGCTGGGCTTTTCCCTTAGCCTTACGCCATGTGCGCCGCTGGCTTCATTGCTTGCGGTGTGTGCTGCAGCAGGCAGTGTCCAGGTAGGTGCTGTGAATGGCGTGGCTTTCGGTTTAGGTGCTGCGCTTACCCCATTGCTTATTTTATTACCCATGATTAGTTTGTTAGGGTCTAATTTGCGCGAAAATCGTGATTGGATCACGCGCTGGATTCGCTGGGGGGCGGCTATTGTACTGGTGCTGTTAGGTTTGCGCCGTTTAATGCTGGCTTTTTGATGAGCATGATTTTCAAGGGGGCCAGCACATGTTTCAGCTTTTGAGGCAATCCTTTGGGGCAATCATGGTCCAGTTCGTTTTTGCATATTGTGTGAAAGTGTAATTATTTATGCATAACGCTCTTCGCCTGGAAAAACTAGCCGGCCTGTCATTAGTTCTAGTATTGCATACCGGTTTGCTTTACGGTGCATGGCGTTATCAGCTGATTCATCCGCCAAAAGAAGCGGTGACTTTATTCGTTAATTTAATTAATCCGCCACCTAAAAAAGAAGAAGCTTTACCTGAGCCACCTAAGCCGATACCGCATAAAAAGGTTGTATTGGATAAACCAAAACCTGTTGAATGGCACAAGCCTGTGCCTATGCTGGTGGCGCAGACACCGGTCATTTCTGAAGCTGAATTTGTTGCACCGGCACCTGAGCCAGTTCCTGAGTCCTCGCCAACAGCGCATGAATCTGCCTCTATACAGGCCGAGTCAGCTAAGCCGGCCGCACCTGTGATGATGTCGTCGGAGTTATCGCTGGTATGCCCACACCGCACCACTCCTGATTACCCTGCTGTATCGCGCCGTATGGGGGAATCTGGCCGTGTGGTATTGCGGGTGGAATTGGATGAAACTGGTCGTATCACAGTGGTAAAGGTTAAAGAAAGTTCTGGTCATAAGCGGCTTGATGAAGCTGGATTAGCCACAGTTAAAACATGGCAATGTAACGCCGCCACGCGCGGTGGCGTGGCGATGCGCGCCGTTGCGTTACAGCCGTTTGATTTTGTTTTAAATTGATTGAGGTAAGTTGAATGTCACATAATTTAGGTGTTGCACATTTTGTAGCGCAGATAGATACGGTAGGCAAAGTGGTGCTGGTTTTTTTGCTGATCCTTTCCATTGCAACCTGGTATTTGGTGTTTACGAAAGGGTTGGCTAACTGGCTGGAGGCAAAACGGGGCAAGGCATTTTTGGATAAGTTCTGGCAGCACAACTCTGTTGATGAACTAAGTGCCAGGTTACAGAAAGTTAAGCCAGACAATTCTTTTGCAATGCTTGCAGCAGAAGGTTTGGCGGCAATGCGTAATGCAAGTGGCTATGGTACGCAAAAGTTAGCCGCTGCTGGTGGCATGTCTGAATTTATGACGCGTGCTATTCGTAACGGCATTGACCAGGAATCGGCGCGTTGTGAACACGGCTTAACAATGCTGGCCTCTGCGGGGTCAGCGTCACCTTATATTGGTTTGTTTGGTACGGTGTGGGCCATTTACCATGCCTTGGTCAACATTGGTTTGAGCGGGCAAGGTTCACTGGATAAAGTCGCCGGACCGGTAGGCGAGGCTTTGATTATGACGGCGATTGGTTTGGCAGTGGCAATACCGGCTGTTTTTGCCTACAACGCATTTAACCGGCGTAATCGTATCTGGCTGGCCAAGCTTGATGCCTTTGCGCATGATCTATTTGTGCTGCTCACCGTAGGCAATAATGCGTCTGAAAAAGTACAACTTAATGGAAGTGCATTATGAGTTTCGGCAGTTTTAACTCACAGCCGCATCAGGCAAAAGCAGAAATCAATGTCGTGCCGTTGGTTGATGTCATGTTGGTACTACTGGTGATATTCATTATTACAGCGCCGCTACTTACACACTCGGTCAAAATCGATCTGCCCAAGGCTTCCAGTAATCCCAATATCACCAAGCCCGAGCATATAGAATTTGCCATCCGTGAAAACGGTAGCCTGTATTGGAATGGCACATTAGTCCCCAAAGAAACACTTGCCACGCGTTTCGCAATTGAAGCAAAAAAAGAGCCGCAACCCGAGCTGCATATTCGAGCAGATAGATTGGTGCATTACGAGAAAGTAGCGCAGGTCATGTCAGATGCCGCAAAAACCGGGCTGGTGCGTATAGGTTTTATCACCGAGCCTTCCACTGACAGGTGAGTGATGAGTCTGTTGCCTGCAGACTGGCTGCGACAATTTGTCACACCTTTTTAAGTGCGCCCGTCAGCTATAATCTGGTTATATTTTTATGGGCGAGCAAATGAAAAATAATATTTTAATCTGCACGTTGACTGTGCTGCCACTGGTAGCTGCGCCATCTGAAAGCTTTGCCCACTGTGGGGGTGCCTTCTGTACCATTAACACCAATTGGGACGTGCAGGGCGTGTGGGATAAGCCTGGTATTCGTCTGGATTTGCGTGCTGAGTTCATCGATCTTGATCAGCTACGTAAGGGCAGCCATGATACGCATCCGGCTGGCATCGTAGATACTCATGATGAAACACGTACCATTAATCGTAATTTTGTCGGTACGCTGGATTGGGGGATTACGCCGCAATGGGGCGTGACGTTGCGTGCGCCTTTGGTTGATCGTTCGCACAATCATATTCATAATATGGATAATGGTGCCGGTGGCGTAGAGCCGGAAGCGGAATCCTGGAATTTTACAAAAGTAGGTGATGTACAAGCCGTGGCACGCTATGCGTTCCATCAGGACCCAGACGGTGAAGCTGGAGTGCGATTCGGGCTAAAACTACCTACAGGTGGTATTCATGAAAAAAATAGCGCTGGAGCGCTAGCTGAGCGCAGCCTGCAACCCGGCACAGGCAGTACCGATGCCTTGCTAGGCGCTTATTATCATGGACGTTTAAATGGTGCAGGTTGGTTTGTACAAGGCATGTGGCAGCAAGTGGTTAATGAGCGTGATAACTTTAAGCCTGGCCGTCAGCTGTCATTCGATGTAGGTATGAATTATGCGGCCACACCCAAGCTGAGTTTACTGATGCAAATGAATACACTATATAAATCAAAAGACACTGGTGCGAATGCAGAGCCGCAAGATTCTGGAAATAAAGCCGTATTTTTAAGCCCAGGCATCAGTTACCGTGTTATTCCCAATCTCCAAGTTTATGGTTTTTTGCAAAAACCTATTTATCAGCACATGAATGGCACGCAACTTGTTGCAGACTGGTCAGCGGCGCTTGGTTTAAGTACGCAGTTTTGATTGTAGCGCGTTAGCGGGCGAATGGTACTTGATGCAACAGGCTTGTTGTAAATTCCAGGAGTGATGGTTATGTTCCAAGGGCTAAAATTATCCTGTCAGATATTGTTATTGTTTTTTGCAGGCACTGCTTTGCTGAGTGCTCAGCCAATAGACACCAATGAAGGTTCGCAGGCGTTCAAACCAATATTATCTTGCCCGATGGCAACGGCTGATGACAGTGACCGTCATCCCGTGTATTTTTTTCAGCATAAGTTCCCTGATGGATCGCAAGATTTAGCAATCGTAAAATCCTTTGCCGGCGAAGTTTCTGATATTAAGCGCGTGACATTTGGGGGTGATAATAGCGCTGAATGTTTTTACAAGTATTTGGCAATAGCACGCGGCAGTGATTGGGGTTGGCATCTGCTTTGGCTGACAGAAAACAGCACTGTATTACGCTATGCGCGAATGGATGGAGAAGCTTGGGTGACATCACCCACAAAGAAGTTCACATTGCAATCGCGTCCAACAAGACAGCCCATCATTTTAACTTTTGGTCAGCAAGTGTGGGTAGTTTGGATAGAGGCTGCATTAAATACCAGCAGTGTTTATGCAGTGTATTCTGGCGATGAAGGTCGTAGCTGGCAAGACGTGAAGATGATTACCCAAACAGGTAGCGCTTTGAGTAATCTGCAGTTGGTAGAAAAAGACAACAAACCTTACCTGGTTGGACAGGGTATTGCTGAACCACTGCCATTAACCGGTTGGTAATGGTCTATCTATGCACACCACACTTTGGTGTTGTGTGTAAGTTCCATCCAGATCGCCCATGCACTGGCGCCACTGAGCAACAAGCCTGCTAATCTCATGCCGTAGGGTTCAATGGTATTGGTTTTAAGTTTTAGCCAGAGCCACGGGGCAAAAAACAAAGACACGCTGGAGCCAACAGCAAACGCGGCCATACTGATTGCCCCACCAAGCGGGTTGCCATTGAATGACGCGATAATCAGTGCTGAATACAACAAGCCGCATGGCATCAACGCCCAAAGCATTCCAATATAAAAATAGCCGCCGCGTTTTAGCCCCAGCTTTTTTACATGCCCCCAGATATTGCGTCCGGCACGATCAATCCAGATAGGCTGGCGCGCGTAGATCACTAATAACAAACCCCAGAAAAATATCAGGACATGGAAAAAAGTCCAAATTGGATGCAGAGTCGTGCTGTAACTGGACAGCCAGGCGATACTTTGTATGGCAAAGGTGGCAATTGCGCCAAGCAAGGCATAGCCGCAGAGCCGCCCTAGATGGTACTGGTATATTGCGTAGGGATGCTGCTGTGATTGCGTTAATGCCGTGCAGGCTGCCCCGCACATGGCAACGCAGTGAGGTCCGCCAGCCAGCCCCATGATTAATGCACTGTAGGTGAGCGCCGTTTGCACTTGTCGAGTCGAAAATTAGGGTTTGTTCACGCCGGTTGCAGCGTGGTTACGTGCGCGTATTGCCGGTTCCAGCGCATTTTTCTGATCTAAAGTAAGCGTTTTAATGTTACTTGTATTGCCGGAGTTTTCTTCATGCGCTAACACCGGGTCTTGGCCACTCACCGCAATGTAAACGGTGGTCAGACTGGCAACTACCACTAATGCGGGGCCGGCAAATACCAGCCAGGCATATCCGGATTTCCACCATTTTGGTTTTTGATTCAGTGCTTGCGCCATGACTTAATCCTTATCGTGACATGTAAAAGATGGATTTTTCAGAAATCTCTTCATTTGAGCTAACGGCTTCAATTTCAAACTCGATTGGATGTGAGCCGCTCTTGATTGAGCCATCTTCAATTTGCAGGCTTACTGCCACCATGCGTGATTCTGCAGGATTGACTGTAAATACCCTATCCGAAGCTATTGATAACCCGTCGATACCTTCTACCGAGATGCGGTAGGATTCCGGTTTTTCAGATGCATTCGTAATTTGCAGGCGGTATACGTTTTCAACTTTGCCGCCAGCTACCAGACGCGACATCACGCCGCGGTCGCGAATGACATCAACTTTAAATGGAACGCGCATCGCCAGTGATGCTACGAAACCAAGACAGAGCAATAGTAATAGCCCGGTATAGATCAGAACGCGCGGGCGCAGGATTTTCTGGACGATCTGCTTTTGTGTCCAGTGCTGTTCTATGCCGTTGTGGGTAGAAAAGCGTATCAGTCCGCGAGGATATTCCATTTTGTCCATGATGCTGTCACATGCGTCCACACATAAGCCGCAGCTGATGCATTCATACTGCAAGCCGTTGCGGATATCAATGCCGGTCGGGCACACTTGCACGCAGAAGCTGCAATCAATACAGTCACCCAGACCTGTCGACTTTGCGTCTACCTTGCGCGAACGGCCACTGCGTGGCTCCCCGCGTTCCTGGTCATAGGTAACAATCAGCGTGTCATTATCAAACATCGCACTTTGAAAGCGCGCATAAGGGCACATGTATTTGCACACTTGCTCACGCAAGAACCCTGCATTACCGTAAGTAGCAAAACCATAAAAGCAAATCCAGAATGTTTCCCATGGGCTGAGGCGAAATTCACTGATGCTATGTATCAAGTCATGAATAGGCGAGAAATAGCCCAGGAAGGTAAAGCCGGTGAACATGGAAAAACTGATCCATGCGGCATGTTTTAGGAATTTTTTGTAGAATTTTTTAAAGCCAAACTTCATGCTATCCAGACGCATGCGCGCGGCGCGGTCGCCTTCGATTTTGCGTTCTATCCACAAGAATATTTCGGTATAGACCGATTGCGGACAGGAGAAGCCGCACCATAATCTGCCTGCAACGGCGGTGAATAGAAATAAGGCGAGTGCGGCGATAATTAAAATGACAACGAGATAGATCAGATCCTGCGGGTAAAGTACCAAGCCAAAAATGTAAAAACGGTGTGTGCCGATATCGAGCAGGACTGCCTGCCTGTCGTTCCACATTAGCCATGGCATTCCGTAAAATACAATTTGAGTAATCCAGATTGCAAGCCAGCGCAGGTTTTTGAAATAACCGGAAATGCTGCGCGGGTAAACTTTTTTATGTGCCTCATAAAGCGATTTAGCTTTTGGAGCTTCTTCGGCAATAGGGATAACTTTTTTGGATTTTAGCTTCTGATTAGACACTTGTTCTGGAATCCTACGTAAATATATTGTGACGCAAAATAGACAACGCCCGCTATTTTAGCATATGCAAAATAACGGGCATTTAGTGGTACTAGGATAATTTAATTAAGCTTAAGTTCAGCCTAAGCCTGAATTAAATCTCAAATGTTATTGAGCGCTGCCAGCGTTGGAAAAACGCCAGACATAAGACGCTAACACGTGAATTTGCTCTGGCGTTAACCGTGAACCCTGTGCCGGCATCTGGTTGCTTTTCCCATTATTGATGCGATCCATGATGGCAGCTTCACCAGCGCCGTGTAGCCAGATATTGTCAGTAAGGTTAGGGGCACCAATCGTCTGGTTACCTTTACCTTCAGGACCATGGCAAGCTGCACAGGCTACGAATTTTTCTTTACCTAGTGCGGCACGGGCAGCGTCATGTGTGCTGTTAGACAGACTCAACACATAATTAGCTACATTCTTGACGTCATCAGCAGTGCCGCCAATAGCTGCAGCCATAGGGGGCATCATGCCGTGGCGACCGTTAGTAATGGTTTCTTTGATGGTTTCCGGAGCGCCGCCATACAACCAGTCGTTGTCTGTCAGGTTGGGAAAGCCTCTGCTGCCATGCGCATCAGAACCGTGGCATTGTGAACAGTTATTCATGAACAAGCGCTCGCCAATCGCCATGGCTTTAGCATCCTTTGCAACGTCTTCCGGTTTCATTGCAGTGAATTTTGCGTAGATAGGGGCTAAACGTTCGTTGGATTCTTTCACTTCCTGTTCGTATTGTTTTGCTTGTGTCCAGCCGAGCTGGCCTTTGTAAGAACCTAAGCCTGGGAACAGGAACAAGTATATAACGCCGAATACGCAGGTAATAATAAACATCCACATCCACCATCTAGGCATTGGGTTGTTCATTTCAACGATATCTTCGTCGTAAACGTGCCCGGTTGATTCGCCAGTGTGCGCCGGGTCATGGGACTTGCTGGTAATAAACAATACCGTCATACAAAAGACGATACCGCCAATCACAATGGCCGAAATAAAGAACGGCCAAAAATTGCTTGTAAAATCACTCATTATTCTTCTCCCTCAAGCGGCAATCTTGCCGCTTCATCAAAATCTTTTTTATGCCGTCCGGACCATGCCCACACCCAGATACCAACAAAGGTAATCAGGACTGCGAACATGGCGATTATGCGTAAATTTGTAATGTCCATATTTACGCTTATTGCTTGAGCGCAGTACCTAGTACTTGCAGATAAGCAATCACGGCTTCCATCTCGGTTTTGCCATATACATCATTGGCGGCATTTTTAATTTCCTCATCGGTATAAGGCACGCCTGCAATTTTCAGTGCTCGTAAATGAGATGGCAGATTTTCGGCATCAACCAGATTTTTTTCCAGCCAAGGGTAGGCTGGCATCACGGATTCAGGAACCAGATCGCGTGGATTGATCAAGTGAATACGGTGCCATTCGTCACTGTAGCGTGCGCCTACACGGGCCAAGTCCGGACCTGTACGTTTACTGCCCCATTGGAACGGGTGATCGTAAACAGACTCACCAGCTACTGAGTAATGACCATAACGCAAGGTTTCAGCCTTGAATGGACGAATCATCTGTGAGTGGCAGTTGTAACAGCCTTCACGCTGATAAATATCACGTCCAGCCAATTGTAATGCTGTGTAAGGCTTGAGGCCTTCAATTGGCTGTGTGGTTGATTTCTGGAAGAACAATGGAACAATTTCCACCAGGCCACCAAATGAAACCACGATTAAAATGAACACGATCATCAGGAAACTGTTGGTTTCAATCTTCTCGTGTGTGAATCCTTTTTTTTCTATATCTGACATTTTCGTTCTCTTAAGCATGAACAACTGTTGATGGTATTTTGATGCGAGCTGCTTGCCCCATTTGTACCGTTTTAATTACGTTCCACAACATGATAGCCATGCCTGATACGTACATTAAGCCGCCTACCATACGAATTACGTAGAAAGGGTGCATCGCTTTAACAGATTCAACAAAGGTATAGGTCAAGGTGCCATCTTCATTGATTGCGCGCCACATCAAACCTGCAGTCACGCCTGAAATCCACATCGCGGTGATGTATAACACCACGCCGATAGTAGCCAGCCAGAAGTGCAGCTCAATCGCTTTTTTGCTATACATTTGTTTCAGACCCCACAAACGTGGTGTCAGGAAGTACAGTGAACCCATAGACACAAAACCAACCCAGCCTAAGGCACCGGAGTGCACGTGACCAACAGTCCAGTCAGTGTAGTGTGAAAGTGCGTTAACGGTTTTGATTGCCATCATTGGGCCTTCAAACGTACTCATGCCGTAGAAAGACAATGAAACGATCAGGAAGCGCAGGATAGGGTCATCGCGCAGTTTGTGCCATGCGCCAGACATGGTCATCATGCCGTTGATCATACCGCCCCAGCTTGGTGCCAATAAGATCAGAGAAAGTACCATACCAACTGATTGCGTCCAGTCAGGTAAAGCGGTGTAGTGCAGGTGGTGTGAACCCGCCCACATGTAAGTGAAGATCAAGCCCCAGAAGTGCACGATAGACAAACGATATGAGTACACTGGGCGCTCAGCTTGTTTAGGTACGAAGTAGTACATCATGCCCAGGAAGCCGGCTGTCAGGAAGAAGCCTACAGCATTGTGGCCATACCACCATTGCACCATGGCATCCTGTACGCCTGAGTAAGCTGAGTAAGACTTCATCCATTCAGCAGGAATAGCGGCACTGTTTACGATGTGCAACAAAGCTACCACGATGATGAATGCACCGTAGAACCAGTTGGCAACGTAGATATGCTTGATTTTACGTTGTGCAATAGTGCCAAAGAACACGATGGCATACATTACCCACACCACCAGCAATAGCAAGTCGATTGGCCATTCCAATTCAGCGTACTCTTTAGATTGCGTGTAACCTAAAGGCAGTGAGATGGCTGCTGCAATAATCACAGCCTGATAGCCCCAGAAGGTATAGCGGGCTAATAATGGAAATGCCAGTTTGGTTTGGCTGGTGCGTTGTACAACGTAATAAGACGTTGCAAACAATGCACAGCCGCCGAAAGCAAAAATCACAGCGTTGGTGTGCAATGGACGTAAGCGACCAAAGCTTGTCCATGGTAAACCCAGGTTAAGTTCGGGGAAAGCAAGCTGTGCAGCGATGATTACGCCCATCAGCATGCCGACCACGCCCCAGACCACAGCCATCACGGTAAATCTCCTGATGACGTAGTCGTCGTAAAACGTTTCTACATTATTGTTACTCATTACTTCCGTCCTTAAATAAAACAAAATCAAATCAATTGTTCGGGGGGTGCTCTTAACAAGAATTTACAAAGTTTGCACGCGGCCGTATTTTCCACTGATAGCCTATGTGCGTCAATATCAGAATTATATAATGTAACGTGCAAATACTTACCGTATTAGCGTCACTATTTATGGCAATTTAAGCTTGGCTTTATTGGCGAAAGATATTTCTATTTGGTTGAAATTATTGCCGTTATCTACCGGCAGAAGTTTGATAGAACGTGAGCAAAAATGGGGTAAGCCCTCTTGCCGCAGCATGAATAAAATGCGGCAAAGGGTCTGTTGGGCTGGTCTGGCTAAGCTTATATCCAGTAATGGTCCACCAATAACGCCGCAAATAGCAGGGTTAAGTAAGTAATGGAGTATCTAAAAGTGCGTTTTGCCAGGTCATCTGAATATTTTTTGTAAAGCCCGATGACATAAGCCATGAAAATCGCATCCAGCATGATTACGGATACCAGATAAATCATGCCGCTCATGCCGAGCCCGTAAGGCATCAGCGAGACTGCAACAAGAATGACGGTGTAAAGCAGGATGTGCAGCAAGGTGAATGCTTCGCCATGGGTGACAGGCAGCATCGGCATGCCGACTTTAGCGTATTCTTCGCGGCGATATAATGCCAGCGACCAGAAATGCGGCGGAGTCCATGCGAATATGATCAGAAACATAATGAGAGACTCGGGTGAAATTGTGTTGGTGACGGCTGCCCAGCCTAAAATTGGCGGCATGGCGCCCGATGCCCCGCCGATGACGATATTCATGGGCGTTGCTGGTTTGAGGAATACTGTATAGATGACAGCGTAACCTACAAAGGTGGCAAATGTGAGCCACATGGTAAGCGGGTTTACGTAAATATACAGAATCGCCAGTCCGGCTCCTCCAAGTAATGTCGCAAATATCATGGTTTCGGTTGAAGACACTTGCCCCGTTGGCAATGGACGTGCCCGGGTGCGCGCCATAATGGCGTCAATTTTATGTTCAATCAGGCAGTTGAAAGCGGCAGCGGCGCCCGACGCAAATGCGATACCAACCGTTGTTGCCAGCAGGAGTTGTAATGGCACCATGTTGGGAGTGGCCAGAAACATACCGATGAGTGCAGTGAATACGATTAAGGACGTGACACGCGGTTTGCAGAGCGGAAAGAAATTCTTGAGTCGCGGCGCCAGTTCTTTGATCTGGCTCATGATATTGATAGGCATATGCATCTCGCTTTTATATTTTTGAATAGTCATTTTTCCAGGTTCCGCTTCTATATTTTGTTTCCAGGGTCCGTAATTTTTGAATTGAGAATAATCGTGATGATGACCAGAAATGCCGCCCCCAGATTATGTGCCACTGCCAGCACTAACGGTAGCTGAAGAATCAGATTCGCAATGCCGATGGAAACTTGTGCAGCCAGCGCCGCCAGCAGTAATAACGCCGTTTTTCTAAGCGGCGGCATTTTGATGATGGCGAATGCAAGGCTGCCAAGATAAACAAACGTGATTAAGGCGCCAATACGATGCGTCCACTGGATTGTAGTTAAGGCTGACAGGGTTAAGTTGCCGCCATTTGCGCTTTGTCCGAGCTCGCGTACCAAATGAAACGCATCTTTAAAATCCATCTGGGGAATCCAGACGCCATGGCAGGTTGGAAAGTCGGTGCAGGCAAGCGCTGCGTAATTTGTACTTGTCCATCCGCCTAGAAATACCTGCGCCAGCACAATGAGCAGTGCGCCTCGTATCGACATCTTTAATATTGGCGCTATTGATCGAGCGTTGGTAAACGTACCGTAATGGCGATGCGCAATCCAGGTTAATATTGCCAGCGTAGTCATGCCGCCGATCAGGTGCCCGCTTACAATGACCGGCTTGAGTAGCATGGTAACGGTCCACATCCCCAGCATAGCCTGAAAGGCAATAATCAGGAGCAGTGCGGTGGGGAGCAATGGGTTCACTTTAATGCGCTGCTTGTTACGCCATGCCAACACAAAAATTGCCAGTACCATTAATCCCAGCGTGCCTGCCAGATAACGATGCGCCATCTCTTTCCAGGCTTTACCGGTTTCAACCGGGCGGTCCGGGTAAATTTCCTGTGCTTTTTGAATGGCACTTTCGCTTTGGGGCACACTCAGTGCGCCATAGCAGCCAGGCCAGTCCGGGCAGCCAAGTCCTGCATCAGACAACCTGACGTAGGCGCCAAGCACCACGACGCATAGTGCAAGCATGGCACTGAATAGGGATAAACGTCTAAACAGATTGTATTGCATCATCAGCCTGCCCAAGAGTACTTCATTAGTCTGGTAATATCTTTGCGTATCAGTGCAGGCGCCATTGCTGGCGTATAACTCATCATCAAATTCCCCAGCGGGTCGACTAAATAAATCCGGTCGGAACTGATGGCAGGCTCGCCGTTAATGTTAAATTGGTCGCTAAGCGCTGTAATCTCAGGCGCTGGCTGATTCAAAATCAGCATATCGGGATAACGTTGTTTCAACTCGGCAACTTCACGTGTGGTGGTGATTAACACGCGCTGCATGCGCGGCATTTCCTTATATAGGGATACATGTAACTGACGCATGGTATGCAATTTATCGTTGCATGTCGCTTCGCAGCTGGCCGCTACATAAACCATGCTCCATTTGTCCTTCCATAGGTCGGGCTGCGCAACGCTACCGTCACTTGTGATTAATGCACTGTTTATGGCTAGAAGTCTGGCAGGAGTGACGAGCTCGCCGATGCTTTCACCCTTGGGGCGCCAATCCAACTTATACATTACAATGACAGCAACTATAGGCGTTATAAAAAATATCAACATACACAGGAGCATCAATCGCCCCCTGCGTTGCCGGTCAAGATATTCAGTATTTTCTACTTCATTTTGCATGGTTTAAATTTGCCTGTTTTTAGGAGTGTTGCTGATTTTTCTAATGCTGGTGTATAAAAAAATAAGAATGCTGGCAATAGCAAAACCAAACCATTGGTAAGCATAGCCCATATTGGTTGCAATACGGCTGGCAGGTAATTGCCACTTGCGCACAAAACCGCCTGCACTGCTTTTTGCATCCAATTTAATCACAATAGGCAACACATGAATGGCTACACTTTTTTGGTAGCGCTCCATATCCATGTTCTGCCACACCTGATTCCAGGTATTCTTTTCTACATCGCTTTCCAGTGTAAAAATCTTTTTGCTGGGGACCCAAACCAGGCCAACAATTTCAACCGGACCAGCGGGGGTAGTGACTTTCGGCAGGTCATTATGCGTTGTCCCGCCTGCGACCCAGCCTCTATTGATCAGCACGTAATCGTTTCTACCCTCAAGCTTCAATGGTGTGAGCACATGAAAGCCTGCGCGGTCATCCTCAACTTGATTGTCGAGCAGGATCTGGTACTTGGTATCGTAGCGCCCTGTTACTTTTATTTTTTTATAGCGCCAGAAGTCCAGGTCCTTCAGTTCACCAGGTAAGCTTAACGCTTCACTGTCTAACGATGCATCGTATTTTGTCTGAATTTCTTGTTTTAACGCTGCCTTGTTGTATTGCCAGAGGCCCAGATTAATAAATAATGGCACGCAAATAACTAACACCAGCAGTCCCAGCCAGGACGGGCTAAAAACGTAGCCTGAGAATCTAAATTGCATTTGTGTTATACGCATCGCATAATGTCTTATCTACATCGATTGGACATAGTTATGTTATTTAAAATTGCCGTTGTGCTAGTACTGCTTGTCATCATAGGTAGTCTTTTTTCCGCATTGTATTTCTTAGCTAAAGACAAAGATGGTGGAACACGTACTGCTAAAGCGCTGACAGTGCGTATCGGACTTTCAATTACCTTGTTTATTTTACTGTTGCTGGGATACTACTTTGGTTTAATCGGCCATGCACAAGCATAATTTTTGGCATGATTTTTTAATGTAACAAAAAGGGACGTTGCAGATGCACCGCCCCTTTTTTGCAGCAGATGTTATAGCCAGTAAACGAAGATAAACAAACCTAACCAAACGACATCAACAAAGTGCCAGTACCAGGCAACGCCTTCAAAACCGAAGTGACTTTTGGCCGAGAAGTGACCTTTCATTGATCGCAATAGAATCACGATCAGCATAATTGTTCCCAAGGTTACATGGAAACCGTGAAAGCCGGTAAGCATAAAGAAGGTTGCGCCATAAGCACCGCTACGCAATGTTAAGCCCATTTCAGTATAAGCTTCATGGTACTCAAACGCCTGGCAAACCAGGAACGCTGTACCCAAAGCCACCGTTAAAAATAAACCGATGATCAGCTGTTTACGATTATCTTTAAGCAGGCCCCAATGTGCCCAGGTAATGGTCGCGCCTGAACTTAACAGCAATGCAGTATTAATGGCAGGCAACCCCCATGCGCCCATCGGGTTGAGTTTGCCAGGTGTATATTCGCTGCCTAACACAACGCCGCCTGGGCCAGCAGACGGCCAAGTACCCAGAAAGTCTTTATAGGGCGTAAATGCAGGGTCAAAAGCGGCTAAATCCGGCACAGAGATGATGCGCATATAGAAAAGTGCGCCAAAGAATGCCGCAAAAAAGACAACCTCAGAGCAGATAAAAACAATCATGCCAATGCGGAAAGATTTGTCTTCCCATTTTTTATATTGGCCAGATACGCTCTCAATAACAACGGCACTGAACCATTTGAATGTCATCAACAGAATAATGGCGGCACCTATATACATCATCCACTTGCCGGGTGTTTGCAGATAAGCCAGATCCTTGCTCTTATCAGTTGCGACACTGAAAACAAATCCAGAAGCAAGTGCCAGCAATCCTGCAGATATAGCTACCGGATAGACAGCCCCGTGGGGGACGAAATAATGATTATTTGAATGTGTTGTCATGCATAAGCTCCCTATTGCATTATTTAACCAAGCCCTGCTTAACAGGGGCACCAGTTAAAATGTTTAATATAAAATTTAACGCAACCAATCTTAGCCAACGGACTTGTCTTTGTTATATGGCTAAAACTCATACACCTAATTTCTTTTTCCAGCTTTTACTACTATTTTCCTGCGCTAAAGAAAGCGTAGGACAAAGTCATTTCTTTTACTTCACTCGGCAGGTCTGGGCTCACAAAAAAGCGTAACGGCATTATTTTTGTTTCACCTGGCTTTAATTCCTGTTTTTTAAAACAAAAGCATTCTATTTTTTTCAAGTAGGCAGCTGCCTGCCCCGGTGTTACGCTCGGTATTGCCTGACCTGCAACTGTTTGACTAGTTATGTTTTTAGCCTCAAACAGTGCAGTCTCTACTTGCCCGGGATGCACTTTTACACTTGCCTGTTTGGGGTAAAAGTTCCATCCTAAGCCCGGCATGACACTTGAAGTAAACTGCACTGTTACCCAGCGAGTCTTGTCTACTTTTGTATTCTTTAACTCAGTTGCAGTGTTGTTTGTCTTGCCATTCAAACCAGTCATCGTACATAAAACGTCATACAGCGGTACCAGTGCAAACGCAAACAAAAGCGAGCCGACTACTATCCAAGCCATCTTGAAACCAAGCTTTTTATTCGCCCGGTTCTTTTGCTCAGCAGGGCTTGGATTGTCTTTTTCGGTATTTATTTCCATATAACAAACATGGAAGCTACGTACCAAATGAACGCAATTAAACCTAAAACTATAGCAATCCTCTTGTTTTTACTGCTTTTCACAACTTCTTGATTTTTCATATAAATTCGAGGGCTCAACGTAATGATTAAGCCCTCATCTTTGCCTTATTTAACAACAGGTTGTTCAGTGAAGCTATGGTATGGCGGTGGTGATGGCAATGTCCATTCCAAACCTTCAGCGCCTTCCCATACTTGATCAGTTGCCTTTTTGCCGCCTTTAACAGTGCTGATGATGTTATACACAAAGATTAATTGTGATAAACCGAGTACGAATGCAGAAATTGTAGAAATCATATTGAATTCAGCAAACTGCAATGCATAGTCTGGAATACGGCGTGGCATACCGGCCAACCCTAAGAAGAATTGCGGAATAAATGTCAGGTTGAATGAAATTGCGGTTAACCAGAAATGCAATTTACCCAGTTTTTCGTTGTACATATGACCAGTCATTTTTGGCAACCAGTAATATACGCCAGCCATAATGCCCATGATGCCGCCAGCAAACAGTGTGTAGTGGAAGTGCGCTACTACAAAATAGCTGTTGTGATATTGCGCATCTGCAGCAACGTCTGCAAGTACCAAGCCTGTTAAGCCACCAATACCAAACAGGATAATCCAGCCTACAGTAAATAGCATTGGTGTTTCAAAGCTCATGGAACCGCGCCACATGGTTTTAATCCAGCAGAAGAACAAAACAGCAAGCGGTAATGAAATAGCCATGGTGCTATACATGAAGTAGAGCAGGGCTGGCACTGGCAAACCGGCGGTAAAGAAGTGGTGCGCCCAAACTACTACTGATAAGGCACCAATACCCCAGAATGAATAAACCTGCGCTTTGTAGCCATACATTGGTTTACGTGAGAATGTTTGCAGGATTTGTGGAATGAAACCCCAAACCGGTAATAACAGAATATAAACTTCCGGGTGACCAAAGAACCAGAATAAGTGCTGGAACATAATTGGGTCGCCGCCGCCGGCTGCATCAAAGAAGTGTGTGCCGAAATGACGGTCTGTCAATAACATGGTAACTGCGCCAGCCAATACTGGAATGGTTGCAATTAACAAGAAGGCGGTAATCAGCCAACCCCATGCAAACATTGGCATTTTCATTAAAGTCATGCCTGGTGCGCGCATGTTGAATATTGTCACGATAATGTTGATTGAACCGAGTACTGATGAAATACCCAGTAAATGCACTGCAAAAATGGCGAAATCCACGCCAATGCCGCCTTGTACGGAAAGCGGCGGGTAGAATGTCCAGCCGGTTGCCAGTGCGCCATCACCAATACCAAACAAGGCTAAAGTGAATGGGAGCGTAAGCAAGATTGCTGATGGCGGTAATAACCAAAAGCCCCAGTTGTTCAAACGTGGTAAAGCCATATCCGGCGCACCGATCTGCAGCGGAATCATCCAGTTGGCAAAGCCTGTTGCGGCGGGCATTAAGGCTGCAAAAATCATGACTAGCGCATGCACACCTATCAACTGGTTAAAAAACTCAGGCTTCATCAGTTGCAAGCCTGGCTGAAACAGTTCAGCACGAATGCCCAGAATCATTGCGCCGCCAACCAGGAACATAATCAGCGAAAAGGTCAGGTACATCGTACCGATATCCTTGTGATTTGTTGTGGTCAGCCAACGCATGATGCCTGTTGGGTGGTCAGCGTGCTCATCATGATGTGCGACTGTTGTTGTACTCATAACTCTCTCCTGTACCTATACTTTTAATTATTGACGCGCTGCTTTAACTTGCGCAGGTTGCAAGACATCGCCAACGCTGTTGCCAAGTGCATTACGTTCGTAGGTGATAACCGCAGCAATTTCGGTATCGTTTAGTATGGCTTTCCATGATGGCATCACACGAATACCATTCAGCACGCGATCCAAATGACTATCAGGCAGGTATTTACCGTCAGCGCCAAAAATAGGTGCAGTTGCGATTTTGCTGCCAGTTAGCGGTGGGAATGCTGGTGGTAAGCCGGCACCAGTCACTTGGTGACAGACTGCACAGTTTTTCTCGTAAACGATTTTGCCGTGCTCAATCAACTCTTCTTTTGTCCATACTTTGTCTGCTCCTGCGGTTTCTTCAGACATCTCTTTCTTTTTCTGCGCTACCCAGGTTTTGTATTCTTCTTTAGGTAAGGCTTCAACCACCACTGGCATGTAGCCATGGCCTTTTCCGCACAATTCCTTACATTGGCCGCGATAGGTGCCTGCCTTCTCAATTTGCACCCATGTTTCACGAATAAAACCAGGAACCGCAAGACGTGAAGAGCCGAATTGTGGCACCCACCAGTTATGCAGCACATCTGATGATGTCATCAGGATGCGTACTTTGGCACCAACCGGCAATACCAGGTGATTATCCACATCCAGCAGATAAGGATGTGCCGGGTCTTTGGCGGGAGCAACTGTGCCATTTACCTGATCCTGTGGCGTTGATAAGTTGCTGACAAATTTAATGCCCTTGGCATCTTCCAGGCCAGATTGGCTGCCTTTGTCGGTATTCCCCATATACTCATACTGCCAGCGCCATTGTGAACCAGTGACCTTTAGCACCATGTCAGATTCATTGCGGGTGTCTTCCATCATCACTACACTGTGATAGGCAGGAATACCCATGATGACGAAGTCAATCAGCAGCAGGATTGCGAACGGGATCAGTGTCCAGAAAATTTCTATTGCTGTTGAAGGGGCTTTATCCGCTACTGCTTTATGGCCAACACTCTTGCGGTGTTTAATCAGTGAATAAATCATGATGGCCAGCACCACGATAAAAATTGCTGCGACAATCAGCATGAATTTATTATGTACGTGTAGTGTATCGAGTGCCATCGGTGTCACTGGCTCAGGAAAATTCCAACTGAAGTCAGCAAATACCTGTGGTGACGTGAGTAAAAACAGCAGACAGAAACTAAACTTCTTCATTGCTTGCTTCAACATACCTTCTCCCAAAACAAAAACTATTAGACGATTTTTAATTGTTGTTTAAGTTGCCTGGCAATCGCGATTCGCTCTTCGCTGTCCATAAAACGACTGCCAAACTCTACTTCCTTGCCATGAGAGCCAATAAAAATATGGTATGTTCCATCCAAGGTATTGCGCAAAGTTACTTTTGCCCAATAGCGTTGAAAAGTGAATTTCTCCGAATTCTTGTAACTCCGTTTTTCAATGACTACATCATTGCCCACCAGCGTGACACTCTCGAAATCTCCGTAATGGAGATAAACATGATGCAACGCAAAAGCGAAAGCTAAAATTTCAAAACCGGCAAAAGGTAATACAAGCCAAGCTCCAGTTAATGCAACCCCTAGCGAGACAGTCATGGTAATTGCGGCAATGCTCATAAAAAGCCACATAAGCCCTCTCGGAGAGAGTGAGTTATTTGGCTTTACTACAATTACGTTGCCGTCAGAACTTGAAACCGTCATTCATCACCTATGAGTAATCAACGATGACCTGCATACACATTTTCCATATGCGACAATTTGACGCATGTCAAAAACTAACACAAAAATATGGATGCCTCAAGTAATATTGTTACAATTTTGAAACAAACTGAAACTTTTTGAATGAATTTAATAACATTTCGGTTAAATGTTAGGCACTTGAATTTCATGGGAACATTCCTGATTTTGTTTTAAGGAATGAGGAGAGAGGCTTGCTGAGCGTAGTGATTAAAGCGTAGTAGTAATAGAAGGGTCTAAATCAGTATGAGGGTAATCCGAGAAGTTGATATTCGCAAATTATTTTGCGATGAACTTTTTTCATACTTATATGACGGGAAGTCAGCGGAGTAAAAATTTCCAGTCGATGTTTGATTTAATCTAGATAATCGTCTGCTTTGGAGCAATGTGATTTAACGGTAATACGGCAATTCTCGACCCGAAGCGGACATACACGACTCCCGAAAGCTGCCTCATCCCCGTTTAAGTAATGCTTCAAACTGCTCGATAGGTGCCGGTTTTCCAAACAGATAACCTTGAAAGGCATGACAGCCGCGCAAATCCAAAAACTCACTTTGCTCCTCGGTCTCAACTCCTTCCGCTATTACATCGAGACCTAACGCCTGGGTCATTGCGATGATGGTTTGCACGATGGCGGCATCATTAGGGTCAGATGCTATATCTCGCACGAAGGATTGGTCTATTTTGATCTGATTCAGCGGTAGTAGCTTGAGGTATTGCAAGGATGAATAGCCAGTGCCAAAATCATCCAGAGACAACCGTACGCCAAGTGATTTCAATGCGTTCATGGTTGCAATGGCCTCCTCGATGTCCTCCAGCAATATACTTTCTGTCAGTTCCAGCTTGAGCAGATTTGGATCTACTGTGTGGCACTCTATGGAAGCTCTTACCTGATCTACAAAATCAGTCTGGCGAAATTGTTGTGCACTGATGTTAACAGCCAGCACAAGGTTCCGAGTCTGTTCATCATGCGCCCATGCCTTGATCTGGGCACAGGCAGTGTTAAGCACCCATTTACCGATAGGCAGGATCAGACCCGATTCCTCCGCCAGTGGAATGAACTGGGCGGGGGACACCAGACCTCGGTCCGGGTGGATCCAGCGAATCAATGCCTCGGCTCCCAGTGCACGGCAAGCGTTGTCCACCTGGATTTGGTAATACAGCTGGAATTGCTGGTTATCAAGCGCCTTGTGTAATTCGCCTTCGAGCTCTGCTCTGGTGTTGATGGAGTCCTGCATCTTATGGTCGAAGAAACGCAGAGTGCTACGTGCAACCTTTTTGGCCTGATACATGGCGATGTCAGCCTGTTTCAGGAGTTCCTCTGCCCGCTGATGGTCCCCACTAAATACGGTTGCGCCGATACTGGCCGAACTGTGAACTTCATGTGCATCAAGCTGATAAGGCTGGCCCAATTTGGCAAGGATCTTTCGGCCAACCGCCTCAGTCTGCTCCGCAGCCTCGATAGTCTGTTCGCTCAGGTCTTCCAGCATCACCACGAATTCGTCACCACCCAAACGCGCTACAGTGTCGCCTTCGCGCACGCTGGAAGCCAACCGTTCAGCAACTTGCTGCAGCAACACGTCCCCAATGAGGTGGCCTATGGTGTCGTTGATGATCTTGAAATTGTCCAGGTCGATAAACAGTAGCGCACCTTGCCGGCCGCTACGGGTACTAGAAGCTAAAGCCTGCTGCAGCCGATCCAGCAGAAGCAAACGATTCGGCAGGCGAGTGAGGGGGTCATGGAATGCCAGCAACCGGATCTTTTCTTCTGCTTGCTTGCGTTCCGTAATATCGAGGTGTGACCCAACATAATGGGTGACGATGCCATCATCTCCCCAGACGGCGGATATGGTGAGCCATTTAGGGTATATCTCGCCATCCTTGCGTCGATCCCAGATTTCTCCCTGCCAGGTTCCGGTGCGATTAATCTCCTCCCACATCTTTCGATAAAAATCTGCATCATGGCGACCAGACTTGAGCAGTCGCGGTGTCTGGCCCACGAGCTCCTCGGCCGTATATCCCGTGCTCTCGGTAAATGCCTTGTTGACCCGCAAAATCAAACAGTTTGCATCAGTGATCATAAAGCTCTCTTGTGAATCGAAAGTCGCGGCGGCGATGCGGAGGTTTCCCTCGCTTTCCGTCAGTGCGTTCTCGGTGGCACGTATGCGCGTAATGATCGGCCAAGAAATGCCAGCGCCGAGCAGAGCAAACAAGGTCGAGAGCGCGTAGGATATATTGCTTGAGATTTTGTTGGCCCACCTGGATGCGTTTGCCAAGGTAGACGAAAATAAATATTCCTGCTCAGTTACCTTCTGGTTAATTGCCTCCAGCCTGACTAGAAGATCACGGGAAGCCTCAGTCTTGTCGGGTCGGGAGTCTATCCCTGCATGTAGTTTTTCGGCCACACCATTCAATTCAGCAATCAGTTGATCGCCTGTGGTCCAGTGTCGGATCGCTTGGGTCATGTACGCGGTATTCTGGAAGTGCAGGAAGAAGGTGATCATGTGTTCGATATCATCAGGATGATTGCCTCCCTTAAGAAAACCTTCGCGAGCAATATTCAGATCGGGATCAGACTTCTGTAATTCGACACGGGCCTTTGAATCGCCCAGCGGCACCTGTATAAAGCTGCGGAAAGATTTGTAGTCGGTCTCATTGCCGGATATGGCGTAGCGTTCAAGGCTGCGGATGGCATCTTTCTGCGCCTTGGCCCACAGCCCTTCGCCACCGATATAGGCACGGACAGCGATTAAGGAATTCCTTTGAACCTGTATCAGCAAAGTCAGGCAAATGATAAGCGTGAGGAACATGACAATGATCAGGTACACCTTGCGGATTACGGTGGTACGCGATGGCGTTTTCTTATAAATCATCAGGCTTTTCATCTATAAATTGAATTTTCAACCAATTGTCGACCGCCGTTATTTTCGATCTTAGTACGTTTTATTGCTTTGGGGTCATTCCACTCCATTATCCGAAAGGCCGCTTTTGGTCTTGAATTCAACCGGTCGATGCAACAGATTGGGCAAATCTTTCTGCCGGTGTTTGGTAGTTTAGTGTTTTTCTTGGACGTTCATTTAATTTTCTCGCTACTGCATTGAGTTTGGCTTGTGAGTAGTT